>Ga0256405_10000475_pt1 | contig 132992 bp, 90 predicted proteins | sample RumenRJG_02DNA_FD_189096 | JGI IMG/M metagenome (GOLD analysis project Ga0256405, IMG submission 189096) | Bovine rumen microbial communities from Lethbridge, Alberta, Canada - RJG_02 | ecosystem: Host-associated > Mammals > Digestive system > Stomach > Rumen | place: Canada: Alberta...
GCGCTAATTTAAAAATGACCCCCTACGGCTGCAATGATTTGTCATAAAATGAGAAAACTGCCTTAGCGGGAGTATGCCACTCATCTATTAGAGGCTTTTTGCCGAGGGTATGAAATATGCAGGCTAAGGAGCCCGTCATTATGGGTACCTGCCAGTTGAAACCCGCAGGTGCCATGACCGTTACCGACATGGACGGTAAGGCCACATTCAAGAATGTTCCGGCCGGAACCTACACGCTGAGTGTCAGTTATGTCGGCTTCGAACCTATCACTACCACGGTGAAGGTGGAGCGCAACCTGAACCTGAAGTTCCAAATGACGGCCACCTCGCTGGCGCTGAAGGAAGTCACCGTGACGGCCAAGCGCAACGAGAGCGGCACCTCCACCAGTTCGATAGTGGGGCGCCAGGCCATCGACCACCTGCAGGCCAACTCGCTGGCCGATATCATGCAGCTCATTCCCGGTCAGCTGATGGGCAACCAGGACCTCACCTCGCAGTCGAACCTGCAGCTGCGCACGCTGGTGAACAACAACACCAGTGCCTTCGGAAGCAGCATCGTGGTCGACGGCATGCCGATGTCGAACAACGGTAACGTGTCGCAAGGCTCGTTCTCGGGCACGGCATTCGCCGGTACAGACCTTCGACAGATGTCGGCCGACAACATCAACGAGGTGGAGGTCATCCGCGGTATTCCCTCAGCTGAATATGGCGACCTGACCAGCGGACTGGTGGTAGTACACTCGAAAGTGGGAGTGACCCCCTGGCAGGCGAAGGCCAAGATCAACCCCTCGACCATGAACTACTCGCTGGGCAAGGGCTTCAACCTGGGCAAGGCGGGCATCCTGAACATCAATGCCGACTATGCACAGGCATGGGGAGACCCCCGGCAGAAGACCCGTTCGTACGACCGCTACACGCTGAACGTGGGCTATGGCTACGACATCACCAAGAAGTGGCACACCAACACCAAGGTGCGCGTGATGAATGCCAAAGACTGGAGCGGCAACGACCCCGACGCCATCGACGACGGAACCTATTTTGAGAACAAAAACCTGAATATCAACCTGACGCACAACGGCCGCATACAGGTAGACAAACCATTGATGCGCACCCTGTCGTATACCGCCGGACTGAGCTTCAGCAAGGCCGACACGAAGAACTCGTCGTATGTCACTGGCAGCGGCGGCATGATTCCCATCATCACCGCCATGGAGACCGGCTACTATCAGGTGCCTTGGATGACACAGTCGTATCTCGCCACCGGTATCACCGAGAGCCGTCCGGGCAACCTCTTCCTGAAGGTGAACAACAGTTTCTTCCTGCGCAAAGGAAAGACCATCCAGAGCTTCAAGGTGGGTGCCGACTACCGCTACGACTGGAACAACGGTAAGGGTTACTACAACGAAGACGACAGCCATCCCTACCGCCCGAATGCCGACGGCCGCCCGCGCGCCTTCAGCGACATTCCCGCCCTGCACCAGCTGTCGGCCTATGCGGAGGATGGTTTCACCTGGAACATCAATAAGGTGAACAAGCTGAAAGCCACTGCCGGACTGCGCTTCACCACGATGCAGCCCTTCGGCGACGTAGCCACCTACGCCCTCTCGCCCCGACTGAACATGTCGTTCGACGTGGCGAAGTGGATGACGCTGCGCGGAGGTATCGGACTCAACTCGAAGACACCGGGACTGAACTACCTCTATCCCGACAAGAAATACAGCGACCGCGTGGCCGCCAGCTATATGCCGCAGAACGATCCGGCAGCCCAGCTGCTCTACTACCATACCTATATGTACGAGGTGAAGTACTCGAAGGACATGAAGAACGCCACGACGACGAAGGTAGAGCTGGGCATTGATTTCAAACTGCCGGGCAACCGCCATCTCGCCCTGTTGGCCTATCGCGACAAGACACCGAAAGGCTTCGGCGCTGTGACCGAGTATACCACCTATACAGCCAACTACTATGGCCCCGAGGCGCTGGTCATCAACCCCGGACAGGCCACCCAGATTGATTTCAACAACCCCACCCGCCAGGATGTCATCTTCATCACCACGGGCCGTGTGGGCAACACCAACTCGACCGTCAACCGCGGTCTGGAGTTTGATGTCGACTTCGGCGAGATCAAGCCGCTGCGCACACAGATTCAGTTCAGCGGCGCATTGAACGAGACCAAGACCTGGTCGACCGCCATGAACTCCAGCTCTATTCCCGCTTCGCTGCTGCCCACCAGCTATTCGGCTTACGGACTGACGCCCTGCAAGGTGGTCTATCCCACCGGCCAGGACTACGACAAGTACCGCCGCTTTGTGAACACGCTGCGCACGGTGACCCATATTCCCGAACTGAAGATGGTGGCCTCATTCACCGCACAGGTCATCTGGCAGGACTACCGCCACTCGGCATTGTTCGAGAAACGACCCATCGGCTGGATAGACACCAATCTGCAATACCACGAGGTGACCAACCAGACCGAGATAGAGGGCGTGAGCATCGAGCGACTGATGGTGCGCAGCTCAGAGTCGGTGCCCTCGAAGCAGCCCGTCACATGGAACCTGCAGGGCCGACTGAGCAAGGAACTTGGCAAAATAGGCCAGTTGTCGCTCTACGTCAACAACCTCATGTTCTATGAGCCCTATATGAAGAACAACCTGACCACGACGCTCACACAGCGCAACACCAATTCGTTCAGCTACGGCGTGGAACTTTCATTTAACTTGTAATACGACCACGAATTTCGCAAGTAAATCATACGACCACGAATTTCGCGAATGACACGAATAAAAATAAATGAAGACAATGAATTTTAACAACGAATTTTTCGAATGGATGATTCGTTTAAAATTCGATTCATTCGTTGCACCGAAGGTGATTCGCAATGCGGTGTAGAAATAAAGAAAATTCGAAAAATTCGATTCATTCGTGGTAGAAAAAAGTGGTAAAAAAAATAGTAATAAAGATGATTATGAGGAATATAAAAAATAAAAATATCGCGGGGAAGACATGGGCAGGCCTGTTGTCTTGCCTCGTTGGAACAGGCCTCTTGTCGCTTTCGTCGTGCATCGACTACGACGATGTCACCCGCGAGGTGTCGGTCGATATCCAGCTCGTCATGCCCGAGGAGTTCACCCAAGGCTCCGACATGGAGGGACACACCGTCACCATCAGCCAACTGAACGGCGGCAATGTGCTGACCGCCACCACCAATGCCCAGGGCGTGGCCTCGTTCCATGGCATCATCCCCGATGTCTACAATGTCTCTACCTCGTGGGACATCACCTCTGAGGAATACACCCAGCTCACCGGCGACCCCATTGTCAACGAGGGTGCCGTCGTCTCGGGGAATATCAACTCGCAACTGCTGTCCGACGATAATACCACCACACCGCTGCGGCTGAGCACCCAGCTCTCCATCAATCGCTCGCTGGTCATTGGAAAGATTGCCTCGTCGGGCTGTAAGGACAACAACAACAAGAACTACGTTGCCGACCAGTACATCGAGCTCTATAACCAGAGCGACAAGGAAATCGATGTGGCCGGACTGTATATCGGTCTGGTGGAGACAGGCAGTAAGCCAGCTTATACACTAGAACAACTGGAAGAGAAATATCAAAGTGATGTGGTGATGTTGAAACAAATATTCCGCATACCACTCGATGCCGACTGTAAGGTGGCTCCAGGCGGCACGCTGCTGATAGCCAACTGCGCCATCGACCACACCGCCAACGCCTCTGCGTCGCACAACCTGCTCACCGCCGACTTCGACGTGAACGATACGCGTCCCAAGAATGCCTACGTGAACAATCCCGATGTGCGCGACTTGGATCTGATCTATACTTATAGTTCTGGTCTGCCCATCATGAATTTAGTGCAGGGTGGTCCCTGTGCCCTGGTGATATTCCGCACTGATGATAACATCGATGATTGGGAATTGGCCTACAACTATGGTAAAACAAGTGGTTCGCAGTGGAAGGTCATGCCCAAGAAATACGTCATCGACGCCGTGGAGATTCTCAAGAACTCATCGAAGGGCATCGACTTGGCCACCAAGCGACTTTACGACGACCTCGACGCCGGCTACACCAACATCGAGGCAGCTAGCGGATATACGGGCGAAATTATGTATCGCAAGACCTCATCGCGCCGCGGCAAGGACGGACATAAGATTCTGCAGGACACCAACAACAGCACGGTGGACTTCAATGTATCAACAACCATAGGAATACGTGAATATGATGAATAAGACGATTTTCGGCCTCATGCTCATCTTGGGCTGCCCGGCAGCAGCCACGGCACAGACCACTCTGGCCGGAATGGGCGAATATCAATACGACGATGCCATGCAGCTGTGGCGCAACACGGCCAATGCTGCCGGTCTGACTGTCGACTCGGCGCGCAACCGCGGCGTGGCCATGTTCGACCTCTCGCACCGCGAAGGCGACTTCCACCGCGTGCAGGAAGGCGGACAGCGCAACCAGCTGGAGTTCTTCACCGAGCGCTACCAGACCATCGGCAAGTATCTCTACGGATATGGCAAGTTCCGCTTCAACATGGGACGCACCAAGCAGCGTGCATGGTGCGACGTGATGCGGCCCTACAACTCGAATCCCTTCTTCGGCGGAAGCAGCGTGCTGGGCAAATACGACAACCAGGATTTCGACCTCACCGCTGCCGTGGGAACCACCAGTTTCAACGGTTTCCGCTTCGGAGCCAGACTCGACTATCAGGTGGGCGACCTCAGCCGTCTGCGCGACCCGCGCTCTCGTTCGCAGCTGCTCGACTATCAGATCACACCCTCTGTCGCTTGGTCGGCAGGCAATCACACACTGGGCGTGGCTGCCTTCTACCACCGGAGGAAGGAGAAAATACCCAATATCAACACCGTTCAGACCGATGCCACGCTGAAATACTACATCATGACGGGCATGGAGAGCGCCGTGGGAACCACCCGCGGATATGCCGGCTTCCAGCGCGAGTGGGTGGACCACAGCTTCGGCGGCGAACTGTCGTACGGCTATCAGGGCTCGGCCTTCACCACGCTCAACACCTTCGGCATGCGCCATGGCAACGAGGGCGTGTATGGCAACTATAAGTACGAGCCGGGAAAATATGTCACCTATGGTTTCAGCTTCGCCACGCAGAACCGTCTGCAGACCGACCGTGCCATTCATCAGCTCGATGTGAAGGCGGGCTATGAGCAGGCTTATGCCGACGAGTACCGACAGGAACTGGTGATTGAGAGCGACCCGAAGACAGGATACAGCAGTTATCACTACAACACGCAGATCACGTTTAAGAAACGCTACCAGGTGAATCTCTTCGATGCCAGCCTGCACTATCGTGCCAATCTGACCGACGGAACGGCAAAAATCACCCATTTCATCGGTGTTTTGGCCGATATCAACACTGCCAAGAACAAGCATCTGCTGCCCGAGTCGAAGCTGGAATACGGTGGCACCAACCTGCAGCTGGAAGGCGGTACGGCCCTCCTGGGCGACCGCTTGTGGGTGGAGGCCAATGCCGGTTATCACTTCTCCAACAAGGCCGACCTGCAGCTGGCCGACCGCGAGGGCGACTATGCGCAGAGCGTGATGCTGCCCGACATGGCTTTCTATGAGGCCGACTACTGGCGGGCACGCCTGAAGCTCACCTGGCAGTTCCCGCTGGCCATCAAAGGCGTGCGCTCGCGTGGTTTTGTCAGTGCCTACGGCGACATGCTGAAGACCAACAACAGCCTGAATCGCAGCCAAATTGGCTTGTCGTTCGGCATTTACAACTAAAAGTTTTTGCGATAAGGAAAAATTGTTTTATTTTTGCATCCAATTATGGTACTGAATTATATTTGGATTGCATTTTTCCTTATCGCATTTATTATTGCGTTAGCGAAACTCATTTTCATGGGGGACACATCGGTGTTTCCTGCCATGATGGACAGCACTTTCTCGTCGTCGAAAACAGCTTTTGAAATCTCTATCGGACTGACCGGAGTGCTCGCACTCTGGCTCGGCATCATGAAGATTGGCGAGAAAGGCGGAGTGGTGAACATGCTGGCCCGCCTGCTGAGCCCTGTCTTCACCAAGTTGTTTCCTGACATTCCCAAAGGTCATCCCGCCACGGGCAGCATCTTCATGAACATTGCCGCCAACATGCTGGGACTGGACAATGCCGCCACACCGCTGGGACTGAAGGCCATGGAGCAGCTGCAGGAACTGAACACGAAGAAAGACACCGCCACCAACCCCATGATCATGTTCCTGGTGCTCAACACCAGCGGACTGACCATCATCCCCGTGGGCATTCTGACCTATCGGGCACAGATGGGAGCCGCCAACCCCACCGATATCTTCATGCCCATCTTGCTGGCCACGTTCTTCTCGACGCTGGCCGGAGTCATCGTCACCAGTCTCTATCAGCGCATCAACCTGCTGAACCGCACCATGCTGCTGACGCTGGGCGGAGCCTGCGCCTTGGTGGCAGGCATCATATGGGGATTCAATCAGCTGGACCCCACCACCATGAACACGGTGAGCACCACCATCGCCAGCACACTGTTGCTGACGGTCATCATAGGATTTATCGTGGCCGGCATGCGCAAGCGCGTGAATGTGTATGACGCGTTCATCGAGGGCGCCAAAGACGGTTTTGAGACCGCCGTGCGCATCATTCCTTATCTGATAGCCATTCTGGTGGGTATCGGCGTGTTCCGTGCCAGCGGAGCCATGGACATGCTCATCGACGGACTGAAATGGCTGATAGCACTGACCGGAGCCGATGCCGCCTGGGTAGACGCCATGCCTACGGCCCTGATGAAACCCCTCTCGGGCAGCGGCGCGCGCGGCATGATGGTCGATGCCATGACCACTTTTGGTGCCGACTCGTTTGTGGGCCGGTTGAGTTGCATCTTCCAGGGATCCACCGACACCACGTTCTATATCTTGGCCGTTTATTTCGGCAGCGTCGGCGTGCGCTACACCCGCCATGCCGTGACCTGCGGACTGTTGGCCGACCTGGCAGGCATCATTGCCGCCATCGGAATAGGATATATGTTTTTTGGATGATTAGGAATAATCGGAATTATCAGAAAATTCAGAAAACTCAGAACACTCAGAAAACTCAGAACACTCAGAAAATTCAGAACACTCAGAAAATTCAGAATAAATCATGGCTAATCTTAAATCATTAGCAAAAGACACGGCCATCTACGGCCTTTCGAGCATTCTGGCACGATTCATCAATTATCTGTTGGTGCCCATCCAGACGGTGCGCTTTGCCGCCTCGGGTGGAGAGTATGGCATCATCACCAATGTCTATGCCTACGTGTCGCTGCTCATCATCCTGCTTACCTATGGCATGGAGACCACGTTCTTCCGCTTTATGACCAAGGAGGGCGAGGACCCGCAACGCATCTATTCCACCACATTGCGCATGGTCGGCTTCACCTCGTTTGTCTCCATCGTCGTGGTGATGCTGCTGCTCAATCCGATAGCCAGTGCCGTGGGCTATGCCGATCATCCCGAATACATCGCGGTGATGTACACCACGGTGGCCATCGATGCCTTCACAGCCATTCCCTTTGCCTATCTGCGCATCAAGCACAGACCCGTCAAGTTTGCCGCGCTGAAGATTGCCAACATCCTGCTGAACATCTTCCTGAACCTGCTCTATCTGGTGATACTGCCCGAATTGAAAATCAATCTGTTTGGCATCTATGACGAGAACTTCACGCTCGACGTGGCCTTCGTCTTCTATATCAACCTCATCTGTACCATCTTCACCCTGCTGTTGCTCTTCAAGGAGTTGCGCGGCATCAACTTCGGCTTCGACAAGGCCGCCTGCAAGCGGATGCTCTCTTATGCCTGGCCGCTGCTCGTGATGGGCTTGGCTGGACAGCTCAACCAGGCAGCCTCGCAGATTCTGTTCCCGCATTTCTACGACGGCGACGTGGCTTCAGCCCGCGAACAGCTCGGCATCTATGGTGCCTGCATCAAGATAGCGATGATCATGGTGATGCTCACCCAGGCGTTCCGCTTTGCCTACGAGCCGTTTGTGTTTGCCAATAAGGACGCCGACAAGCGCGAGACCTATGCCAAAGCCATGAAATACTACGTCATTTTCACGCTGCTGGCATTCCTTGCCGTGATGGGGTATATGGACATTCTGCGTTTCATCATCGGCAAGAGCTACTGGGAAGGACTGCGCGTGGTGCCCATCGTGATGGCCGCCGAGATTATGTTCGGCGTGTTCTTCAACCTCTCGTTCTGGTATAAACTGACCGACCGCACCATCTGGGGAGCCTATTTCTCGGGCATTGGCGCCGTGGTGCTCATCACTATCGACGTTCTGCTGATTCCCCGTTTCAGCTATATGGCGTGTGCCTGGGCTGGTTTTGCCGCTTACGGTGTGTCGATGCTCCTGTCGTATTTCATCGGACAAAAGTACTATCCCATCAATTATCCGCTGAAAGACATCTTCGTCTATGTCGTCATTGCAGCCCTGTTCTTCGTCATCATCCACTATTCCAACCAGCTGCTGCCTCTCTGGGGCTCACTGGTTGTCAACACGGGCGTGCTGTTGATGTTTGTCGCACATATCATCTACCACGACCTGCCGTTGAAGAGCCTGCCCGTCATCGGGAAGTATTTCAAATGACCATAACATTTAAATAATAGTTATCTATGAGAAAAACAGCGACCAAAGGTATCGCACTCATCCTGTTGTACCTTTTTTCTTTCTTGCCCACGAGTGCCGACGAAGGCATGTGGACACTCTACAACCTGCCGCCAGCTATCTATGAGCGCATGCAGCAGGAAGGTTTTCAAATGACTTACAACGACCTTTACTATGGCGACCATGCCATCAAGAACGCCGTTGTCAACTTCTCGGGCTACTGCTCGGGTGTGGTGGTATCGCCCGACGGACTGGTATTCACCAACCACCATTGCGGCTTCGAGGCCATCCGCAGCCACTCCACCGTGGAGCACGACTACATGCTGAACGGCTTCTATGCCAAGACCTACGAGGAGGAGCTGCCGAACAAAAACATGTTCGTGAGCTTCATGATCGACCAGAACGACATTACCGACCAGGTGATGAAGCTGGGTTATGAGAACAAGTCGCGCGACCAGCGTGCCCAGTTGCTCGACTCGCTGGAGAATGCCATGTCGAAAAGGGTGAAGGCCGAAGACCCGACGCTGCGCCTCGAAATCAAGCCTTTCTACGAGCGCAACAAGTTCTATGCCACCACCTATCGCGACTTCACCGACCTGCGACTGGTATTCACCATTCCCAAGTCGATGGGTAAGTTCGGCGGCGAGACCGACAACTGGATGTGGCCCCGTCAGACCTGCGACTTCTCGGTGTTCCGCATCTATGCCGACCCGAAGACCAACGGTCCTGCTGCCTACAGCAAGGACAATGTGCCCTACCGCCCCAAGCACTGGGCTCCTGTGTCGATGCAGGGATATAAAGACGGCGACTTCTCGATGACCATCGGCTATCCTGGCACCACCAACCGCTATCTGTCGAGCTATGGCATCCGCGAGATGCGTGACGCCCAGAACGAGCCGCGTGCCCAGGTGCGTGGCGTGAAACAGGAAATCATGCTCCGCCACATGCGTGCCGATGAGGCTGTGCGCATCAAGTACGACTCGAAATATGCCCAGAGCAGCAACTACTGGAAAAACTCTATCGGCATGAACAAATGTATCGATTCCATCGGTATCATCCAGCAGAAGCGCGACTTCGAGCAGACGCTGCGCAAATGGCAGAACGAGACGGGATTCCTCAAGGGGAAACTCGACTTCGACAAGCTGCAGGAGCTCTACGACCAGCGTTTCGAGCGGGTGCGTGCCTTCATGTATTGGAGCGAGACGTTCCGTCGTACCAACGAGTTCACCACCCGTGCCATGCGTGTGCACAACGCCATGCCGCTGCTCGGTCCGAAGGAGAAGCCCAACAAGCAGTATTTCCTCTTCGACGACAACAGCAGCGAGTGGGACTATGCCCTCGACCGTGAGGTGCTCATCGCCCTGCTGAAAAACTATGAGCAGCATGTGGGTCAGCAGTATCTGCCGGCTTTCTACCGCACCATCAAGACCAAGTTCGGCGGCAACTACGAGCGTTACGTCGACTATCTGCTGAAGAAATCGGTGCTGATGAAGCAGGGAAAGCGCATCTACTGCAACAAGAAGAGCTTCATGAAGGACTGTGGCGTGAGCTACGGACTTGACCTCATTGAGTTCCTGGCCGACCAGCAGGCCGCCATGGGCAAGCTGAACGAGCAGATCAGCGAGCAGGAACGCTATCTCTGTGCCGCCAAGCTGCGCATGGAGGAAGACCTGCCTCACTACTCTGATGCCAACTTCACCATGCGTCTGAGCTACGGACAGGTGGGCGGCTTCATGCTCAACGGTCAGCCCTCGGGCTATTATACCGCTGCTCCGAGCATCGTGAAGAAGATGGATATGGCCGACCAGAATTTCGAATATGCCGCCGAGCCAATCATGAAGGAACTGCTCTCGGCTAAGAACTTCGACCCGTATACCGACAAGACCACCGGCGAGATGCAGCTCTGCTTCCTCACCAACAACGATATCACCGGCGGAAACAGCGGCTCGCCTATGTTCGACGGCCAGGGACGCCTCATCGGTCTGGCCTTCGACGGCAACTGGGACAGTCTCTCGAGCGACATCAACTTCGACTCACATCTGGCCCGTTGCATCGGTGTTGACATCCGCTACGTGCTCTTCATGATGGACCGTTGGGGACATGCCGACCGTCTGCTGAAAGAGATTAACGCTCAGTAGAGGAGTTTTTAAGTTGAGAGCTGAGAGCTGAGAGTTGAGAGTTGAGAGCTGAGAGTTGAGAGGTATGATGACCTTTGACTATTGGCCAAGCTCTGAATAATCGGAATATTCTGAAAATTCCGAATACTCTGAATACTCCGAATACTCCGAAAATTCCGAACACTCCGAAAAGCTCTCCTAAAACAAAAGTACCGAGGACTCAAGCAGCCCTCGGTACTTTTATTGTTATGCTCTGTGATCGTAGAGGATTACTCCTGTGGGAGCATAGTCACCTCTACCTTGTTGGCGTTCTTCAGGAACTCAGTGATGAATGCGCTGATGGTAGCTGGAGTCTGTGCCTGAACAATCTTCTTATAGTCGGTGTGCAGGTCGAGACCATACTTGTGGTGAGCGGTCATCATGTTCAGCCAGTAGCCGTTGGTCTTGGCCTGGTCGTCGGCATTCTTCAGCATGTACTCCTTCACCTTCTGCAGCATGTCGGCATCGCAATGCTTGGCCAGTGCGGGCACCTCGGCGCGCATGATGCTCAGGGCCTCGGCACTCTTCTCAGGCTTCATGGGGCACTGCACCTGCATCAGCGTCACCTGATAGTCGTCGCTGCGGCTGGCTTGTCCTACGGCACCTACCGAGTAGGCAGCGCTGGCGTCCTCGCGGATCTTCTTCAGATAAACCATGCTGAGCACCTGTCCGGCGATGCTGGCCTTGATGCTGTTCTCCAGCGAGTAAGGCATCTTCTCGTTCTTCCATAGCATCACGCTGGTAGCCTTGGCGGTCTCCATCTTGCGACGGAACTCGTTGACGACGTTCTTATTGGTAATCGGGGTGCGCTTGCCCTGCTGAATTTTCTTCTGTACGGGCAGTGAGGCTACGTATTGCTCGAGCATCTGGCGCAGCTGGGCCTCGTCGTAGTTGCCGATGATGCTGAACTCATAGGCGCCGGCGTTGGCTGTGCGCTCCTTGGCAATCTGCAGGATGCGGTCGTAGTTAATCTGCTTCAGGTCGCTCAGCTGCATGGGCATCTGGCGCTTGTTGTGCTCATAGAGCGTCACGGTGATAGAGTCGCTGAATGCTGCGTCGGGCGAGAGGGCCTTGTTCTTCAGCTGCAGCTCATAGTTGTTCATCAAGTTGTCAAACGACTTCTGGTCTTTGGCAATGTTGGTGAAGTAGAGATAAACCAGCTGGAACATGGTCTCCATGTCCTTCGGTGTAGAGTTACCGCTGATGCTCTGGTAGCGCTCGTCCATCTTCATGGTGGCACCGGCAATCTTACCGGCCAGGGCCTTGCTCAGCTCGGTGTTCGAGAAGTTGCCCAGTCCGCTGCTCTCAATCACGTCGTCGAAGACATTCATGTTGATGTAGTCTTTCTCTCCGTAGAGGCCCGATCCGCCTTTACCTACAGCATTGAGCATCACCTGGTCTTTCTTGTAGTCGGTCTTCTTGGCATACACCTTGATGCCGTTAGAGAGGGTGTAGATGGTATAGTCGAACTTGTTGCTCTTCACCTCGCTCTTGATGCTGCCTTTCTTGGGCAGGGTGGTCATGATGGGCTCGTTCTTCACGTTGTCCACGTAAGCCTCCACCTTGTCGGCACGTCCTGCATTCAGGGCCTGGCGCAGTCCGTCCTCAGTAGGATAGACGTTACCCTCTTTCTCGTTCAGCAGGGTGAGCACCACGACGTTCGAGTCATTGGCGGGCACATACTCCTTCATAGCCTCGTTGATGGCCTCCAGAGGAATGGCGGGGATAATCTGCTTGAGCATCATATACTCGTCGTCGAGAGATGGGATAGGAGTCTTGTCGAGGAAGTTGCGCACATACTCGTTGACGAACTGCTGGCTGTAGCGCTTGTCCTTGTTGCTGTAGATTTTGTCGAGCGAGCTCAGATAGTTGGCCTTGGCGCGCTCATATTCGGTAGCGGTGAAGCCAAACTCAGCGGCACGGCGTGCCTCGCGCATCAGCACTTGCAGTGTCTCGTTCATCTTTCCTTCCTTGGGAATAGCGCTCAGGGCGAAAGCTTCCTTGGTCTTCGAGAGCAGGTAGTTGCCATCCTCGGCCTGGGCACCCACAAACGGACAGTCGGCATTCTCGGCCAGCTCAGTCAGACGTGCATTGAGCATGCCCATCATGCGGTTGGTCACATAGTTACTGATGAGATACACGGGTGTGTTCTTCAGTGAGTCGGGGAACGCGTCGTGCTTGAACATCAGCTGGATGATGTTCTGCTGCTGTTCCTTGTCTTTCTCAATGGCGAAGATAGCCTCTGGTGTGTCGGGCACGGGCTCTTTCACCACAGGAGCGGGATTGGCTGGCATCTTGATGTCGCTGAAAATCTCCTTGATTTTCTTCTCGGTGCGGTCTACGTCAACGTCGCCCACCACCACAATGGCCTGGTTGTCAGGACGGTACCACTTCTCGTAGTAGTCGCGCAGAGCCTTGGGCTTGAAGTTGTCGACAATCTCCATCAGTCCGATAGGCATGCGGTAACCGTATTTGCTGTTGGGATAGAGCTTGGGCAGACAACGTTCAAACATACGCTGCGACGGTGAGAGGCGCATACGCCACTCCTCGTGAATCACACCGCGCTCCTTGTCGATCTCCTCGGGGTCGAGGGTCAGACCGTCGGCCCAGTCGTGCAGGATGAGCAGACAAGAGTCGAGTGCGCTCTGGCGTGTGGTGGGGACATTCGATATGTTGTAGACGGTCTCGTCGATAGATGTGTACGCGTTCAGGTCTTGGCCGAACTGCACACCGATGCTCTCACACCAGCGGATGACCTCGTTGCCCTTGAAGTGGTCGGTGCCGTTGAAGCACATGTGCTCCAGGAAGTGAGCCAGACCGCGCTGGTCGTCGTTCTCCTGGATAGAGCCGACACGCTGGGCGATGTAGAACTCAGCACGTTTCTCGGGCCAGTTGTTATGACGGATGTAGTAGGTGAGCCCGTTGTCGAGCTTACCAATGCGGACGTCTTTGTCGACGGGCAAAGGCATCATCATTTGTGCCATGGCTACCTGAGCCATCAGCAACATCAATGCTGCAATGAGCGATTTTCTTAGGTTTTTCATTTTGCTGATTTAAAAAATATGTTTATAACTAACTCTTATACGCAATCAGACGACAAAAGTAGCAAAAAACTACAATAAATACGGTTTTTTTAAGTGTCATTAACATCAAGTATTGTCTCATGCTTTCATTTTGTCAAATAATTAACTATTGTAATAAGTTGAGAGGTGAGAGCTTTTCAAGTTGAGAACTGAGAGGTGAGAGTTGAGAGGTATGATTACCTTTGCTATTGTGCAGGCTCTGAATAATCGGAATTTTCTGAATTTTCTGAATACTCTGAATTTTCCGAATACTCCGAATACTCTGAACACTCTGAATACTCCGAATTCTCCGAACACTCTCCCTCCCCAAAAAGAGCTTACAATTGTCCGGCTTCCACCATTCTCACCACCCGTTCGGTCAGGCGGTCGGTGCCTTCGGCATCATATTCCTTCATCAGCGAGGCGCCGAAGGTCCAGGCAAAGGCTTGGTAGAAGCCTGCCTTCACAGGACCGAGGAAGGCCTGAATGAGCTGATACGACGATGAGTTACATTCGCGGTAGATGAGTTTGATGAGCAGTTTGCCCTGTGCGTAGGTGAGCTTCTTCATGCGCGGTGTGTATTCTTTTTTCACAGCTTTCTCCACGCGCTTCATGTGCTCGTCTTTCGCGCGTTTGTTGGGCAGGGTCTCCAACAGTTCGGCTGTCTCCATCATCACGCGATTCACCTCCTTGGCAATGGGCAGCACCTTCTTCACGTTGTAAACCAGACGGTTATAGGCCTGCTGTTGCTTGGCATTCTTAAAGGTGGCCTGCGGATAGACATACACATTGTTCATCTCCAAGTACTGAATGGAGTCGCCTCCCACCTTTACCTTGCTCACCTTTACCAGTGGCACAAACGTGGGCGAATCCATGTCCACAGGGCGGTCTTCGGGGTTTTGCTTGCCCTTGCCGTCCGTCTGTGCCAGTGCTGGCAGCGCAGCCAGCAATAGCAACCATGCGAGGATATGGTTTCTGAGGTTGTTCATTCCGGCAGCAAAAGTAGTGATAATTTTGCATTTATGCTAAAAAACATCATTTATTTAGCATTCGTTGATGAAAAATTTTTTACCTTTGCATCATTGAACAATAGTTAACTTTATCACGAGACAATGAATAAACACACTTGGCAGTCTTTTCGCCTTGGACTCTTTTCCCTGCTGTTTTTCTTCTCGTCGACCGTGCTTCATGCCCAAAACACTGCCGACTGGCAGACCTATTTCGAGCAGCTATCCGATTTGGAGGACATCGAGACCGACAACTGGGAGAATGCCTATGAGGTGGTGAGTGAGCTCGCCGCCCATCCCATCGACATCAACAGTGCCTCCCGCGACGATCTGGAGCGCATTCCCTTTCTCACCAACAAGCAGATAGAGGATATCTGCGAATACCTCTACCGCTACGGCCGCATGCAGACGCTGGGCGAGCTGATGCTCATCGAGAGCCTCGACCGTCAGCGGTGCCAGCTGCTGCAATGCCTGGTCTATATCGGAGAGGAGCCGCCGCAGTCGTTCCCCTCGTGGGCGAACATCATGAAATACGGCCAGCAGCAACTCATGCTCACGGCTAAGATACCCGCCTACGAGCGCAAGGGCGACCGCGAGGGATACCTGGGCTGGCCCTACCGCCACGACCTCCGCTATCAGTTCAGCTACAGTCAGTATGTGAAGGCGGGCATGACGGCTGCGCAAGATGCCGGCGAGCCCTTCATGGCGGGTCGCAACAAGGCGGGCTACGACTTCTATTCGCCTTATCTGATGGTGCGCAACATGGGACGGCTGAAGGCGGCCGTGGTGGGGTGCTACCGTCTGAAGGCAGGTCTCGGACTGGTTGTCAACAACGATTTCTCGCTCGGCAAACTGGCTCTGCTGTCGCAGATGACACGGCAGCAGAGCACCCTTCATGCCCATTCGTCGCGCTCGGAGAGCAACTATCTGCAGGGGGCCGCCGCTACCGTCAGCATCGCCAAGGCCCTCGACGTGACCGCCTTCGCCTCCTATCGGGCCATCGATGCCACGCTCACTCCCGACTCACAGGCCATCCGCACCATTGTCACCAGCGGCTACCACCGCACCGACAGCGAGATGAACCGTAAGCACAATGCCCACCAGTGGCTCACCGGAGCGAGTCTGCATTTCCGAAAGAGTGGTTTCCATGCAGGACTGACAGCCACTGCCACCGGCCTCGACCGTGAGTTGAAACCGCAGAACGGGCAGCTCTACCGCCAGATTTATGCCACGGGGAAATCGTTCTGGAATGCCTCTGTCGACTATGGCTACACCAGCCGGCGCCTCTCTGTGAGCGGCGAGACGGCCACGGGCAGCTGCCACGGGGTGGCCACGCTCAACATGGTGAGCTGCAGTCCTACCGACGCGCTCGACATCATGGCCCTCTGGCGCATGTATTCCTACCGTTATTATTCGCTCTTCGCGCGCAGCTTCAGCGATGCGGGCAGCGTGCAGAACGAGAGCGGCTTCTATGCCGGCATCAACTGGCGGCCGTCGTCCCATTGGTCGCTGACGGCCTATACCGACTATGCGCAGTTTGCGTGGCCCCGTTACCAGATGGAGGCCAACGCCCATTCGTGGGACAATATGCTGATGCTGACGTGGCAGAACGACACCTGGACCGTCGGCAGCCGCTACCGCATCCGGTTGCGCGACGACGAGACCATGCAGCGCGGCCGCCTGACGGTGACGCGCCACACCGACCACTGGACCCTCAAGTCGCAGGCCGACCTCTCGTCGGTGGAGGGAAAGACGGGATGGATGGTGAGCCAGCAGGTTGCCATGCGCCTCAGCAAATGGCAGTTGTCGGCACAACTGGGCTGGTTTCACACCGACAACTTCGACACGCGCATCTACAGCTACGAGCGTGGCATGCTCTATTCCTTCGGTTTCCAGTCGTTCTACGGTCATGGCATCCGCTACTCGCTGCTGGCGCAATACTGTCCCTCGTCACGCCTGGCACTGATGGCCAAGGCCGGCACCACCAACTATTTCGACCGCAGCACCATCGGCACCGGCCTGCAACAGGTCGACCATTCTGCCCTCACCGATGTGGAGCTGCAGCTGAGATGGAAGTTTTGATGGTCTGGGGGATTGACTAAGTGAGAAGTGACAAGTGAGAAGTGACAAGTTTTTAGGAGTGTAGAGTTTTTTAGGAGTGTAGGAGTGTGGGAGTGTAGACAATACTCCGCCTCTTAAACCTTCTTTTTTAAGGGAGTTATGGAGTTTAGAAGTTTGGGAGTATGGGAGTTTGGACAATACCAAAGGTAATCATACCTCTCCGTTCTCAGCTCTCCACTCGTTTGGAGAGGCTTGCCGGCTTGTGGAGTAACCAAGCTCTCCCCCTTTTGGGGGAGATGGAGGGGGCTTCCTGCCTTGAACCTTGAACTAATTTTCGGAGATTGATTTTATTCTCAAATCTTTTGGCGAACGAGAAATATTGTCTATCTTTGCACCATGAAGGATGGGCAGTGAATCTCCATGAAAGACCGTAGCACCCGTCTGCAGCAAAAACTAGATCCATTATTTACTATGAAACCAATAAGAAAAACATTCCTGCGTAGTGCTTTCATGCTTGTGGCACTCGCTTCTGTCAGTCAGTTGTCAGCTCAAGGCACTGTTGAGGACTATGAGCGTGCTTTCTCCGTGCGTAACCGTTATTCGTGGAAGATGAAAAATGGCGACGTGAAGGCGCATGCCATTCGTGGCACACAACGGTTGTGGTACTCGGTGTACGACGGTGAGAAAGTCGTTTACAAAGAGGTCGATGCCGCTCAGAACAAGGTGACGCTGCTGGCAGAGAATCCTGAGAAACCGCCCATGGCTCCCCAGGGACCGCAGCGCCACTGGATGGAGGTGCCCGACGAGAAAGATGCCACAGCCACATCGCCCGACGGACAGGTGCAGATATTCCACCGCAACCATAACCTGTGGACACGGCGCAACGGTCAGGAGCAGCCGCTCACCACGAATGGCGATACCACCTATTATTATTCGTCGTGGGGCTCTTTCTCGCCCGATGGGAAATACTATGCCACAGTGCGCATCAAGCCTGCCCCCAAGCACTATGTCTACTACGTGGAGTCGTCGCCCAAAGACCGCTTAGAGCCGGTGCTTCATCGTCAGGAGTATGCCAAGCCCGGCGATTCGCTCAACTACCGCGTGCCCGTCATCGTCGAGGTGGCTACGGGGCGCGTCATCGAGCCGTCCACGGACTTGTTCCGCAGCCAGTACTATGTGTCCATGCCCGCCTGGGATGCCGACAGCCGTACGGTCACCTTCGATTTCAATGAGCGCGGCCACAAGGTGTTCCGACTGCTCGAGTTGTCGGCTGAGACAGGTCAGGTGCGCACGCTCATTGAGGAGCGTGAAGAGAAATATGTGAACTACAACCGCATCTACCGTCATGATTTCGAAGATGGGCGTTACATCCTCTGGACCAGCGAGCGCGACGGCCGCAACCACATCTATCTGTACGACCGGCGCAAGGCTGCGCTCGTCAGACAGGTCACCCGTGGACAGTTCTATGTGCGCGACATCCAGAAAGTCGACGAGAAGCAGCGTGTGGTCTATTTCTCGGCCTGTGGCATGAACAAAGATGAAGACCCGTATTTCGTTCATTACTACCGCATCGGCCTCGACGGCCGCCATCTGGTGCGTCTCACCCCCGAGGCAGGCCACCATCAGGCTGTGTTCACCGACGACATGGCCTATCTCATCGACACCTATTCCACGGTGACCACCCCACCCGTGACGGTGTTGCGCTCGGGTCGCGACGGCAAGGTGCTGCAGACGCTTGAGACTGCCGACATCACCCGACTGAAGCAGGCCGGTTGGCAGCCGCCCGAGGTGTTTGTGGCCAAGGGGCGCGACGGAGTGACCGACATGTGGGGCATCATCCAGCGGCCCTCTAACTTCGACCCCAACCGCAGCTATCCCGTCATCGAGTATATCTACTCCGGTCCTGGCGACCAGTATGTGCCCAAAGCCTTCACGCCGTGGCTGTGGAACCTCGCCGACCTGGCCGAGCTGGGATTCATCGTGGTGCAGGTCGACGGCATGACCACCTCGTTCCGCTCCAAGGAGTTCGAGGAGGTGTGCTACAAGAACCTGAAAGATGCCGGACTGCCCGACCGCATCGCATGGATCAAGGCAGCCGCCAGCCGCTATCCCTATATGGACATCAACCGTGTGGGCATCTATGGCTGTTCGGCAGGCGGACAGAATGCCCTTACTGCCGTGCTCTTCCATGGCGATTTCTATAAGGCCGCCTATGCTGCCTGTGGCTGCCACGACAACCGCATGGACAAGATTTGGTGGAACGAGCAGTGGATGGGATGGCCCGTAGACAGCACCTACGCTGCCTGCTCGAACACCGTGAATGCATGGCGGCTGAACAGACCGCTGATGCTCGTGGTGGGCGAGATGGACGACAACGTAGACCCTGCCTCTACCATGCAGGTGGTCAATGCGTTGCAGCGTGCCAACAAAGACTTCGAACTGGTGGTTCTGCCGGGTGCCCGCCATACTATGGGCGAGACCTTCGGCGAGCACAAACGTTTCGACTTCTTCGTCCGCAACCTCCTCGGTGTACAACCTCCTAAGTGGAGCGACATCAAAAGAAGGTAGTAGATTGAGAATTGAGGATTGAGAATGATTGGAGCAGCGAGTGTCAACAAGCTTGCTTGATTGACCGAGTCGTGACAATCATCGCCAAAGGCAATTGAGAATGATTGGAGCAGCGAGTGTCAACAAGCTGGATTTCCAATTGATGCCTAATTGGGTTGTAATTAGTTAACCAATTACACTCTAATTAGGCATTAATTACATGGTAATTAGGCATTAATTAGAGTCTAATTAGGCATCAATTAGAGTCTAATTCATTATCTAATTGAAAAATGACGAGTTTGAGGAGGCAAAATTCCTCTGACGGGCACCAAAAAAGAGGGCATGTCAACTGGTGGCATACCCTTTTTTGATGTTTGTAAGTTAGTAAATACTAAGACCTTTTTTGTGAAGTTAGTAAATACTAAGACCTTTTCTTTCTGAAATCCAGTGTTATTTCTTCAGCGGATACGACACGGCAGGCATGGTGGCAGCACGCAGAACAGGTCGTGCAATCTTGCTCTCTGCAACGATGAAAGCACGAGGAGCAATGATGCTGTTCAGTGTTCCATTAGCCGAATTGATGACCTTTTCTGCGGCAGATACGGCTACGAGGTCCTTCAACTGAGACTGTTTTGACTGAACCATATTGTCTGTGCGCAACAGGGTGCGTTGTCCTGTTTTCGTGTCTATACGGTAGAGGCGGAGCAGCGAGCAGCCCTCAGGCAGCGAGACGACATAGGCATTCTTCAGGCCTGCTTTCTTGGCACTCTTCAGCAATGTCTTCTCCATCTTCTCATCGGCTGTGGCATTGGCAGCTTTGATGTGCAACGACCCGATAGAGATTTCAGGTGTCGGCACACTGGAATTGATGGTAAAGCGATAGCTGCCCGTGCTGTTCTTGGTAAACGGTGTGGGACGCAGATTGTTGAGTTGCGCACGGAGTACACCATTCTCAACCAGCAGCAGTTCTTTCTCTGGAACGATGCCGTCAGCGTCGACGCTGTAGGCACCCATCAGCAGTGTGCCATTGTAATCCTTACGGTCGCTGTAGTTGACAACGCTGATTCGCTTGTCGATGATCTCCTGACCTATCTTCTTGCCAAAGTCATCGTCGGCGGGCTGGAGCGAATGGCTGGCATACACGGCGGCAATGACAGGGTCGCTCAACGAATAGACGGATGCCATCTCCTCAAACATCACCGGACCATTGTATTCCTCATCCAGCACAGGAGCATCACGAAGAGCCATCAGATTGCTGGCAAACGTATTGATACGATCTACCAGACTGCCCTTATTCTTCAAGAAGTCAGGCAACGGGTACGACAATACCATTTTGTCGTTCCAGGGTGTACCATCCTCATTTTGCGTCGTTGCGTCGACGGTCATGGTCAACACTTGTTGGCTATCATTCACCTCAAGACCCGTATTGGTGATGCGCAACGTATTCATCTGTGCCACATCGAAAGACACGGAAGTATCATAAAGATGCGGGTAGTTCTTGAATATCGATGACAACTCAACGACGAGGCTGCCCAGCAGTTTCATGTCAATGTCCTGGAAATCGGCGTTGCCATTCCCCTGAGCAGCAGATGCTGAAGGCAGAATCAGGTCGTTGGTGTTGGCATACTCCAGGGGCAGCGGGTGCTGGGAGAGATAATTCTGTTTCTGGGCATAGATATTGAGCGCATCCTTATAGGAATTGTCGGTTGTGTTCCATACGGCGCGTCTCACAGCATTGGCATTCCCCTCCTTGCCGACAAAGGCCACCTGGCTGAAGTAGCGGTCGGTTTCCACCTTGCTCGACTGCTTGATATCGCCCACTGTGACTTCCGATCCGATGGTTGTTGTCCACGGCGACAGATAGCTCAGGGAGATGCCGCCCAGCTCGCCTACGATGCGTGCCGTACGTGATGTGTTGGCAATCGATGACACCAACAGGGGCTGCATGGCTCCGCGGATGTTCAGCTCGTCGGCAGCCCGCTTCACCTCTTTCCTCATGGCCTCCTTCAGCTGGTCGCTATTCGGCTGGCTGTTGTCGGTCTGTGGGGCGGGGAGCAGCTGTGGTGTCTGCTGTGCCTTCTTCCGGCGCTGGGTCTCAATCTGGGTGACATAAATCTGCGGTGACACGCAGGCCACGGGCACCCATCCCGACTCGGCTCCGCAAGAACCGGTGAAAAGCGTCGGCTCATTGCCTGCAGCAGCGATATGCGAGAACATAGACAGCGGGGTGCCTATCAGGTCCACGCCACGCACCAGTTCGTCGGGACGGCCGTCCACATACACACGGAACACCTCCACCGGCGACACATTGAATGAGTTCATGGTGTTTCCCTGTCCTGTCGTGGTGTAGCCACCAGTCACCGTCAGGAAATAATAACCATATTCCTTGCCTTGTTTCTTAGCCTCTGCGCGCAGCATCTTGCGCAAGGTCTCCTCGGTCTGCGGGGCAGAAGTCTCGACGATGAGGTTCGACTGGCGCGAAACGGCATCATGGCCGTCGGATGCCCGTCCGTGTCCATTGCTCTGTGGGAAGCCGTCCATAGGCACGCGGCTCAGCAGGAACTCGTTGAGTACGCCATTCTTGATGTTGTCCACCCGGCGCGAGCGAACGCCCTCAGAGTCGTAGTGGTAATGGCCGTTGAGCTGCTTGCCCTGATATTCGGCAAGACTGGGGTCGCAGAATACGCTGAAATCGGCTGGCAGCACATTCTTACCGACCATGTTGCGGAAGGTCTCACCGCCCGACTTGAGGCGGTGGGCCTCCAGGCGGTGACCGAAAATCTCATGGAAGAACACACCGCTGGCGGGGCCTGAGAGAATGGCTGGGCCGGTATAGGGATTGGCGACGGGTGCCTTCATCAGCGCTGTGACACGCTGTACGAGTTCTTGGGCCTTGGCCATCATCACGTCGGTGTCGGGCAGACGGTCAAGGCTGGTGGCATAGTAGTCTAACGACACCGGCAGCACCATGCCGTCGGAGGCCATGCCCTGGGCGGTGAGCATCACACGGGCAGCGACTCTGTTCTCCACCACGCAGGTACCCTCGGTGTTGACAATATACTGGCGTGACACCTCGAAGTTCAACTGCGCTGTACCACCCTGCAACTCCGGATAGGCTGCCATCACGGCGCTGATCTTGTTCAGACGGGTGCGCCATGCGTCAAGGTCGATCTTCTTCTGTTCAGCTGTCAGCGGCTGCTCGTAATACTGCTCGACGGGAGCCTTGGAGAAACAAGCTGCGGTGTCCTCATCGGCCACATTGGTAGATACTTTCGCCTGCGTCTCACGATAGACGTTCACGGCAAAATCGTAACGGCGGCGCACCTCACTCCAGATGCCGGCCCGCAGGCCATCGACGTCGCTGTCGTTCATGGGCAGCACCCATGGAGCGACGTCGCGTCCCTGGCTGTTGGCAGCACCCTGGGTGGTCAGTTTGAAATTGTCGAGCCGTGGGTTTCCCACTCTGATCTGCGGCGTCAGCGTCCGCCCCTCCTGCGTGTCCTCGGTCACTGTCACACCCATGTTGCTCTGGATGTTCACCCGTCGGAAGTCGTTCACTCGCAGCGACATGAAATAAGGTTTCACCGGCTGCTGTCTCAACTGCTGGTACTCACGGTTCAGCTCAGCCTTAAGCGTCTGGAGCAGGACGTCACTTTCCTGTGCACAGACATCCAAACAGCAGATAGCAAATAGAAAAGATAATAGTGTTCTTATCATTTTATATTATCGATTACATTCATAGCGTTTTCTGCCATCGAACCCTCATATTTGAGTCTTTTGGCATTGTCCTCAAAATATTTCCTGGCCTTGGCACGCTGTTCGGGGTTCATCTTCTTTGCATTACTAGAGAGTAATCCATCGACGATTCCTTTGAACGAATTATTACCTGGAAGCGGAGCCACAAAACGAGTGTAGTAATCCAGCATACCATCCCAGTCTTCCTGAATGACATACAATGCGATATGTACGAGATGCACCTGAGGATCATCGGTAGGCATATGCAGCATACTGGTCAGCATCACGGCCTTGCGGACATCCTCCACGGTGTAATCATGTTTACGACCATCGCAGACAAGATACATGCCACTACGGAAATTATCGAATATCATCCTGTTGATCCGTTCACTGCCATTGGCACGGTCAAAATAGGGCTTATACTCCATGAGATGATCAAAGAGGGGATCACGATAGTCGGCAGCAGAGAGGGCATACATCAGCACCCGGTCCTGGTAGCGCTCATACTCATGACCGTTATCGAACACCTCACGCAGGGTAGCACGTATATCCATACTATTCGCCATCATGGTCTCCACCAGTTTCATACCTGTCATGAAGTCATGAGTCTCTGCATAGGTTTTCTGTAAGGCGGTCAGAGAGTTGACCGGATCCAACGCCTCCTCCAACTTCGTAACGAATTCACTGGCTGTTGCTGATCCACCCACGATACGGTTGACCTCCGTGCCGTCGGCATTGAAGATGATGAATGTGGGATAAGATCTGATGTCCAACTTCTTGGCGAGTTCTACACCCTCCCCCTTCTCCATGTCGATCTTGATATTCACGAACTTGTCGTTCATCATATCGCCACATTCCTTCTGGGGGAATATCTCCTTAGCCATCATGGCACAAGGCACGCACCATGACGTATAGCAATCCAGGAACACCTTTTTCTTCTCTGCCTTGGCGGCTTTCAGGGCATCGGCAAATTTCAGGTTGCGGAACACCACGCCATCAGCCGCCATACCCTGGAGTGGCAACATGAAAAGAAGAAGTAATGAAATACAAATATTTTTCATCTTAACAATTACCAATTTTACATTATCCATGATCAATTCTCCATTGCCTTCTCAATCATCTCCTTCAATGCCGGTTCGGAAGGACGAGGAGCATTTGTTGAGACGGTCTTGCCGTGCTTGGAGAAAACCATGAAGCGCGGTACGGCATCTACCGCATAGTCGTCGACGATCGTACCTTTATTATAGGTAATCAGTTGTACGCCACCAAGTGCCTTCTCCTTGATGAACTGTGCCCATTTCTCTTTCTCGGTATCTATGGACAGACTGATAAAGACGACATCCTTGCCTTTCATCTCCTTCTCCAGCGCCTCGAGATGTGGGAGTTCTGCCTTACAGGGCATACACCAGGTAGCCCATACATCAACGACGACGACCTTCCCTTTATAATCGGATAAAGAGTGCATCTTTCCCGTCACGTCGGGATAGGTAAAGTCTATCCAGTCCTCACCCTCCTTATTGACGCTGATACGTCTCAGCAGTTGTTCGTACTGCTTACGTTGTGCCGGCAGCACATCCGATCCGTGTTTCTCGTCGAAGGCTTTCAGATCCCAGATCATGCCGCGCTCTACCGCATTGATGATAAACTTAGAGCGCAACTCCCGACAAGAGATATCCTCGCTGACAAATTCTGCAGAACCACCTGCCTGATTGTTGTAGATGATATGTTTTCCGAATCCGTAGAGCATCAGCAGGTCGAAGGCTACTGGTGAGTATTGCATCACGCTCATATCCTTAAACATGTCATTGCTGAAGATATGTTGGATGTATTTGGGATAATCTGCTTGTGTATTGAAACAGATACCCTGATCAAAGATGTGAAGCACATCGAGCATGGTCAGATAACGGAGCACCTGCTTGGCATCTTGATCAAACTGACGATTACCCGTATTGATCTTTGCCAGGAGTGCCTCAGTCTCCTCTGTGGCTTTCGTAACGGTCTGGTGGAATTGCTCAACGGGTTTTCCACGACCTTCACTGGTATAGACGAGTTGACGGAGTGGAGTCACGATGGATATCCACTTAGCAAATAGTTTATTCTCCTTGCCGATCTTACCGCTCAGCACACCACATCCCTTTTCCACATTGATCTCGATCGTCTCATTCTTTCCCACATAAAGAGGATAATACTCTCCCTGTGAACCGATGAATACGATTTTGTCGAAGATACCTGTCGTCTTGTCAACACCGAATTGGAAAGCATAGTTTTCCGGTTTGAGGATGTTTGCCAACACTTGTTTGAGATTGCCGTTCTCTGCCGTCCCGACATAGATCTCTTTGGCCATGATGTTCTGAACACCCGCTTTCTTGAATGAGCCCTTGATAATAGTGTTCTGGGCAACTGCCACTGTTGCCGTCATCAGCAACAGTGACAGGGATAAGAATTTTAATCGTTTCATTTATTTTAATTATTATAATTATATTACTGTTTCATCACGTCATCAAGCATCGGCTTGATAATCGACCATTTCTCCATCACACGAGGATAAGCGCCATACATGGTCTGGAACTCCTCATCGGTATAGGTGAAGTATGCCTCGGTAAACATATTAACGTCGCCCTGCTCTGTTGGAGAAGAGTTGAAATATGGAGGTGCTGCATCGAGGAAGCCTGCCCAAAGCATCTTGTCCTTTGCCTGCACCGACCAATCGTATGGATCAAAAGGACAACCAGGCATATTGTTAGCGTTGAAATACCACGTTGAGTAGTTATACACATCGTGAGCCTCATAGATGGCACGTGACACACTATAGAAGCGTTTTAATCCTTCCTCGTAGTTGATATCGCCGGTCAACTTCTTTCCTATGAAGGAGCGCAAGACGACGGCGCGCAGTTTCTTGGTCTGATCAGCCTGATAGCTTGCCAAGAGCGATGCCTTGGTGATCACCAAGGTGTTAAGACCCACATACACATCATCAGAAGAGCCGTTGATGGCTTCCACCAACAAGATACTGTGGATATGGAGGAATGTAGGGATGGTAGGCATCAGTTGTGTACGAAGATACTGGATAGCATCAGGGATGACCGAACGATCAGCATAGGTGAATGTATTGTAGAAAGCATCACCGTAGGATGACTGTCCGCCACCGATGGCAGCATTGAGTGTCAGCGTCTTGTAGAAGGTGTATTCATTTCCGAAGACATCCACACGCTGTTGTGTGCCGATGGTATCATTGAAGAATATAGGAATGCCATACTGCTTGAAGAACTCATAGGCAGCATGCTGTGCCGGATCAGAACTGTCTTCCAGTTGGAACCAGTCTTTCTCATAGTCCGGGAAGGTTGTCTCGTCTTCGCTGCAGGCGGTCAGCAGTGTCAGGGCTAACAGCGGAAGCACCATCAGTACATGATATACTGTTCTGGATATATAATTTGTCTTTTTCATTGCTTATAGTGTGATTAGTGTTTCATGTCTCTTGTCTTACGCAAAAGGTTCGTTATCTCACCTCTGTTGAAATTGATCGTCTCATCAGGAACGGGTATTACCCATGCTGCCTGATCTTTCTGATAGGACTCCAGCACGTAGTATCCCACCTGCTCGGCAGTACCCTTCGACTCGTTGTAGGCGTAGGCAGGGTGAGTGATGGTGTAGTCAGAAGAAAGCGGATACTTCGAATTGACCGCATAGCGACGGAGATCAAACCAACGGTGTCCTTCGAAGCAGAGCTCACGACGGCGCTCATCACGGATGAAGTTCACAAGTTGGTTTCCATCGGCGGGTGCCGGACTGGCTGAGGCAAAGCGCTTGGCTCTCAGGGCGTTGATGGTTTGTGCTGCCTCACTGTTCTTTCCGAGCATCACCTGTGCCTCAGCCTTGTTCAGCACCACCTCTGCCAGTCGGAGCAGGAACATGGCAGAAACACATTCTTTGTCATTATAGGTAGCCCAAGTCTTGTACTTGTCGGGCATCACGGAATTGGTTGTTTCAGTATGACGGAAATAATGAGTCAACCGCAGGTCGCTGTTCTCGAATTTCTCAAGAAGGTCGTCCGATGCCTTGAAACAAGATGCTACAGGATAGGGCATCCAGTTGCTGTCGTAGGCAGTACCCTCATTAGCAAAGATACAAGGTATCTCGTTCTGGCTCATGGTGAAGATCACATCCTTGGATGACTTGCAAAGAATATTCTCTCCCATGACATGACTGTTCAGGTCGGTGAGTGCATAAGGAGAAACGGGAGTATCGAAGACAGATGCACACTCAAGTACCTTCTCATAATCTTCCATATAGAGGGCTACACGAGTCTGCAGAGCCTTCACGGCATAGTATCCGGCACGCAGTTTTGTCTCGGGGTTATATCCCTTCAACTGTTCGGCGGCGATATCGAGATCCTGAGCGATCTGTCCCCACACCTCAGCATTGGTATTACGGGAGAAATAACGGTCTTCTATCGTCTCACTGATCTTCAGCGGCACGCAGAGATCGGTGTTAGCCGTTGCCTTGGCGTATGGCAGACCATACACATTGGCCAGTTGCAGGTAATAGAAGGCACGCAGGAAATGAGCCTCTCCGGCAACATGTCTCATCAAGATCTCGTCGGCCTCATGCTTGGGCTCGATCTTTTCTGACTGGAAGATAATGGCATTGATCGCACCGATGCGCTTATAGATATTTGCCCATGAGCCATCTGTCCATTTCTTATTCAGGTCGTCCATGTTCGGGTCGGCAGCCCAGCGGTACATGGCACCGAGCACATGCAGCGGGGAACAAGTGCTCGACGACTGCACATAGTTGTTGAGCATGAGCACGTCGGCGTCGTCGTCCAGCACGTGGATATAGGCCATGTTGTACGAAACCATGTTCTCCGGCGAGAGTGAGCCGGGCGAGTAGGTGCTCAGGTTGTTGGTCGGCAGGAAAGCCTCGCCGATCATGAGGTCTTCCAAGTCTTGTGCGTTCTCGCAGTAGCGCTGGTCGGTAGAGTACTCTTCCAGGAAATCCCCGCATGAGGAGATGAGTACAACACCCATGACAGCAAGTGCAGAACACATCAATTTTCTAACAGAACTATATATTGTATTCATTGTATTTATGCTTTTAAAGTATGACGATTAGAATGTGAGACTGATATTCAGGCTATACGACGGACGTACGGAAAGATTCAGTGCAGGAGCAGAACCGCTCTGTGAAGGATCTTGTCCCTTCAGCTTCGAGCTGCAGAGGGTGAACAGGTTCGTTCCGACGAGGTTGATATAAGCAGCCTGGATGCCCAGCAGTTTGGTCAGCTTGTCGTCCACATTATATCTCAGCGAGAGGGTCTGCAGTTTCAGGTAGTTGCCTGATACCACACGGAGGTCGGAGTTGTCGTACATGTCGTATACCGTACCGGCAAACGAATAGGCCGTAGCGGGATAGTTGTTCCACCACATGGCGTAGTTCGTGGTGGCCTCGGTCGAGAGTCCCGGGATGTTGGTATAGGCCTCGTCACCGGGGCGACGCCAGCGGTTGACAAACTCCTTGCGCAGGTTCTGCTGCGGATAGGCCACGTTGGTGGCATAGCCTGAACAGATTTTCGAGAGACGTATCTTGTTGCCCAGCGAGTAGGTCAGGTTGAACGAGAGACCCCAGTTGCCATAACCGAAATAGTTGGAGATACCACCCTGGATATAAGGCTCGCGGCAGCCCGACTCTTCCATCACCTTGAGGAACACTTCCTCGCGGGTGAGGTTAGCATACTCGGCTTTGTACTCTTCCTGTTTCTCATCCTCACATCCGTAGAACACGGGGGCACCCGTCTCATGGTCCAGTCCCTTGAACTTATAGCTGTAGAAGGTACCGACAGGCTTTCCCGCCACGTCCAGGTTTCCGTTCAGGAAGTCGTTGTAGGTCAGTTCGTCGCGCAGCACATTTGTCTTGTTGTTGATGGCACGGTTGACCACTTTGTTGATCACCTCACCAATCTGCGGGTCGATACGCCATACGAAGCCTCGCTTGCCGCCACTGATGTTAGCCTGGTCGATGGGCGTGAACGAGAACGAGAGTTCTACACCCTGGTTGTTCAGTGTTCCGGCATTCACCACATACTGTGTGATACCGTTGATCTCAGAGATCTTCTTCGTCAGGAAGGCGTCGCTGGTGTGCTTGTAGAAGTAAGAGATGGTACCGCGAACCTTATTATTAAAGAGGGCGAAGTCGAGTCCTACGTTTGATGACGAGGTCTTTTCCCACTTCAGGTTCGGGTTAGGATAGTTGGTAATCGTAGCGTAGGGCTGGTTGAAGATATAATCCGTCAGGGTGCTCTGTCGGATGATCATCTGTGATGTCTGACCTGGGATCATATTTCCCTGATAACCCCAAGAAGCACGCAGTGCTACATCCGTCACCCAGTCAACCTTACGGAGGATGTCTTTCTTCATGTTCCAACGACCGGAGACAGACCAGATCGGAGAGAACTCATCATTGGCACGTGTACCGAAGAGGTTGCTACGCTCAGCACGCATATGTACATTGAAGATATAGGTGTCACGGAAACCGTAACCGACAGTACCGTAATATGCCAACTCATTCTGCAGGTTGCGAGTGCGCTTACCCTTACCCTCATCAGATGCCATAAATTGCTGGTAATACATGGCGTAGTCTGTCGGTACGTAGTCGAAATAACCACCATATTCGCGGAAGTAGCCTCGACGGGTGATCGCGAATCCCTTATACTCAGTTGATGTTGCCTCCACACCGGCACTGGCGGTGAGAAGGTGCTGGTTGTTAGCACCGAAATTCTTCATGAAGTTAGCCTGCAGACGGGCCATCCAGTTGTTGTTACGTGTCTCCTCACGCTTCAACTGACCACCGAGCGGACACATATCTGAACGTAATGAACGGTCAGCACGAAGGTCGAAGACATACTTCGTATCGCCTGTATAATACTCTTCCTGTGTGGTATTGGAGATACCGTATGAGAAGATACCGTCGAGATTCAGGCACTGCAGCAGGTTGTAACGCAACTGTGTACGTAGGTTGAGATTATTCGTAAGCTGCTGGTTGCCTGAGTTATCCAACTCATGCAGGATATTGTAGTTGTAGATATTGCCGAAAGAGTTGCTGATAGGATAATAGAACAGTTCACCATCGGTACCGTATGCCGGCATGGTACGGGCCATATTATAAGCATAGTCCATCACATTGATTCCCGATGCTAAGTAGTCATGTTTCTGGTAGTTACCCAACAACTGGAAATTGATGGATACCTTCTTGTAGTTGGCATTCAGGTTGACGGTAGCGTTATATCGTTTGTTACTCTCGCCTTTGATGACGCCACCCTCATCGCCGTAACCCAGTGAGGCATAATAGCGCATGGTGGGCGAGCCGCCTGAGATAGATGCCGTGTGGTTGTGCGACACCACGTCTCTCGTGAGCAGCTTGAACCAGTCGGTATTCAGTTCGCTGTAGTAGTTGGTGAGTCGGTGATACTCATCGAAATCGATCTTTCCTGAATAGTAATCCTGCAGCGCCTGCTCGTAACCCGACCACTGTGTGACATTATTATAATACATGCCTCGCTCGATGAGCTCTTTCGACACATCCAGGCGCTCGGCAGATGTCATCATATACACGTCACGGTCGGAATAGCGCGGACGGCGGGTGTAGGTCATGGTGCCGTTGTAGGTCACCGACGGAGCGCCCACCTTACCTTTCTTGGTGGTGATGACAATCACGCCGTTACCGGCCTTCGCACCGTAGAGTGCCGTGGCCGATGCGTCTTTCAGGACGTTGATCTCGTCGATGTCGTTGGGGTTCAGACCCGAGATGGCATTACCCAGCAGGTTCACGAAGTCGGGGTCGTTGAGGTTGTTGGGGTCAACGGGAACGGGGTCGTTGAGCACGATACCGTCGAGCACCCATACCGGCTCACGGTTTCCCACGAGCGTCGACGTACCGCGTATTCTGATTTTCGGGGTCGAGCCCACCTGGCCTGAGTTCTGCATGTAGATCATGCCCGGCACATGGCCTTCCAGCATCTTGTCGATGGTTGTCAGACCGGGATTCTTGATGTCCTCCATCTTGAGCGAGGTCACCGACGAGGTGAGTTTCGAGCGGTCTACATCCTGATAGCCAATCACCACCACGTCGTTGAGATACTCTGTGTCCTCCATCATCTTCACGTCGATATTGGCACGGTCGCACACGACAATTTTCTCTTTCATACCGATATATTTGTACGAGAGCACTTCCTGCTCGGTTGCCGTGATATGGTAGTTGCCGTTGGCATCTGTCACCGCGTGGATGTTGCTGTCGCGTCCGCGAATCGAGACACCGGGCAGCGGGTCGTTGTTGTAGTCGGTCACTACACCATAGACATGAATGAGCTTGCCCTTTTGTGGCGACCTGATCACGCAGACGTCGTTCTGCCACGACCCTTCCAGCTTCAGCTTGGGTAAGATGCGGTCGAGAAACCCTTTCACGGTCTCATTCTCGGCCTTTGCCGAGATGCGCTCTGCGTTTTTCACAACGGCAGTGTTGTAAACGAATTTCACTCCCGTTTTCTTCTTGATGGTTTGCAGCACACTCTCTAATTTCTCATTAGTGAATGTCTCGCTGAATCGTTGTTGCTGTGCTATGGCCAGCAGCGGCAATAGCATAAGTAACAAGAGGCATAGTTTTCTTTTCATAAGATATTAATTATGTGTTAATAGGATAGTGTGATTGTCTTTCCGTCTATTTTATACTCTATCAGGCCCGTCAGCTGCAGCAGTTTCATGAACTCGTCCACATTCTTGAACCGCGAGCATTCACCCGTGAACAGCATGTCGCGCAGATAGCCGTCCGTATAGACCACGCGAACGTCATACATACGCTCGATATCGTTCATGACGTCCTCCAGGCGCTCGTCCGTAAAGTAGATGATGCCGTCTTTCCAGGCCGTGTAGCGGTGGGTGTCCACCTGCTGCACCGTCAGGGACGAGGTGTAGGGCTCTTGCACCACCTGCTCGCCGGGGTGCAGCGCCGTCGTCTCATTCGCAGTCGTATAGGCGACACTTCCCGATACAAGTGTCACGCTCGTTGCCTCGCCGGCATAGTCGCGCACGTCGAAGGTGGTGCCCATTACCTTTACAACACCCTTCGAACAGCGCACCATGAAGGCATCGCCCGTATGAGCCACATCGAAGAAAGCCTGCCCGCTGACACTCACCTCCCGGTCGCCCTTCAGCGAGAGCGGGAACGACAGCGTGGTCTCCGAGTTAAGCCATACGTGGGTGCCGTCGCTCAGTATCAGGTCGTACTGACGGCCGCGGGGAATGCTCAGTTTGACAAGGTCCTCGTTGTTGCCGCCCTTCACCGAGATGGTGTTGCCCTTCGTAGTGATGTTGGCATCGCCGAAGGTCTTTCCGCCCTCCGACAGCACCACCACATCGCCATTGGGCAGCTGCAGTTGGGGCTTTGACGAAGAGTAGAACGGGATGGACTTCGGCTGTGATGCTTCGGCAAGGGAACGCTCCTCGGTCTGTCCTTCCTGATGGGTGGCGACAACGTCTTTCTCCTCCATGTCGTGGCGCGAGATATGCACAAAGACGAAGAGGGCAGCCACCGCCGCCGCTGCCAGCAGCGAATAGGTGACGACCCGCCTGCGCTGCCTTCTCGCCCGCAGTCTCGTCCTGATACTGTCGATGAACGCATCGTACGCCTGGTCGGCGTCGTACTTCTCGTAACCCTTCAGATGCTTCGCGGCATCACCGTGCCGATATTCCTCGTCGAGCTCCCGGACGTGCTTGTCGGCAAGTCCTTCCACGCGCTCAGAGACAATATCGTCAATGATTTCTTCGAATCTATCTTGTTCTATAGCCATATTGTACTTTTTCATTAGGTATTTACATCCTTTGTAATGCAAATAAAAGAAAAAGTACTATCGAAAAAAAGAAAAAAAGGTGGAAGTACAGAAAAAACCGTGGGGCAACACAGTTACAACAGCATCCAGATGGGTGAGGAGTTGGCGTAGTTTCGCAGTTCGTCAATCGCCTTGGCCTTGGCATTCTTCACCGTGCTGATGGCAATGTTCAGCTCCTCGGCAATCTGCTTGATCGATTTTCCCTCGATGGTCTTCTCGATGATGGCCCTGCGCCGTTCGCTCAGTTGTTGTATGCCCACCCACAGGCGGCGATACATCTCCTCGCGTATGGAAACGGCAAAGTCATCATCCGTCCATCCCTGTTTGTCGATGCTGTGATGGCCGGTGTCAGAGACGTCTATATTGACGATGTTCTTTTTCGAGCGGTGAGCGGAAAGGCAGTTTTTGTAGACAGCTCGGTACAGGTAGTAAGTGAGGTGGGGGGTGTCGTTGAACACGACTTGTTTGTGCCATATCTTCACAAACGTCTCTTGCACGATATCCTCGGCCTCGCAGCTGTTGTCGACATAGTTCTCGGCATAACAACACAAAGCGGGATAGAAACATTGGAAGAGTACCTTCCATGCTCCCTCGTCTCTCTCATTAATCCGCACTATGTCTAACTCTTTCTCTGCCAAGCGATATCTTGATAAGATGGTTTCTAATGCAAAATCGATACAAAAGTAATAAAAAAAAAGTAAATGATGAGAAAACGGACGAGTTTAAAGCAAGAATTAACACAAATTGGGAATAGTGTTACTTCGTCGCCAGTATTAGGAGTGTGGGGTGAGCCCCCACCAACTCCCCCGAGGGGGGAGAGCAAAGACCCCTCCTAACCTCCCCACATAAAAAACCCGGAACAGCCTCGTCGGCCATTCCGGGTTCATATTCATCTGTGCAATCTGTGTGAACTATTAAACACAAATTGGCATATATTATTCACAAATCCTTCATAAATCATTTTTTTTTGATAATTTGTGCGTAATTTTCGGAAATTAGTGTTAAACATTAAATGGTTAAAGCAGGCAAATTATCCATTGTACATTATCAATTTTCCATTCTCCATTCTCCATTATCAAAAAGCCTTCCTCCCCACTAAAACCTGTGATAAAATGAAAATAAACGTTTGTAAAGTGAAAATAAACAGCGGTTTATTCGTTTATTCATGATAAAATAGGTAACTTTGCACCCGATTTTTGCAAGAATGGCTTGTCAAAACAGTTTTTAGATGTTTTTTATATTAAGATTTTAGATGAACGTAATTACGAAAACCCTTCAACTGGCTGATGGAAGAACCATCACCATTGAAACCGGGAAAGTGGCAAAACAGACCGACGGAAGTGTTGTTCTGCGTATGGGCAACACCGTGCTTCTGGCCACTGTTTGTGCCGCAAAAGATGCCGTTCCCGGTACCGATTTTATGCCTTTGCAGGTTGACTACAGAGAACAGTACAGTGCTGCCGGCCGTTTCCCCGGCGGATTTACCAAGCGTGAAGGCAAACCTAGTGACAATGAGATTCTGACGAGCCGTCTGGTTGACCGTGTGCTTCGTCCGCTCTTCCCTTCTAACTACCACGCTGAGGTATTTGTGAATGTGATGCTGCTCTCCGCCGACGGAGTTGACCAGCCTGATGCATTGGCCGGATTTGCCGCTTCTGCCGCTTTGGCTTGCTCAGATATTCCTTTCGAGTGCCCGATTAGTGAGGTGCGTGTGGCTCGCGTCAACGGCGAGTATGTCATCGATCCTACCTTCGAGCAGATGAAAGAGGCTGATATGGATATTATGGTGGGTGCCTCTGCCGAGAACATCATGATGGTGGAGGGCGAGATGAAAGAGGTCAGCGAGCAAGACTTGCTGGGCGCCCTGAAGGCTGCCATGGTGGCCATCAAGCCCATGTGCGAGCTGCAGGCTGAGCTCTCGAAGGAGCTTGGCAAGGATGTCAAGCGCGAGTACGACCACGAGGTGAACGACGAGGCACTGCGCGAGCGCATGAACAAGGAGCTCTACCAGCCTGCCTACGACGTGACCAAGCAGGCCCTCGAGAAGCACGAGCGTGCCGAGGCCTTCGAGAAGATTCTGGCCGACTTCAAAGAGAAGTTCTTCGCCGAGCGCAAGGCTCAGGCCGAGAATGCCGAGAACGCCGAGGCCACTGAGATTTCCGACGACGACTACGAGGCTATGATGGACCGCTACTACCACGATGTGGAGCGCGACGCCATGCGCCGTTGCATCCTCGACGAGGGTATCCGCCTCGACGGCCGCAAGACCGACGAGATTCGCCCCATCTGGTGCGAGGTGAGCCCGCTGCCCATGCCTCACGGAAGTGCTATCTTCACGCGCGGTGAGACACAGAGCCTCTCGACCTGCACACTGGGTACGAAACTGGACGAGAAACTTGTTGACGACGTGCTCGAGAAGAGCTACCAGCGCTTCTTGCTGCACTATAACTTCCCCCCGTTCTGCACGGGTGAGGCCAAGGCTCAGCGCAGCGTAGGCCGTCGTGAGATTGGTCACGGCCACCTGGCATGGCGCGGACTGAAGGGCCAGATTCCCGAGGAGTTCCCCTACACCGTACGTCTGGTGAGCCAGATTCTCGAGTCGAACGGCTCGTCGTCGATGGCTACCGTATGTGCCGGCACACTGGCACTCATGGACGCTGGTGTTCCCATGAAGAAGCCCGTCAGCGGTATTGCCATGGGTCTGATCAAGAACCCCGGTGAGGACAAGTATGCTGTGCTCAGCGATATCCTCGGCGATGAGGACCACCTGGGCGACATGGACTTCAAGACCACCGGTACGCGCGACGGTCTGACAGCCACACAGATGGATATCAAGTGCGACGGTCTGTCGTTCGACATCCTCGAGAAGGCACTCATGCAGGCCAAGGCCGGTCGTGAGCACATCCTGAAGTGCCTCACCGACACCATCAGCGAGCCGCGTGCCGAGCTGAAGCCGCAGGTACCGCGCATCGTGGCCTTCGAGATTCCGAAGGAGTTCATCGGTGCCGTGATTGGTCCTGGTGGTAAGATCATCCAGCAGATGCAGGAAGACACGGGTGCTACCATCGTCATCGACGAGGTCGACGGTGTGGGCAAGGTGCAGGTGTCGGCTCCCAACAAGGAGAGCATCGAGGCTGCCGTGGGTAAGATCAAGGCCATCGTTGCCATTCCCGAGGTGGGCGAGATTTACGAGGGTACCGTCCGCTCTATCATGCCTTATGGCTGTTTCGTAGAGATCATGCCGGGCAAGGATGGTCTGCTGCACATCAGCGAGATTGACTGGAAGCGCCTGGAGACCGTCGAGGAGGCTGGTCTGAAGGAGGGTGACAAGATCACCGTGAAGCTGATGGAGATTGATCAGAAGACGGGTAAGTATAAGCTCTCTCACCGTGTGCTCATTCCGAAGCCCGAGGGATATGTAGAGCGTGAGCGCCGTCCTCGTCCTGAGCGTGGCGAGCGTCGTCCGCGTCCCGAGCGTGGTGAGCGTGGTGAGCGCCGTCCTCGTCCTGAGCGTGGCGAGCGCGGCGAGCGCGGCGAGCGCAACGGCAACCGCTTCGACCACCGTAACGACTACCACGATCCGATGGCTGAGCACGAGCCGAAAGACTTCAGCGATGCACTCGACCATCTGACCGACATCGATTAAATGGAAGAATCGAGATAAAAGTAATTGCGCAGGCGTCACGTGACGTCTGCGCAATTTTTTTGAGTTGTAGTCTGCCAGCCTCTTTTTGAGGAGGCATCCTGGCAACCTCTTTTTGAGTAGTCTTTCTAACCGTCTCTGATCACCATTCCACCCAGGGGTTGAAACCAGTCGCAGCAATGGCGATGAAGGCAAGCAGATAGAGCACGACGATGGCGATGGTGAGGATGCCGCAGTATTTCAGGATGGTGTGGAAGTTGCCGGCAGCAAGTTCCAGCTGGTCGGGGTCGTTCTGATAGATAGCCAGCCGCGTGTTGGATATCAGGTCGAACGTCTTCTTGACGGGATAGAAATAGACGGCGCCCAGCACCAGATAGAGCAGGCTCACGAACAGGAAAGACGGACCTCCGTTGATGAAGGATACGATGCAGAAGATGATAGCGGCAATGATGATCATGCCGGCAGCTATGGCGCCGAGAACGGCAAAGAATTGCAGCCACTTCATGGCTTTGAGCAAGGTCTGTTGGGCTTGCTCCGTCAGTTTGAGTTCTTCGTTCATAATGATAGTTTTAATGGTTATACTTGGTTTTTAGAATGCTCGTTGCATCATCGTCTCGACATATTCCCTGATGAGCGCTGCATCGTCGAACATGGAGAAGATTCGGAGTACTCGGGTCTGGTTGTACCACACAATCTTGAGGGACCTGTCGAACTTGCGGCTATGGCCAGCCAGGCCCAGCGAGCCTTTCTCCTCGGCCAGCAGACTGAGGTCCTTGAGACTGCCCTTCGACTGTCGGTAGGCATGCACCAGTTCCTCGGTGGGACTGCTGGTGGAGATGCTGTCGATATAGTCCATGTCGGCAGATGCCAGGTAGTCGGCAGCCTCGATGATGTCATCCCAGCCATATCCCCGTGTGGCCAGCAGGATGTCGTACTGCTGCCAGACGGTGTCGCCCATCTTGAAAGCCAGCTGCTTCATGTCTTCTATGTAGCTGACAGCCTCGGCTGCGGACTGCGTGGCGGCCTGGGCTGAGGGGTTCGTGGCAGCCTGGGTTGCAGACTTTGTGGCGTCCACCGTTTCGTCCTCAAAGACGGGATCGTCGTCGTAGTGCACCAGTTTCTTGCGCTGCACGAAGGCATAGAGGGCATAGCACAGGATGATGCAGATGATGATGAGAATTACTAAAAGTATTGTCATAATCTATGATGTTTTTTGGGGTTAGGCTTGGGTGGTCTCCTCTTCTTGCTGCTTCCCGTCGTGCTCGCGCATGTAGTCACGGGGCGAGAGGCCGTAGAACTTCTTGAAGATGGTGGAGAAGGAGGCCGAGTTGTTGAATCCGCAGGCATACATCACCTCGGTGATGTTCATGCTGTGGTTGGTCAGCAGTTGTGCGGCCTGCTTCAGGCGTATGTTGCGGATGAAGTCGTGGGGCGTCTGGCCGGTGAGCTCCTTCATCTTGCGGTGCAGGTGTACGCGGCTGATGCCCACCTCCTCGGCGATATAGTCGACGCTGAGGTCGGAGTTGCTGATGTTCTTGTTGATGACGCTCATGACGCGCTCCAGCAGTTTGTCGTTGGGCGATTTCATCTGCACGTCGTCCACCTGCTCTTCCAGCTGGTCGTTGCGGCCGTACTTCAGGCGCAGCATGTCCTGACGGCTGATGAGGTTGATGATGGTGCGCCGGAGGATGTCCATGTTGAAAGGTTTCACGATATAGGCGTCGGCACCGGTCTCGAGGCCCTCCAGCTGGTCTTCGTCGCGGTTCTTGGCGGTGAGCAGGATGACGGGTATGTGGCTGGTCGAGGGGTTCGACTTGATTTTGGTGCAGAGGGTGTTGCCGTCCATTTCGGGCATCATGATGTCGGAGATGACCAGGTCGGGGATGGTCTTGAGCGTTTCCTTCATGCCCTCCAGGCCGTTGCTGCTCTCCACGATGTCGTAGTTGTCGGTCAGTTCGGCGCTGAGGAAGCTGCGAATCTCGTCGTCGTCCTCGACGATGACGATGGTGCGGCGGCGCTTGCTCTTCTCCAGTTTGGCCTTCTCGTCGGGCAGGCTCTCGGGCTCGCTGGTGACCTCGGCCGTGGGCGTTGTCTCCTGTTCGTGCTCGTCGGTGAGTATCTCGTCGGGCTGCAGGTGGCTGTTGCCCAGCGGGATGGTGACGATGAACTCGCATCCGTCGCCGTCGTCGATGTTATGGGCCTTGATGGTGCCGTGGTGCATCTCCACCAGCGAGCGGGTGAGGTCGAGGCCGATGCCCGTGCCCACATTGCGGTCGGTGGCCGTGGTGGGCAGCTGATAGAAGCGGTCGAAGATGCGTTCCATCTTATCGGCGGGAATCTTCTCGCCATTGTCGTAGACCGTCAGGACGGCCTGACGGTCGTCGTGGGTGATGTTGATGCTGACGATGCCGCCCGGCTTGGTGAACTTGAAGGCATTCGACAGGATGTTGACCACCACCTTGTCGAAGTTACTGCGGTCGATCCAGACGGGCAGCTGGTCGGTGTCGTGCTCGTAGGTGAACTGTATGTTCTTGGCCTTGGCCTGCTGGGCAAAGAGCGTGTGGATGTCGTCGACAAACCCGATGAGGTCGGTTTCGCGCATGTGCAGCTGCATCTGTCCCTTATCGATCTTGCGCAGGTCCATCATCTGGTTGATGAGTCCGAGAATACGCTCGGCATTGCGGCGCATGGTCTCGTAGAGGCTATGGCGCTGCGGGTCGTCGTCGTGTTTGATGAGCGACTGCAGCGGTGTGACGATGAGCGCCATAGGCGTGCGTATCTCGTGGCTGATGTTCATGAAGAAGCGCAACTTGGCGTCGGCCATCTGCTCGGCATGGATATGTTCCTGCAGGCGCAGCTGGTTCTGCAGCTTGCGCTGGCGGAAGCGGATGAACAGCCAGACGGCCAGTGCCGTCAGCAGCAGGTAGGCCAGCAAGGCCCATGTGGAGGCATACCACGGGGCATGCACCTTGACGGTGAACTCGCGGATGTCGGTCTCCTGCTGGTTGTTGGAGGCCTTCACGCGGAAGTGGTAGGTGCCCGGCGTCATGCGGCTGAAGGTGATTTCGTTGACACCGGTCTGCAGACGGGTCCATTCCTCGCCGTTGATGCTATAGAGATAGGTGATGTGCTCGGGATTGTCGTAGGTGAAGGTGGACAGCTGGAGGGTGAACGAATTGTCGTCGTAGCTCAGGTCGAAGCGGTTGGACTTGATGACCAGGCTGTCGGTGACGGTATAGATGCCCGACTTCACGCCGGTGGTGACGGGAGTGCGGCCCATGATGAGGCCGGTGAGGTAGACATTGGCTTTCCATGTCTGGGGCACCACATCGGCGGGGTGGAACCAGCTGATGCCTCCGGTGCCGCCGAAGAGCAGGGCGCCCCGGGTGTCGGTGCTGACGGCGCCGTCGCTGAACTCGCTGCCCTGCAGTCCGTTGTCGACATAGTAGTTGGTGAACGTCTTTTGCTCGGGGTTGAAGCAGCACAGTCCGTGGTCGGTGCCTATCCACAGGTTGCCCTTGCGGTCGCTGGTGATAGAGGCTATGCCGTTGGCAGGCAGTCCGTCTTGAGTGGTGTAGTAGCGGTCTTTGCGGGTGTTCAGGTCGTAGCAGTAGAGACCGTCGTTGGTGCCTGCCCACACACGGTTGCGCGAGTCGGCATATACGGTGCGCATGAACGTGTTGTAGTTGGGACAATTGGTGCCGAAGGTGTTGGTCCAGCTGTTGGCGGCGATATCGTAGCACGACAGTCCCACCGAGCTGGCCACAAAGAGGCGCCGCTGGTCGCTGGTGAGGAATATCTTGCTCAGGTAGTCGTTGGGCAGACTGTTGATTTGGTGGTTGTTGTCGGCACCCTGCTGCATGCGGAAGGTCGTCATCTGTCCCGACAGCACGTTGAGGCGCACCAGTCCGTTGCCCATGGTGGCTATCCACACATCGCCGTTGGTGGCCGTGGCCAGTCCGAACACGTTGATGTTGCTGCCCATCTGGAGGTCTACGGGATGCCACTGGCCCGTCAGCGGGTCCATCCATCCGCAGCCCTGTCCGTAGGAACCCAGCCAGATGCGGCCCTTGGCGTCTTCGGCCATGGTAAGGATGGTGCCCGGGCCCTGGGTGAAATGGCGTGCCGCGGCAAAGCTGCCGTCCATCAGGTAGAGGCCGTCTTTGTCGGTGCCTATCCATGTACGGCCGTGGCTGTCGACGAGGGTGCTCGTCACACAGTTGGAGCCGATGACGTTGTGGTCGCCCAGGCGGTCGCCCATATAGCCGAAGTCCATTTTTGCCTTGGGCTGCATGAAGAGTCCTTTGTGCAGCAGACAAATCCAGATGTTGCCGTTGCGGTCTTCGAGGATGGACATCGGCTTGCTCTTGGTCATGTCCATCTCACGGCTGTAGAAGGGATTGCTGGCCAGCAGGTCGTTCTCAGGATTGTAGACGGCGACACCCTGTCCGTCGCAACCCACCAGCAGACGGCCGTCGCGGGCGGTGCAGAGCGTGTTGACGGGCAGTCCTGCCGTCTTCTCGATGAGTGTGAACTGCCGTTTCTGCTCGTTGAAGCGGTAGACTCCCTTGCCGGTGGCAGCCACATAGATGTTGCCCTTCGTGTCTTGACGGATTTCGCGGAGCATCGACCGGTGGCCGGCATCCTGGAAGAAGGGGGTGCGGCGCTTGCCCTCGATGAGCACGAGGCCGTTGTTCTCGGTGACCATCCAGAAACGTCCCATGGCGTCTTCCATGGCAAAGCGGATGTAGCTCTGGTCGCCGCTCAGCTGCTGGTCGGTCTGTCCGGTAGCCGTCTTCTCGTCCAGCCGCAGGATGCCATAGCCCGACGTGCAGGCCAGGATGTTGCCCTTGCTGGTCTCCATGAGGTAGTGTATGTAGGTGCTGATGGGGTTTCCGCTGCTGTCTTTCATCTGGAAATCGTGGAAGCGGGCACCGTCGTATGTCTGCACGGTGTAGTTGCTGCCAATATAGAGGGTGCCCTTGCGGCTCTGCGTCATGCAGTTGATATAGTTGCCGCTGAGCCCCGACCGCTCGTCTTCCTTCTTGAAGATGCGGAACTGATAGCCGTCGTAGCGGTTCAGTCCGTTACGGGTGGCCACCCAGATAAAGCCGTCGTGGTCTTGGAACACTTGTGAAGCAAAGTTGCTCGACAGCTGGTTGTCGGCATTGAAGAGTTTTCCGGTTTGTGCCTGAGCACTCAAAACAGAAAGAAAGGTTAGAAGAATAGTTAGAACTTTACGCCTCATGGTTTTTGTGGTATGTTACAAACTATTTGCAAAGATAACATTTTTGGGCCAAAAGTCCAAATGAATGTTACAAAAAATAAAATGCGTGTAACATAAATAATTGCGCGTGTGTGTATATTAGGTTAATTTTGCAGCAAAATTGTTTTTTAGGTTAGTTATGGTTAGTAGTTTTATTGGCAGGAGGCTGATGTGATTCACCCTCCTGCTCATTTTGAAACCCGACGACCCCGACAGCCTGAAGCAAGTGAAACCTAAAAACCTAGCGATATCTGACAATGAGGAAAAGTTTACTCTTATCTTTGCTGCTGACATGTTGCGCTGTGCTCACCACCGATGAGGCCAGTGCACAGACATCTGCCCCCTCACCATTGCATGTGGAGGGTCCGTTCCTGGTCGACGACCAGGGTGTGCGTCACAACCTTCACGGTTTTGCCCAGACCTTCAGTCCCTGGTTCAACGAGCAAGGCAAGAAATGGACCAACTACGACGTGGAGGGTTGCCTGAAGTACAACAAGGGCATCATCGACGGTATCCTGAATGCCGGCTGGAAGATGACCTTTGTGCGTCAGCACATGGACCCCTACTGGTCGAACACACCCGGTGCGCAGACGACTGGCGAGAACGACATCTCGGCCTTCGACTTCAACCGTTTCCGCACGTATCTCGACAAAGTGTTCATTCCCATGGCCGAATATGCCATCGGCAAGGGCCTTTATGTGGTGATGCGCCCGCCCGGTGTCTGTCCCGAGGGCATCCGTGTGGGTGATGACTATCAGAAATACCTGCTGAAGGTGTGGCGCTATGTGGCCCAGCGCCCGAAGCTCAGGAACAACGGAGCGGTGATGTTCGAGCTGGCCAACGAGCCTATACATATATATAATAGTGACGGCACGCAGGCCGGCGATGAGCAGATGACGGCCTATTTCCAGGAAATAGTGGACACCATGCGCCATTATTGCAACAACATACTGCTCGTGCCCGGACTGGGCTATCAGTCGAATTACGCCGGTTTTGCCAAATATCCCATCAAGGGCGAGAACATCGGCTATGCCGTCCACTGCTATCCCGGATGGTATAATAGTGGACACGAAGGTGAGGTAAATGTCACTTATCGTGATTTCAAGCGCGGCTGGGATGCACAGATCATGCCGGTGGCCGTGACCAACCCCGTCGTTGTGACCGAGATGGACTGGGGACCGAAGAAATATAGTCCATCGCATAAGGATGCTCAGGGAAATGAGGTGTTTGACACGCGCTGTTCCTTTGCTTTCGCCAGTACTGGTACAGCAGGCGGGACAGGGTTTGGAGCTAATTTCCACCGAATTGTCGACGAGACATGTAATGTGAGCTGGCTGCTCTTTACCGGCGGCGAGCTGCTGGCACAGTACGACCCCAGCGCCCCCGACGGCAACACCTTCCTGACCGACCCCGAGGCTTGTCCGCGCCCCTGCTACGGCTGGTACGAGTATTATGCCTCGCAGGAGTACAGCGATCTGATCAACCAGGAGGGCTATGGTCCCGAAATCAAGGAGGCTCCACTCTTTGCGCTCACCAACGACGAGGTGAACCCCAACATCTGGGAGCAGGGTAGTTTCGACGAGGCCACCGGATGCCTCATCACCGGAAAGTACGGCTTTGGCGGCTGGCAGTATCCGCAGGGGGCCGACCTTTCAAAATGGAAATATCTGGTGGTGGAGCTAAAGCAGACTCAGTCGTGCGGTGCCTCATTCCGTCTGTTCGACAACAACAACTATTGGACCTCGCCCTATCGGGTGAACTTCGGCAGCAACACCAAAGTGGTCATCGACCTGCACCAAATGAAGGCCTACAAGGATGATGCCTGCACACAGTACGATCACGACGTGGATCCCTCGCACATCTATATAGCAGGCATCTGGACCTACGGCGGTCAGCCCGTATATATAAAAGATGTGTATCTGAGTGACGACGGTGTGACCCCATCGGCCATCCTGCAGGTGACCGGCGGCGAGTGTGTCGGCACCGAGTATTACAGTCTTGGCGGTCAGCGCTTGTCGGCGCCCGTGAAAGGTATTAATATTGTTAAAGAAGTTTTAAGTAACGGTAAAACAAAGATTTCTAAAAAGTGTTACAAATGATAAAAACCGTGTTACACGCGGGAAAAGACATGCCGAAAGATACTATTATCTTTGCATCGGAAAATAACATAATCCTAAAATAACATGTAAATATTATGAATCAAAATCTGACAAAATGAAAGAGTTAAAGCAATTGATCAGACAGACTTTTCTCGCGATTTTGATGCTCATGGCATACAGCTCGACGCTATATGCCCAGGACATCACGGTCAAGGGAACGGTCAAAGATGCGAATGCGGAACCGCTCATTGGAGCCACGGTCATAGTGAAGGGTAACTCTGCACTAGGCACGGTGACAGATTTCGACGGTAATTTCACGTTGAAGGTTCCATCTGAAGCTGCTACATTGGTATTCACGTATGTGGGTATGACCTCACGTGAGATAGTGGTGGGCAAGCAGCGTGTGATTAATGTGGTGCTGAACGACAACACGCAACTCAACGAAGTGGTGGTTGTGGGTTACGGTCAGCAGAAGAAAGCCTCGGTGGTGGGTGCTATCACACAGACCACAGGTGAGACGCTGCAGCGCGCTGCCGGTATTACCGATATCGGTGCAGCCCTGACAGGTAACCTTCCCGGTGTGATTACAACAGCCTCTTCAGGTATCCCTGGTGAGGAAGAGCCCCAAATCGTCATCCGTGGTGCCTCATCGTGGAACAACTCGGCTCCGCTGGTGCTCGTCGATGGTATCGAGCGACCCATGTCGAGTGTCGACATCCAGTCGGTAGCTACCATCTCAGTGCTGAAAGACGCCTCTGCCACCGCCGTGTATGGTGTGAAAGGTGCTAACGGTGTAATCCTGATTACCACCAAGCGTGGTGCTGAGGGTAAGGCCCAGATTGGTGTATCGGCCAATGCCATTATGAAAATCCCATCGAAGCTGCCCGATAAGTACGACAGCTATGATGCCCTCGTCGCCCGTAACGTGGCCGTTGAGCACGAGCTGAACCTCAATCCCGAGAGTTTCGCCTATATGAAGCCCCTGAGCTTTATCCAGAACTATCGCAACCAGACCACCGTCGAGCAGCGCGAGCGCTACCCGAATGTAGACTGGCAGGACGTGATGTTCAAGGATTATGCCATGTCTTACAATGCCAACCTGAACGTCAGCGGTGGTACCAAGTTTGTGAAATACTTCGCCAGCGTCGACTTCATGACAGAGAGCGACCTCTTCAAGAGCTTCCCCACTGGTCGTCACTACGACCGTAGCATCTCGTTCAACCGTGTGAACGTACGCTCTAACCTCGACTTCAACATCACCAAGACCACTGTCTTCAAGGTGAACATCGCCGGTTCGAACGGTAAGCAGAAGTCACCATGGGAGCGTGGTTACGAGTGGGACAACGGTTCTTCGCTCGGCTGGCAGATGTCGCAGATGTGGGCTGGTGTCTATAATATCTCTCCCGATGCCTTCCTGCCGCAGTACAGCGACGGTTCATGGGGTTACCTGCCCGGTTCTACCAACGTGAGCAACTCGGCACAGACCTCCAGCATCGGTGGTGTGCAGGAGATTACCACCACACGTATCAATACCGACTTCGTGCTCGAGCAGAAGCTCGACTTCATCACCAAGGGTCTGAGCGCACGCGGAATGATCTCGTGGGACAACGTGTTCCGTGAGGACCGCCGCGGTATTGCCGACCTGTATAACGACCCGCAGCTGAAATGGATTGACCCCGAGACAGGCGCCGTGAACTACAAGCAGCCTTACGAGGGTTACGACCGTTTCGACTACACCATGGGTAACAAGTGGAGCACACAGGGTGGTAACGTGAACAACTGGGCTACCCAGCGCAACCTGAACTATCAGCTGCAGTTGAACTGGGCCCGTGAGTTCGGCAAGCACGACGTGACTGCCATGGGACTCTTCAGCCGCCAGCAGTATGGTACGGGTAGTGAGATTCCTCACTATCGTCAGGACTGGGTATTCCGTACCACTTATGCTTATGCCGACAAGTACTTCGTAGAGTACAATGGTGCCTACAACGGATCGGAGCAGTTCTCGAAAGACAACCGTCTGGCCTTCTTCAGCTCAGGTGCTGTGGGATGGATGATCAGCGAGGAGCCCTTCATGCGCCACCTGCGCGAGAAGCATATTGTAGACATGCTGAAACTGCGTGCCTCTTACGGTGAGATTGGTGACGATAATATCGGTGCCCGTTTCCTCTATATGACCCAGTGGGCTTACGGCGGACGTACCTCGCTCGACGTGACGCCTTCAGGCGGTTTCAAAGCTGAAGACACCTCGACAGGCGGCTCACCCTACATCTTCTACCGCGAGGCTACCGTAGGTAACCCCAACGTGAAGTGGGAGACCGTGAAGAAGACCAACATCGGTCTTGACTACGGACTGTTCGGCGGTCTGTTCACCGGTGCCTTGGAGTTCTTCCACGACAAGCGTGTCGACATCCTGGTGTCGGGCTCGAAACTTGTGCCTACTTACTTCGGACAGAGTCCTTCTGTTGTCAACCTCGGTGAGGTAACCACCAAGGGTTATGAGTTTGAGATTCGTTTCAACAAGGTGCTCACCAACGGCATCCGTCTGTGGGCCAACGCCAGCATGACACATGCCGAGAACAAGATCAAGAAACGCGACGACCAGCCGCTGCTGCCCAGCTACATGAAGCAGGCCGGCTATTCCATCGGTCAGACCCACGCTTATCTCGACAAGGGCATGATGCAGACCTATGATGATATCTATGGTTCGCCCGCGCACAACTCGAGCGACAACCAGAAGCTGCCCGGCGACTACTATATTGTTGACTTCGATGCCGACGGTGTCATCAGCAGCAATGATAATGTGCCTTACGGCTATACCGGAACACCGCAGAACACCTATAACGCCACCATCGGTTTCGAGTGGAAGGGCTTCAGCTGCTTCGCTCAGTTCTATGGCGTGACCAATGTGACCCGCGATGTAACCATGATCAGCCTCTCTGACCCCATGCTGGCCAATGTCTACGACCAGGGCACATGGTGGAGCACTGATCATTATAATGCCGACGTGCTGACTCCGCGCTTCAACTCTAAGCCTACTTATTATTATGGTACGCAGTATCTTTGCGACGGTAGCTATATCCGTCTGAAGAACGTCGAGATCGCTTATACTTTCACACAGCCTTGGATTCACAAGCTGGGTGTGAAGGACTTGAAGGTATTCGTCAGCGGTAACAACCTGTGGCTGTGGACCCGAATGCCCGACGACCGTGAGTCGAACTTCTCAAGTAATGGCGGTGCAACAGGAGCTTATCCTACTGTGAAGCGTATCAACTTTGGTGTAAAGTTCAATCTGTAAAAAATGAGAACAGCAATGAAAAAATTATTGAATCAATATATATTCATGGGGGTTGCAGCCTTGTCGATGGCACTGGGATCGGTCTCTTGTGCCGACTATCTGGACAAGGAGCCCGACTCTGACGTGAATCCGGAGATGGCGTTCATGAACTTCACCAACTTCCAGGGTTTCGTAGAGGAGGCCTACAACTGCATTCCCAATAAAGAGTCCAACTTCTGGTGCTGCACATTCAACTGGGGTGAGGACGAAATCATGAACACCGGTGGTGGTGACTCGCACGTCACTGCACACTTCGACCTGGGCGACTACCGCAACTGGTATAGCAACGACCAGAGCTTCCTGCACCGTGGCAGTGGCAGCCTGAACTCGACCTCTAACGATAAGTTCGCTCACTCGCTCGAGCATGCCTGGTATGTAATCCGTAAGATGAACCTCGGACTGGAGAACATTGACAAACTGACCAATGCCACACAGGAAGAGAAGAACCTCATCAAGGGCCAGCTGCTGTTTATGCGCGCCTGGTGGCACGAGGAGATGATTGTATGGTTCGGTGGTATGCCTTATGTAGACCATGTGATTGCTGCCGACGGTCCGTTCGACCTGCCGCGCCTGTCGTTCCAGGAGTGCGCCCTGCGTTGTGCTGAGGATTTCCGTGCTGCTGCCGACCTGCTGCCCGACAACTGGGATAATACCACTGTGGGTAAGAGAACACTGGGCAAGAACGACCTCCGTATCACCAAGGTTTGTGCACTGGGTTATCTGGGCAAGGTGCTGTTGTGGGCTGCCTCGCCGCTGAACGAGAAGGGCGCCCAGCTGGGTGCTGCCAAGAGCGGTGTCACCTATCAGTATAATGCCGAGCTCGCCGGCCGTGCTGCCGATGCACTGGCTGAGGCCATTGCCGACATCGAGAGTGGCAAGACTCCTTACTCGCTCGCTGAGTATAAGTACAGCGATATTTACAATCATGAGGCCGACAAGAGTTCTAACTCTAATTTCTCTGATATTTTCTATACCACGGGTCAGAGCTGGAAGATGCCTGGTAGCGTAGAGGCTATCATGCGTGGTCCGATGCCCGATATCAATGGCTCGAACTGGAACTTCACGAAGCTGTGGGGCCCGAAGGTGAACAACCTGGTGGAGCACGATGCTATCATCCACATGCCGACCGCCAACTACATCAACTATGCCTACGGCATGGCCAACGGTCTGCCTCTCGACGACCCCGAGTCGGGCTTCGATCCCACTCATCCGTTCAAGAACCGCGACCCGCGTTTCTATCACGACATTATGTTCGACGGATTTAAGTTCCTCAACACCACACCAGGCAGCGACGACCGTCCCTTCCAGTATCTGGAGATGTTCACCGGTGGTAACATGGTTCCCACAGGCGACCCCGCCCGTTCGGCCAATGGAAGCCGCACAGGTTACTTCTGCCAGAAGCTGGTTCCCCACCAGTGCAACCGCTACGACGGAATGTACAACTGGGGTGGTGCGCTGCAGACCTATCTGCCTTACATGCGCGTGGCCGACATCTATCTGATGTATGCCGAGGCCGGTGCCGCCATTCAAGGTCCTGCCTATAAGAACAACAAGTGCCAGCGTGCTGCTGTCGATGCCATCAATCTGCTCCGCGACCGCGTGGGTGCCGGTCATGTGGCTGAGAAGTACCTGATGGACAAGAACAAGTTCATGGATGAGGTTCGCCGCGAGCGTGCCTGCGAGCTGGCCTTCGAGGGATTCCGCTGGAACGACCTGCAGCGCTGGCTGTTGCTTACCGAGTATCCTTACAATGTGAAGACCCGTCAGGAGTTCAAGCGCGTGGGTAACTTCGACTTCACCAAGAACGATCCTCGTGATGCGGAAGTGACAGGATGGAGCGAGACAGTCATTGTCGAGCGTGCTTTCGAGTTGAAGCACTATCTGCTGCCTCTGAAGGACGAAGATGTGTATCTCAATGGAGATTATCCGCAGAATCCTGGATGGTAAACCTTTAAAAAGTAAAAAAGTAAAAAGGTAAAAAAAGAAAAAGAGTTATGAAACAGATAATAAAATATGTCTCTTTGTCGCTCTGCCTGACAGCAGCCTTGCCGGCTGCCGCCCAGATTGACGTGGCAGACTCGGCTCAGGTGAACGTGGCTTTCCGAAAGGTGGCGAAGGAAGACCTGAACGGTGGAGTCTCTACGCTCAACTACAGAGAATTGATGAAGAAGAACTACAATACTTATAGTCTTGACAACATGCAAGGCTATGTGGCTGGTTTCAACGGCAACGGCATGTGGGGTTTTGAGGGTTCTTCCGACTATAACGCCGACAATACGCCCAACGGCCTGCTGGTGATGATCGATGGCGTGCCCCGTGCTGCCAACAATGTGAAACCCGACGAGATCGAAGACATTACCTTCTTGAAAGGCGCACAGGCAGTGGTGCTCTACGGTAGCCGTGCCGCCAAGGGCGTGGTGCTGATTACCACCAAGCGCGGTCATGTGACCGACGGCCTGAGCGTGAATGTCCGTGCCAACACCGGATGGAATGTCGCCAAGGCCTTCCCCAAGTACCTGGGGTCTGCTGAGTATATGACACTCTATAACGAGGCCCGTGCCAACGACGGACTGGATCCTCTTTATACTCCCGAGCAGATCTACAATACGGCCACTGGTTTGAATCCTTATCGCTATCCCGATGTGGACTTCTATTCGAAAGACTATGTGAAAAAGGTGTACAACCGCACCGATGTGACCGCCGAGATTGAAGGTGGTAACGAGCGTGCCCGCTTCTATGCCAACGTGAGCTACTATCGCCAGGGCGACCTGCTGAACTTCGGCGAGGCCAAGAAGAACTACACCGACCGCTTCAACGTGCGTGGTAATGTGGATATGCGCATCAACAACTTCATCAATGCTTATGTGAATGCCAATGCCACCTACTACAACTCTAAGTCGGCCAATGGCGCCAACTTCTGGTCACAGGCCACCTCGTTGCGCCCCAACCGTATCAGCCCGCTGATTCCCGTCAGCTATCTCGACGAGAATGCACTGGCTGCCAAGACGATTCTCGACAACACCACCAACATCATCAACAATTGTTTCCTGGGTGGTTCGCAGACCGAACAGACCAACGTGTTTGCCGACACCTATGCTGCCGGTACCAACACATGGACCAGCCGTCAGTTCCAGTTCGATGCCGGTGTGAACGCCGACCTCGGCTCACTGCTGAAGGGACTGAGCTTCCACGCCATGGTGGGTGTTGACTATGCCACTACTTATACGTCGGCATTCAACTTCACTTATGCCATCTTCGAGCCCACTTGGAGCAGCTATAACGGCAAGGATGTGATTGTGGCCCTCAACAGCCATGGCACAGTCGACAAGAAGTCGGGTTCGCAGAACATCAGTGGTTCTACCGACAACCAGACCATCGCCTTCAATGCTCACTTCGACTACAACCGCACCTTCGGTGATGTGCACAACGTCAGCGCCCTGCTCGTGGCCAACGGCTATCAGCAGTCAGTATCAGGCGTTTACCATAAGCTGAGCAACGCCAACCTGGGTCTGCAGCTCTCTTACAACTATGCTAAGAAGTACTATGCCGACCTCGCCCTGGCCACCCCCTGGTCAGCCCGTCTGCCCGAAGGCCATCGTGCCGGCATCTCTCCCTCTGTCACTTTGGGTTGGAACATTGCCAAAGAGAGCTTCATGGAAGGCAGCATCTTCGACGACTTGAAGGTCAGCGCCAGCTACAGCGACCTGAAGACCGACCTTGGCATCAGCAACTTCTATATGTACCAGGGCACCTATCAGGATGGTGGCTGGTGGGACTGGAACGGTGAGTCGGGTCACAGTGCTGTTCAGTCGAAGCGTGGTGGTAACGAGGACTTCTCGTTCCTGCATCGCAAAGAGCTGTCAGCCTCTGTACACGCCGAGCTGCTCGAGCGCGCACTCTCTGTCGACGCATCGGTATTCACCAGCTCGCTCACAGGTGGTGTCATCACCGCCGGCAACCAGATGCCCAGCTACTTCCGTGTGTACTATCCCGAGTCTTCTTTCCTGCCGTACATCAACTTCAATGAGGACCGCCGCACCGGTTTCGACCTGGCTGTCAACTACAAGAAAGACCTGGGCGACTTCGGTTACAACTTCGGTGTCAACCTCTCGCACTACAGCACCAAGGCTACCAAGCGCGACGACGCCAACTATGCCGACGTCTATCAGTATCGTCAGGACAAGCCGCTCGATGCCATCTGGGGTTATGAGTGTCTTGGATTCTTTAAGGATGAGGCCGACGTGGAGAATTCTCCCACGCAGGTGCTTGGCGGTACCATCCGCCCGGGTGACCTGAAATATAAGGACCAGAACAACGATGGTGTCATCGACTCGAAAGACCAGGTGAACCTCGGTAAGGGCGGCTGGTATGGCGCTCCCACAACCCTCGGTGTGAATGTGACATTGAAGTACAAGAACTTCACGCTGTTCGTACTCGGTGTTGGCGGCTTCGGCGGCCATGGCATCAGAGGCCAGAAGAACGGCAGTGAGGACAACTACTGGTGGATCAGCGGCGAGGACAAGTATTCGGCAGTGGTGCGCGACCGTTGGACGCCTGCCACGGCAGCCACAGCCACCTATCCACGCCTGACCACTCAGACCGGAGCCAACAACTTTGCAGTTTCCGATTTCTGGATGTATTCTACTTCTCGTTTCGACCTTGCCAAGGTTCAGCTCACCTACGACTTCCCGAAGTCGTTCTTCGGCAACTGCTTCGTCAAGGGCCTCTCGGTGTATGTCAGCGGCAACAGCCTGCTCACACTGGCCAAGGAGCGCGAATTGCTGGAACTGAACACAGGCAGCGAGCCTCAGTACCGTTTCTACAACCTGGGTGTGAAAGTTGCTTTCTAAAAAGATAAAAAGAAAAAGAGTTATGAATACCAAGAATATTAAATATATCTCTCTGTCTCTTTGCCTGGCAGCCTCTTTGTCAGCCTGCGACGATCTTTTCGATCCCGCACTGGAGAACAACAAGGACATCACTGAGGTGACCGACCCGCTGTTTGCGCGTGGCTTGATCGACAATGCCTTCCTGGTGCTTCCTTACGACGGCTCGTCGGTGAGCGATGTGGCTACCGATGATGCTGTGTCGAACGATAACGATAACAACTACAAGAAGATGGCCACGGGCAACTGGACATCGGAAATGAACCCGGTGAACCAGTGGGAGACCCGCTATCATGCCATTCAATATTGTAACCTCTTCCTCGAGCATGTCGACGAGGTGGAGTGGTCTTACTCCAGTGAGTCGCTCAACCAGATGTTCAAGGACCTCTACCGCGGCAATGCCTATGCCCTGCGCGGCCTGCACATGTTCTATCTGCTGCGTGCCCACTGTGGCATGGTGAACGGCGAGCTGATGGGTGTGCCCATCCATCTCTCTTCCGAGGATGTCTCTACCGACTTCAACCAGCCCCGTAACACCTTCAAGGAGTGCATCGACCAGATTATGAGCGACTTCGACGAGGCGCTGAAATACCTGCCTGCCGAGTATGGCGACGTTTCTGCCAGTGCTGTTCCCGCAAAGTATGCACAGATTGGTGCCGACGACGCAGAGTACAACCGTGCCTTCGGTAACAACCAGCGCGGTAAGATCGATGCCAACATCATCTCTGCCTTCAAGGCTCAGGTGGCCATCTTCGCCGCTTCTCCTGCCTATGCCTCTGCCGGTGCTATGACCTACGAGCAGGCTGCCCGCTATGCTGCCGACTGCCTGAAGATTCGCGGCGGTATCAGCAGTGTCGACCCGACAGGTTGGAAATGGTTTGCCAACAAGGATTTCATCAAGAACTACAAGTTCACCGATCCCGACCCGCTGGAGATCATCTGGCGTGGCGTAGTAGGCGACAGCAACGACCAGGAGTCGAACAATTATCCTCCCTCGCTCTATGGTAAGGGACGCATCAATCCTACACAGAACCTGGTCGACGCTTTCCCCATGGCCAACGGCTATCCTATCACAGACGCTGCCTCTGGCTATGATGCCAGCAATCCTTACGACAACCGCGACCCACGTCTGCGCACCTATATCCTCGTCAATGGCGACCTGATGGGTGTTGGCAATACGCCTATCAACACCGCTGCCGACGCTACCACACTCGACGGTCTGAACCGCGAGAATGGTTCTTCAACGGTCACTGGCTACTATCTGCGCAAACTGTTGCGCGACGATATCAACCTCAACCCGTCGAGCACCACACAGCAGCGCCACTTCGGTGCCCGCATCCGTGCCACAGAGATCTTCCTCGACTATGCCGAGGCTGCCAACGAGGCTTCTGGCCCGAAGGCCAATGTGGGTGGAGCAGGCTTCTCAGCCTACGACGTCATCAAGGCCATCCGCCAGCGTGCCGGTGTAGGTGGCGACAACGACCCCTATCTCGAGGAGTGTGCCGCCTCTAAGGAGAAGATGCGTGAGCTCATCCGCAACGAGCGCCGTCTGGAGCTCTGCTTCGAGAACCACCGTTTCTGGGATCTTCGCCGCTGGAAGGCCAACCTCAACGAGGGAGTCCGTGGCGTGAGCATCACCACCGCTGCCAGCGGAGATTTCAACTATCGTGGTATCAACGTCGAGAGCCGCGACTACAAGGACTACATGTATTACGGACCTATCCCCTACAGCGAGATACTGAAGTGGAGCAATCTGCAGCAGAACGAGGGATGGTAATCAAGACAACAATGTAAAATTCTAAAACACTATGAACAAGAAAATATTATATGCGTTCACATTCCTGCTGTCGGGCATGGCCTTCACAGCATGTGAGAATGGTGACCAAGAGTTCGACGATTTCGAGGGAGGCACAACGGTCTATTTCGCCTATCAGACACCCGTGCGCACCATCGTGCTGGGTGACGATGAGTACGACACTACGCTCGACAAGCAGCATAAGTGTCAGATTCAGGCCACCTTCGGCGGATCGTATAATGGCAGCGACGGTTCGGTGCAGATCGCGGTCGACAATTCACTGGTCAACAACCTGACCTTTGCCGACGGCACACCTGTCAAGGCTATGCCCGAGAGCTACTACACCCTGTCGACCACCAACCTGGCCTTCAACGGCACATTCAACGGAAAGACCGACGTGCAGCTCACCGACGCCTTCTTCAACGACCCCGAGGCTGTGAAGAATACCTATGTCATTCCTGTGGTGATGACCAGTCAGAGCGGTTTTGACCATATCTTCACCGGAACACTGAAGGAAGGCGCCACAGCCGTACGTACCGATGCCTCTGTATGGGATGTCACACCGAAAGACTATGTGCTCTACTGCGTGAAGTTCCAGAACAAGTACTCTGGCTTCTGGCTGACTCATGGCACCACCAGCACCGACAACATCGAGAAGGCTGGCACCGTGGAAATCAAGACCCGCGGACTGAATCAGTCGGTCTACACCGTTTCGATGGTGGGTAAGGGCGACGACGGCAAGGACAAGACCTTCACCGCCGACATGCTGCTCACCTTCGACGGCAGCGACAAGTGCACCATCACCTCGCTCACCGACGGTGTGTCAGTCACGGGCAGTGGCTCTTGGGGCGACGATGCTGAGAAGAAATCGTGGGGTAACAAAGACCGCGACGCCATGGAGCTCAACTACACTGTCGACTTTGGCGGCGGCAACAAACTGTCGAAGCACGAGCGGCTGGTATGGCAGCGCAGTGGCGTGAAGTTCGAGGAGTTCTCGGCCACCTACGTGAAATGAAGTGATAATTGACAATTAAGAAATTGATAATTATGATTACAAAGAAAATAAAAGTCTCTGTGTCTCTCTGCATGGCATTGGCCATGGCAGCACTCATCAGCTCGTGTGCCGACCGGTTCGACCAGAGCTATGAGATGGGACGTCCTGATAAGCAGGAGCAATATAGCTATCTGGACAACTATGAGCCTCTGAAGAACTATGTAGACCGCAGCAAGTATCCTAACTTCAAGCTGGGCGTGGGTACCACCGTCAGCGACTACCTGAAGCAGGAACTGGTGTATGGCCTGACCAATTCAAACTTCGACGAGACCGTGGCCGGCAATGCCATGAAGATGGCCTCGTGCGTCAACGAAAAGGGTGAGATGAACTTCTCGTCGGTCACCGACTATGTGAGCATGGCCACCGAGGCCGGACTCTCGGTTTATGGCCACACACTGGCCTGGCACGCCCAGCAGCCCGTGAAGTGGCTCAACAGCCTGTTGAAAGACAAGGAACTCGACATCGACCCAGATGCCCTCATCGAGACCCTCATCTCTTCTTATTCTTACGAGGACAAGCCCGACGGTCCCTTCCCCCACTATCCCATGGGTTGTGAACCGCCCATCGTCAACGGTGCCCTCCACTTCGTGCCCACAGGCGCCTGGAGCCAGTTCTTCATCCTGCCCGGTGGCAACAATGCGCTCACTGAGGGTAACTACCTCATCCGCCTCTATATGACTTCCAACAAGGAGGCTGCCGGTGTTCAGCTGACCATCCAGAACGGATGGGGTGGCGATGCTCAGAACATCACCCTGGCTGTGCCCGTCGAGGCTGGCGACAAGGTCTACGAACTGCAGTTGCCCGGTATCACCGCCGCGCCCAGTGCCAACTACGATGTGATCCTGAAGCCTCAGACGGCCGATGCAACCCTCGACGTGAAGAAGATAGAGTTCTACAAGCTCGAGTCTCCCGCTGTTGAGGTGGAGCAGGAAGTCAACTTCTACACCTACGAGGACAAGCCCGACGGCGGCTTCCCCCACTACCCCATGGGTTGCGAACCGCCCATCCAGAACGGTGCCCTTCACTTCGTGCCCACAGGCGGCTGGAGCCAGTTCTTCGTGGTGCCTGGTGGCAACAACCAACTCGACGAGGGCGACTATGTATTCTATGTCGACATGGCTTCGGACAAGGCTGCCTCTGGCATTCAGCTCACCGTGCAGAACGGATGGGGCAGCGATGCGCAGAACTTTACTGCTGCTATCCCCGTGGAGGCAGGCCGCAAGACCTATAAGCTCCCCTTCCCGGGACTCACCGGCAGCCCCAGCAAGAACTACGACGTGATTCTGAAGCCACAGACTGCCGATGCTACCCTTGATTTCTACTCGCTGAGGGTTTGCAAGGTGGTGAAACTCAACTCTATCCCCCTCACCGACGAAGAGAAGAAGGACACCCTGACATGGGCCATGGGCCGCTGGATCAAGGGCATGATGGAAGCCTGCGACGGTAAGGTCAAGGCTTGGGATGTGGTCAACGAGGCCATCTCGGGCGGCAATCCCGACAGCGAGGGTGTCTATGCCCTGCAGCACAGCACAGGCTCTGAGGATGACAGCAACAACTTCTACTGGCAAGACTATCTGGGCGACATCGACTATGTACGCACAGCCGTGCGCCTGGCTCGTGAGTATGGTCCTCAGGACATCAAACTGTTCATCAACGACTATAACCTCGAGAGCGACTGGGACGGCAACCGCAAGCTGAAGAGCCTCATCAAGTGGATTGAGCGCTGGGAGGCCGATGGTGTGACGAAGATCGACGGTATTGGCTCGCAGATGCACATCTCTTGCTACATGAACCCGCAGACGCAGGAGAGCAAGAAGAATGCCATCGTCGAGATGCTCAAACTCATGGCTGCCACTGGCAAGCTCGTGCGTATCAGTGAGCTCGACATGGGTCTGGTCGATGCCAATGGCAACAATGTCAACACCTCCGATGTCACCGAGGAGCAGCACCATGCCATGGCAGACCTCTACCAGTTTGTCGTCTCTAAGTATCTCGAGATCATCCCTGCAGCACAGCAGTGGGGCATCTGCCAGTGGGCTGCCACCGACAGTCCCGCTAATAGCGGATGGCGTGCCAACTGTCCTATCGGACTGTGGGATTTGAACTACTACCGCAAGCACACCTATGCCGGCTTTGCCGACGGTCTGAGCGGTAAGTAAACGCATTATCCTTTGCACAGGGTAATTTTTAGAACTTTACATGTGTCGGAGCCTGAGTCTGTGAAGATTCGGGCTCTTTCATCAACTGAAAAGACCCTACCCAACCTCCCCTATGAGGGGAGGGGCGGTTACCCCTGAAGATGGAGAACAAGATTGAGTGGTAATCACACTTGTCACTTCTCACTTGTCACTTCTCACTTGTCCAAACTCCTGATACTTCTCACTCGTCACTTTTCACTAAAAAAAGTCAACATGAATACTCTATCCTTTCCCCGCATTCACAAAATGGCAAAGCTGCTATTGCCGTTGTGCCTGACCTTCTTTCTGCCTTTAGGCGCCAGCGCTGAGGTAGACCCTAATTTCTACATCTTCCTCTGTTTCGGACAGTCGAACATGGAAGGTGCTGCCCGTCCCGAAGCACAAGACCTGGTGAGTCCCGGGCCGCGCTTCCTGCTCATGTCAGCCGTCGACGACCCGCAGCGAGGTCGTAAGATGGGCGAGTGGTGCGAGGCTGTGCCGCCTCTCTGCCGTCCCAATACCGGTCTGACACCTGCCGACTGGTTCGGCCGCACGCTCGTGGCCTCGCTGCCCGAGCATATTAAGATAGGTGTCATCCATGTAGCCATTGGCGGCATCAAGATCGAGGGCTTCATGAAGGATAAGATAGCCGGCTATGTCAAGACCGAGGCCCCCGGCTGGATGAAGGGCATGCTCGAGGCCTACGACAACAATCCCTACGAGCGGCTGGTAACCCTGGCCCGCAAAGCCCAGAAAGAGGGTGTCATCAAGGGCATCCTCATGCACCAGGGCGAGTCGAACACCGGCGACCCCCAGTGGGCCGCCAAGGTGCAGCAGGTGTACGACAACCTCTGCAGCGACCTGCGCCTGAAACCCGAGGAGGTGAACCTCTATGCCGGCCAGATTGTGCAGGCCGACGGCAAGGGCGTGTGCATCGGTTGTAAGAAACAGATCGACGAACTGCCGCAGACCGTCCACACCTCACAGGTCATCTCGTCGGATGGCTGCACCAACGGTCCCGACCGCCTGCATTTCGATGCCGCCGGCTACCGCGAGCTGGGCTGCCGCTACGGCGAGGCCGTCGCCCGTTTCCTGGGCTATGAGCCCGTACGTCCCCATATCGACATGCCTCAGCCCGTCCAGGTGCCCGACGATGCCGTCGTTGCCGAGACCACCATCCCAGGCAACCAGTTCCCGAAGGTAGGCAAAGACCGCCGCGCCTATTTCCGTGTGGTGGCTCCCGAGGCCCGCAAGGTGGTGCTCGACATCTGTGGGAAGAAATACGACATGCAGCCCGACGGCAAGGGCGGTTGGATGGCTGTCACCGACCCGCTGGTGGTGGGCTTCCACTACTATTTCATCAATATCGGAGGCGTCAACTTCATCGACCCCGCCACCGAGACCTTCTTCGGCTGCAACCGTCAGGCTGGCGGCATTGAGATACCCGAGGGCCCCGAGGGCGACTACTACCGTCCGCAACAGGGCGTCGACCACGGAGAGGTGCGCAGCGTCTACTATTATGCCTCGTCCACCGGTGAGTGGCGCCACGCCATGGTCTACACCCCCGCCGGCTACGACCAGAAGAAGAACATCAAGCGGCGCTACCCCGTGCTCTACCTGCAGCATGGCATGGGCGAGGACGAGACCGGCTGGAGCCGTCAGGGTCGCATGCAGCATATCATGGATAATGCCATTGCCAGCGGCGAGGCCGTTCCTATGATTGTCGTCATGGAGAGCGGCGACGTGAAGGCTCCCTTCGACTTCGCCAGTGGTGCCGACAACCGCCAGGGATTCAGCCAGTACGGTGCCTCGTTCTATCAGGTGATGATGCACGACCTCATCCCTTACGTCGACAGCCACTTCCGTACCCTTGCCGACCGTGACCACCGCGCCATGGCCGGACTGTCGTGGGGAGGCCATCAGACCTTCGACCTCGTGCTCAACCATCCCGATACCTTCGCCTGGATGGGCGCCTTCAGCGGAGCCATCTTCGGCCTTGACATCAAGACCGCCTACGACGGCATCTTCACCCGTCCCGACGAGTTCAACCGCAACATCCACTATCTCTTCCTCAGCTGCGGTAGCGAGGAGAACTTTGGCACCGAGGCACTGGTGAAAAACCTGCGCGACGCCGGCATCAAGACCGACTATTATGTCTCGCCCGGCACCCACCACGAGTGGCTCACATGGCGCCGCTGCTTCCGCCACTTTGTGCCCAAACTGTTTAAGAAGTAATGTGAGTTCGACGTAAGAAGTAGGAAGCGCACAAGTGCGATACAACGTAACAAAAAGAGCGGCTTTCAGATACAGATTCTGAGCCGTTCTTTTTTTTCTCTCCACTTATCTCTGTTCGCAAGCAAGATGGAACTCTCTTTGGGGAGATAGAGGTGAGCTTTAAGCTAACTGTTCAAATGCTAACTAACGTGAGTTCGACGAATTCACGTTAACCTGAAACCGGCAGCTCTGTAGCCCTCGTTCGTCACTAAACCTTGCTATCGCCTGACGGATAATGGCTTATGCTTGGTGACACTTGTCTTTCTGCCGTCACGATGCCTTCACCCGCATTTTGTAATCGATGCCTGATTACCCTATAACTAGTTAATCAATTAAGGTCTAATCAGGCATTAATTAGAACGTAACTAGGCATCAATTAGAGCATAAGTAGGCATTAATTCGAGCATAATCAGGCATTAATTGCAATTTCCATGGAAATCAAACCTGTACCCATGATCTCTGCTGTGATTTTTGACACACAAAATAATGTTAAAAACACGGACTCGCATGCAAGTTTTTTCAAAGAATCGTGTTATAATTTTAAAAGATAATATGTAGGCATATGAAAAAGATCTTCTTATTTATGATGGGCGGTGTGCTGATGATGGCTATCGGCATGAGCAGCTGCTCGAGTAGCGACGATAACATGGACAATTCGAAAGAAGACATTGAACTGATTTTGAGTAACATTGATAAGAATACAACTTATCCCGTGTCGGAAGCGGTATGCTGGACAGATGGGTTAACGTCAAACTATAAATCCCCATCCTTCTATTGTCTTATTAATGACGCCCCTGGACTTACTAGTTTATACATCCACTACAAATACAACAACAAATTAGAGAACAGGAACAATTTCTTCCTCGAAGACATCAAGGCTGGCGACATCTTGGATTCTGACGATTTCATGGCAGAATTATTCTACCCGATGACCGCAGGGTATGATAGGAACACATTTGTTGCTACAAGTGGGAAAATACAGGTTATCGACAAAAAGGGCGAAGGAAAAAATCTAACCCTCACCCTGCAATTCAACAACCTTAGATTCACCGAGACCTCAAGCATAGAATCTGGCGCAAGGCCTCTTCCTCGACCATATAATGTAAACGGCATTATAAAGTTTGAGTACACAGAAAAAAGATAAAAAACCGAAATCATGTAACAGGGGGACTCACTTTAGTTTTTGAATGAATTTGTGGAATTCACTTCAAAAACCTGTTCCCGTGATCTATGGAGCGCAAATATTTCGAGAGAGTTGGCTATTACGCTCTTGCTGAATGGAACGAATACTGCTATTTAACATAGACACTAGTGTTGATGCCTAATTAGGTTGCAATTAGTCGACTAATTACACTCTAATTAATGCCTAATTGCATGCTAATTAATGCCTAATTACAACGTAATTAATGCCTAATTGCAAGGTAATTAATGCCTAATTAGAGTCTAATTGATTCTGAATTGAAAACTACCCATATCTGAACCCTCAATCTGACCTCTGATGACCATCATTCTAACGATCGTTTTGGGTTTAAAGACAGGAATCCAAAGAGCAGGTTACTTTCCGTAGCCGATGGGATGGTTGAGCATGGGGAAGTCGCCCTCTTTCAGGTCGAGTGCTTTCTTCACGGCCTCCTGGTCCATCATGGCGCGGGCAACGGTCTTCAGACCCATGGCGGCGCAGGCCAGATAGATGTCCTGCGACACGTAGCCGGCATCCATGGCTCCGTAGCGCTCGCTTTGGCGCTGCATGGCGCTCTGCTTGCTCACCAGCAGCAGGGTGACGGGAGCATCCATCACAAACATCTGACGGGCTGTCATGCTCGGGCGCAGGTCGTCCTTGCTCACCTGGGTCAGGTTGTTGGCCTTGGCGTCGTAGAGCCATACGCCTTTCTCGTTGCAGACATACACCTTGATGTCCTGCATGTTCACTGCCGTTGGTGTGGTCAGTCGGCCGCTGGCCGGGTCATTGATGCCGACGGCAGCCCACAGGATGGTCGACAGTTGCTCGTTGCTGATGGCCTTTTCCTTGGTGTAGTTACGTCCCGAGCGGCGCAGCTGCATGGCGTCTGCAACAGTCATTTTCAGCATGTTCATGTCCGGTTGGGGCAACTGGATGGTCTCTTGTGCGAGTGCGCTTCCCCCCATCATGATGAGAGCGAAGGCTAGGGTCATGATTTTTTTCATATCTTCTGTGTGGTCAAGTTTAGGTTTTTTCGTTTGCAAAAATAATCAATTTTTTTCGGAAATCAGCGCAGGATGTGAAAAAAACAAAGGGACAGCCTCGAAAAGCTGTCCCTTGATAGGTTTGTTCATGCAGTAAAGAGGCTGTCGCCTCACTCAGGAGTGAAGCCTTGTCTGCCTTGCCAATGTCTTACAGGCTGAACTTATATCCGATGCCCAGCTGGAAGGTAATGTTCTTGCTGTCGAGATAGCTGTCGTCGAACGCTTTGGTCAGTCCCACCGTATAGCGGGCATCGAGCACCAGACGGCCGAAATCGTACGACAGACCGAAGGGAACTGCCAGATTGAAGCTCTTCACATTGTCCAGGTCCACAGAGGCCTTCGTGCTGCCTGACTTACCCTCAACCTCGGCAGAGACCTTGAATCCGGGCTGCAAACCGGCTTTGATGGCCAGGCCCTTCCAAACGTAGAAATTGGCAACGAGCGGTACATTCACATAGTCCAGCTTCCATGTCACATCGTAGTTCTTCAACTCAGCACCCTGCTGGGCATAGAACAGACCGGCAGAGAGTCCTACCAGTTTGCTGACATAATACTCCATTTCCGCGCCGGCCACAACTCCCACACGTGCCTCTGTGTCGCTGGTGTTGCTAAAGTCAGAGGCGCAAAAACCAATGCGCGGTTGCAGGGTGACACTTCCGACCTCGCGCTGTGCAAAAGAGGTCAGCGATACCATCAGGACGATGGCTGTGAAAATCATTTTCTTCATAATCAGTTACTGTTTAATCAGCCAATAGTTTAATTAACACGGCAAAGATACAAAATAATCTGTCAACTTGTTTCTTTCCTCCTAAAGATTTTTAGTAGAGATATATCTTGAAGTCTTTCACCGAGCCGGGGGCGCCCTCTTCAGCGCGAGGCAGATATTCCAGGGCACTGACGGTCTGCTCCGAGCCTAGGTCGATGACCAGCAGATGGGGCAGGGCAGCGTTGCGCTCGGTCTGCCAGAAGGTAGACTCCTGCAGGTCGAACACCTTGTCGCCCAGATGATTGCCGTTCTCGTTCTCGCTGTCGGCATACTTCACGGTCCAAGGCTCCCGCGAGAGACGCTTGCCACTGGCATCCTGCACATAGAGCTCGGCAATGCAGCTGCGGGCGGATCCGTCGTGGTTCGACAGGCACTGCAGAGCCACATAGCGGCCTTTCTGCGGAGTGTTGAAGCGGATGGTCTGCCAGCCGTTGCCTGCGGCAAACTGTCCTTGTGCGACAGGGGTGCTGCTATTCAGGTCGGGCTTGTCGCCAATGTTATTGTGCTTGGCAGTCTTCTCTATCTGCAGTTTATTGAGTTCGGGCTCGGCCTGTCCCCAGACCACTTTTTCCTTCGGGCCAACCACGTCGAGGACGATCACCTCGTTCTTGCCCTTCTTCAGCCAACAGCCAGGTACGTAGAGTGTCTGCTGCGGACCAATCGACCAGATGCGGCCCATGGCGTGTCCGTTTACGTAGACCTGACCCTTGCCCCATGTCTCGAAGTTGAGGAACGTGTCGCCCACCTTCTTCAGATTGAAGTAGCCGCGGTAATAGCCGCGCTTGCCCCATGCCTTTATTTCCTGTTGGAATCCGGGGTGATACTCGTCGGCTGTTTTGCCGGCATAGCTGTCGAGGGCATTGACGGCCACCTTGTAGTCATCGGGGATACCCCATCTTTCCCAGCCTTTCAGCGTGTAGCTGAGGTCATGACCGCCGACGCTTGTCTCCAGTTTTACGTCACCGGGGATACCCTTGAAGTCCTTGATGGCCCGTCCGAAGTTGATGCGTCCCATGGCCTCGACGAGAATCACCAGCCTGTCGCCCTTTCTGACTGCAGGCAGCGTGATGGATTTCTCGTTCTTGACTCGGTCAATCTTGCCGATGAATTGGTCGTTGATGAACACCTGGGCATAGTCGTGAGCATCGAAGCTGAGCACACTCTGTGCGGAAATCTCGGGCAAAGCCACGGAATAGAACATCGAACCCCAGCCCATGTTGGCATATTCGAAGGTCAGGTCGTTCACGTTCTCCGTCGTCTCCAGCCCCCTGCAGCCATAGACCAGCGGTGCAAACTCCGTCAGCTCGAACTTGGGCACGGTGATAATAGGCATCGGAGCCTTGGGCACGGCCGGCAAGGCCACTTTCTTCCCCTTCCCTTTTGGGGAGGGGTCAGGGGAGAGGCTGTACTTCTCCATCATCGTGCGCAGCTCCCAGAACTTCGGTGTGGCCTGGCCGTACTCGTTGATAGGTGCGTCGTAGTCATACGACGTGACGTCGGGCGCAAAGCCGGGCGAGTTGGCACCAGCCCAGTGGCCGAACGAGGTGCCACCGTGGGTCATATAGAGCGAGAAGCTGATGCCCTTCGAGAGCATCTCGTCCATACCTTCAACCATATCCTTGGCAGGGCGGGTCTCATGGCGGGCACCCCATTTGTCGAACCAGCCGCTCCAGAACTCGGAGCACATCTTGGGCGCATTGGGTCGCAGTTCGCCCAGGCGGCGGAACTGCTGGTCGATGTTGGCACCGGTGCCGAAGTTCATGGTCCACGTCAGGTCGTCGAGTCCGTTTTTCTCGAAGTTGCTCGACCAGTCGCACTGGAACAGAGCCAGTTCCTTGCCATAGATGCCGCGCAGACAATCGCGAATCTCTGAGACGTAAGGCTTATCCTCGCCATACGAGCCGTACTCGTTCTCCACCTGCACCATGATGATGGGACCGCCACGCTGGATGGTCAGCGGAGCCAGTTGCTCGCCCACCTTCTGTTCGAATATCTTCACACGCTCCATGAAGTAGGGGTCGCGCTCACGCAGACGAATGTCCTTCTTCTTCAGCAGCCACCAGGGCAGACCGCCCATCTCCCACTCGGCGCAAACGTAGGGTCCGGGGCGCACGATGACATACATGCCGTTCTTCTGTGCCAGTCGGCAGAACTCAGCCACATCGTTGTTGCCCGTGAAGTTGAACTGGCCCTCCTGCTGCTCATGGATGTTCCAGAAGATGTAGATACACACAGCGTTCATGCCCAGTGCCTTGCACATCTTGATGCGGTGCTCCCAGTAGGGGCGTGGAATGCGCGGGTAGTGTACCTCGGCGGCCTTCACCACAAACGGCTTGCCGTTGAGCAGGAAAGTCTTGTCGCCCACGGTAAACGTGCCGGTCTTTTGAGCTTTCATTGTTGTTGGAACTGCGAGCATCAGCATGCTCATGAACAATAAGGTGAATAGTTTGTTTGGTCTCATGATTTTCATATTTTGCTGCAAAGATAGCGTTTTTTTCTCTGAACAGATGCCACAAATCGTGAAAAAAGGGGAACAAAACGTTCTTTGCAGGCACTTTCGGGTATTCTTTCCCCTCTATCCTCTTTTGTTTTTTAGTTTCCCTCTGCCTTCTATTATTTCTTTAGTTTCCCCAATAAGAATTGCAGGCACTCATCGAGAATCTTGGCTCGGCAGAGTTTCATCACCATGAAATAAAGCATGGCGGCCATCACGAAGCGCGCAGCCAGCAGGAGCCACAGATTGCTGATGGCCATGGTGCAGAAATGTGTGACCACCATCACCAGCGCAGCCGCCAGCATGAACGGACAGATGTCGCGCAGGGTTTCCATCAGGGTGATACCCAGCAGTCGGTTGGCAATGTGCTGCCAAGCCAGCAGCCACACAATGAGGAAAGCCGAGTAGGCAATGATCATCGGCACCATACCCAGCCGGTGGAACAGCAGGATGATGGTCAGCTGTAGAACAATCTGGGCGATGTTGCAATAAAGATACCAGTCAGACCGGCCACTGCTGATGACGAGGTTCTGATACATCGTGTAGAAAGGCATGAAGGCACCGCTGATGCAGAGAATCTTCAGCAGCAGGGCGCTCTCGAGCCAACGCTCAGTCAGCGCCAGTACGATGAACTCGCGCGACACCAATGCCAGACCAAACATGCAGGGGAACGAGATGAAGGCCGTGAATCGCATCATCTTGCGCATGATCCGCTTCTCGCGCTCACGCTCGTCGGCCACGGCCACCAGTACCGGCTGTGCCACCTGACTCATCGTGCCCGATATGAAACTGTTGGCCTTCGTGTTCCAGTTGTTGGCCTGGGTGTAGTTACCCACGTCCTTCAGGGGGAACAGACGACCGAACACCACCGTGAGGATGTGGTTGCTCACCGTATTGATGATGTTGGTGAACAGAATCTTCACACTGAAGCTGAACATGCCCCTTATAGGGCCGAAGTCGATTTTCCATGTCGGCCGCCAGCCTGTGTAGTAATATCTGCCGATGTTGAGCACGCTGATGAAGAGAATCTGCTGCCATGCCAGGCTCCAATAGGTGAACCCCTTGTAAGCCAGCACCACACCCACCGTTCCGGAGATGAGCAGGGCGGCAATGGTCGAGACGGTCAGCTCGCGTATCATCAGGTTCTTGGTCATATAGGCTCCCTGGGCGATGCCGAACGAAGAGATGACAAATCCCAGGAAGATGAAGCGCGACAGACTAACCAACCGCGGTTCCTTGAAGAACCAGGCAATGAGCGGTGCGGCGGCAAACAACACGATGTAGATGGCAAAGCTCGCCAGGATATTGAACCAGAACACCGAGTTGTAGTCGCGGTGGGTAGGCGCCTTCATGTTGATGAGTCCTTGTGAGAAGCCACTGCTTTGCAGGTTGCCGGCGATGACGGTGAAGATGGTCAGCACCCCCACAATGCCGAAGTCGGCAGGCGACAGCAACCGTCCCAGCAGAATGCCAATCACGACATTCAGCAACTGGATGGTCCCGCTGTTCATCATGCTCCAGAACAATCCCTTCGTGGTTTTCTCCTTCAGATTCTCCATTACTGCGTGCAAAGTTACGATTAAGCGGGAAGAAAACCAAATTTATTTAAGTTTTTTCGAGTGCTAATACTCGTAGAGTTTCACATGCAGAATCTTGTATTCGCCGACTCCGATGCGGGCATGCCGTCCCTGATGGTCCTGATCGCCATTATCACGGCGGATGAAACAGAAGGTGCCATCGGCGTTGACGCTCACTTGGTCGACAAAGGCAATGCCTAGTCGCTTGCCCCTGAACGTTGTGTGGGCAGACCTTTCTTTCGCAGCAGTCGGCTGACTACCTGCCTGAAGGAACCCGTCCTCGCCCAACTTCTGTTGTTGTTCCTGCTGTTTCTCAGTCGTCGTCTTCCATTCCACGACGATGCCATTACCCGCCACGAGATATTCGTTGGATGCCAGCCGGATGACAATACCTCCGCCCTCGGGCCATGTGGAGCCGTCGGTGGCTCGCGGGTCCCAGGGCAGTGTGAAATTGTGGCGGCAGGTGATGACAGTGGTGCCGTCGGTGATCTCGCGCTCGCGGTCGTCCTGCGAAAAGAGAAGTCCCCACGAACGCAGGGAGTGCTTGCCTCTGAGATATGGCTTGAGCTGGCGTAGCAGACGGTAAGCCTCGGTGATATGCCATGTGTCTGCCGACGGTGCTTGGTCGATGGCGAAAGGTGAGAATCCCACAGCCCGATACTCGCCCATGGTGTAGAGGGCGCGCACCCCGCTGTTGGCACAGCAACGGCTTTCGGGAATGAACAGCGGATTGCCGGGTACGGCATACTGTGCTGTCCACGACTTGAAGCCTGTGTCGTAGATGTCGGGGCAAAGCATGTCGATGGTGGGTGCTCCTTTGTGCCAGAACTCCATGAGATGGGCCAATGGTCCTGCAGACGGATACTCACCGGGGCGGCGTCCGCGGCTGTTCATGGCGGCATTGACAAAGAGGGGTATGGGATAGATGTTGCGGGCGGCCTGCGCCAGGTGCTCGACATACTGGGCATAGTGCAACGCCATGAACTTCTCGTCGGCATAGGCATCGGTACCGTAGCACTGATCCCAACGCTCTATTACGTACACCTTCTGCGCCAGCGGCGAGTGGTCGCGCGCATCCTCCAGCATGCCTATTTCGTTTTCTATCTGCACCATGGCCACTGTTCCGATGCCCTTGTCCTTCGCAGCCAGATGCTCCATGAAGCGGGTAAAGGCCTTTAGGTCGGCCTGCAGCACCTGGTCGGAGAAGCAACTGGCTATCTCGAGCGGTTTTCCTTGTCGTGTCATAGCACGGGGGAAGCGCTTTGTGTCTTGTTTGAACCACAAGGGGGCATAGCACGACATGGAGTTCTTCCAGACGCCAAACCACAGGAAAACCACCTGCAGACGGTATTCACGGGCACGGTCGATGACTCGGTCGACGAGCGTGAAGTCAAACTGACCCTCGACAGGCTCGATGAACTCCCAGTAGGCAGGCACCAACACGGTGTTCAGACCTATGGCCGCCATGCGTGGCATCACCTCGTCGATATCGTTGATGCTGGTGGCTGCCGAGTTGCTCAGTTCGCCGCCCAACACGTATAGTGTGTCGAGCGACGGATGGCGGTCTGCGGCAGCATTGACATGCAGTACCGCGAGTACGGAAAGCAGGGCGAACGAAAGAATGGCCTTGCGCATATATATTAAGGTTTTGAGTGGGCTACTGACTGGCAAAACTGCCGAAATACTTCAGACATACATCACGCCACTCGCGGGCATTCTCCAGCTGGTGCTGCAACCGCTGGTCGACCTCGTTCCAACGCTGTTCGTCGCCCTTGTCGGCCTCCACCACATCAGGCTTCAACCGCTGCCAGGTGGCCACATAGCGCTCCACCTCGCTAACGCCACGGTTGTAGTGAGCCTGCAGCTCTTCCCACAGTGTCAGTCCGCTGTGCATGCGGTGTGTCCAGGGCACATGATGGAACCACAATAGCAGGTTCTCGGGACATGTGGAGAGGTTGTCGTATTGCGAGGCCAGCGGCTCACGATACTGGCTGACGGCATCGGTGCCGCGGCGGGTGCGGTCGAACCCTACGCCGTTCTTGTCGGCCTTATGGTAGTAGACGGGGCACCACTCCAGCGGATACTCTGCCTTGAAACCGTCGGGCTCAGGACCGTAGTGATGGTCGAACTTGAAGATGTGGTGGAGTCCCAGCGGCATCATGTAGTCGACACAGGCCTCGCGGCTGCTCATCATCACCTCGGTCATGGTGTTGATGAAGCGGCTACTCACCTGGCAGAAGGTCTGGCGGAGCCACTCACGGGCAATCTCATTGGAGGTGAGCTCTGGATTCCAAGCCAGTCGCCCGAAGGCATACCAGTTGGCCTGCGAGAAGTGATGTCCACACCAGTTGGTGTCGAGTCCTATATTGGCCACTCCGGCAATGCCTGCCAGGTTGCGGGCGGGCACCTGCAGGAAGAACTCGCGCCACATAGGCGCCAGGTAGACCAGATGGCGGCTCTGCCCGAGATACTCCTGGGTAATCTGCAGCTCCACCATGTCGGGTGTCTTGCGCACCTGGTCGAAGACAGGGCTGTAGGGCTCGCGTGGCTGGAAGTCGAGGGGGCCGTTCTTGGTCTGTAGGATGACATTCTTGCGGAACTTGCCATCCAACGGCTTGAACTCCGAGACGGCCTGTTTCACACGGTCTTCGCCCTTGTGGTTGGCACCATAGACAAAGCAGCGCCACATGACGATGCCGCCAAAGGGCTGCAGGGCGTCGGCCAGCATGTTGGCTCCGTCGGCATGCGAGCGATGGTAGTCGCCGGGACCGGGCTGTCCCTCGCTGTTGGCTTTCACCAGAAAGCCGCCGAAGTCGGGAATGAGCTGATAGATTTCCTTGGCCTTGGCCCGCCACCAGCGTGCCACGGTGCGGTCCAGCGGGTCGGCCGTCTTCGTCTCACCCAAAGCCATGGGGGTGGCAAAGTTGATGCTCAGGAACGACTTGATGCCATAGGGGCGCAGTAGGTCGGCAATCTCTTTCACCTTCAGAAGATACTCGCGGGTGAGCATCCGGGGCGAGGCATTCACGTTGTTGAGCACCGTTCCGTTGATACCTATCGAGGCATTGGCCCTTGCATACTGCTGGATGAGGCTGACGTCAATGGGGCGGTTGTCGTCGTTCCAGAAAATGCTTTTCCCGGCATAGCCGCGCTCAATGCTGCCATCGAGGTTGTCCCAGTGGTTGAGCAGTCGCAGCGGGAAGGCAGGCACTTGAGTGATGGCGGTCTGCTGCTGGCTGCCGATGGCTTGCCGGCGCAGCAGCTCGTAGGCACCATAGAGCAGTCCCATGTCTGAGGCAGCCTGAACGACGGGCCCCGACGATGGCATCTGGATGGTGAAGCCCTCGTTGCCCAGCGTTTTCTTCAGTGCCAAGTCTTTCTTCAGCGTCACCTCACTGCCCTGGAAATACTTGTGCAGCTCGTCGACAGCGATGTCGATGGTGGGCGAACTGGCCGGTGCATGGACGGTGGCCCTGTCTGCCGGGGTGTAGCCCAGCCACAGCCGGTGGCCGTCTTCAGCCGACAGGGAAGTACAGAGGAGTGTTGTCAGAATGATGGTAATCAGTCGGTTATTCATTGTCTTATGGTTTTGGTTTCTATGGATTATTCCTTATCCTGATGCTTTGATTTTTCTGCATATTCGGTGGGAGTCATGCCATAGTGGCGTTTGAACACCGTCGAGAAGTGTGTCTGGTTGTTGAAGCCCACAGAGTAGGCCACCTGTGTGACGTTGATCTTGCCCTCGCGGATGAGGCGTGCAGCCTGTTCGAGGCGCAGGTTGCGGATGAACTCTCCCGTTGAGATGCCTGTGATTTCCTTCATCTTGCGGTGCAGTTGGGCACGGCTGATACCCACGTCGGCGGTGAGGCGCTCGACGTTGAAGTCGGGGTCCGACAGGTTGGCGTTGATGGTTTTCATGATGCGCTCCATCAGAGCGTCGTTGTTGCCTTTCACCTCGACGTTCTCTATCTTGTCCTCCTGTCGCTGTGCACCGGTGAATTTGCCTCTCAGGCGTCGCACATTGTCGATGAGGTTGTCGATGAGGATGTGCAGCTCCTCCATGTTGAAGGGTTTGGCTAGGAAGGCGTCGGCTCCTTTCTTGAGTCCTTCCAGACGGTCGCTTACCTCGGCCTTCGATGTGAGCAGAATGACGGGTATGTCGCTGATGTTGGGGTTGCCTTTCAGCTGCTTGAGCATGGAGATGCCATCCATCTCGGGCATCATCACGTCGCTGACGACCAAGTCGTAGCCGCTGTCGACGAGCAGCATCTTGAGTGCCTCCTTGCCGTTGGGGGCCGTGTCGATCTTGTACCAGGTGCCCAGTTCGTTTTTGATGTATTGGGCCACTTCCAGGTCATCGTCGACCACCAGCAGTCGGAAGTTCTTCAGGGCTTGCTTGCGCTCGGAGCTGCCGGCGAGGCTGTCTCCAGTCTGACTGTCTTCCATTTCCTCGGGTCGCAGATGGGCATGGCCCAGTGGCAGGTGTATCTCCAGACAGGCTCCGCGCTCGCCGTCGGTGCGGTTGTAGGCTCTGATCTGTCCGCCATGCATCTGTACGATGGCCCGGCTGAGGTTCAGTCCGATGCCCGTTCCCTCGATGTGCAGGTCGTTGGCGTTTTTGCCTTGGTAGAAACGCTCGAACAACCGGTCGGTCTTCTCGTCCTTGAATCCGATGCCGCTGTCTACGACTTGTATGATGGCCTGCTTGTCATTTTGGCTCAGGACGACACTCACCTGGCCGCCGTCGAAGGTGTATTTGAAGGCATTCGACAACAGGTTGGAGATGACCTTGTCGAACTGGATGCGGTCTATCCAAGCCTTCACCGGCAGGGGGTCGCCGCTCTGGCTGTCGGTAGGCGGCACGAATGCGAAGCGGATATCGCGCTGCTGGGCATTGTACTGATAGAGCGAGCAGATGCCCGAGATGAAGGGCACCAGGTCGGTCTCGGCACAGTGCAGGTGCATTTGCTTCTTGTCTATCTTGCGCTCGTCGAGAATCTGGTTCACAAGGAGCAGCAGCCGTTGCGCATTGCGGTCGATGGTCTCAATGTCGGCCAGGCTCTCTTTGTCTGTTATGCGTGCTCTCAGCTTGTGCAGGGGTCCCATGATGAGGGTCAGCGGCGAGCGGATGTCGTGGGTGGCATTGATTAGGAAGCGCATTTTCTGCTCGTCGAGGTCGGCACGCCGCTTGCGCTCCAGGTAGTAGACGATGAAGGCGATGGCTGCCAGTACCAGCAGCGTGTAGGCGAAGTAGGCCAGGGTAGAGGCATACCAGGGAGCCTTCACCACCACGGTGACGGTGCAGGTATCGGCCGAGTAGATGCCGTTGCTCATGGCCCTCACCTCGACGACATACTTGCCCGGTTTCATGCGGTTGAACGAAATGCTGTTCGTGCCTTCCATCAGGGCAGTCCAGTTGCTGTTGTTCAGTCGGTACTCGTAGATGATGTTCTCGGTGTTGCGGAAGTTGAGCATCGAGAACTCCAGCGTGAACGAGTTCTGGTCGAAGGGTATCTCAAAGCGGTCGCCCATGCAGCTCACCGCTTTGCCGTCGATGATGAGGTTGGTCAGGTGTATCTTGCCGTCGATGTCTTCTTTGTTTCCTCTCACGTCGTTGGGATAGAAGGTGACTATGCCCTCATTGCTGCCATAGCTGATGCGGTCGTCTTCAGCGTGCACCACCACGCCCACCGTGTATTCGCGGGTCTCCAGTCCGTTACCGTTGATATGGCTGATGAACCGCTTGCTGTGGTGGTCGTACTGCCATATTCCGTTGGCCGAGCTCATCCACAGGTCGCCGTTCCTCGAGCGGGTGATGGTGTATATGGGCTTGTTCTCCACCTCTTTGGCTCCGGGCAGCAGGGCTACCTTGTTCTCCTTGCGGTCGTAGTAGTAGAGTCCGCTGTTGGTTCCGATGAGCATCGTGCCGTCTTCCTGCTCGCAGAGGGCAAAGCACTTCTCGCCCTTCAGCTGCAGGTCCCAGCCGAAGATGCGGAAATTCAGGTCGGCAGGGTTCATCACGCATACGCCGCTCGTACTGCCTATCCAGAGCAGTCCGCGACTGTCCAGGCAGAGGGCTTTCACCCAGTCGTTGCAGAGTCCGCCCTTCTTGGGGTCGATGTTGTACATGCTCAGCGAGGTCGACTCGCCCGTATGGGTATTGAACACGCAGAGTCCTTTTCCGTAGTTGCAGATGAAGAGCGTTCCCTCTCCATCGTCGGTCATGCAGTTGATGCCCCATCCGTCCACCTTCAGCCGCGGGATGCTGGCTCCCGTGTCGGGGTTGTAGCTGTAGAGGGTGTTCTCGCTGCCCACCCAGTAGTTGCCCTGCTTGTCGCGGTAGATGCAGTTGGCACCTGCCGGTGACGAGATGGCGGGATGTATCTTTCCCGTGCGGTCGAAGAGATAGATGCCGCTTTTCTGTACCGTACACCAGATGCTGCCGTCCCTGCCCTCGGCGATGCTCGATACGCTGCTGCCCAGCACATAGTTCTGTGCCGCAAACTTCCACGTCTTGAAGGCCGCCTTGCCCTGGTTCAGCTCGAACAGTCCTTTCTTGTAGCAGCTGACCCACAGGTTGTGGTCTTTGTCCTCGAAGATATGGTTGATGTTGGCCGAGGTCAGGTCGTATTGGGTGGTGTTGCTGGCCACTTGCTGCAGCGTCTTGCTGCCTTTGGGGATGACGAGCAGTCCGCGCCCCGACGTACCGAGATAGATGTTGCCGGCATGGTCGATGAGCGCTCCTCGTATCGACACCTTGCTGTCGAGCGCACTCATGTCGTAGCCGGCGTCGGTCAGTTCGCCCGTGGCATAGTGGTAGCGCAGGATGCCGTACATGCAGACGGCCAGGAATCCCCGGCTGTCGCTGCGCAGGAACCGTACTACCGGTCCGTAGGGCGACTGGTAGTCCTTATGGGCTGTCGGCTGCAGTCCGCTCACCTTGATGCGGCTGAGCATCGAGGTCTGGTAGCCTCTCCAGATGTTGTGCTGGTCGTCTTTGAAGATGGTGGTGAAGAAGTCGTTGTCTTTGCGTTGCGAGAACTGCATCTCGCGGGTGATGCGGCTCTGTCCGGCACGAATGGTGAACAGTCCGTAGCCCGCCGAGCCGATGAGCAGGTTGCCGTCGGCATCCTCCAGCAGGCACTCCACGCGTGGCTGCAGACCCTCGGGAAAGGGATAGCGCACAAAGCAGTTCTTCTGGTAGTCGAAGCGCGATAGGCCCTTTGCATTGCCTATCCACAACTCGTGGCGGCTGTCGGTCAGCATGCACGAGATATCGTTGTCCTGAAGGGTGGTGGAGTCGTTCTTGTCAAAATAGAAATGCGTGAAGCGGTAGCCGTCAAACTTGTTCAGTCCGTATTGAGTGCCCACCCAGATATAGCCGTAATGGTCTTGTATGATATAGTCTATCATACTGCTCGACAGCTTGTCGGCCGTATAGAGCCGTCCGCTGTCGGCCAGCGTCGGCAGCACCGCCAGCAGCAGCGCCAGCACGAGGGTCACAGGTCGGATATGTCTCATGGCTGTGGCAAAGATAATACTTTTATTCCGTAGTTGCAACTTTCCTGGGCGATTCCTTGCCGTGCAGGTAGGAGCGCTGGTAACCGCCGCAGTCGACCACGATCTTCTCGAAGACGATGGCGGGGTCGAGGGGTTCTATCGTCAGCGTGTGGGTGCCTGCAGCCGCCTTGAGGCCGGTGTTGCTCTCTATCACGCGGCGGGCCACGGTGGGATAGTAGATGCTGTAGATGTTCTCGGGGGCCTCGTTCAGCAAAGCATTGAAATTCACGGTTTTCGGTGCCTCGTTGTCCAGCGTCACCCGGTAGCACAGTCCGCCTTTGTTCAGGAAGTCGAGAGTCGACTTCACCACGATCATAACCTCCCGGATGTCAGCGGTGGTGGTGAAGCGGTAGGTCAGCTTTCCGCCTTCCACAGGCTCGGTGTAGGGCATGAGGGCGATGCCGCTCAGCGTGCGGCCCATGTCGGGGATGACCGTCCAGGCGGCTTTCGCCCCGTCGGTCTTCGTGTAGTAGTGCTCGGCCTCGATAGCCACATAGCCGTCTTTCTCGGTGAACACGTTTCCGCCCGTCTGCCGGGCCATCCGTTTCACCTCGGGCATCACGTCCGAGGGTCCGAAGTCGTCGTTCCAGGTCTTATAGCCAATGTGCTTCTGTGTCATCATGCCGTTCCACTTGCCGTTGGCCAGGTCGTGGTTGTAGGCGGCACAGAGCAGGGAGTCGCGGCGGAAAGCCTCCTCCACCTTGTCGGCCCATCGGTTGGCGTCGGGGTTGCCTTCCTCGTATAGCTGGTGGTTCATGGCCTGGGCATAGTACATCTGGTGCAGGTTGGCCATTGCCTGGATGGGGAAGAGGATGATCTGCTGGTAGGCGTCGCGGTATTCGGGCTTCAGCGCCACATACTGCCGCAGGGCCTCAGTCTCCAGCTGCGAGTAGTCGGCGCACACCTGTGCCCACTCGCCCGTCTGTAGGTTATATGTGTTGCGGTCCATCATCTCGGCCGTGCACCGTCCGTTGTACTTGCAGCAGAGGTTCAGCAGCCGTGCGGCTTCCCGGGCCTGTTCGCTGCCGAACTGCTGGCGGCAGAACTCCTCCAGGTGCGGTCGTGCGTCGTTCAGCTGCGCTGCCCCGCGCCACGCCATGTCCATGAACAGCTGGATGGGATACTCCATGGGCTTCAGGTCGCCCACGTTCAGTATCCACATGCGGTCGATGCCGTAGTCGAAGGCCAGCGAGAGCTGTTCCACCATGTTCTGGGCAGGGGTCACGTTCAGCCACTTGGTGTTTCGCGGTGCCCCCACGTAGTCCACGTGGTAATAGAGTCCCCAGCCGCCGCGGTGCTGCCGCTCCTTGGCGGTGGGCACGCGCCTCACGTTGCCCCAGTTGTCGTCGCACAGCAGCATCAGTACGTCGTCGGGCACCCGCATGCCCTTGTCGTAGTAGTCCAGCACCTCTTTATATAGTGCCCACACCTGCGGTGTCTCGCGGGCAGGCTTGCCGGTCACCTCCTTGATGATTCTGCGCTGGTTCTTCACAATGTCGAGCAGCAGCCTGGTGTCGGCATCCTCGCTCATGGCCTCATCGCCGTCGCCGCGCATGCCGATGGTCACAATGTCCTCGGTGTCTTTCATGCGTGCGATGCCCTCGCGGAAGAAGCGGTCCAGCATGGCCTTGTTCGTCCGGTAGTTCCACGCACCGTATTCCTTCCTGTGGCGCGCCCATTCCTGGTGGTTGCGGGCCATCGGCTCGTGGTGCGACGTACCGATGATGATGCCCATCTCGTCGGCAGTCTTCGAGTTCAGCGGGTCGTCGGCGTAGAAGGCCCAGTTCCACATGGCAGGCCACAGGAAGTTGCCTTTCAGGCGCAGAATGAGCTCAAACACCTTCTCGTAGAACGCATGCCCTCCGTAGTTGGTGCCGAAGGCATGCTTCACCCAACTCGTCAGACAGGGCGCCTCGTCGTTCAGGAACAGGCCGCGGTATCTCACGGCAGGCTCGCCGTCGGTATAGCTGCCCGCCTTCACCCAGATGCGGTCGTGCCTCATCACCGGCACGTCGGCCCAGTAGTACCAGGGCGACACGCCCAGCTGGCGCGATAGCTCGTAGATGCCGTAGATGGTGCCCCGCTTGTCGCTGCCCGTGATGGTGATGCGCCCTCCGACAATGCTGATGACAAACTTCTCGCGGGCCTTCATCGCCTTGTCGGTGGCCACCACGATACGGGCCTCCTGGCGGTCGCCCGTCACGGTGCCTGCCGTGCCCGTCACCTTGCCCAGGTCCGTGCAGAGGTCGCCCACGGCGCGCATCACACCCTTGTCGGCGTCACCGCCGGTATATATCTTCACCGGTCCGTCTCCGTTCAGCAGCACGCCCTCACCGGCGAAGCTCACAAACTGCTCCGCTCCGTCCATGTTGACTGTTGTCAGGAGTGCTGTCATGCATAGCAAGAATCTTCCAATCGTTTTCATCATCTCATGTGGGTTAGTTTTGTTGCAAAATTAATATTTATCTCATAATAACGGAAATCAGAGCGCCGAAAAAATGGCGGATGATACAAATAGAAACGTATCCGTTACGAAATTCATCATTTTTCCGCCCGGAAGTCGTTACCTTTGCATCCGATGAACAACTCCGGAATCAAGTTCGGCGAGAAGGTAGGCTATTCTCTCGGTGACGTGGGTGCCAACCTGGCTTTTCAGATGATGATGATCTATCAGCTGAAGTTCTACACCGATGTCTTCGGACTCGATGGTGCCGTTGCCGGACTGGTGCTGCTCGTCGCCCCGTTCCTCACCGCCTTTGTCGATCCCCTGGTGGGCATCGTTGCCGACCGCACCCGCACCCGCTGGGGCAAGTACCGCCCGTGGCTGTTGTGGACGGCCCTGCCCTTCTGCCTGTTCTACATCCTGGCATTCACCCATCCGGGCATCAGCAATGCCGGCGCCGTGGCTCTCTATGCCACCGTCTCCTATGTGCTGCTGCTCTCCGTCTATTCGTTCAACAACACCCCCTATTCGTCGCTGGGCGGCGTGCTCACGGCCGACATCCGCGAGCGCACCAGCCTCAACACCATCCGCTTCATCGCCAGCAGCGTGGCGCAGTTTGTCGTCCAGGGCCTCACCCTCCCCCTCGTCAGCCATTTCGGCGACGGCAATGCCCGCCGCGGATGGACCCTCACGGTCTGCCTCTTCGCCCTCCTCGCCGTTGCCTGCTTCCTCATCGCCTTCGGCACCACGCGCGAGCGCATCGCCCCGCCGCCCCATCAGCGCATGAGCATCCGCCGTGACATCCGCGAGACATTCACCAGCGGAGCCTGGCTCTCCATGTTCTTCCTCACCTTATTATTATTTGTCTCGCTGGCGGTCTTCGGTGCCGGCATGAACTACTATTTCCAGAGCTATGCCGACCCTCATTCGCTGGCTGCCCTGCTGCGCCGCCTGGGCTTTCATACCACCGAGGGCGATGCCTACTCCACGGGGTTCTCTCTCTTCAACACCCTCAATGCGGTGGTGCAACTGCTGGGCGTACTGCTCCTCTCCGGCCGTCTGGCGGCCCGTTTCGGCAAGAAGACCACCTTTGTGGCGTGCCTGTCGCTGACCGCCCTGTTCACCGCCCTGCTCTACCTGCCCGGTGTCAGCGATGTGGCATTGGTCTATGTGCTGGGCATCCTCAAGAGCGCCTGCTATGCGCCCACCATCCCCCTGCTGTGGGCGATGATAGCCGATGTAGCCGACGATATGGAATATCGTAATCACCGTCGTGCCACCGGTTTCTGTTTCTCGGGCATTGTCTTTGCCCTGAAGATGGGACTCGGACTGGGAGGGGCGCTGGCCGGCGTGGTCATCTCCTGCTTTGGCTATCAGTCGGGCGGCGTGGTGGTGCAGACTGCCTCGGCGGCCTACGGCATCAGACTCGTTTCCAGCCTCATCCCGGCCCTGTTGCTTGTGGTAGGTGTCGTCGTGCTGTCGCGCTATCCCATTACGAAGAAATACAATGAGAACATGCAGGCCGAGCTGGCAGCCCGCCGAAATGCCGCCCGCAGGTATTGACAGACGGAAGAATCGTGAAAAAAGCGCCATCCATAACTGACGGCGCCTTGAATGAACTTCTTTGAAAAGTGAGAAATTTTTTAGGAGTGTAGGAGTGTGGGAGTGTAGGAGTGTAGACAATACTCCGACTCTTGAACCTTGAATTTTGAACCGGGATACAAAATATGACGGAAAACGGGCAGGGAAAGCGGTCTTTTTTCAAAGAAAAACGGCCTTATTTCAAAGAAAAATACCCTTTAGGAAGGGGCGGGCTCCTCCGCCAGAGACATGGTGAAGGAATGCAAGAAACTGCCAATACGCTTATACACAGATACTTACATTCATTTCGGTAGAGGCGGCACAGCCTACTGAAATCAGAAAAAACAGAAAATGTCACATTGTCACATTGTTGCAGTTAGGCGTAGTAATAGGAGCCCCCTCCATCTCCAGCCCCCTCCAGCTCCCCCAAAAGGGGGAGAGCTCAAACCTGCTTGAGAACAGTTAACAGTGAAGAGTGAATAACTCAAAGCAACAGTATTATCTGCAAAATCTGCATGACTTGAACCTTAAACTTTGAACTTTGAACTGCGGCTCCGCCGCCAAATCTGTGTCATCCGTGCGATCTGTGTGACTTTTATTCTTATCATCATCGACATCGATGATGATAAAAGGATAATAATAATAGTAATAATAATATAATTAATAATTATTAATATAATATATTAATATATGTTAATTTCTATTTTGGTATTACCCCTGTCCGTTCTTCCGTGCGGGCGGACACAATATTACGCGCGGATGCAACAATGTGACAATGTGACAAAATTCAAAAACCGTCATTCAGGGTGTGCGGAATGATGATGATCCGACGTAGAGTAACTCTCTGAGCGTCTGGAGTTTCCCTCCAAGCCGACGGAGTGCACGTTTACATTTATTAACATGAAATTGTCTTGAAATTAATACTTTTTCATACCATACAAAAAGCCCAAATTTGGTAGTTTGAAGAATTTTTTGTACCTTTGTAGTATGAGAGATGCGAGCTGATGGGCCCTCAGAGCGCACTCCCGAGAGACGAAGAACACTACTACTAACTACGAGTTGAGAACTACGAGTTGAGAACGGAGAGCTGAGAATTGAGAGTTGAGAGTTGAGAGCTGAGAACAGAGAGGTATGATTACCTTTGCAATTGCTCTCAAGCCGGCCACCGTTATACAAGAATCTCACAATCTCTTTTAGCCCCTATTATTGTATTTTCAGGCTTTCTCGGGGTCGGACCGGCCACCGTTATACAAGAATCTCACAATCTCTTTTAGCCCCCATTATTGCATTTTCAGGCTTTCGCGGGGTCAAGCCGGCCACCATTATTCGATAATCTCACAATCTCTCTTTTAGCCCCCTATTTTGCATTTTCAGGCTTTCGCGGGTACGTCTTTGTATAATCCCTCCTTTTGTATCATCTCGGCCACGGCTGGCGGTACCAGGCGGGCGATGGAGCGCCCTTCCCTGATGCGGCGGCGGATGTCGGTGCTGCTGATGTTGATGAGGGGTGTGTGGACGAGGCGAACGCCTGCGGGCAGGGTGCTCTCGTCGATGGGTGCGTCGGCGCGTGGATAGATGACGATGGGATAGCGACGGAGCAGGTCGTCGTGGCGGTACCACTGCGGGAAGCGCTGCCAGTTGTCGCCTCCGATGAGGAGGGTGAAATGATGGTCGGGATAGTCGGCGGCGAGCGCCTGCATGGTGTCGAAGGTGTAGGAGGGCCGCGGCAGACGGAACTCGTAGTCGCACGCCACGAGGCGCCGCTCGTGCTGCAGGGCGAGGCGGGCGAGCTGCAGCCGCTTATGGTCGTCGAGCAGGTCGGCCTGGCTCTTCAGGGGGTTCTGCGGCGACACCATCAGCCATACCTCATCGAGCCCTGCCTCCTTCAGCAGGGCCTTGGCCAGACGGATGTGTGCCTTGTGGATGGGATTGAAGCTCCCGCCGTAGATGCCGATATGCTTGTTCATGGATGCCGGGGGATGGCTGCCGCCTGTGAGGGGTGGTTACAGGGACTGCGGGTCGTTCTCTTGGTTCAGATAGTCGGTGATGACGGCCAGGGCGTCGCTCTCGGCCTGTTCCAGGCGGTCGTTGACGACGATGCGGTCGAACTGCGGGGCAAAGGTGAGCTCGAACTCAGCACGGGCAATGCGCTGGTCGATGACCTCGGGGGCATCGGTGGCGCGCCCTTCGAGGCGGCGGCGCAGCTCGGCGATGGAGGGTGGCTGGATGAACAGGCTCAGGGCCTCGTCGCCATAGTGGCGCTTGATGTTGACACCGCCCTTCACATCGACGTCGAAGACAACGTTCTGGCCGGCATCGAGCTGGCGCTCGACCTGTGCCTTCAGCGTGCCGTAGAAGCGGTTCTCGTAGACCTCCTCGTACTCGAGGAACTCGTCGTTGTCGATGCGGCGGCGGAACTCCTCGGGGGTGAGAAAGAAATACTCGACGCCATGCTGCTCGCTGCCGCGCGGCGGCCGGCTGGTGCATGAGATGCTGAAGGCCAGCCTGAGCTCGGGATGCGCCTGCATGAGCCAGCCGATGATGGTGGACTTGCCTGTTCCGCTGGGCGCAGAAATGATGATGCACTTACCTCTTTTCATAAATATATGGATGGTTGACGGGTGGTTGTCGGTGTGTTTACAGCGCGTTGAGGACTTGCTCCTTGATCTGCTCGAGCTCGTCTTTCATCTTCACCACGATGTTCTGCATCTCGGCATGGTTGCTCTTCGAGCCGGTGGTATTGATTTCGCGTCCCATCTCCTGGGCGATGAATCCGAGCTTCTTGCCCTGTCCGGCGGGCTCGTCCATGGTCTCGCGGAAATACTTCAGGTGGTTGGCCAGGCGCTGCTTCTCCTCGCTGATGTCGAGTTTCTCGATGTAGTAGATGAGCTCCTGCTCGAGGCGGTTCTTGTCGTAGTCGGCCTCGGGGATGGCCTTGAGCCCCTCGACGATGCGGCTGCGTATTTTGCCGACACGCTGTTGCTCGTAGGGCTCGATGGCGGCGAGCAGGGCAGCGATATTGTCGATTTTCTCGGTGAACTTCCGCTGCAGGGCGGCACCCTCTTGCTGGCGGAAGGCCACCAGGCGGGCGATGGCGTCGGTGATGGCGCCCCGCACCACTTCCCACTCGTCGTCGCTGAGCACCTCGGTCTCGGTCTTGGTGAGCACGTCGGGCAGGCGCACCAGGGTGTAGAACCAGTCGTGCGGCTCGGGGATGCCGGTCTTGGCGGCTATCTGCTGTATCTGATGGTAATAATTCTCAACAAGAGCTGCATTGATGGGCGTAGCGTCGGCACCAGCCTCCTTTTCAATCCACACATTGAAGTCGACCTTTCCCCTGACCACGGCCTGCGCTATCATCTGGCGCATCTCCATCTCCTTCTCGCGGTAGAGGGGGGCAATGCGCGTGGAGAGGTCGAGAGCCTTGCTATTTAATGACTTTATTTCAACATTTATTTTCTTCTCCTTGTAGGTGACGGTGGTCTTGCCGTAACCAGTCATCGATTGTATCATATCACTTTCTTGTTAATTTTTTGCAAAAGTACAAATATTCTTGGGAAAAATGCGTATTTTTGCAAATTATTTAGAAAGTCTTTTGGAATATGGCTTGTATTTTAAACATAGAGACGAGCACCGATGTGTGCTCAGTAGCGGTGAGTGAGAACGGTGCCTGCATCTTCGATGAAGAGGACCACAGCGGTCCGAATCACGCCGTGAAGCTGGGTGTGTTTGTCGACGAGGCACTGTCGTTTACCGACAATCACGCCATCCCGTTCGATGCCGTTGCCGTGAGCTGCGGCCCGGGGTCGTATACGGGTCTGCGCATCGGTGTGTCGATGGCCAAGGGCATCTGCTATGCCCGCGACCTGAAGCTCATCGCCGTGCCCACGCTCGAACTGCTCTGTGTGCCGGTGCTGCTGCGCGAGCTGGTGGAGGAGGGAGCCCTGCTCTGTCCGATGATCGACGCCCGCCGCATGGAGGTGTATGCCGGTCTTTACGATCGTGCGCTGCGCCCGGTGCGCGAGGTGCGGGCCGACGTGGTGGACGCCGATACCTACAAGGAGTATCTGGACCGCCAGCCGGTCTACTTCTTCGGCAACGGTGCCGCCAAGTGCATGGAAGCCATCAACCACCCTAACGCCCGCCTGATAGAAGGCATCGAGCCCCTGGGCAAGTACATGTATCCGCTGGCCGAGCGCAAGTTCCTGCGCGGCGAGACGGAGGACGTGGCCTACTTCGTGCCGTTCTATCTGAAGGACTTCGTGGCGAAGGTGGCCCGCAACCCGCTGGAGAAGGCCGGACTGACACGATGAGGAGGGAAGGAGAGTGACGAGTGGCAACAAGAAATCAACAACAACGCGATATGAATATTGAAGGATTAGACTACAACACACAGCGCGAGAAACTGGTACTCCCGGAGTACGGACGCGAAATCAAGAAAATGGTCGACCATGCCATGTCGCTGCCCACCAAGGAGGAGCGGCAGCGGTGTGCCAACACCATCATCGACATCATGGAGCGCATGGTTCCGCAGAACCGCGACAACCAGGACTACAAGCACAAGCTGTGGGACCACCTGGCCCTGCTGAGTAACTACCAGCTGGACATCGACTGGCCCTACGACGTGAGCGGGGCACAGCAGATCACGGCCAAGCCCGAGCCCCTGGGCTATCCGATGACCCACATCCCCGTGCGCCACTACGGAAAGATGATGTTCGAGATCTTCGAGAAGCTCAAGACCATGCCTGCCGGCGAGGAGCGCGACGAACTGGTGCGCGTCACCGCCAACCAGATGAAGCAGAACCTCTATCAGTGGAGCCACGGATCGGCCGACGACGAGAAGGTAATCTCGGATATGGCCCGCTTCACCGACGGAAAGATACAAATAGACATCGACACGTTTAAATTCGACAAAATACAGCCCCGTGAGCCGGAGGTCAAGAAAAAGGGCAAGAGAAGATAGTCAGCCCGGCAGCATGAGGCATCCATTCCACGGTTCATCCCACCTAACAGCATTATGGCAGCATTTATCATAGAAGGCGGACACCCGCTGAGCGGCACCATCATCCCGCAGGGAGCCAAAAACGAGGCCCTGCAGGTAATCAGTGCCACCCTGCTTACCAGCGAGGAGGTTCGCATCAGCAATATCCCCGACATTCGCGACGTGAACAATCTCATACAGTTGGTCAGGGATATTGGCGTGAAAGTGACCCGGCTCGGTGACGGCGAGTATGTGTTCAAGGCCGACGAGCCCGACCTGAACTACCTGGAGAGCGACGAGTTTGTGCGCAAGTGTGCCGCCTTGCGGGGCAGCGTGCTGCTCATCGGTCCGCTGCTGGCGCGCTTCGGCAAGGCCGTGATCACCAAGCCGGGGGGCGACAAGATAGGACGGCGCCGCCTGGACACCCACTTCCTGGGATTCAAATACCTCGGGGCACGCTTCGAGCACATCGACGAGCGGAATGTCTACCAGATTGCCGCCCGCCAGCTGAAGGGCTGCTACATGCTGCTCGACGAGGCCTCGGTCACCGGTACGGCCAACATTGTCATGGCTGCCGTGCTGGCCAAGGGCACCACCACCATCTACAACGCCGCCTGTGAGCCCTATCTGCAGCAGCTGTGCCACATGCTCAACCGCATGGGAGCACGCATCAGCGGCATCGGCTCGAACCTCCTGACCATCGAGGGCGTGACCCGGCTGCACGGCACGGAGCACCGCATGCTGCCCGACATGATTGAGATCGGCTCGTTCATCGGCATGGCGGCCATGATAGGCGACGGCATACGCATCAAGGACGTTTCGCTGCGCAACCTGGGCATCATCCCCGAGGCGTTCCGACGGCTGGGCGTGAAGGTGAAGGTGGAGGGCGACGACCTCGTCATTCCACGGCAGCCCCACTACGTCATCGACTCGTTCATCGACGGCACCATCATGACACTGGCCGATGCACCGTGGCCCGGACTGACGCCCGACTTGCTGAGCGTGCTCATCGTCGTGGCCACCCAGGCACGAGGGTCGGTGCTCTTCCACCAGAAAATGTTCGAGAGCCGCCTCTTCTTCGTCGACAAGCTCATCGACATGGGTGCGCAGATCATCCTCTGCGACCCCCACCGCGCGGTGGTCGTGGGCCACGACCGGAAAATCAAACTGCGGGCACAGCGCATGTCGAGTCCCGACATCCGTGCAGGTATTGCCCTGCTCATTGCGGCCATGAGCGCCAACGGCACCAGCCGCATCGACAACATCGAACAGATAGACCGCGGCTACGAGCACATAGAGGCCCGCCTGAATGCCCTCGGGGCATGCATCCGCCGCGAGGATTAGCATCTTTTAGTCTTTCCAGTTGATAATAACATCCATACACATAGCTTATCGTTGACCAAGGCATGATACAGCAAGAGGAAGTCTACAAAATAGGTCGTCTGGGCAAGCCCCACGGTGTGAAGGGAGAACTGTCGTTCCTCTTCGACGACGATGTGTTCGACCGCACCGACGCCGACTATCTGGTGCTGTGCATCGACGGCATCCTCGTCCCCTTCTTCATTGAGGAATACCGCTTCCGCAGCGCTGAGACGGCACTCATGAAGTTCTGCGACATCGACACGCTGGAGCAGGCCCGCGAACTGACGGGCTGCGACGTGTTCTTCCCGCGCAGCCTCTCCGACGACGACGGCGAGATGATGAGCTGGGCAGAGATCGTGGGCTATTCGCTGGTCGACGCCCATACCGGCAAGGTGGCAGGGAAGATAGCCTCCGTAGACGATTCCACCATCAACATCCTCTTCGAACTGGAAGACGGGAAGCTGATTCCTGCCAGCGAGGAACTGATAGCCGATGTGGACCGCGACGGGCGGGTGATCACCATTGAACTGCCCGACGGGATTTTGGAACTTTAATGTATAGAAGAAAGAAATGAAAAAACAAATAGCCATTCTGGGCAGTACAGGCTCTATCGGCACGCAGGCCCTGCAAGTGATTGAAGAGCATAGCGACCTGTACGAGGTGTACTGCCTGACAGCCAACAACAAAGTGGAACTGCTGGCCGAGCAGGCCCGGAAGTGGAAGCCTGCCGCCGTGGTCATCGCCAACGAGGCGCACTACGACCGTCTGAAGGAACTGCTGGCCGACCTGCCCGACATCAAGGTGTATGCAGGTGCCGATGCCCTCGACCAGATTGTAGAGGCACAGCCCATCGACATGGTGCTCACGGCGATGGTGGGGTTTGCAGGACTCTCGCCCACCATCCATGCCATCAAGGCACGTAAGACCATCTGCCTGGCCAACAAGGAGACGCTGGTGGTCGCCGGCGAGCTCATCTGCAGCCTGGCACAGCAGTATCACAATGCCATCCTGCCTGTCGACAGCGAGCACTCGGCCATTTTCCAGTGTCTCGTCGGTGAGGACCACAACGAGATAGAGAAGATTCTGCTCACCGCCAGCGGCGGACCCTTCCGTCTGATGAGCCACGAGCAGCTGGCCACCGTCACCAAGGCCGATGCCCTGCGCCATCCTACGTGGGACATGGGCGCCAAGATTACCATCGACAGCGCCACCATGATGAATAAGGGGTTTGAGGTCATCGAGGCCAAGTGGCTCTTCGGCGTGGAACCCTCGCAGATACAGGTACTGGTGCATCCGCAGAGCATCGTACACAGTGCCGTCCAGTTCCGCGACGGAGCCGTCAAGGCACAGTTGGGCGTGCCCGACATGCGGCTTCCCATCCAGTATGCCTTCTCGTTCCCCGAGCGCCTCTCGCTCACCAGCGAACGCCTCAATCTGTTTCAGCATCCCCTGGAGTTCTTCGAGCCCGATCTGAAGAAATTCCGCTGCCTGGCTCTTGCCTTCGAGGCCATCAGCCAGGGCGGCAACATGCCCTGCATCGTGAATGCCGCCAACGAGGTGGTGAACAGGGCTTTCCTCGAGGACCGCTGCGGATTCCTGCAGATGAGCGACATCATCGAGAAGACCATGCAGCGGGTGGCATTCGTGAAGACGCCTTCGTACGACACCTATGTGGCTACCGACCATGAGGCACGGCGCGTGGCCATGGAATTGCTGAACCAATAAATAAAAGCATCAAAAAAAACGAATCAACAAAACAGAAACAGACAATTATCACTTAGTAACAAACGATGGAAATATTTATGATCCGATTGCTGCAGTTCATTCTGGCAATCTCGCTCTTGGTCCTGCTCCATGAGGGCGGCCACTTCTTCTTCAGCAAGCTCTTCGGCGTACGGGTAGAGAAATTCTTCATCTTCTTCGACCTCGGCATCGGCAAGTGGAGCGGCAAACTACTGAAGTTCAAACCTAAAAATAGCGACACCGAATATGGCATGGGATGGCTCCCGCTGGGCGGCTACTGCAAGATAGCAGGCATGATTGACGAGAGCTTCGACACCGAGCAGATGAAACAGCCCGTGCAGTCGTGGGAGTTCCGCTCGAAGCCCGCCTGGCAGCGCCTGCTCATCATGATTGGCGGCGTGCTCGTCAACTTCCTGCTCGCCCTCTTCATCTATTCCATGATCCTCTTCTACTGGGGCGACACCTATATCGCCGCCAAGGACATGACCTACGGAATGAAGTTCAACAGCGAGGCAAAAGCACTCGGATTCCGCGACGGCGACATCCTGCTGGGCACCGACAAGCGCCCGTTCAAGGACTTCAGTGTCGATATGTTCCGCGACCTTTCGTCGGCAACGCGCGTCGACCTCATCCGCGACGGTAAGCAGATGAGCCTGCCCCTGCCAGGGGAAATCAGCCTGCTCGACATGCTCAAGGCCAACCCCTCGTTCGCACGTCCCTTCGTGCCTGCAGTGGTCGACACCGTACTGCCCAACACCCCGGCAGCCAGCTACGGACTGGCCAAGGGCGACACCATCAAGGCCATCAACGGTGTTGCCGTAGATTCACAAAACGAGCTGACCTTTGAGCTCGGACGACTGGAGGACATGATGACGGCCGCCAAGACTCATGCCGACAGCATGCGCATACGTACTGCCACCATCGTCATTGCCCGCAATACACAGTTGTCTGACTGGAAGACCTCTCATATCGACACGGTCAAGACCGTGCTCACACCCGACCTGAAGTTCGGCTTCGCCCCCAAGGCCCTCAACCAGATGTACAAGCCCACACATGTAGACTACGGATTCCTCGAGAGCCTGCCCGCAGGTGTCAAATATGGTATTGCCGTACTCAAAGGCTACGTCGACGACATGAAGTATGTCTTCACGGCCGACGGTGCCAAGTCGCTCGGCGGTTTCGGAGCCATCGGAAGCCTCTTCCCCGCCACGTGGGACTGGTATCTCTTCTGGAAGATGACGGCCTTCCTCAGCATCATTCTGGCCTTCATGAACATTCTTCCCATTCCAGCCCTCGACGGTGGTCATGTGCTCTTCCTGCTCTACGAGATCATCACCCGCCGCAAGCCCAGCGAGAATTTCATGATCAAAGCCGAATATGTAGGCTTTGGCATCCTCATCCTCCTCATGCTTGTGGCCAACCTCAACGACATCCTGCGTTGGCTCGGCTATCTGTAAGCTGTTTGCAGGAGTGGGCTAATGAGCTGGCAAGACAAAGAGAATGCGCCTGCCGCTCATAGCGCGAACGGACAATAACTTTCAAATCAGAAGGCTATTGTCCGTTCACCTTTTATATTTACGCCCATCCATTCCCGTTTACTCCCATCCATTCCTCTTACCGTCCAACCGTTCCCTTTACCGTCCGTCCATTCCCTTTAACGTCCATCACGGAATACTCCCCCTTCGGGTTTCCCCGCAAAACATTAGGGAAAATCCTCTTCCACTTTAGGCATAATCCCTTTCACAGATGCGAAAAAAACGCTTACTTTGCCAACGAGAACAAGAAACAGAAGTAGAACCATTTAAAAAGTACGACTATGAAGAAGATGATCACCATGGCAGTTCTGATGACGATAGCCATCACTGCTTCAGCAATGACTTACAACGAGGCTCGCCACGAGGCTCTCTTCCTCTCCGACAAGATGGCCTACGAGCTCAACCTCAGCAGCGCACAGTACGAGGATGTCTATGAGATCAATCTCGACTACCTGCTCTGCGTGAACCACAGTGCCGACCTCTTCGGCATCTACTGGGAGCGTCGTAATGCCGACCTGCGCTTCGTGCTCACCAGCTGGCAGTACGACCGCTATATGGCCACATCCTACTTCTTCCGCCCGCTTTCGTGGGTAAAGAGCAGCTGGGTGTTCTCTGTCTACAGCCACTATGCCGCAGGGCGTCTGTTCAACGCGCACCCCAAGGTGTATGTCAGCTACCGTGGCGGTCACAACCGTCTCAGCAGCAGCCACTATGCCCACCGTGCCGTTAACAAGCCCGCCGTGAATGTCGTCAATCACAATGTTCATATTGGCAAGCCCATGGCCGCTGTCGGTAAGACAACGACCGCCGGAGCCCGCCGCACTGGCACCATCAACAGCGCTCCGGTCAACACCAGAAACACTCGTGGTTCGGCAAACATCGGTAGCGTCTCGCACAGCAACAGCCGCTCGGTGTCTGCAGCCACTGGCACCCGCACCGGAACTTCCGCTCACGGAAACTTCGGAGGACGGAGATAATCTGCAACCAACATTCCAACATAACAATCCATCAAACGAGAGCCTGCGCACCATTCGCGCAGGCTCTCGTCTTTCATTCGTCCCGTAAGGTTGTCAACCAGCTGGCGCAAATACGAACAGGAGGTGAACAACTCTCTGACGAGCGTTCACCTCCTGTTCGATGAAGATATCTTTTCAAATGTTTACTCCCATTCCTCCCAGAGATTGTTCTTTTTCGAGAATACCTCAATATCATCACCCTCAGCTTCGCCGATGGGCTGGTGGGTGCCGTCAACTCCCCAACTGGTCTCAAGCATCTGTTGCATCAGCTCAGGAGTCTCAACCATTTTAATTTCCGGTTTGATATATTTTTTCTGTTTCATGACAGGTTCCTCCTTTTTTTTACAATCCATTTTTTGCCATTCACCATGTAGATACCCTTCGGAAGTTGGTTCATCTCCTCGGTGGTGCCTACTTTTCTGCCGCTTATGTCATAGATGACGTTATGGTCCGCTCTCTCCATCACAGGCATACCATCGATGCTTGTCGTATCATCGTATATGCCATTAATCGAAATCTTCTTCGATGCAGCTGTAGAGTTCACGTCAGTAATCCATCCACGGAAGCCCTTGATGTTGGTTCCTGATTTCAGGAAATACATCATCATCAGCTGCGTTGCAATTAGGCATTAATTAGAGTGTAATTAGTCGACTAATTGCAACCCTTCCAGGCATGAATTGGAAACGAGTGCGCATGGAGGCACATTTTGGGTCTTATGAACAATGTGGTTGAAGTAGTTTTTGCCTCTCCTTCAATAAAACTGCAAAAAAATTGGAGGAATTGGAATTATTGTGTACTTTTGCATGATGAGCTATGAAACGATTATTCTACATGCAATTTTACGGATGGGTGGCCGTCGGCATAGCGTTGCTGGCCTCGTGCGGTCGGCATTCTGCTGAGCCAAGCAGGATGACGGCTGCCGACTCGGCGTATGTCAGTCAGTCGCTCGCCCGGGAGGCGGTACGAACGGACTGTTTTGTCACTACCGATACGCTCTACGACTTTGGCACGCTGACCGATACGGCGGCAGTGAGCCATCGTTTTGTGTTCGTCAACAAAGGAAAGCAGCCCGTGGTCATCGATACCGTCATCAGCCATTGCAACTGTACGTCGGTTGCCTACGACGGTCGGCCGGTGCCAGTGGGCGGACAGGGCAGCGTGACGGTGACCTACACACCATTGGTCGGCCGCGGCTCGTTTTACAAGACGCTGCGTGTGATGCTCAATGGTGGTGCGCAATATGCACTGGTGGCGGTGAAGGGAAAAGTTGAAAGAAACGACAAATGATGATGACAGTTCAGGAGTAGGTGAAAACGCCTGTACAGTTGTTATTATTTATGGTCAAAGGAAAAACAATACAGATCATGAAAAAACAGATATTGATAGGTTGCTTGCTGTTTGGGGCATCGCTGTGCTTTGCGGCCCAACAAGTGCCATATAAGGACAAGACGCTGCCGGTGGAGGTGCGTGTGAACGACCTGCTGCAGCGGATGACGCTCGAGGAAAAGGTCGGACAGACTCTTTGCCTGCTGGGCTGGGACTCGTATGTCATTCATCAGAGGGCGCAAGAGGCAAAGCTCAAGGTTCAAGGTTCAAAGTTCAAGGCTCAAGGCTCAAAGTTCAAAGGCAAGTCGGCAGTGACGGTCTCCGAGAAGTTCATGCGCGAGGTGGACAGCCTGCATGTGGGCGCCTATTGGGGTGTTTACCGTGCCGACCCATGGACGAGGAAGACGCTGGCGAACGGTCTGACACCCGAGCTGGCAGCGCAGGCCGGCAATGCCATGCAGCGCTATGCCCTGGAGAAGACCCGTCTGGGCATTCCCATCTTCCTGGCTGAGGAGGCACCCCACGGACACATGGCCATTGGAACCACCGTCTTTCCCACGGGTTTAGGCATGGCAGCCACCTTCGACCGTGCGTTGATGCGCGAGGTGGGCCGTGCCATCGGCAAGGAGATACGCCTGCAGGGCGGCCATATCAGCTACGGACCGGTGCTCGACCTGGTGCGCGACCCACGCTGGAGTCGTGTGGAAGAGACTTTCGGCGAAGACCCTGTGCTCGCCGGCGAGATGGGAGCGGCCCTCATCGAGGGTCTGGGCGGTGGTCAACTGTCGCAACCTTACAGCACCCTGCCTACGCTGAAGCACTTCCTGGCCTACGGTGCCACGGAGGGCGGACAGAACGGCAACCCCACCAATATGGGTATGCGCGACCTGCACGAGAGTTTCCTGCCGCCGTTCCGGCGTGCAATAGAGGCCGGCGCACTATCGGTGATGACCTCCTACAACTCGATGGACGGCATTCCCTGTACGGCCAACAGCTATCTGCTGCGCGACGTGCTGCACCGTGACTGGGGCTTCCGCGGGTTTGTGGTGAGCGACCTCTATAGCATCGACGGCATGTGGGAGACCCATCATGTGGCCGAGACACTGGAGGATGCTGCTGTGCTGGCTGCCAATGCCGGAGTGGAGATGGACCTGGGCGGCAAGGCTTACGCCCTGCTCATCGGTGCTGTCAGGGAAGGCCGGCTGAAAGAGTCGGTGCTCGACGAGGCCGTGCGCCGCATCCTGACCATGAAGTTTGAGATGGGCCTGTTTGACCATCCCTACGTTCATCCGCAAGAGGCAGCCCAGCAGGTGCATGCTGCCGACCATGTGGCCTTGGCCCGCAAGGTGGCGCAAGAGAGCATCACGCTGTTGCAGAACCGCCACCACACCCTGCCGCTGAAGAAAGATGTGCGTGTGGCCGTAGTGGGTCCGAATGCCGACAACCGGTATAACATGCTGGGCGACTATACCGCTCCGCAGCCCGACGAGAAGGTGAAGACCGTGCTCGACGGTGTGAGGGCTAAACTGCCGGAGGGACAAGTGGAATATGTGAAGGGTTGCGCCATTCGCGACACCAGCAGCAACGACATCAGCGAGGCTGTAGAGGCAGCTCGTCGTGCCGACGTTGTGGTGGCTGTGGTCGGTGGTTCCAGTGCGCGCGACTTCAAGACCGAATACAAAGAGACCGGCGCTGCCGTGACCGACAGCAAGACCGTGAGCGACATGGAGTGCGGCGAGGGCTTCGACCGGGCCACACTCGACCTGTTGGGTATGCAGAGCCGTCTGCTCGACGCCCTGCGCCAGACGGGCAAGCCGTTGGTGGTGGTCTATATCGAGGGCCGTCCCATGTTGAAGAACTGGGCCACCGAGCATGCCGATGCGTTGCTGACGGCCTATTACCCCGGCGAGCAGGGCGGCATGGCTGTGGCCGATGTGTTGTTCGGCGACTACAATCCTGCCGGCCGTCTGTCGGTGTCGGTACCGCGCAGTGTGGGACAACTGCCCGTCTATTATAACCGGAAGAACCCCGTGGGGCACGACTATGTGGAGATGCCCGTCACGCCGCTCTATGCCTTTGGCTACGGGCTGAGCTACAGTGATTTTGCCTATAGCAACCTGCAAATCGGCGAGCAGGCCGGCGGTCGGTATGAGGTGAGTTTCGACATCCGTAACACCAGTCGCGTGGACGGCGACGAGGTAGCCCAGCTCTATGTGCGCGACGAGGTGGCATCGGTGGTGCAGCCCAACCGCCAGCTGAAGCATTTCGAGCGAGTGCATCTGAAAGCCGGCGAGACACGCCGCGTGACATTTGTGCTGACAAGGACTGACCTCGAGGTGGTGACAGCCAGTCTGCAGCGCGTCGTTGAGCCTGGCGAGTTCACGGTGATGGTGGGCAGTGCGTCGGACGACATCAGGCTGGAAGGAAAGATGAGCGTAAAACAATAAAAACAAGAAACTTGTAATAAGAGAGATATGAGGCGAAAAATGACAGGGTGCCTGGCATTGATGATGGCGCTGGCGGCTGCGGCAGCCGACGACCTGGCCCGCTATGTAGACCCGTTCATCGGGACGACCAATTTCAGCGTGTGCAATCCCGGGGCAGTGGTACCTCACGGCATGATGTCGGTGGTACCCTTCAATGTGATGGGCAGCGACCTCAACCAGTTTGACAAAGACGCCCGCTGGTGGTCGGCTCCCTACGAATACAACAACAAATTCATCACGGGCTTTGCCCATGGAACGCTCAGCGGTGTGGGTTGTCCGGAGATGGGGTCGCTGCTGACCATGCCCACCAGCGGGGCACTGGATGTGGATTACCGTCATTATGGCTCTGAATACACCGACGAGCAGGCCTCGCCCGGCTATTACTCAGTGCTGCTGAAGAAATATGGCATCCGTTGCGAGATGACTGCCACGGAGCGCACGGCCGCCGAGCGATATACGTTCCGGGGAGGCGAGAGCCACATTCTGGTGAATATCGGTGACGGACTGACCAACGAGGTGGGTGGTATGGTGCGCCGGGTGAGTGCCACCGAGATAGAAGGTTTCCGCCTGTTGGGCACCTTCTGCTACAATGCGCAGGCCGTCTTTCCGGTCTATTTCGTGATGCGCGTCAACCGAGTGCCCAAGACCTCGGGCTACTGGAAGAAGCAGCCAGCCATGACCGGTGTGGAGGCCCAGTGGGACTCCGACAACGGGCACTATAAGCTCTACACCCGCTATGGGCGCGAGATGGCCGGCAATGAGATTGGCTATTTCTTCAGTTACGACCTCGAGGAGGGCGAACAGGTGGAGATTCAGACAGGCATCTCGTTCGTCTCCATCGCCAATGCGCGACAGAACCTGCAGAAAGAGCAACCCCGTTTCGACTTCGACAACATGAAGGCCGCTGCCCGCCAGCAGTGGAACCGCCAGCTGGGCGTCGTCACGGTGGAGGGCGGTACCGAGCAGCAGCGCCGCATGTTCTATACCGCCTTGTATCATACGCAGATACATCCCAACATCGTGCAGGATGTGAACGGCGAGTATCCGATGATGGAAAGCAGTGAGACAGGCCGACTGCAAGGTAAGGCCAAGAACCGCTATACGGTGTTCTCGCTGTGGGATACCTACCGCAATGTGCATCAGTTGCTTACGCTGCTCTATCCCGACAGTCAGTTGGATATGGTGCGCTCGATGATTGATATGTATCGCGAGTGGGGATGGATGCCCAAATGGGAACTCTATGGCCGCGAGACATGGACCATGGAGGGCGACCCCTCGATACCCGTCATCACCGACACGTGGCTCAAGGGACTGCGCGACTTTGACATCGAGAGTGCCTATGAGGCCTTCCGCCATTCGGCTACCGCGCCCGGAAAAGACAATAAGATGCGCCCTGACATCGACGATTATCTGCTGAAGGGATATGTGCCCATGGGCGCTTATGCCGCCGACCTCTCGGGCGACAACTCTGTGTCGCATGCCCTGGAGTATTACATTGCCGACCATGCACTGAGCCAGTTGGCAGCCAGTCTGGGCAAGAAAGAGGATGCCCGCCGGTTCTATCAGCAGAGCCTGGGTTATAGGAATTACTACTCAAAGGAATACGGAACGCTGCGTCCGCGCAATGCCGACGGCTCGTTCCTCACCCCCTTCGACCCGAAAGCCGGTGCCGACTTCTCGAATGCTCCCGGTTTTCATGAGGGCAGTGCATGGAACTATACGTTCTACGTGCCCCACGACGTGAGCGGACTGGCCCGGCTGATGGGCGGCAACAAGGCGTTTGTGAATAAGTTGCAGCGGGTGTTCGACGAGGGACTCTACGACCCCGCCAACGAGCCCGACATAGCCTATCCCTATCTCTTCTGCTATTTCAAGGGTGAGGAGTGGCGCACGCAGCGCCTGGTCAGCCGGCTGATCGGCCAGCACTACAGCGACCGTCCCGACGGAATACCCGGCAACGATGATTGCGGCACCATGTCGACATGGCTCATCTTCTCGATGATGGGGCTCTATCCCGACTGTCCCGGCTCACCGTATTATTGCATCACCACACCGGTGTTCAACAGGGTGGCGTTGCATCTCGACCCTGTCTACTATCCCGATGGCGACATCGTGATAGAGCGCCGTTCGGCCGACCCCTCCGAGGTGCTGATCGACCGGATGACGCTCGGCGGGAAGCCGCTGAAGACCTATCGCATCTCGCATCAACAACTGAAGAAGAACAAAACATTAACGATTAATACGAAAAAACAATGAGAACAGAAAAACGTTGCGGGTGGCTGCTTCTGCTGTCGCTCATGCTGATGCCCCTTACGGGCATGGCCGGGAATCTGACCCAGCTGGTGAATCCCAGAATAGGAACCGGTGGCCACGGACATGTGTTTGTGGGTGCCAATGTGCCGTTTGGCATGATTCAGCTGGGACCTAACGAGCATACCCGCGGATGGGACTGGTGCTCGGGCTACCATGAGTCCGACAGTGTGATTATCGGTTTTGGCCACATGCACCTCAGTGGAACGGGTATTGGCGAACTGGGCGATGTGGCTTTCCTGCCCGTATTGGATGAGGAACAGCGAGAGGTGTTGTTCTCTCATCGTGCCGAGCGGGTGCGCCCCGGCTACTACAGTGTGATGCTCGACAACCATATTCATGTGGAGCTGACAGCCACCGAGCGGGCCGGTATGCACCGTTACACACTACCTGCCGACGCCAAGAATGGCTTCATGGTGCTCAATCTGAACCAGGGCATAGGCTGGGACAAGATGAGCCAATGCGGAATGAAGGTCGAGAGTGCGACCCTGGTAACGGGTTTCCGCTATTCCACGGGCTGGGCGAAAGACCAGAAAGTGTTTTTTGCCGCCGAGTTCTCCCGTCCTGTGAAGCAGGTGCAACAGGAAGGTGACTCGCTCAGCGTGTTCTCGTTCGACAACAACGGTTCGCCGCTTCTGCTGCGTGTGGGCTTGTCGGCAGTCAGCGTGGAGGGCGCCAAAGCCAACCTGCGGGCTGAGATGAACCACTGGAACTTTGCGTCGCTCGTGGCTGATGCCGACCGTAAATGGGAAGAGCAGTTGCAGAAGATGCACATCAGCGGGGGCACTCCTGCCGAGCAGAGTGTTTTCTATACTGCCATGTATCACACCATGATAGCCCCGTCGGTGTTCTGCGATGTTGACGGCCGCTACCGTGGAGCCGACGGACAGGTGTACCAGGGTGACTTCACCAATTATACCACCTTCTCGTTGTGGGATACCTACCGTGCCGCTCATCCGCTGATGACGCTCATTCACCCCGAACGGCAGAAAGACATTGCCCAGACCATGCTTCATATCTGTGACCAGCAGGGCAAACTGCCCGTGTGGCACCTGATGGGCAACGAGACCGACTGTATGGTGGGCAATCCGGGCAGCATCGCACTGGCCGACCTGGTGATGAAAGGTTATCTCACCGACTATAAAGCCGCTTTGGAGGCTCTCAAGAAGAGCGACATGCGCGAGGAGCGCGGCCTGGGACTGCTGGCCAAATACGGCTATATCCCCTGCGACCTCGATCCTACCTACGAGACGGTGGCCAAAGGCTTGGAGTATGCCATTGCCGACGGTGCCGCCGCTGTGGTGGCCAAGCGCTATGGCACTAAGAGCGACTATAAGTATTTCTACGACCGCAGTCAGAGCTATCGCCGGTATTTCGACCGCAAGACGGGCTTTATGCGCGGTGTGACCAGCAAGGGACAGTTCCGCGAACCGTTCAATCCGTTCCATGCCGTCCATCAGCACGACGACTATACCGAGGGTAATGCCTGGCAATACACTTGGCTCGTATCGCACGACGTGCATGGACTGATAGGCTTGTTCGGTGGCGAGAAACCGTTCCTGCAGAAACTCGACTCGCTGTTTGTTGCTGAGGGCGACCTTGGCGAGGGTGCTTCGCCCGATATCAGCGGGCTCATCGGCCAGTATGCGCACGGCAATGAGCCTAGCCACCATATTATATATATGTACAACTATGCCGGACAGCCCTGGAAGGCCGCCCCATTGTTGCGCAAGGTGTTCAGCGAGATGTATCGCGATGGCCTCGACGGACTGAGCGGCAACGAGGATGTAGGACAGATGTCGGCCTGGTATGTGCTCTCATCGATGGGACTCTATCAGGTGGAACCGGCCGGCGGGCGCTACATCATCGGCTCGCCGCTTTTCGACAGTGTGGAGATGAATGTGGGCAATGGCCGTACTTTCAAGGTGACCGCCCGCAACAATAGTGCTGAGAATATATATGTGCAGAGCGCCAAGTTGAACGGCAAGAAGTATACGAAGTCGTATGTCGACTTCAAAGATATCGTCTGCGGCGGAGAACTGGAGCTCGTGATGGGCAGTCAGCCCTCGGCGTTCGGCACCGCTAAGAAAGACAGACCCTAGCTTCTCCGTATGACAACGTTGAGATAAGAAAAGAAACCCTACCAATAAACAATATGGAAGAACTAAAGATACAGGGCCGCCCGCTTCCTCAAATGCCCTGGGAGGAGCGTCCCGAGAATTGCAAGAGTGTGATGTGGCGTTGTTCGGCTAATCCGATTATCCCCCGCGATTTGCTGCCCGACTCCAATAGTATTTTCAATAGTACTGTAGTGCCTTTCGGTGATGGCTTTGCCGGCGTTTTCCGCTGCGATGACCAAAACCGGCGGATGACCCTGCATGCAGGCTTTAGCACCGATGGTGTGCATTGGAACATCGACGAACACACCATTCGTTTTGACTGCGACAATGCTGAAGTGGGACAGTGGGTCTATGGTTACGACCCGCGTGTGGCCTTCATCGACGACCGCTATTATGTGACATGGTGTAACGGCTATCACGGTCCTACCATCGGCGTGGCCTGGACGAAGGATTTCAAGACTTTCCACCAGTTGGAGAATGCCTTCTTGCCCTACAACCGCAACGGAGTGCTCTTCCCCCGGAAGATCAATGGCAACTACGCCATGCTGAGCCGCCCCAGTGATACCGGTCATACCGCCTTTGGCGATATCTTCTACAGCGAGTCACCCGACATGGAGTTCTGGGGCCGTCATCGCCATGTGATGTCGCCTGCGGCCTTCGAGGTGAGCGCCTGGCAGTGCATGAAGATTGGTGCCGGTCCCGTGCCCATCGAGACCAGCGAGGGTTGGCTGCTGTTCCATCATGGTGTGCTTCACTCATGCAATGGCTATGTGTATAGCTTCGGGTCGGCGCTGCTCGACCTCGACCAACCCTGGCGTGTGTTGGCCCGTAGCGGTCCTTACCTCATCTCGCCGCAGATGCCTTACGAGTGCATGGGTGATGTGCCCAACGTATGTTTCCCGTGTGCCGCGCTCCACGATCCCGAAACAGGGCGCATCGCCGTCTACTACGGCTGTGCAGATACCGTCACAGGACTGGCCTTCGGCTATATTCCTGAAATCATTGAGTTTACAAAACGAACGAATATTGAGAAATAGACTCCCGACACTTACCATAAAAAACAAGAATATGTTAGATCTTGACCTATCTTCAAAAATGGACTTTACCCACATCGTAGACCGACAGTTGCGTCGCGATGTGATCAATCTGTGTATGCAAACGGGCAAGCCGTTGCTCAAACTGCTGGCCTCCGACTATACCAACAACGGACTGGAACATCTGTTGCAGCAATATGGTTCGGCCGGATTTATCAACATCCGGGTGTTCAACGACTTGCAGCACACCATCACCGGATGGCCTGGAGGCAAGCCCAATGCCGACGATACCTACCGGCCCGAACGCGCCAAACCCTATCCCAAGCGGGTCATCGTGTTTTCACCCCATCCCGACGACGACGTCATCTCGATGGGTGGCACCATCCGCAGATTGGTACAGCAGGGGCACGGTGTACACATTGCCTACGAGACGTCGGGCAACATTGCCGTCGACGATGAGGAGGTAACCCGCTACATGCACTTTGTGAACGGTTTCAATCAGCTGCTTGGCGAGAATGCCGACGAGAACATCAAACGCAAATACCGCGAGATAAAAGACTTTCTCAAGCAGAAAAAACAGGGCGATGTCGACTCTTTGGATGTCCGCACCGTGAAACAGCTCATCCGTCGCGGAGAGGCACGCACTGCATGCACCTACAACCAGATTCCCCATGCACAGATTCATTTTCTCGACCTTCCCTTCTATGAAAGCGGGAAGATAGAGAAGCTGCCCATGACCGAGCGCGACGTAGAGATTGTCCGCCAGCTGCTGCGCGAAGTAAAGCCCCACCAAATTTATGCTGCAGGCGACCTGGCCGACCCGCACGGCACGCATAAGAAGTGTACCGATGCCGTGTTGGCTGCTTTCCAGCAAGAGCTGAAGGCCGACGAGGCATGGACGCACGACTGTCGCATCTGGCTCTACCGCGGAGCCTGGGCCGAGTGGGATCTGTGGGACATCGAGATGTGCGTGCCCATGAGTCCCGAGGAACTGCTTCAAAAACGTAAGTCAATCCTCAAGCACCAAAGTCAGATGGAGAGCGCTCCTTTCCTGGGTGATGACGCCCGTCTCTTCTGGCAGCGTGCCGAAGACCGCAATCGCACCACGGCCCGTCTCTACGACGATTTGGGATTGGCCTGTTATGAGGCCATGGAAGCCTTTGTGGAATACAGGTTCGATGCCATAACAGAGTAACCAGCAACATGAACAAAAGGCTGCGCGAAAAGTGTGTGGCTGCCCTTTTGTTATTACTACCGGCAGCAGCAGGTGCCCAGACAGTCGATGAAAGGGCACTCTTGCTGATGCGTGGTGGTGATGGTCTGTCGCTCAGCCGGCTCCTTATCGAGCATAAAGACTCGCTCAGTGAGGGCGTTCTGGCTGTCGGCAATGCTTTTGTGCGTGGTTGTCAGGGTGACGCTAAGCAGGCTGCGGAGTTGATGCGACGGGCCTTGAAGAAGTACTCCGACTCTTTCGATGGCCCGTTGACGGCTCAACTGACCTTCGGAGTGGCCCTGCAGCAACATCGGTGCGGGCGCGACCGGCAGGCGGTGAAGACCCTACGGCGCTTTCTGCAGACCCACGACTCGTTTGCCATGAAAACGCTCTTTCAGCAGTATGAAAGGCTCTTCGGTGCCTCCAGAGCATATCGCCAGAAGTGGAAAGGTGCCCTTGACGCGTCGATACCGTTCCGTTTAGACTCAGTAGGACCGCCAGAGGCACGGTCGGTGGCAGTCATGTTGCGCCCTGTGGTCAACGGCCAGGCCGTCGACATGATGCTCGACACGGGTGCCACGATGCATGTGGTGAGCCGGAGTGTCGCAGAACAGCTAGGCTTGCAACTGACCGATATCTCTATTTTCCTCGATGGAATGGGCGAAAATTGTGGGTGGCTGGCCATTGCAAAAACACTGAGAATTGGAAACGTGGAAGCTCGAAATGTACCATTTTGTGTGCTTGACGACACTGCTTTAGCGGAAGATTTGGCAGAGACAGCTCACCAAAAATCCATCATCGGCTTGCCTTTGTTGCAGCAATGGGGTTGTGTCCAGTTCGATTTCAAGTCTCAAACCATGCATGCTTCAACCGATGAGACCATCGATGAGCGGAATCTCAGTTGTGGCTTTTCTGACAATGGCTTGTTGCTGGAGGTGCGCCATCATGGCAATCGTCTGCAGCTGATTCCCGATATGGGTGCTACGCACAGTGCGGTAAATGCCCGTCAGCTGACCGGGCAACAGCATTATCTGACCGATTATCTGCCTCACCGTGAGGTAGAGTTTGTGGGTTGGGGTGGGCGAACAGCCGGTCGCGAGTATGTTTACCCCCAGTTCGATATGGCTGTTGGGCGAACAGTGGTCACACTTCCGCAGATGTCGGTGCTAGAAGGGGGCGACTACGAAAGCCGGCTGGGCATGGATTTCTTCTCCCGTTGCGAGCGCGTCACCATCCGTCTGACCTATCCTGCCGGTCTGAGCGTAATGCCCCGGTACTGATAGAAGAATGTCGTCAGTTGTAAATGTCGTCAGATCTGTAAGTATTTCTAGTCACAACTGCTTCCGTCCTTATGTCAACATCGACCACATGTCGTAGCCTGCTAAATTGATGAAAGCCAGGATGATGATGATCAGTGTGGCTTCTGTCGCTTTTCGGCTATAGAAATATACCATGGTTAGTAACACACTTATAATTGCTAATACGCATGGATACATTGGAATGAAGCTTCGCCAGACGGTGAAAACCATAATAATGGCTATCACCATGAGTGTCAGACAGATTGCTGCTGCGATGTGCAATCCTTCAGTAGTAGTAGAGGCATAGTGGCTTGTCATCAGCCATGTGAAAATAGCAAAGCAGATGGTGGCGACCCATCCAGCCACAAAAAGCGATATACTAGATGATAGGTTGGCTATCAGGAACAACAAGGCCGACGAAATCGAAATGATGATGTATTTGGTTAGATAAGACATGATGATAAGGTTTTAAGGTTTCATAAGATCAATCCATGCATGTACGCCATAGGTGTTGAGAAGGATGAGGAGAATAACAGATAATACCAGAACAGAGATGCGCTGTGTCTTAAAGCAGACGGCTGCAAGAATCATCGACACGATGACGATGAAAAGGTCTGTCTGTGCGAAGTATTCGTGAGTAAAATCTAGGTAAAGAGGTGACATGATAACTAGATAACCAACTATCATAGTTGCCGTCATACGAATGATCTGCTGCCGTTCTTGCGTAAATCGTCGCAGCAGGAGCCACGTAAGCATAAACATGCAGATGCTATCGGTGTAGGTGCGAGCACTTACGTCGTGGCCGCATGTGCCCAAGGCAGCACTGAACAGCATTATCAGCCAGGGTGCAAAGAATGCGATGAGATAGTTTTTCTTCTTCATAATCTTGATTTTGAAAAGTTTGATGCTGCAAACATATTACAATTTCTGGTTATTTCAAAACTCTTCAAGAAGAATTTTTCGGCGGTGTCGCACCCGAAAATTAGCGGTAATTAGCTTACAATCAATGCGTTATTGTCCTTTGAAAATGCAAGCGGGGAATGCAAGTGCGACACTTCTCACTCCCATTTGTTTTTGTTCATGCGCAGCCGGTAGTTGCGAATGGTGCTGCTTTTCACCATCAAGATACGCATAATATCTTTGTCGTTATAGCCCATTTCGCTCAGGATGAGGTAGGTGGTGTGGCGGAGTGACAATTGTCGATAGGGCGATGTGATGCGTTTGTATTCCTCAGGGTGGGAAAAAGCGTAGTAATCAATAAAGTATTGCTCCTCTTCAATAATATTCTTCATGGTTTTTCCCTGCTCCAGTAGGTCCATCCATTGTTTTCCACGCCCTAATTGCTCGGCGGTTGTGTTGTGAATCTGTTGCAGTTGGCTGCTTAAAATCCCGATTTCATCAGCCTTTTTCTGCACAGAAGAGTGCAAACTGTATATCTGTCTGAGTCTGCGGTCGTACAGAATTGTTCCCAACAAAGCGAGGGCCAACACGCTGACAGAACCTAGATAGGCAGGGGCGATGAATGTATTGATGGGTGTTCTCACCTGTCTCTCCTTTCTGGCCTCCAGTTCTTTCTCCATGTTTTTCCGCTTGATGTTCATCGCCTTGTCCATCCATTCAATAGCCTCGCTGTGCTTACGCTCCTTCATCAATCGGTTGGCACGAAAGAAATAGATGTCTATCCGCACATCATCATCCGGTTGTTGACTGCTCAACAGGCTGTCAGGCATCTGACAAATCAGTGTCATGGCACTATCGGGATGGCTATACATGAGGCGTTTTACATGACCGATCTGTCTCAATACGTCATTGTTGCCTTTTGAACATGCCGTCAGGAATACAGCCAGACATAAAACAACAAGGGCATACCCGTAAAGATATGCCCTTGTTTGGTATTTGTTTTTATGCGTCGATATTGGCATAAGTTGCATTTTGCTCGATGAATTCGCGGCGTGGCTCCACGTCGTCGCCCATGAGCATCGAGAAAATCTCGTCGGCCTCGGCTGCATTCTCGATGGTTACCTGCTTCAGCAGTCGGTTGGCCGGATCCATGGTGGTCTCCCAAAGCTGCTCGGGGTTCATCTCACCCAAACCTTTGTAGCGCTGTGTGTGCAGGGCGCTGCTGTTCTCGTCGCCAGCCACATACTTGTCGATGAATGCCTGGCGCTGCTGCTCGGTGTAGCAATACTCGCTCACTTTCTTATAGGTGCACTTGTAGAGCGGTGGAGTGGCGATGTAAAGGTGACCTTCCTGGATGATGCGTGGCATGAAGCGATAGAAGAGTGTCATGATGAGGGTGTCGATGTGCGAGCCATCGACGTCGGCATCGGTCATGATGATGATCTTATCGTAGCGCAGTTTGTCGATGTTGGCCTCCTTGTCGCCTTCGCCGTCAACGCCGAAGCGTACGCCGATAGACTGGATGATGTTCATCACCGACTCGGCCTCGAAGACACGGTGCCACTGCACTTTCTCGACATTCAGAATCTTACCGCGCAGGGGCAGGATGGCCTGGAAGTGGCGGTCGCGGCCTTGCTTGGCACTACCACCGGCCGAGTCTCCCTCAACGAGGAAGATCTCACAGTCTTTCGGGTCTTTGTTCGAGCAGTCGGCCAGTTTGCCGGGCAGTCCGCCGCCGCTCATCGGGTTCTTGCGCTGTACGCTCTCACGGGCCTTGCGGGCTGCGATACGGGCTGTAGCGGCCAGCACCACTTTGTCGCAAATCATCTTGGCCTCCTTCGGATGTTCCTCCAGATAGTTGGCCAGAGCCTCGCCTACGGCCTGCTGCACGGCACCTGTCACCTCCGAGTTGCCCAGCTTGGTCTTGGTCTGTCCCTCAAACTGAGGCTCAGCCACCTTGATGGAGATGACGGCAGTCAGACCCTCGCGGAAGTCCTCGCCAGCAATCTCAATCTTGGCTTTCTCAATCTGCTTGGAGATAGCCGGATCCTGGTCGGCATAGTTCTTCAGGGTGCGTGTGAGCGCCATGCGGAAACCGGTCAGGTGGGTACCACCCTCGATGGTGTTGATATTGTTCACGTAAGAGTGGATATTCTCCGAGTAGTCGGTGTTGTACATCACGGCAACCTCGATGGGGATGCCCTGTTTCTCGGTCTTCAGGTAGATGACATCGTCGAAGAGATGGGTGCGGTGACGGTCTACGTAGCGCACAAACTCTTTCAGTCCCTCTCTGGCATGGAACACCTCCTGACGGGTGTTTCCCTCCTCGTCGGGGCGTAGGTCGGTCAGTGTGATGGTGATGCCGGCGTTGAGGAAGGCCAGCTCGCGCATGCGGCGGGCAATGATGTCCCACTGGAAGATGGTGGTGGTAAATATCGTTGCATCGGGCCAGAACTGCTGGCGGGTGCCTCGCAGCTCGGTCTCACCGACCACCTTTACCGGGTAGAGCGGTTTTCCCTGAGCGTATTCCTGCTGATAGATTTTCCCGTCGCGGAACACCTGTGAGAGCATGTGCGACGACAGGGCGTTCACACAGCTTACACCCACACCGTGCAGTCCGCCGCTTACCTTATAAGAACCTTTGTCGAACTTACCACCGGCATGGAGCACGGTCATGACCACCTCGAGGGCTGATTTATGAAGTTTCTTATGTTCGTCGACGGGGATACCGCGGCCGTTGTCCTGCACGGTGATAGAGTTGTCCTCGTTGATAGTCACCTCAATATGTGTGCAGAAGCCTGCCATGGCCTCGTCGATAGAGTTGTCTACTGTTTCGTTAACCAAATGGTGCAAACCCTTTTCGCTGATGTCGCCAATGTACATTGCCGGGCGTTTGCGCACCGCTTCCAGTCCTTCCAGCACCTGAATATTGCTGGCTGAGTAGTTGCTTTGGTTGGTTTGATTTTCTGCCATTTTCTTTTTGTGAATTATTAGTGTGCAAAGATACTAAAAATACATGAAAAACAGGCCGAATATTTGCTAAAAAAAGGTGTGTGATTTGCTAAAAAATGACAAAAAAGGCTATAACCGAAGTTATAGCCCTTTGTATGTTTGCTAGTGATGGTTGATTAACCCAGCTTGTTGATGTGCTTCGACAGACTCGACTTGAGGTTAGAGGCCTTGTTCTTGTGGATGATGTTGTTTTTGGCCAGCTTGTCGAGCATTTTCTGAACGGCGGGATAGAGCTTTGCAGCCTCGTCCTTGTCGGTCATAGCGCGCAATTTGCGAACGGCGTTGCGCATGGTTTTAGCATAATACTTGTTATGCAACTGCTTTTTCTTGTCCTGACGGATTCTCTTCAGGGATGATTTGTGGTTTGCCATTTTGTTTTGAGTTTTTTTAATTGTTTTGTGTTACATGTGAAGCTTGTGGGTCTTATGCGTTGCGGCTGCCCTGGCGAACTTTCCTAAAAAAGTTCTCCGTCACCTTTTCCCAGTTGTTGACTGGTAGCGCATCGCTGCGCGGATGGCGGATTCATTATTGGTAGTCCCTAGGAGAGTCGAACTCCTCTTTAGAGAATGAAAATCTCTCGTCCTAGCCGATAGACGAAGGGACCAAGGTGCTTTTTTGCGGGTGCAAAGTTACTGCAATTATTTCATCCTGCCAAATTTTTCTTGAATATTTTTCGCTAAATGGCGAAAAATTAGTACTTTTGCGCACTATGTTGGTCAAGACAAAGGCTATTGTGTTGCATTCTTTTAAGTTCGGTGAGTCGAAAATGATTGTCGACATGCTCACCGAAGCGGAGGGGCGTTTGTCGTTTGTGGTCAACATGCCACGCTCGTCGAAGTCGAAGATGAAGAAGCAGTTTTTCCAGCCGCTCACCTTGCTGGAGGTGGAGTGCGACGTGCGCCCCAACGTGCAGCTGCAGAAGCTCAGGGAGGTGCGCATCAGCGATCCGTTCGCGGGCATTCCCTTCGACGCCCGCAAGCTGAGCATAGCGCTCTTCCTGGCCGAGTTCTTGTATTATAGTACGCGGGGAGAACAGCACAACGAGGCGTTGTTTGCCTATATCGAGAACAGCATACTGTGGCTGGACGGTTGTCAGTCGTCGTATGCCAATTTCCATCTGGTGTTCATGATGAGGCTGACGCGCTTCATCGGTTTCTATCCCAACATCGACGACTATCAGGAGGGCAGTGTCTTCGACATGCGTGCTGCCGCCTTCTCGTCGTCTGTTCCGCTGCACACCGACTATGTACAGGCACCCGATGCAGCCCGCATTCAGACCCTGATGCGCATGAACTACGAGACGATGCACCTCTTCCGCATGAACCACGACGAGCGCAACCGCATCGTCGACGTGCTGATGACCTATTACCGGCTGCATGTGCCTAACTTCCCCGAGCTGCGCTCGCTCGACGTCGTGCGCGACCTGTGGCGGTAGTCAGCCACTAGTAGTTCTCCAATGTCTTCTTCACTTTCGCGCCGCGTTTCTTCCTGCGCTTCTCGGCAAAATTGAAAAAGCCGAGAATATCCATGCCCGTAGGTGCGGCCGGCTGCAGCAGCGGGTCGGTTTCGGGGTAGGGATGGCTGAACTGCTTGAGTTTTGTCTCCTTGTCTTTCCTTGTGCCGTAGATCACCACTTCGTGCAGGCTGTTCATGGTGGGCAGCAGGAAGAGTGTGTCTTCGTGGGCCTCCTCGGGCGTGACGATGCGCGTCAGGTATTTGGGATGCTTCAGGGTGATCTGTTCGAAACTGTCGGTTTGCAGAATGAAACAGCCCTCGAGGTTGGTGCGGATGTGCTCGCCCGACTTCAGGTAGACCAGCACTCGCGGAATGGGTGCATGCGACTCGACGTCGGCCACCACTATCGAGCGCTCTTGAGCACGGGCAGCAGCCACGCACACAAGTGCCGCAGAACAGAGAGAGAACACTCTGGCCAGCCGTGGGGGAAACGTTGTTTGGGTCTTCATGCAGATGGTTCAGGGTTTCATTCGGCTGCAAATATGCGAATAAAAAACGAGAAGCGGAAAAAAGTTTCAGTTCTTTTATGAACATTATCACTGCGTAACCATTGTTACTAAACGTCAACAATTGTTGCGTTTATTCAATGATATGCTACTCAATGGGACTTATCACCTGTCAAATGAATGCTTTTCGGAGAAAGCTGGTTCAGTTAGTTTTTCTGGTCATGACAGGTCTGACTAGTCATGAAAAGTCTGGCTAGTTTCCATGTTCTGACTAGTTTCCCTGATTTGACTAGTTTCCCTGATTTGACGAGTTTCCATGACAGAAATGCTATGTTTTTTATGCCTCCAAGCGTGCCCATTTCCAATTGATGCCTGGAAGGGTTGCAATTAGTCGACTAATTAAGGTCTAATTGATGCCTAATTAGCATGCAATTAATGCCTAATTGCAACGTAATTAATGCCTAATTAGAGTCTAATTAATGCCTAATTGAAAAAAGTCCTCCCCAATGTGGCCGAAACCCTGCCGAACTGAATCCTGACGACCGTTTGAGAGTTATGAGTTGAAGAGCAGCTGTTTCTTTTGGTTGAGATAGTCGATGAAGTCGCTGCCGCCCAGCACCTCGATGTCTTCGAAAAGGCCGAGCACGAAACGGGTAATGCCGATGTAGCTGCAGACGGGCATCTCGAGCAGCCAGTGCCCATCGTCCTCCGCCGTGATATATTGTGCTGCCCGTGGGTACTCCTCTCTCAGGATGTTACAGGCCAGGCGCCCCATGCGCAGGCTGACGGGCAGTTGCTGTTCACTGCTGAACATGAAGATGTCGGTGTACATGCGTCGGTGCTCCTGCTCGTGGCTCCATTTCAGGTCGAGCATCACCACATCTTCCATGCGCGAGAGTTTGAAGGTCTTGTTCATTCCGCTCTCCGGTTCGTAGCAACGTACCTCATTGTTGTTGTTCATCAGCAGGAATGGCTCCACCACCCTGTCTTTTTGCGACCGGCCGTGGGGCGACGAGTAGTTCTTCAGCATCACCAGCTGCTTGAACTTGATGGCATCGTAGATGATGCTCACATGGTGGCTGGTGCGCTGCCGCAGCTCTTCGTTGGAGAGGATGTCCATGTCGTAGAACCGCTCCAGCTTGCGCTTGAGATTCTCGACGACGGCATTGTGCTGGTCGACGCTCTCGAGCAGTTGTCGCATGGTGACGGCCTCGTCTTCGGTGAACGAGACGACATCGATGAGCTTGGCGAAGAAAGGCGACTCCCGGCGGATGCGGTAGTAGGAGGTGTGTTTCTCTACCAGAAAACCGCAGTCGCGGAAGAACTCCAGATAATAATAGAAGTTGCGACGGGAGATGCCGAGCCGCTCGCATACCTGCTCGAGGGTGTAGTCGTGGTTCTCGGTGAGCATCAGGAGCATTTTCAGCTCGCGTTCTAGTTTGTCGTGGCGCACGGAAGTTGTGGATTGAGGATTGAAGATTGAGAATTGAGAATAGAGAATTGAGGATGTAGCTTACTTGAAGTCGAGCGAGAGTTCTTCGGTGGGCAGAAGGTGGTAGCTCATGCGGTGGTAGGGCGTGACGCCATATTGGCGGATGGCATCGCGGTGCTTGCGGGTGGGATAGCCCTTGTTGCTCTTCCAGTCGTATTGCGGATACTGTTCGGCCAACTCATCCATGTAGTCGTCGCGATAGGTCTTGGCCAGGATGCTGGCGGCAGCGATGGAGAGATACTTGCCGTCGCCCTTCACGATGCAGGTGTGGGGCAGGGGAGAGGGGGCGTTCTGGACAGCATCCACAGCAGTGCGGCTGCGGTCGACATACGGTCTGAAGCGGTTGCCGTCGACGATGATGGCCTCGGGGCGCACCTTCAGCTGGTCGAGGGCACGGTGCATGGCCAGGAAACTGGCGTTGAGGATGTTGATTTTGTCAATCTCCTCGGGCGTGACAATGCCTACTGCCCAGGCAATGGCGTCGCGCTCGATGATGGCCCGCAGCTCATGGCGCTTGCGGTCGGTGAGCTGTTTCGAGTCGTTCAGTTCCTCGTTTTGGTAATCTTCGGGGAAGATGACGGCGGCGGCATAGACACTACCTGCCAGACAACCGCGCCCGGCTTCATCGCATCCTGCCTCTATCTTACCTTGATAATAATGGCTTGCTAGCATGATATTTAGTTAAATAGTTTTAAATTCCGACGATTTTAACATATAACGGAAGATTTGTGAACTTATTGTGCACAAACTGGGGTTTATTTTGCACTCAGAAACAATAAAACAAAATAAAACGATGAATAAGAATATGACCATCTCTATGAGAGTGAACGAGGGAAGCGCATTCTCTCTGGTATCGAAAGCTGTTGAGACCCTCAACCATAGTGTAGAACCCGTGCGCAAATACTATTCCGATGTGCTCGAGCGCCCTATCGACCGTCGGCAGATGTGGCATCTGCTGCATGCGCAGGTGGCTTTCATGATGGTAGCGTTCCCGGTGGAGTGTCCCTTGCTGCTGCGCGCGGTCTTTGCCGCCTGGTTTGTGGTGTCGGTGAAGATGTGCCGGCAGGCTTTGAGAAGTGACAAGTGAGAAGTGACAAGTGAAAAGTGAAAAGGTAAGAGTGAAAAGTGAAAAGTTCAAGGTTCAAAGCCCCCTCCATCTCCCAAAGTGGAGAGCTAGTTTACCCCTGAAGATGGCAGGTCCCTCCCCTCATATAGTGGAGGTTGGGTAGGGACTTCAAGCTGAAGAGGTAATCACACTTCTCACTTGTCACTTTTCACTTGTCACTTAAACAAACTCCTGACTGTCTTCCGGCCGTTCACAATATATATGCCGGGCTGAAGCAGGTTGAAGTCGGTGCCCAGGTACCGTCCGTCGAGACTGAAGATGCCGTTTGCGGTGCGTCGTTCGTTGCCAACTTTCACTTCTTTGATGGCTGTCTCACCACTGTTCTTTTTGAAAATCTTCACCTCGTCGAGGAAGAAGCGGTTCTGGTTACTCCAGAACATTAGCTTGATGGTGCCCGATCCCGTCAGCGTGACGGTATGATCATTCCATTGCTTGGGAGTCATGGTGTCGAAAATGGTCTCTGAGAGCGATACGCCACTATAACCATCGGCCAGTTCCACATGCATGAAGTTCTGCTCATCGTCCCATGGCGCAGCCTTGAAGGTGAGTGTGCTCTCATCGGTGATGTTGATGAGCGGAGTGGTGGCAACGCCCATTGCTTTTCCAGTTCCAAACTTGACGCACTCCTTTGCACCAAACTTCTTCTCAGCTTCCCACCCCTCATTGTCAGCATTGAAAGTACCCACGGCCACATTGCCCGACCAGGCATTGTCGTTGCCGCCACGGCTATTACATTCGTTGAACGACTCGTAGAAGAGATATTCTCCTGTAGGTGTGTCATCGCCGCCACTACTACTTCCGCCACCGCTACCGGGTGCCGCGTCGATGGTCATGTTGAACGAGATGACGCCATCGGCACTCTCCTTGATGTTGCGAATGCCGCGGTTCATATAGTTACTGCCATCGGTATTGGCGCGATAGACCTTGGCAGCGGGTTTCGAGAGGTTGGTCAGGCTGTCGTTGCTCCGATAGGGGTAGGGGTCATACGACTCGTCATACCATCCGTCGCGGTTGTCGGCATGGAAGATGGTGCATCGCTGGTGGTCGCCATAGTTGTTCACCTCGTTGTTGTACCACGCATAGGCGTCGTAGTCGACGTGCATCACCAGCAGTCCGTGACCGGGCAGCTCACGGTCCCAGCCCGTCAGCTGGCGGTTTTCCAGCAGATAATACTCATTCTTGTTGCCCCCGTTGTAAATAACATAGGTGTTGCCGCCCTCGTTGATGGCCAGCATGTCGTCGACGGTCGTCTCCTCTGTCAGTTCGATAGGCATCTTCCAGCCGCACACCATGCGCTCGTAGCTCGTGTATCCGCAGGGCACAAAGGCATCGCCATTGTAGCTGCCATAGTCCATCAGACTCCACGAGCTCATGCCAAAGTTACCTTCGTCGCCAGTGTCGTAGAGGTCGGGGAAGCCCATGCAGTGGGAGAACTCATGGCAGAAGGTGCCGATGCCGTCGATGCTGGTGCCGTAGCTGAGCTCCGAGCTGCAGGCATAGGTGTTCACAGTGACGCCATTGAACGTCAGCGTCTTGCCGTAGGCACTCTGAAGGTCCCACATGTGGGGCCAGATGCTATTCTTTTGTGACTGGTTCTGGGCCTCGCCCACACCGGCATACACCACGAATACCTGGTCCACCTCACCGTCGCCATCCCAGTCGTAGGGACGGAAGTCGACGCTGTCTTTCGCCAGCGATACAGCCTCGTAGATCATCTGGCCGGGATTCACGTCGTCGCCGTGGGAGTCGTTTTTGCCATAGTAGGCATACTCTTGTGATACGGTGACGGGGCCTACCACGTCGAAGTCGAGCTCAAACTGGCCTTCGCTCTGGTCGATGAAATAGTCTTTCACACTGCCCTTGAATCCCATCTCGTTGGTGAATCCGCGCTCATTGGCAATGCGGTTGTAGAGGGCTTTGTCGTGGCCCGCCTGGAAAGTGAGGTTTTGGAACTCTGCCAGGATAATCAATCCTTTCTTCACTCCCTGGAAACTGGCCTGCCGCTTGGCAGCCTGCTGGCGGCGCGTCTGTTGCAGGCGGCGCACCTGCGAGCGGCGCGCCTGGCTTTTCTTCAGCAGCTCGGCTATGTTTCTCGGCTGATAAAAGCCCGTGAGAGAGTCTTCCTGGAACACGCGTCCGTCGGCACTTTGCCAGTAATGCAGGTGCTCGTCGCCGCGCATCTCCACGCGGACCGTTGTCCCGTCGGCCAGTCTCACATCTTTCCACTGCCCACGTTTGGCGGGAATGGCAGCGGCGGTAAGGGTAATCGCTGTTATAAGTAATGTGATATAGAGTCTTTTCATATACATAGTAGTTTCTAATGATGATTACTACAAGTGGCTCTTTTTCTCTCTCTTTGGTTTAGAACATCTGAGCCACGCGGCGCACGGCAGCCACCAGCGCGTCGATTTCCTCTTTCGTGTTATACATGGCAAACGAGGCGCGCACGGTGCCTAGAATGCCCAGTCGGTCCATCAGCGGCTGGGCGCAGTGATGGCCGGTACGCACGGCAATGCCCAGCCGGTCGAGCAGGGTGCCCATGTCCATGTGGTGGATATCGCCCACCAGGAAGCTCACTACAGCATCGTGCTGTCCGGCTTTGGGTCCGAAGATGCGCATGCCCTCTATCTCGCTGAGCTGCTGCATGCAGTAGGCGGTGAGCTGCTGCTCGTGAGCCTCGATGCGGTCAAGTCCGATGGCTTGCATATACTTGATGGCGGTGGCCAGTCCGTGGGTCGCCACATAGTCGGGGGTGCCGGCCTCAAACTTGAACGGCAGGCCCTGGAAGGTTGTCTTCTCGAAACTCACGCTCTCAATCATCTCGCCTCCACCCTGATAAGGCGGCAGCCGGTCGAGCCATTCCTCCTTGCCGTAGAGCACGCCGATGCCTGTCGGACCGTACATCTTATGCCCGCTGAAGGCATAGAAGTCGCAGTCGAGGTCTTGCACGTCGATGCTGAAGTGGGGAGCAGCCTGAGCACCATCCACCAGCACGGGAATGCCATGCTCGTGGGCTGTGCGGATGATCTGCTTCACGGGATTGACGGTGCCTAGCACATTGCTCACGTGGGCAATGCTCACCAGGCGAGTCTTCTCTGTCAGGTACTCCTCCAGCCGGTCGAGGCACAACAGTCCGTCATCGTCTATCGGCAACACCTTGACGGCGATGCCGCGGCGGGCGGCCTGCAGCTGCCAGGGCACAATGTTGGAGTGGTGCTCCATGGCAGTGACGAGCACCTCGTCGCCCTCGTGCATCCATCCTTCACAGAACGACGCCGCCACGAGGTTGATGGCCTCGGTGGTGCCGCGCGTAAAAATAATCTCCTCGCTCTTGCGGGCATTGATGAAGCCGCGAACCGTCTCGCGGGCAGCCTCATGCAGGTCGGTGGCTTGTTGCGAGAGATAGTGCACGCCGCGGTGCACATTGGCGTTCACATTGAGATATTCCTCGCGCATGGCATCGAGCACGCAGAGCGGTTTCTGTGTGGTGGCGGCATTGTCGAGATAGACCAGTGGTTTGTTGTATACCTGGCGTGACAATATGGGAAAATCCTGACGTATTTTTTCTATTTCAAACATAGTGCTATTTCCTTCATCTTAGTTATCGAGAACCCATCGCCCCTCTATTTACACAACTTGCATCCGCTGCATTTGTTGAGTTCGCCGCGGAAGCGCTTCTCCACCAGATAGTGCAGCCGGTCGCGCAGCGGCTCGAGCTTCATCTGGTCGATGACCTCGTTGATGAAGGCATTCTGCAGCAGTATGCGGGCCTCGTGCTCGCTGATGCCACGCTGCCGCATGTAGAACATGGCGGCATCGTTGAGCTGGCCAACGGTACTGCCGTGCGCACATTTCACGTCGTCGGCATAAATCTCGAGCATCGGCTGGGTGAACATGCGGGCCTCGCGGGTGGCACAGAGGTTTTGGTTGGTCATTTGTGAAGAGGTCTTCTGTGCGCCATGTGCCACATACACCTTACCGGCAAAGGCACCTACGGCCTGCTCGTCGAGCACATATTTATACAGCTCGTGGCTGGTGCAATGGCATGCCTCGTGGGTGATCAGCGTGTTGTTGTCGACATGCTGCTGCTTGTCGGCGATGACACAGCCGTTGCAGGCGCATTCTGCCCCCTCGCCCCGCAGCACCAGGTCGAGGCGGTTGCGCGTGATGCCGTTGTGAAGCGTGATGACATTGTGGTTCAGCCGGCTGTCGGCCTGCTGCTCTACGTAGACATTGCTCACACGGGTGTTCTTGTTGTGGGTCTCTTCCAGACAGTAGAGGTCGAGTGAGGCATTCCTGCCCACGTAGGCCTCGATGACCTGTGTGGCCAGGAAATGGCGGTCGTCGGCGGCATGGTCGCAGAAGAGCAGTTTGATTTCGGCCCCCTCCTCGACAATGATCAGCACGCGGCGGTTGACCATCAGGTCGACGTCCGAGCGCAGGATATTGATGATTTGAACCGCACGGTCTACTTTGGTGTGTTTGGGGACATACACCATGAGTCCGTCCTGGGCCAGCATGGTGTTCAGGGCCGTGGCAGCATCGCCGTCGGTTTTGGCCAGCTGGGCATAATACTGTCCGATGAACTCGGGGTGCTCGGCGGCATAGGCGCTTAATGAGCCGACGACAACGCCCTCGGGCAGGTGGCTCTTGGGCAGCGCCTGGTCGTAGAACACATCGTTGACGACGAAATAGAGCGAGGTGGAGAGGTTAGGCACATCGCAGCGGAAGGCCTCGTACGGGTCGACAGGGATGTGGAGCCGGTTGAGGTTCAGTCCGTAGTCGGGCGCAAAGAGCGCCTGCATGTCGGTGTATTTATAGCGTTCTACCTTCTTCGAGGGGAACCCTTGCGCCTTGAAGTCGGCAAAAGCCTGCTCGCGCACGGCGTTCATCGGTGCACAACTGTGTTGGCACAGCATCTCGCGGCACTGTTCGAAGAGATCGATATATTGTTGTTCGCTTTGCATGATGGTCAATGATCTGATTATTCCTCGCCAGCCTCTTCCTTGATCCAGTCGTAGCCATGTTCCTGAATCTCGCGGGCCAGTTCGGGACCTCCTGTTTTCACGATGCGGCCCTTATAGAGCACGTGTACATACTGTGGCTTGATCATCTCCAGCAGACGGTCGTAGTGGGTGATGACGATGCACGAGGTGTCGGGGCGCTGCAGTTTGTTCACGCCCTCGGCCACGATGCGCATGGCGTCGACGTCGAGTCCGCTGTCGGTCTCGTCGAGAATAGAGAGCTTCGGCTCGAGCATAGCCATCTGGAAAATCTCATTGCGTTTCTTCTCGCCGCCGCTGAAACCCTCGTTCACCGAGCGGTTGGCCAGTTTGGAGTCGAGTTCCACCACTTTGCGTTTCTCGCGCATGAGTTTCAGAAACTCGGCGGCGTTCATGGGCTCCAAGCCCTGATACTTGCGTTTCTCGTTGATGGCCGCGCGCATGAAGTTAGTCATCGACACTCCGGGAATCTCCACCGGATACTGGAACGAGAGGAACAGTCCTTCGTGGGCACGGTCCTCGGGAACCATCTCCAACAGGTTTTTGCCATTGAAGAAAGCCTCGCCCTCGGTGACCTCATAGAGAGGGTTGCCCACCAATACGGCCGAGAGGGTCGATTTGCCAGAGCCGTTAGGACCCATGATGGCGTGTGTCTCACCGTCTTTCACCGTCAGGCTGATGCCTTTTAATATTTCTTTGTCGCCAATTTTGGCGTGTAGATTGCGTACTTCTAACATGATATATTGTTGTTAACGGGATATTCTAACAATTCTTTTGGATGTTTCTCGATGCATGTGAATGCTTTGGGGTGGCGAGGAGCAGTCCTGCCATGCCGTAGGACGGCTCTTTATCCCACTGTTCCCTCTAGCGAGACGCTCAGCAGCTTCTGGGCCTCGACGGCAAACTCCATGGGCAGTTTGTTGAGCACCTCCTTGGCATAGCCGTTGACGATGAGGCCTACAGCCTGCTCGGTGGGAATGCCGCGCTGGTTGCAGTAGAACAACTGGTCCTCGGAGATCTTCGAGGTGGTGGCCTCGTGTTCGAAGATAGCCGTCTCGTTGTGTACATCCATATAGGGGAAGGTGTGCGCACCGCAGTCGCTGCCCAGCAGCAGCGAGTCGCACGACGAGTAGTTGCGGGCATTGTCGGCATTGGCGGTGGCCCGCACCAGTCCGCGGTACGAGTTTTGCGAGTGTCCTGCCGAGATGCCTTTCGAGATGATGGTCGACCGGGTGTTCTTGCCGATGTGAATCATCTTCGTTCCGGTGTCGGCCTCCTGGTAGTTGTTGGTGACGGCCACGCTGTAGAACTCGGCCACGCTGTTGTCGCCGCGCAAGACGCACGAGGGGTATTTCCAGGTGATGGCACTACCCGTCTCTACCTGTGTCCACGAGAGTTTCGAGTCAACGCCGCGCAGGTCGCCTCGTTTGGTCACGAGGTTGAGCACGCCGCCACGTCCCTGCTCGTCGCCGGGATACCAGTTCTGCACCGTCGAGTATTTCACCTCGGCACGGTCGTTGACGATGATCTCCACGATGGCGGCATGCAGCTGGTTCTCGTCGCGCATGGGTGCCGTGCATCCTTCCAGATAACTCACGTACGAGTCGTCGTCGGCCACGATGAGCGTGCGCTCAAACTGTCCGGTGTTGCGGGCGTTGATGCGGAAGTAGCTGCTCAGTTCCATGGGGCATCTGACGCATTTTGGGATGTAGACAAACGAGCCGTCGCTGAACACAGCGCTGTTGAGGGCTGCAAAGAAGTTGTCGCGATAGGGGACCACAGTGCCCAGGTACTGTCTCACCAGGTCGGGATGCTCTTTGATGGCCTCGCCGATAGAGCAGAAGATGATGCCTTTCTCGCGCAGCTTCTCCTTGAAGGTGGTCTTCACCGACACGGAGTCCATGATGGCGTCGACGGCGGTGTTGCCACTCAGCGCCAGACGCTCCTCCAGGGGAATGCCCAGCTTGTCGAAGGTCTTCTCCAGTTCGGGGTCTATCTTTCCGTCGCCCGCAGGTTTCTTGGCCATCGGGTCGGCATAATAGGAAATTTCCTGATAGTCGATAGGCGGCACATGTACGTGTCCCCACTTCGGCTCGGTCTGCTCTTTCCAGTAGCGGAACGCCTTCAGTCGGAACTCGAGCATCCACTCGGGCTCGCCTTTCTTGGCTGAGATGAGCCTGACAATGTCTTCGTTCAGGCCTTTCTCTATGATTTCAGTATGCACATCCGTGGTAAATCCGAACTCATATTTCTGTTCAGCAATCTGTTTGACGAGTTCGTTACCATTCGGTTGTGGGGTGATATTGTCTTGATTCATTGATGCTAATGTGATACTTCAAAAAAATAGCACGGCTCGCTCTTATTTCTTCATGTATTTGATGGCGAGCATGGTCAGGTCGTCGCTCTGTTCAGCATCGCCAACGAAGTCGTGAACGCTGTCGCTCATGGCTTTAATGATGGCCTCTGGAGAGTTTTCCTCCTCCAGCATCTCATGGGCCTTTGCCAGAATGCGCTCCTCGCCAAACTGTGCATAGTCGGCATTCTCTGCCTCATTCAGTCCGTCGGTAAATAAGAAGATGGTCGTCATGGGGTAGATATCGGCCTCCTGCTCGGTGAACGACCAGTCGCCCACAACACCCACCGGAATATTCGGGTCGCAGGGTAGTACACCCACTTTTCGGCCGATGAGCAGCGGTGAGTCGTGTCCCGCATTGCAGTAGTGCAGCTGTCCGGTGGTCAGATTGAGCACACCGGCAAACATGGTGACAAACATGGTCGACTCGTTGCCTTCAGTCAGCGACTTGTTCAGAGCCTCGATGATGGTCTTCGGACTGTCGATGTGGCTCGACACATTGCGGAACAGCGCACGGGTGACAGCCATCACCAATGAGGCCGGGATGCCCTTGCCCGAGACATCTCCGATGCAGAAGAAGAGTTTCTCGTCGCGGATATAGAAATCGAACAAGTCGCCTCCGACGGCCTTTGCCGGTGTCAGGATGCCATATATGTCGATATCGTCGCGGTGAGGATAGGGAGGGAAGGTCTTGGGCAGCATGGCCATCTGAATGTTGTGAGCAATGCTCAACTCATTCTCAAGGGCTGCTTTCGAGGCTGCGGTCGTCGTCAGTTCCTTCACATATTTCTTCAGTTCGTGCTGCATGTCCTCAAACGAGTCGCGCATCAGTTTGATCTCATCGTTGTGCTTGAGACTGGGCAGTGGTGTGTCGAAGCGACCTTTTGCCACTTCCTGGGTCGAGGCGGCCAGCAGTTTCAGAGGTTTTGTGGCTTTCTTGATGGTTCTGCGGCAGACAAAGTAGACCACAAGCATGCTGAGCAGGATGAGCAGAGCCAGGATGGTGCCCACAACGTAGGCGGCGATATCGATGCTCATGGCGGGCACTACAAGTCCCATCGACCAGTTGGCATGCTTGATGGGTGAGTAGAATACATACATATCCCGTCCGCCTGCGAAGTGGCAGGTGATGTTGATGTCATCCTCATCACCATAGTAGCCTTTTTCCCCGGCCATCATTTGTCGTCCGATGTAAGCCGTTGCCGTGTCTGGATCAGCTTTAGCCAGTGAGCTGAAGTTGTCTCTCAAGATGCGACTCTCATCGGGATGCACGATGAAGGTGCCGTCTTGGGTGATGATGAAGGCATAGGGTTTCCTCTTGTAGGTGGTGCCAAGCTCCTCACGTTTCTTTCGACTTTCCTCGGTCATCGTGCTCCATTCTTTCTTGTAGATGTCGTCTACTGTTTTCTCCACTCGTTTCTTGAGCCATTCCAGCGACATGTCGGCCCCCATAATAGCCACTGCGCGTCCCTTCTTGTCGTGGATGGGCACCAGCAGCGATACCAGCGGTGTGACGGAGTCGTTGCCCTCGAAGAAAGGCTTCGACCAAACACAGTCGTTGACCTTGAGCGCATCCGTGAACCACTGTGCCTTCAGATAGTCGTAATCGGCACTGCCGATGTTTTTGCGCACGAGGCTGTCGTTTCCCTCTCGGGCAACATACGGGCAGAACCAATGTCCTTTCTGCGGATAGTAGTCGGCGATGAAGCTGATGCCGCAATTGAGGATACGAGGATTCATACTGACCACTCGTTCCATGATGTCGTACAGATGGTCAGGTCTTTGCAGATTCTCCTCTATCTCGGGAACATGGTTGATGGCGCCCACATAGACATCGGACAATGATTGCTCAATATTTTCGACTGCTACATCCAAGAGCGCCTCGTGCCTCATTCCCTCCGCTTCGGCGATAAAACTGCCGCCAGCGACAAAGACGAAAAACGAAGCCAGCCCCAGAATGATGAACAACATGAGGATGATATTCCTTGTCAGCCTGTCGGAAAAACTCCGCATTTTCTGCTTTTTCTTCATCTTTTCTCCATCTTCAATTGCTTTCAGCGGTGATTGTCACGAGCGGGCCGATCAAGCTTGTTGGTCGGCACTCGCCGTTTCAATCATCCTCCATTCTCAATCCTCCATCTTCAATCTTCAATCCTCAATCTTCAATCCTCAATCTTAGAGTTTCTGGTCGATTTCGATTTCGGTGAAGGTCTCGATGGTATCGCCCACCTGGATATCGTTGTAGTTCACCAGCGAGATACCGCACTCCAGTCCGGTAGCCACTTCTTTGGCATCGTCCTTGTAGCGCTTCAGGGCATCGATGTTGGCAGTGTGAATCACAATACCGTCGCGAATAACGCGGGCCTTGTCTTTGTTGTGCACCTTTCCGTCGATGACCAGTCCGCCGGCCACCGTGCCGACCTTCGAGATCTTGAACACCTGTTTCACCTCTATCTCGCCCGTCACGATTTCCTTCTTCACCTTGTCGAGCATGCCTTCCATGGTCGACTTGATGTCGTCGATGGCGTCGTAAATAATAGAATAGGTGTTGATCTCCACGCCTTCGCGCTCAGCCAGTTTGCGGGCGTCGGCCGACGGGCGTACCTGGAATCCCACGATGATGGCGTCGGATGCCGAAGCCAGCATCACATCGTTCTCGGAGATTTGTCCTACGGCCTTGGCAATGACGTTCACCTGCACCTTCTCGGTCGACAGTTTGATGAACGAGTCGGAGAGGGCCTCGATAGATCCGTCCACGTCACCCTTCACGATGATGTTCAGCTCGTGGAACTCACCCAGTGCGATGCGGTGCGAGATGTCGTCCAGACCCAGCGTCTTCGTGGTGCGCAGCGACTGTTCGCGTTGCAGCTGTGTGCGCTTGTTGGTAATCTCGCGTGCCTCCTGCTCGGTCTCCATCACATGGAAGGTGTCACCGGCTGTCGGGGCACCGTTCAGACCCAGGATGATGGCGGGCTCGGCGGGTCCGGCACTCTCGATGCGCTGGTTACGCTCGTTGAACATGGCCTTGATGCGTCCGTAGCTGGTTCCAGCTACGACGATGTCGCCCACCTTCAGCGTACCGTTGCTCACGAGCACCGTCGACACGTAGCCGCGTCCTTTGTCCAGTGTGCTCTCGATGATGCTTCCCGTGGCCTTGCGGTTGGGGTTGGCTTTCAGGTCGAGCATCTCGGCTTCCAGCAGAACCTTCTCCAAAAGGTCGTCTACGCCGATACCTTTCTTGGCGCTGATCTCCTGGCACTGGTACTTACCGCCCCAGTCTTCTACCAACAGGTTCATGTTGGCCAGGTCCTCGCGTATCTTGTCGGGGTTGGCACCCGGCTTATCAATCTTGTTGATGGCAAACACCATAGGCACGTTGGCAGCCTGGGCATGTGCGATGGCCTCCTTGGTGGTTGGCATCACGCTGTCGTCGGCAGCAATGATGATGATGACAATATCGGTCACCTGGGCACCACGGGCACGCATGGCGGTGAAGGCCTCGTGACCCGGCGTGTCGAGGAAGGTGATTCGACGGCCGTCCTTCAGTTTCACGTTATAGGCTCCGATGTGCTGGGTGATACCACCGGCTTCACCGGCAATCACGTTGGTGTTGCGGATATGGTCGAGCAGCGATGTCTTACCGTGGTCGACGTGTCCCATCACGGTCACGATGGGCGCGCGGCTCACCAGGTCGTTCTCGTCGTCATCCTCCTCGGTGATGGCGTTCTGCACCTCGGCACTTACATATTCTGTGGTGAATCCGAACTCGTCGGCCACAATATTGATGGTCTCAGCGTCGAGTCGCTGGTTGATGCTCACCATGATGCCAATCGACATACAGGTGCCGATGACTTGGTTCACACCCACGTTCATCATCGTGGCCAGCTCTGAGACGGTCACAAACTCAGTCAGCTTGAGCACCTTGCTCTGTGCTGCCTCGGCGGCCATCTCCTCGCTCATGCGCTCCTGCACAGCCTCGCGCTTCTCCTTACGGTATTTGGCGCCTTTCTTGTTCTGGCTCTTCGAGGTCAGGCGTGCCAGTGTCTCTTTCACCTGGCGTGCCACATCCTCCTCGTTCACCTCCAGAGGCTTCTGGTTGCGCTTTTTCTTGTTCTTCTTGTTGTTGCCGCCGGCATTGGCAATGCCGCCCTTGTCGTTCTTACCTCCGAAGTTGCCGTTCTTGCCGGCAGCCTCGATGTCGACACGCTCGCTGCCAATGCGCGCGCGCTTCTTTTTCTTCTCGTTGTTGCCGCCATTGTTGTTGCCTCCACGGGTCTGGGCAGCCTTCTCCTCGCGCTCTTTGCGGCGCTCCTCCTTTGTCTTCTTCTTTGGACGGGTGCTCTGGTTCAGTGCGTCGAGGTCGATCTTACCCTGTATCTTCAGCTGCGGGGCATTGTTCAGCATCTTCTTCTCGTTCTTGGTCATAAAGACCTCAGACTTCGAGCTGGCTGTCTCTGCGTCAGTGCTTTCAGCGACTGCTGGCTGCTCGGCAGGAGTCTCGGTCTTGGGCTCGGGCTGTGGCTGCTCAACGGCTTTCGGTGCCTCGGCAGTTTGCGGCTTCGGCTCGGGCTGTGGCTCTGCTTTCGGCTCAACCTTTGGCTCCGGTTTTGGCTCAGGCTTGGGCTCGGGTTTCGGCTCGGGCTTGGGCTCGGGTTTCGGCTCAGCCTTCGGTGTCACCACGGCCGGCTGTTCCTGTTTGGCAGGCTCCTGTGCCTTGGCGGGCTCGGGCTGTGTCTTGACAGGCTCAGCTTTCTTCTCAGGCTTCGTACCGACGGCAGCGGACTTTGCCTGCGGGTTCAGACTCTCCAGGTCGATCTTCCCCAGCATATTGAACTGCTGGCGGTTTTTCTCTGAGGGAGTCTCAGCCTTTTGCACGGGCTCTGGCGTACGTTTCTTCTCTTTCAAGTGCTTGGGGAAGAGCTTGTCGGCCTGTCCTTTGATTTCCTTGTCGCCCTTGAACTGCTCGACAAGTGCCTCGTACTGGCCGTCGCTCAGCTTGAAGTTCGGATCCGACCGAACCTCGCCCAGCTCTTTTCTTTTTTCCAGGAATTCAACTGCCGTCTGAAGTCCTATGTTCAATTCACGTATGGCTTTATTTAATCTGATACTCATTAATGTCTCCTTACCTTAGTTCTTATTGTTCAAATTCCGTTCTTAATACATCCAGCAGATGGTCGACAGTCTCTTCCTCGAGGTCGGCTTTCTCGACCAGCATCTCGCGCGGAGCGTTGAGCACGGCCTTGGCGGTATCGAGGCCGATGGCCTTGATAGCGTCGATGACCCACTGGTCAATCTCGTCAGAAAACTCGTCCAGGTAGATGTCCTCGTCGGCGTCGTTCTCGTCAACCTCGCGGAAGACGTCGATGGTATACTCCGTCAGCATAGAGGCCAGTTTGATGTTCAGTCCGCCACGTCCGATGGCCAGGCTCACCTCCTCGGGCTTGAGGTACACCTCAGCCTTGTGGTTCTCCTCGTCGACGGTGATGCTGCTTACGCGGGCGGGGCTCAGGGCGCGCTGGATGAACAGTTTCACGTTGGCCGTGTAGTTAATCACATCGATGTTCTCGTTGCAGAGCTCGCGCACGATGCCGTGCACACGGCTACCCTTCACACCTACGCAGGCGCCTACCGGGTCGATACGCTCGTCGTAACTCTCAACGGCAATCTTGGCGCGCTCTCCCGGCATGCGGGCCACGCGCTTGATGGTAATCAGACCGTCGGCAATCTCGGGCACCTCGGCCTCCAGCAACCGCTCGAGGAACACCGGTGATGTGCGCGAGAGAATAATCTTCGGGTTGTTGTTCTCGTTGGTCACCTGGTGGATGACGGCACGGATGGTCTCGCCCTTGTGATACTGGTCGTTGGGAATCTGCTCTGCCTTGGGCAGAATCAGCTCGTTGTTCTCATCATCAACGAGCAGCACCTCGCGCTTCCACACTTGGTACACCTCGCCGCTGACGATCTGTCCCACGCGGTCCTTGTACTTGTTGTACAGTGAGTCGTGCTCCAGTTCAAGAATCTTCGAGGCCAGTGTCTGGCGGAGGTTCAGAATGGCGCGGCGGCCGAACTTGCTGAAGTTCACCTCCTCACTCACCTCCTCGCCCTCTTCGTAGTCGCTGTCTATCTTCTGCGCCTCGCTGAGCGAAATCTCTTTGTTCTCATCCTGCACCTCACCGTCGGGCACCACCACGCGGTTGCGGTAAATCTCAAAATCACCCTTGTCGGGGTTCACAATGACGTCGAAGTTCTCGTCACTGCCGAAAATCTTGGCGATCACGTTGCGGAAGCTTTCCTCCAGCACGCTCACCAGGGTAGTACGGTCGATGTTCTTCGTCTCTTTAAACTCTCTAAAGGTGTCGACCATGCTTACGGTCTCTTCTTTCTTTGTTGCCATTTCTATATTTTTTTTGATTCTTTTCCAGAATTATTTGAAGCTGATCAGGTATTTGGTATATTTCACCTCATCCATCTTAAAGGCATGGTCCACCACCTCTGTCACGGGGCGCTTGCTGCCTTCCTTCTTCACTTTCTCGGTGACGCCCACCACGAAGTCGTTGCCGTCGACGGCCTTCAAAATACCCTTCCATTTCTTTCCGTTGCCGTCGAGCACCTCCACCTCTTTGCCGGTGAAGTTGATGTACTGCTGCGGCACCTTGAACGGCTGGCCCAGGCCTGCCGATCCTACCTCCAATTCATAGTCCTGCTCGTCACGGTCGAGGCGTTCCTCGATGTAACGGCTCAGGTCGGCGCAGTCCTCAATCCACACGCCGTCGGCGTGGTCGATCTCGACTACGATCTTGTCGTCTTTACTCACTTCAATGTCGACGAGGAAATAATCCTTATCCTCGAGCCACTGGTCTACTAAACTCTTTACGGTGTCCTTACTGATCATATTTGTGTAATTAAAATGAAAATGAGAGGCTTCCGAGAAAGCCCCTCATTCCACTGAACGCTGCAAAAGTACTAATAAATCCGCACATGAGCAAATGTTTTTGCACTTTTCTTCCATTTTTCGGCTAAAATCCACGGTTTTTCCGTTCCATAACCACTTCTGATGAAATAAAATAGAGGGAATATATGTCTCAAAGGCAACAGACTGGCTGTAAATGAATGGAGGGCATTTTGCAGTTTTTTATCGATTTATTTGCAAAAGGTCCGGAAAAAATGTATTTTTGCAATCAATCGAACAGACGGCGTACTGATGGCTGACGAGCAGTAAGCATGCCGACGCTTGGAGAGTTACTAAGAACCGAAGAAATACAATGAAAAGAATCGCAAGTATCATGACGGCATGTTTGCTGGCTGTTTGTGCGATGGCGCAACGCACGCCGGCTCTTGACGACGCTGCCTGGCAGCAGTCGGAATGGATATCAGTGAAAGATGCGCCCGTGGTTGTGGGCAAGGCCTCGAAGGTGGGGCGGGCAGCCGATGGGGCCAGCTGGTTTGTGGCCAGCGTGAAGAACGCCAAGAAAGTGGTTGCCGCCAAATGGATGACCACGGGCCTGGGCGTCTATGAGCTCTATGTGAACGGCCAGACGGTGGGCGAGGAGGTGCTGAAGCCCGGCTTCACCCACTTTGCCAAGACCAAGCGGTCGTTCACCTACGATGTGACCAGCCTCTTCAGGAAAAAGCGTGGAGCCCAGAACCAGTTGGCCGCTCAGGTGACACCTGGCTGGTGGGCCGACAAGATCATCACTGCTGGCGATTTCGATGGTATGTATGGAGGGAAACCTGCTTTCCGCGCTGTGCTGGAATTGACCTTTGCCGACGGCAGCAGGCAGCTTTTCGGTACTGACTGTCAGCACTGGCGGGCCGGCATTGCAGGTCCCGTGCGCCACGCCGCTATCTTCGACGGTGAGGAATATGATGCCCGCATCAAACCCGGCTTTGCCGATTTGAACCTGCTGAAAGAGCCGGAGCGGAATACAACGTTTAAGGGTGAGATACTGCCCTCCGACGGTGCTGAGGTCTATCTGCGCAAAGACTTGGAGATGGCACCGGCCAAGGCGTATGTGTGGGAAGGCGTCACGGGAGCAAAGTCGTCTGATAAGTCCCGGGAAGTGGAGCATGGAACGGTTGTCGTCAAGGAGCATCGCCTCCCCCAGACGCTTCGTCCCGGCGAGACGCTAGTGGTCGATTTCGGGCAGAATGCCGCCGCAGTCCCTGTCTTCGAATTCAAGGCCAAGGCAGGCACTGTGCTCACCTGTCTGCCGTCGGAAATCCTGAACGACGGCAATGGAGCTGAGGCCAGGGGCATGGACGGTCCCGAGGGGAGTGTGCATCGCCGCAACCTCCGTATGCACGAGAAAGGCATGCGAGTGGTTTACACCTTTGCCGATACCGACGATTACGTCACTTATCAGCCCCGCTACACCTTCTTCGGCTACCGTTACCTTTCTATCACGGCTACCGGCGAGGTGCAGTTCAAAGCCGTCAAGTCCATCCCCGTCAGTTCCATCACCCAAGCCATGGAGACGGGACGCATCACTACGGGTAACGACCTAGTCAACCGCCTCATCTCCAATACCTTGTGGGGACAGCGCTCCAACTATCTCTCCGTGCCCACCGACTGTCCGCAGCGCGACGAGCGACTGGGCTGGACGGCCGACACACAGGTCTTTGCCGAGACGGGCAGCTTCTTCGCCAATACCGACCGTTTCTTCCACAAGTGGATGCGCGACATGCGCGACTCGCAGAGCGACCAGGGTGGTTTCCCGGGTGTGGCTCCGACGGCACAATATGGCGCCGGGCCTCGCGACATGATGCGCCTGGGCTGGGCCGACGCCGGCATCATCGTGCCCTGGACGGTGTGGAAACAGTTTGGTGACATCAGCATCATCCATGAGAACTGGGAGGCAATGGACCGCTTCATGCAGCATGTGAATGCCACGAAATACGACCACCGGACATTGGCTGCCGAGAATGGCAACTACCAATGGGCCGACTGGCTGAGCTACGAGCCGTTGGAGAGTTGCGGCGGTGGGGCTTTCGACAAGAACGGGCCGCTGCCCGATGCCATCACCTACTGGAACTATCTCAGCGCCTCCTACTGGGCTATCGATGCCGCGATGATGCGCGACATGGCGGCTGCCACAGGCCGTGATGCCGCACTCTATCAGCAGATGGCCGATGCCGCCCGGCAGTATCTGAGAGAGCAGTTCCTCGATGATCAGGGACAATTCAAGACCGCCATCTTCAATACGATGCAAACGCCCGCCCTCTTCGCCCTCCGGAACCACTTGGTGGAGGGCGAGGCGAAGGCAAATATGCTGGCTCGCCTGCGCCAGAACTTCGCCGATCACGGCAACTGTCTGCAGACGGGCTTCCTCGGCACGAGCATCCTCATGCAGGCTCTCACAGAGAATGGCATGGCCGACATCGCCTACGAACTGCTTTTCCAGCGGAAGAATCCCAGCTGGCTCTATTCCATCGACAATGGCGCCACCACCGTCTGGGAGCGCTGGAACAGCTATATGAAGGAATATGGCATGGGACCCAAGGGCATGAACTCGTTCAACCACTATGCCTATGGCTGTGTCTGTCAGTGGCTTTGGGAAAGTGTTGCCGGCATTTCCGCCGACCCTTCCAACCCCGGTTTCCGTCACATCGTCATGAGTCCCGTGCCCGACCGTCGCTTGGGCTTCGTCAGTGCTGAATACCAGTCAGCAGCGGGCCTCATCAAGAGCAGTTGGAAGTACGAGGGCGACCTGTGGACGTGGGACTTCACCATCCCCGAGGGAGCCACAGCTACCGTCACGCTGCCCGGCGAAACAGAGAGTCGCGAATATGCGGGCGGCACCTATCATGTCACCAAACGTCTGTAGTCATTGGTGGAGCAATGTGATGTGTGTGCGATTCGTGGAAGATAAATGAATCCGAATAGACGTGTTATTATAACGCGTCCAATTCAGACACATAAAAAGCGAAGCCGTGTGGCCTCGCTTTTTATGTAAGCTAAATGGAAGCTATTTTGTCAGCCTCATGTTCAGCAAATCACACAATTCCTGCGGTTTGATGTTGAGACCATCTGCCGGCAAGGATTCCTGAACCCCAGCAATTCTTTCATTCAATTTCCGAATGGTGCGACCAGTGCTGCTTGCTTCATTCATCTTCTGAAACTCTACTTCTTTCTTATATTTTATCCCTATTTGTTTAGATGATGCCACATTGATCAGATAGAATTCTTCCACATCTGCAAAACGAACCTCCCAGTTCTTCATTCCGCTATCCCCGGAAACAGATTCGTCTGTAATGATATAATAGGCTTTGTGGCCGATTCTTTCTCTCAGTATGAGAAACAACATGAAAAGTCCACCTCCGCCAAAGAATAAGATGCCAGTCCATACTATGAATGAATGATTTCCATGTAGAAGCAGAAAAATTCCCATTGCAACAAACACAAAACACACAGCTATCAAGGCTATGTTTTTCCAAATTGAATGATATATTCTAATCTTTTCCATAAATCCCGATTTATCTGTCAATTGGTGTATATTCAATCTTGGCTTCCTCATCGGTTGCTTCAAGTTTCATAATCACAGGACGCAGACCATCATTGCAGCTGACAATGGCAACTCCTGGTTCCTTAATCCAGTCACCATAGTAGAACAGCCCTTTATCAGCACCATGCGCCAAGGCGAACACATACTGATAGATGGCCTTCCATGCCTCGTCACAAAAGCCATCTGGCTTTGCATAGTCGGCATAAAACACATCACCCACCTTCATCATGGGACAGGCTTTCAGTCCACAGATGCCATATTCTTTCGCCAAGTCCTCATTCAGCATCGTTTTGAGGATGGTAATCTTTACTTTCTTCATAGATATATGTTTCTTTCTATTTTTCTTTAGTGAATTCGTATACAGCCCATGTAGGCAGAATGACCAATAACAATAAGCTTATCTCCACCAATACATATGAGCCAAAATAGTCAACCAATGTCTGGAATTTCAAAACTCCATCTACGAGGAATACCAGGAGGGCAAACCAGCAAATAAAGAAGATGGTTGCATACTTGATTTTTTACGTTTCTTGATTATCATTTTTCCACATCTAAATCAATCTCATGCAGATAAATACTTTGCCCGAATAGCTTTTGGAAGTTTCGATACGATGAGCTGATAGGATTCTCTAATCAATCCCACTACAATTGCTTCTTCCATTTCTTCGTAATATACGTCGCTCCAATGTGTCTTGTTCCAATGGTAGGCAGGAGTTACGGCAGAGAATTGTTCTCTAAGCTCGATATTCCTGTCTGGTGACAACTTCAAGGCAATTCTTGAAACTCCGTCCTTCATGTCATACCTGCCACCACCTAACCACAGGCAGACGAATATCTTTCCTTCCAAACGAAAGTTAAGAATATCTTCACCAAAGGCTTGGTCCTCGGTCACACCTGGAAGTGATAACGTGTACTCTCTGATCTGCTCAATGTTCATACTTTGGAAACTATTTTTTACTGAACTATACAAACCAAACGGCGTGCAAAGATGAAATCTTCCTATAGTCAGGTTCATTTTACTCATTATAGCCGAACTGCTTCAGTTCTTCATCGGTCACATTCATCAGGCGCTTGCACTGGTCGGTCTTCTCACTTAATACTTTCACACCCTGCTCCATGCCACGCAAATAGAAATCGCCCTGCTTTTTGATGTGTCTACGGCATCTCGAGGAGCGGAGAATCGTTGCTACGGTCTCCTGCAAAGACTCGGTAGGATGGTCTGAATAGAAAACTTTTTCCAAAAACATGTCACTCAACTCATCTTTTTCTGCTTCAAGTCGCTCCTGAAACTTGACCATCAGTCGTTTAGCAGAAAAACAATTGCCTGCCAGTTCGATAAATTCGCTGTTGCCGATGCTCTTCCATGTCTCGATATTACTGCTGAAAATGGTTTCTGCAGTTTCGTCTATCGTGTTGAAATTATGCGAGAGGATGCCTGTTACAAACATTGACAGCGTATCCTCAGAAACCGTGTCCAAGTGGTCTTTCGCAGCCAGCACCTTCGCATTAACCTCGTCTATAGTCTGCAGTTCTTTTACCATCAGAGCGAGGTCCTGGACAAAACTCTCAAGATTATGAATCACCATCAATGCTGCCGTCCGCTCCGTTTCCTGCTTTTCACGGTACTCAATCCATGCAGAGGTGCCGAAAGTCAGAATGATACCAATGACGGTACCGAGTGTGCAACTCAAAGTCTGTTTCCAAAAGTCAGATAACTTCAATTTCATATTTTCTGAATCAAGTTAGTTTGTTACTAATCTTTTATGCAAAAGTATATAAAAAACACGAGAAATCGAATATCTTGTTAATTTTAGTCGCAAAACGAGCGATAATTCTTCTGTATTTTAACGCTACACGTCGGTTTTTAATCATTTTTTTGCAAGATGGGCACCGCATAATCAAACTATGACATATTTCGGCTTCCAATCTACGGTTATGCATGTCTGCATCTTATAAACAATACTAAAGGAATGGTGTAAAGTTTCGGTAAAGAAGTCAGTTCATCAACATGAGCTGCTGTTATCTGCTTGGTATACATTGTTGTAATCTATTCCAGCACGTTTGGCTTGTGGCATCTGCTGGTTTCTTGCAATGTTATACAGTCTTCCATCTTTGCGGAAGTGTGCTCCAGTTTGCTTGAAATGAAACGGAACATTGGCCTTGATGCATTGCTCTCGGATGTTTAGCACCCAATCATAGTCACAGACACGGGCATCACGTCCTGACTCGCCACCAACTGTTACTTGTTCAATGCAAGAGCCAAGTGCATCATGAAAGTCGATGGCTTCCAACAAAGGTTCACAGATAATCTCCTTATGACGGATGGGTAATTCTCGAAAGATTGGCAGACGTTCATCTGCGCATCGTTGATTTTCAATTGTGCAACAGATGGTAACATTCTCGTAGCCGTCACCCCAATCCGCTGGCAGACATGGTGAGATACGCTCTGGTCGCTTCGTAACCATATAGAAGTGCAGGTCACTCCGACGACGAATCATCAACCAAGCTTCTTCACGCCACGCATCTGCTTCTTCAATGAATAAATCTGAGGTGAAGCACGTCCACATGAGCGTACCCGAAGGAACTTTCCAGTTACCCTGTCGGTCTCTTCGTATGGGAAGATTGAACGTAGAGGTCTTGGTAACGACATTAGAATCCTTGTCAAACTCCGCATCGCGCCTGAACACGTAGCAATGCTGACAGCCCTCGCTCTTCTTATGGCATCCATGCCATAGGTTCCATAACATACTCTCGCTCAGCTCACTCATCAACAACTTCTATATAGAAACTAAAAGGACGGAAACCGTCATTACAACTAATCATGGCGCTCATCGGGTTCTTCATCCAACCATCAAAGAAATTGCCTTCGCCTTTGGCAAGCTTTTCCACAAACTCGTGCATGGAGTCCCAAGCTGACGGACACATGCCTTCAGGACACCTGCTATCAACAGAAATCCATTGCTGACCCTCCACCACATCGCAGGGATGTTCCATGGGGTTCTCATACTTCGCCATCAAATCCTCATAGACCGTCTGGCGTATGGCTGTAATGCGTACCTTGTTCATATCAATCACGACTTAGAAGTCCTGAAGTCTTTTCATTCTGTATTTCTTTGAGAGCCTTCCTTCCGTATTCCGTCATCAATCCACGACGCTCAAGATCGTAGCAACGCAGGCGGTTGAGGTCCGTCCAATGACTGCCCTTCCTGCGAGGCGACAACCGTTGGGCCAGTCGTCCGTCAGGGAGTTTCTTCAACGTGGAGTCAATCCACCCGAAGCAGAGGGCTTCCTCAACGATCTCAAGATAAGGAAGTGTGTCGGGCTTTGCCGTCTTCGACCTGTTGCAGGCTACCCAACAACATTTTTCTGAAAGATGGTTCACCTCAAACCATTCCCTCAGTTCTCTGCGGTCGGTAAAGGTCAGCAGGTTCTCTATTTCCATGTGCTATCTTACGATTTATGCTATTCCTAACAGCTCTATTTCAAAAATCAGCGTAGAACCACCAGGAATACCGGGCTGGGAGAACTTACCATAGCCCATCTCGGCAGGGATGTAGACTTCCCACTTGTCTCCGATATGCATCTGCTGAATGGCAATGATCCAACCCTCTATCAAGTCGCAGAGTCTGCAAGCCAATGGCACACCGTCACGACTGCTATCAAACTGCTTTCCGTTGATAGTCTTGCCCGTATAGTGGGCGGTAATGACGTTACGAACGGTTGGTTTAGGACTTGACGGATCTCCCTCACTCAACACTTTGTAGAAGATTCCTTTAGGGAGCGCCTTTACACCGTCCTCTTTCGACTTGGCCTCAAGCCAGTCTTTATTCTCTTGTATGTATGTTCGTTTGTTCATATTTTTTCAAACCGATATGTTGGATTTTATAAGCCTAAAACAGACTGTATCATTTGTTCATAGTCAGTTCTTATTAAAAAGACCTTTTCTCCTGCAGTCTTAATACCGTCGATGTACCTCCTATTGTCAGCCTTCAGACTCGCGATGGTGCAATCGGCGTCATCTTGCCGAGCCTCGATATCAGAACGATGTTCTCTTATTTCATCGAAGTGAGTGTCAATGAATTCATCTGAGAAGGCGAGACAAATAAAACGAATTGAATCTAAATACTGTTCATCAAAACTATCCCTCCAGTTGATGGGGATGTAGCCACCTTCTACAATGAGATTCTGCTGATTCTCTATTGCAGTCTTTATCATTTCACGCACAATCGGCCAAAGCTCATCCGTAAGGGCATCATCGTCTTCGGGGGTGAGGTTGGTCTTACCACTTCGGATCATACCCATTTTCAAGTGATCTATAGACAGATATGGATACTTGTACTTTTCAAGCATCCGCTGTGCAAGAAGCGTTTTACCCGTATGTGAAGCACCTGTTATCAGTATAACCATATATTCAAGTTTCGCAGTCGCTCAACTTCTTTGTAGTTAAGAAGTTAAGTAGTTATCGCTTTGCTCGTCCTTTCGGACTGTAGTTAAGCCATCACTTCTACAGGCTGCTTTCCGCCACAAGACATTTGGCTTAACTCCTTTAACTTCTGACTACTTAACTACTTCAGAAAGTTGAACCATATATGTAAAACTATTCTTTAACCTTTCTGATTAACGACAAATCACCACTTGACAAGGCTTTGAAATTGCGTTCTATCTTCTCGATGTCCCAATCCCACCATTTCAGTTGCAGCAGATAGGCGATGAACTCGTCATCAAAACGCATCTTGACCACTCGGCAGGGATTTCCCACGGCAACAGCGTATGGAGGAATGTCTGAAGCCACGACAGAATTTGCTCCGATGATGGCTCCATCACCGATATTAATGCCTGGCATGATGGTAACATGCTGGCCAATCCAGACATCATTGCCCACAACGGTATCACCCTTCAGAGGCAATTCATCTTTCACTGGAGCAATGGCACTGCCCCAGTCACCACCAATGACATAAAACGGATAGGTTGTCACACCGTCCATCCTATGATTGGCTCCATTCATGACAAACTCCACACCCTTGGCAATAGCGCAGAATTTGCCAATAATCAGCCGGTCACCTATGAAGTCGTAGAAATGAGTGACATGCTTCTCGAACTGGTCAGCACCATCCACATCATCGTAGTAGGTATAGTCGCCGATGATGATACGCGGGTTCTTCACCACGTTCTTGATGAAGCAGAGGCTTGGAATCTTCGGATTCGGAAAAGCCTCATTGGGGTTGGGTCTATTATTGATTTCCATAAATTCCGATTTATCTGTCTGCAAAGATACGTTTTTTCTTTCATTATTCGTTAGTTGGCTATATAAAGCTTTCTTGTTTATGTCCAATTTTTGACAAAAACACTCCACCTTTGGTTACCTCATCTGAAACACACACCATTTAGCTCTTATCAATCACGCCTAATGCGTTGTTCTCAATAAGAGCTTTATTAACTCATGAATAACAAATCGAATTTTGCCATTTGGTGCAAAGTAGAGTGCGTAATTGGTGCTTAGAGATATTAATCCATTTTTTCGGTTTTGAAGGGTAAACTTACAATTTGAAACCCCGTTTTTTTTTGAGTTGTTTTCGGTTGTTTATATGCTATTTATCATGGGAATATTTATGGTCTCATCGTACCTTTGCAGTATTCTAAGTGTCTGTATTTCAATAAAAATCACCTTGTCTGGTCTTTACATCGCAACAATAGCTGCCTGGCATTCAGTTGGTTATGCATATTGCAACATGTAATGTTGGCTATTGAACTTTTTCTAGCGAGAATTTTGTTTTGGGATGTTCTTATGATGCGGCTTTAGTCTGCTAGCCTGAATATTTCACGATGATAATAAAAAGTGTGAGGAATTTAACGCTATCCCTTTGGCTATCAAAGGGAAAAGCGTTAAATTTGTAGTGTCCAATTACAAAAACTCCTCATATGGGCAAAATTAAGC
>Ga0256405_10000476_pt1 | contig 132949 bp, 96 predicted proteins | sample RumenRJG_02DNA_FD_189096 | JGI IMG/M metagenome (GOLD analysis project Ga0256405, IMG submission 189096) | Bovine rumen microbial communities from Lethbridge, Alberta, Canada - RJG_02 | ecosystem: Host-associated > Mammals > Digestive system > Stomach > Rumen | place: Canada: Alberta...
ATTGAATCTGCAACATCAACAATTTTTATATTTACTTCGGTTGCCGCCGCATGACGCGCAATATTGCTCAAAGCTTCCTGCATAATATGTAGAATTTCAATCTGCTGTTCCGGCTTTAATTTTTCAATCAGATTCGAAGCAATCTGAACGCTTGTCTTAATTTCGAAATTACTTTCAAATGCTTCTGCACTCTCCCGTATAAGATGCTCCAGAGGCGTCGAAAGATTTAAATGAAGTGAATCAATCATATAGCGCACTTCTTCAAAAGCGCGGTTCAAATAAAATTCAGATTTTTTCTTATCATTTTGTTCTATATAATTACGCGCCGCCGCTAAATCCTGGGCAACACCGTCATGCAGATTCCGGCTGAATTTTTTCTGTTCTTCGGAAGCGGTCTGCACGCGCAAAAGCTTTGATTTTTCTTCGCCATGCCTAAAAATAATCAAAGCAACCGAAATAGCCGCAATAACCATTGAAAAAAAGATAAGGCGGTCAAATCCTTGACTTATGCTTCTCTGCTTTTCATGAATGCGGTTTTGAAAATCCTGCAGAACAATAAGGCGGTCTGTATCAAACCCGTCTGTATAAGATGTGCCGGTAGTAGAATCAAAAATTGCCTTAAATGAACTTTCAAGATTAGAATCAAAAAAAAGATAAGGGCGAAGGTCATTTTCCAAAGCGACCCGTGATGAAAATTTATCTGGAGTTACTGTTGTTACCCCACTGACAATTTCATTCCTTAAACTGGCAAAATCAGAATCAAGCTTTTTATATTCATCGTTTACGCGCAGCTTACAGATTTCGGTAACAGCAAAGCTCAAAAGCGAAACAAAAATGAGGATGTATTCTATGCAGATTTTGCGCAGGCAAAACTTTGGAAACATGTGGTTATTATATCCTGATTGCAGCAGTCAATAAAAGTAGACAAAACTATTTTTCTAAATATCAATTCTTTGAAGAAATTTTATCAAGCATATATCGCTTTAGTAAAAATGTGCAGAAATATGGGAATGTATAAAACTTGCCGTTAAAGCCGACATTTTTTGCACAAAGTTTTATTCCGTAATGAATGTCAGAATATTTATCTTTTTCAATAAGATTTCTAAGAGAAGCTGTTGCACTGTCTTGAGCCTTTACTTCTACAGGAACAAGAGAATCTGCATCGCGGATGAAAAAGTCCATTTCTACAGTAGCTTTCTCGTTCTTGTAGTAGAACAATTCATACCCTTGTTTTTTAAGCATATCGCCGACAATATTTTCGTATATTGCCCCTTTATAGGTATTGAAGTTTTTATTTTGACGCAAATCCACCTGAGCTTCTTCATCCAGAGATGCAATTAAAAGTCCTGTATCGCGATAATAGATTTTGTACTCAGTCGGATTATAGTTTCCTTTTAGCGGCAGCTCCGGGAGTTCCAGATTGTAACAGACATTTACAATTCCGGCATCTTTTAGCCAGTCAATAGTTCCAATGTATTCTCTGTTTCTGGCACCTGTTGCAACTTTTGTAATCTGATAACGTTTATTTTCTTTTGCAAGAAAAACTGGAATATGAGTATAAACATTTTTGATTTTCGCCTTGTCCAGACCTTTTGCATATTTTAAAATATCTTCTTCGTATGCTTTTTGAATCTGTATCTGTTCATCAAGAATACCAGAAAAATTATTCTGCTCTATAAACTTGTTTACCACACGAGGCATTCCGCCTGTAATCATGTAGTCCTTAAAGCAGTTCATCCACACATCAAATTCATTTTCAGAGAATGGCTCAATGTTTTTCATGTGAGAATAAATGCTTTCTATCTGTTCCTGCGAATATCCTTTTGCCCAAAGAAATTCCTCAAAATCCAGAGAATGCATTTCATAATCTTCTTTGTAACCTACGCTCACAGAAGTAATTTCTTCATAGTTTATTCCAAGAAGGGAGCCGGAACAGATTACATCATATCGTCCGTCAATCTTGAAAAATTTAAGACAGGTTGCACAGTCCGGGCAGGCCTGCAGTTCATCAAAAAGAATAAGGGTTTCGTGTGGAATAAACTTGAAGGCAGGATTTATGAATGATATTTCCTTAATTACATTTTCCGGTGAATATCCTGAAGAAAAAATCTTTGTATATTGAGGTTCATCAATAAAGTTGATTTCTACAAAGTTCTTATAATTTTTTGCAAAATGTTCAATAGAAGAAGTTTTTCCAATCTGACGGGCACCTTTTATAATAAGCGGCATTCTGTCCGGATTGTTTTTCCAGTTGATAAGATATTCGTCTATTTTTCTTCGAAGCTTATATTCCATAGATTTATGATAGCATTGTTTATCACATTTTTCCATTCATTTTTAAGATAAAAATCACATTATTCCATATATATTTAATCGTTTTATCACATTTTTTCATTTTATATTATACACATTCTCGGGGGTATTCGGGAATTTTTCCCGAACAATCGGGAAAATCTAAATATTCAGCAGATTGAATGCGCGGTAAAATTATCAAAAAAGGACAGCCTCATAAAGGTCAAAAAAACTTAAAATGGAGTTTTCAATATGAAAAAAAATAAAATTGCAAAAATCTTCGCGATAATTTTCTTGGAACTGTTTGTTACTGCAATGGCAGGGTGTGAAGATACGAAGAATCCGTTCAAAGGACATGTTTATCAAGTGGACTTAAGCCGTGAAAATGATATTCACAGAGGTGAATTGCGTTTTGTCACTGACAGTAAACTTGAATTTTGGGAAGACAAAGGAGATGGTTTTGAGCTTGACGGAAGTTTTTTTTATGAAGTTCATCCGTCTCTCAAAGTAATCCTTACCATTCCTGTAAGCGAGCCGGATCCTAAAAACGAAGACAAAGACGATGCTTTAAGGCGTGCACTAAAATACAGGACACGGACTGAAATAATTCCATATTCGGACGATACGAATATAGTTTTGTTTGATTATGAGCTTTTGAAGAAAATAAAATAAGAAAAAAGGGGAAAAATATGAGTGTAAATCAAAGTGTAGTATCGAAATTGCCTTCATCAATAAGTGCTTCTACGGCAGAAAGTGGAGCAAAATCAGCGTTGGCAATCTGGAAGACAGAAAGTGCAGCCTGGAATCAGGAAACAGCGGATGCGGTCGGAATTGCCAGTTCAAATTATGCAATTCAGTGGAATGCAGCCGTAATGCCTGTAATTGATGAAAAAATTGCTAAATTTCAGGCTGTTTATGATGAAAAAAAAGCCCAGTATGAATCCGCGAAAAACATGCGTGACAATGCTGAACGGGATGTGAAACAAGCCGACAAAGATATTGAGTGTTGTTTTGAACAATCCCATGGCGGAATGGATATAGGACAGAAGGATAGCAGCGGTAGATACTTACATAGAAAACTTGAAGATCCTGTCGGATTCAGCGAAGCTCAAAACCGCAAGCGTAAGGCTGAATCTGATGTTGCCCGCTATGAAAGTCAGATGGACAGCTGGAAAAAGCAGATGAAGTCTGCCGAATCAGATATTTCGAAGGCAAAATCTGAAAAAGAAAAGGAAACAAAAAGAATCGAGGAGTTTCTCCTCGGTGTTTATGAATTAAACTTGATGAATGAATCGGTTGCCTTCCTTCGGACATTGAAATCTTCAAGTATAGAACTCACTTCAAATACAAAAAACAAACTTTTTTCAAGGCTTTTCTTTATTGAAAATATTTATCGTAAACAGTTTGAAGAATTTGAAAAAATCATAAAGTCGAATAAAGGCACTTATGCCTGTACCGGCTTTGTAAGTTCCCCTGATTCCTTGAATTATTCGGCAGAAAAGGATTTAAAAGGCAAGAAGTTCAAGAGCAAAATTATCTGCAGCTTGAAATCCAAGGAAAGTAATTCTGCAAAACTCTGCTATACCGGTAAAAACGATTTTTATATTCCAAAAAACAAATTGGAAGGTGCTCAGGAAAAAATTCAGGCTGTTTGCAAAAATTATGCTCTCAGCGTTGACCGAAATAATTTTACAGTTGCACTTAACAAAACAACAGAAAATGCAGCTATCGAATCGGAACTCGGAAATATTGATTCGAATTTCACAACATATTCTTCTGAATGTGTTGAAATTCTGGACGCGATGCTTGCAGCCGGAGCTTCATCAAGTAAAATCAGAATTTTGCTCGGAAAAATCACAAACTGGCATCTTAACCATTGGCCTAAACTCTGGTACAAAATTGTTCTTGCCATCACAACACTTATTCTGCTAGCAGGACTTGCTTTTGGCGGTTATATGATTGCAGATACAATCCAGTTGAATAAAAAATTTGAAAATTCCTTTACGGAATGGTCATTTACCACAATAAGCGGAGAAAAAGCGGTTGGATTGAAACGTTTCGAACTTAGTTCCAGCCATTCACGAGTTTTGAACTTTTCAATAATAAAAAATGAAACTAGAAAAAACTTCCTGCTTAAAGATTTGGACAGAAACTATCAAAAAAATCCAGAAAGTTTCGTTCAGCCTGATGAACAATTACTTGCATGGATAAAAGAAAATATAAAAGGTGTGTTTGAGAATGGAAGTGAAACGCTCGTTTCCTTTAGTATCAATGAATATCAAAGTGATGACGTACATAAACGCAAGAATGAAAAAGAAGAAAACAAAACCCTTGCATTGAAAGACGGTCTTTACAAAGTCATCATTGATGATAATGGAAACATAACCTCATTCACAAATGACACAGGATACGGATTCCAAAAGCGAAAATAAGTTTCAGATGCTCTTCAAGAATAAAAGGACAGCGAGGAGGAAGAAGAATGTCTTATAAATGTGCTTACTGTGGTGATGTTGTTGAAAGTGATGAATATTGGAGACCGCCTGCTAATGGTCGCGGAGGTTTTTACAACCAGTCGGAACTTTTACACTATTGCAGCAAAAGGTGCTATGACAAAGGTAAGGTCCAATACGACAAATCATTTGATAAACATAATGGTATGGGAAAAATGAACCGGGCTGCAGCTCAGGGAACTGGAGAGTTTATTGTATGGATTTTAACTAAAGTTCTTCCTTTTGTGGCTCCTTATCTTGGCTGGTCATGTGTAATTCTACTGCCATTTTGGATTCATTATGATGATATTACGGTGATTCCAGTTTGGTCACTTATCTTTTCTGGAATTCTTGGCACTGGAATTGGAGTCGCTTTGAAATTTGCACCATTGCCAAATAAAGTAAAGAAATTCAGAAAGCTTTTCTTTTGGCTTCCTGTAATTCTTTTTGTTTTGATTGTTGCCATCATACTTGTTGTGACATTTATCAAGGCATAAATCATTTTATTTCGGTAAGCCGATAAAACGCACTTTTTAAGGGGCCTAAGGCTTGCTGTTTTTTATTTTTGAGGCAGGTTAAACAATGAAACAAAAATTTCTCGATGAATTAAAAATGAAATCGAAAAAAATTTCCGCATTTCTCTTTGCAAATCTCATTTCCGTTGCACTTCTTTTTTCAGAAATTGACCTAAAATCAATGGCAGATTCTGACCTTGTTGCGCTGCAGGAGCAAATCAAGACGGAACTTTCGGAACGCGAGCAGGCAAAAAAAGCGCTTGCGCTTAAAAACTTGGAAGAAGCAGAAAGAATGGTTATCCCAGAAGAATACTTAAACTACAAGGCAAACGATGACTTTACTGAAGTGACGATTTACGGATTTTATATTGACGAACGTGATGATAAACGAGAGGCGTTTGAAAATAAAGACTTGGAAATTCCGACACACATTCAAGGAATTCCTGTAAAAAGAATATCAACTCTAAAAAACGAAGAATACTCCTTTTTTCATCCACAAGAATTTAGGGGCGGTATCGAGCGTTATACATTTCATATAAAATCACTTTACATTCCGGACGGAATCATTTTGGATGAAGGGGCTTTTGAAAACAGTTATATTGACGAAGTTCGATTGCCTGAAGATATGGAAGAAATTCCTGCCCGTTTATTTAATGAATCTGGATTAAACAGCATAAGGATTCCTGCAAAGGTAAAAAAAATAGGCAGCGAGGCTTTTCGCGCTGAAACTGGATATTATTGGGCGAAATGCTTAAAAAGCGTTTTTCTTTCAGAGGGACTTGAAGAAATCGGGTATGAAGCTTTTTATGGACAGGATAACTTAGAGTCTATAGATTTTCCAAATAGCCTGAAAATAATTAAAGAAAAAGCGTTTGCCAATGACGATGAAAATGTCTGCAAATTTAATGGAAAACTTATTCTTCCAAAAAACCTGGAGTATCTTGATATTTCAACCTTTGCTAATAAATATATTCATACAATGTTTTTCCCAAAATCAATAAAGGCAATTGGAGTGTATGAAATGTTTCCTGCCAATCACACTAGATGTGCATCCTATCCATATCTTGAAGCCGTTGAATTTGAAGAAGGTTTTTCGCCCTATATATCCGGGGAAAACGGTTACAGCGAATCCCTTTTGGCAGTAATGAAAGGTGAAAAAATCGAAAAAAGCCTTCTTCTTCAGAAAAAACTCAAGAGTGTAAAATGTAATCTGGAAAACAAAAAGTTTATGATTAAAGAATAACTGAGCAAGTTTCAAAAGTCCGTTTGGACTTATGAAACTGCCTAAATTATCTTTTCACTTTCCCTTCCATTTCATTTTCTATTGAGTCTGGCAGCGGGGCGAAAAAGTCCAGACCTGTTCTGCTTTCCACTTCATCTACCGTCACTGCATAGTCATCGAGCGTGCCTTCGCATTTTTCGTTCGGGAAGATGAATGCCATCATCATTATGTTCTGTGCGTCTTCCGGGCTTGCCTTGTCATTTTCGTCAGCGTAGAGCGGAGCAAGGATCACTTTGTAGTAAAACTCCGGCACGCTCACCTGATTTTCCCCGATTGACTGGTATTCTTCGGCTGGCTTTTCAAGAATCGGGCCTGAAACTACATACACTCGCCCGAATATTTCTGCCCATTCACGCACCTTGCTTTCCAAATCTTTCCAAAGCCCTCGGTTAAGGTTTCCTTTCTGCGGGCTCATGTTGCTCATGTAAAATGTCTCGCTCATGGCTTTTTCGTCAAAGGCAAAGTCGGCGGCTGGGGAGAGGTGGCCGCGGTCGTAGCCGGATTTTTTGTAGTCGGCGGGAGTGGCGGAACCTGTGGTGATTTCCGGGTCGCTCCTAAAGTCGTCGCTTCGCTTTGCGTTTTTGACAAGTTCTTCCTCTGTGAGACAGTATGCGCTCCATTCGGCCTGCTCGTAGCTTTCGCGGTAGCAGATCGAATAATGCTCGAACTGTCGTATCTGGTGGTCGGTGGCCTTGTGCGAGGCTGCACAGACCGGCTTTTCAAGCCCGGCCGGAAGTGCGACGAGTTTTTTTGCGGCAGGCTTTTTTGATTCAGATTTTTTGCCCTGAGAGTTTTGCTTTTCAGAATCGGTTTTCGCTTTCTCAGATTGAGCAGCCTGCTTCTCATTAGAATCACTTTCTTCTATATAATTTTTAATCTGTGAAATCTGTGTAATCTGTGGTTCTTTTAAAATCTTGACAACATTATCAACCTGTGCCTTGAATTCAGGATTCGTTTTATAAGAATAAACTGAAATAACGGCGAGAATAAGGATTATTAATAGAAAAAATCCTAAGGAATGTTTTTGTCGTCTGTTTCTGCGTGATTTTCGTTTTTTAGGCATAAAGAGATTATAACAAATTATTCACAGCGAGTGAATTTACAGGAAAAGAAATATCCGCTCCGTCTATGGAGTGGTGGCGGCGGTAGCCGACAGTGCGTAAGCACCGAGCGTTAGCGAGCCACGGAACAGCGGCAGCCAGAAAATTTTGCGCCAAAAAAATTGTAGAAAAAAAATCGATTTTCTGATAAAATATTTCATTCATAAAAAATCGAGGCACAAAATGGCATCAGTTAAATTTCCAAAAGACTACAAATCGCTGCTCGGCGAAAAAGAGACCGAACATGCAATCGTAATGATTAAAGATTTCTTCCAGACACAGCTTTCTACCGCGCTTAATCTCACCCGCGTTACCGCTCCTCTTTTTGTTCAGAGCGGAAAGGGCTTGAATGACGACTTGAACGGTGTTGAGCGTGCCGTAAAATTCCCGGTAAAGGACATGGGCGATGCTCAGATGGAAATCGTTCATTCTCTCGCAAAATGGAAGCGTGTTAAGGTCAGCGAGATGAAGCTTCCTGCAGGTTTTGGAATTTACACTGATATGAACGCGATTCGTGCCGACGAGGACTTGGACAATATTCACTCGCTTTATGTCGATCAGTGGGACTGGTGCGAGTGCATCAATAAAGCCGACCGCAACATCGAATATTTGAAGGCAGCTGTCAAAAAGATTTATGACTGTCTCAAACGCACAGAATTCTACATCTACGACCGCTACGAGAACATCAAGCCGATTTTGCCGGAGAACGTTCAGTTTGTGTTTGCTGATGACTTACAGCGCCGCTATCCCGATTTGACTCCAAAAGAGCGCGAGAACAAAATCTGCGAAGAATACGGAGCTGTTTTCTTGATTGGTATCGGCGGAAAATTGCCTGACGGAACAATCCACGACGGACGCGCCCCTGACTATGACGACTGGATCAGCGAGAGCGTTGACGGTCATCATGGCTTGAACGGTGACTTGCTCGTCTGGAACCCGGTTTTGCAGTCTTCATTCGAGCTTTCTTCAATGGGTATCCGAGTTTCGCCAGAAAGCTTAAAATTACAGCTTGAAGAGCGTGGTTGTCCTGAGCGCGCAAATCTCGAATTCCACAAAAAGCTCTTGAACGGCGAGCTAAGCTTTACCATGGGCGGCGGCATCGGTCAGAGCCGTTTGTGCATGTTCTTCCTGCGCAAAGCTCACATCGGTGAAATCCAGGTTTCAATGTGGCCGGATTCAATGAAAGCCGACTGTGAAAAGCACAACATTCATTTGTTGTAAAGGATTTTATGATGCCACACGGATTCGAGATTCCTACGGAATCTCATACTTTTCTTAATGATTTTGCGTAGCAAAATCGAATCCGTGTGGCAATTTTTTAATCTATGTCAGATACAATAAAATTCACTTCTTCAAATCTGGAAGCTTCTCTTTCTTCTTTCAAACAGCGCGGGATTACTGAGTTCACTTTGCAGGACGAGGCTGTTCTTTCTCACAAGGGGAAGCTCCTTCACTTTCTGCAAGTTTTCCGGGAGAAGGCAGGGGATGTTTTTCTGACTTTGCCGGTCTCGGCTTCGGTTCTTGATATGGACGTGTGCAAGGCCTGTGCCGAGCTTTATTGTACGCTTGAAATTCCTTTTTCGGGGCTCAGCAAGGGCGGCTCTTATCTTTTTGACAAAAAATTCTTCTCCCGACGGGCGGATATGCTCAATACACTGGGGCTTGTCTTTGGCTTTGACATGAATTTTGCCTGTGATGCGGGCGACAGCGTTAAGTCTTTCCGTGACAGGCTTGATTTTGCTCTCTCTCTTTATCCGAATCACATTGATTTTCCTCAGCTGGAGCTGGCGGGCATTTCAGACAGTGCCGATAAATCTTCCATTAAAATGCCCAAACCGAGCGCGACTTTTTCAACTCAGGACATCAAAAACTGCCGTGAAACAGCCTTTGCCGTCTCTGCTTTTTACAGCTACGGAAGAGCGGTCACATGGTTCCTTGCGGTTTTATCTCCGCTCAAAATGACTCCTTCAAAGTTTTTTCAGGATTTTGCGGAATGGCAGAAAATCAACAACTGTTCTCTTGAAAGCGGATGGAAGCCAGAAAACGCGAAGCACACAGAAATCGAAAAAATGCAGCTTGCTTTCCTTAAATTCAAATATGAAGAAAAGAACAAGCCTCAGCTTTTTGAAGTCGTTGAAAATGTTGTCCGCCTGAACGGAGCGATTGCCAGGTGTTACGGCGAGGGCGAGGAATCAAAAATCGAGCTTTCTTACAATCCGGACGAGCTTCTCTCTGGGGCTGCGATGGATATTCCTTCGTTTTTCGACAATTCTTTCATTGAAAACAGCAGCGTCAAAATCTTTATGGGCGAAGACGGCGTAGAATGGAGATATTGCTAAAAAAATCTTCAATTCCCTGAGTTTTCAGCCAATATCTACCTATATAAAGAATTTTTTTCAAATTTTCACTTTTTTTTGTTGACGATTTTTGATAGATTTTACTATCTTTATTTATAAGAAAAAGATTTTTAGGAAGTAATGCATGAAACACGAAAAGCATGAAAAAACCGAAGAAAAAGAAACTGTAAACGAGTCTGAGCAAAAAACTGAACAGACTGCTGAAACTAAGGCAGAAGAAGGCTCTCCAAAAGATTCTGCTTCGTCAGAAAACGAATCTTCTGAAGAAAAGGCTGATTCTGAATCAAAGGACGAGGCTAAATCTGAGGAAAAGAAAGAAAAATCTCCAGAAGAGCGAATTGCCGAGCTTGAAAAAGAAAATGCTGACCTCAAAGACCAGCTCTTGCGACGGGCCGCAGATTTCGACAATTACCGAAAGCGCATGTTGCAGGAAAAGCAAGACGCTTTCGACTACGGAAACGCCAATTTGCTCAAAGATTTGCTTGATTCTCTGGACAATTTTGACCGCACTCTTGATGCCGCAAAAGACGCAAAAGATGCAAAGTCAATTGCAGATGGAATCCGCATGATTAACAAATCTCTGGTCAGCATGCTTGAAAACAAATACAATCTTGTTGCATTCGGCAAAGAGGGCGATGATTTCGATCCTGACTTGCACGAAGCAATCGGAATGCAGCAGGGAGATGTCAAAAAAGAACAGCTCGCTGCCGTCTACCTCAAAGGCTACAAACTTAAGGAAAAGGTTATCCGCCACGCAAAAGTCATGGTAGTTAAACCTGCTGAGTAATAGGTGTAACCACAGATGTCACAGATGAACACAGATTATGTGTTTGGTTAATGAAAATTGCTTGGTAATATACGAGCGATTTCCTTACAAAATATATAAAAATCTGTGAAATCGGTGTAATCTGTGGTTTGTAAAATCGTAAATAATACTATAGGAGAACATAAAAATGGGAAAAATTATTGGTATTGACTTGGGAACGACAAACTCTTGTGTTGCCGTAATGGAAAATGGTGAGCCGGTCGTCATTCAGAACTCTGAGGGCGGACGCACAACTCCTTCAATCGTCGGATTCACTGCAAAAGGTGAGCGAATCGTCGGTGTTCCTGCAAAGAACCAGATGGTTACAAACCCGAAGAACACAGTTTATTCTATCAAACGATTTATCGGTCACAGATATTCAGAACTTACTGGCGAGGCAAAACTCGTTCCTTACACAGTAAAAGACAACGGTCAGGATGTTCGTGTTGAAGTCACAGAGAATGGCGCACTCAAAGAGTTCTCTCCACAGGAAATCTCAGCTTTCATCTTGCAGAAAATGAAGAAGACTGCAGAGGATTACCTTGGTCAGCCGGTAACAGAGGCAGTAATCACAGTTCCTGCTTACTTCAACGACTCACAGCGACAGGCTACAAAAGATGCTGGTAAAATCGCTGGCCTTGATGTAAAACGAATCATCAACGAGCCGACAGCAGCTGCCCTTGCTTTCGGTTTCAACAAAGATCAGTCAAAAGAAAAGACAATCGCTGTCTATGACTTGGGTGGCGGTACATTCGATATTTCTATCCTTGAGCTTGCAGACGGTGTATTCGAGGTAAAATCAACAAACGGTGATACTCACCTCGGTGGCGATGACTGGGACCGCGCAATTGTTAACTGGCTTATCGACGGATTCAAATCAGAGACTGGAATCGATCTTTCAAAAGACTCAATGGCTCTTCAGCGACTCCGTGAGGCTGCTGAGAATGCAAAAATCGGTCTTTCTAACCAGACAACTGTTGACATCAACCTTCCGTTCATCACAGCAGACGCTACAGGTCCAAAACACTTGCAGAAGTCACTCACACGCGCTCAGTTTGAGCAGATGACAGATGATTTGTTCGAGCGCACAAAAGAGCCATGCCGCAAAGCTCTCGCAGACGCAGGCATCTCTACAAGCGACATCGACGAGGTTCTCCTTGTTGGTGGTTCAAGCCGAATGCCAAAAGTTCAGGAAGTTGTTAAGGCAATCTTCGGAAAGGAAGGCAACCGTGCAGTCAACCCGGATGAAGCAGTTGCAATCGGTGCTGCAGTTCAGGGCGGCGTTCTCCAGGGCGATGTAAAAGACATCCTCTTGCTCGACGTAACTCCACTTTCACTTGGTATCGAGACAATGGGCGGCGTTATGACAAAGCTCATCGCACGAAACACAACAATTCCTACAAAGAAGAGCCAGGTATTCTCAACAGCAGCCGACGGACAGACAGCAGTTTCTATCCACGTCTTGCAGGGTGAGCGTGAGATGGCAAGCCAGAACCGCACTTTGGGCAATTTTGACCTGGTTGGTATTCCTGCAGCTCCACGTGGTGTTCCACAGATTGAAGTTACATTCGATATCGATGCAAACGGTATCGTCCATGTTAGCGCAAAAGACTTGGGAACAGGCAAAGAGCAGCACATTCAGATTACTTCATCAAGCGGCTTGAGCGAAGAAGAAATCAACCGCATGGTAAAAGATGCTGAGGCAAACGCAGAGGCAGACAAAAAACAGCGTGAAGCAATCGATGTCAAGAACGAAGCAGACAGCCTCGTTTACCAGACAGAAAAGAGCATGAAAGAGCTTGGCGATAAAATCAGCGGTGCTGACAAGCAGGCAATCGACGATGCTCTCGCAGCCCTCAAAAAGGCAATCGAAGGAAACAACACAGATGACATCAAGGCAAAAACAGAGGCTTTGAAGAACGCTTCTTACAAAATTGCCGAAGAAATCTACAAGCAGCAGGGAGCTCAGGGAGCCGCTGCCGGTGCGCAGCCAGGAGCAGAAGGTGCCGCAGGTGCCGGAGCAGACGCAAATGCCGGAAGTGCCAATGGTGGAAGCAAATTCGACAAAGGAACTGCCGACGACGTAGAATACGAAGTACATTAATAAATAGCTTGTGAAGATTTTTGGAAACTGCTGGCTAATCCTCAGTGTTACAAAAAGTTCTTCTAAAATTGGCCGGTGGGACGTAGGAAAAAATTAAGGGGGCCCCCGTGAGGGGAGATACCTTGATTTTTTCCGTAGCTGGGACCCGCCGGACAATTTTTTAGCTGGTTAATTTAACATTTAGAAAACAGGTGTTTACAAAATCATGGCTGGGAAAAGAGATTATTACGAAGTTTTAGGAATTCAGAAAAACGCTACGGAAGATGAAATAAAAAAGGCTTACCGTAAGCTTGCGGTCAAATATCATCCTGACCGAAATCCGGGCGATAAAGAGGCGGAGGAAAAGTTCAAGGAAGCTACCGAGGCCTACGAAGTCCTTTCTGATGACCAGAAGCGACCAATCTACGACCAGTATGGTTTCGCCGGCCTCGACGGAATGGGTGGCATGGGCGGTGGCGGCGGTGCCCAGTACTCGCGTGCCTTCCACGACTTCTCAGACCTCTTTGGAGGAATGGGCGGTGGCATGGGTGGCGGATTTTCCGACATCTTCGAGAATATCTTTGGCGGTGGCGGTCGTTCTAGCCGCAGAAGACCAGATGAGCCGCAGCAGGGGCAGAGCCTTCGATACGACCTCAACATTTCATTCAAGGATGCAGTTTATGGCACAAAAGCCGAAATTACATTCCAGCACAATGAAGCTTGTTCTGAATGTCACGGCACAGGCGGGGCAAAGGGGGCAAAAAGAAAGCCTTGTCCAACTTGTGGCGGAACCGGTCAGGTTCGCAGGCAGGCAGGATTCTTTGCGGTTCAGCAGACATGTCCAGCTTGTGGTGGCGTAGGCACAAAAATTGACAATCCTTGTAAAAAATGCCGTGGAACTGGTTATGAGACTGTCACAAAAAAAATGTCGCTCACAATCCCGGCTGGCGTTGATGACGGAAAGCGAATCGCAATCCCACGCATGGGCGATGTAGGTCCGAACGGCGGTCCTGCAGGAGATTTGATTGTTGTTCTCCATGTAGAACAGCATGAATATTTCGAGCGAGACGGCCGCGATTTGTATTGTGCAGTTCCAGTCACGTTTGCACAGGCTGTTCTTGGCGTAACGTTGGACATCACTTCGCTTGATGGCAAAAAAATCAAGTTTGCTCTTCCAGCCGGCACAACAAACGGCAAACTTTACAAAATCAAGGGCGAGGGCGTTCCGTATGCCGAAGGTCGCAAGGGAGATTTGTACGTAAAAATCATCGTGCAGATTCCAACTCACTTGAACAGCGAGCAAAAGCGGCTCATGGAAGAATTCGCACGGATTGAGAACGCTACTACATCTCCAAGTTGTGTGCCATTGGCTAGCTTAAGCAGATAAAATCTTTTAAAAACAAAAGAAAATTCTTGAAAGCAGGCTCGTGTTTGATTTAATCGGCAAATACGGGCCTGTTTTTTTTAATTTGTGTGTTTTTTGGATTGATTGAATTTAAAAATGTTAAAAACTTTCGATTTCAAAAATCCATTGTTTCGTCCGATAATAAACCGTGAACATTTCTTCTGATTTTGACACATTCAATTCGGATTCTTTTCAAAAATATATCGCTTCGGATTGTGACAGACTTTCTTTTTTGCAAAATTATCTTTCCGAGCGGGGCGTTTCTTCTTCTGTGATTCCTCTGGGCGAAAAAAAACACCTTTACGTCAATTTTCCTTCGACTGCTTACAATCCAATGTTCAAAATCAAGACGATAATCTCTCACTATGATCGTGTTGCCGGAAGTCCCGGGGCGAACGATAATTCTCTGGCTAATTTTGCGCTTGCTGATTTTGCTTCCACTCTTTGTAAATCCCGGCAAGTCCACAATGTCCGCATTTTTTTTACTGACGGTGAGGAGCTAGGTGCGGAAGGTGTTTCTTCTCAGGGGGCCTTTGCTCTGGCGGATTTATTCAGAAAACTTGGAATCGTGAACGATGATGTCTACGTCTTTGATGCCTGCGGGCGTGGGGAAGTGGCGATTCTTGCTCGTGCGGGCTTGGATTCAAAAATTGCCGGGCAGTTCAAAAAAAAGTTTCTGGATTTGTACGAGCGAACCCAAAATTTGCTCAGAAAATCAATGCCTAATTCGTGGATGACTCTCCCTGTTCCTTACAGCGACAATGCGGGCTTTCTTGCCTGCGGAATCCCGGCGGTGGCAATTACTTTTTTGCCAAAAGATGAAGTTTCCTTCTATTATAGTAATCTTATGGCGGACAAAAATCTTGAAAAGGCTGTGATGAATTGTCGAATTGATTCTGAGCCCAAGAATGCGACCGACCTTTCAATTCAGAAATTCAAATACATAGAAAAAATGCCCAAAACCTGGCGGCTTTTCCACACCGAATACGACAATTATCTGAGTCTTACTTCTGAAAGTTATGTTTTGATAAAAAAAATCCTCATGCAGATTGCTGAAGCGAAGACAATTGCATGAGGGGGATATTGAGAGCCGATAAATCTGAGGTTAAGCCTTTTCACCAAGCTGTTTTTTAAGCTCGATTGTCTGGTTTGTTTGTCTCAAAAGACGCTGGGCCAGCATTTTGCTCAAAAAGATTCCGTAGTGAGGGTTCTTTCGAATCATAAGAAGAAAATCTGCTTTTGGAATTCGGATGAGACGGCAGTCACCAACGGCGAGAATTGTTGCAGTGCGACGGTCGTTCAAAAGGAATGCCATCTCTCCGATGAACAAATCGTTTGGTGTAAGCACTGTCGCGAGTTTTTTGTTTGCATAAACGGCGAATCTTCCCGAAAGAATGAAGAAAAGGTCGTTGCTGTATTCACCTTCGCGGCAAACAACCTGCTTGTCTTTGTATTCAACAGTTTCGAATTGGGTCATTTTGCCAGGAACTGCAGAAGACGTGTTTCGGAGGTTTGCGATCGTGAAAGTGACCTCGTTGCCTTTTTCGTTATAAGTCAGTGATTGGACGACGCTTTTGCTCAGAGAAATTCCGCGCCCGTGAAGCATGTTTTCATCTGTTTCATTTTTTGCAATCTGACTTTTCCAATCGAAGCCATTTCCGTCATCTGCTATTGTAAATCTTGAGATTGTTCGACCAATATTGTAAGAAATTTTTATACGTCTCTTTGCATAACGCGGGTCTCTTGATCTTTCCTGAATGAGACGGATCATATTGCCGCCCTTGTTAAGCCATTCTGTTTTTGTGTTGTAGTCAATTTCAAGATTTCCGTGCTCCAGTGCATTTGTGACAAGCTCGCTGAAAGTCATCTGGAGACTGAACCGTTCATCATCGGTGATTCGGTTTGTGTTGTATAGATAATTGACAAGAAAGTTCGTGTAGAAAAGAGAATCCATTGGATCGTTGCCAAATATGATGGAACCTGCTTCTTCGCTGCCAATGATGTCTCTCATACCTCGGTTGAAAAGAAATCGCTGGTTCTGGTAGAGAATGCGAAGAATTCTTGTGAAGTGGTTCTGAAAATCACCGATTGTCTGAATTGCAAGGATGTTTGGATTTTTACGGTGTTCAATTTCTTCAACTTGTTTGTGTCCGTTACAAATTGCAATCACGCCGCCGTAGTGAAGCCAGGTATCATCGGCAATGTTCTGAAGAATTTTGTCACAGTCAATGTTTTCGGATGTGAAGTCGATGACTTTGATTTCCGGGAGCTCATAATCAATATAGCGGATAATATCCTCTGTTGTGTCAAAAATATCAGTTGCAAAAAAAGATGAATACAATTCGCAGGCATTTTTTACAGTGCTTATTACAATCTTGTTTGAAGATGCTGTTAAAACTTTTCTCATAGCTTAAAGTATAATAAAAAAACATACTTTATAGAAGAGAAGTATAAGTACTGTTTTTCACTTTTTGCATGTAAATATCTGCTGAATAGTTAAAAATCTTGCAAGAAAATTCTAAATTCTATAGCAGAGCAATTGATTTTGTGCTAATATAAGTCAGAATTTTTTGTATAAATGCAAAGGAGTATTTCAGATGGCTGAAGAAAAAACTGAACTTTCAGAACCACAGAAAGAAATCAATGAGCTTGTTGCAAAAGCTCAGAAGGCGTTGGAGGCTTACGCTTCTTACGATCAGGAAAAGATTGACTACATTGTCGCAAAAGCCAGTGTTGCAGCTCTTGATCATCACGGTTCTCTTGCAAAACTTGCAGTTGAAGAGACAAAACGTGGTGTATTTGAGGACAAAGCAACAAAGAACCTCTTTGCCTGTGAATATGTTGTAAACCACATGCGTCACCTCAAAACCGTTGGTGTCATCGAGGACAACGACGTTACTGGTGTTGTTAAAATTGCAGAGCCGGTTGGTGTAGTTGCAGGCCTTACTCCTGTCACAAACCCAACTTCAACAGCTATCTTCAAGTCTCTCATTTGTTTGAAGACTCGAAACCCAATCATCTTCTCATTCCACCCAAGCGCAATCAAATGTTCTATCGCTGCTGCAAAAGTAGTCTATGACGCAGCTGTTGCCGCAGGTGCTCCAAAAGATTGTATTCAGTGGATTGAAGAGCCATCTCTCGAAAAAACAAACCTTTTGATTGGTCATCCTGGTGTTGCTACAATCTTGGCAACTGGTGGTAACGCAATGGTTCGCGCTGCTTACTCTCAGGGTAAACCAGCTCTCGGTGTAGGTGCTGGTAACGTTCCTGCTTACGTTGAAAAGTCTTGCAACCTCAAACAGGCTATCAACGATATCGTAATGTCAAAAGCATTCGATAACGGTATGATTTGTGCTTCTGAGCAGGGTGCAATCATCGATAAAGAAATCTACAACGACGCAATCAAAACATTCAAAGAGTACCGTGCATATCTTTGTAACGACAAAGAAAAGAAAATGCTCGAGAAATACATGTTCGGCGTAGATGGCGACCCAACAGTTGCAAAACTCAACTCAGTCGTTCCTGGTATGAACCCAGTTGTTCTCGCTAAGAACGCAGGTTTCGATATTCCAGAGCGCACAAGCATTATTCTCGCTGAGTGTAAAGAAGTTGGCGTTAACGAGCCACTCACTCGCGAAAAGCTTTCTCCGGTTTTGGCAGTTCTCAAGGCTTCTTCTACAGAAGACGGTATGAACAAAGCAAAACAGTTCCTCGAATTCGGTGGTCTCGGTCACTCAGCTGCAATCCACACTTCGAACAAAGAGCTTGCAGAAAAATTCGGTGACCTCGTTCCTGCTATCCGCGTAATCTGGAACTCACCTTCAACATTCGGTGGTATCGGTAACGTATACAACTCATTCATTCCTTCTCTTACACTTGGTTGTGGTTCTTACGGACACAACTCAACAGACGACAACGTTAGTGCCGTCAACCTTTTGAACATCAAAAAACTGGGTAGGAGACGAAATAATATGCAGTGGTTTAAAGTACCGTCAAAAATCTTCTTTGAGCGTGACTCAATCGAATATATCCATCAGATGAAGGGCGTTCACAAAGTTATCATCGTAACAGACCGCTCTATGGTTGAGCTTGGCTTCGTTGACAAAATCACTGACCAGCTCAAGCTCCGCCGCGATCCTGTTCAGTACCAGCTCTTCTGCGACGTTGAGCCGGATCCATCAATCCAGACTGTACGCGAAGGCGTTGAGCTTATGCGCACATTTGCTCCAGATACAATCATCGCTCTTGGTGGTGGTTCTTCTATGGACTGTGCTAAAGGTATGTGGCTCTTCTACGAGTACCCAGAAGTTGACTTCAACGACCTCAAACAGAAGTTCATGGATATCCGTAAGCGTGCTTTCCGCTACCCAGACTTGGGCAAAAAAGCTCAGCTCGTTTGTATCCCAACTACATCTGGTACAGGTTCAGAGGTTACTCCGTTCGCTGTTATCACAGACAAAACAGAGCACAAGAAGTATCCACTCGCTGACTACTCACTCACACCAACAATCGCTATCGTTGACCCAACATTCACTTATGGCTTGCCAAAGAAGATCGTTGCCGATACAGGTATGGACGTTCTTACACACGCAACAGAAGCTTATGTTTCAACAATGGCTAACGACTACACAGACGGTCTCTGTATCCAGGCTATCAAGATGGTATTCCAGTACCTCGAGCGTTCTTACAACAACGGTGGTGCCGACACAGAAGCTCGCGAGAAGATGCACAACGCTTCTTGTCTCGCAGGTATGGCATTCGCAAATGCATTCCTCGGTATGAACCACTCTATGGCTCACAAGATTGGTGGTGAGTTCCACGTTCCACACGGACGTGCAAACGCTATCCTCTTGCCATTCACAATCCGTTACAATGGAACACAGCCAGACAAGATCTCAACATGGCCAAAATACAACTACTTCAAGGCTGCTGAGCGATACTGCGAGCTTGCTCGTATGCTCGGTCTCCCAGCAAAAACAATTGAAGAGGGCGTAGAGTCTTATGCTAAGGCTTGTGGTGAGCTCGGTATGCGCTTGGGCATCGTCATGAACTTCAAGGGACAGGGCTTGGATGAAAAAGAGTATCTCGCTAACGTTGAGAAACTCGCTTACCTCGCTTACGAGGATCAGTGTTCTCCAGTTAACCCACGTGTTCCACTCGTTGAGGACATGAAGAAGATTCTTACAGACGCTTACTATACAGAAGAGTTTGTCGAGAAAAAATAACGTTTTTCTCTTACAAGAACGGTGTTGCCGTTCTTGGTTGAAAAGAACTAAGTTGAGTTTTTATAAACCAACTAGATAAACAAAAAGCCACATGGAGTTTTCTCTGTGTGGCTTTTTTGTCAGATTTTGAACCAGTCAGGGCGGTCATGAATTTTCCAGGGCTGTGTGCCGCAGTTCAACCTTAATTCCTTTGAAAGTTTTACCTAAAAATTCTGCCATTCTTTCTGCAGAATAAACGCTTCTGTGATGACCACCAGTACAACCGAAACAAACTTCAAGATGATTGTAATTTTTTCCAGGATATTCTTTTATTGACATTGAGACTAGCTTTTCTGCCAAGTCCAGAAAATCTGCAACCTGCGGCTTTGATGAAAGAAATTCCGCGACATCCTTGTCCTTGCCTGTGTGCGGGCGTAATTTTTCGTCATCATACGGATTTGGGAGTGCGCGGCAATCAAAAACGAATCCTCCTCCGTGTCCACTTTCATCATGTGGAATACCTTTTTTATACGAAAAGCTTTTGACACTGACTGTCAAATTTTTGTCATCTTCATTGTGATTTAAAATTTCGTTGTTATTCATAACATTCAAAGTTTTATTCATAAAAAAAGATTAGTCAATGATAATTACATTTATCAAGGCATTGTAACAGACTGATTTTGTGATAAATTGCCCTGTCCTGTGTTTTTCATAGATTTCATTTTCAATTTTTTTGTTTTCAGTTTATAATAAATTCATGACTCCGAACCAATTTGAGATTTTTTCTGATTTTCGTGATGAATTTTGTACTTATTGCATGAAGATGAATAAGGCTTACGGGGATTTGCTTAAGCCGTTGCAGATTGCGGCCTCTGCTGATGATACGCCTGATTATCCGGTTGAAACTCCGGTTGTTTATAATTCTGCTCTTGATGAAATTACAGAAAAATCTGATATTCGTATGATTGTGATTGGTGACAACCCTGGCAAAGACGAGCAGCTGGATAAGAATAAAAAATATCTCGTTGGTCAAAGTGGCAAACTTGCGGCAGGATTCTTTGAGAAGAACGCTGAATTTAACACTGATTTCCGAAAAAATGTCATAATTCTTAATAAAACGCCTGTTCATACTGCAAAAACGACACACCTTAAATATCTTTTGAAAAAGGGTGGCAACGATGTCCGCACGCTCATTCTGGAAAGTCAGATTTTCATGGCAGAAAAAACGGCTATGCTTCATCAAGCCTTGTGCAATAATGCCGGTGAGGATGAAATTAAGCCTGAACTTTGGCTTGTCGGTTATGCCGAGTTAAAGGATAAAGGGCTTTTTCTGGGTTACAAAAAGGAACTTTCCGAAGATTATGATAAAACAGAAGAATTCTGGAACAGGGTATATGTCTTCCAGCACTTTTCAATGAATCGATTTTCCATTGATTTAAAAACTTTTATGTCTATGCATGGCGGCTTGGGAATTGTTGATGCCGCTCATGAGCTTGGAAGCCTTCATAAAAAAGAGATTTTTGAATAGGAGGGGAGAGGTCTCTCCCCTGTGCCGCATTTCATTGCGTCACACCCCACTCTGCGGGGATACCCCGCAACGCCCCGCTTTTTGCATATCACTTGCATATTTTTTCACGAAACGCTAATATTACTGCATAAATATTCATTTTTGTTGCAAAATTTTGCATACGGAGCGTTTTATGGCAAAAGATAAAGTTATTCTTGCTTATTCAGGCGGTTTGGACACAACGGTTATCATTCCGTGGCTCAAAGAAAATTATGATTATGACGTTATCGCTGTTTGTATCGATGTTGGTCAGGGCGATGACTGGGAACTTATCAAAGGTCGTGCTGTTAAGACTGGTGCTAGTGCCTGCTATGTTGTAGACGCTCGTCAGGAATATATCGAAGAATACATCTGGCCTGCACTCAAAGCAAACTGCAAATACGAGGATCAGTATCTTTTGGGCACTTCTACAGCCCGCCCTCTTATCGGAAAAATCCTTGTTGAGTACGCTCGTCAGGAAGGTGCCGTTGCAATCTGTCACGGTGCTACAGGAAAGGGCAACGACCAAATTCGTTTTGAGCTTGCAATCAAAGCTTTCGCTCCGGACTTGCGTGTAATCGCAGCATGGCGTGATCCAAAATGGGACATGGACAGCCGCGACGCAGAGATTAAATTCCTTGAAGACCGCGGTCTTGAAGTTCCAATGAAAAAAGATCAGTCTTATTCTCGCGACGAGAACATCTGGCACATCTCTCACGAGGGATTGGAGCTTGAGAAGACTGAGAACGAGCCAAACTACAAGCACATGCTCAAAAACACTGTTTGCCCTGAGGATGCTCCAGATGCTGGAGAATATGTTAAAATCGAATTCGAAAAAGGTATCCCGGTCAGTGTAAACGGCAAAAAGATGAACGGTCTTGAGCTTATGACAGAGCTTAACAAAATCGGCGGACGAAACGGTGTTGGTCTTGTTGACATCTGTGAGAACCGCTGCGTTGGTATGAAATCTCGTGGCGTTTACGAAACACCGGGCGGAGCAATCCTGTATGCAGCTCACGAGATGATTGAGCACCTCTGCCTTGACCGCGATACATATCACTTCAAACAGCAGGTTTCTTTGCGCATGAGCGAGCTTATCTACGACGGAAAATGGTTCACCACTTTAATGGACGCCTGCATGGCATTCGTTGACAAAACTCAGGAAACTTGTACTGGCTGGGTAAACCTCAAACTCTACAAAGGCTCAATCCGTGGTGCCGGCTCATACTCAAAATACAGCCTCTACAACGAGAGCATCGCTTCATTCACAACTGGTGACTTGTACGATCATCACGACGCACAGGGCTTCATCACATTGTTTGGCTTGCCACTCAAAGTCCGCGCAATGATGGAGCAGCAGGTTGGTGAAGGTCAGGCTGTAAAAGAAAGTAAGAACCTCAAAAAACGCCCGACGGAGTAATTGAAAGAAAAATTACCTCCTGTAATTTTTCTTTCTACGAGAATATTCTGTTCACCTTGCGGCAAACAGAATATTCTCTCCTGGCTAAAACCCGCATCCATGCGGGCGAGTGTTTTCAGAAAATTCTCGCTTGGCTTAAACCCCCGCATCCATGCGTGGAATGATATTAGATAGGTTTTGTGCCGCATCCATGCGGGCGAGTGTTTTCAGAAAACTCTCTCTAGGCTTTTCCCCCCGCGTCCGTGCGGGGATTTTTTTATTGTCTCTTATTAGTTTTCAGTTTGTGCTTTTTTTATCACTTTCTTGTTCTAAATCTCTTTGAAAATTCTTAAAATTTTATTCCTTTCTGTAAAAAATTGTGTTAAAATATAATTAAAATTAATGAGAACTCTGTTTATTATTTTAATGGGCATTACGCTTGCGTTTTTCCCGATTGGTGTAAAGAAACTACTTTTTAGAAAAGATTCTCTTTCGAAAAGGATGCTTTTTGTTCTTATTCCGGCATCTTTTGCGCTCATATCTCATTGTGTTTTGCTTTTTGTTTCCAACGAAATTGCGGCTTATGTTCTGTTTTCTTTTTACTTTGCGTTTTCAAATTGGATAGCTGTAGCTGTTTTTTCTTTTTGTACATGCTACACAAATAGTGAATTCAATAGCAAAGTCCTCAAATTTTTAATCATTCCGGTCAGTATCATAGATACTCTGGCACTGATTGCCAATACTTTTAGTCATTTCTTTTTTAGTCTTCACAAAATTGTATATGGCTCTTTTGAATTTTTCCGTTATTCCTTATCTGATTTGCTTACTGTCCATTTTGTTTTCAGTTACGGGCTTTATATCTATTGTTTTATCATTATCCTTAAAAAGTTTTTAAAAGAGCCGCCCACTCTGCGAATAAAATACTATTCTTTTCTTATTTATCTGGCACTGATAACATTCACTAATGTCCTGTATATTTGTATTGGCACTCCTTATAATTTTTCTATTATTGTCTATGCTTTTTGTTTTATCAGCTCTTATAATGTTCTCAACAAGGCTGTGCCGAACCTCTTGATTCAGCAGACTCTCGGAATAATCGCCGATGAGTTAAAAAATGGAATTGTTTTGCTTGATAATGACGGAAGATGTATTTATGTGAATGCCTTCGTAAAGCAAAATTTTGAATGTGGCAGTGACGAAATCCTTGATAACGAAGTTTTTGAGGATTATTTTCAGCAGCGAAAATCAACAGAGCCTGAGCCGATGGATTCTTTTGCTTGCGAGGTTGAGTACCAGTCAGAGCGAAAGCGTCTTTCTTTGAATATTACTGATTACTTAATAAAAGACGGTGAATCGATTGTCGGGCGGTATTATTTGATTGAGGATGTCACCGCAATTAAGAATCAGGCATATGAAGAAAAACTTTTGCGCACGAGGGATACTCTCACTGAACTTTACAATAAGGAATATTTTTTTGAGAAGGTTGCGCACAGGTTAAAGTATGACCGTTTCACAAGATATTACCTCATCGTTTCAGATATTGTTAATTTCAAGCTGGTTAATGACTTGCACGGAAAGCCTTTCGGAGACACGATTTTGAGGCGAAGTGCCGATGCTATCCGAAAATATGCGGCCCGCGACGTTATTTACGGCCGACTTTACAATGACCATTTTATCATGCTTGTTCCAAAGCGGCGTTTTGATGAAGAGGTTTACGCTCAGGCATTCAAAAATGACATGTCTTATCTGCAGAATTTTTCGTACAATCTGATTATCCACATGGGATTGTATGAGATTGATGATTTGACTTTGCCTGTTTCTGTTATGTGTGACAGGGCTTTCCTTGCATTACGCTCAATCAAAAATGATTATAAGACTGGTTTTGCTTATTATGATGATCATTTGCGTCAGGAAGTCTTAAAAATGCAGATGCTCATGAATGAACTTCCTGTTGCCCTCAAAACAAACCAGCTCAAGATGTATCTCCAGCCCCAGGTTACCAAAAACGGAACTCTGGTCGGTGCCGAAGCTCTTGTTCGCTGGCATCATCCTGCGCGTGGAATTATTCCGCCTGGCGAGTTCATTGAAATTATCGAGAAAATCAATATAATTTCTGATGTTGACCGTTATATTTGGGAATGTGCTTGCGCAAAACTTGCTGAATGGAAACGAGCCGGCAAAACGAATCTTACTATTTCGGTAAATATTTCCGCCAGAGATTTCTTCACTATGAATTTGCTGGAGACTCTTGTTGGTCTTATCAAAAAATATGAGATTTCGCCAAAGAGTTTGAATCTTGAGATTACAGAAACCGCCGTTATTTATGATGTTGAAAATCAGCTTAATGTTTTGGACAAGCTAAGGGCACTGGGATTTGTCGTCGAAATGGACGATTTTGGAAGCGGATATTCTAGCCTGAATATGCTGAAAGATATTTCTGTCGATGTGCTTAAAATTGACATGGCTTTCCTTCAGAAATCAAAAGATGATGTGAAAAGTCACAAAATTCTTGAAAAAATCATTATCCTTGCAAAAGAATTGGGAATGAAAGTTCTTACGGAAGGTGTGGAAAGTGGCAATCAGATTGATTTCCTTTCGGCTGCCGGATGTGACTTGTTCCAGGGATATTATTTTTCAAAACCTGTTCCTGTTAATGAATTTGAGGAAAAATATTTTAGATAAGGTAAAAATATGAAAACTACAGAAAATACAGAAGAACTCAGTTCAAAAGATTTAGAGGGTGCACTTCGCGAAATGTGCAAGCTTCTTTCAAAAAACAATGATGCTGATTTTATTTATGAATTTTTCGGCTGTCTCTTTACGCCTGCAGAAATGAATGACTTTGCAAAACGCTGGCTTTTAGTCCGCGAAATTGACAAAGGCACGACTCAACGGGATATTGCCAAAAAATTCCATATTTCTCTTTGCAAAATCACGCGCGGTTCCAGGGAGCTTAAGAAAGAAGATTCCGCTTTCCGAAAATTGCTTGATTACGCAGACAGCATATAAAACAAACCACAGATTTCACAGATTAAAATTATTGTCATAAGAAAATCCAATTTGCGGCAGCTGGGTAATCTATGATTATATATTTTTATTGAAGAAAACGCTCTAATTCAATATAATAGCCTCATAATTTTTTTAGGGGTTGTTGTTTTATGCACGCTATTGAATTGGAAAAAGCTTATAATCCAAAAGAATTTGAGGACAGAATTTATTCTCAGTGGGTCGAGAAGGGCTATTTTAAGCCTTCTAGTGATTCTGACTCACCAGTACACTCGCAGAAAAAATCTAACATCAAATATACAGTCGTCATTCCGCCGCCAAACGTAACTGGCGTTCTTCACATGGGACACGGTCTCAACAATACTTTGCAGGACATCGTTGTCCGCTATCACCGAATGAAGGGTGACGACACTCTCTGGATTCCTGGAACTGACCATGCTGGTATTGCAACTCAGAACGTCGTAGAGCGAGCCCTTAAAAAAGAAGGCAAAACACGAAATGACCTGGGCCGCGAAAAGTTCATTGAGCGCACTTGGGAAGTAACTCACGAGCATCATGACACAATCGTAAAGCAGCAGAAAAAGCTCGGTAACTCTGTTGACTGGAGCCGCGAGCGATTCACTTATGATGAGGGGCTTTCAAAAGCTGTTCGTGATGTTTTCGTAACTTTGTATGAGCGCGGACTTATGTACAAAGGTCAGCGTCTTGTAAACTGGTGTCCTCGCTGTGGAACCGCTCTTGCCGACGATGAAGTTGACCATGTTGATACACAGGGCGCAATGTACCACCTTTATTATGAATATGCAGATGGAAGCGGAAAAATCGAAGTTGCAACAACCCGCCCAGAGACATTCTTTGGTGATACAGCCGTTGCCGTAAACCCTGACGACGAGCGTTACAAGGGCCTGGTTGGCAAAATGCTCAAACTGCCACTTACCGGCAAAGAAATCCCAATCATTGCTGATTCTTACGTAGATAAAGAATTCGGAACAGGTATGGTAAAAATCACACCTGCACATGACCCGAACGACTGGGAAGTAGGTTTGCGCCACAACCTTGAAGTTATCAACCTCTTGAACCCGGACGGAACTTTGAACGACAATGTTCCTGAAAAATACCGCGGTCTCAAATGCGAGCAGGCACGCAAACTTGTAATCGAAGACTTGACTGAAGCAGGCCTTTTTAAGGGTGAAGAAAAGATGGTTCACTCTGTCGGACACTGTTACCGCTGTAAGACTGTCGTTGAGCCGTATTTGAGCTATCAGTGGTTCGTAAAAATGAAGCCGCTTGCCGAAAAGGCTCTCAAAGCTTGGCGAGACGGTGAAATCGTATTCTACCCTCGAAAATGGGAAAACACATACACTCACTGGATGGAAAACATCCGCGACTGGTGTGTAAGCCGCCAGATCTGGTGGGGCCACAGAATTCCTGCATGGTACTGTGAATGCGGTGAGACAATCGTTAGCCGTGAGGACGTTAAAAAATGTCCGAAATGCGGAAGCACAAACCTCAAACAGGATCCTGATGTTCTTGACACATGGTTCTCTTCTTGGCTCTGGCCGTTCTCTACTTTGGGCTGGCCTGAGAATACAAAAGATTTGGAAACTTTCTACCCGACAACAGCACTCGTAACAGCTTACGACATCATCTTCTTCTGGGTAAGCCGCATGATTATGGCTGGTCTTGAATTCACAGGCAAGGCTCCTTTCCACGACATTTACATCCACGGTCTCGTTCGCGACAAGCAGGGCCGCAAAATGTCAAAATCACTCGGAAACGGAATCGACCCTCTGGACATCATCGAGCAGTACGGCTCAGACGCCCTCAAATTCACTCTCTCATACCTTGCAGCACAGGGACAGGACGTTCTTGTTGACAACGACTCATTCAAAATGGGAAGCCGTTTCTGTAACAAAGTATGGAACGCAAGCCGATACATTTTGGGCAACCTTGAAGGCCGCAATTTGATTCCTGTAAAGGACAGCGACCTCAACGAGCTTGATAAATGGATTTTCACGGCATTGAACAAGGCTGCTCAGGACGCTCGCGCAGCCCTTGACGGCTACCGATACAACGATGCAGCTTCAACAGTTTACGAGTTCTTCTGGAACAATTTCTGTGACTGGTATGTTGAGGCCACAAAACTTTCATTCTGGCACGGTGATGACCACGAGAAAGACCGCGCAGTTTCAGTTCTTCTCAACGTTCTTGAAGAATCTTTGCGTCTCTTGCATCCTTTCATTCCGTTCGTTACCGAAGAGATTTACTCAAAATTGCCTTTGGCCGAGATTATCGAAAACCGCAAAAAAGCTGGTGAGCAGAAGGTTATGTCGAACGAAACATATTCTGACCTTCTCGTTACAGCTCCATATCCAGAGTTCAGCGCAACACGCGAGAATGCTGAGATTACAGCCCGCTTCGCAGCTTTGCAGGATCTCATCCGAAGTGTCCGTGGCTTACGAAACGAGTGTGGCGTAAACCCTGCAGACAAAATCAATCTTGCCGTTCTTATCGAGAAGGGCAGCGCAGCAGAAGTTTGCCGCGAAAAGGTCGAGATGATTCAGCTTCTGGCAGGTCTTTCAAAGGTTGAGTTCGTTGATGCCAAACCAACCAAGTCAATCGGTACAGTCGGCACAGGTTTTGAGGCATTCATCATCCTTGACGAGAATATCAACAAAGAACAGCTTATGCTACACTTCCAGAAAGACCTTGAAAAGGACAAAAAAGAAGCTGAGCGTACAGAAGCCAAGTTGGGCGGTAAATTCGCTGAGCACGCTCCTGCTGAAGTCGTTCAGGCTGAGCGCGACAAGCTTGCCGAGACAAAACGTCGTATCGAAAAGTTGGGAACATATATCGAAGCTTTGAAGTAAGTGGAAAGTGGAAAACGGAAAGCTAAAACTGGAAAAACACAACTTTCCACTTTACACTTTCAGTTTTCCGTTTAATAGGAGGTGCGTATGGCTAATAAATACGAAATGAAGGTTGATAAACCTGACCAGATGGACAAAGAGCACATGCAGCAGCTCAAGCATATTGTGCTTGCTCCTTATATGCAGCTTTCTACCGGGCTTATCGGTAAAGGGCGTCATGCGGGCGGCAATATGTTTCGTCACCAGATTGACACCCTTGGTATTCTTATCGACTATGGCTATATCGACTCCGTGCTTTTAAAAGCTTCTCTCGTGCATGATACGGTTGAGGATATTAAAGGTTTTGACCGAAACGAAATTATCAATGCTGATTCTGACGGTCCGCAGGTTCTGGATCTCGTTCTTGAAGTTACCCGCCGTGAAGATGAGGATAAAACTCAGTTTTTGCGCCGGATTATCAACAACGGAAGCCAAAAGGCCAAAATCCTCAAATGTGCAGACCGAATTTCTAATATGATTTCACTTGGCTTTGTCACTGACCCAAAATTCATCGAGCGGTATTGTGACGAAACCGAGTTTTTTTTGCTCCCGATGGCACTCGAAATCGATTACAACATGTATCAGGAATTGATTGACCTTGTTCGCACCCGCCGGCGTTATCTTGAAGATGGCGGATATTTCTGCGACAGGCACAAGGATTCTTCATCTGATAAAAAATAAAATTTGATTTTTTTGCCGGGATAATATGTCGGATTTTCACTTTTTATTGTCGAAAATTCACTACATTATTCACTAGTTGTAAAATAATTTGAAAATTCTTTCTTCTGCTACTTAGAATTAAAGCATGAAGAAAGTAGATTTAATTCATTCTGGCTTGCTTAAGCTTAGATTTTCATTCTTCCTGCTTTGTGCATTCATTTCTTTTGCATCTTGCAGCAATCTGACGGTTGAAGATTTTTCTTCCAATTCTTCAAATCAAAATTTATCAGCAACAGGAACTCTCACTGTTCTTGGTTCTGAATCAGTTATTTCTTCTCGTGCACTCAATGTTTCTGACATAAGTTTTGCGAAAGTTGAAGTTTCTGGCACTGGTATTGCTGTTCCTCTTGTTGCGGAGAGCACTGTAGTTTTGGGCAAAGGAAATGCAACTGTATCGAATATTCCAGTTGGTAAAAATCGTGTCGTTACGGTTTATGCTTATGATTCTGAAAATAAAAAACTCGGAACCGTTCTTCTTCGTGCTGTTACGGACATTAAATCTGGTGAAAACTCCGTTGTAGTCAATAACAATTCTACTGCCCTTGGAAACGTTTTCAATGAATTGCTTTCAAATGGCTATGATCTTTCAAAAATTACTGATGAAAAAAAGTCGGTGATTGATTCAAGGATTGAAACTTCAAAAAGCTGGTCTTTGATTGATACCGCTTCAATTGCAAATGATTTTTCAGGCAATACTTTGAAAGACAAGATTTATTATATTCTGGAAAATGGAAACGTTTCCATTATAAATAATTACGCAACTTGTTCAGTTCAGATTGGAGATCCTGTTTCTTCTGTGGCGGAAAACATCTCTTCTGGGACTACGGTTATTGAGAATGTCGCTCCTGGAACCTGGCCTGTTTATGTTACAAAAGCGGACTGAAAAATCGAAAAGTCTTTCGTGACTGTGCGTGCAGGCCTAACCTCTTCTATCACGCTTGGAAAAGTTTCGGACAGGATAATCATTCATTATAAGGGAAATTATTCGAACATCTACGCATGGACAGAGAATCCAAAAGTTGAGGTTTTTGGAGCTTGGTCAGGAAAAGCGATGGAAGACTCTGACGGTGACGGTTGGAAAGATGTCGTAATCGAAAAGACTTCTTGCAATTTGATTTTCAATAATCCGGGACAGACAGGAGACCTCAGCCTTACAGCAGGAGAATGGTGGTACAAAGACGGTGTATGGTACGAAGAAAATCCTGATGACTCTGTAGTGCCTGTTCTTGAATCTTTTACGGCAGATAAATCTGGAATTGTTTCGGGTGAAGTTTTTCTTTCTGTGATTGCCAGCGATGACAAGTCTCTTTCAAAGATTGTAATTACGCTCGATGATTCAAGTCTTCTGGTAAAAAATGTGAGCGGAAATTCTGCAAACGCTGAATATACATGGAATACGCAGACTGTCAAAAATGGTGAGCATGTCGTGAAGGCTGTGGCTTATGATGCGGCGGGAAATATTTCTGCAGTAAGGACTCTGAATTTCACGACAAATAATGAAAATCTTCCTCCGGTGGCAAAAATTTCTGGAACAATTGTTGCGGGTGCTGGAAAAACAATTGTCTATTCTGCCGCAAACTCTTTTGACCCGAACGGTGGCGATATTACTTCTTACAAGTGGACTGTGACTGGAGCCGTTTGTGATTCAACGACCGCAAGGAAAATCAATGTCATGATGCCGGGCACTGCTGGCTCAAGCGTAAAAATTTCACTTGTCGTGACAGATGACGAAGGGGCGGATTCAGAAAGTGTTTCGATTGATGTCACAACAGTAAAAATCGATGAGAACTGGAATTTTCGCGATGAGACGATTTATTTCCTTATGACAACTCGATTTTATGACGGAGACAAAACAAATAACGCTTATTGCTGGGAAGACGAGGCATGTTTTAATTCAATTACATTGGGCGATCCGGGCTGGCGCGGTGACTTTAAGGGACTTATCGAGCGGCTCGATTACATCAAGGCACTTGGATTCAGTGCAATCTGGATTACTCCAGTAGTCGAAAATTCGAGCGGCTTGGACTATCACGGCTATCATGCGACAAATTTCAGCAAGGTTGATCCACGTTATGCCGGCTTGAACGAAGACCCGATGCAGGCTTATCAGAATCTTATTGATGCCTGCCATGAAAAAGGAATTAAAGTCATTCAGGATATCGTTTTGAATCATACTTCAAACTTCGGTGAGGATGGAATTTTCAGAATTTTTGACACGACTGACAAACGACCAGGAAAAGACGGCGTTACAAAGGCTGTCACTGCATTCTCGCAGAATGAGAGCGCAAGTGCGTTGTCTAGCGGACTTTATGGCCTTGACTGTCTCAAAAAGGCTGTCGCAGGAAAAGATTACTGGCTGCTTGATGGTGGAGCGCAGTTCAGAAGCAGAATCAATGCTATGAAAGAAGATGAAAATGACACCGAGCGGGCTTATCACCATGAAAAAAGTATGCAATGGGAAGGCTACACTGTTCAGACTGCCCAAATGGCGGACGACTGTGTTGACATCAATACAGAAAATCACAAGGTCGCAGAATATATACGAAATGCTTACATCAAGTACATAAATATGGGAGTTGATGCGTTCCGAATCGACACGGTTAAGCACATAAGCAGGCTGACATTCAACAAGGAATTTTTGCCGTATTTCAAGCAGGCTGGTGAGGCAAACGGAAAGAATTTTTTCATGTTCGGTGAAGGTTGTGTTCTTCGGAATGAGGTCTGGAATGACAATAAACCGCCGATTTTCTATCCCATTCTACACCTGGAAGGGAAATGATGATTCATATTCCTGGAGTGAGACCGATCCTCTTGAAAACGAAAAAACTGTATATCAGCATTACAACGACAATCTGAATCCTGAAAGCCAGCCTGTGAGCAATAACGCTTTCTTGAACGGCAACGATTATCACGAGCCGGACAGAAGCCAGTCAAGCGGCCTTGATATGATTGATTTTTATATGCATCACTGTTTTGGCTCTGCAGGAAGTGCGTTCGGCGTTGCAAAGCAGGAAGACAAATTTTTCAACGATGCTACATACAACGTTACTTATGTTGACAGCCATGATTACGGCTCGAATGAAGGCGGATATCTGTACACGCGCTATTCTGACGGAACCGATGCATGGGCTAATAATTTTAGTTTTATGTTCACATTCCGTGGAATTCCTTGCGTTTACTATGGCTCGGAAATTGAGTTTCAGAAAAATTGTCAGATTGAGCCTTATACAAACGGAAACAAAGTTCCTTATGCGAGGTCCGGGCGGGCTTATTTTGGAGACCATCTTGAAGGAAGCGTAAGTGCAAGTGATTATGGCGTTTATGAGGCCAGCGGAGTAGTTGCATCGACTTTGAGCAGCCCGCTTTCACAGCACTTGATTCGTCTGAACAAAATCCGGCGTGCGATTCCAGCCTTACGAAAGGGGCAGTATTCAACGGAAGGTTGTTCCGGTGCCATTTCTTACAAGCGCGCGTACAAAAAAGGTGAGATTGACAGTTATGTTCTTGTTACTGTTGGAGGTGGTTCCACATTCACAGGTGTTAGGAGCGGAACTTACATCGAAGTTGTGACAGGAACTTCAGTGAATTGTAACGGAACTCTCACATCAGATTCTATCGGCGAGGGAAATGCCAGAATCTATGTGCTGCAGACAGGAGACGGCGTTGAACCGACCGGAAAAATCGGCAGTGACGGCGCATATCTAAAATAAATTGCAAATAAAAATTTGGAGGAAATACAAAATGAAAAAAATCTTGGTTGCTTTGACGGGAGCTCTTTTCTTGCTGGCTTCCTGCAGCACTTCGTCTGGGGATGATTCAGATGATTCGAACAGAGCCTTTGTGCCTGGTGTTCAAATCAGTTCATCTGCATCTTCTTATTATGTCGGCGAATCTGTTGAGCTTAAAGCTGTTGCCAGTGGAAATGGAACTTTGAGCTATCAGTGGTACAAGGTCGATGGAGAAAAAGATGTTGAGATTAAGGACGCAACCGAAGCTGTTTATACATCTCAGGAAACGGAGGCCGGTGATTTTTCTTATGCTGTCCTTGTAAAGAATACAGTTGGTGGAAAATTTGCGGAAAAACGCTCGGAAAACGTTAAAATATCAGTCTCTATAAAAGAAGCTTCGAAAGCCGAAAAACCATGGGTGAACGAAATAAAATCTGAAAAACTTACTTATGCCGCTGGTGAAAGCATTAAGATTTCTGTAAAGGCATTTGCTCTTGATGGCGGCGTTTTGAGCTATAAGTGGTTCAAAGATGACGAAGAAATTGCCGGTGCTACAGAAAATGAATACACTTGGGCAGAATCTGCACCGGGTGCTTACAAATTCAAAGTTTCTGTTACAAGTACATTGAATGAAACTACGGCAACCACAGAGTCTGAAAATATTGAAATTATTGTAAGTGACGTTGCAAAAAGAGACGCTGAGACTCCAAAATTTACGACTGCACTCGCATCTTTGACTTGCAAAGTAGGTGAAGATGCAAAACTGGTAGTTGATGCTACAGTTTCTGATGGTGGTACAATCACATGGCAATGGTATAAAGTCGATTCAGATAATAATTCTTCTGCAATTGCTGGCGCAAAGAACAAAGAATTCTCGATTCCAACCGAAGATTTTGGTGAGACTACATATAAAGTCATTGCGACCAACAACAATCCTTCTGCAACTGGAGAAACAAAGGCCGAGGCGAGTTTGTCTTGTGTTGTAATTGTTTACGATCCATCAAAAAAGAATGCGAAAGTTCCGTCAATTGTAAGTCAGCCGCAAAGTGTTACTTACACGGAAATTGATGAGATAAAACCTTTGACCGTAGTTGCTTCCGTTGAAAGTGCCGCCGGTGAGGAAGATGATATTGGTGTTTATAAATATGCCTGGTATAAAGTGGGTGATGAAGAAGCTGTTGCGGATACTGAGTCATACACTCCGCAAATTTCAGCAATTGGCTCTGCAAGCTACTATGTTGTCGTAACAAATGAGTACGCGAATGCAACCGGAAACAAAACTGCCAGCGTAAAATCAGATGTCGCAACAATTACGGTTAATGCTTATGAACCGACAAAACCTGTCATTACAAAACAGCCGGCAAGCTCACGGTACATGTTCAAAGATTTGCCGGAAGATTTGTCTGTAAAAGCTGTCGTTGATGAAGGCAAGCTCAGCTATCAGTGGTACATGATTGTCGATGGAGAAGAAAAACTTCTTGAAGGCGAAACTTCAAAATACTATGAGAATATCAGCACAGAAAAAGAAGGAAGTTTCAATTATTTCGTCCGTGTGACAAATACTGTTGAGGCAAAGGATAAAAAATATACAACTTATACTGACAGTGCAATCGCGAAAATTGTGGTCGGAGTTCCTGTTGAGAATGTTGATGCTGCCATTCCTGTTTTCTCAAAGGCTCTTGAAAACAAATCTTATGAAATCGATTCTGCTGCTGTCACAGCCCTTGATGGAACGGCTACAGTTTCTGATTCTGGAAAAATTACGTATCAGTGGTACACGGTTGTTGACGGAAAAGATACTGTTATCAAAAATGCAGCATCTGCAACATACACTCCAGTTGTTACAACAGCTGGCTCAACAACATACAAAGTCGTTGCTACAAATACAAATCTTTCTGCAACTGGAAGCACTACAAGCACTGCTTCGATGACTGTGACAATCACTGTTGTAAACAGTACGCTTAAAAATGCTGCAAGTCCTGTAATCACAAAACAGCCGGTTTCTGCCGACTACACGGAAGGTGATAGCGTAGCAGCTCTTTCTGTGACAGCAGATTTTTCGGCTACGGGCGAAAAGGGAACCCTTTCTTACCAGTGGTACAAAGGCGAGGAAGCGATTTCCGGGGCAAAAACTGCGACATACACACCTGATATTTCAGTTGAAGGTGAAAATTCTTACTATGTAATCGTAACGAACACAATCGAAAAGAAGGAAGGCGTTGGTATCGATACAGTTTCTGTTCATTCTGATACTGTAAAAATTGCGGTAAAGGCACTTACTGTTGAAAAACCAAGTGTTTTAATTGATATTGAGCCGACGGTTTATAAAGTTGGCGAAAAATATACGTTCAAGGCAAAAGTTTCTGGCGTTAAGGCAGATGCAAATCTTTCTTATGCGTGGTATGAAGGTACATCAGTGGTCGGAACTGGTTCCGAATATACGGATTCAAAATCTTCAAAAGGAACATATTCTTACACTTTAAAAGTAACAAACACTCGCAAAAACGGTACAAAAACTGTTTCAGAAACAGGAGATGCTTCTGCTTCGGTTGAAGTAAATGAATTTAAAATCGTAGCTGAAACTCCTGTAATCACAAAACAGCCTGTTAGTGCATCTTATGAGGCTGACTCAACATCGGCAACGGCTCTCAATGTTGTAGCAAGTGTCAAAGATGGCGGAAAACTCACTTATCAATGGTATTCAAATTCAACTGATTCCAACAAGAACGGAACTCCAATTTCTGGAGCGACAGGCGACTCTTATACTCCAAAATTGACTGAAGGCACGACTTATTACTACTGTGTCGTAACGAATACCCTTACTATTAATGGTGAATCTGATTCTGAAAGCACGGCTTCTGCTGTTGCAACAATTTACATGGCTGGTAACAAAACTTATGCCGCTAAACCAGAGTTTGATTCTCAACCGGAATCAGCTTCTTACAAACAGGGCGACAAGGCAAATGCTCTGACAGTTAATGCAACTGCAACTGCAAGCGGAAAGGCTCTTTCTGGAAACATTACTTATCAGTGGTATTCAAATTCTGCAAATTCTAATCAGGGCGGAAAATTGATTTCGGGCGCAACGTCAAAATTTTATACGCCGTCAACAGCTGATGCCGGGGAGATTTATTATTATTGTGTCGCAACAAATACAGCTGATAATGCCGAGCGTGACAAAACATCATCTGCAAGTTCAAATGCTGTTAAAGTCAGTGTGAGTGAACTTATTCCTGCCAAACCGGAAATTTCAATTGAGGGTGGAAGCTCTTATGTGTCTGGAAAATCTCTTACACTTACAGCAAAAGCTTCTTCAGCGGATACTGGCGCAAAATTCAATTATCAGTGGTACAAGGTCAATGGCACATCATACGAGAAGATTGAAAATGCTGTCTCTGCAACTTATGAAGTGAAAGAGACCGCAACGACTGAAACTGTATTGAAGTTTGCTGTTGGTGTTACAAGCACTGTCTCAAACGGAAGCGTAACAAAAACTTCCGCTGAAAAGAAATCTGAAATTGTTGAAGTAAAAATTACTTTGCCAAGTGATGATGGAAATGCAGGAATCGGTTTCGATTTTAACTAAAAAATACTTACAAATGAGAGAATTATGAAAAAAATATCTTTTAGAAATATTCTTGCAGGGCTGGCGGTTTGCTCACTTTTTAGCTTACCATTTGTTTCCTGCGCAAATCTTTCTGATTCAGAATCAAATTCTGTGGAATCTTCTATAGAATACGGCTCAATTACAATCAGCGGCGGAAATCCCGGCTCTCGTGCGCTTGATGTCGATTCATTAACCAGCGCAAACGTGACTGTCAGTGGTTATGGAATCAAAGATATCGTTAAAAATGATGTCTCTATTTCAGCAGGAAAGGCAGAGGGCATTACAATTGAAAAAATTCCTGTCGGTCGCCGGGTTGTGACTGTCAAAAGCAATGTTGACGGTGCTGTTTTGCGTGCCGTGTGCGACATTGTGGCTGGCTCAAATTCTGTGACCGTAAACTGGGCAAGCACGGCTGTCGGAAATGTCTATTACTATCTTGCACAAAAACAGGAAATTGCATCCGTTGAGAAATCCGTTTTTGAAAATGCGATTCCAGCTGTTCATGCAAGTCTTGTAAATGCAGAGGCGATTGCAAACGACATTACAGCTTTGAAAGATTCGTCAAACTATATTCTTGACTATGGAACTGTAAAACTGAACTACAAGAATACAAACGGCTACACAGTTCAGGTAACGGATATTGCTTCCGCAAAAACAACTTTCTCCGCTGCAAATGGAACAGAAACTTTGAAAGGTTATCCTGGCGAATGGAAAGTTAAGGTTTTTGATGAAGCGGGCACTCTCAAATCGGCAGAAGATGTTTTGATTGGTGCAGGAAAGGAAACGAAGATTAGCCTTGAATACGGTGAAGGCATCGATTTGACCGGCAAAACAATTATCTTTGTGAAGGCAAGTTCTGCTCCTGATATCTGGGCTTGGGAAGATGGAACTGGCGGTGTAGCTTTGACTGATAAAGCTGGCGGAAAATGGGAAACTTCGTCTACTGCAACAAAAATGGTTCCTGTTACTTCCGGTTACATGGATTCTCCAGCGGGCTGGTACATGATTGATTATACAACACTGGCGACTGGTAAAACTATTAAATTCAAGCTCAATTGGTCTGATCCAGAAATAACCGGTGCGGCTGGCACATTCTGGTATGACTCTTCTGCGTCCACGACAAATCCGTCTCCTGTAACAGCAGGTATTAAGCTTTCTGTCGTAAATCCGCAGCTTCCAGTTGCTCCTGCAGTCACAATTTCTCCGGCAAAAGAAAAAATCAGTGTGAATTCTTCAATTACTGTAAGTCTTACAAACGGATATGACACAATTTCTGATGCAAGCGTAAGTATAACTGGTGATGTCACAAAGACTTATTCGTATTCAGACTTCACGGATGATGTCCTTACAATCGAAGTGGGCGAGGGCGGTCTCGGCATCACAGAGGCCGGCAAGTCAATCACTGTAAATGCAAGCGTAACTAACACTAAAGGAACGGCAAATAAAACAGCGACTTACACGACAAATGTTACAAAAGAAGACCCGTTTACCTGGGACAATGTGAACTGCTATTTCGTCCTTACTGACAGGTTTGCTAACGGAGATACTGGCAACGACCACAGTTACTACAGGCAGAACAAGGACAATAATCAGACTCTTGCAAGCGGCTATAACAATGTTGCAACATTCCATGGTGGTGACATTAAAGGTCTTACGGAAAAACTTGGCTACCTCAATAATCTTGGCGTAAACGCAATCTGGATTACTGCTCCTTACGAGCAGGCTCATGGCTGGTGTCAGGGCGGCGGAAACGGATTCCCTCACTATGCTTTCCATGGATATTATACTCAGGACTGGACTTATATGGATCAGAACATGGGAACAATCGAGGAATTCAGAACATTCGTAAATGAAGCCCATAAACTTGGAATCCGTGTTGTAATGGATGTCGTTATAAATCATACCGGATATAACACTGTTGAAGACATGCTGACATATAAATTCGGAAACTACGGGGCAGTAACCATGAGCCACGGATGGTGCCAGAATGCCGGAAATTGGAATGCAAATCCTAATGGCGGAGAAAAGGGAAATCCTGTCAACGGCTATAATTTTATCGGCGACTATTGGAAAAATGATTACTGGGATAATTCATGGTGGGGTTGCTGGATTCGCTCTTTCGGTTTCTCAAATTATGAAACCGGTGGCGAACTTTGTAGTTCACTTGCCGGTCTGCCGGACGTAAGAACTGAAATGACCGACAGTGTTAAAATCCCGGCTTTCTTGAAGACAAAATGGGAGAGCGAGCCTGATGCAAGTCTTGTTCCTTCTGAAAGTGGAAATACATGCGGAAACAAATACGGTGATTATAAACTTCCATCTGTAGCCAGCGTTGACTGGTACGGAAAGACTGGTGATTGGCGTAGAGACAAGGAGTGTGCTCCGACTGATTATCAGATTATCTGGCTTTCGGCCTGGGTTCGTGAGTTTGGTATTGACGGCTTTAGATGTGATACCGCAAAACACGTTCATATGTACCGCTGGGGGCAGTTGAAGGAGGCTTGTCAGAGTGCTCTTGAGGCCTGGCGAAAAGATTCTTCAAAAACTGATACTGCCGGTGCAAAAGAATGGACTGAAAATTTCTGGATGACAGGTGAATGCTTTGATTGGAAATCAATTGAAGGCAAGGGCGAATATTACACGACGGGAAAATTCGATTCGATGATTGAATTCTCTATCGGTGGCGGAAATCATTGGGAAAGCTCTGGTTACGCATATCATACACCTTCTATTGATGAAGATAAATGGCAGAATTATCTCAAAATTAACAGCAATGAAGACAGTGATTCAAACGGCAACCGAAACAATGTCCTGACTTATATTTCAAGCCATGATACGCGCTTGGGCCGCTGGCCAAATCAGGATGAACTTGGAACTATGTTTGTACTTCTTCCGGGTGGCATTCAGATTTACTACGGTGATGAGACTGCTCGTGAAAAGGCTTATGCGGATTGTGGTGACGGTGATATGGCAACCCGAGGCGACTTCGACTGGTCTCAGGCAAACGGCGATTGTGCAAAGCACTGGGGCAAAGTCGGCACATTCCGAAAGTTCAATCCTGCTGTTGGTGCTGGAACTGGTTCTGCCACAAAACGCACTTACAATGGTGCGGCCGGCTCAAACAAAGTCGCAATCGGAATCAGCGGAACTTCTGTTGATGTAAGTGATTTGTTTGCGGACGGAACGACTGTTTACAATTGGTACGATGGAAATCATTCAACTGTAAGCGGCGGAAAAGTAACATTTGCGGGCGGTTCAATGAAGCAGCCGATTTTGGTCAGCGAAAAAAATCCTGCTGATTACGGCGTGTCATTCTAGGTGGTTTTGAGAGCGGTGATTATTCAGGAATGAAGTCTCCGCTTCTTCAAGTTTATGGGAACTTCGAGAAACTGAAGTTTTTCGAGATTCCCTTATACAAAATGATTATGGAAAAAAGTTCAAAAATGCGAAAAAAACTTTCTCTTGTAGCTTGTTGCTTAATCTTCCTCACTGGATGTTCAAATTTAATTTCTGTTAACGAAAATCCTTCGGGGCAGAGTGAACAGATTCAATATGGAAGTCTTGTCGTTGGCGGAGTTGATTCTTCGCGAGCAATTGATGTCAGTACGATAACGAGTGCGACCGTGAGTGTCTCTGGAAACGGAATTGATTCCGATATTTCAAAAGAAGTTGACGGCATTTCCGGCGGAATTTCATCCGGCATTACGCTTGAAAAAATTCCGGCTGGTAAAAATCGCGTTGTAACTGTAAAAAGCAATGTAGACGGTGCTGTAATCCGTGCTTTGGTTGACATTGAGGCCGGGAAAACAGCAATTTGTGTTGTTAAATGGAGCACAACCGCCGTCGCCAATATTTTCTATAATCTTATCAAAACAGAAAAAATCGATGTTTCTTCTATAGATAAGTCTGAATTTGATTCATACATTCCAGCTGTTCATGCAAGCCTGGTTAATGCCTCTGCGATTGCAAGAGATTACAAATTAGGTTCTCTCAAAACTGCTGCTGATTACGTTCTTGATTATGAAAATGTAAAAGTAACTGCAAAGGGAATTGCTGGATGGACAGTTCAAATTACGGATATTGCGAGCGAAAAAAAACTGGTCGAGTCTGATGATGAAAGTTTTGTGCTCAAAGCGGCGCCCGGAACATGGAAAATCTGGGTGTTCGATGAAAACGGCGACTTAAAATCTGATTTTGTAAAAGATATTACGGTCTCGGAAAACAACGAAAGCTCTCTGAATATCGTTCATGTTGGAGGCGGACTCCAGGTTTCTGGCAAAATTGTCGTTCATGTGCCAAGCTCTCTTGGCTATTCTTATGTTTGGGCATGGAATCTGGTAACGAGCGATAATTACACTGGTGGAGCTTGGCCTGGAAAACAAATGACTTTAAACGGTGATTTCTATGATTTCACGATTGAGGGAAAAACTTCTGCAGCTCTGATTTTCAATAACGGCTCTGGCGGAAGTGCAGGGAACGGTCAGACTTCAGACCTTTATCTTACGGAAGGTGAATGGAATTATATCGGCGGGGCGAGCGGAACTGCTGACAAAACAGGCTCTTCAATTCCTGCCAATTTCGAAAAATCATCTGTCGAAGAAAAACTATCCGTAGTTTACAAGTCTGGTGATGAAATTGAACCTTCAACACCCACAAGACTCGGTGCATTCTACGAAAAAATCGCAACATCATTCAGTATTTGGTCTCCTGATTCAAGTGATGTAAAAATTGCGGTTAAAAAACAGGGTGAATCTGATTTCACGGAGTATACTTGCAAAAAAGGCTTTGTGGTTGATGGAAATTATCCTGACAACTCGAATATTTATGGCGTAACTGTTACAGGCGACTGTAATCTGGCGGAATATCAGTTCTTTATCGGTGGAATTGCTGTCCGCGATCCTTACGGAAAGATGGTTAAATACGTTGAGAATTCAATTCCTTCATGCGGAAACAAATTGATTCCTCAGAGCGAAAATGTTCTGTGCAATAACAAGGCTTTTTATGAGAACGGTCCAATCGGTTCTTCTTGGGCTGGTCCTAGCGTGAATATTGTTGTTGATGCAGAAAATATTCTTCCTTCTGACGGCTCATGGGCAGAAAGGCCTGCTCTTGAAAGGCGAACGGATGCGATTGTTTACGAAGTTCATGTTCAGGATTTTACTTCTTCTTCGACTTGGAACGGAACTGAAATCAACCGCGGTAAATTTAAAGGAATGACCGAAAGCGGAACGACTTATACAAACGGAAGTGCCACTGTAAAAACAGGGCTTGACCACCTCAAAGAACTAGGCGTAACCCATGTTCAGATAATGCCGATGTATGACTTTGCGACAAAATATGTAAATTCCACCGGGCAATTTTACAACTGGGGCTATGATCCTGTGAACTACAATGTTCCGGAAGACCGGTATTCAACTTGTCCCGGCGATTATGTTGAGCGAATCCGCGAGGTTAAGGACATGGTGAACGAATTCCACAAGAACGGAATCCGTGTCGTCATGGACGTTGTTTACAATCACACTTTTGCAAATGAAATGTTCGGGAATATCACGGGCAAGTATTACACGGCAAAAGATTTGTCCGGCTGCGGAAACAGCGTCGATGTTTCAAATGCAATGGTCAGCCGAATGGTCAGAGATTCGTTGGAATATTGGGCGGAAATCTACAATATTGACGGCTTTCGCTTTGACCTCATGGCAATCTTCACAAAAAATGCCTTGAATGACTGGGGAACTTACCTCAATAATACAAACCCGGAGACAAAAGACCGAAATCTTCTGATGCAGGGCGAACCGTGGCAGTGCAATAATAATCAGTCTGCTGATTATGGATATGCGAGCGCAATTCCGGGGCTTGCAAATGCTCATATCGGCTGCTTTACAGGAAAATGGCGTGAAACTCTCAAAGGTTCGAGCGATGATGGAAATACTTTGGGCTACATTTTTAGCGGACGGCAGGATAAAGACGGCTCAAACACTTTATTGAATACAACCGTTGGAATTCGAGGCTCCGGAACAGGCCTTGGAAGTGACAGTGAAGGAGTCTGGACTCGTTACTTTACGGCAAATCCGGAGCAGGCCGTGAATTATCTCATGGCTCATGACAATCTGTGCTTTTACGATAAAATTCGCGCTGCAGGAACTGATTATATGGGCTATGCTGATGCAATCGTAAAATTCGGTCACGGAATTTTGCTTGTAAGTCAGGGAATTCCTTTTATCCACGCAGGCGATGAATTTTTGCGGACAAAAGCTGTCGGAACATTTGCGAGCGAGGCCCATAATTCTTATATGTGGGGAATCGAAATGAATCAGATAGACTGGGCGTTAAAAGCTGAAAATCTCGGGTGTTTTAATTACCACAAAGATGTGATTCATTTCAGAAAAGAAAACGACGGCCTGCGTTACAGGAGTGGGGTGGGCGAAACTTCAATTGATGGAAATGTAATCTATTATACTGTAAGGAATTCTTCTTCCTCTCCGGAAAATAAAAACTCCACCCTAAAAATCGTAATCAATCCCGGTGCTGACTTTGACTATCAGGGTGGCGGCACAATGGTAATGAACAAGAGCGGCTCCCTTTCTTCCGAAAGCAGAAAATGCGAGGGAACCGGAATAACGATTTTTAAGGAATAAAACAAAAAGGGCTGTCCTCTTGGACAGCCCCTGCTTTTGCTTTGAAAATTGACTTTACTTTTTCAAGCCCACAGTAATCTGTGCGATTTCACCGCTGCGTGCAAAAAGTTTTTTGCTTTCTGAAGCTGGCAATGTGTTTCCTTCAAAGCTGGCTTTGTTTCCGTCTTTGAATTCTACAGTGATTGACTCGGCTTTTTCGTTATCGTAAACGATTTTTGTGCCGCACCAAGTGAAATCAAGTTTTCCGCCGTCGAATTCAGCTTTGTCGAGGAAGATTGGCTCAAATGAAGCTTTTCCTTCCTTGATTTTAAGACCAAGCTCGCCCCAGCGCGTGAGAATTTCTTCCTTAACCTGACCTGTCATGCCTGGCTGTTTTGCTCCCTGCAAGTAAGGTGTGTGTGAGTAAGGATCGAACGGGAATGCTCCGTATTCGGTCGGGGTTTTGCTTGCGCCCAGGCCTTTTTTGACATCCTTGTAGAATGAAATCAAATCATCCTTGCCGTCACAAATGTTTTCCTGAACTGCGAGCAAAAGTTTTGAGACCATGTGCCAGTAAATGCAGCCCAAGCCTTCGTAAGCGTAGAATCCGCCGGAACGACCTGTGAAAGACTGATGATTGAAAATCTTTTCGTAGAGCGAATCAAGAATCTTGACTTCTTCTGCACTAGGCTTTTTGCTTTCTTCCATTGTGCCGAAGAAATCTTTCATTACGTCGGCATTTCGGAAAAGCGGGTTGAAGTGGTAGTTTCCGTGGTCGTCCTTTTTGAGGATGATGCTTCCTGTTCGCTCGATGAGTGAGGCGAGCGGTGCGACATCTTCTTTTGTGAGGACGTTTTTGTTCATGAAGTCCGGCAAAGTGCTGTTCGGGTAGAGCATGTAAGAATACTGGTTCGGCTCAAACAAATCACTCTTTCGCAATGCCTCCACAAGTGCCTTTTTCTCTGTTTTCTTCAACAAGCCGCTGCTCAAAATTGCAACCTGACCTTCGAGCATGAGCTTGAGATTGCTGTTCTTGATCTCATTTTCTGAAAGGTAAACCGAGTTGTATGAGTGATAAAGATTGTCATCGCGTTTGTTTGCCTGAATTGAATTTTTGATTCCTGTCGCAAATGCTTTGAGGGCTGCTGAAATTTCTGCGCCTTTAAGCTCTGCGTATTCTGAATCAAATCCGTTTGCGTAAAGGGCCGTACGCTCCTCTTCGAACAAAAGCCCCATGCTGTCAGTGAATTCTTTTCGCTGTCCGTCGGTGAGAGTCTTGTTTTTGTTGAGAGAAGAATAGATTGCAGCTGCTTTTTTGAGAGTTTCTGCAACAGTTTTGTTGATTGGGAAGCTTGCATCGCTTTCGCCGAACAAATCTGTGAGGAATGTAAGCATTCGCTCCAAATAGCACATTGTTACTACAGAAGTTCCGAAACCTGCGAGCGCATTGTTCGCATCGTTCCATTCTGGTCGCTGTCCGTTCATCCAGATTCCTGATTCTGGGATAAGGTTGAGCACTTTTGCAAGAACAAGCTGAATGATTTTTGTAGTCATTGTCGTGAGCTGAACCGAGCCGTCTTTTTCGAGAATCAGCCGTGCGTCAGTTCCGTATTCTTTTTCGAGTGCTTTGAGCTTTTTGTCCATGTCGTAGTCAAATAGGAGAGAATTTCGTGGTGAAGCGTAAATCTCTTTGTATGACTTGAACCGGTACGGAAGATTTGAAGTTGAGAACACCTTTTCGGTGAGCATTTTTGTGAGGGCTTCTTTGTCGTAATTCGCAAGGAATTCAAGGAGCTTCTGCAAGTAGATTACCTGATGATCGCCCCAGTAGCCGTACTGTGCCCACGGATTGCCTTTTTCCGGAACTTCCCAGTCAAGCTCGTTGCGGCTGATTCGGTATGGGTTGAAACCTTCGACAGTCATTGTGTCCAGGAAGACTGCAACGATATTCTGAACATATTCCGGGTATGACCACAAAAGTGCTTCCCAGTTCTGGAAAATGTCGCGCCAGTTGCCCTCGTAATTGATTTTGTCGTTGCCGTTTGAATCCAAAATCTCGATGTTGAAGCGGTTCCATGGTCGGCTTGGGTCTCCATGCCGGCGGGAGAATGTGAGCGGAAGATATTCAAGGAAGAATCTTTTGAGCTGGGGATTGTTTGTTCCGAAAACAAGCTCTTTTAATTCGTCGTAAGAAACTGAATCTTTTGAAGCCAAAGCTGACTTTGAAACGAGCGATTCAAGCTCCGCACCGAGCTTTTTGTTGCGGTGTTTTGCGAATACGATGAAATCAGCAGGCTGGATTCGGCCCTGATTGTAGAAAATTCCGCCTCGCATGATGTTGAACATGACGTTCGTGCGATGGTGAAGGTCGCCAATTTTGTTCTTTGTAGACTGGATTCCGTCTGCGGCAGCGATGTTTGCCTCAAGTTTGGCCTCTGTCTCGGCAATGTCTGCAAGAAGCAGGCGGACCGCATTTTCGCGCTGAGTGATTTCGTCCTGCAAATGGATGATTTTTGAAATGTCGTAGTTTGTATCAAAAATCTGCTCCCAGCATTCTGCGGCCTTACCTTCAAGCTCTGAGTCGTGAACGATGTAGCACTCGGCTCTCTTTCCGTTCATTTTGTTTGGCTCGCTGTAAAGCTGCTCCCGGCTTCCGTTCAAGAAGTATGGAACTGCATTTTCTGAAAGAATCATTTTGTCTGCGGTTGAGAACCAGCATACGTTTGCCGTGAGAGATTCACTTGGCTCTGCCCGGTCTGTTACGACAGAAGAAAGTGAAATGAGCGCGATGTTTGCTCCGTCAATCACTTCACTTTTTTTGTATGCGTCAAGAAGAACGCTTTTTGAGCTTTGAATTTCAGAAGGACTTGTCGAACTCATGATGTTTCGGCATCCGTCCAGAATTTCGAGGCTGATTTTTTTGTTTGTGAGGTTTTCGATTCGGGTCATTTTGACCAGACCGTATTTTGCGCTTGATGTCCATCCGTAGCGGTAAGCGATTCCTGCAGCGAGGTTTATTTCCTCGAACCAGACTTTGCTTCCGTTGAGATTTTTGTAGATATTGCGCTGAAGGTTGAGCTGCTCGGCGTATCGCTCTTTGCCTGTGCTGTAGAGATTTTCAAATGGCTGCCAGACAAGCCCCTTGCCCTCGTTCTTAATTTTGATGATTGTGACCGGGCCTGTCGTGCCCTTTGTATCCTGGAGTTTATCGCAGGTGTAATATGGGAAGATTGCGTATTCACAGTTTTTTCGGCCAGCGGTGATTCCGCCCTGTGCCCAGCAGAAATTCCAGATGTCGCTGGAACTTGTGATTGTCATGAAAAAGTCTGTCATGCAATCAAAATTTTCGATTTTGTAGAATGGCTCTCCGTCAAGAATTACCTGACTTCCGCGAACTTCTCTTTTCATAGTATTAACCTCTGATTCATTAAACACGGTAAACCTCCAAAAAAAATATCAATTTTTTACAATCAATATCATTATTTTAGTTTAAAAAAATGATATAAGCAAACTTTATTTACACGCGGAAAGCATTTTGGAGTCAGCGACTGTTAAAAAGTTGATTGAAATATGCAGAATGAAAATCATCGAAAACTAAAAAAAAATCAAACTTGTGACAAAAAAATGTGATAAAAAAAATAATTTTAATATTTTTTAGCAGATTTCGGCTCTAATAATCATTTCATAAATCAAAACACAGATTGCAAAAAAGGAGGCAATTATGAAAAAGATTTTTAGAAATGTGGTCGCAGCATTCGCTGCAGTTATGCTCGTAAGTGCATTTGCATCATGCTCAGACAGTGATGATTGTGATGACAAGAAGGATGATAAAAAAACAGAACAGCAAGACGAAAATAAAGGCGGAAAAGATCAGGACGCGGTTGCTGGCGTAAGTGGTGATGAAATTACATTCCCTGTAACTGATGCATCTACTAATGCGGAGAATACAGTTCTTCTCATCAAATATGATCGAAGTGCTGCTGGTGCAAACGAACTCATCACAATTTCTGATGCAGAACTCAAAGTTCTTGTAAATGGCACAGTTTCAAAAACTTATAACAGCATTTCTTTTACCCTCGATGAATACGGCTCATCTTTCAGCGGAAAAACTGGTCAGCTCACAGACAAGGATGACATGAAGGAATATAAAACAAAACTTAGCATTGGAAAAACGGTTGCTGCAAATGATACTGTAAAAGTTCAGCTTACGAAGGGTACAATTTCTGGTGCTGGAAAAGATAAGGTTAACTTGGGCGATGTCGTTGTTGCTCTTGTAGATATTGACCCTAGTGCAGGTTATTATAAAGAATTATGTGCTAATGAAAATGAGTACAAATCTCTTATAAAAGTTGAAGAAAAAAAAGATGATACAAAGACTGACGTAAAAGATGAAGAGAAAAAAGATGACGCAAAAGAAGAGGAAAAGAAAGAATCTGAAAAAACAGATGAACTTCCTAAAACTTTAGAGTTGAAATTAGTTCAGAATTTTTATGACGGTGCTAATCATGGACTTTCCTTGCGCGAAAAAGTATCTGCTTATTATCCACTCCCATTTACACCTAAAAAGGGTGAGACTTACACAATTTACATGAAGGGAACTGTTGCAGATGATTCTTATCTTAAGAATATGTGTATTGGTTTTGAAACAGATTATGACTGGACAAATTGTGCTATGGTTGGTGGGCAGGATTTTTCAAAAGAAAAATTGGCTGCTGGTATTTCAGTTGATGTTACATTTAATGGAACTGCCGAGGGTGACTGGTATTTCTGGTTCTATGATGGAGATACAGATCCAAAAGCACCAGAAACAACAATTACTTTGACAGACTTCTCTGTTCTTCTGAAATAATTTTGTCAAAAAACTTCCTGCATATCGGTTTTAAATTTGTGTAGGAAGTTGCAGGGCGTTGCGGGGCAGGGTGCAAGTTGATTTGCCCCGCAGAGGGGGTAGCGTAAGACAGCTTTGCTGGCTGTAGCGAGGGGGAGGCTTCCCCCCCCCCTGCGAGCACAGCTCTTCGGGAGAGTCGCTAAAAACTCACCTCGTGAGTTTTTGCCCCACATAGCGGTGCCGCTCCCTATTTTTTATTTCTTTTTCTGCATTTGTCGCATAAAATTAACATAAATCGCAAAAAATCGATAGTTTTTATGACAATCCGCCTTAAAATGACACTGAAAACTAGGCTTGCTGTATGGCTTGCCATTAAAAGTGAGGAAAACTTATGAAAATCACAAAGATGATTTTGGCTTCTTCGTTGATGATTGCTTCGGCTATGGCTTTTGCTCAGGGAAAGCCTTCTGCTTACACAGACGCTGATTTGGTCTGGCAGGAAGATTTCAACGGCAAAAAGTTGAACACAAAAGACTGGAACTATGAATTCCACGAGCCGGGCTGGGTCAATGCCGAGCTTCAGAGCTACGATGACTCAAAAAAGAACACTTATCTCAAAGACGGATGCCTCGTAATTCAGGCTATCAAGTCAAAAAAGGGCGGAAAGGCTACATACACATCTGGCCGAATCAATACTCAGGGAAAACATGCTTTCACTTATGGCCGATTTGAGGCAAAACTCCGCGTTCCAAAAGGAAAGGGCTTCCTGCCTGCTTTCTGGATGATGCCGGATGATGAGAGCTATTACGGTCAGTGGCCGAAATGTGGCGAAATCGACATCATGGAAGTTATGGGCCACGAGACAAACAAGCTCTACGGAACAATTCACTTCGGTGAGCCGCACGCCATGAGCCAGGGCGAGAACGTTCTGGACACTGGCAACTTCGCCGATGAATTCCATGTGTTCGCCGTGGAGTGGGAGCCTGGCGAAATCCGATGGTACTGCGACGGCGTAAACTATCACACAGCAAACAACTGGTTCACAAAAAAACAGGGCTTCGGCGAGGTAACATATCCGGCTCCGTTTGATCAGCCATTCTACATCATCCTGAACGTTGCTGTCGGCGGTTCATGGGTAGGCTACCCGGACGAGACAACTGACTTCAACCCTAAGAAAGACGATGCAAAAATGTACGTTGACTACGTAAAAGTCTACCAGAAAAAGGAATACAACGAGGACGTAGAAAAGCCAAAGAATGCTCCTGTAATTGCTGTCGCCGATTCTTCTGGGAATTTGGTTGCAGAAAGCAAGGACAAGTGGGGATTCCTCACAGCTGGCGGCGGTGCGGGTAGCGTTGATTCAGACGGAAAAACTCACACAATCAATACAACTAGCGAAGGCAATCTTGAATATTCCGTTCAGTATGTCCAGCCGAAAATTGCCCTCAACAAGGGATTTAAATACCGCTATTCGTTCGATGCTTATGCTGACGAGGCTCGCACGATGATTACAGGCATTTCTGCCCCTAATTTCAACTACACACGCCGATTCGGTGACGTAAAGGTTGAGCTTACGACAAGCAAAAAACACTACAGCTACGAATTCGTAATGACAGCTGACTCAGACGCTGACTGTCGAATCGAATATAACTGTGGCGCACAGGGCTCAAAGGCTGCAATCCACATCTCAAATGTCCGCCTCGAAAAAATCGGCGAGGCAAATCTCTCTGCTGACAAAGGCTGCTTGCCTGACGGAAACTATGTCGTAAACGGTCAGTTCCAGGAAGGAAAAGGCCGCCTCGGAAGCTGGGATATCGTAAACAAAGCCGGTGCTGAGGTAAGCGTTTCAAAAGACCGCGCACGAATGTTGCAGGTTGTTTCAAAGGGCGGAACAAAAGCTGACGCAGTAATCGCTAAACAGGCTGGCATCAAACTTGCTTCTGGTGCTTATGTGCTTAAATTCGATGCATTTGCTTCAAAGGCAACAACTGTAACTGTAAAAATCGGCGGCGAGTCAAAAGAATTCCAGATTCCTGCCGGGGAGCCGAACGGCAAAAAGAGCGCAAAAGCAACGAAATGCGAATGGGTTTACAGCGCAAAAGATGCAGGCGAGCGCGACTTTGAGATTCTTTGCGGAAGCGACGGTGCTACAGTCTGGATTGACAATGTTACGCTCAAAGAAAATGCAGTTCTCGTAAACGGCAGCTTTGAGATGGACATGACAGGCTGGGATGTTTACGCTCATGAGAATTCAAAAGCCGCTTGTGAAATCGTAAAAGATGGCGCAAGCAAGATGGCTCAGCTTACAATTGAAAAGACTGGCAACATGGACTGGATGATTCAGCTCAAACAGAACGGCTGCTTGCTCGAAAAGGACAAATGCTACCGAATCAGCCTCAAGGCAAAATCTGACCTTGACCGCACAATCATGCTCGCATTGCAGCGTGACGGTTCAAAGGACAACAACTGGGTTCCATATTCTGACACGCTCAAATTCGATGTCGGCAAAGATTTCCAGAATTATTCATGGGAATTCCAGATGAAACACAACACAGACTCAAAGGTAATCTTCACGATTTCAATGGGTGCTGTAAACGGCAAGCAGATTAACAAAAAGCACACAATCACATTCGATGCGATTGTTGTTGAAGAAATCGCTGGCCTTACAGAATAAAGATAAAAAATCGTGTTGCATTAAAATGCAACCCCTCATATAATGTGGGAAATTAAAAAAAGGCTTCGTCAGATGTAATTGTTTTCATGTGGCGGAGCCTTTTTTTGCAATGATGCACGCATTTGTGCAAAGCCGCTAACGCGGAGTTTATAAGGAGTTTTTATGAAAAGACTTAAGACTATGCTTGCGATTTTTTCAATCGCATTGTTTCTCACGGCTTGTGCCTCTGACAACGGGGCAGCAAAAGAGCCGGAAATCGTAATGCCAATTGTTGTAAATCCAACGATTCCAGGGGCCGCCAGTGTTCCTGAATATGCAAAATCTGCTTTCACTTCTTGGGGAAACGGCTGGAACCTCGGAAACACACTTGATGCTAAGAGTGACGGAGACAAAGCGAACAAAGGTCTTTCAACAGAGACAAGCTGGGGTATGCCAAAGACTACAAAGGCAATGATTGATGCCGTTGCCGCAAAAGGATTCAAGACAATTCGTGTTCCTGTCAGCTGGCACAATCATATTGTTGATGCAAATTACACAATTGATACAAAGTGGCTTGAGCGCTTAAAAGAAATCGTTGACTGGTCACTTGAATCAGGCATGAACGTAATCATCAACATTCATCATGACAATATGACGGAAGCTCAGATGGGGTCGAATTATGGATTCTGTGTTCCGGAGAATAACGCCGCCCTCAAAGAGCTGTCGCTTGTGTATATCAAGGCTGTCTGGACTCAGGTCGCTACATATTTCAAAGATTACGGAAACAAGCTTGTATTCGAAGTCTTGAATGAGCCTCGTGCCGTCGGTAAGTCTTATGAATGGTATGCACCTTCTGGAGATGCGAATATCACTGCGGCAAATAAAATCATCGTGGAATATGAAAAGGCTGCCTTAGACATTATCCGTGCCTCTGGCGGAAACAATGCGACACGCTACGTGATGATTCCGACTTATGCCGCAAACCCGGATCTTACTTATGGCTGGAAGATGCCGGAAGGTGAAAACCTCATCGTTTCAGTCCATGCCTACACGCCTTATGAATTCACGATGAACAACAAAGATAGCTATGATTCAAGCGTTGAAGGTGACATTAACTGGCTTTTCCAGAACGTCAAGAACTTCAAGCTACCTGTGATTATCGGTGAGATGAGTGCGAGCGACAAAAACAACTCTGCTGACCGTTTGAACTGGTTTAAATATTACAGTGCAAAGGCAAAGGAAAATAATGTTCCGATTATTCTCTGGGACAACATGGTGGTCTACCCAAAAGGCACTGATAAAGCCGAGCGACACGGTTACTTCAACCGAAACGAGCTTTCTTGGTGGCACGAAGAAATGGTTGACTGCATGACAAGATAGTTCAAATATCGACTTTTAAAATTTACTAGAAGCATAAAAAAAACGGTCTTCCATCGGGAATCCAAACAAGCACGACAACTATTGTGCTTGAAAATCAAACATCGCAGCGAGCAAAGCTCATGCGAGTTTGTTTTGGAATCTCGATTCCGACCGTTTTTTTTGTATTTGGTGGCTGAATTCAACCACCTTGCAATTATTACTCTTTTACGGCACCAATCACCGCATCTCATCTGTGAAGTGTATCTGTTCTCTATCATACCCGCGGTCGTAGCAAGCGTGCGACCGCGCGGAGCGAAAACGCGCAGCGTATTTCGCGACAGTTGAATCGAATGATAACGAGAACAGCAAAAAAAGTCCGCCGAAGCGGACTTTTTTCTCTTAAAAGAGCGTTAATTAGCAGTTCATGGAAGCAAAGCTTCCTAACGAGAAATATTTGATTGTGCGGACTATACGTCGCTGACGCGCCGTTTGCATGAGCAGAAATTATTAACACGCCGCTTGTGCGGCTAGCGCATCTGAGATGTGTATGAGTTTTCGTTATCATACCCGCGGTCGTAGCAAGCGTGCGACCGCGCGGGAGCTTTTCGCGAAGCGATAAAGCGACCAGTTAAATAAAACGACAACGAAAATAGCAAGAGAGCAAAAAAAAAGAGGCTCTTTCGAGCCTCTTTCTCAAGAATTAACTAGCAGTTCTCTGAGAAGTACTTAATAGTTCTAACCATCTGGCTAGTGTAGCTATTTTCATTGTCGTACCAAGAAACAACCTGAACCTCGAAGAGACCGTCAGCAATCTTTGTTACCATTGTCTGAGTAGCATCGAAGAGTGAACCGAATTTCATTCCGATAACGTCAGAAGAAACGATTTCGTCCTCGTTGTATCCGAATGTCTCTGGGTCAGATGCTTTTTTCATAGCAGCGTTGATAGCTTCTTTTGTAACGTCGTTGCCTTTAACAACTGCTGTGAGGATTGTTGTAGATCCTGTTGGAACTGGAACGCGCTGTGCAGAACCAATGAGTTTTCCGTTCAACTCTGGGATTACAAGACCGATAGCCTTTGCAGCACCTGTTGAGTTTGGAACGATGTTCTGAGCACCAGCTCGTGAGCGGCGGAGATCACCCTTGCGCTGTGGACCGTCGAGAATCATCTGGTCGCCAGTGTAAGCGTGGATTGTAGCCATGATACCTGACTGGATTGGGAAAGCATCGTTGAGAGCTTTTGCCATTGGAGCCAAGCAGTTTGTTGTACAAGAAGCAGCAGAAATGATATTGTCGCCCTTCTTGAGTGATTTGTGGTTTACGTTGTAAACGATTGTTGGGAGGTCGTTTCCAGCTGGAGCTGAGATTACAACCTTTTTAGCACCAGCAGTGATGTGAGCCTGTGCCTTCTCTTTTGATGTGTAGAAACCTGTACACTCGAGAACTACGTCAACACCGATTTTTCCCCATGGAAGTTCAGCTGCATTTGGAATCTTGTAGATAACGATTTTTTTGCCGTCTACTACGATGTAGTTATCTTCGCCTTCACCGTCGTGAGACTCTACTGTGTGTTTTCCTTCACCGATGCGGCCAGCGTATCCACCCTGTGCTGTATCATACTTCAAGAGGTGAGCGAGCATTTTTGGGCTTGTCAAATCATTGATAGCTACAACCTCGTAACCATCTGCACCAAACATCTGGCGGAATGCCAAACGACCGATACGGCCGAAACCGTTAATAGCAACTTTTACTGCCATTTTTATCTCCTTAATATAAAGAATACAAAATTTATAAATATAAAATAACGTATTTAAAAGAATTAAGCAAGGTTCTTGTAAAAAAACTAACTTAATTCTGATATGTTATTTATTTTTATCCCTTTCTTCCATTTCTTTTTCAAGTTTTTCAAAGAAACCTGTTGTAATCGGGGATTCCATATCCTGCCAGAAACCAAGTTCCATGACCTCAATGCCAGGTTTTGTGTGTTCAAGCTCGACCTTGTAAATTCCAGGTTTGAGATTGAGGAAGGCTGCGACTGCAAATGACTTTTTGCCACCGGTGCTTCGGCACTCAAATGAGCCGAGAGGCTTGCCGTTTATAAGGACATTCGTGATTGACTGAGAAAGCGTATCACCGCCGTCTTTTCGGAATGAACCATAAATCCTGTATTCGCCGCCCTTTTCGATATTGAAATAAACAGGCTCAACAAGGTCTTTTGCAAATGCAGGTCGCCCGCTGATAAGATTTGCACCTTCTGGAACTGAAGTAATATTGCTTTCGACAAAAACTTCGTTTCGGAGAGGTCGGAGCGGGGCCTTTGCAGCAAAAGTTTCGGTTATAAAAAGAAGAATATCTTTTGCGCAAAGCTGGAGCTGGGCTTTTGAAAGATTTCCGTTCTTCAAAGATTCTTCCATGTTGTCGCCAAATCCGCCTTTGTCAGCAGTGTCATTTACGCAGACCATGTAAAGGTCGTTTCGCGCCTTGAGCATTTCACTGAACTGTAAGCCGTCTGACTTTCCGCCTTTAATGCAGTCATTCATGGTTGCCCACCAGTCAGTCATAACGACGCCAGTGAATCCCCATTCACCGCGCAAGATTGATGTGTTCAAATCGTAGTAAGAAGCGGCCTTGAATCCGTTCACAGTGTTGTAGGCAGTCATGAGGGAACGTGCGTTTCCTTCTTTGATTGCGATTTCAAATGGCTTGAGGTAGATTTCGCGGATTGCACGCTCCGAAGCCACAGAATCCACATTGCGGCGGTTCTTTTCCTGATTGTTGAGGGCAAAATGCTTGATTGTGCCGATTGCCCCAGCGCGAGCCAATCCCTTGCATGCCGCAGCAGCCATGATTCCTGAAACAAGCGGGTCTTCTGAATAATACTCAAAATTTCGACCGTTGAGCGGGTTTCGGTGAATGTTACAGCCGGGTCCAAGGAGAACGTCGATTTTGTTTTCTTTGAGTTCGTTTCCGAGAACTTCATAAACATCTTCGACAAGCTCTGAATCCCATGAAGAAGCAAGTGAAGTGCCGATCGGAAGAAGAATTGCCTTTGTGCCGTTGTCCATGCGAATTCCGGAAGGCCCGTCTGAACATCCTACGGCAGGAACATTCCTTGCATGAAGCTCATCGCTCAAACCTCCGAAAGCTGATGCGATTCCAGCAGTGACTTTTCGGCTCATCATGCCTTCTCCACGAACAAGCGTCATAAGCTCGTTGTCAGAAAGGTTGCCGATGAACTCGTCGATTCGGCTTTTGTCCGCAATCACATCACTGAATGTAATGCCGGTCTTTTTGAATGGAATTTCCGCCGGAGCGTTTTCCTTGATTTTTTGCGCAATATCAACCTTTGAGAGCGGAACAGGTTCTTTTTCTTCTATATATAAGCCATCTGAACCGAGTTTCCCTGGGCGAATTCTTGTGAATTCGCGGCTTGGAGCGCAGCACTGCGATAGAGTTTCAAGAGCGTAAGTCTTTTTGACTGTGAACGGCTCTGAGTCTGCAGACTGAACTTTTTTGCACGAGATACAATCTGTTCCTGTGTAGAAATTATATTCGCCCTCTTCAAGAACATAGCTGTAAGCAAAGCCCGTAACCCCTGAGTCATCATAAGAACTGAATCTGCTCAGCGGGAAGGAAATTTGAAGTTCCTGACTTTCTTTTGGTGCAAGTTCTTTTGTTTTTGCGAATCCACAAAGTACGCGGGAACTTTTGCCGAGTTTCCCTTGCGGACATTCTGCGTAAACCTGAACGACTTCACGGCCATTTTTTGAGCCTGTGTTCGTAACTTTTGCCCGTACAGAAATTGCTGAATCTGAGAAAGTGTATGATTCATCAGAGAGCTCAAAACTTGTGTACGAAAGACCGAATCCGAACGGAAACTGAATCTTATTCTTTGCGAAAGTTGTGAAATATCTGTAGCCGACGTAAATATCTTCTTCGTACAAGAGGAAGTCTTTGTGACCGAAATTCTTTGAAGACGGATAATCCTCGATTTTGTACGCGATTGAATCTGGAAGTTTGCCGGAAGGATTTTCCTTGCCGCAGAGTACATCACAAAGCCCCTGTCCGCCCATCATGCCACCTTGCCATGAGAAAAGAACAGATGTGATATGAGACTTGAATGCAGAATCATCAATCCATGAAAGATCCATAATATTCGAAGTGTTGAATATAATTGCGACCTTTTCAAAGTAAGAACATATAAGCTCGATGTTTTTTCGCTCAGTTTCTGTGAGAAGGAAGCTTCCAGGTTCTGCTTTATTGTCCTGGTCTTCGCCTGCGGTACGCCCCACGATGAACACAGCTTTGTTTGACTTAGCCGAAGCATTTTTTACGATTTCTTCTCTAAGCGCCATTTCAACCTGACTCCATGGTTCTGAAGCCCATGCGCCTTGACCGGCATCAAAAGGGTGTTCTTTGAGCCATTCTGAATAGATTTTTACAAGCTCTTCGTTGAGAGAAGGAACTGCAAAATTCTCTTTTTTGAGATTGTTCATTCCTTCAATAAAATTGATGGAGAACGGAACGTGAACAGAACCGCCCGAACCTGTTCCGCTTTTGTAATAGTCCACCTGACAGCGGCCAAAAATGGCTACATTGTCAGATTGTGTAAACGGAAGTGTATCATTTTGATTTCTCAGAAGAACGATTCCCTGAGCTGCTGCTTTCCGCAAAATTTCAAATTTGTCCATAAAATAAAAAAGCTCCTGAAACTTAAGATTTGCTGTCCTCGGCGGTGAACTTTGTACGGAAATGCAAAACCCGGTATTTTTTGGGAGTTATACCGCAATTTTTTCTGAATACATTGATAAAATAACTCTCAGAGCTGAACTGAAGGTAATTTGCAATGTCCGTAGTTGTGTAGTCGCTGAAAATCAGCAAATTTTTTGCAACTTCGATTTTTTTGCTCTGGATATACTGAGCAATCGTGGTTCCGACTTCGCTATGAAACAATTTTGAAACGTAGGAAGTGCTTAATCCAGAAACCTGAGCCAAATCATCGAGACTAATCTTATTGTGCAAATTGTCGTAAATATAATCAATACATTGTGTGATGGGACGTGAATAAAGACGCTGTTTTTTGACTCCCTGCATTCGCTTTACATAGTTTTCGCAGAGCTCCTTGTGGATTTCGTTGATGCTTTCTACGTTGTTGCAGGTGTCAATCTTTCGGATGTAGATGTCGCTGAGATTGTATGCAGCTTCCATTTCGAGACCGGCCTCAATGACATAACGCGTAATCATGGCTACAGTAATGATGAGATGGTATTTTAAATTTCGGAGCGGATTATCGCTGAGTTTTCCAAATCCTTCCACGCAAAGAGGCTTAAAAAGACGGTGCATTTCTTCCATATCGCCATTTTTGATGCTCTGAAAAAAAGCCATCTCGCTGTCGTAGGGAATATGATTTATCAGATATTCGCGGTTTTTAAATTCTGTTTCGGTAAGTTCATCTTTAATACCCATGCTTTGCCCCCGACTAAAAGTGTACACTGTTTTTTGATTTTTTAAAAGCACAGTTTTCAAAAAAACTTGACAAATGAAAATCTTCATATATACTGTATGTAAAATCTACAACGTTGTAGATTTCTCTTTATAAAAGGGGGAAACATGAAAAAAATTGTTTTGTTGGCTGCAGCTGCCATGAACTTCTCAGGTTCTTCAGTCTGCTATGAATTCAAATCTGCGAGGTCAAATAAATATGGCATCTAAAAAAGAAGAAAAAACAAAGGTAAAAAAAGTAAAAAAAGTTGATTACAACAAATGGGGTTATTTCTTCATTGCTCCATTTTTCATCATCTTCACAATCTTCTCATTGATTCCTCTCATTTCGACATTCGTAAACAGTCTCTATGAGAACTATCGAGTTGGTTTGATGACAATTGGCCCGGATTTCATCGGCCTCGAAAACTTCAAATCTATTTTTGAGAGTGACATTCTCCGATATATTGGCAATACATTCGTCATGTGGATTGCGGGCTTTATCCCTCAGATTGTGGTCTCATTGCTGCTTTCAATTTGGTTCACAAGCACTGACCTTAAAATCCGTTTCCAGCAGTTCCTTAAAACAGTTATCTACATGCCGAACCTTATCATGGCTTCAGCTTTCGCAATGCTCTTCTTTACATTGTTCAGTACAAACGGTCCTGTAAACAGCATTCTCGTAAAATCAGGTCTCTTCTCCGAGAACGTGCGCTTCCTTGCAGAGGCTGGCTGGACTCGTGCTCTCGTAGCAATCATGAACTTCCTCATGTGGTATGGTAACACAACAATCATGCTCATGGCTGGTATCATGAGTATCGACACAAGCATTTACGAGGCTGCCCGTATCGACGGCGCAAACCCGGTTCAGACATTCTTCCGGATCACAATGCCATTGCTCATGCCAATCTTCATCTACGTTTTGATTACATCTCTTATCGGTGGTATTCAGATGTTCGATGTTCCTCAGATTTTGACAAACGGTGAAGGTACTCCTGACCGCACAAGCATGACTCTCATCATGTACCTCAACAAACACCTTGCCAGCAAGAACTATGGTATGGCTGGTGCCGTTTCTGTAGTAACATTCATCATCACAAGTGTCCTCAGCTTCTCAGTCTACACTATGACTATGAGCAAATACCGCAGCATGACAGGAGCTAAAAAATGAAAACAGTAACTAGATATATCATTTATTTCATTCTTATCGCGCTTGTAGTATTCTCTCTGTTCCCGTTCTTTGTACTTCTTGTTAATGCTACACGCCTTCACTCAGAAATTCAGAAGGGCTTCTCGGCTCTTCCAGGCCTTGCATTCGGTCAGAACCTCAAAAACCTCATGTCAAACGACAACACTCCGATTGTACGTGCTTTGTTCAACAGCGTCTTTGTTTCATCAATGTGTGCAATTCTCACGACATACTTCTCAACAATGACTGCTTACGGCATTTATATGTACAACTTTAAGTTAAAGGATGCATCATTAAAATTAATCATGATGATTATGATGATTCCTACCCAGTGTTCTACACTTGGTTTCTTGAAGTTGCTTGATGCTTTCGGTCTCATGGATACTCTTGCGGCCCTTTACATTCCTGCAATCGCAGCTCCAGTCGTTTTCTTCTATATGTATCAGGCAATGCAGTCAACTCTTCCATACTCAATTGTTGAGGCTGCCCGAATCGATGGTTGTCACGAAGTTGCAATCTTCAACAGAATCGTACTTTACATGATGAAACCTGCTCTCGCTGTTCAGGCAATCTTCTCATTCGTAAGCTCTTGGAACAACTACTTCGTTCCGGCTCTCGTAATTTCAAGCAAAGAAAAGAAGACTATTCCAATCATGATTGCTCAGCTCCGAAGTGCTGACTACCAGAAGTTCGATATGGGACAGGTTTACATGACAATCTGTATCGCTATCGTTCCTTTGATGATTGTTTACCTCTGTCTTTCACGATTCATTATCAAGGGTGTTTCTCTTGGTGCTGTAAAAGAGTAGTTAGTTTTGTTCGGTGCCCTAAAAGTACCGGGCTCTTCTAATAAATCTTTGAAATGGGCTTCCGTTTTGGGAGTCCATTTTTTTTACATTGACAAAATCTTCGTATTATCTGAAAATTAGGGCATGAAAAATCTTCTTGCTCGCATTTTTCTTTCTATAATAGCTGTTATTATTACGATTCTTGTTCTTGTCACGGCAGCTCTTGCTTACTGTGCATTTGATCGAAAATCCGCTCTTTCTTCGATTCCACGAAATTATTCGATTTATCTTCATACCGATTCCGCTTTTGACACGGTGAACCCGCTTTTTGATTTGCAGGCAGCGGATGTTTTTCTTTCATCGCCGGAATATTCTTCACTCCGCAAGTCTTTTATGGATTTCCGTTCATCAGACTTGCGCGACAATAAATTTGTACGATTTGCGGCTTCCAGGCAAGTTGATTTTGCCCTTTACGGTGAAGGCGCAAACATTGGCAGGGATTCGCATTTCGTCGCTGTCCTCAATCTGGGATTTTTTTCGATTGCAACCAGAGTCGGCTCTTACATGTATCCCAAACTTAATCTTTCTGATTCCCAAAATGAATTCCTTAAAAATCTTTCCTATGAAACAAACGAGCAGACTTCTTACTTTGTCTACAAAACCCCAGGACTCACGATTTATCTAAAATCCGTTAAAAATCTTTTGATTGCTTCTGATTCTTTTGAGCATCTGATTACGGCAAGTCTGGTTGAAAATGACACCACATATACGTCCGCTCAGAAGAAGCTTTTCCGCTCTGGCAAAAAAGGTGAGCTTCGGATTGTGGCCGACGCCAGCTCTCTCATGCATTCTGTAACTGATGGCAATCCGATTCTTTCTTCAATGTCGAATTTGATTTCTTCCGATTCTTTGAGCGTAATTTCCTTTAATATCAATGACTCGGACGTTTATCTTAAGTGCAGGCTTCCGGTTAGCACGGATATGGATGAGGCAGGCAGTCTTGCTCCGATTCTCGCAAAAAAGTCAACGGTTCCTTCTATAATCACGCGATTTTCTGACATCACTCAGTATTACACGGTCCTAAATGCCGGTTCTTTAAGCGAATTGAAAGATGCCGTTTTGCCTTACATTCCAGACATAAAAAATCCTGAAGAATACTGGAAAAATTGTGACGACTGGTGCAAAACTCTTCTTTCGATGGATTTAAATGAATTTCTTTTCTCCTGGATGGGTGATGAATTCGCAGTCTTCGGAATAGAGAACCAGAATGATCCTGTTTTTGCCATTCAAATTAAGGATGAAAAAGCCCGTCAGTCAGTTTTTAACAAGCTCCTTTCTTCAATTCTGATAAAAGATGACAATTCTCTGATTTTGGGCGGTGTCCGTCTTTCAAAGCTTGAATTCCCTGCATTCCTGAACTGGATGCTTGGTATTGTCGGAATCAATATGCCGTCACCGTATTTTATTGTGTTAGACGGAAATATATATTTTTCGGAGAGCGCGGAGTGCCTTTCTGCTGTGTACACGAACGCACATTCCGGCAAATCTTTGATAAAAAACAAAACATATTCCGAAGTTTCAAAGGATTTGAAAAATGATACTTCGATTTCTCTTTTCTACAATCTTGAGCGCAGCGTTCCGTTCTTTTTACGAAGCAATGAATCACTCTCTAAGGTTTTAAAATTGTATACGATGGGGCGTTTCGATGTCCGCGTTGAAAATGATTCCATTGAAATGAATCTTCATGCCTGTGCGCGTAAGTCCGGCAGCCTGTATTCTGTTCCCGGTTTCCCGATTTCGCTTAATGAAAAATCTTCACCATCAAATTTCCAGGTTGATTCTGGAAAAAATCCAAAACACGTTTATTGGGTCGAAGGCGGCACTTCCTTAAAGGCTCTTGATGTTGCAAGCATGCAGATTGCATCTAAAGACGATTCTGACAAGATTGAGATTGTGGCAAGTTCAAAACCAAAAAATGGCGGATTGCTGTGGAGCGTTTCTTCTCACGGTATAATTTCGCTTTTGAACAGTTCTCTGGAATCCGTCGGGCGTTTTCCTTTAATGCTTGGCGAAAATATTGTATGCCGGCCATGCAGCGTTGGAGAAAATCTTGTCGTTGTGTCTGATTTGGGAAATGTTTTTATCGTAAAGCCTGACTCGTCTTTGGTTACGATTGAAATTCCCGGACTGTCTGTAAAATCCGAGCCAGTTTCTCTTTCAGACGGCAAGGCATTTGCAATTTACAGCAAAGGCTTCCTCGGTAAAATCTATTATTTTGAAGGCGAAAAATGTCTCAATCTTGAGAATCCTTTTGAAATTCCAGGAATCGCGCTTGGCTCACCGGCAATTCTAAAAAACGGTTCCAAGATTTATGTCGGAATTATCACCCAGGCTGGCGAAATGAATATTTGGCGGGCGGATTCAAAGGACGGCGAGCAGATTGAAGGCTTCCCGATAAGGCTCGGCGGCGTGTTCATGACTAACGTTGTTGCCAGCGAAAAATATTTCTATGCGCTTTCGACAGATGCACTTTTGTACCGCATCTCACTGGACGGCTCGGTTCTCACGGTTCAGATTCCAAATTCAACGGCAAGGCACGGTTTTATTTGTCTTCGTGATACTGAAATTAACGGTCGTGAAAGTGTATTTGTATGTGCCGATGCGAACGTGATTTATGGATTTAACGAAAATCTTGAGCTTCTTTCGGGCTATCCTCTTACAGGCTGGGGAAAACCGGTTTTTGCTGACGTCAACGGTGACAAAGTGAGTGAGTGTCTGGCTCTTACGATTGATAAAAAACTGATTGCATGGAAGGTAAGGTGAAAATGAGAAATGAGGAATTAGAAATTAAAAATTGTAGGGGAAAGCCTTCCCCTCGCTGCAACCGCTTCGCGTTTTCCGCTACCCCTTCTGCGGATGGCGGTTCCGGCACAGCCTCCACCGAGACTCGCTCAATCCCCCGCGTGTTTTTTTGGGGGCTTGCATGTTTGATTTTCAGTTTGTTTTCTTGCGCGACAATGCAGGATGACATGGCTCTTGATAGTATTTCTGGAAATGCGGAAATTTCTGCGTTCGAAATGCGTTTTTCTGAAATTGACTCGGCTTATTTTGAGGCTGACGAGGCTCTTAAGGACAAAAATCTTGTGCGTAAAGCGGAGGTTTTGCTTTCTGAGTTGGAAAAGACTTCTGAAAATCCTGCTCTAAAAAAGGCATTCCTTGCACGTGTTTATGCACTTTCAGGCTGTCTTGCTTTTGACATGGGCAAAAAATCACTGGCAAAAAAACATTATGAATCTTCGGTCGAGGCTTTCAAAGGTGATGCCCGTGCTCTGATTCTTGCCCGCCGTCTCGGAATCGAAAAAAACTTTGACGAAAAAACAAAGCAGTTTTCGGACAAGTCCCTTCTTGTTTTGGAAAAAGCACTGGTTCATTATTCGGGCTGTAATTATGAAAAAGCACTTGCCTCTTTTGACGAGGCTTTTCTTTCGCTTGAACCATTCTACCGACAGTCTTATGGTAAACTTCGCGATAAAAGCTGGCAGCTTCGCTCTGTTAGTGGTGAAAAAGGGCTCGTTTCTCTTGAAAAACTTTCTGTTTTGCAGATGATTTTGCTTACAAACCAAAACCCAGATTTACTTTATACATATACTGCTGGCAAAGAGCTTTCAGAAAAAGATTTGTACAAAAAAATTGCAGGAAGCGGACTTCTGAATCCTGTTTCACAGCCGCTTGATGCAGAGAATGCCGTTACCAAAGAAACTTCCGTTACCCGCCTGATTGCCGCCAGATTCTTGTGGAATTTGTACAATCAACGAAGAAACACACCTCAGTTGGTCACAAAATATTCCGAAGCCTACAAGAATAAAAAACGAAGTCCTATTCCAGACGTAAAACTTAATTCCCCGGATTTCGATGCTGCCCTTGGATGTGTCGAAAACGAGATAATGAATCTGGAGGATGGCATCGAATTCGGTGCGGGGAAGGAAGTGAGCGGCGTTGAATTCGAGGAAAGCGTTAAGAAGATTAAATAATGAGGACACTTTTTCAGAGTTTGCACACCAGGTCACAGAAAGTGCATACATCCGCTGTTTTGCCTTCCGGCAATTTTCCTTGCTCTTTCAGCAGTTTTATCTGCTTTGAAAGACCTTCCTCGTAGCAGATTTTTATCATCTTGCTCTGGCTTGCGTTTTTGAGAACCGTGTCAAAGCTGTCCGTGATTTTCCCGATATAAAGTGCCTTGTTTTCGTTTGTAAATCCGCAGCAGGGAGCGATGTCGCCTGTGGCGTGCACGAAAAGAATCTGCCCCATCTCCGCACAATGCTCGTCTTTGAACCAAGTCTTATCGTGCCAGGCGCGCGGATCATTTGCCTGATAGCTTTCGGTCTGGATGTAGGCAGGCAAAAAATGTTCGTCGTCAGAAAACGAGGCGATTCCCAGCCCGGAAGGGGAGATGTTTTCCTCGTAAGTGAGATTTAGTCGTGAGGCGAGAGAACTTAATTTCCAAGCTAGATTTTGAGTTAGCAAAATCGAATCTGTGTGGCTTTCTTGGGGGTACGGGGGACACGGTTCAGGCACAGCCTTCACCGAGACTCGCTCAAAACCTGTCTCACAGGTTTTGTCCCCACAAGTGGGGTCGCTCCCTACCCCTGTAGAGAGGGTAGCCGATTCTTTAGATGAGGCGTAGGGGGAGACGTCCCCCTCCACACTTTGAATTTCCACCGCATCGCTTCCGAAAAGTTCCCAGGCGGTCTGGATGAATGTCGCAATCCGCTCCTCGCTCTGGGCGTGGAAGTTGTCGTAGCTCACGCCGATTTTTCCGTCGTAGCCGGCATCGTAGACTTTTTGCAGGGTGGCGCGCAAATCCTCTTTTGTTTTCCACCAGTCGCCGTTTGTCATAATCCGGTCGAACATAAAATCCATGTCGATTGCGGCTTTAATAACTTCGCACAGAAAGTCCGGCCGCAAGAATGGCTCGCCGCCTGAAAATCCCACCTTCTCTATAGAAGAATTTTGCGAATCATAAACGCTTTTGAGAAAAGTTATCGCATCTGAGGCTTTGAGATTGAATGGCTCGCGGTTTACAAAACAGTGGGGACAGTGCATATTGCAGGCCGTTGTTATTGAAAAGATAATTTCGCTTGGTGTAAACATGTGGAGATTATAGTGGATTTTCGTGCTTGTTGAAACATATTGAAACGGAAAGTGGAAAGTGATTATTTTTTTATGAAATTTTAACTTTCAATTTTCCGTTTTCACTTTTCAATTCGATTGAATTTGTATCGAAAACGATGTAAAATCAATTTAATAATTCTTTAAAGGAGTTTTACAGATGATCAAGACAGTAAAAGATGTTGATCTTAAAGGCAAACGCATCATCATGCGCGTAGATTTTAACGTTCCTATGAAGGACGGAGTTGTTCAGGATGACACTCGTATCATGGCTGCTCTCCCAACTATCAAGTATATCCTTGAGCAGGGCCCACGCTCACTCGTTTTGATGAGCCACCTCGGCGATCCAAAAAAAGACGTTAAAAAAGCTCAGGAAAAGGCAGAAAAAGCCGGCAAAACCTGGACTGCAGAAGACGCAGAGAAATTCATCAACGGCAAAAACCGCATGAAGCCAGTTGTTGAGTATTTCGCAAAAAAACTCGGCAAAGAAGTTACATTCTTGCCAGATGCTCTTGGTCAGAAATCAGCAATCGACGCTCTCCCAGAGGGAGCTGTTGCAATGCTCGAGAACGTTCGCTTCCACAAAGAAGAGACATCAAAAGATGCAGCTGAGCGCGACGTAATGGCAAAAGAGCTTGCTTCTTACGGAGACATCTTCGTAAACGATGCATTCGGTACAGCTCACCGTGATCAGGCTTCTACAGCTTCTATCTCTAAATTCATGCCGGTTCCATCAGTTGGCGGCTTCCTCATGGAAAAAGAAGTTAAATACATCCAGCCAATGGTTGAGAACCCACCAAAACCACAGGTTGCCATCATCGGTGGTGCAAAAGTTTCTTCAAAAATCGCTGTTTTGGAAAGCCTCTTGAAGAACGCTTCTGCCCTCGTTATCGGCGGTGGTATGGCTTACACATTCCTCAAAGCACAGGGGCACAAAGTTGGTATCTCTTTGGTTGAGGACGATTTCATCGATACAGCAAAAAAATTGCTCGCAGATGCAGCTGCTAAAGGTGTTAAAATCGTTCTCCCGGTTGACCATGTTGCAGCAGACAAATTCGACGCTAACGCAACTCCAGTTGCAGTTGACGGAGTAGACATCCCTGACAATCTCATGGCTATGGATGTTGGTCCAAAGACAATCGAGCTTTACAAAGAAGTTCTTTCTACTGCAAAATCTGTCGTTTGGAACGGACCGGTGGGCGTATTCGAGTTCGACGCATTCGCAAAAGGTACAGCAACAGTTGCTCAGCTCGTTGCAGACGCAACAGGCCGCGGTGCTATGACTGTTGTTGGCGGCGGTGACTCAGTTGCAGCTGTAAACAAATTCCACCTCGCAGACAAAATGAGCCACGTATCAACAGGTGGCGGTGCTTCCCTCGAATTCCTCGAAGGAAAAACACTCCCAGGTATTGCAATCTTGGCTACGAAGTAGACAAGATTGCCAAGGTCGCGCAAGCGACCGACGCATTCTGGCTACAAAATAAGTACAGAATTCCTCACAGATAGTGAGCGTAAAAATTGCAGGGCAATTTTAGCGAGTCTCCCGAAGAGCTGTGCTCGTAGGGGCGCAGAGGACACAGAGAGTATTTTGTAAAGGATAGCTTTATCTAAACTCTCTCTGTGTGCTCCAAAGCTCTGTGAGGAATTTAAAACAAAAAAATCCTGCTCCAAACGAATTTTTTCGTAAGGGCAGGATTTTTTTATTGCCACACCAGCCGCTTTCGTTTTTGCGGCTGTTTGGATTCGATTTTGCTACGCAAAATCAAGTCAAAATTATAAAAACTGAGATTCCGTAGGAATCTCGAATCTGTGTGGCATCTTTATTCTATTATCTAGAAGCGAATTTACAGATTGTTGTGAACTTGTCAACTTTGAGCGAAGCACCGCCGATCAAGCCACCGTCGATATCCGGCTGAGCGAGCAATTCTTCTGCGTTGCCGTCGTTCATTGAGCCGCCGTAGAGGATTTTGATTTCGTCAGCAGCTTTCTGGCTGTAGAGGCCTTTGATTACGCCGCGAACGAATGCGTGAACTTCCTGAGCTTCTGCAGGAGTTGCTGTTTTGCCTGTTCCGATAGCCCAAACTGGCTCGTAAGCGATAGAAATGTGAGAAAGCTGATCTTCTTTAACGCCAGCAAATCCCTCTTTTACCTGGTTCTCGCAAATCTGGTTTGTAACGCCAGCAACTCGCTGTGAGTAAAGCTCGCCGATACAAAGAACAACGTCAAGACCATTGTCCAAAGCTTTGTGAACTTTCTCGTTGATGAGTTTGTCGCTCTCGTTGAACTCGTCGCGTCGCTCTGAGTGACCGAGGATTACAGTCTCAACGCCCAGGTCTTTGAGCATTGCCCAGGAAATTGCGCCTGTGTGAGCGCCGTTGTCTGTTACGGTCATGTTCTGTGCGCCCAAGATGATGTTTGAGCCTTTTACAACCTGTGATACAGCGTCAAGATATACGAAAGGTGGTGCAATCATGTATTTTGCATTGAGGCCTTTGAGGTTCTCAACTAAACCCTGAGCAAGAGCGACTGCTCCAGCCTTGTCCATGTTCATTTTCCAGTTACCGGCTACATACTTTGTTCGTGCCATAGGAATCTCCTTAAAAATGTTTGCTATCTGTATTCTACGATTTTTTTCAATCTATGTCAAAGTAGAGAGCCGAACGCGTCAGGAGCCGTTTGCTCAGGTCTCCTGAACCTCTATTCTCTTGCTTGACTATAACTTGATATTTCTATAGAATATTTTCTACTTATTTCAAATTGTATTCATTCGTTGGAGAAAAAAATGGATTCTATCATTAAAGGCGTGCTCTTAGTTGCATTTGTAATTATTTGTGTTCTTCTTGTTCTTCTTGTCCTCGTTCAGGACCAGGACAATAGCGGAATGGGTGGATTGCTCGGTGGTGGAAACTCTGCTGCTTTCGGTTCTCATTCGGCTTCAGTTCTCACAAAGGCAACTGTTGTTTTCGTCGTTCTTTTCTTTGTCGTTACTTTTGCAATTGCAAAAATGCTTCCTACAAAATCTGATTCTACCGATGCTGACTTGCTTTCTGCTGCTGAAGCTGCTGGCAAAGTCGAAGCTGCTGCTGAAACTGCTCTTCCAAAAGAATCTGACGGCAAATGGTGGAATGAATCAGAAAAAGAAGCACCTGCTGCAGAAAATACAGAAGTTGCTCCAGCAACTGAGTCAGCTGCACAGTAATTCAAATTATAAATTATGGAGAATGATGTGGTTCTAGGACAGGTTTTTCCCAAAAATACTATTGTAATGGATTTTTCCAGCACGGAAAAAGACGAGCTTTTTGAGGAACTTGTTGAGGCCATTCATTCCAATTATCCGGGTTTTGATAAAAACGAAGCCCTTAAAGTTCTTAATGAGCGTGAGTCAAAGATGACCACCGGAATCATGCATTCTGTTGGCATTCCTCACGCTTTAATTCCTTCAATTAAAGATTCAATCGGTGCAATCGGTATTTCTCATGAAGGAATCGATTATGATTCTTTGGATAAGGCTCCGGTTCATGTTGTTTTTATGATTATCGGGCCAGATAACGATCCTAACCATCATATTCAGATTTTAAAGCAACTTGCATCTGTTTTGCAGATTCCTGATTTTGTCAAAAATCTTCTTTCCTTAAAATCAACTTCAGAAATTTACAATTTTGTTTGCACATCCGAAGAATCTTTGATAGAATAATATATCGTACTTTTTCGAGGTGAATCATGGCAGAAAAAGAAGTAAACACAATTGCACATCTTTTGGAAATGGAGCAAAAGGCTTCGGCCATGACATTAAAAGCTCAGGAAGATGCCGACAAAAAAATCGCGCAGGCAAAAGCCCAGGCTGATTCCGAATTCAAGTCACAGTACGAGCAAATCGTAACTTCACAAGAAAAGTCTTTCGAGTCTAAAATTTCTGCCCTTCAGAGTGGCAAAGATCAAAAAATCTCCGAGTACAAGTCAAAAATTACGGCTTCTCCACAAGATAAAGCTGCTTTCAACTCATATCTTGATTCAATTCTGCTGGCTTAAAGGAATGTGCTATGGGCAATTTGGACAAGTCAGCGGCTTCTAGTTATGTTTACGCAAGGGCAAGCGGTCTTCTCTCAAAATCATTCGTCGGTGCGAATGCGAACAGGCTTTTTTCTGTACAGTCTTTGCGGGAGCTTTACACGCTTCTTTTTGACAGTGAAATTCCGAGTGTTCCAGAGGTCATGCTTGCCAAAGAAATCGAAGTTAAAGCTGCCGAAAATTTCATAACACTGTACAAGAGCCTTTTGTCCGAGTTTGAGTCCCCTTCGCCGATTCTTTCCGAAATTCTTTCTTTCTACGAATATGAAAATTCAGAAGTTTCTGACTCAGAATCTGATAAAGCACGCATCTTGGCACTTTGGAAAGCAGTTTCTTCATTAAGAGGCAGTGATCGGGCCAATCTTGAGCAGCTTTATAAAATGGAAATTTCTTTCAAAAATATCCTGTGGGTTCTCCGCCTCAAAGTTTATTATCATTTTACTAACGAAGAAATCATGGAACAGCTTGTCTTTTCTAGTGAAGATAAAAAAAAGGATGATGAGCTTGCCCGTGATGCGATTGCAATTCTCGGCAAGGATATTTCTTCTTATGATGACTGGAAGGACTGGAAGTACGCCAAATTTTTAAACCCGCATGAAGATGGCGCTGTCTGGGAGATTGATCCGTGCTGGATTGAGCGTTCTCTCAAACATTATCTTGCAAAGAATTATACACATTTCTTCCATAAAGATCCTATGAGCGTAACGAGTTTTGTCGCATGGTTCAGAATCAAACAGTACGAGCTTGATTGTATCCGCACTGTGGCAGAAGGCTTGCGCCTCGGAGTTGAGAGCGAAAAGGTTATGGAAGTTGCTGGGCTTAACGTTCAGTTTTCAGCGAGAGTATAGGGGAGCAAAATGGCTAGAACGACACCAATGAACCTTGTCGAACTTATGATCATGAAGAATGACATTCGTCCGGTCCTTGAATTTCTTGGAAAAAAGGGTAATTTTCAGTTCCAGAATCATAAAAATGACTCATCAAAGGTTTCGGATGCTTCGCGCTCTGGTGAGGCAAAAAATCCTGAGCGTGATTTGTTTGTTCGCTTGCAGGACGCGCGCTCTTTCCTGAATGTCGAAGATATTGACGGCGCTTTGGTTACTTCTTCAACAAGGGCTGGTGAGAATGAGATTGCACTTGCCGAAAAGTTCCTTGCCACTGTTGAAGAACTTAAAAAACGTCAGACTGTTGCTAATGATGAGCTTAAACGTGTAAAAGAGTCCAAGGAAGAAGCGGAGTCTTTCAAAAATCTCAAGGTTCCTTTCTCGGAGCTTGATCATCTTTCTTTCCTTTCGCTCAAAATCGGTAAAATTGACCCAGAAAAGTTCGAGAAACTTGATGCGGCTGTCGGCAACCGTGCGATTATCGTGCCGCTCGGTGATGACAAGTCAAAGATTATGGCTGCAAGTTCAAAAAAAGCACGCTTCTCGCTCGACACAGAGCTTAAAAAATTCGGTTTTGTATCGTTTGAGATTCCTTCTGATTTTAAGGGCGTCCCAGATGAAGTTCTTTCCGGCTTGGAGTCAAAACTTGCTGAGTCTCAAAAAGCGGTTGAGTATATAGAAGAAGAAAAACGTAATTTGGCCCAGACTCATGCCGAGTCGCTTCGGTCTTTGCTCGCTTCATTTGCGATAGCGGCTCAGATTGTTGATGTTCAGAACAATTTGGAGTCTACAAGCCTCGTCTACCGAATTACTGGCTGGATTCCTTCTGATTCATGCCATTCAATGATGAAGGACATGGACAAACTCACGGAAGGCCGAATCGCAATCCGTGTTTATAATCCGTTTGAAGTTCCTTCCGTAATCAATGGCACGGAGCAGGTTCCTGTTCGTCTCAAGCATGGCAAGCTTGTCGGTGCGTTTGAGCGTATGATTTTCAGTTACGGCTCTCCAGTTTATGGTGCGATAGACCCAACGCCTTTCGTGGCTATTTTCTTCACATTGTTGTTCGGAATCATGTTCGGTGATGCCGGTCAGGGATTTATTTTCCTTTTGATGGGCCTGCTCATGAATTTCAAGGTCATCAAAGTTGGCGGCTGGAACAAATTCGCGCCAATCTTCATGGCAATTGGTACTTCGAGCATGATTATGGGCCTGCTCACCGGCGAATTCTTTGGCAACGAAGATATTCTGCGTCCGCTTTCACTTGCGATTACAGGTCTTTTTGGTGAGCCTCATGCCCCGATTTTGCACCTCATGCCGGACGGAAGCGCACATTCAATCAAAACGATGTTCATGTTCTTCGGCGCAACTGTCGGAGTCGGATTCATCATCAATTCCGTTGGTCTTGTGCTTAATATCATCAACAATTTAATTATGCACAAAATTCCAAAGGCTTTGTTTGGTAAAAACGGCCTTTCTGGAGCTGTGTTCTTCTGGTATGTCGTAATCATGGTAATCAGAATTGTGGTTGCAGGGCACTCTATCGATTTGACAGACGGAATCATAATCGGAATCATGCTTTTCCTTACGATGTTCTGCGAGCCAATTCACAGGGCCTTTGAGCATGAGCCGATTATGGAAAACGGGCTTTTTGCTGTGGTGATTGAGGCTGTCGTCGAGCTTTTGGAAACTCTTATCAGCTACCTTTCAAGCTCAATCAGCTTTATCCGTGTCGGAGCTTTCGGTCTGGCGCACGCAGTTTTGGGATTCATCATCCTTACGCTTTCTGAAATGGCAGGACCAGCTTATCTTGCTGTCATGCTTGTTGGAAATGCGATTGTTGTTGTTCTTGAGGGAATGATTGTTGCAATTCAGGTTATCCGTTTGCAATACTATGAGTTCTTCTCTAAATTCTTTAATGAAACGGGAAGGGAATTCAAACCGTTCTCGTTTGATTATAAATAAGGAAATCACTGTCATTCCAAACTTGTTTTGGAATCTTAAAAAGATGCTGGAATAAGTTCAGCATGACAGAATTTTATATAGCGAGGTTTTTTTATGAACAAGAAAATTCTTATGGTTGCGGCTCTTCTTACAGGATTCGCTCTTTTTGGAACTGTCGCTCAGGAAGCCACAGACAATCAGCCTGCACAGACAACTCAGGTTGCACAGACTACAGCTGCTAGCGCACAGCCAGCAAAAGATTCTTCTACAATCAAGTATATCGCTGCAGGTCTCGCTGTTGGTATTGCTTGTCTTGCAGGTGGTATGGCTGTAGGCAAAATTGGTGCTGCCGCAATGGGCGCAATGAGCGAAAACGCTGAGCTTTCTGGTAAGGCTCTTCCGTTCGTAGGTCTTGCTGAAGGTATCTGTCTCTGGGGATTCCTTGTAGCTTTGCTTATCATCATTCTGTAAATATATGGAATATTTTGTCATCGCAGAAAGAGAAATTATTCTCGGCTTCAAATTGGTTGGTGTTGACGGTACAGTTGCGCTCAACCGCACTGAGGCATTGGACGCTTTCCGTCGTGTCACCGGGCTTGGTGGCACAGAAAGTGTCCCTGTCGGTGAGCGACCGAAAATTTTGATTCTGACTGAAGATGTATCTGCCATGATTGAAGATGAAGTCCTCGCATGGCAAAAGGGCAGTCAGTATCCGCTGATTGTTGAGATTCCAGGCATTCACGGGCACATGGAGGGCAAAAAGTCCCTTACTGATGCGATTCGTGAAGCCGTTGGAATTTCGGTTTAGTTTTGTTTAGGGAACAGTATGGAAGAGTTACGATCTACCGAAATACTTGATAAAGAAATTGAAGCTGATGCGCGCAAAAAGGCTGAGAAGATTCTTGCACGGGCAGAAGAAGAGTCAAAATCTATTCTTTCTGATGTTGAACGCCGTGTAAATGAGGCAAAATCTCAGAAAGAGTCTTATTATGCCACAAAATATGCACAAGCCGAAAAAAGCGTGAATGAGGCTTTGCCGCTTGAAAAAGGCCGTTTCCTTGTTTCGTTTTATAGCGATGCCGTTTCAAAGGCATTTAATGAATATCTCGAAAATCTCGGGGAGTCAAAACGACTTGCCCTTATTGAAAATAAATTGGAGCATTTGCCTGAGTGCTTAGTTTCAAAGAAGGTGAATGCCCTTGTGTTCGGATTTAATCTTTCCGAAGCAAAAAAATTGCTCGAAAAATCTGTCAAAAATCTTGGAAAAGTCGAAGAAGTTTCGTTTGAGCGTTCTGGTGAAGAAGAAGCTCTTGGAAATGCTTTCCACGAAGGAATTATTCTTTCTTCGGATGACGGATTTGTAAAAGTCCGCGCTACGATTGACCAGATTGTCCGTGAAGTCAAAGACAAATACAGCATGGAGCTGGCAGAAAAATTGTTCGGCGGGAGGTTGCCTGAATGAGCGTTATAAAAGGTAAAATCACAAGAATCTCCGGACCAATCGTTTATGCCGAAGGCTTGGAAGGCTGCGGTCTTTATGATGTAGTTGATGTCGGTGAAAAGAAAATCATCGGCGAGATTATCCGTCAGAATGAAGGAAAGGCTACGATTCAGGTTTACGAAGACGACACCGGCATGAAAATTGGCGAGGAAGTCATTTGTAACGGTCGTCCACTTTCTTTGCGACTTGGGCCTGGCTTGGTCGGTACAATTTACGATGGAATTCAGCGACCTTTAAAAAATATGTTCGAAAAATCTGGAGCTTTCCTTGTTCCTGGTGAGCGAACAGAGCCAATTGACATCGATAAGAAATGGAAGATGACTGTAGCCGAGGGCGTTTCTGAGGGAATGGCAATTTCGGCTGGAATGGTCTTGGGCTATGTTCAGGAAACCGAGTCTATCCGCCATAAAATCATGGTTCCGCCGACTGTCAAAGGCAAAACTCTCAAATCTTTCAAGGGTGAGGGTGAGTACACAGTCGATGATGTAATCGGAACCACTGATTTGGACGAGGAAATCAAGCTTTCTCACTACTGGCCGCTCCGAAATCCACGTCCTTATGCACAAAAACTTGAGGTAAGTCAGCCGCTTGTTACTGGTCAGCGAGTAATCGACGTGTTCTTCCCGCTTAGCAAGGGTGGCACGGCTGCAATTCCTGGCGGTTTCGGTACAGGAAAAACTATGACTCAGCACGCTATTGCAAAATGGTGTGATGCTGACTTAATCGTATACATTGGATGTGGTGAGCGCGGTAACGAAATGACCGACGTTCTCACAGAATTCCCGACGTTGATTGACCCTCGAACAGGCCGTTCGCTCATGGAACGAACGATTTTGATTGCGAACACTTCAAACATGCCTGTTGCGGCTCGTGAAGTTTCTCTTTATTCGGGAATCACGCTTGCAGAATACTATCGCGATATGGGAATGCATGTCGCTATCATGGCTGATTCAACATCCCGCTGGGCCGAGGCTTTGCGTGAGCTTTCTGGCCGAATGGAAGAAATGCCTGCAGAAGAAGGCTTCCCGGCTTATTTGCCGACACGACTCGCAGAGTTCTATGAAAGAGCTGGCCGAGTCAATGCACTTTGCGGTGAGGAAGGTTCTGTTTCTGTAATCGGTGCCGTTTCTCCTCCGGGTGGTGACTTCTCTGAGCCTGTCACTCAGCATACAAAACGATTTATCCGCTGTTTCTGGGCTCTTGACCGTGAACTTGCGAACGCACGACATTATCCGGCTATCGGCTGGATTGAAAGTTACTCTGAATATGCCGATGAAATCCGTGAATGGTGGGACAAACTTGACCCGGCTTGGGCTGAGGTTCGACTTTCTGCACTTGAGCTTCTCAAAGAGGAGCAGAGACTTCAGCAGATTGTCCGCTTGATTGGACCTGATGCGCTTCCAGACGAAAAACGAATCGTTCTTACTGTAGCCGACATGATTAAAAACGGTTTCTTGCAGCAGAGTGCGTTCGATGCGGTTGATGTTTATTCTGTTCCAGAAAAACAGATTGCAATCCTCATGCTGATGATGACTTACTACAAGCGTGCACTCGCTGTAATCAAAGCTGGTGCTCCGCTTCCAACGGTAACATCTCTTCCAATCAAAGACGAAATTGTCCGCTTAAAGTCATCAGTTCCAAACGACAAACTGGAGCAGATGAAGGAAGTAGAAGGCCGTCTCGAAGATCAGATGGGAAATCTGGAACGACAGTACAAACGATAAAGAATGTCACACGGATTCGAGTTTCCTACGGAAACTCTTTAAAAAAGCTGTAATAAAAGTTGAAATTGCGTAGCAATTTCGAATCTGTGTGGCAATTTTGGGGCGTTGCGGGGTGTCCCCGCAGAGTGGGGTACGACACAACGAAGTGTGGCGTAGGGGAGAGACTTCTCCCCTTTTGGAGATAGCAAATGAAGGGTATTGAATATATAGGGAGCGACGGCTTTAGCCGGCAAAACTTGCGAGGCAAGTTTTGAGCGAGTCTCGGAAAAATCTATGATTTTTTCGTTGCTTGAATAACTGAGGGGAGCATAGATATGAAGGGTATTGAGTATAAGGGAGTCCAATCCGTTGACGGACCTATTATTGTCGTAAAACGCAGCGAGAACATTTTTTACAATGAAATTGTCTCTGTCCGTGACCGAAACGGCGAAAAAAAGACTGGTCGTGTCATCGACTTGAACGAAGAAATTGCGATTGTTCAGGTTTTCGGCTCAACTACGGGCCTTGACTTGCATGAGACTAGCGTTGAGTTCCTGGAAGAGCCTATGGAGCTTCGCGTGGGTGACGGTTTGCTTGGGCGAATTTTTAACGGTCTTGGTGAGCCGATTGATGGGCTTCCGCCGATTGTTTCAAGCAAAAAAGTCGATGTAAACGGAATGCCGATTAATCCGTTCGCGCGAGTTTATCCCCGTGACTTTATCCAGACGGGAATCTCTTCAATTGACGGCATGAACACTTTGATTCGTGGTCAGAAGCTTCCGATTTTCTCCGGGAACGGTCTTCCTCACAACCGCCTTGCAGCTCAGATTATTCGTCAGGCAAAAATCCGAAACAGCGATGAGCAGTTCGTAATGGTTTTTGCGGGCATGGGTATCAAATATGACCAGGCACAGTTCTTCATCCATTCTTTTGAGGAATCTGGCGTTCTTTCAAAGGTCGTAATGTTCCAGTCGCTTGCCGATGCTCCTTCTATCGAGCGAATCATCACTCCGCGCTGTGCTTTGACGGCTGCTGAATATCTTGCTTACGAAAAAAATATGCACGTTCTGGTCGTTATGACCGATATGACAAACTATTGTGAGGCTTTGCGAGAAATTTCCACAACTCGTGGAGAAGTTCCTGGCCGAAAAGGCTATCCTGGCTACTTGTATTCGGATTTGGCTGAGCTTTACGAGCGTGCCGGCAAAATCAAGGGAAGCACAGGCTCAATCACTCAGATTCCAATCCTTACGATGCCGAACGATGATATTTCTCACCCGATTCCTGACCTTACCGGCTATATCACCGAGGGACAGATTGTTCTTGACCGAGAGCTTAGCCAGAAGGGCGTTTATCCACCGGTTTCGGGCTTGCCGAGCCTTTCCCGCTTGATGAAGGACGGTATCGGAGAAGGCATGACGCGCGATGACCATAGTGCCGTTGCGAGCCAGCTTTTTGCGGCTTATTCAAAAGTTAAGTCAATCCGAAACCTTGCCGCAATCATCGGTGAGGAAGAATTGGGCGATGTTGACCGCATGTATCTCAAATTTGGTGAGGCGCTTGAAGGTCAGTTCTTCACACAGGGCGAGTACGAAAACCGCTCAATCGAGGAGACTCTAGACTTGGGCTGGAAACTCTTGAAAATCCTGCCAAAGAACGAGCTTTACCGAATCAAGCCTGAGCTGATTGAAAAGTATTACCCGAAAGACGAGGAGTAAAACAAAACCACAGATGTCACAGATGGCACAGATTATTTATTTCTTCAATTAGAAATTGTAGAAATAAATACGAAAGATTTTCGTAATTGATAACTCCCAATCTGTGAAATCTGTGTAATCGGTGGTTAATTTTTTGTGAGTGAACAATGAGTAAATTAAATATTGCACCTACTAAATCTAATCTTCTCGCTATAAAAGAACAGCTTTCTGTGGCTGTTGACGGATATGACCTTTTGGAGCAGAAGCGTGAGATTCTTGTTATGGAACTTATGCGTATGGTCGAGAAGGTCAAACTTCTGGAGCGTGAACTTGACAAGGCTATTTCTCAGGCTTATCCGGCTCTTAAAAACATGCTCATGACTGTTGGTGGCGATCAGACTGAACGAATTGCAAAGGCCGTTCATTACGAGTACGACATCAAAGAAAAGAGCGTTGTTGCGGGTGGCATGAGTTTCAATTCTGTTGAGGTAGCTTTGCCTAAGCAGCAGCTGTTTTATTCTTTTATGGGAACTTTCGCTGATTCTGATAAAGTGATGACTGAGTTCTTCAAGCTGCTTTCTCTTTTGACCGAGATGGCTTCAATCCGAACGATTGCATGGCGGCTTGCGAATGAAGTCAAAAAGACTCAGCGACGTGTCAACGCGCTCGATAAGATGATTATTCCTCAGGACAGAGAGACAAAAACTTACATCGAAAGCGTCCTTGAAGAGCGTGAGCGAGAAAATACCTTCGTTTTGAAAAGTCTTAAGAACCGTAAGAACCGTTAACTATAGTTTCAGGCTTTCCGATAATGTAATGGGGTCTTTGCGTTAGGGATAGTAGGGGCGGCGAAGCCGTTCGCTTTAGCGAATGACAACCCCGGATAGCCCGACCGTGCGAAGCGCGGAAACGCCCTGAATAGGAGCAGCATTATGATTAAGCCTTTGTTTCAGAAAATTATTGTCGCGGTAAACGGTTCGGAATCTTCTATTCATGCGGCAATGTATGGAATTCTCCTCTCAAAGCAGTACAAATGTGAGCTTAAAGCAATTTATGTTGTTGACACATCAACTCTCAGACAGCTTACGATGAGCAAAATCTTTATCGAGGAAGAAAGCATTGATTATGAAAAGTGCCTCGAACGGGACGGAAATCGTTATCTTTCTTATCTTGAAAATCTTGCAAAAGAAAAAGACGTAAAAATTAAAACCGAGCTAAAAAAAGGAGCGGTTTGGTCTGAGCTGATTAAAGCGGCAGATGATTTTGGTGCGGATCTGATTCTTGTGGGCGGTCGTGAACAGCCGAAGGATGCACCACGCAATTCAATCCGTTACGATAAGGTTTCAACAACAAAGTCAGAGATTATCGGTAGCGCAAGCTGCAATGTTCTTGTTGTAAAAATGCCGGAAATTGAGAAATTATTTAAAATTGCTTAAAATTTAAGATTTTTTAACGCTCTGTCACTTGACAGAGTATTTTTTTGATGTATAATGTAACCAGTTTTATGAAAGCAGTTTCACGACAAAGTACGATTTATGATGTTGCTCGATTGGCTGGAGTTAGTTCGGCTACCGTTTCTCGTTTTTTGAATGAGCCTGACCGTGTGGCTCAGGAAAAGCGTGATCGGATTCAGTTGGCAATTACAGAGTTGAATTTCGTTCCAAAGGCAGATGCTGTGGCGAAGGCTCGCAGTGCATACCGGAAAATCGGTGTGGTTGCGCCATTTTTTACCCAGCCTTCGTTTATGGAGCGTCTTCGCGGAATTGCTGCTGTTTTGAGCGCGGAGCATTATGAGCTTGTGGTCTATTCGATTGATACGATGGAAGACCTTGTGAATTATGTTCAGATGCTCGTGAATACTCAGCGTCTTGATGGTCTTATCCTGCTTTGTGTGCAGCTTCCGGCAGATGTTTTGGATTTGCTCAGGGGAGCGAGCTTTCCGGTCTGTTTTGTTGAGAATGAATACGAGGATTTTGATTGCGTGGTCGTTCATAACTTGCAGGGCGGTCAGAAGGCGGCACAGTTTTTGTGTGAGAAGGGCTGCAAAAAGCCTGGCTTCATCGGTGAAAAGTCAATGCTTGAATATGCAGTGAACGCTACGGAAGATCGTCTTCGCGGATTCAAATTTTATTGTGCGAACAACGGTATCGTGATTCCTGAGAATCATATCTGGCTCGGCGAGTTTTCTGAAGGCAGTCTTGATGAAGGAATCACGAAATTTCTGGAGCAGGAAGATTTGCCTGACGGAATTTTCTGTTCAAGTGATGTGATTGCTGCCCGCCTGATCAGAATTGCGCTTACTAAAGGAATTTCTGTTCCAAGGCAGATCCGGGTAATCGGCTTTGATAACATCGACATTGCGGAATACATTGGCCTTACATCCGTAAATCAGAATCTTGAGGAATCAGGAAGAATGGCTGCCCGCTTGATTTTGATGAGGATTAAGGACAGGGAAAGGGGAAGCGTGGTTATGAAAGTTCCGCTTTCCGTGATTGAAAGGGAAACAACCGGCAGATAGTCGGGTTTTATAGATTTAATTTCAGCAAGCTAAAAAGGGGGCTGTATGAAAAAAATTATTAATTTTGGATCAGTGGCAAAAATTTCTGCCGCTTTTGCTGCAATTGCAATGCTCGGACTTACCGGCTGCAATGATAAAAAACAGGCTGCTGCAAAACCTGAGGACAACACAATCCGAATCGAGGGTGCATTCCGTGGTGAAGAAGAAGCCCGGTTCCAGGAAATCATAAAGATTTTCAATGAGCAGAATCCTCAGTTTCACGTAACTTATGAAGGAAGCCCGGATTTTGAAGTTCAGATTCAGGTCGAGACTCAGGCAAATACTCCTCCTGACATCGCCGCAATTCCTCAGCCGGGAACGATGAAGCGATTTGCTGATTCTGGCTGGCTCAAACCTCTTGATCCTGAGGTCGTTGCTGCAATCGATGCAAACTATGCTCCTGTCTGGAAGGAACTTGGTTCATATAAAGGGCAAACCTACGGAATTTTCCATCGCGTTAATGCAAAGAGTTTCGTATGGTACAACAAAAAAGAATGGGCAAAACGCGGATATACAATTCCAACAACTTGGGATGAGCTTCGTGCCCTTGAAGAAAAAATGGTCAGCGATGGTGTGACTCCATGGACAGTCGGATTTGAATCAGCAGCTGCAACTGGTTGGCCTGGAACAGATTGGCTTGAAGACTTGATGCTCCGAACTGCCGGTCCGGATGTTTACGACAAATGGGTAAATCATCAGATTAAATTTGATGATCCTGCCGTTCTTAAGGCTCTTGAATACTGTGGTGAGATCTTCCTGAACAACAAATATGTTTATGGTGGTTCTGCAAACATCGTTTCTTTGAACTACGGCGACAGCATTAAGCCTTTGTTCGAGAATCCTCCTAAAGCGATGATGAACCGCCAGGGAAACTTCATCACAGGATTCATGCAGCAGGAGATTCAGGACAATCTTGAAGAGAACGTTGGTGTATTCGCTCTCCCGGGCGTAGATCCGAAATGGGGAACTCCGGTTTTGGGCGGTGGCGACCAGTTCGTAGCATTCACTGACAAACCTGGCGTAAAAGAATTCATGAAATTCCTTACGACCTGGGAAGCATGCGCACCATGGGCTAGAATCGGCGGTGCATTGTTCCCTCACAAGAATCAGAATTTCAACGACTACGGAAACAGCCTTGAGCGCGAAATCGCAAAAGTCCTTGTAAACGCAACTGTATTCCGTTTCGACGCTTCTGACCTCATGCCGACAGAAGTAGGTTCAGGCTCATTCTGGACAGGAATGGTCAACTACGTAACAGGTGCAGAAGACGCAAAGACATGTCTCAAAGTAATCGACGAGACTTGGCCTCAGTAATGTGAAAATTCCTCACAGAGCTTTTGAGGGCACAGAGATTTTTTCGTAATACGAAGTTTTATACCACAAACATGTTCTTTTTTACACGATGTATTTGAGGTGTGAAACTCTGTATGTCAAAAATTCCTCTGTGTTCTCTGTGCCCTCTGTGAGAAATTTAAATCAAGGAGAAAATTATGGCTGAAACACGAACGCTTAAAAGCTATGCTTCTTTGTCGGACATTATCAAGACTGTTCTTGTTGTGCTTGGCACTGTTGTTGTGGCTGGAAGCGGTTTTAATCTTTTGAAGGCGAATGTTCTTCCTCAGGTTCCGACAACTGTGGTTGCGATTATTTGGGGCGTGTCTTCTGTTATTCTGATTTTTTATTCATTCAATCTGCTCGCCCAGATTTTCCCGACAAAAATTTACAATAAAATCGTTCCTTACATTTTTATTGGGCCGGCTGTTCTGATCATGGGCTGGTATCTTTTTCTTCCGACAATGCGCTCGCTTTTTTTGAGCTTTATGGACAAGACTTCCACAAAATTCGTCTGGTTCGATAATTATAAATTCCTGTTCACGGACCGTTCGATGCTCGTTTCAATCCGTAACACATTGATCTGGCTCGTCTGCGGAACAGGATTCAGCGTTTTTATCGGCCTTCTTGTGGCAATTCTTGCTGAACGAAGCTATATCGAAAAAGGCGCGAAGACTTTTATCTTCCTTCCGATGTCGATCTCGCTTGTTGGTGCGGGCGTTATCTTTAAATTCATGTATGCCGCAAAATTCGGTGGCGCGGAGCAGATAGGCCTTTTGAACGCGATTATCACTTCGATGGGCCTTGAACCGCAAAACTGGCTCGGCAAAGCTCCGTGGAACAATCTTTTCCTGATTGCGATTTTCGTCTGGCTTCAGACTGGATTTGCGCTCGTCGTTCTTTCGGCGGCGTTAAAGGCTGTTCCCGAAGAAATGCTTGAAGCTGCCCGAATCGATGGGGCAAGTGAATTCCTTACTCTTGTAAAAATCGTAATTCCTAACATCAAGGCTTCGATTATCAGCGTTTCGACTACGATTTTGCTTGCGGCTTTGAAGTGCTTCGATATTGTCTATTCGATGACAAACGGCATGTTCGGAACTGAAGTTTTGGCAAGTCAGCAGTACAAACAGATGTTTACTTTCCAGAATTATGGCCGCGGTTCCGCAATCGCCATCCTGATTTTGATTGGTGTAAGTCCTGTCATCTACTACAACCTCAAAGAATTCCACAATAAGGAGGCGTTCAAATGAAACAGCTCGACGCAAAAAGCAAAAAAACTTTGCCAACGCTCATCATCACGATTATTCTCATCGTTTTCTGTATTTTGTGGACTATCCCGACTCTGGGAATTCTGGTCACATCATTCAGGACTGCTGATGCGGCTTCTTCGACAGGCTGGTGGACAGCTTTCTCAGACTTCAAGAATTTTACGCTCGACAACTACAATCAGGTTCTTTTTGGCCAGAGATTCAGTGTCGGAAATGCGACCGGAACTTCAACCGTGCGCGGTGCAACAATGCTCAGTGCATTCCTTTCATCAATCACGGTCACGCTTCCTTCTGTAATAATTCCGATTTTGATTGCTGCGGCTGCGGCTTACGGCTTTGCATGGCTCAGCTTTAAGGGGCGGAATATCATGTTTGCGGCAATTATCGCACTTCTGGTCGTTCCTTTGCAGATTTCTTTGATTCCGATTTTGCGCGATTACAATAAAATCGGCTTGAACGGAAGCTATCTGGGAATCTGGCTGGCTCACACGGGTTTCGGTCTTCCTCTGGCGACTTACATGATGTATAACTACATTTCAAGCCTGCCGCGTTCGATTCTGGAATCTGCTTTTATCGATGGTTCAAGTCATTTCACGACTTTTGTCCGTCTGATTCTTCCGCTTTCCGGGCCTGCAATCGCTTCGTTCGCAATCTTCCAGTTCATCTGGGTTTGGAACGATATGCTGGTTTCTCTTGTATTCCTTTCGGGAGCCGGGCAGAAACTTCAGGTCGTTACGGTTCGCTTGATGAACATGGCGGGAACACGAGGCACGGACTGGCACTTGCTTACGGCCGGAGCTTTTGTCTCAATGATTCTTCCGTTGTGTGTCTTCCTGGGCTTGCAGAAATTCTTCGTCCGTGGACTTTTGGCTGGTTCTGTAAAGGGCTAGTCTTAAACCACAGATTACACAGATTATCTGTTATTTAAGGAATTGCGTTAGCAATTTCGAATCCGTGTGGCACTTTTGAAGGTTTTTATGTATCAGAAACAACTTGAACGAAATATGTCGGCTTTGACGGCCCGATTGTACGAATTGTATGGTTCTCGCTGGGATTTTTATCAGATCCTAGAGCGGCTTGAAGCGATTATGAAGAAAGCTGCGGCTCAGCGAAAGTCGGGCTATCTTTTTGATGCTGATGAAGAATCGATTGGCTCTCAGAACGGCACTCAACCTTGGTACTTGAGCCAGAAAACCGTGGGCATGATGCTTTATGTCGATTTGTTTGCGGGAAATCTTCGTGCTCTTATCGAAAAAATTCCTTATCTCAAAGATTTGGGCGTGAATTATGTGCATCTCATGCCGCTTTTTGATTGTCCAAAAGGTGAGAACGATGGCGGTTATGCGATTTCTTCTTATCGAAAGGTTCAGAGTCGACTGGGCACAATCGAAGATTTAAAGCTCGTTGCCGAAGAATTCCACAAGAATGGAATCCGGCTCGTGCTTGACTTCGTGTTCAATCACACGAGCGATGAGCATGAATGGGCAAAAAAGGCCCGCAAAGGCGACCCTAAGTTCAAGAATTTCTATTATATGTACAAAGACAAGGCCGAAGTGGACAGTTGGAATGCCACTTTGCGCGAGATTTTCCCAACCGTTCGCCGGGGTTCTTTCACTTACCTCAAAGAGCTTGACGAATGGGTGTGGACGACCTTCAATTCGTTCCAGTGGGATTTGAATTATTCTAATCCAGAAGTTTTCCTTGCGATGGTCGAGGAAATGCTTTTTATTGCAAATCTAGGCGTTGACGTGCTACGTCTTGATGCGCTTGCATTTGTCTGGAAGCAGAAAGGCACTGTTTGCGAAAGTTTGCCAAAGGCACACACGCTGATTCAGGCCTTTCAGTACGTTGCGGCGATTGCCTGCCCGAGCTTGCAGTTCAAGAGCGAGGCAATCGTTCACCCGGACGAAGTGATTAAATACATCAACGGCTCGGAATGCCATTTGAGCTACAATCCGCTCCAGATGGCACTTTTCTGGTCAACAGTTGCCACACGCGACACAAGGCTTCTCACAATTTCTCTAAAAAATCGCTGGCATGTTCCTCAGAATTGCGCATGGGTCAATTATATCCGATGTCACGACGACATCGGCTGGACTTTCAGCGACGAGGATGCAGCTTGGCTGGGAATCAACGGCTTCAATCACAGGCAGTTTTTGAACCGCTTCTTCACAGGCCGCTTTGAAGGAAGTTTTGCAACTGGTGAGCCTTTCCAGCTCAATCCAAGCACAGGGGACTGCCGAATCTGCGGAACAATGGCGAGCCTTGCGGGCTTGGAGCAGGCAGAAAAACTCAACAATGAGGAACTTCGCCGCATGGCTGTGAGCCGAATGAAGATGATGTATGCCGTTCAGATGGCTTTGCCTGGTGTTCCTCTTTTGTATGCAGGCGATGAAAAGGCTTTGCTCAACGATTATTCTTATCGAGATGACAAAAGCAAAAAAGAAGACAGCCGCTGGGTTCACAGAATCAAGACGGACTGGAGCGGAAAGAACAAATACAAGTCGCAGAAAATGGTCGCGGATTTCGTAAAAAAAGTGATTGCCCTCCGAAAAGGCGAAGAAATGCTCGGCGGAAGCGAAATCTTCTTCTACGATATTCAGGACAGCCGTGTTTTTGCTTTCCGAAGGGGAACGATTCATGTCGTGGCAAATTTCAGCGACAGTCCGGCAGAATTCATGATTGACGCATGGAGCGAAAACAGCACGGACTTGCTCACAGGGCGGAATTTCTGGAATCACCAGAAGCAGCTGCTCGCGCCTTATGAAGTCAGATGGTTAAAGGAAATAATTGATTAATTGGACGCAGATGCACACAGATGAACGCGGATGATATTTTGCAAAAGAAAATCGTCTGTGAAATACGAAAGTTTTTCAAAGAAAAAAATACATAATCTGTGTTTATCTGCGTCTATCTGCGTCAAAAGTTTGGGAGATTTTATGACTTTTTCGACTACGAAATTTGGCGGTAACGACACTGCCCGAAACGAAACTTTGTTTACGACTGGAAACGGAAATCTTGGATTCCGTGGAGATACGGAAGAAAAAGCTGGTACGCACCACAAAGGAACTTACATCAACGGTTTTTATGATTCTGAGCCGATTCAATATGGTGAGACTGCTTACGGTTATGCAAAAAATCACGAGACGATCTTAAATCTTCCTGACCCAAAGCGGATTGAACTTCGCGTTGACAAAAAACTCTTCGGTTTGGGGGAGAATGTCACTTCATTCAAACTGGAACTTGACGAAGAAAAAGGAATCCTCACGCGTTACACTGACTGGAAGAACGGCGATTCTTCTGTAAGCTTGGTGAGCGAGAGGCTTGTTTCCTTTGCTCATGAAAATTGTGCAGTAATCCGCTATACGGTCACGAACACCTCTGAAAAAGACGAAAAAATTGCTGTGGCAACATGCATCGACACCGAGACCGGGAATATTCTTGCAGAGGAAGATCCTCGAATCGGAGCGAAGTTTAAGCATGTTCCTCTTATAATTGATGAAGTATATAAATTTGAACGACTTTCTTTTATTGCTCACACAGAGAATTCCGGTCTTCTTTTGGCTGGCTGTACAATTGACAATCTTGAAGTTGACGGTGAGCGTGTTAAATGGCATGGCGGTGGAGCCAGTCTGGTTCCCGGAATTTCACTTTTTATCCCTTCTTACGGAGCTGAGTTCACTCTTCCAAAAGGCAAATCATTTACTCTTACGAAATTCATCACTTATTGTCATGCCAAAGAAAATGAAATTACGCTCGAAAAACTCCATGAGAAGTCTTTAAAAGAATGTGACGAGTTTGCTTCTCTGGGATTTGAAAAAATTGCAAAAGAACAGGCTGATTTCCTTGCAGATTTCTGGAAGGCAGCCGCTATTAATATAGAAGAAAATGAATCAGAATCATCGGATTCGCCTAAGTCTTCACTCGAAGAAGCCCTTCATTTCAATCTTTTCCATCTCTTGCAGAGCGCAGGACGGAACGGAAAAGTCAGCATTGCGGCAAAGGGCTTGACCAGCGAAGGCTACGAAGGTCACTTCTTCTGGGACACCGAAAGCTATGTCTGCCCGGTTTTCACTTATACGGCTCCAAAGGTCGCAAAGAAACTCCTCGAATACCGCTCTTCAATTCTGGAAAATGCAAGGGAACGTGCCAAAATCATGAGTCTCAGAGGAGCTCTTTATCCCTGGCGAACAATTTCCGGCGAGGAAACAAGCGCGTACTTTCCGGCAGGAACGGCACAGTATCACATCAACGCGGACATAATTTTTGCCCTCAACAGATTTTTGAACGCTCACGAAAATGATTTGGGCTTCGATAAAAAATCCGTCGAAGAAATGTGCGCAGAAACAGCAAGAATGTGGGCTTCACTCACAAGTTTTGCCCCAGGCAAGGGCGATAAATTTGTAATCAACGATGTCACAGGCCCAGACGAATACACGGCAATCGTAAACAACAACGCTTTCACAAATCTCATGGCCCGAGAAAATCTTGAAATCTCAGCAAAAAGGGCTGGCTCGCGTGCAACTGAGTCCGAAAAGAGCGAGTGGAATCATATTGCCCAAAACATGTACATTCCGTTTGACAAGGAGCACGGCATTTATCCTCAGGACGACAGTTTTATGGACAAGGCGGACTGGGATTTTGAGCACACACCGCGATCAAATTACCCGCTTTTGCTTCATTATCATCCGCTCGTAATTTACCGTCATCGTGTCCTTAAGCAGCCTGATTTGGTTTTGGCTCAGTTTTTGCTTAGCAGGCGATTTACTCTTGCCGAGAAAATCCGGAACTTTGACTTTTACGAAAAATACACCACGGGCGACTCGTCTCTTTCTCACTGCATCATGAGCATTATGGCCGCTCAGACTGGCAACGATGAAAAAGCACTTGATTACTTCAACAAGACTGTGCGAATGGACATTGATGACGTGAATGGAAACAGCCGCGACGGAATTCACACAGCCTGCATGGCTGGAAGCTGGATGAGCGTGGTCTACGGATTCGCGGGCTTTGAGGATTATGGCGGAGAATATTCTTTTAATCCTCATTTGCCAAAAGACTGGAAAAAGCTTTCATTCTCACTTGCAATTAAAGGCTCAATTCTCGATGTCACGCTCTCTCAGTCCCAGGCCGTTTATTCTTTGCGTGAGGGAGGCTCTCTTGAACTTTCTCATCGTAACGAAAAATTCACTTTGAAAGCCGGAGAGAAAAAATCTTTCTCTCTCAAACAAAAACTCGGCGCGGTCCTCTTTGACTTGGACGGCGTTGTTACGGACACTGCTCCTCTTCATTTTAAGGCATGGAAAGCTATGGCCGAAGAAGAGGGATTGAAATTTGACGAGAATATGAACAAAAAACTTTTGGGAATTTCCCGTGAGGCTTCGCTTGAAGTGATTCTCAAAGAAAACGGCGTTGAATGGACATCGGAGAAAAAGGCTCTCTGGTGCACGAAGAAAAACGAGATTTACAAAAAATTCCTCGAAACTCTTTCTGAAAAGGATATTCTTCCGGGAATTAAAAAACTGCTCGAAGATTTGAAATCGCACGGAATCAAAGCCGCGCTCGCTTCAAGCAGCAAAAATGCACCCGCAATCCTTGAACGGCTTGGAATTAGTGAATATTTCTGTGCGATAGCCGATGCCGCAAAAGTTCAGAAAGCAAAGCCTGAGCCGGATTTGTTCCTCGAAGCCGCCGAAAAATGCGGAGTCTGGTACACTGATTGCGTTGGCGTAGAGGATGCCGAGTCCGGGGTCAAGGCAATCAAAAAGGCTGGAATGAAAGCTGTCGCTATCGAAAGCACGGTCAAGCTGCCAGATGCGGACTTGAGATTGTCTTCGACTGCGGAATTGAGTTTTGAGAAATTGGAGAAATTGTTTTTCTGACGCAGATAAACGCAGATTTTATATTTCGCATGTGAAAAACTTTCGTATTTCGCAGGCGATTTCCATTTATCAAAATACTATCCGCGTGCATCTGCGTGCATCTGCGTCTAAAAATGAAGGAGAACTTATATGAAAAAATACGATGTTGTTGCTCTTGGTGAGATTTTGATTGATTTTACTTTCGCAGGCACAAATGCCGACGGCAAAAAACTTTATGAAGAAAATCCCGGCGGAGCTCCCGCAAACTGCGTGTCTGCCGTAGCCAAGCTCGGCGGCAAGGGGGCATTCATCGGCATGACAGGCCGCGACAGTTTTGGCGAGGACGTGCGCCGTGTCCTTGAAGAAATCCATGTTGATACGAGCGGAATGCGCTACTGTGACAGTCAGCACACAACCCTTGCGTTCGTGAGCCTTGACCCAAGCGGCGAGAGACATTTCAGTTTTTGCAGAAATCCGGGCGCGGACACTCAGATTCGCCCGGAGGACCTGGACGAAGAAATGCTCAAAAACGCACGGATTTTCCATGTCGGCTCACTTTCGCTCACTGATGAGCCGGCAAAATCGGCCACCCTCAAAGCCATCGAAATCGTCAAAAAGGCCGGCGGTCTTATTTCCTATGACCCGAATTACCGCGCAAATTTGTGGAAGGGCAGAACGGATGCTATTGATTTGATGAAAAGCATTTTCCCGCTTGCCGACACAGTTAAGGTGAGTGACGAAGAGCTTGCCCTTCTTTTTGGCTCTGAGACAAGTGCCGAAGATGGCGGAAACAAAATCCTTGATTTGGGGCCAAGCCTTGCGATGATAACTTTGGGGCCAAAAGGCGTTTACTATGCCGCAAAATTGCCGGACGGAGCTAGAATCAGCGGAACCGTTGGCTGTAAGAGCGTTAAAGTTGTGGACACAACTGGAGCGGGAGACAGCTTCACAGGCGGTATGCTCTACCGCCTCACACGCCGCGAAAACCCGCTTGCTTTCACAAAGGAAGATCTTGAAAAAGATTTGAACTTTGCGAACACCGTGGCTTCAATCTGCGTGACCCGGCGGGGCGCGATTCCGGCCCTTCCGACACTGGAAGAGGTGCTGGCATTTTAGCAGGGGTTGCGGGCGGCGTCTGAGCCCGCAGAGGGGGTAGCGGAAAACGCAAAGCGGTTGGAGTGAGGGGGAGACTTCCCCCAAAAAAAACTTTTCGTTTTCAATTCTCTTTCTTTCTGCTACAATCTCTCCATGACTAAAAATTCGAACCTCATCGGGCTTTTCTTTGCTTCAGTTTCTATTTTTCTTTGGGGAATCACTTTCGTATGTACGAAATATCTTCTTCGCTCGTTTTCTTCTTATGAAATTCTTCTGCTGAGATTTGTGCTCGCTTATTTAGCTTTGTGGATTTCAAAACCTCACAGGCTCAGGCTTTCTTCAAAAAAACAGGAGCTTTATTTTGCTCTTGCGGGGCTTTCGGGCGTTACGGCCTATCAGTTCATGGAGAACATGGCGATTTCATACACAAGCGCGTCGAACGTGAGCGTCATCGTTTCAATCTGCCCCATGTTCACGGCGATTTTCATGCAGATTTTCTTCAAGGAAAAGCATCTTACGGTATTTTTTAACATCGGCTTTTTGCTTGCTATTTTTGGCGTGGCTCTGGTGAGCTTTAACGGCGTTGTTCAGTTTCATCTCAGCCCGAAAGGTGATTTTCTGGCACTGGCGGCGGCAATTTCCTGGGGTGTCTATTCGCTTTGCGTGGCCAAAATCAACAGGCTTGGTTTCGACTCGATTCTTGTAACGCGACGGATTTTTCACTGGGCTTTGCTTTTTATGCTCCCGATTGGGATTTTCTCGCTTTTAAGGCATGGCGGCTCACTTCCTGCTCAAATCAACAATATTTCCGTGATTCTCGACCCGGCTTTCAACAAATCCCGTTTTGCAAATCCGCTCAACTGGCTCAATCTGGGCTTTCTTGGGCTTGGGGCTAGCGCATTCTGCTTTGCGGCATGGAACATCGCCTGTGAAAAGCTCGGGACTGTCCGCGCGACCGTGGGCATTTACCTGATTCCAGTTGTAACGATTATCTTCGCATTCTTTGCCCTTGGCGAGAAGATTTCTCTGATGGGCGCGATCGGAGCCGTTCTTACTATTGCAGGCCTTTTCGTGAGCGAGATAAAGAAGAAATAGTACGAATGCCGAGTTTTGAGATTTACTGGCTGTGTCAAAAAAAGGCTCCCAGTCGTGAAAACGGCTTATCGAAACCGCAGGCTCGCCTGCTACACGTGGTTTGTGCTTGTAACTATATACGTTTGCCGCTCACGCGGCAGCACAAACCAAGTGTTTTCGTAAGCCGTTTCACTTCTTCGCGCCGTTTTTTGAAAATATCCAAGAATTTCCAAACCTCGCCATTCGACGGCTTTTTATACGTAGAATGGGCGAATGCTGAGTTTTGCATTTGCTGAACAGTGCAAAAACAAGCGTAGGCGCGAGCACTTACATTGTCGTGCTCGTTTGGATTCTGTCATGAATCCACTTTGCGCGAGCGAGCGAAGCGAGTCTGACACCTTGTACGCGCAACCTAGTGAGCGTCAAGAAAACTTGCGAGGTAAGTTTTTAGCGAATCTCCGTAGCAGCTGTGCTGCGAAGGTGGATTCCAATGACAGGTTCCCGCCGAGAGCTTGTTTTTGTGATTATCCACAAGGGTGCAAAACTCGGCATTAGACTGAGTTGCATATTTCGCCTTATTGTCTCAAATTGTGTCTTTCGCTAAAATGTTTCTATACACAGAAAACATTTTGCAAAAAGGATGCACTTATGATAGTTATGAAATTCGGTGGCAGCTCGGTTGCCAATGCGGAGCGAATCCGCCATGTTGCTTCTATTATTCAGGCTTACAAAGAGAGCCGCCCTGTCGTTGTTTTGAGCGCGATGGGCGACACCACAGACCATCTTCTTGATGCGGCTGACATGGCTGTAAACGGCAAAGTTGACATTGCTAAGGTCGAAAAGCTTCACCTTGACACAGCAAAAGAGCTTGGCGTTGACGTTCCTGCAATTCAGGAGCTTTTGACAGAGCTTAACACTTTGCTTACCGGCATTTCAATGCTTCACGAGCTTACAAAACGCACCCGCGACTATCTCGTTTCTTTTGGCGAGCGTATGAGCGTTCGAATGATGGCCGCTTATCTTGCAAAAGAGGGCACACCTGCAAAATTCTACGATGCATGGGACATCGGCATGGTTTCTGATTCCAACTACATGGCCGCAGAGCTTCTTGATGAAGTTTGGGACAACATTCCAAAACACTTGAACGACTACAAAAACGGAAAGCAGGTCGAAATTCCAATCGTCACTGGCTTTATCGCAAAAGATTCAAAGGGCGTTATCACAACTTTGGGCCGCGGTGGTTCTGATTTGAGCGCAACAATGATTGGTGCTGCTATGCAGGCCGACGAAATCCAGACATGGAAGGACGTTGACGGAATCCTCACGACTGACCCTCGAATCGTTAAAGAAGCCCGCACTGTTCCGGAAGTTACTTACGAAGAAGCTCAGGAGCTTGCAATGTTCGGCGCACAGGTCTTGCACCCACGAAGCATGATTCCTTGCCGAAAGACAGGCACACCTGTCCGCGTAAAGAACAGCTACAATATCAAAAGCGATGGCTCTGTAATCGTTGAAAAACATTCCGGGGCAACTCCTCGCGTTACTGCAATCACAAACGTAAAGAACGTAACATTGATTGATATTCAGTCAAGCCGTATGCTCAATGCCTGCGGATTCCTGGCTCACATCTTCAACCAGTTCCTCAAATGGAACATTTCAATCGATGTAATCGCAACTTCAGAGGTTTCTGTCTCACTCACAGTCAACACAAAGGCTGATTTGACAGGCCTTATTGAAGACATTGCCCGAATCGCTGAGGTTAAGGCCACAAAGAACAAGGCAATCGTCACGTTGATTTGTGATGCAAAACATTCAAGCTCAATTTTGGAAGAGTCTTTCAAGGCACTCAATACTGCCGGAATCAACGTTCAGATGATTTCCCAGGGTGCAAGCAAGGTCAACATCTCTATGCTCGTTGATGATTCTCAGGCAAACGATGTTGTCAGCATTCTCCACAAGGCTTTGTTCTAATTTTTAATGAAGAAGCATATTTTTCGTAGTTTAAAACGAAATCTTCTCATTATATTAAAAAGCCCGGTCACTTATCTTGTCGTGGCATTCATCGCTCTCATGACGATTTTGATTGATGTCGTCTATCGTTATGAGGCCGGTGTCTCGATGGAAAGCTATACGGACAGTTTCTGGAACTTCCTCATCGCTTTCGTGGCCGGCTACTATGATATTTGTGTCGTTACGCCGATTGGCCGCGCGTGCAGTTTCATTATTCTCATCACAGGAATTTTAGTCTTCAGTACGCTCACTGGTAAAATCGCTTCCATGTTTATGGATATGCAAATGAAAAAAAACAAGGGGTTGAAAAAAATGAAAAATCTGAAAGGCCATTTTTTGCTCTGCGGTTATCGTGACGGTTTCGATAGAATCCTTGACACCGTACTCCGCTCAAATCCCGACATCACAACGGACATGATTGTTCTGATTAACGACACTTCTTCTGAGAACATCGAGCAAATCCGAAACCAGCCTCGATTTAAGGATTTGCAGTATGTTTCTGGTGATTTTAGTGAAGAAGAAACCTTAAAGCGCGCTCTCATAAGAGATGCCGAGCGTGTTCTGATTATCGCCGACCGTTCAAAAAATTATTCCACCATGGAAATGGACAGCCGCACAGTTCTGGCTGCCCTCACAATGAAAAGTCTCAACCCCAAACTTTATATCGCAGCCGAACTTTTTGATTCCAAGTTCAAGAAGCACCTCGAAATGGCTCATTGTGACGAAATTATTCTTACAAACGAATACGAGTACAGTCTTCTTGCTACGGCTTCGAGCGGCATGGGTTACTCAAATGTTATCCGCGAGCTGATTGGTGATGATGCTGATTCTGGTATTTTGATTGAGGATATTCCTGCTTCTTATATCGGAAAGACTTACGCTGATTTAAGGGGCTTTATTGCCACTGGTTCTGTTTTGATCGGGCTTTTGCAGAACACGGGAAATTTCTACATGCGCCGCAAGGATGCCCTCCGAGAGGCTCAGAAAAATCCTGATGTCAAAAAAGTCGTTGACAATCTCAAAAAAATCAAAACTCTTAAAAGCAACGATCCGATTCTGGTCCCGGCAGATGATTTCGTGATTCAGCCTCACACAAAAGCAATTTTCGTAAAAGGAAAAAAAGACGTTGGCAGTGAGGAGCTGGCAGTTAACAATTAAAGGGGGAAGTCTCCCCCTCGGCTACAATGGCTTTGCCATTTCCGCCTACCCCCTCTACGGGGTGCGATGAAGTCACAGCCTTCACCGTACCCCGTAACGCCCCTATAAATTGGAGATTCTTATATGGCAGAAAACCTTGATGTGTTTGAAGAAGTATTACCTAAGCTTTTGAAGATTCAGTTGTTCTCAGATTTTAAAAAAGAAAACGAGAATGACATGCGAATCCTCAGATTGGTTTATTCAGAGCTCAAGCTTCATTCTTTTAAGGCTGGCGAAGAAATCATAAAAGAGGGTGAAAAAGGCGAAAGCTTCTATATACTCACTTCTGGAAGCGTTCAGGTTTTCCGGGACACTATGTCTGGTGACCGAATCGCACTTGCAAATCTCAGCGCAGACATGGGAATCTTCTTTGGCGAGGCGGCATTGATCGGTACGGACAAACGTGGAGCTACGGTTGTCGCTACAACAGATTGCAGAACTTGCGAAATCACTGGCAAATGCTTTAAGGAACTTTGCGAGAAAGAGCCGGTTTTAGGATATCGGGTAATGCTTTCTCTTGCCCGAAGATTGTCCGTCACTATAAAAAAGGCGAACAGTGATATGGAAACGCTTTACGACGCTTTATTTGATGAAGTTGTGAATTATATTTTAAATTAAAATATAATATCTCTGTTCTAAATCTTTCTTTTTTTGTATAATTCTTGAAATATTTCACATTTGTTGGGGTTCCTATGAAAATCGCACTTGTTGGATACGGTAAGATGGGGCACATGATTGAGTCTTGTGCCAAAGCGATGGGGCATGAGGTCGTTGCAACTGTTGATGTTGTGGCTCAGGATGCCACCAATCTTGTAAAAGCCGGTGATGGCGAGGCTGTTGCTCTGGCTGTAAAAACAAGCGGTGCGGAGGGCGTTATTGAATTCAGTCACCCTACAGCCGTTCTTGGCAATCTCAAAGCTCTTATTCCGCTAGGAATTCCTGTCGTATGCGGAACAACTGGCTGGGCAAAATCCGAGGCCGAAATCGAAAATCTTTGCGCCGCAACAAATGGTGCTTGCATGCGCTCTTCAAATTTCTCAATCGGCGTAAATATGTTCTATAAAATCGTTGAGGAAGCTGCCCGCATCATGGCAGAATATTCTGATTATGATGTTGCAGTTTGGGAAGCTCACCACAATCAGAAAGCCGATTCTCCATCCGGTACGGCTCTTGAAGTTGCACGCCGCGTAATGCTTGGCAACAAAACTAAGACCGATATGGTTTTCGACGCATTCCACGAAAAGCCAAAGGCAAACGAGCTTCATGTTTCTTCAACACGAATCGGCTCTGTTCCTGGCACACACACTGTATTCTTTGATTCTCCGGCAGATTCAATCGAACTCACACATCGGGCAAGGAGCCGCGCAGGTTTTGCAAAAGGCAGTGTCGTCGCTCTCGAAAAGTTGTGTGAAAAAATCGGCAACGGGTCTCTCGCGCGAGGCAAGTTGTACGGCATGAACGATATATTTTAAAGGATGCCACACGGATTCGAGATTCCTACGGAATCTCATTTTAGAATCTTTAATTTCTTTTACTTGATTTTGCGTAGCAAAATCGAATCTGTGTGGCAATAAGAATAATATGAAATTACTAGAAGATAGAATCCTCTCAGACGGAGAGGTTATTGACGGAAAAATTCTTAAGGTCTCAAACTTTTTGAATCATCAGATTGACGTGGCTTTTTTGGATAAGCTTGCCGAAGAATGGAAAAATCGTTTCAGCACTTCAAAAATCACAAAAGTCCTTACTATTGAATCAAGCGGAATTGCAATCGGAGCCAGCCTTGCGCGTGTTCTTGGGGTTCCGCTCGTTTTTGCAAAAAAACACCAGTCAAGCAATGTCAATGAAGGTGTGTATTCTTCAAAAGTTTACAGCTTCACTCATGACCAGTATTACAATGTCGTAGTTTCTCAAAAATATCTTTTGGCAGGCGACAAAGTTCTGCTTGCCGATGATTTTCTGGCAAACGGGAACGCACTCAAAGGCTTGATTGAGATTTGCAAATTGGCGGGGGCTGAGGTCGTTGGTGCAGCCTGTGCGATTGAAAAAGGTTTCCAGAACGGCGGAGATGAGCTTCGCAAGAACGGCATAAAAGTCGAAAGTCTTGCGATTATCGACAAAATGGATTCAAACGGAATTGAATTCCGTAAATAATATTAATCAATATTATGGAGAAAAACATGAAAAGACTTGCAAAAATTGCAATGGCTGTGGTTGCGGCTGGGCTTTTGCTCACTGGCTGCAAAGAGAAGGACTCAAAATCAACCATCACTAAGGACAATATCATGGTTGGTTTCGTTTACATTGGTTCAATCACTGATCACGGTTACACAGAAGCTCAGGATCAGAGCCGCCTCGCACTTGTAAACATGGGCATTCAGACAATGTACAAGGAGAATGTTCCTGAGAACTCTGATTGTGAAAAAGCTATTCGCGATTTGATTGATGCTGGTTGTAATGTAATTTACACAACTTCATTCGGTTTCATGGATTCTACTATTAATGTAGCAAAAGATTTCCCAAATGTTAAATTCGGTCACTGCTCAGGCTTCAAAACAGCAGAGAACGTATCAACATATTTCGGAAAAATGTATGAGGCCCGCTACCTGGCTGGTATCGTTGCTGGTCTCAAAACAAAATCAAATAAAATCGGCTATGTCGCAGCTTTCCCAATTTCTGAGTGTATCCGTGGTATCAACGGTTTTGCTCGTGGTGTTCAGTCTGTAAATCCAGACGCTACAATCGACGTAGTTTGGACAAACACTTGGTTCGACCCAACAAAAGAAAAGCAGGGTGCATTGGAGCTTCTTAACCGTGGCTGTGACGTAATCGAGCAGCATCAGGACACAACAGCTCCACAGGTTGCCGCAGAAGAAAAAGGTGCATTTGCAATCGGTTACAATGTTCCGACTCCAAGCGCAGCTCCAAAAGCATATCTTACTGCTCCAATTTTCCATTGGGATACTTTCGTAAAAGACGATGTTTTGCAGATCCTTGGTGGAACATGGCAGAGCCGCAAATACTGGGAAGGCTTGAACTCAGGTATGGTTGATTTGGCTCCACTTTCTGACCTCGTTGCTCCTGGAACAGTCGATGCCGTTGCAGTTGCTCGCACAGCAATTGAAAATGGTTCGCTCAAAATCTTTGAAGGCCCGATTTATGACCAGAATGGAACAGAAAAGGTTCCTGCAGGTTCTGTAATGACTGATGACGAAGTATGGAATATGACATGGTTCGTTAAAGGCGTTAACGGCGTAATTCCTCAGTAATTAGTAAATTATAATAGTCTGTAAATGCCAAAAACAAGCGTAGGTGGATTCGTGACACGTTCCCGCCGGGAGCTTGTTTTTGTTTTTTGCTGGCAATTTTTTTTTCCTATGCAAAGTTTTTTATCTATGATAAAATAGGCGCATGGGTTATGATAGAAAAGAAGACGGACTCAGGAGTGATGGTTCAAAAGGTCACGTCCTGGTTGCAGATGATGCTCCGTTTATTACAAAGCAAATCACAAAGATGCTCACCGATGATGGATTCGTAGTTGTTGATGCCGTTCATAATGGTGAGGATGTTCTCAAAGTTTACAAAGAAAAATTCCCAGACATTGATCTTGTTACTCTTGATATTACCATGCCAAAACTGGATGGAATTTCCACTTTGGAGCAGCTTCTTGCTTTTGATAAAGACGCTCACGTTGTTATGGTTACTGCAAACGACAATACTTCGGTCGTTCGTAAAGCAATTGCACTTGGTGCAAAGAATTTTATTGTAAAACCGTTAAAGCCCGAAACGGTTCTTTCTCGCATTAAATCTTCCGTAAGAAAATGAACGCACTGGAAGTACGCAATCTCACAAAAACGTTTGGCTCGACTATTGCCAACCACGATATTTCTCTTGAATTAAAAAAAGGCGAAATCCTTGCACTTTTGGGTGAAAATGGCAGCGGAAAAAGCACTTTTGTTAATCAGCTCGCAGGAATTTACGCACCGGAAAGCGGTGAAATTTTCATCGATGGAAAAAAGGTTGAATTCAAGTCACCGCAGGATGCAATTTCTGCCGGTGTAGGCATGGTTCATCAGCACTTCAAACTTGTTGAAGTCATGAGTGCGCTTGAAAACATCACTTTGGGTGAAAAGTCCGCCGGTTTCTTTGTTAAAAAACAGCAACTTTACGAAAAGATCAACGAGATTCAAAAAAAATTCGGGTTCTCAATTGATTTAAATCGCAAACTTTATGAAATGTCTGTCTCAGAAAAACAGACTGTTGAAATCATTAAAATTTTGTATCAGGGCGCGAGAATTTTAATCCTTGATGAGCCGACGGCCGTTCTTACCCCTCAGGAAACAGAAAAGCTTTTTGTCGTTCTCCGCAGAATGAAGGAAAATGGCTGCTCAATCATAATCATCACTCACAAACTCAATGAGGTTATGGAAATTTCTGACCGGGTTGCCGTCATGCGAAAGGGGGAGAATGCAGGTCTTGTCGAGACAAGTTCATGCACCGAAAAATCCCTTGCCCGTCTCATGCTTGGCGGCAAATTTGAATACAAAGTCATTCGTGTTGCGGCCGGTCGAAGCCAAAATCCTGTTCTTGTTGTCAAAAATCTTTCGAGCAAAAATGCTTACGGCAAAAAATCACTCGATAACCTCAATTTCGACCTGTATGGTGGAGAAATCCTGGGAGTAGCTGGTATTGTCGGCTCCGGGCAGAAGGAACTTTGCGAAACCCTCACGGGCCTTTTGCGTGCTGAATCTGGCGAGGCAATTTTTCAGGGGCAGAATCTTCTTAAGTTATCCCCAATTGAAATCAAAAAACTTGGTGTCCGTATGAATTTCGTTCCCGAAGACCGGCTTGGAATGGGTCTGGCCGCTGGTTTGGACATCACCGAAAACGTAATGATGCGTTCTTATTCCGAAGAATCTCATTTCTTCCTTGACCGAAAAAAGGGCAGCGAGCTGGCAACTGATATCGTTGACCGCTATGGAATTGCAACGCCTTCTATTCACAATCCTGTCCGGCAGCTTTCTGGCGGAAATATTCAGAAGGTCTTGCTGGGTCGTGAACTTGAAATGCACCCGAAATTCCTTATCGTAGCTTATCCGTTCCGCGGGCTTGACGTCGGTGCCACAAACAATATCATCAACATGCTCAATGAACAGAAGAAAAAGGGGGTGGCGATTCTTTTGATTGGCGAGGATATTGACCAGCTTTGCGCTCTTTGCGACAGGCTCATGGTTATTCACGACGGCTCAATAAAAGGAATCGTAAACCCGGAGCAGACTACAAAAGAAAATATCGGATTAATGATGATGGGAAAATCAGTTTCAGCAGAAAAGGAGGATGAAAATGCTTAGAATTGCAATGCAAAAATCGCTTTCTCAAAAGCAAAAAGTCCTTGTTCGTGCGGCGGCTGTTTTTTCTGCAATTGTCTGCTCAATGCTCGTTCTTGTCTTCATGGGGCTCAATCCGTTCAAAGTCTACGCTAACATTTTTTCTGGATGTTTCGGAACTTTCTACCGATTCAAACAGGTTGTTTATAAGGCTGTCCCGCTTACAATTCTTTCGCTTGGTTGTTGCGTTGCCTTCAAAATGAAATTCTGGAACATCGGTGCGGAAGGCCAGTTCTACATGGGAGCTTTTGCGGCGACATGGGCGTTCATGCTTTTCCCGAATGCTTCAGGCGCAGTCCTTCTTCCTGTGATGGCGATTTTTGCGCTTGTTGCCGGTGGTATTTTTGCGTTGATTCCTGCGGCTCTCAAAATAAAATGGGGAACGAGCGAAACATTGGTCACTCTCATGCTCAACTATGTTGCACAAAAATGGGTGAGCTATCTCAAATACAGCTATCTTCCATGGCGTGATCCTCATGGTGGAGGTTCTCCAAAAATCATCAATTTTTCAGACAATGCGGTTCTTCCAAATCTTTTCGGAATTCACCTCGGCTGGCTCATTGCGGTTTTGCTTGTAGTGGCTATGTACTTCTTATTGAAGAAAACAAAGTTCGGCTATGAAGTTTCAGTCATCGGCGAAAGTTTTGACACGGCCCGTTATGCCGGAATCAATGTTTCGCGCACCGTTGTGATTGCCGTCGTTCTTTCTGGTGGTTTGTGTGCCCTTGCCGGTATGATTCAGGCAAGCGCAATCGAACATTCTCTCACTGATAATATGTCAAACGGAATGGGCTTTACGGCTGTTATCACGACATGGCTCAGTCAGCTGGATCCTCTGATTTCACTTGTTGTTTCTTTCGTGTTCAGCGTTCTTTTGCAGGGCGGAAGTTATTTGCAGACTTCAATGGGCGTTCCGGCAAGCATGGGTACGATTATCCAGACAATCATTATTTTCTTCGTTCTTGGAAGTGAATTCTTTGTGCGTTATAGATTTGTGATTGAGAAGAAGGGAGAAAAACAATGATTTTAGCATTTGCGTTATTCTTGCAGGTTGCGGTTCAAACGGGCACACATATTCTTTATGGTATTTTGGGCGGAATTCTTTTCGAAAAATCAGGGCAGACAAATCTTGGAACAGAAGGAATGATGCTTTTGGGCGCGGCTTTTGGCTATCTCGCCGGGAGCACAATCGGAAATCCTATTCTTTCTGTGATTTTTGCAGGGCTTGCGGGTAGTGCAGGCGCTCTCATTTATGCTTTCATAACTATTACTCTCCGCGGAAATCAAATCGTAACAGGTCTTGTCCTTACTACTTTTGGAACAGGTGTCGCAAGCTTCATGGGGAAATATCTTGCTGCTTCTCCTTTAAAATCTTCTATTAGAAGTGCATTTTCTGCGGTTTCGATTCCTCTTCTCTCAAAAATTCCAGTCTTTGGAAAAATGCTTTTTGAGCAGGGTGTTTATGTTTGGATTTCTCTTGTCCTTGCTTTTGTTCTTTGGGCTTATTACCGATACACTCGCTGGGGCTTGAACATTCGTGCAATCGGTGAGAATCCTGCTGCGGCTGATGCTTCTGGAATCAATGTCACTCTCTACAAATACATTCATGTCCTTGCGGGCGGTTTTTTGTGCGGCTTGGGTGGTGCTTATCTTTCGCTTTCGTTCGTCGGTCAGTGGCAGGAAAATATCACGGCTGGAGCAGGCTGGATTTCGGTCGCTTTCGTAATTTTCTGTACGTGGAGTCCGTTAAAGGCGATTTTATGCGCCTGGGCATTCGGAGCTTTAAGTTCTCTAGCTTTAAAGTGTCAGTCAGTGCCGATTTTCGGTCACATTATCCCAGGGCAGCTTTTGGACATGATTCCGTACATCGCTACTGTTGTCGTGCTGGTTCTGATGGGATTGCATTTTAAAAAAGAAAATCAGGGACCGGCTGCACTTGGAATCAGTTTCTTCCGTGAGGAAAGGTAATCTCCCTTCTGTTTTTCTTAGAAAATTAGAAAAGACTTATGCAGGAAGCTATTTTAAGAGTATTACAACTGTCGAAAATTATAATAAAACTGATAGAGGTACTATTAAAATGAGCTTCAAAGCATTTGTTTCTTATTTTGTCGGGGTGATCGCAATGTTACTCGGCAGTAAATATTACATTCAGTCAAGGTCGGCGTTTTTGCTGATATTGCTGCTGGTCGGTGGATTTTGCATAAGCCAGATAGTAAGTTTTGTGATCCATATGTATTGCAAGTTAAAAAATGAGATTGAAAACCCGCCGGTTCTGAATCAGAATCAAAATTTCGGTACGGATTCTTCATCTTCACGTTCCATCAAAATTTCTTCAATATATTAAACGTAGAAAAGCCGCCTGAATTTGCAGACGGCTTGTAAAGTTAGTAATTGTTCTTTTTGACTTCAAAGAAGCTCTGTGGATGCATACAAACCGGGCATGCTCCAGGAGCTTTTTTGCCAACTACGATGTGACCACAGTTTGCGCACTGCCAGATTACATCGCCGTCCTTGCTGAACACCTTTTCACCTGTTACATTGTCGAGCAACTTTCGGTAGCGTTCCTCATGCTCTTTTTCGATTGCACCAACCATCTCAAAAAGTTTTGCAATCCGCGGGAATCCTTCATCGGCAGCGGTCTTTGCGAATCCTGCGTACATATCAGTCCATTCGTAGTTTTCGCCTTCGGCAGCGTCCTTTAAGTTTTCGGCTGTTGATGGAACATCACCGTCGTGGAGCAGTTTGAACCAGATTTTTGCGTGTTCTTTTTCGTTGCGTGCTGTCTCTTCAAAAATATCCGCAATCTGCTCGAATCCATCTTTGCGTGCTTTGCTTGCGTAGTAAGTATATTTGTTTCGTGCCTGAGATTCACCTGCGAAAGCGGCCTGCAAGTTCTTTTCGGTCTGAGTTCCCTTGATATTTTCCATTTTTAGTACCTCCTGGAAAAAATTATTCTTCCATTTTAAGATAGATTTATAAAAAGTCAATCTAAAAATTTTATACTGTGAATTCTATTTTTTGCAGATAGGGTTGCTTTTTGGAATTCTTCTTCTATTATGTGGTCAATTATAGAAAAATCACTTTCGTCAATTGATTTTTCTTCGGGTGAGTAAAAAAGTGCTGATGGGGAAACACTTAAAATTTTAGAAATCTTTTCAAGCAATTCTGCAGAAACAAAACTCTTTCCTGTTTCCAAAGTGCTAAGATGCTTTACCGAAATTTCAAGTTTTTCGGCAAGTTGTTCTTGGGACAGATTTTTGTTTTTACGATATTCGTGCAGATTATTTCCGAAAATTTGCTTTATATTCATTCAAAGATGATAAAACACTAGAAAATTAAAACAACGAGATTTGAATAGGAGTTTTAATTAAAAATAACATGAGAGGTTAAAATTTATATTTACAATATGAGGTTTTGAGTGTAGTATAGAATAAAAAATAACCTGTAAGGTTTAAAAAGGAGTCATATATGATAAAAAGAGTTATGCCATGTGTTTTGGCATTGTCAGCAATTCTTGCTTTTTCGTTCGTTTCGTGCAAAACAAATGATGACGACGACAAAGGTAAGGATGAGAAGGTATCAACCTCAGATGTAGACTTTGAAAGTCATAGTGATTACTCTGTTATGGTAAAAAATAACACGAGTTTTAAGCTCATTGCATTTAAGGGGAGTCCGAGCAAGGCTAATCTTATTGGTGGTATTCCTTCTAATGCAACGGCGCATAAATTAAATCGTTCTGAAGCTTTATTTAATGCTTCTCAAGATTTCATGTTATTTGTAATTAAAGAGTCTGATTACATAGAAAATAAAGATAATCTTTCAGCTTTGGAAAATAAGCCTTTTGCGAATGTTTACGCATATTATAATAAAAATGCTGATAATCAGATGGTATATGAGATTTCTTCAAGACTTGGTGGGCAGGGAACAATCACAATGTATAATACATCTGGCTTTAATATCGAACTTCGTCTAAACGGAATTAATGGTCCTACATTGGGCTATATTGGTGACGGAATGACTGTAACCACTTTCAAAGTTGCATATAATGACAACGATTTTGAAGAGTATCTTGTATACCCGGTGTTTAGAAAATTCAATGCCGCTAGAAACGAAATTATGACTGTGTATCCAAAGTATGGAAGTACGGCAGGAAAGGCAGCCGGAAAAGCTGTGTGTGAACGTTTTGAACTTAGTGCCAATGGAGATACCTCAAAACAGCTAAGAAGTTCAGAGTGGCTGGGAAATGGATTAGAAATGAGTTCTGGATATGCGTATATTCAGGTTACAAATGGTAACAAACAGGCTGTAAACTTCCTTGACGGAGGAGTTGCTCAGATAACATCTACAGGTGGAAAACTTATTAATTCCAATAGAACAATGACATTCCAGATTGCAATGCCGGAATCACCGAATTCAACACCTGGAAGTCGTGAGTACCTGTCTAAGATTGATGCCACGGATAATTCTTATGCTATAGGAACTCCAGCTGTTTCTGAGCCGATTCCTGGCCGTACATACAAGGCAGATTATTTGTACAGTGTAACATTGGGTGGAGATACAATTTATGATATATCAATATCTGATGTTAAGGTTGTTGGAAAATATGATTTTGCAAATAATAAGTTTATAGAGATCGATACTGACGCTGACGTGTCTTCACTATAGACTGCGGAGTAAACTTCTATTTGTTTAGCAATAAGGGGCTGTCAAAAAATAAAAGAACAACCCCTTATTTATTTATTACCTTTATTGGGGATATTAATAATGATAAAAAAGTTATGTTTCATTTTCGCATCTTTATGTGCAATATTTTTAATTCTGCTTTCATGTAAAGAGCCGTCCTCTTCTGATGATGAGAAAAAAGACATGACAAAAGAACAGTCTGAAGATGAAAAAGCTTGGCTTGAAATTGTAAACAACAGTCAGTTTGACATAAACGTCTTTTTCAACTCTCCGTCATATGCTACTCCCTGGATGCAGGTAAAAAAGAATGAGTCGGGAAAAAAGGAAATTGCTCCAAGTTCTACAGCGGCTGGGGATGGTATTTATATTCAATATCTGTATCCGATAAATAATATTGAGATTCCCTATTATGATCCAAACGATACAGCCTGTGTTCAAATAAAACATATTGATGCCGGCGTTGTAAATTCCATAAAAGTTTCGGAACTGAAAAAACTGTCTGTAAATACAAAATACCTGATTATTAAAAATGCGAGTGAGTCTGAAATTGCCTTGTACAGTCCTTCTTCAAGTCCTGTTACGCCTCTGTATCAGGAACTGTACTGGATAAAAAGCGGTGATTACAGAATTTACGAATTCAAGGAAGCTGCTTCTTTTAAAGGATACAAACTTGGAAACGGGCTTGTAAACAAAAATATAGAGATTGATTCAATAGATGAGGGGAATATCTATACTGTAGTTTATTCTGATGAGGCAATTGAATTGCTCTCTGTATCTCCGATTGATATTTCAGTAAAGGACAAAATCTGGAAAATGAACTTGTCTCAAAAAACAGGAAAATGTCTTACCGCTGATAAATTTGCTCCAAGAGAAAATGCTTCAGACGGATATTTCTTTACAGGGCAGATTTCTTATGATGAAGAACTTCGTAATCAAGAAAGTAAAGCGTATAAGGCTGAAATTTCACCAGAGGGAGAAGTTACGGACTCTATTGTCAGTCTGACCGGCTCTCCAAAAATGGTAGCCAGCGATTGTTTTGTTGAAAAAAATGGAAAACGAATTGTTGCGGGGCTCCTCGCTAACTCTGATGGTAATGCAGAACCCTTTATATACGGTGATGTCGGTTGTGATTTTTATATTACTCCAAAAATTGAAAATTTTGACTCTGTTGTCAAGTTGATTCATAAGGACGAGAATGTATACAGTTTGCTTTATTGGACTATTGATAAAGAGACGAAAAATGAAGGGTTCGGTATATATGAAATTACGCTAGACTCCTTTGATAAGGCAGAGGGAAAATGTGTCTATGCAACAAATTTGACAGATTCGGATTATATACCGGAAGACTTTATTTATCATGATAAAGAATATGCCGTCATGGTTCAGAAAGATACTTCTGGTGATGATGTATGCGATGAAACTTTATTTATGTTCATTGATACTGAAAATTATGAAGTAAAATCTGAGAAACAAAAGAAATTTGAGAAATACCTGTTCAATGGATTTGAAAAAAGTAACGATGGAAAATATGCCGTAGCAAGCGGTTCTTACAAAAGCGCAGTGACTGGTAAAGATATGGCGGCCTTTATTAAGCTTGATTTGACCACCGGAGAATTTAAAAATAACGGAGTTCCCTTATTATTTAAATCAAGGGAAGCTGCATTAAATTCAAATTTCAGTTGTCTTTCCATAAAGAACAGCATTTTATTTTTAGCAGGTTTCATAGACTGTGTTTATGACAATAGTCCTGAAAACTATTCTTCCGGTTATCCGTATATTGTTTCGTATGATTTGGAGAAAGAAAAGAAGAACTGGACACAGATTTATGAAGATTATGAAGGCTTCCAGATTTATAGCTGCCATCTTTCTGCAATCGGAACGCCCCTTATAGAATTGTACAATGGAAATACAAAAAAATCCATTCTGGCTTCCTGCGGGCTTCTGGGAGAAATTCCTGACAATGAACTTAATCCTCTGCCAAGGAATCCTAAAATTACCGAAGTTTCGGCCCCTGTTTTCGATATTATTCTTACCGATTCTGAAGAAAATGAATTCAAAATGGCTTTCGCTTATAATTCTTCTATTAAGCTGGATATGATTAATTCAAATCTCAGCAAGGAATTTATTATTCCTGATGGCAAGGATATCTTAGGATGGCAGGTTGAGGTAGAAGATAAGTCTGGGAATATTTCAAGAAAAAATGTTGACTTTCCTCTTACCGTTACTGAATCAATAACCTTGTATCCTGTGTTTATGTCTTTGTGGATTTCGGGAAGTTCTGGTTCTGGATATTATGATGACGATGGATTTTGGATGGAGTGCCCAATTTTTGACCTTAATGGCAAGTCTGTCCTGCGCCTGTATTTCATATCAGAAGTTCAAGCCTTTGACCGAAACTATGGAAAATTTGTTGATGATATAGGCTCTTGGACTGTTGGCACCGTGAGCTATGCAATAAATGATAAATATGAAGAAATCCCTATAAAAGCGCCTGCTTCCTTAAAACTTGGTGAGGAATTCTATATAGACATATCGCTTTCAGATAAACGAATTGTTGATGCCAATAAATCTGTTTCTTCAGGTCTATTACAGTTCTCTCTTGGAGCGTGGAGTGGTTGTTCTCTTAGGGCTTATTTATTCTAAAATCTTTCTGTAGTTGCAGTAGCTCTTGGTGCGGTAACAACCGGTCCCGCGCCAAGATTCGAGAGCTGATAAGTTCTACAATTGTGCAGCGAGTTCTTGCACTTCGGCTACAGAAAGACCGGTTCCCTGTGAAATCTGCTCGATGGTACCAAGTTTCATTTTAAGAAAGTTTTTTGCACTTTCGATGGCTTTTTCTTGTGCACCTTCTTTTTTGCCTTGATTAACGCCTCTTTCCCATGCGGCGTGTTTCATTGTCCGTTCGTCGGAGACGTGCATCCAGTAGCGGGTTTCGTGGTACCAGTTCATTTCTTCCTGGCTTATATTCTTTAATACAGTTACAGCCATATTTATCCCCCTGTTGTGCTTTGCAAGAGCTCTGATATAGTCCTGTTTTTCTGGAACAGACGCGTATAAGAAAAATTTACCCCACATCTGGGCTGCTGTCAACTTGGAGATTTCGTCTGAAAGAAGTCCGATTTTTGGCAACTCCATGAAAATGACATTCAGTGTTTCTGAAATGGTACGGCTTTTTTCGCTTCTCATACAGTAGTGGTTTATGCACTCGTCCTCATCTTTATCAAAATAAAAATTAAGAACTGAAACTTGAAAAGCTTGTGGTAACTCGTGCCACTTCATGCCTTTCGTGACATAGTGATTCAGAAGGTGGGCGACATGATACTCAACTCGTTTGCCGAAATGGTCGTCCTTGTTCAAGCCTTGCATCTCGATATTTACAATTTTTCCTTCTATCTTGCAGTTAATGTCGAATTCGGACTGTTTGTCTGTGACGGTCTCACCGGAAAGTTCGTTCGGCTGTAAAACAACATAAGCAGAAAGTGATGGAAAGTCAAGAATAATCAGCGGGGTTTGGGGCGGCAGCCCCAGGAGAGAGGGTAGCGGAAAAGCCGTAGGCTTTGTAGCGAGGGAGAGACTTCTCCCTCCTTGAATAAAATTTATTTCCGAATTCCCCTTTAGTCACATTGAGTAAATCCCAAATCTCGGTTATAATTTTATCCAAATTCATCTTTTACGAATTCATATCCTATGGAGGAATTATGACAATCGCTGAAATGCTTAACCAGAGTATTATCCTTACTCTGCTTGGTATGTGTGTTGTTTTCAGCTTCCTCGTTATCATGATTGTTTGTATGAACGGTCTTCGTATTTTCGTTCATGCTGCAGGTCTTGATAAAGAAGAGCCGAAGGCAGATGTTCCGTCAGCAGCACCAACTGTTGACCAAAATGCAATCGTTGCCGCTATCGCAACTGCTTTGCACGAAAAAAATTAGTACCGGGCCGGTATAAAGGAGAACTTAAATGGCTAAGAAAATTGGTATTTCTGAACTTGTTTTGCGTGATGCTACACAGTCACTTCACGCTACTCGTATGACTTTGGCAGATATGTTGCCAATCGCTCCAAAAATTGACAAAATCGGTTACTGGGCCGCAGAGGCTTGGGGTGGAGCTACTTACGATTCTTGTATCCGCTTCCTTAACGAAGATCCATGGGAGCGCCTCCGCAAATTGCACGCCGCAATGCCAAACACAAAAATCATGATGCTTCTTCGTGGTCAGAACCTCCTTGGTTACCGCCACTATGCAGACGACGTTGTTGATAAGTTCGTCGAGTACGCATCAAAGAACGGCGTTGATGTATTCCGAATTTTCGATGCTTGTAATGACCCGCGCAACCTTGAGCGCGCTACAAAAGCAGCTAAAGCTACTGGCAAACATGTCCAGATGGCTATTTCATACGCTACAACTCCATATCACACAAAAGAAATCTACGCTGACTTGGCAAAAACATACGCTGACTTCGGTGCAGACTCTATCTGTATCAAAGATATGTCAGGTTTGCTCAAACCATTCGAGGCTTATGATCTCGTAAAAGCAATCAAATCAAAGGTTGACCTTCCTGTTGAGATTCACTCACACGCTACAACAGGTCTTTCAGTTGCTACTTTGTTGAAGGCAGCTGAGGCTGGTGCAGACGTTCTCGACACTGCAATTTCTGCAATGGCTATGGGTACATCACACTCACCAACAGAGACTGTAGTTGAGATGCTCAAAGGCACAGATTTCGACACAGGCCTCGACATTTCAGCTCTTCTTGAAATCGCAGCTTACTTCCGCGACATCCGAAAACACTATGCTTCTTTGGAATCAAAATTCCTCGGAGCAGACACTCGAATTCTTAAAAGCCAGGTTCCAGGCGGTATGCTTTCTAACCTCGAGTCACAGCTCAAACAGCAGGGCGCATCAGACAAAATCGACCAGGTTTTGGCAGAGCTTCCACTCGTTCAGAAAGACGTTGGATACGTTCCTCTCGTTACACCGACTTCACAGATCGTTGGTACACAGGCTGTATTCAACGTACTCTTTGGTCGCTACGAGCGCATGACCGGTGAGTTCTGTGACCTCCTCACAGGTAAATATGGTAAAGTTCCAGCTGAACCAAACAAAGATCTCGTTAAAAAAGCTCTCGAGCAGAACAAAATGGACGAGGCTATCACTTGCCGTCCAGCAGACAAAATCGCTCCAGAGTGGGACAAAATGGTTGAAGAGGCTAAAGCAAACGGCGGTAACGGCTCTGTAGAGGATGTCCTCACATACGCTATGTTCCCAAAAGTAGCTACAAAATTCTTCGAGACTCGTGCAAATGGTCCTGTCGATGCAGAAAAAACATTCGGTCTCAAAGAAACTCCAAAAGCAGCTTCTGGCAACGGTTCATACACAGTTACAGTCAACGGACAGAGCTACAACGTTCAGTCTAACGGCGACACAGTTACTGTTAACGGAACTCCATACAACGTTACATTTGGTGCAGCTTCAGCAGCTCCGGCCGCAGCTCCAGTTGCAGTTGGTGGCGTAGACGTTAAGGCTCCAGTTGCAGGCACTCTCCTCAAACAGTGCTTCGCTAACGGCACAAAAGTTTCAAAAGGCCAGACAATCATCATCGTTGAGTCAATGAAGATGGAGCTTGAGGTTAAAGCTTCTGATGACGGTACAATCACATACACAGTTCCAACAGGAACACAGATTACAGCTGGTCAGACACTCGCTACAATCGGCGGTGTTGTAAAAGCAGCTCCAGCTCCTGCAGCTTCTCCTGCTCCAGCAGCAGCACCTGCAGCCGCAGCTCCAGCTGGTGGAAAGCCAGTTAACGCTCCTGTTGCCGGTACTCTCCTCAAATACGCAGTTGCTGAGGGTGCTTCTGTACAGGCAGACACAACAGTCGTAATCATCGAATCTATGAAGATGGAACTTGAAATCAAGGCCGGTGCCGCTGGTAAAATCCACTTCACAGCTCCTACAGGCTCACAGGTAACAGCCGGACAGGCAGTTGCTTCTGTTCAGTAAAAAATAACTGTGTCATGCTGAATTTATTTCAGCATCTCTTATAAAAGAGATTCCGGGTATGACTCGGAATGACATGGAAAATAGGAAATAGAAATGATTGATTTGAACAATACTTTTAAGAAACGAGTTCTTGGAGTTACTCTTGCAATTACAGCAATTGCTTTCGTTGTAAGCACAGGCTCTAAAGTTCTTGCACAGACAGCTTCTGATTCAACAGAAACAACAGCTCCTGCTGTTACTGCAGAAGTTGAGTCTGGTCACGGTCTTAACCGTGTTATCAAAGGAACTGAAAAATGGGGCGAAGAACACAACATTGACCCGCTCAAATTCGTTCAGAATATCGGAAAATCAACTGGTATCTACCAGATGATGAATCAGAAAAAGGTTGAACCAAAGGCAGAATTCAAGGAGCCTGTAAAAGAGGCTCTTGAGAAGGATTGGGGACAGGCTCCTGGCTGGCAGTCACTCATCATGATTGCAGTGGGCTTCCTTATCGTTTATCTCGCTGTAGGCAAAGGATTTGAGCCGCTTCTTCTGATTCCTATCGGATTCGGTACGATTCTCGTCAACATCGTCGGTGCAAACATGGGTGAACTTCCTGACGGTATGCTTGCAATCATCTACCATGCTGGTGTTGGTAACGAGTTCTTCCCTATGCTTATCTTCATGGGTATCGGTGCCATGACAGACTTCGGTCCTCTTATCGCTAACCCAAAAACAGCCATCCTCGGTGGTGCGGCTCAGTTTGGTGTATTCTTCACACTCTTCGGTGTTGCCGTAATGAACCTCTTCGGCCTCAACTACAACATCATGCAGGCTTGTGCCATCGGTATCATCGGTGGAGCTGACGGCCCGACATCGATCTATGTTTCTGGAAAACTTGCTCCTGAGCTTATGGGTGTTATCGCCGTTGCTGCTTACTCTTACATGGCTTTGGTTCCGATGATTCAGCCTCCAATCATGAAGCTCCTTACTTCAAAGAAAGAGCGTCTTATCAAAATGCCAAACCCACGTGCTGTTCCAAAAATGGAGAAGGTTTTGTTCCCTCTCATGCTCTTGATTCTTACAATTCTTTTGTTGCCACCTGCAGCTCCTCTTATCGGTATGCTTGCATTCGGTAACTTCGTAAAAGAATCTGGTGCCGCTCAGCGTCTTTCTAAGACAATGGAAAATGAATTGATGAACATCGTTTCTATCGTTCTTTCATTGGGTGTCGGTTCACAGATGACTCCAGAGAAAATCATCAAAGGTGAGTCTGTTGGTATCATCATTCTTGGTTTGGTTGCATTCGCTGTTGCTACAGCAGGCGGTTTGCTCATGGCAAAACTCATGAATGTCTTCTTGCCGAAAGGCAAAAAAATCAACCCGCTCATCGGTTCAGCTGGCGTTTCAGCGGTTCCAATGGCAGCCCGTGTTACAAACAAAGTCGGTCAGGCGGAAGATCCTTCAAACTTCCTCTTGATGAACGCAATGGGCCCGAATGTTGCAGGTGTCATCGGTACCGCTATGGCAGCCGGTGTATTTATTGCTACATACGGCGGACTTCGCTAGGAATTTTAAAATAAACCACAGATTACACAGATGTCACAGATTTTTATTTTAATCTGTGCAATCTGTGACATCTGTGGTTATTTTTCTATTTGTTAAAAGAAATGCTCTCTGTGCGCTCTAAAGCTCTGTGAGGAATTTAAAGTCTATGAAATCACGCTTTCTGCACTTTATTCTTGCTTTTCTTCTCTTGTTTTCAGCTCCATTCGGGGCTGGTGTGCAGACGGCATTTCTTGATTCTTCCGACGACATAAAAGTCGTTACGATTCATTCTTCAAGCCGGGAACTTACCCCCCTGCTTGTAACTGAATCAAAAATCATTGAGCGAACTCTTGTCCGCTCTCAAAAAAAATCAGCGAGCACGCAGGAATTCAACCACGAATCTTTCTGTGCTTCCGCTGATTTTTCTTTTTCTTTCCCTTCTTTTACAAGCAGTACGATTCCATCTTCAAGAATCCTGCTTCTTCCAAAATCCCTTCAAACTGTAATTTTTCTCCAAACCCTCATCTAGATTAACTCCCGCTTTTTCAATTTTATTCTTAATTTCCATTTTTTCTCGGAGTTTTTATGGCTGGAGCTATTGTAATGATTGCCATCTTTGTCGTGACGACCGTGTGTTGCATTATTTTCTTTAGATAACGACAAGGATTTTATATGAAAAAATTTTTCTCCCCGCAAATTCTTAGGGAGAGCAATGATTTGTTCGCATCGCTTATTGATTTGATTGACTCAAACTACATTCGGGACAAAAAACAGATTCTTTCTGATATTTTGTTTCGCGAGTCTTTGAAGGGCGGAAAATCGACTTCTTTTGGAAAGGTTTTCGTTCATACGGCTCGCACAAGCGGAATCTCTGCATTTTGCCTTGCTTGCAGTCAATCTCTTGATGGGCACCTTGAAATTCTTCTTTTGTGGAATGAAATGACTGAGCATATCCTTGATAAACTTTCGAAAATCTCACATTTCCTGCAGAAATCCGCAAAGAAAAATTTTTCATGCGGGCAAATCATTTGTGAACTTAAAAAATTATAGAGGTGATTTTATGTTGTTCGGACTTATTGCTATTGTTTTAATCGTTGTTTCTGCTGTCGTCTTTTCGATTCTGGGAGTTGCCGTTGACAACTTCGGCGACAAGTGCATTGAAATGATTGACAGGAAACGATAATTTATAGAGCTTTGAGATAAAAAGAATCCACAGATTAACACAGATGTACACAGATTTTTATTTTAATCTGTGATAATCGGTGCCTATCTGTGGATGAATGGAATAGCACGGAGTGTGATTCATGTTTTTTATTCCTTTCTGGGAGTTGCAGTTGACAATCTCGGCGACAAGTGCATCGAAATGATTGACAGGAAACGATAATTTATAGAGTTTTGAGATAAAAAAGAATTCCACAGATTAACACAGATGTACACAGATTTTTATTTTAATCTGTGATAATCGGTGCCTATCTGTGGATGAATGGAATAGCACGGAGTGTGATTCGTGTTTTTTATTCCTTAAAATTCACCGAGACTTCTTCAAAGCCAGAGGCTAGGAGGATTGTTTCGGTGATTTCTTTTGCATGGCTTTCGGCTTCGCTTAAAAATCCAGTTCCTAAAATCTCGGCCGAGGCTGTTTCCTGATTGAAACGGATTTCTTCCATTATTTCTTTGATTGAAATTGATACAAAAATGCTTTTGCTTTCGTCGAAGACTTCAATGCTGGAAATATCGTTTGAAAGAACTTCCATTTTTGGCAGAATAACTCTGGCTTTTTTGCCCCTGTCATAAATCTTTACCTGAGCCTTGCTGATGTCTTTGATTCCGCCGCGGATGACGCCAGTATATTTTATTATGCTGAAAGATTTTGCAAAGCCCGCGATTCTTGTCTTTTTGATAGAAATAATATCAGAGTAAGTGTTTTTGGCTGTAACAAGTTCAGCGCATTTTTCAAGTTCCCGGAATACGATGGCAGAGGATTTTTCGGTCTTTATTTCACCAAGCTTTTGCCAGCTGAATTTTCCGCCGAAGAAGAGAGCCGTAATCAAAGCCAAAATAAGTATAATTCTTGTAAGAATCTTGCAGATTGATTTTGTTAGAAAATTCAAAATTTTTGGTTCTTTTTTGATTTTTGTTGACTTCTTTTCTTTCGTATTTTTCATGATTTATCCTCAGATTTTTCTTTAAATTCATCTTAATCTATTGTACAATACAAATATGGCAAATGAAAAGGTAGCACTTTCTCAGGACGAAGTTGATAAACTCATGGGGCTTATTCCGGCAGATTCCCCGGCACCAAAGTCCAAAAAAAAGGTATATAAGATAGATTCATTTTTGAACGAGCAGCAGTTTTCTGAGCTCCGAGAGGTTTGCAAGAACGTCTATAAATATTTCAAACTTTCTCTTCGCAAGAAATTCGGTGAGCCAAAAATCCGTAAGCTTACAATTACGTCGCTGGAGCATCAGAACGTTAATGAATTTTTTGATTCACTTACTGACAATGATTTCATTTACGAGGCCAAATTCGGCAGGGCAAAGGCATACATCAAGCTGGATTCATTTTTGTTCGGCGCGCTTTCGGGCATGAAGATTGACACAAAGCACAAAATCAACGTGTTCCAGGCTGAAGTTCTCAAAGAATTTGTCGCATGCTTTTTGGTTGAGGGGTTTGCCAGGCAGCTTGATAAAGCTCACAAAATTGCAATCACTTCGCTTTTCGAAAAAAACAAAAATTCTTTCCGCAAGGGTAAGACGGGCGTCTGCGTTTCAATCAACTGGAATGAAAATCTTCGCTCCTTCGGAATCGAAAAAGTTTTTCTTTCAAAAGAGTTGATTGAGCTTATGCGTGCTGTTTCCTAAAAGCAATACTTTTGTTCTCCTTAACTTTTGTGATATAATTCCGATAATATAAGCGAAAATCTTTTTTCTGTGGGGATAAAAAATGGCTCGTGGAAACGGCGGTATCGGAAAATCAATTTTTCTTCTTATTTTGATCATAATTCTCGTTTTGGGCGGTCTTTTGTGGTTTGATTACCTTGGTGTTATTCATGCCAAAAAAGTTTTTGCCCCTGTTTATAAATTATTCGGGCTTGCACCTCAAACTTCTGTAACGGCAACTGCCTCAAAGCCTCTTATGGCTGATTTGGACGAAGACAGGCTTGCAAAAAGAATTGAGGCACTGGACATTCGCACTCAGGAGCTGGACAAGCGAGAGGGCGACATCAAAAAAATCGAAGAGCAGAATGAAGCAATCGCCAAAGAACTCGAAGATCGAAAGAATTCTCAGGATGAGCGGGAAAAAACATTCAACAATCAGGTCAAAAAGTATGACGACCGAAGCGTTAATATCGAGACAATTGCTTCTTATTTGAACAGTATGCCTCCAAAAACAGCTGTAGCCGAGCTTCTTTCTCATGATGATCAGGATATTATCGATATTCTCAGAAAAGCAGACGAAATGGCAGCTGCAAACAAGCAGACTTCACTTTCTTCTGTATGGCTCATGAACATGCCGGCAGACCGTGCGGCGACAATTCAGCGTAAAATGGCAAATAAGCCGGAAAGCCTGGACTAAATTTTCCTTAACATTTTCTCCCAAATTCCGATGATAGAAGGGTAGAAATCAAAAAGTTTGCGTGGGTGGGTAGTGGACGCAGACTTTCGGTTTTACGGGAGACAAAGCATGAATATACTTTCAATTTCTCAAGTACAGACCCAGGCTCCTCTGGTGGATATCTCGCAGGAGCTTTCACAGAGTCAGAAAAGTGCCTCCAACGAAAAAGCATCTTTTGCAGACTTGCTTCGTGAGGCAAAAAATGCCAGCTCTGATTCAAAACCTGTAAAAACAGAAAAATCAGAGGAAAAAGCACCTGTAGAAGCAGAAAAAATTGCAAAGAATGACGAAAATGTTGATTCTTCAAAGGTTTCTGATAAAAAAGCAGAGAATGTTCCTGAGAAAAATGAGAAATCTGAAAAACTGACTAAGAAAAAATCTTCAGATGAAGTTGAAAATCTCAAAAATCTTGCCAAGGCAAAATCTGACGAAAAAACTCTTGCAGCTCAGAATATGAATCTTGTAGGAAATTACAGAATTCAAAAGATTGCGCCACAGAACGAAGAACTTGCTTCGAATGAATCGGTTGAAGGGCTTGCTGAAAATTCTGAGATTGACGACAAAATGCTTGCATGGCTTGTCGCTTCAACGAAAGATGTTGAAAATGAGGATATTTCAAACGAAGATTTTGCCGCTTTGATTGACGCCGCTGTTGAATTCATTCCTGGAAGTGAGACTGAGGAAGAAAAACTTGTAAGCGCGCAGAATCTTGCGGTCAGCGATCCGAAACTTTTCCTTGAAGCCGTTGAGAATGCCGAACCTGCAGCAAGGGGGGCGGTAAAAAGTGAGCTGGCTTTAGATGACAAAAAACTCGCTGTCTCAAAAGAAAAGAAAAATGACTCAAAAATTTCCGTCCATGATTTGAGAACTCATCGTCTTTTGGATGAGAATGACTCAAAAATCGCTTCGGACAAAATCGTTCAGAAATCAGCTGAGAGGAAAGAAATCAGTCTTTCAATGCAGAAACAGGCTGACGGCAACGTTCAGATGACCATGGAGCTTATGGCAAAGGCGGAGCAGAACATCACTTCGTCATCAAGTCAGAGCGCGGGTGCAAACGGCTCGAACTTTCAGGCAATGCTTAGTAATGCCGTACAGGAAAATGCACCTGATTTCGTAAAAGCAGGAAATATCGTTCTTAAGGACAACAACCAGGGCTCAATCAACCTGATTTTGCGTCCGGAGGGCTTGGGCAATGTAAAAATCTCGCTCAATCTCGACGACAAGAACCTTTCGGCTCAGATTTTGGTTCATACAAAAGAAGCAATGGATGCCTTCAAAGAAAGCATCCCGTCTCTCAAACAGGCCTTCACGGAAAGCGGATTCGAAACAGGAAGCTTCGATTTGAACTTCTCGAACAACCAGTCAAATCAGCAGGGCTTCGCTCAGGGTGAAAATCAGAACCAGCAACTCTTCGCCCAGAAAAGTTACGGTGAATTCGTAACACCGGGGGCACTTGCTCATGAAGGAAGTGCCGATTCATCTATGGAAGGAAGCTACGCTATAAATATTGTAGCGTAATTATCAAGTTGATCAAAAAAACATGCGTAGGTGAGGTTCTGACAAAAGGTCGCTTGAACTTGTTCACCGCGACCTTTTTGGCAGGTTCTCGCCGAGAGCATGTTTTTTGTTAAAGTTCGGACATCCTGTCCTGACGAGTTTTTCTTTGAAAAACTCGCGGTCAACTTACGTCGCGCCGCCTCCTTGCGGCAGATAAGCTGAAAAATTTTAGACTAAAGTAGCGGTTTACGATGCCGATATTCAAAGTGTAGCAACGCATGCTATATGTGGGGTAAAAAATGGAAATGACTGCAACTAACATCAACACAACGATGAGTGCTCAGGACAAGTTCACGGTCGATAATGTTGTTAACGGATACAACAAAAAACTCGACGCCGAGCTCAGACAGGGCCGAATCGCAAGCAAGGAACTTGGAAAGGATGACTTCCTTAAGCTTCTTATGGCTCAGATGACAAATCAGGATCCGACAAGCCCGATGGAGAACACTGAATTCATCGCGCAGATGGCACAGTTCTCATCTCTCGAACAGATGACAAACATGAGCCAGAATTTCGATAGAATGGCTTCTATGATTAATTCCAGCGAAGCACAGAGTCTTCTTGGTCGAACAGTTCAGATTGATTTGGGAGCAGACCAGGCTACGACAGGTGTTGTTGAGGCAGCCACACGAGGAAACACCCCGCAGGTTCAGGTGAACGGTATGTTCTACGATATGAATAAAATCAAGACCGTCTACGGTTTCTAAATATAGTAAAAAAAGAGGGTAGCGATATGATGAGATCACTTTATTCTGGTGTTTCAGGTTTGCAGAATCATCAGACACGAATGGATGTAATCGGCAACAACATTGCCAACGTAAACACAACAGGTTTCAAACGCGGTCGTGTTAATTTTCAGGACATGATCAGCCAGCAGCTCCAGGGAGCCGCAAAACCAACCGAAGAAAAGGGCGGTGTAAACCCTAAAGAAGTCGGCTTGGGTATGACAGTTGCTGCAATCGACACAGTTTTCACACAGGGAAACTTGCAGTCAACAGGAATCTCAACTGATATTGCAATTCAGGGTAACGGTTTCTTCATCGAAAAAAGCGGTGAGAAAACATATTACACTCGTGCCGGTGCATTCTCTCTTGACCAGAACGGCACTCTCGTAAATCCGGCAAACGGTATGCGTGTTCAGGGCTGGATGGCTCGTGAACTCAACGGCGAGATGATCGTTCAGTCTGCCGCAACACCAACTGACCTCACGATCCCGGTTGGCTCAAAAGACCCTGCAAAAGCTACTCAGAACATCAATTTCGCTTGTAACTTGAACAAAAACACTCCTGAGATTCCGGAAAACCCGACAGAAGCAGACGTTGCAAAAGGTACATGGAACACAGAATTCAAAGTATATGACTCATTCGGTAACGAGCATCTTCTTAACGTAAACTTCTCTCGCGTTCGAGGAAATCCAAACCAGTGGACAGCTTCGGTTCTTGTTGACCCGGACAATGCTGACTTCACACAGACACGAGTTGGCTTGGGAACAACTGACGGCGTTGAGAACACATTCACAGTAACTTTCGACAACAACGGAACATTGGCTTCTGTAACTGACTCAGCAGGAAACGCTTCTAACCCGGACGGCGAAATCATCCTTCAGGCTTCTTACACAGTACCTGATTCAAACGCTGATGCAGACGGAAACCCATACCGCCAGACAATGAACATCAATCTTGGCACAATCGGCTCAATGATTAACACTGTAACACAGAGCGCATCCGCAAGCTCAACAAAAGCTTTCTATCAGGACGGCTATACAATGGGCTACCTTGAGAACTTCAAGATTGACTCTACAGGTAAAATCACTGGAGTTTACTCAAACGGAACAAACCGCACGCTCGGACAGATTGCTTTGGCAACTTTCGCAAACCAGAACGGTCTTGAGAAAGCCGGCGACAACACTTACGTTAAGAGCAACAACTCTGGCGAGGCAAAAATCAACGAGTCTGGCATCGCAGGAACAGGAAGCTTGCTCGCAGGCGCATTGGAGATGTCAAACGTTGACCTTACAGAGCAGTTTACTGACATGATTGTAACTCAGCGTGGCTTCCAGTCAAACGCAAAGACAATCCAGACAGCAGATACATTGCTTGAGACAGTCTTGAGCTTGAAACGCTAGGCTAATTAGAAATTAGCAGTTTTTGTTCCTCACAGAGCTGGGGAGAACACAGAGAGATTTTTAATGAAAATTATTTCATCCTCTGTGAACTCTGTGCCCTCTGTGAGGAATTTTTTTTATATGGCGGTTCGGCTTCGCCGTCGCTATGTCCGTGGTTCCGTGCGGCGCATTTTTCAAATAATCCCTCGCAGTTTTTGCGGGGGATTTTTATTTTCTTGCAAGTAAAGGTGTATAGTGGTACAATAGATTTAAATTAGTTTTAAACTCTTTACAGCTGGAGCTTTTCATGAAAAAAACAACAAAAATAATGCTTGGGGTCATAATCAGTCTTGCTGTTGCAACGGCCGATTATTTTGTTGTAAATAAAATCGCGCGGAGTACATTTACTTTAAATTCAAGAGAAGAAATGGAAATTCACGCGCGAATCCGTTCTGTTGAGTTTGAGGCCGCAATGAATGAGCAGCTTACTCTCGTGCGTCAGATGATGAAAATGCCTTCTATTAAGGATTATCTTATCAATCCTGACGATCCTGCTGCCCGCGAAGCGGCTTTCCGAGATTTTGGTTCATTCAAGGATTCTTTCATTTCAAAATCTATTTTCTGGGTTTCTGATGTTAATCACGAATTCTGGAGCAACATGGAATATGGTTATGTTGTTGATCCTGAGAACCCCAACGAGTACTGGTACAAAATGACCATGTATGAAACAGAAGAGTACAATTTCAATATCAATTACAATCCTTCGCTTAAGACGACGAATCTGTGGGTTAATGCGGTCGTTCGTGATAACGGAAAACCTATCGGTGTTGTTGGAACGGGAATTCCGCTTACGAACATGATTAGGCAGATTTACGATGGCTTGAATCCAAAAGTTACCATGTATCTTTACAATGATTCAATGGAAATAACTGGAAGCTTGGATGAGAGTATTCTTGAGAAAAAACTTTCCATATTCGATGAATTCCCGCACTTAAAATATATCGGCAACCGCCCGACGGAGCTTACCTTTGAAACCGTCTCTGAAGGCGAATATCTTCTTGCTCCAATCAATCTTGTCAGCTGGCACATGGTTTTGTTCACTGAATACACAATGGCAGATTTTTTTAAGAATGCTTTTGTTCCTATTGTAGTGAGTGTTGTTATTATTCTGGTTATCGTCGTTCTTTTCCTTGCAATGATAAACATCATTTCTCAGTTGACGATTCTGAATAATGCTGTTTCAGAACTTTCCAGCGGTAATGCTGATTTGACAAAACGCGTTACGATGAGTAGAAAGTCTTGGCTTCCGGTTTTTAACCTGCTGGTTGAGTCTGTAAATAAATTCATCATTAAACTGCATGACATTATCGGAAAAGTCAAGGATTCTGAGTCCAGCTTAGGTTCTGTGGGAAATGAAATGGGAATTTCAACCGAAAATACTGCAAGTGCAATCAGTCAGATTATCGCTAACATCGAGAGCGTTCATAATCAGATTAATCATCAGGCAGAAAGCGTACACGACACGGCTGGGGCTGTCAATGAGATTGCTTCCAACATCGAAAGTCTTGAGCGCATGATTCGCGGTCAGTCAGAGGGTGTCCAGCAGGCTTCCAGCGCGGTTGAGCAGATGATTGGAAACATTCATTCTGTCAATAACAGCGTTGATAAAATGGCTACTTCATTTACCGAACTTGAAACTCAGGCACAGTCTGGTCAGACAAAGCAAAAGGCCGTAAATGAAAAGGTCGGTGAAATCGAAGAAAAATCAAAGATGTTGCAAGAAGCGAACAAGGCAATCGCAGATATCGCAAGTCAGACCAATCTCCTTGCTATGAATGCGGCGATTGAGGCGGCTCACGCTGGCGAGGCTGGAAAGGGATTTGCCGTTGTTGCAGACGAAATCCGTAAGCTTTCCGAAACTTCAAGTGTTCAGTCAAAGACAATTGGTGAGCAACTCAAGAGCATTCAGACTTCAATTATCGAGGTTGTTTCTGCTTCTCAGGAGTCAAGCCAGGCCTTCACCACGGTTTCTGAAGAGATCAATTCTACGAATCAGCTTGTGCGTGAAATCAAACTGGCCATGGAAGAGCAGAACGAAGGCTCAAAGCAGATCGTCGAGACTCTGCACTCTATGAATAACAGTACCCAGGAAGTCACCAATGCCGCTCAGGAAATGACCGAGGGAAATAAATTGATTTTGCAGAATATGCACAATTTGCAGGATTCCAGCGATGCAATGAAAAATAGCATGGATGAAATGGCAATTGGTGCAAGAAAAATCAATGAGACCGGCTCCGAACTTTCTGGCAGTTCAATCAAGATGAAGGATTCAATTTCGGAAATCGATGCACAGATGGCTCAGTTCAAAGTCTGATAAGAAAAAAAACAAGAACTGAATGTTTTAGAGGTTTCATATTCTTTATAAACTCCGTATTTTGAAGAGATTTTCAATTTACGGAGTTTTTTTCTTAAAAAACATTTATTTGCTATTGACTAAAAATTTATTTTGGTATAATATCTCATTCATTCAGCAATGAACACATGGGCTATTAGCTCAGTAGGTAGAGCACCGCCCTTTTAAGGCGGCTGTCGATGGTTCGAATCCATCATAGCTCATTAAAGTTTCATTTGTTGGAGTTGGGCTATTAGCTCAGTAGGTAGAGCACCGCCCTTTTAAGGCGGCTGTCGATGGTTCGAATCCATCATAGCTCACATTTAAGGAACATCTGCTCGATGTTCCTTTTTTTTTGATTGAAAAACCACAGATGTCACAGATGTCACAGATTAGAATTTTGTTATGCGAAGCTTGCTTGGTTTATACGAAAAACTTTGACTATGTGAAATATATAATCTGTGTAATCTGTGTAATCTGTGGTTGAATAAGGGAAAAAATTATGGCACTTAACTTACAGAAAATGCGCAATATCGGAATCATGGCGCATATTGATGCAGGAAAAACAACCACAACTGAGCGAATTCTTTACTATACAGGAAAAATCCACCGGATTGGCGAAATCGATGACGGTGCTGCCACAATGGACTTCATGAAGCAGGAACAGGAGCGCGGGATCACAATCGCATCTGCCGCAATCACAACAGACTGGAAGGGCTACACAATCAATATCATCGACACTCCGGGCCATGTTGATTTTACTGCCGAAGTTGAGCGTTCACTTCGCGTTTTGGACGGTGCCGTTGCCGTAATCTGTGCCGTTGACGGTGTTCAGCCGCAGACCGAGACTGTCTGGAAGCAGGCCGATGAATTCTCTGTTCCACGCCTTTGCTTTGTCAACAAAATGGACCGAATCGGAGCTGATTTCTTCTATTCAATCAACGACGTTCACGAAAAATTCGGTGTTACCACAGTCGCCTTGCAGGTTCCGATGGGACAGGGCGAAGATTTTGACGGCGTAATCGACCTTCTCACAATGAAAGAAATCCGCTGGAACGAAGAGGACGAGGGCGAAACTTTCACCGAGTCAGAAATTTCCGACCAGTACAAAGAGCTTGCCGAAGAATGGCGGGCAAAACTCATCGACACCGTTGCTTCAAACGACGACGAGCTTGGAATGATTTATCTTGAGGGCGGCGAAATCACAAATGAGCAGCTCAAAAAAGCTTTGCGCACTCTTACAATCAACCGCACCCTGGTTCCCTGCTTGTGCGGTACTGCCCGCCGAAACAAGGGCGTTCAGCCTTTGATTGATGCCGTAATCGATTATCTTCCTTGCCCTACGGACGTGCCGCCTGCAAAAGGTCTTCATGTCAAAAAAGATAAGGAAGAGAGCGTTGAAATTCCTTGCGACGAAAAGAAAATGCCTCTCGGCCTTGTTTTCAAAATCCAGCAGGACCGCGAGATGGGCGCGCTCGCATTCGTTCGTGTTTATTCCGGCAAATTCACAGCCGGAAGCCAGTGCCTCAATGTCGGAAAGAAAAAGCGTGAGCGAATCAACCGAATCCTGCGCGTAAACGCAAATCACATGGAGCAGATGGACAGCGTTCAGGCCGGTGACATTGCAGTTTTCGTAGGCCTTAAAATTTCTCAGACGGGCGACACTTTGGGAAGCGAAGGAATGCCAATCCTTCTTGAAAGCCTTAAATTCCCGGAGCCGGTAATCTCAATCGCAATCGAGCCTGAGACCCTGAGCGACAAGGACAAGCTGGTGGAAACCCTTGCAATCATGAGCCGCGAAGACCCAACGTTCACGAGCCATGAAGATGCCGAGACAGGCCAGCTCATCATCAGCGGAATGGGCGAGCTTCACCTTGACGTTCTCGTTACCAGAATGAAGGAGGATTTTGGTGTAAAGGCTAACGTGGGTGCTCCTCAGGTAACTTACCGCGAATCTGTCACAAACGAAGCAGAAGTCTCTTCAACCTGGGAAAAGAACCTTGCAGGAAAGGACAACACCGCAGGTCTTACAATCAAAATACGCCGCAACGAGCAGGGAGTCGGAAACACTTACGCCTGCTCAGTTCACGACAACAATATCCCTGAAGAAATTTACGACGCAATCAAGGCCGGAATCGAAAACTCATTCTCTTCTGGAATCAAATACGGCTATCCGTGTGCCGATGTTGGCGTTGAAGTCACAAAAATCGACTACAACGAGCTTACAGGCACACCTTTTGCATTCACGGCTTGTGCGGCTCAGATTTTTGACGAGGCCGCAAACAAAGCTGTGCCGCAGATTCTGGAGCCTGTAATGAACGTAGATATTTCTTGTCCTCTTGAGTTTGTGGGTGACGCAATCAGCCAGATTACTCAGCGAGGCGGAATGATTCAGGGGCAGGATTCAAAGGCCTCTGGTGAAATCGTTCACTGTATCGCACCAATGGCAAAGATGTTCGGATTCTCAACAAACCTTCGTTCTGTAACACAGGGGCGTGCCTCTTTCAGCATGGAGTTCGCTCACTTCCAGCAGAAGGTCGGCGGGTTAGATTCTGCTTTTTAATTCCTTTTTTCGTTCGTACATGTTTTTATCTGCACGTTCGAAAATGTTCTGGTATTTCTTGTCGGTTTGCGGATTAAATTCTGCATAACCGCAGGAAACAACCACTTTGCCTTCTTTTAAATTCTTTTCTACCTGATTGTTGAATTGTTCGATTAGCTTGTCTTTATATTTGTAATCTTCACATCTGAGGAGCGCGACAAATTCATCTCCGCCAATTCGGTAAATCGAGCTGTGCATGAATATCTGTGAAATCAATTTTGCACCATCTTTGATGTACTTGTCTCCTTCTGTATGACCTTTCGTATCATTTATTATTTTCAGCCCGTTTAGATCGAAGACAACCAGCGCAAATTTTTCCAGAATATTGTCCTGGAGCCGTCGTTCGATTCCTTCGATGTCTTCCTGGTAAGCATTTTTGTTTTTGACCTCTGTGAGTGGATCCTGATATGCCATTTGCCTTGCAGTTCCCAGTTCGACTTCCTGTATTCGTTCGACTTGTCGCAGCTTATCAAGTTCGTTTCTTCGGGCTTCTTTTTCATCTTCAAGAACAAAAGTGTGAATCAGACAGGTTCCAAGCATGTATCCGATTGCATAGAATGGCATGAGCGGAAAAATTGACTGAAGAACTACAAAAACAGCCATCGCAATTCCAAAGAATCCGATTGCAAGATGACGCTGTTTTGCATTGCCCTGAGTTTTTACCGAAACAAAAAGCATTCGAATCGTAGTGATTAAAAACAAAATGAACTGGAAGCAGAGATTAAGGCTTCTGGCTGCACCGGTTTGATAAGTGCCGTCTTTATCGAACCAGAAAGCAATCGGGCAGAAGAAATTTACAATCAGAATGACTATTTGCGAAATAAAGAAAAAGCGGCCGACATATTTGAAAATTGTCATGAAGCGGCTTTTTTCGTTAATGTAGGAAGTCACATACTGAGTCCAAAAAAGGACCGATAATCCCATTACTATAAAATAAATTGTTGTCTCAATGAAAATGGTATTAATGAAATGCAAAGAGTAAAGAGGCTCCCATAAAATGTCAGTAATATAATAAGCCGAGACACTGTACAAAAAGGTTTTGTATGCTCTTTGCGATGAAGTGAGAAACTTTGATTTTGTTTTGACCAGCACATCATAATTAATGATGACATGTATCAGCAGTGCAAGAATTCCGATGCTTGCATAGTACATAGCTTGCTCCCTTGGGCGCGTAATGCTGTTTTAAACACTGAGTAAATTATAGCATATCTTTATTTATTCTGAAAAGATAAATCGTAAAAAAATCTTAAAAAAAATTCCAAATTTTGATTTGTCATGTTATAATTTTAATGCAACGTCGATGACTTGCAGATTCGTTGCTTGCGTGCAACGCCGCTAATGCGGACTTTTTAAGGGAGTGCATATTGTCCAAAAAACTGATAATAACAATCTTAGTTTTTGCTTCGGCCATACTTCTTGCCGTGTTGACACCTTCGATTTTGCGCAGTACAAGGCGTGACGCTCAGAAAGCAGATCTCATTGCAAATCATCTTTATGATTCTCTTTATGCTGCTATCGGAAAGCCTTTTGTTATTTCTCAGTATATGTCATCTGATACTTTCCTAGTAAATGCATTAAAATCCGAGGGCGACAAGTCTGAATCTCAAATGGAAGACCTGCTTGCGGATTATCTTTCTTCAATTAAGAAAAAGTTTGGTTATCTTGTTGCATACGTCATTTCAGAGAAAACTCGCAGATATTACACATCAAGCGGGATCGCCAAAATTATTAATCCTCAGAGAGATCCTTATGACAGCTGGTTTCAGCTTTTCCTTGACTCCAATAAGAATATCAGGCTGGATACTGACCGCGATGAAGTTTATGACTACCGCTGGACAGTTTTTGTTAATGCCCGCATCGAGGACTCAAACGGCAATCTTGTCGGAGTGTGTGGCATTGGTGTTTTTATGGATGAATTGCAGGATTTGCTTTCTCGCGCGGAGGCGGAATACGGCTTAAAACTTAATCTCATAGATAACGATGGTCTGGTTCAGATTGATACGGATTCAGCAAATATCAAAAATGCCTATATTTCAGAGGCAATAAGCGATAAATCAACCGAAAAACAATTCACTTACACTCCGCAAAGTTTCGGCGGCTTCCGCATGACCCGATACATGGCTGATTTGAACTGGTATCTTGTAGTTCAGGATATTGGGACTGGTGAAAAGAAGGTTGGCACTACAATACTTGTCATTTGCATTTATCTGATGCTTCTTCTGATATTGATTGCGGATTTGTCCGGCCAGAAAGATATTCCTTCCCACCGCTTTCAAAAGCCTCAGAGCGTCGAGGATTCTTTGACTGGGCTTCCCAACCGAAATTATCTCAAAGAATCATTTGGCGAGCTGGGAATTTTTAACACTACCCGCTACAAATCTCTCGTTATGTTTGATATTGACAGGTTCAAAGTCGAGAATGAGACAAAAGACGGTGATGAGGTCATTCTTGGAGTCGTAAAATATGCAAAAGAGATTATTGGTGACAAAGGAATTATGTTCCGGTGGAGCGGCGATGAATTTGTCATTTTCTACGAAATACATGCTGATGAGGCAGAGGTTAAATTCAGTGAATTTTGTGCGCTCGTAAACAAAAAACTTGATGTGTCAGTTTCAGTCGGAGTTGTTGAGATAGATCTTTCTCAGAGTATCAAGACGAATTATCACAGGGCTGTTCAGCTTTGCTATGCCGTTAAAACAGCTGGCGGCAATGGAGTTAAGCGAGAAGTATGATAAGCAAACGAAATTATTCGCTTAAAGCTAAGACTTTTATTGGTGTTTTTACACTTGAAATTCTGACTTTTTTGCTTGTAGCGGGTTTTGGTTTTTTTTACAACGACTCAAATTTTAAGCAGAATATAGCTCAGTCGGTCATCCTTATGGCAGAAAAAAAACAGAATGAACTTGATAATAATTTTTCTGCGATTGAAGCCGCCGTAAATATGACTAAAGATTATATCCTGAACTCAATTGACGAAGAGCGAATCCTGAAAGATCCAGAATATGAAGAAGAATACATGCGCTCGCTTGGGGAAAAAATGACCAATTATCCTGGGGATCCCAAGGGCGTAGTCGCTCTGTTTTTTAGAATGGAAGCTGAACGTTTTGGCTATGACCGGGGCTTGTTCTATCTCGGAAACAAAAAAACAGGTTTTGTAAAAGTCAGGAACACCGATTTAAGCAAATATCTGCCGAGCGACAAGGAGCATGTCGGCTGGTATTACAGCCCGATTTGGGCAAAAAAGCCTCTCTGGACAAATCCTTACGAGAACAAAAATATTGCTGTTCACATGATTTCTTATGTCGCGCCAGTTTATAAAAATGGTGTTTTGCTTGGCGTTGTCGGAATAGATCTGAAGCTTGCAGTGCTCAAAGATATGGTTGAGACTCTGCCTGTTGAAAATACGCTTGCACTCCTTATCGGAAGTGAACGGAATCTAATTTATTCAAACCGCTCTCATTTACTCAAAAGTTCAGTTGAACAGTCTGCGAATTTAAATTTTATTTTTGATTTGTTGAAGAATGAAAAAGCAAATTCAATGAACGAATTTATCTGGAACCGAAGCCGGCATATCGGGCTTCTTAAGAATTTGGAAAACGGTATGTCGCTTGTAATTGCAGTTCCTTATAATTTTGTAACAAACAATCGGATCAATCAGCTCATATTTTATATGGTGATTCTTTTGATTGTGCTTGCGCTGACCTGGTTTGTCGTGGCCGTAGCCTCCGAAAAAATTATTCACCCTATCCGAATCCTTACCGAGGCAACTTTTAAGCTGAGTCGTGGAGAGCTTTACAGCAACATTCCGTATGAGTCAAAAAATGAAATCGGAATTCTTGCGGACAATATTCGAAAAATGACCACACAAATGAAGGAATACATTGGCTATATCCGAGAGCAGGCAATAAGGGAGCGTGAAGAAAAGGAAGCCGCAATTTCTGAAAGTCAGAGCAAAAGCGAATTTTTGGCGAGCATGTATCTTTCCATGCACGAAATTGATCTCAAGAACGACACATTCACTGAAATTCACAGCCGCAAGGACATTGGAGACGCAATCAGACGGTCGATTGGCAATGCAAGACAAATTTTGCCGGAGGTAATGAAGCAAACTTCGGATGAAACTTCATGGGATACGCTTATTCCATTCGTAAATCTTGATACGATTAATGAGCGCTTAAAAGAAAGAATTACGGTTGCACAGGAATTTCTGGGTGCCGGCGGCAAATGGTGTCGCGGGCGTTTTATTGCCATGGACAGGCAGGATGACGGCACTTTGAATCACGTCCTTTGGGCCGTCGAGTATATCGATGCCGAGAAGAAAGAGCGTGATCAGCTTCAGACTGAGCGAGACAGGATGAAATTCGCAGCAGAAAAAAATGCGGCGGCTAGTCAGGCAAAAAGCGCTTTCCTTGCGAACATGAGCCATGAAATCCGCACGCCGATTAATGCAGTTCTCGGCATGGACGAAATGATTCTCCGCGAGTCAGAAGATGAATCAATTCTTGGTTATGCCTCAAATATAAAACTTGCGGGAACTAATCTTCTTGAAATTGTAAATGAAATCCTTGACTTCTCAAAAATCGAAGCCGGAAAGATGGAAATTCTGCCCGAAAACTACGATGTGTCTTCACTTGTGGTTGATTTGGTCAACATGATTTCCGAGCGCGCAAAAAGAAAGAGTCTAGAATTGATTATAAACGTTAATCCGAGTATTCCGAAACTTCTTCTTGGTGACAGCGTAAGGCTCAAACAGTGCATTCTCAATCTTCTGACAAATGCCGTAAAATATACCAAGAAAGGCAGTGTCACTTTCAATCTTGATTACGAAAAAATCGATGATAAAAGCATTTCCTTGAAAATCCGCGTAAAAGATACTGGAATCGGAATCAAAAAATCCGACATGGAAAAACTTTGTTCTCCGTTTGAGCGAATTGAAGAAGACAAGAACAGGACGATCGAGGGCACCGGGCTTGGAATGAGCATCGTAACGCGAATTCTGAGCATGATGGAGTCAAAACTTGAAGTCGAAAGTGAATACGGCAAAGGCTCTGAATTCAGTTTCGCAGTGGTTCAGGAGGTCATTGACTGGGCAGAGGTCGGAGACATCAACGAGGCTTACAAAAAGAATGCCCTTATTTTGTCCAAATATAAGGAAAAACTTCACGCACCAAAAGCCCGGCTCTTGTTTGTCGATGACACGGAGATGAATCTTGAGGTTGTAAAAGGTCTGCTTAAAAAGACCGGCATGAAGATTGACACGGCACTGAGCGGCAGGGAAGCTCTCAAAAAAGTCCAGGAGGAGGCATATGATATTCTTTTCATTGATCACCGTATGCCAGAAATGGACGGAATCGAAACGCTCCATGAAATGCAAAAACTCGAATCGAACTTGTGCAAGGACAAGGCATGTATTGCGCTCACGGCAAATGCAATCAGCGGTGTAAGGCAAATGTACATCGATGCAGGGTTTACGGATTATCTGACAAAGCCGGTTGATCCTATAAAACTTGAGGAAATGATTAAAAAATATCTGCCGCCAGAATATCTTGAATCGGCGGTTGATGAGGATTCTTCTGAGCCGGTCGAAAATCATTTCATTGAGAATCTTAAATCGATTGAAGAAATTGATGTTGACTCAGCGGTTGTAAATTGTGGAAATGCTGAAACCCTTGAATTCTCTCTGCAAAAATATTACAAGTCTGCTGATGAAAAGGCATTGGAGCTTCAGCAATTCTTTGAGAATGAGGACTGGAAGAATTACGGAATAAAAATTCATGCGTTAAAAAGCACTTCCAGATTGATTGGTGCGAATGAACTTTCAAAACGTGCCGAATATCTTGAGCAGTGTGCTGACAGCCTGAAAATTGACGAAATCCAAAAAGAACACAAGCCGTTCATGAATGATTTCAGAGCTCTCAAAGAAAAACTTCATTTGCTTTTCCTTGATAATGAAGAGGGCGAAAAAACTTTGATTTCAGAGAAAGAGCTGTCTGAAAAAATAGAAAAAATAGCAAATTGTGCTGAAAGTTTTGACATTGATGGACTTGATGCTATCATGGAAGAATTGGAAAAGTGCGAAATCCCGGAGAATTTTAAAGAAAAATATATAAAAATTCGTACCCTTGTGGATAATGTGGATTTTTTAGCTTTAAAAGATTTGCTGCAGCGTAAATAGTATTAACAGGAGTGATTTTATGGAAGTTAAAAACGAAAAACAAAAGGAAATCTTTGTTATAGGCGATGATTCTCGTTTGATTGTAAAAAATTTTGTTAAAAAGCTCGAAGAAGCAAATCCTGACTGGAATATCAGGGTGTTTTTTCCTGATATGGGCAGCATGTCTTTTGATGAAAGTGACAGAAATAAGCATTTTGTCGTCTGCCTTTCTGAGGACATGGATTTTCATGTTATCAGTGCTCTTGCTACTGCACAAAAGAAAATAGGATTTTTCATTTACTTTGTTGGTGCATCATTTTCGTTTGGTATCGAAGAGGATAAATTCTACGGCAAAATTCCGTCTGTCAGATTTCCGGGCTATCTGTTTGATATGAATCTGCTTTTTGAATATATCGAAAAAAATGAAATAGAGAAAAAGCGTGTGCTTGTAGTTGATGATGAGCCGATTATGCTCCGGAGTATCAAAAACTGGCTCAATGATGATTTTGAAGTTTCTCTGGTTAATTCAGGAAAAGCTGCGGTTCAATTTCTTGATATGCATCCTGTAGACCTGGTGCTCCTTGATTATAAAATGCCTGAGATGGATGGTCCGATGGTTTTGACAAGAATTCGCAACGACAAGAATCTTAAAAATCTTCCGGTGATTTTTTTGACAGCAAATGGTGACAGGGACAGTGTAATGAGCGTAATGCACTTGAAACCTGAGGGCTATATCTTGAAAAGCAAGCCCCCCGAAGAAATCAAGTCGTCTGTAAAGGATTTCTTTAAAAACAGAATTATTATTGCAGAATAAGAGAAATGTTTGCGGGCAGCTTTATGAGAATTCAAAGGTCTGCTCGTCGATTTTTTGCATTCCGATTGCAGTCCAGAATATTTCGGCATTTGTGTCTTTGGCTGCGAGCGTGACTTTTTTGGCTCCTGTCTCAAGCATGAGCCTTTCCATTGCGGCCGTTCCTATTCCAAGCCCACGGTAATTTTTGTTGACTTCAAAAAGGTCGATTATGAGAAGGTCTCCCAGCAATTTGTAGATGCAGACGGCTTTTAAAAAGTCGTTGGAAGGCTTGAAATCGAAAATCATGTAATCGCTGTCTTTTAAAAGAAAGCCAAATTCTCCGTTTTCGGTGTAAGACTTGAGAAGCGGAAAATTGTCCCAGCCTTCCATTGCCATGTAAGACTCAAAAATGTCATTGTCAACAATTCGATAATTAAGGTTCATGTTAAGTTTATTTTATTATAGAAGATTCTTGATTTCAAGAGCGAAAAAAAAATGATTTTTTTTGCAAAATTTTTTATTTTCCTATTGACACTTTTTATCGTTTTGTATATTATCTATTACATCAGTTGCGGGGATGGTGGAATTGGTAGACACGCTAGCTTGAGGTGCTAGTGGCGCAAGCTGTGCCTGTTCAAGTCAGGTTCTCCGCACGAACGAAAAGAGCTTCCATTAAGGAAGCTCTTTTTTTATACCTTGAGGTGCTAGTGGCGCAAGCTGTGCCGCCTGAAGCATAGCTTCAGGCGAGACTCGGCTCAAAACGCTTTCGCGTTTTGTTGAAGCAAAGCTTCAACCGCCTCCCTATGTTCAAGTCAGGTTCTCCGCACGAGTTGCAGGGGCGGTTCTTGCTGGGAGCACAACTTGCACTTCTTTCTTTGGAGTTAAAAATGATTGCCGTATTTGTTAATTGTGCCACGATTTTGATTGGCTGCATCACAGGCCTTTTGTTCGCAAAAAAAATTCCGCAGAAAGTTACCGACTCAATCCAGCTTGCGTGCGGTTTGGTCTCGTTTATCATGGGCGTTCAGATGTCCTTTAAGTATCAGAATGTCGTTTATCTGGCTCTCGCATTGATTCTTGGCGGAATTGTAGGCACTTTGCTCGACATTGACGGAAAAATCCTGCAATTTGGAAAGTTTCTTGAACGAGTGTTTATAAAAACAGAAAAAAGCAATCTCCAAAATGGAGTTTCCGTAGGAAACTCGAATCTGTGTGGCAGTGTCGGGGCGTTACGGGTAGGGAGCGACGGCGAAGCCGGCAAAACCTGTGAGACAGGTTTTGAGCGAGTCTCGGCGAAGGCTGTGCCTGAGACGGTCCCCGCGGTATCTGGGGATTTTAAGGGGCGAAGCCCCTTAGGAGAAGGGGTAGGCGGAAATGGCGAAGCTATTGTAGCCGTGGGAGAGACTTCTCCCTCCTTTGAAAAAGGTCGTCCTCAGAAGAACTTCGCCTATGCTTTTTTGAATGCTTCCGTGCTTTTTTGTGTGGGGGCCATGGCTATTGTGGGCAGTTTTAAGGCCGGAATCGAGCATGATTATTCTATTATATTCCTCAAGTCGATTCTGGACGGTTTCATTTCTATAGGTTTTGCTGTGGCGATGGGAGTTGGCACGGCTTTTTCTGTGATTTCGATTTTTATTTACCAGGGTGCGCTCACTCTTCTTTCGGTTTTGATAGCCCCTTATGTAAGCGAACAGATGCTTGCCGAGCTGACAGGTTCGGGCGGTGCTTTGATTATCCTGATTGGTATAAATCTTATGGGAATCAAAAAAGTAAAGACCGCAAATTATCTTCCGGCGGTGCTTTTCAGCGTGATTTTTGTGATTTGCGAGCCTTTCGTTAAGAGTTTGCTTCATTTATAAAATTTAACGGCAAAATCTAAATTTTTTGCTTGATTTCCTTTTGAATGTCGCTTAAAATGGATTTATAAATATAATCCCTTTATGCCACAGGAGGACAAAATGGCAAAAGTAGAACTCAAAGGCGTTACAAAAATCTATGATGGCAACGTTCTTGCTGTTGAGAAGTCAAATGTAACAATCGAAGACCGCGAATTCTGTGTATTCGTAGGTCCATCTGGATGCGGTAAATCAACAACTCTCCGCATGGTTGCTGGTCTTGAAGACATCACTGACGGTGAGCTTCTTATCGACGGCGAGCTCATGAACGACGTTCCGCCAAAAGACCGCAATATCGCAATGGTATTCCAGAACTACGCTCTTTACCCACACATGACCGTATTTGACAACATGGCATTCGGTCTCAAAATCCGCAAAGAGCCAAAAATCGAAATTCAGCGCAAAGTCGAAGAAGCTGCAAAAATGCTCGACCTCACACAGTACCTCGACCGCAAACCGAAGGCACTCTCTGGTGGTCAGCGTCAGCGTGTTGCTGTAGGACGTGCAATCGTTCGTTCTCCAAAAGTATTCTTGTTCGACGAGCCTCTTTCTAACCTCGACGCTAAACTCCGCGTTACAATGCGTGGTGAGATTGCTTCTCTTCATCACCGCTTGCAGGCAACAATGATTTACGTTACTCATGACCAGGTTGAGGCTATGACAATGGGTACAAAAATCGTTGTTATGTCAGAGAAACGAATCCAGCAGATTGGTGAGCCATTGTACTTGTACAACCACCCAATCAACAAATTCGTTGCTGGCTTCATTGGTACACCTCCAATGAACTTCTTCAAACTCAAGATTGAAGAGAAAGACGGTAAAATCGTTGCAAACGAAGGTGCATTCACTCTTATCCCAACAGAGGATCAGCAGAAACACCTCAAAGCATACGTTGGCAAAGAAGTAACATTCGGTATCCGTCCAGAGGATTTGCAGTATCAGGCTGCTCCTGCTGCTGAGAACAACATGCAGGTTAAAGTTACTAACAAAGAGCCACTCGGTGCAGAAACACATGTATTCGTACAGGTTCGCGATGCAAACATCGTAGCTAAAGTTTCTCCAGAGGTTGTTGTTCAGCTCGGCGACACAATCAACTTCACACCAGATATGACTCGTGCAAAATTCTTCGACCTCGACACAGAAATCAACATCTGTGAACCAGAGATCGAGAAAAAGTGGTAGGGAGCCGGTCGCGCTAGCGAACAAACTCACGAGGTGAGTTTGTAGGCGAGTCTCGTCCGAAGCTGTGCTTCGGACGCGGAACTGAGCGACGACGCGGAAGGGAGCTTTCCTTTCCGCGGAAGTGAACTGAAAACTACTAAACACCCCTCAGTCTAAATGTTAGGCTGAGGTTTTTTTTGTAGTATTTTTACTATGTGTACTCTGGAGGGCAAACGCATTATAACCGATTTTATATTGAAAATGGCGCAAAGGAGCGAAACGGCTTGCGAAAACACTCGTTTTGTGCTGCCGCGAGAGCGGCTAACGTATATAGTTACAAGCACAAAACGCGT
>Ga0256405_10000477_pt1 | contig 132943 bp, 110 predicted proteins | sample RumenRJG_02DNA_FD_189096 | JGI IMG/M metagenome (GOLD analysis project Ga0256405, IMG submission 189096) | Bovine rumen microbial communities from Lethbridge, Alberta, Canada - RJG_02 | ecosystem: Host-associated > Mammals > Digestive system > Stomach > Rumen | place: Canada: Alberta...
GATTCATGTGTGGGTCATTTCCCACAAAGATACAAATTCAAATCCGTTCTCTCGAAAAACCTCTGCAATTAATTAACTCACAATAATTTCAAAGAACTTTCACTGATTTTTAGTGGACAGCAATGTTTCATTTTTTCTTATTATTTCTTATATTTGCACATAGCATACAACCAACAACATTCAATATAAACAATTAAACAACAATAGATTATGAACAAAATTACCTCTCTTTTCTCCGTCCTCGTTCTTTGTTTTTGCTTTACGCATACCGCCAAGGCTTAGAATACCGTCACCGGTATCCCCTTCCTGCCACGACTGAATTCCTGTTTCAATTCAAAGTCATAGTATCGGCTCATGACTCATTAACCACTTATACTTCCATTATTAAATAATCTTTCACCTCCTAAAGCCTTCGATTATGAAAAAAATCATCCCTTTTATATTTTTATATTTTGCATTCCTGTCAACCAACGCCCAATACGTCGAGACCTATCCAAATAACAACAGGTTTTATTATACAACTTTTTCAGACATTGAACAAGGTGCACTTCTATGGTTGACCGATGATGTACCAAACTCCTACACCTTCCTCACCAATACATTTGAAACCACTTCGGCGACAATATATGGTGTTGCCATTCCAATAGCTCCACTCATAGAACATCTTATGATAAACTTCGGCTATTTTGGATATAACCACTTCCCATCATCTTGGAAAATATTTATGGACTCTATACTCGGAGACGAACTGAAAGTCTTTGTAGGTCAACAAATCAACAACAGTGACAGCTTATCCGTTTTGGCTATCGACACGGTTCTGGGCTATAAAAACACAATAGAAAGCAACTATTTCAAAATCCCCGATTCAATTTTACTTTATTCTATTTTTGATACAAATCCACTCATTTCTGTAATCGAAGTCTATTTCGAAACGCCGGTGACTGTCAGAGGGGAATATTATATCGGGTGTAATCTGATTTCAGATGATATTTTTATCCCTATAACTCCGGGAGTGTCCACCAACCTCCTTGGATATGGAGGGGTCGCCGGGCTGTACGTAAACCATCTTGATGGCAATCCGATGAAATACTACGAATACTCCAATTCAAGCAGCAACACTCTTACAGAGAACGTACATCCACATGGTGTACCTCTTTTTTTCTTAAATGATATACCTACGTGGGGCGGTCCCTTTGCCATCATTGCTCCTCCTCCTTGCTCCATCCCCATGCACCTCGAAGCCAACAACGTCGGAAAAAGAAAAGCCCGCCTACAGTGGAACGCTCAGTACGCAAACACTCACTTCCAGTTCGAATACGGACCTCAGGACTTCACCTCTGGCACTGGTACCACCATCGCGCCCATCTTCCCCGACCAGAACGGACTCTGCTCCCTGACTGTCGACTCGCTGGACATGGGCACCGACTACACCTTCCGTGTCCGAGCCTGGTGCGACCAAGCCACAGACTACTCGCAGTGGGTCGAGACTAACCTCACCACCGAGCAGTGGTACACCATCTTCGCCGACGTCAACAACGACGACTGGGGACGCATCAATGGCAACGGCGACTACCGCGCCGGCTCGCAAGTCACGCTCACCGCCTGGCCCAAAGGCTCACATTTCCGTTTCCAGATATGGTCCGACGGCGTCACTGCCAACCCCCGCAACTTCACAGCCAACAGCGACCTCAACCTCACCGCCGTTTTTTCCTGCGACACCTGCAACGAGGATATCACTCTCCCTGACACACAAAGTGTCAGCATCTTCCCTAACCCCTCCGACGGCAAAATCACCCTGCTCGCAAACACCGCCATCGTGCACGTCGACATCCTCGACATACAGGGACGCATCCTCCTCTCTCTTGACAGCAACTCCCTCACTATCCCGCTCGACCTTGCCTTCATGAACAAAGGCATCTATATCGTCTCCGCGCAAACTCACAAAGGCTCTTTTCACAAGAAAATCATCTTAAAATAAAACCGCTATGAAAAAGAAAACTTTCATTGCCATTATTGCAACCCTGACAATACACATAGCCACCCTCTCGGCTCAATTGCCGATAATAACACGGTGCGACAGAGTCGACAACTACCTCTACGACCGTGACAACGAATGGGTCGACAATTACCACTACCTATGCCAAGGCGACTGCTTCTTCCACGGCATCACATGGAATACATATCCTGGACGTGCAGCCATCGTAGGACGTCGATGCTACACCGACACAACCCTCTACATCAAGGGCGTCGCCGCACCGGTTTACATCAAGCAAGGCAATTGCTACGACACCTCTATGGCTAACCGCAACCCGGAATACTTCTACATATACAACTTCACCGACTCCGGTATCCACCATGTCGCTCAAGTCCGGTGGGACACCGCAACACCCAACAAAATTATGCGTTTCGAGTACTTTACAGAATTTGCGTATAATGATTTCTCTACCGACCTTCATCCCGACTCAACACAACGCTACTACATCCCTGTCTACGAAGCTTTCTTCGACAAGCCAATAACTGTCAACGACTCCTTCTTCGTCGCCGGGTCGATGTACAACAGCATCCTTCACGACCAAAACACCCCTTGGAGTCCCTTAACCGAACATCCCGAAACAAAATACGTCAGATGGCGTTCTGTAGACATAAGCCCAGCCACTGGAAACTGCCAAACCAAACTTCGAAGCGACAAGCTTGACTTCGTGATGTACCCCGACTGCGATTCCCCGTCACAAGATACAACATGGAACCGCAACCCCTTCATCTGGGAAGGCTTTGGATGCATCTTCCCGATTTTCCAATCCAACCCTCCTGTCGATGACACCACAACTCATCTGCAAGACACTTGCCTACCACCCTCCAACCTTCGGGCTATGGACATCATCGACCGCAGCGCACTACTCACTTGGGACGACCCCTATGCCTATCTCTGGGAACTGCAGTGGATTCGTGAAGACGAACAATTCGACAGTGCTCAATCCGTGACAATCTACAACAACCACTACAACATCACCGGTCTCGACACCGCTCAAACCTACATGGCCCGCATCAGAAGCATCTGCAGCAGCGAAAGCATCAGCCCCTGGAGCGACACGCTCTCCTTCTTCGTCCCGGGCAACTCCGACCTCCACATATCCACCACCCTCGACGACTACACGCTCCTGCTGCCCAATCCGGCTTCTGACCTCGTCACCGTTTTCTCTTCTTTCACAATCAAAAAAATAGCCGCCTACACCTTGAGCGGCATCCGCATCGCAGAACTGACAGCAAACTCCAATTCCACAATGCTCGACGTATCTTCCTGGCGCAACGGTACCTATCTCATTGTCATAAGCACCGACAACGGCATTACAACAAAAAAACTGATAATAAAACGGTAGAAACTCATCCTCACAGCTTCTCGAACGACTCCTTCGCACCTTCGCTGTATGGCAGCAGCGACTCGATGGTGTTCATCCACGGGTCGTAGATGAAATATGTCTGGTTCGTGCCCTTTGTCCGGCATACATATTCCGACAGAATCTTCTCCACATACAACGTCGCACACAGCGACCCCAACCTCCGCGCCACACGATAGGCGTCGTTCACATCTATACGCTCATAGTCGGCCTGCATCGATGCATGACCGCCCTCTATCGACAGCACGCGTCCGCGAAACGTCTCTCCAATCTCTTCGTTCTTGAAAAAAACCTCCCCGACGCTGTCGCGAGCATCCAGCTTCATCCACACATTCAACGAAAAATGACGCAAATCATAGTCATGCCTGTAGTTCAACCCGTTGCGGGTCTTGAAACTGCTCGTACAAGGTTCCATGTATTCTTCGGCCTCCATCTGAACGAAGTCTACAGTGAAATGCTGGTCGTCAGCCTTCGGCATCTTCGATGCGTCGCCAACCAGCACTATCGGAATCCGCGTCCGGCTCAGCGTAAACAGAAACGCTGAGTTGAACTGCGACAAAAAGATGCTGTCGTCTATCTTGTCCACTATCGCCGTCTTCGACGCAATCACCGAATCCTGCTCCTGCTCCGACATCAGCATGAATCCGGGCACCTCGTTCAACGAGCTGTTGGTGTGTATCATAGACTCTGGCAGATGGACGTAAATTTTCTCTGTCGCCGTCGACTTGCCCTGCTCGAATTTGCGCAGAAACGAACCGGCATAGTATAGATCACTTGTACACGACGTTGCAACAAACGCCAACAATAGCGGCATCACCGCTTTCCTTATTCTATTCTTCATTGTTCCTTGTTTATTTTCGTCTTTAACGCCCGTTACTCTCATTTATTGCCTAACACCTCATACTTCATACCTCTTACCTAAAAAAATTTACGTACCTTTGCAAATTGGCATCACTATGCAACATACAATATACTATACTGTAAACAAATAAAATACAATACTAAATGAAGAAAAAAGTCAGCCTCAAAGACGAGATAATCGCCTACGCTCTCGTCGCTCTCGGAAGTCTCCTGTTCGCCGTAGGCGACGTAATGTTTGTCAACCCCTACCACCTTGCTCCCGGTGGCGTCTACGGTCTCGCCAACGTTTTCAATGCCCTCTTCGGATGGAAAATATCGGTGGCAGGTATCTGCATGGACATACCCCTGCTCATCATCGGCACCATCATCCTCGGCCCCAGATTCGGCATCAAGACCATCATCTCCGTCATCCTTATCCCCATATTCACCTACATCCTTGAGACGACATGGGGCTACGCTCCTGTCATCCACGACGGACTCTACGACACCGCCGAAGGCCTCAACAGCCATATCTCCTACATCGTGGGCACCGGCGACAACGCCATCGAACGCTTCTTCATCCCCGATTTCTTCCTCAACACCGTTGTCGCAGGCCTCATCTACGGCGTCGCCATCGGCATCATCTTCCGCGCCGGCGCCACCTCGGGCGGCAGCGACATCATCTCGATGATCATCCACAAATACACCAAAATATCGCTCGGCGTCCTCGTCCTCATCGTCGACAGCTGCATCTCCCTCACCACCCTCATCATCGGCGACATCCGACTGCCTATATACTCCATCATACTTATCTATATCGAAAGCAAGATCATCGACTTGGTCGTCGAGGGCGTCACAACCTACAAGACGGTCTTCATCATCACCGACCGCATCGACGAAGTCAAGAACTACATCCTCAACGACCTCAAACGTGGAGGCACCTGCTTCCCCGGTATCGGACTCTACCAAGGTCATGAACGCAAAATGATTTACGTGACTCTCGACCGCGGCGACCTCGTCAAGCTCAAAGCCAACATGCGCCACCTCGATCCCGCTGCCTTCGTCAACGTCATCGAAAGTTCCGAAATAATGGGCTTCGGCTTCAAAGCCCTACCTGAAGAAAACTAAGACAATGAAGATCCTGCAGCTTTGCTACAAACCTCCAGTGCCGCCCGTCGACGGCGGCACTCTCGCTATGTACAGCGTGGCACAAGGGCTGCTCGCTGCAGGACATTCACTCAAAATACTATCGCTCTGCTCCGACAAGCACCCACTGCTGACCGACCGCATCGAACCGCTATTCCTGCAACAGACAGCCCTCGAGACCTCATTCGTCGACCTGTCGATGCACCCGCTCGATGCAGCCGTGGCTCTCCTCTGCGGCGAATCATACAACGTGCGCCGCTTCGACAACCCGCAGTTCCACAAACTCATCGAACGCGCCCTCGCCGACAGCGACTTCGACATCATACACGTCGAAAGCATTTTCCTAACCCCCTACCTCACCACCATTCGCAAGCACTCAGCAGCTCCTGTCATACTAAGGGCGCACAACGTCGAACACCGCATCTGGCAACAACTGGCATCCGAGTGCCGCAACCCGTTCAAACGCTGGTATCTCAAAAAACTCGCCCTCGCACTGCGCATCTACGAGCTGGAACACATCAACGACTTCAACGGCATTGTCTGCATCACCGAGGACGATGCTCAGGTATTCCACAACGAGCACTGCCGACGCCCCATCACAGCCATCCCTTTCGGCATCGACGTCAAACCGCTGCACGACGCCAAGGCCGACCCCTTCGCACTCTTCCACATCGCCGCCATGGACTGGCAACCGAACATCGATGCCGTCAGCTGGTTCCTCGACAGCATCTGGCCACTGGCAAAAAAAGAAATCCCGCAACTAAAGCTCTACCTCGCCGGACGCAAAATGCCCGACAGCCTGAAGAAACTGAGCTCCGACAGCGTCAACATCGTCGGCGAAGTGCCCGATGCAGCGCGCTTCATGGCCGACAAGCAAATCAATATCGTACCGCTCAAATCAGCCAGCGGACTTCGCATCAAAATCATTGAGGCCATGGCCCATGGAAAAACGGTAATCGCCACCACCACCGCAGCAAAAGGCATTGACTACACCGACGGCCACAACATCCTCATAGCCGACACCCCCGCACAGTTCGTCAAGCAGATAAAACTCTGCACCGACAACCCGCAATTCGCACATCAAATAGGCCTCAACGCCCACCAATTCGCACAAAACCACTACTCCATCGACGCCGTCACCTCCAAGTTGACAGACTTCTACAATATTATAACAAAAAAGACGTTATAAACTCAATACCGAAATAACGTAATAACGTAATACCGTAATACCGAAAAAACAAAAGAACGAAAAAACGAAAAAACGAAAAAAAAACAAAAAAATGAAACACCTCAAAACAGCCCTCTTCCTCCTTGCCCTTGCAGCCTTCTCCTCCCTGTCGGCCCAAATCCGTATCCCCGACACCAAGGTCAGCTTCGATTTCCCCAACGGCGGATGGAAATACCTCCAAACCAGCAAAATCAACGAAAGCACCAACGTCTACCTCTACTCCTTCTCGTCCAGGTACATCGTCGATGCCGCCGGTGACACCGTCATCCCCTTCATGCGCATATATGTACGGAAAAACTTCTCAGGCACCGTCTACGACCTCGCCTACAGCCGTTTCATGACACAACCCTTCCAGTCGCTCGACGAATTCAACTATCCCAACGGCTCGTTCGGATACCTCGGAGCATACTCTAACGAGGAAGACGGCAAAGACTACGAATTCCGCATGATATACCTGAAAGACGGCAACACAGCTCTCGAAATCAGACTCGAAACCACACTCGACACCTACGACCAGTTCGAACAAGAGTTCCTCGACATACTAAATACCATCAAAATCAACAAATGAAAAAAACTCTACTCCTCTTTTTCGCCCTCCTTCACGCCTCCACAATCATCGTCTTCGCTCAAGACGATGCAGACCACTATACACGCCTCTACGACAAAATCTACAAGGCCTACGTCAAGGAACCCAACAACGTGGCCAACATGCTCGACATGGCCATATTCTATGCCGACTCCATCAACCCCATGCACAACTATGCTACGGCAATGAAATACATCTCCGCAGCAGAATCAGAGTTCATCGAGATCATTCAAGACCGCGACCGCTACCGCGAGGCTTCAAAACTGATGAAAAAGAAAATCACTATCGAACTCCTGCGACAGCACAAACGCTCCATCACCTATAGCGCACGCCACTTCCTCGAAAGCCAGGACAACCCCTCCGACGCTCTCCTCGACACCTACTCCGCAGCATTCAAAGACGACGGCCTCACCCGCCGCATCATCGACTCCAAACGGCTTCAGTCACGGCTCGCCGCAACACGACAGGCCAACACCCTCGCGGCATACAAGAATTTCCTCCAGAACTATGCCGCCACCATCGAAGGCGAAGAGGCAGCCAAAGAAATGACTTCACTTGCACTCAGCATCACCGCCAACGCCAAACGCGAAACGCAGGTCGACTCCATCCTCGACGGATACCTCGACCTCGCTCCCGTCCAGACAGCAGCATTCCAACGCAAAAGCGACATCGCCTACAACAAACTCCTCGCCAACCCCACCGCGCAGGCCTGTCAGTCGTTCCTGACACGCTTCCCCGGCAGCAACCACTACTCCAAAGTCCTCGAGCGTATGGACCAACAGCTGCAAGCCTCATTCTCGCAACTCAGCACTCCACAACAGTTCGCCGACTTCGCTATCGACTACCCCGACAACCCCCTCGCCGAAAAAGCTATGGTCAAACTCAAAAAGGCCATCACCGACCAGCGCGACATGCAGGCCCTCAAAATATACATGGACAACTTCCAACTCGACGTCGACTACAACGACATCTACCTCCAATACTACAACTGGCACACCGAAGAGGGCAACCTCGCACCAATCCAGGCCTTCGCCGACAACAACCCCGACTTCCCCTACCAAATGGCCCTCCAGGACGAACTGAAACGTGCAACCGTTATCGACTCCATCGACATCAGCATGCCCTTCCATGAAAAAGACTTCCGCAGCTGGGCCTCCAAAATCTACCACCTCACAGGCAAGAAGGTCTCCTTCGTCGCACTGCAACGCACCCTCCAAGGATTCATAGCCAACAAGCAGTGGAACAAAATACCCGAACGGCTCGACTATTTCACCCTCTCCTTCGAAGACCACTGCACCGACCAAGTGGCCGAACTGCGCTCCATAGTCCTTCAGCCCACCGACCCACGCATCAACTTCACTCCCGTCGTCCGACCCGCCTATGACATGCTCCATCCCGTCCTTCACCCCGATGGCAGACGCATCTTCTACAACCGCGTCGTCGACGGACACCTCGCCATACAATGCGCCGTCGCCACACCAGCCAAGAAAAACACCGTCTGGCGCAGCACCGGCAACATCAACTTCGTCAACATCGAGAATGCCGACATCCAACTATTCAGCCTCTTCGCAGACGGACGCAAAATGCTCATCGGCAAAAACGGTGACATCCTCGTAGCCGAAGACAGCGAAGCCGGATGGTTCGTCACCGAAACACTCCCACAACCCGTCAACAGCCCCTATCGCGACTACGACGCCTTCATGCTGCCCGACAGCAGCGGCATCCTCCTCGCCTCCGACCGCCCTGGCGGACAAAACCTCCAGCCCTCGCGCTCCCTCTTCCACGGCGACACCGCCCTCGCCTCCGACATCTATTTCGTACCCCTCACCCCTCGCGGATGGGGCAACCCCGTCAACCTTGGCATCTCCGTCAACTCACCCTACATGGAATGTTCCCCCTCCATTACCGACGACCTCAAAACACTCTACTTCGCCACCGACGGACGTGGCGGCCTCGGCTATGCCGACATCTACTACGTCACTCGCGACAACACTAACGACTGGCAACACTGGAGCCAACCACGCAACTACGGCAAAGAGGTCAACACCGGCTTCAACGAAATCTCCGCAATCCTCACTCCCGACAACTCCACCCTCCTCATCTCATCCAACGCCCATGGCCATTACGGATGCTACTCCGCCACCGCCATCCACACCATCAGCAGCGACCTCGTCACCGTCAACGTCCACTCTCAAAGCGTAGGCTTCTCCTTCGATATCGTCGATGCACAGACACACACACGCCTCTCCCACACTGCCCTGCAGCCCGACTCCTCCTGGACCACCTCCCTCTACCACGACAAGTCCTACATCCTTTACCCTCGCTGCAACGGCCTCTTCATGCCTTCCATATTCTTCTCGCCAGCACAGACACAATCCCTACAACCCCAAGCCTATAGCATCGCCACGTTGCTCAACGGCACAACCAAGGCAATCCCCCTGCCAGGAATAGCCTTCGAGCCGCGCCGCTCCTCCCTCACACCAAATTCAGATATCGACATTGACGGCCTCGCACACTTCCTCCAAGCCAACCCGCAAGCCGCCGCCGAAATCATATCCCACATCGACGATGCCGACGACACCTTCAGCTTCAACCTCTCGCAAGCTCGCGCCAAAGAAATCAAAAACAAACTCATACTCAAAAATATCGACCCCGACCGCATCATCCTCTCCCCCTACGGCAACAGTCTCACCAAACGAGGCCAAGCCTCCGAGTCCATCTCCATACTCTTCCACGACACCCACTCAACCCATTAAACCCTTACCCCAATTAGTATAATTCGCGATTTGCTTGAAAAAAAAACCTTAATGGCAACATATTATTACGCTCAATTCGTTTAATTGCTCATTGCATTTTCTTTACTCATTAGGTATTCGCAGGCATACCACGACGTTTGAAAAGTAATTATTAGAGGTGCCCTAAAAAACAAATTCGCTGGTTTATAGACATATTATTCGCTAAATTCGTGTTCAAAAAAACATATCATGGAAAAGCACAAAACCCTGTTGTTCGAAGGACGTGAACTCCACTATCGCGACGAAGGCCGCGAACACCCCTGCACACTCGTCCTCCTCCATGGATTCCTCCAGAACCTCAATGTATGGAGCTCCCTCATGCTCTCCTACATGCGCCACATGAGGGTTATCACTATCGACCTCCCAGGACACGGCTACAGCGACACCTACTCCGACGTCCACACCATGGATTTCATGGCCAACGCCGTCAAGCACGTCCTCGACCACGCAGGCGTCCAGCGCTGCGTCCTCGCCGGACACTCCCTCGGCGGCTACGTCGCACTTGCCTTCGCCTCCAACTACAGCTACATGCTCAACGGTCTCGCACTCCTACACTCTCACGCCATGGCCGACAGCCCTCAGAAAAGAGAACAGCGCGACCAACTCTGCCGACAGGTACACCTCAACCGCGCAGGATTCATCGTCGACTTCATAACCAACCTCTTCGACCCGTCCAAACGTGAGCCTCTCGCCCAAGACATCAAGGAACTTCGCGACCAATGCCTCGAAACTCACGAAAACGGCATCCTCGCAGCACAGCGCGGCATGAAACTCCGCACCTCGCGCATCTCAACACTCGCCACACTCCAGGTCCCTGTGCTGTTCGTCTACGGCAAAAACGACCCCCGAATCCCTCTCGAAGAAGGCCTATCCCAAGCAATGATACCACAGCGCTCCGAAGTCCTACTCCTCGACAACGTCGCTCACATGTCCTTCATCGAAGAACGCGACTATGTCCGCGACCGCCTCGACGACTTCTGCAAACAATGTTACAAGTGCCAGTTGCACGCATAGAGAAGCCCCTGTGCGTGGCAGCCCCGTTAACCTTCTATGTTACAAGTGTCCGTAGCGCAAAAGCAATTAATAGAGACTCCGACAATTCTCATTTTTTAGAAACATTATCATGAAAAAAATTCACCTTTTGTCGTGCCATAAACCTAAGTTCCATCTGCACATATACCTTCGGCAATGAATATATTTCATGGTCGGGAGAAAACAATTCTGCCAATCAGCCTCCTTATCTACTACGCCAATGACAACGGAAAGCACCACGTCGACATCTTCGACTCAAAAGGTCTCCTGGTCAAATCTATTGACTATTCTGGTTCCTCTATCGAAATCGACTTGTCATCTCTTCCCAATGGCACCTACTACATCCGCCTTACCTATAACGGCATGCAAGGGGTGCGCACAATTGTCAAACATTAAGGGAAAATACACATATAACACCCATCATTATCAATACAATACACATTTAGCCCAAAATTAAACAAAAAAAATTTCACCACATCAGAAAAATGTAGTACATTTGTTTTCTCAAATAAAAACAAATTTTTAACATAAATATTTGATTAAGATGAAAGTAAACGAAATTATGGCTAACCTGGAAGCCAAACATCCGGGCGAAAATGAGTACTTGCAGGCCGTTCGCGAGGTCCTGGAGACCATCGAAGAAGAATACAACAAACACCCCGAATTTGAGGCTAACAAAATCGTCGAGCGCATCGTAGAGCCCGACCGTATCTTCACCTTCCGCGTGACTTGGGTCAACGATAAGGGCGAAGTCTGCACCAACCTCGGCTACCGCGTTCAGTTCAACGCTGCCCTCGGCGCATACAAAGGCGGTCTCCGCTTCCACAAAGCCGTTAACGTCAGCATGCTGAAATTCCTCGGTTTCGAGCAGATCTTCAAAAACAGCCTCACCATGCTGCCCCTCGGCGGTGGTAAGGGTGGTTCTGATTTCGACCCCGTCGGAAAGAGCGACGCCGAAATCATGCGCTTCTGCCAGGCCTTCATGTACGAACTCTGGCGCAACATCGGTCCCGACCAGGACAGCCCTGCTGGTGACGTAGGAGTTGGCGGTCGCGAAATCGGCTACCTCTATGGCGCTTACAAGAAACTCGCTCGCGAGCACAGCACCGGCGCTCTCACCGGAAAGAGCTACGGCTGGGGTGGTTCCCTCATCCGTCCTGAAGCTACCGGCTTCGGCGCTATCTACTATGTAGACCGCATGGTCCGCGAAAAAGGCGACACCCTCGCCGGCAAACGCATCGCCCTCTCTGGCTTTGGCAACGTCGCTTGGGGTGCTGCTACCAAGGCTGTTGAACTCGGCGCTAAAGTCGTCGCCATCTCTGGCCCCGACGGTGTCTGCGAAATCGAGAACGGCATCACCAAAGACATGATCGACTACATGCTCGTCATGCGCGCTTCCAACCGCAACAAGGTTCAGGATATGGCCGACAAATTCCCCGGCCAGGCCAAATTCACCGCTGGCAAGAAATCATGGGTCGTCAAATGCGACATCGCTATGCCCTGCGCTTTCCAGAACGAACTCGCTGAAGAAGATGCTAAGATGCTCCTCGCTAACGGCGTGAAGTATGTTGCTGAAGTCTCCAACATGGGTTGCCAGCCCGCCGCTATCGCCGCTATCCAGGCCGCTAAGGTTCCCTTCGGACCTGGCAAGGCCGTCAACGCTGGTGGCGTCGCTACCTCTGGCCTCGAAATCTGCCAGAACGCTGAGCACCGCAACTGGACCGCTGAAGAGGTCGACAAGAACCTCCATACCATCATGAACAACATCTATGACATGTGCGTTGAGCACGGCCGCGAGGCTGATGGTCACATCAACTATGTCAAGGGTGCTAACATCGCTGGTTTCATGCGCGTAGCTAAAGCTATGGTTGCACAGGGTATCATCTAATCCATACACGATATCCCATACATTACGAAAGGCCGCCCTCCGGACGGCCTTTCCTTTTCTCAAAAAAACACAAGCCCTGGTACGCAAACCTTGGTACGCAAGCATCCCTGCTTGCGAAAAAAACACACCCTCATACCTCAAATGAAGCACATCGAAATCATCAACGGCCCTAACCTCAACCTCACAGGCTTACGGCAGCCCGACATCTACGGCAGCACAACAATGGAGCAGATGCTTGCCGACCTCCGCAAACAATTCCCAAATATACAGATAGGCTACTTCCAGAGCAACATCGAAGGCCAGCTCATCGACCGCATCCACCAAGTCGGCTTCTCAGCCGACGGCATCATCATCAACGCTGGCGGATACAGCCATACCAGCGTCGCACTCCACGACGCCATAGCCTCCGTGCCAGCTCCCGCCATCGAAGTCCATCTGAGCAATATCTTCGCTCGCGAAGACTACCGACACCACTCGCTCCTCACCTCCGCCTGCCGCGGAATCATCTGCGGACTCGGAATCCACGGCTATTCCCTCGCCATCCAAAACCTAATCAGCTAAGATCAAGTAAAAAAAAATAAATAAACCAGAAATATTCTACCATATAATATTATTTTTTTTTTGCAAAAAACAAAACAATCGTATATAATAATTATTCATTTAATAACAAAACATTTATAAAATTAATTGAAGTATGAAAAAAACAATTTTCCTTATGGTAACCTCTAAAAATTCGTTTAATTATCTTCGTTGACATTTCTTTGGCTCGGAAAAGCAAACAAGTTTTCTTTTCTCTCGCTTTGCGAAACGTTCGCGTTTTGCCTGCAAAACAAATTTTTATTTTCAACAAATTAATTCGTTAAATTCATACAATTCGCCGTTTATAAAAAAAATTATTAGAGGTGTCGTTTAGACAACACACGCCACAAAAACGGCCCCATGTGTGTAATGAACCCCGAAAGTTGGACAAAAAACTTTCGGGGTTTTATTATGAGGAAAAGACACACGATTGAGGAACGGATACAAGCCGTCAGGAGCGAAGTCCGCAAGCCCTTTCGAAGTCCTTGCGGAGCCCTCGGCCCAGGGTGGTCTGTTGGGCCACGAATTCCCCCCGGTTGGCCTCTACGGGCTCCCATCCCTCCGGCGTCAACGCCATATCCCAGCCGATATATGTCATGCCGTCCATCGCCAGGGCCATCTGTCGCGTCAGCACCAACAGCTCCTGCCACCGAGGTATTTGCTCGCCCTGGTAGCGTATGCCGCTGTCGGGATGGAACAGGTATACGTTGCCGTGCTCGTCGTATCCTTCGGTGATGATGAGGCCGCTGGCATCGTCGATGGAGGCGAAGATGCCACCCTGCGCCCCGTTGTCCACGAACACCCCTTTCCGGCCTGTGCGAATGAACGAGGTGAAGAACTTCACCTCGCCGCCCCTGCGGAAGGTGTTGATGCGTATGGTGTTCACCGAGTCGGCGTTCCACCTTGCCGTGGCCTCGTCCTGACGGATGCACTGCTCGACAAGGTAGCCTTTGCGGCTCTCCAGCAGCTTCTTCCATTCCTCTCTTGTCGAAGCCCGCAGCAGCTCCACTCCGCGCCCGCCGCATTGGTTGGCGGGCTTGGCCACCAGGCGTCCTTCCCGTTCGCCCAGGGCGACGGCCTCCTGCAGCGAGGCCATGTCGTCCAGCCGCACAATCTGCCGGTGGTAGTGGGGCTTCAGCCGTTGGTAGGTCTTCCATTTGTTGGCCACCGTGCACTCGCCCGCGCGGCTGTTCACCCTCCGGCACAGCTTGTCCCTCACGGCGTCGGTCAGGTATTCCCGCCGCTCCGCCTCGCCCTTCCCGGCGAAGCCGTAGAGGTCGTATTCCTCGTAGAAGGTGCCGTGCAGCAGCGTCTCGTGGCATTTGTCTCTGTCGCCTCCGGCCAACGCCAAATATCGGCGGTACTTCCACGGCAACAGGGTCTTATACAATAATATATACGGGTGCATAACCATTGTTTTCTGCTGCAAAGTTACTATTTTTTTCGCAATCGCGGAGCAAAAGTTCTCTCTGGATGCTCTTTGCCATCAATATATTCTGGACGGACTACTTGTTTGACTGCTTCCTCATCGGGGGCTGGTTTTTCACCTGAAACCTGTATTATTGTATGAAAAGAATAGAAATCATCAACGGACCCAACCTCAACCTTACCGGTCGCCGCGAGCCGGAGATTTATGGCAGCACCTCCATGGAGCAGTGTATCGACGGGCTGCGTAGTCGTTTCCCCGACGTGGAGATCGGCTATTTTCAGAGCAACGTAGAGGGTGAACTCATCAACCGCCTACACCAGGTAGGTTTCTCTGCCGACGGCATCGTCATCAATGCCGGAGGCTACAGCCACACCAGCGTAGCCCTCCACGACGCAATAACCTCCATACCGGCACCCGCAATAGAAGTCCATCTGAGCAATATCTTCGCTCGCGAAGACTACCGACACCACTCGCTCCTCACCTCTGCCTGCCGCGGAATCATCTGCGGACTCGGAATCCACGGCTATTCCCTCGCCATACAAAACCTGATCAACTAAAATCAAGTAAAAAATAAATAAACCAGAAATATTCTACCATATAATATTTTTATTTATATTTGCAAAAAACAAAACAATCGTATATAATAATTATTCATTTAATAACAAAACATTTATAAAATTAATTGAAGTATGAAAAAAACAATTTTCCTTATGGTAACCTCTAAAAATTCGTTTAATTCGCGTTTTGTTTGCAAAACAAATTTCTAAATATCAATTCGTTTAATTCGTACAATTCGCCGTTTTAAATAATTATTAGAGGTACTCTTAATTCAGAATAATTAAAACTTTTACACGATGAAAAAAATTATTTTCACCCTTTTGGTTATCAACTCTGCTATAAGTCTGCATGCTCAGACTCCTATTTACACTAATGATTTAATATACGGATTGGACACCATAAACAGCAGATACGACAAGTTATACTACTCTGAATGGTATGATGAATGTCCCCGATTCAATTCCGATAGCGCTGAATTTTTAAGCATGATATACAGCTGCGGACAAGGCGTCTCTCTGCGGGAAAACTACACCCCGCGGGGTCTTAAGGTAAACGGAATTGCCGCACTTGTCAAAGTTTGCAACTATTTTGATGACTCCTTTTGGCTTGACACAACAAGACTCCCGGAATACGTGTATGCTTTTCAATGGACAGATTCCCAAACAGACAGCTTAATACTCATCGATTCCGCACGATGGGACACCGTCACTCCTAAAGTGATGAGATTCCCAACCATATCCGACTCCTGCAACCAAAGAGACACAATCAGATACCCTAAATATCTGTATTGCTATATTTATGAAGCTTATTTCAACAAACCGATTACGGTCGATTCCACCTTCTTTCTTGGCGGGACCTACAACAGTAATGTCAGAGAAGACGGATGCCACATCTACAAACCCGTAACGTACTTCATCATCCAACCTTTACGGTCTAACGAATGTCCTCTCAAATACTACAAAAACTATTATGGCAAATTAGGACATTACTTAATCTATAGACCTTTTCTAAACGAAAGCAAACACGGACAGTTCCTTCCTATTGTCGACTACCACAACATCCATGTCATCTCTAACGACAGCACAATGGGGTCCGTGTCTGGAAGCACACGGATTCCCGAACCTTGGCAAGACACTATTCAAGCCTTTCCAAACCCTGGCTTTATATTCTCACACTGGAACGATGGCAATACTCAGAATCCTCGCATAGTGTCTCCGACATCCGACACATCCTTCACCGCTTTTTTCAAGATGCCGGAGGACCTGAGTGTCAATCTGTACTCCAACAACGACGAATGGGGTAGTGTTATTGGCTCAGGCATCTATCCCGAACAGCAACAAATAACCATTCAGGCCATTCCTAACAATGGATTCATTTTCAACAAGTGGAACGACAACGATTGGCACAACCCCCGAACTTTCACTCTCACACAGGACACTTCCTTTACCGCCGAATTCGAGCCAGACCCGGTCCTCATAAACACCACAGAACTCCTTGGTATAAACATACTTCCAAACCCAGCCCACGATAAAATCAACATCCTGTCCGATTACACCATCGAAAAAGTGGAAATCTACTCCGTCAACGGGAAAAATCTACTCAGCAAAAATATCAATTCCATTTCCGCCACAATCGATGTATCCATGCTCCCTAACGCCACCTACATTGTACGCATTAAAACCTCGAACGGCATAGGATTCAAGAAACTCGTCATCAATCTCTGAAAATTCATTCAATAACTGCTCCGTCAACCAAAAAAAAACGTATCTTTGTAGTTGGTTCTCACCTCTTATCTCACCCATAAGATGGTGATATATATATTATTGCATCAATAAATAATGAACACCGACCGCTTCAAAAACTACGAAGACAACGTAAAACTACTCGTGCTGGACTTCGAATCCATGGAACGACGTGGCAGCAACCGCTACTTCGATGTCGACCAGATGGAGACTATCATTGATTTCTATCTCGAAACAGCCGATAGCGAAATGCTCGAAAAATCAGTCCGATACGGAGAACAACTTTTCCCCACCTCTAACGAGATACGACTGCGTCGAGCCCACCTGCTATGCTTCAAGGAACGGTATGACGAAGCCCTCAACCTGCTGAAACAACTGCAGCAGATAGAACCCAACGACACCGACGTGCTCTATGCACTTGGCGTCGTATACGGCGCTCTCGACCAGCACCGCAAAGCCATACAATACTACCACAAGGCCGAAGCCGACGGATACGAACTCGCCACCATCTACGCCAACATCGCCGACGAATACGCCAAAATGGACATGCTGGCCGATGCCCGCACCTACTACCGCAAAGCCTTAAGCATCAACCCCGACGACGAACATTCCATCTTCGAACTGGCCAACTGCTACGAAGACGAAGGTCTTACCGACAAATGGATTCGCTTCTTTAGCAACTTCGTCGAACAGCACCCCTACTCACGCACAGCATGGTTCTGTCTGGCAGAAGCCTACGTAGTCGAACAACTCTACGAGAAAGCTATTGACGCATACCAATACGCACTGGCCATCGACGACAATTACTTCGACGCCTACATGCAGCTCGCTTCGTGCCACTTCGCCATGGACGACTACTCCAACGCCGTGGCAACACTGCACGAATCTCTCGCTCACACCGACGACAAAGCCTACGTCTACTACCGCCTGGGCGAAATCTTCAAGAGCCAGAACAACATAGTTACCGCCAACGTATACTATCGCAAGGCCGTGAACGAAGACCCCTACTATGCCGAAGCTTGGCACATGCTGGCACTCAACTACGGCATTACGCATTCCTACTATGCCGCCATCGACGCCATCGAGCGAGCACTGAAAATCGACCGCGAATCGCCTGTCTATCTCACCACTCTCGCATTATTATATGCCGACAACGGCGACTTCGACAAAGCCGAGGAAGTCTTCGACAAAGCCATACCCTACTACTCCGACTTTGAACAGGGATGGCTCGTCTACACCGACTGCCTCATCATGCAGGAACGCTTCGCCGACGCACGCGAAGTGCTCGTAAGGGAACTCCCCGACTGCGACCTCGTCCTCGAATTCAGCAAACGCCTTGCTCTCTGCTACTACAACCTCGGACAGCGCAACCTCCTCTTCAACGCCGTACGCGACTGCATCTGCGAAGAAAACGGCGAACAGCAACTGCTCGACTATTGCCCCGAACTCAACAACGACTACGAGGTGATGAACATCATAGAATCGCACCGACGCGAATCGCAAAAAAACCAACAACAATAATAAACCGCTACAGAACAATGAAAAAGCTCCTAACGCTTATATATCTGGCATGCCTTGCTCTTCAACTGTGTGCTCAATCGGCAGACGACAGCATCATCGCCTTCGAGACCGATGAAGCCGAATTCATAGCCCACGACATGACCGACGACGAGGCTGCCACAGCCGACTTCAACAACAACCCGCTGTCGCACGCCGGCCACAACTCAGCCGAACAAATAGCCGAAGACGAAATCGCTGCCGAAGCCACACACTACCACGGCTGGGTGGCCAACGTCGTCCAATGGTACGGACACCACGTCTCCTACACCGCTGTCGGTGCCCTCATGACCGTCGAAAGCTCTTTCATTCCCTTCCCGTCTGAAATCGTCATACCTCCGGCCGTCATGGTCGCCGCCGACCCGGCAACGGACAACGACATGAAGATATGGCTCATCGTACTCGTCGGCACTCTCGGCGCACTGCTCGGCGCTTACATCAACTACTTCCTCTCCCGATGGCTCGGACGACCCATCATCTACAAGTTCGTTGACAGCAAATGGGGACACGCGCTGCGTCTCTCGGGCGAGAAAATGGAACGCGCCGAAAAATACTTCAACGAACACGGCATCGTCAGCACACTCGTCGGACGTCTCATTCCCGTCATCCGACAGCTTATCTCCATCCCCGCCGGACTGTCGAAGATGAACATCGGCACCTTCACATTCTTCACCTTTCTCGGTGCCACCATCTGGAACTGCGTCCTCGCCCTCCTCGGCTTCCTCGCCGTCAAAGCAGGCGGCATGGACTTCATCTACAAATACAGCGGACTCCTGTCCAAAGTCATCATCGTTCTCTTTGCCGTGGCGGTGCTCTTCTTCATTGTCCGCTCCATCATCCGCAAACGCAAACAATCAGCACAATGACCGCCGACAACGACAGCAATGACAACCTCGACCTGCGACGGCTGCTGCTCCGCAAAGACCGCCCCCTGCCTAAAGCAGGCTGCAGCTGGGCTTTCTACATCCTCCTCGCTGCCATCATTGTCTACCTCGTCATCATGTTCATAAAATACAACAACCTACCAAAATGAACCCTCTCGACATACGACCTCTCTTCCCTATCCTCGACCAGACAGCCTACGGCAAGCCTCTCGTCTATCTCGACAATGCCGCCACCACACAGAAACCGCTGCCCGTCATCGAAGCCCTGTCGAACTACTATCTTACCATCAATAGCAACATTCACCGCGGCGCTCACTACCTCGCAGCGCAAGCAACCGAACAATACGAGGCTACACGGCGCAAGGTGCAAGCTTTCATCAACGCCCGACACAGCCACGAAATCGTCTTCACACGCGGCACCACCGAAAGCATCAACCTCGTGGCTTTCAGCTTTGGACAACGGTTCCTCAACCCCGGCGACGAGGTCGTCATATCGGCCATGGAGCACCACAGCAATATCGTTCCTTGGCAGCTGGCCTGCCAGCGACACGGAGCACACCTCCGCACCATTCCCTTCAGCGACGAAGGCGTCCTCGACCTCGACGCATTACGCTCGCTCCTCAACGAGCACACTCGCATCGTGGCCGTCAACCACGTCAGCAACACTCTCGGCACCGTCAACCCTATTGCCGAAATCGTGAAAATAGCTCATAGTCACAACATACCGGTACTCGTCGACGGAGCCCAGTCTATTGCTCACATGACCGTCGATGTGCAGGCACTCGACTGCGACTTCTACTGCTTCTCCGGCCACAAAATGTACGGCCCCATGGGCGTAGGCATCATGTACGGACGCGAAGACCTGCTCGAGCAGATGCCTCCCTACCAGGGCGGCGGCGAAATGATAAAGGATGTCACCTTCGAGCGTACCACCTACAACGACCTGCCCTTCAAATTCGAAGCCGGCACACCCTCGGTGGGCGACGTGATCGGTCTCGACAAAGCCATCGATTTTATGCAACAGACAGGCATCGAAAATATCGCCCGACATGAGAAACAGCTCACCGACTACGCCACGCAGCAGCTGCTCTCCATCGACGGCATACGCATCTTCGGAACAGCACCACACAAGACTTCCGTCATCTCTTTCCTCGTCGGCAACGCTCACCCCTACGACACTGGCACTCTGCTCGACAAACTCGGCATCGCTGTCCGCACAGGACACCACTGCACGCAACCTATCATGGACCGCTACGGAATCCCTGGCACCGTCCGCGCCAGTTTCGCAGCCTACAACACCACCGACGAGGTCGACTCGTTCATCGCTGCCCTCAACCGCATCGCACCTATGCTGATGTAAATCCTTTCGCACGCATGCTCATATCTCTTCATATCGAAAACTACGCCCTCATCGAACAGTCCGACATATCGTTCGACAAGGGCTTCGTGGCCATTACCGGCGAAACAGGTGCCGGCAAATCAATCATGCTGGGCGCTCTCGCACTGCTCCTCGGAGGAAGGGCCGACTCGGGCGTACTCTACAACCACGACAGAAAATGCATCGTCGAAGCCCAATTCAATGTCGCTCAACTCGACTTGCAACACCTCTTCTCCGAAGCCGATGTCGACTACAACAACGACGGCATCATCATCATTCGCCGCGAGATTCTGCCCTCAGCCAAATCAAGGGCTTTCGTCAACGACACTCCCGTACCGCTCCCTTTCCTCAAGCAGCTGGGTCCCGCCATCATCGACATCCACTCGCAACACGCAAACCTGCTCCTCGCCGAAAACGGATTCCAGATTTCGCTACTCGACAGCATAGGCAACAACGCATCTGATCTCGACAAATACAAAAAATGCTACAGGCAATATACCGACCTCAAGCATCAACTCGAACTGCTGACAACACAAGAGCAACAGAACCGGCGCGACTACGACTACAACAAGTTCCTCTTCGACGAACTACAGCAGGCCAACCTCGCCGACGGCGAACAAGAGGAACTCGAACAGGAATCTTCCCTGCTCAACAACGCCGAGTCCATCAAGGAGTCTCTCGTTCAAATGGTACAAATCTGCGATGCCGACGACGAGTCTGCCCTCGCGCGACTGAACGTATGCAAGTCGCAACTCTCTAAAATAGCACACTTCAACCCCTCGCTCGCCTCACTCGCCGAACGGCTCGAATCATCGCTCATCGAACTGCGCGACATAGTCTCCACCGCCGAATCTCTCAACGACGACATCTCATATTCCCCAGAACGGCAACAGCAAGTCGACGACCGCCTCGACCTCATCTATAGGCTACAGCAAAAACATGGTGTCGACAGCATCGCCGCTCTGCTCCAGATACAACAAGATCTCGACAAAAAACTATCCAATATCGACCTCACCGACCAGCAAATCCATGAAATCATGGAGGCTGTCGACCGCACTTTCGGGCAGCTGCAAAAACTCGCCGACATACTGACATCTCGACGTACCAAAGCCGCCGAAAAACTCATGGGCGACATCTCACCTCTGCTTGATGACCTCGGCATGCACAACGCCACCCTCAAAGCTCGCGTCGACTCCACCCCGAACTATGGGCCCACAGGCAACAACTCTGTCTCTCTGCTCTTCAACGCCAACAAGGGCGGAGAACTACGCGAACTGTCCAAAGTCGCCTCTGGTGGTGAAATGTCACGACTCATGCTTGCCATCAAAGCTCTGACAGCACGCGCATCGCTGCTCCCTACAATCATCTTCGACGAAATCGACACCGGCATCTCAGGCGACATCTCCGTCAAGGTCGGCGACATCATGCACCGCATGTCTGACAACATGCAGGTCATCGCCATCACTCACCTGCCACAAATTGCAGCTCGCGCAGCTCAGCATCTCAAGGTCTACAAAGACGAAACGAGCGGCAGAACCCTGTCAAAAATCCGACTGCTCAACGATGAAGACCGACGCCACGAAATCGCCGTAATGCTCTCTTCTGACCCACCATCACAAGCAGCTCTCCAAACAGCCACCGAACTAATGTCACGCCAATAAAAAAATGCTATCCCTTCTCTTCTTCCTGCTACTCATCGTTTTCCTGCCGGCCAATCTTTCAGCACAGGCCGACTCGACGTCACTCTGGGGCTCCGAAAACACAAAAAGATTCGCCACCATGCCTATCCAGCTGCCGCTCTCGATGGCCGGCGGATTCGCCGAAATTCGTCCTAACCACTTCCATTCCGGCGTCGACATCCGCACCGGCGGCAAAGAGGGCATTAAGGTCTACGCTCCCGACGACGGCTACGTCAGCCGCATCAACATCTCGGCATGGGGCGGCGGCAAAGTACTGTATATCACTCACCCTAACGGCTACAAGACCGTCTACATGCACCTCAGCGACTTCTGCGGAGTAATAGGACGCTTCGTTCACGACTACCAATACAGCAACCACACCTTCGCTTTCGACATCGACCTTCCGAAGGATTCTATACCTGTGAAAAAAGGTCAACTCGTGGCTCTGACAGGCAACACCGGAGGCTCTGCAGGCCCTCATCTGCACTACGAAATCCGTCTCGCCGAAAACGACCAAACCATCAATCCGCTCTACTTCAACCTTCCTTACTCCGACCCCGTGGCACCCACTATTGCCGGAATCAAAATATATCCCTCCGACAAGCATTCCACCATCAACGGCAAAAACCAGGAAATCAAAATATTCCCTGTCAATAAGAAGAACCGCACTACCAACGATACAACCCTCGTCTCGGGTCCCTTCTATGTAGGCATCTACACCTACGACCAAATGGAACTCGGCGTTCGCAACAAAAACGGCGTCGACAAAATCGAACTCTTCGTCGACGGAACTCTTTTCCACCGTTACCATGTGCCAACCTTCATGTTCGAGGAAACACGTGCCATCAACGCAATTATCGACTATGCACAGTATCAACGCACACGGGAATACTACATCGTGACCCGACACCTTCGCGGCAACCGCAACAACTTCTGCATGGCTTTCAAAAACAACGGATACATCGTCTTTGACGATAACAACACTCACCGTCTCGAATATCGCGTCAGCGACCACAAAGGCAACACCACACGCCACTCTTTCTTCGTACGAAGCAGCAATCCGACATCAGCAACCCAACACTCCATTTCCGATAACGATGAACCCTCAATCCTGCAAACCGACGGTGAACCAATAACCTACTTCAAACGTTTCCGCATGCAGCGACCCGGATTCAGCACCGACATCAAACCCTACACCGTCTACGAGAACGACATGCTCATCTACCGCTGCTCACAAGACCCTGCCGGGCTTTCTCAACAGCACCACCTCTCCCTCAAACGCCATCAACTGCCTCCCCACCAGAGCTTTGACGTGGCAATATCCGCGCCCTCCTCGCTGCCGGACAACCTGACGGACAAACTCACCATCGTCTGCATCAACGGCAAAAACATCAGCGCACTGCCCACACGACACGACGGAATGCTCCTTAGGGCCTCTTCTCGCTCCTTCGGCGCTTTTGCTGTCCGGCTCGACACAGTGCCTCCTACAGTCAAACCCGTCAATTTTACCGAAGGTAAGCCTCTCAAAGGTAGTAAAATAACAGTAAAAATCACCGACAACCTTACTGGAATCGTAAGCTATAGCTGCTATATCGACGGGCAATGGCAACTGGCCGAACACGACGGCAAGACCAGCACTCTCAATGTCGATTCAGCCCTCCTCCATAAGGGGCGCAACAAGGTGACTTTCCGACTTGCCGATGCCGTCGGAAACACTGTAGAACAGTCTTGGACCATACTTAAAAACTAATCCAAAATCACTGTTTCTCACTCCAATCCGCACCTTGTTTTTGCTCGTCTACAACTACCTACATCAGAAGATTTTACATCTTTTATTCGGATTATTATATTAATTTTCAATATAATAATAGTACCATCTTATCTCTATGGCATTTTTTTTGACTTCGTGTCATAAAAAAGTTGTATCTTTGCAAATTCTAAATTGCAAATAATAAAATATATATATTTATGAAAAAACTTTTTCTGACCATAATGCTTTTCGCATTCCTGCCCATAGCGGCTATGGCTCAAAGTCCCAACATGATGTCTATGGCACGTGCTGAACTCCAGAAACGTGGCCTCGATGAAACAGAAGTACGCGCTCGACTCTTCCAGGAGGGTATCGATGTCGACAACATCCCGCCTACCGAATACGCCAACTACCAGTCGCGCATCACCAGCATTCTCAACCAGATGCAGGCCGAGAAAGCTTCGGCTGCCAACACTGCATCTGCCACCAACAACGCTTCGGAATCTGCCAACGAAGGCAACGTAACCCCAAGCCAAATAGCACAAACCACCGTGGGTGAAGCCGCAGCTGAAGTGGCTCTCGAAGAGGCTCTGACCGAAAATCACGTCTCACCCACCGCTGGCGACGACATCTACGGCCACGCCCTCTTTACTGGCAAAGGTCTCGACGTCTTCCGCACCACCGACGGTGCCCAGGCTCCCGACTCGTACGTCATGGGCGAAGGCGACGAAGTGCATATCTCCATCTTCGGCTCCTCGCAGACAGAAATACACCAACGTATCGGTGCCGACGGAAGCATCCAGCCGGCAGGTGCATCCAAGATTTTCCTGAAAGGCATGACTCTCGCTCAGGGACGCACTGCCATCCAGAACAAACTTAGCCAGCACTTCTCCTTCAGACCTGACCAAATCGCTGTAACCATCACCACGGCTCGTACCGTGAGCGTCAGCATCTACGGTGAAGTCGGCGTTCAGGGCGGTTTCACTGTCTCCGCTCTCAACACCGCTTTCAACGCTCTCGCAGCCGCCGGCGGCCCCACATCAATAGGTTCCGTCCGCAACATACAGCTCTCCCGTTCCGGAAAGAACTACAAGCTCGACCTCTACAAATACATGACCAACCCCAACGCCGACCTGAACTACGACATCCAGAACGGCGATGTCATTTTTGTTCCCATCGCCCAGAAGGTCGTCAGCATCGAAGGTGCCGTTCGTCGTCCAATGCGCTATGAACTCAGCGACAACGAGACCCTCAAAGACCTCATCAACTATGCCGGAGGTCTTCGCGCCGACGTGCTTCCCAACTTCGTCCAAGTGGAACGCTACACCGACGGTACAAAGAAATTCTACGAATACAACCTCAAAGATGTGACTTCTGGCAAAACCAAAGTTAACCTCGAACCGGGCGACATCATCCGCATCCGCAGCGGCAACGAGCCTATGGATCAGTACGTATCCATCAGCGGTGATGTTTACTACGGTGGCAACTATGACCTGGCCAAGAACCAGAGTCTTTCCACTCTCCTCGAAAACGCCAAACCGCGCTATACCGCCCGTACCGAATACGTCTACGTCGAGCGTCGTCGCCCCGACGAGACTGTTGAGGTGCTCACAGTCCCATTCCCCGGTGTTAACGGCAACCCCGACTTCACACTCAAGGAGCGCGACGCCGTCCGCGTGCTTAACCAGGCCGCTTTCCGCGATGTCGAATCCATCTCCGTCGCCGGACAGGTACGCACACCGTTCACCCGCACATTCGGACTTAATGACCGCATGACTGTCGCTCAAGCTATTGAATATGCCGACGGCCTCAAACCGAGCGTCTATCCCGTAGCATACATCTTCCGTCGCGACCTCACCAATTCCGACAAGATGGAATACATTCGCATCAATCTCGACACCGACGGCGAAACCCAACTCCAGCCCGGCGACCGCCTGAATATCTATGACAACGCCCGCTACACCACCATCGGCGAAGTCCGCGTCAGCGGTGCCGTCAAAGCTCCTTTCGGAACTGCCTACGACCCATCGCTCACTCTCCACGACATGCTCAGCATGGCCGGTGGATTTAACGTCGGAGCCGCTTTCGACCGTGTCGAAGTCTTCCGTCTTAATGTTTCCAAAAAAGAAGAATCGCAAGTCGAACTCATCACTCTCGAAGTCGACGACGAATACAATCTGGTCAACAACACCACCTTCCAACTCCAACCCTACGACCACATCGTGGTCCGTATGACCCCCAACTTCAGCCGCGGACGCTCCGTTGAGGTCAACGGCCGTGTACGCTATCCTGGTGTCTATGTCATCAACGACAACAAGACCCAACTCTGGCAGATTATCAAGATGGCTGGCGGTCTGCTCGACGATGCCGATCCATACGCTCGCCTCACCCGCACCGCAGGACGCAACCTCGGAAGCATCGGTCTCGACCTCCGCAAGGTCAAACACCACAAAAATGACCTCAAAGCTGACCCCATCCTTATGGACGGCGACGTCATCAATATCGTACGACAGGAAAACACCGTCACCATCCGCGAAACAGGTACACGTATGGCACAATATGTTCCTGCCGAATATTCTGCATCCCAGAAAACCATCGTCTATCAAGGACGCCACACGGCTCGCTGGTACGTCAAACACTATGCTGGCGGCTTCGCAGAATATGCCGACCGCAACAGCGTGACCGTAACCTATCCCAACGGACAGTCAGATGCCACCAAGCACTTCCTTGGCATCCGTCGTTCGCCTAAAGTCCAAGCAGGTGGTGTCATCACCATGCGCATGGACAACGAGAAGAGAGAGCGTGTCGAAAAACCGAAGGAGAAAATCGACTGGGGTGCCGAAGTCCGCAACTCGCTCAGCGCTCTTACATCTGTTGTCTCCATCATCCTCCTTGTCAAAAACCTGAAGTAACCTATAAATATGGACGAAAAGAACTTCTCTACTCCTGAAATTGACGAGGAATTCAGTTCCTCATCAAACGGATTCGAAGATAAAACCAATATCTCCGAACCCAAAGTCGAACATCCGCAGAACACCACCCATAGCCTTAACGACGAAGACGAGGGTGTCGATATCATGGCTATGGTACGCAACCTATGGGACGGCCGCAAGACCATCATCATCTGCACCGTCATCTTCATAGTGCTCGGCGTACTGGCTGCCATCAACATGAAGCGTACCTACACCGTCAGCACCGTCATGGTTCCGCAGCTGGGCAACTCCAGCAAGTCTGGTCTCGGAGGTCTCGCCTCTCTCGCCGGCATCGACATGGGATTCAATGCCAACAATGGTGAACTAACTCCACTGGCATACCCGCAAATTGTAAGCAGCGTGCCCTTCCGTCTCAACCTCATGCACACTCCGCTCCACTTCGACAAATGCGACACACTGATTTCAATGTACGACTACGTCGAGGCAGGATACGAGAAACCCACCGTCCTCGACTATGTAAAGAAGTACACCATCGGACTTCCGGGCGTCATCATGAGCGCTCTGAAGGGCGAAGAACCAGAGGTGGTCTACTACGATGCAGCATCAGCTACCGACAGCACTCCCCGACCGTTGGCCATCAGCATGAAGGAGTACAAGATGCAGAAGGCTTTCGAACAAATCGTCACTCTCGATGTCGACAAGAAAGAGGGATTCATCACCCTCAACGTCACAGGCAGCGAACCTCTCATGACTGCAGAATTGGCTATGAAGGCTCAGCAACTCCTGCAAGATGAAGTAACACGATTCCGCATCGAGAAGTCGCAAAGCGAATTGGATTACATCCAGGCTCGATTCAATGAAATCAAGGCCGAAAACGACCGCAACCAAATGTCTTTGGCCGTCGCCACAGACCGCACACAGAACGTTGCTACAACATCGGCTCAGATAGGCAAACAACGTATGCAGTCTAAATACAACGTCTCGAACGCCGTCTTTGTCGAACTGGCCAAACAGCTCGAACAGGCCAAGATGCAAGTCAAAAAGGACACTCCCGTCTTTACCATTATCCAGCCTGTAACTATCCCCAACAAAGCTGCCAACAGCCGCGCCAAGAAGGTCGTCATCTGGACTTTCCTCGGCTTCGTGCTCGGATGTGGCATCGTCATCTGCAAAGGCTACTGGCCCACACTCAAAGAAAAACTCGCCAAACCCGCCGAGGAACCTCTCAAATGAGAATATACCTCGTCGGATACAGCTATAGCGGCAAGTCAACTCTTGGCCGAAAACTCGCAGACCTCCTTGGTCTGCGCTTTTTCGATACAGACAAGGCTGTCGAACTCAAATACCATACCACTATCCCGCTGCTCTTCGAACGCTATGGAGAAGAGGCTTTTCGCATACTCGAACGCCAAGTGCTCTTCTCTACAGCCGACCTCGACAATGCTGTCGTCGCCACAGGTGGCGGGACTCCATGCTGCGATGAGAACATCAACTTCATACTCAAAAGCGGACTGGTCATCTATCTCAAAATGGATACCGACGACATATTGCAACGACTTGCCAGCACCCGCAAGAAGAGGCCTTTACTAATGAACAAAAGTCCTGAGCAGCAACGGCTATTCATAAACGACATCCTGCAGAAACGTATGCCTTTCTATTCTCAAGCACACATCACCACAGATGCAATGACGGCAACAGCCGACACCATCGCTACGCTGATACGGGATTACCATGCCAACTGACCGCCTATCTGTCAGACTGCATGTTCAGGAATCGCGATCACTCTGAGTTTGCCCTCTTCGGCATTGACCGAGAGACATATTATCTGTTTCCCATTGGTGAGCAGCAGATATGGTACTTTCAAAACTAAATTGTAGCGACAGGCCTGGTCTACGACTTTCTGCGACAGTGCCACTCCTTCTTTTTTGCACTCCACAATCATCCATGGCTTCACATCACGTCCATAGACCACTATATCGCAACGTTTCGTGAGGCCGTTGAGTGTTATGGCCGCCTCAACCTGCATCAACTCGAGCGGGTATCCGTATCGCTCATGAAGCATCTCGATGGTCTGTTGACGTACCCATTCCTCGGGAGTCAACCGCACCCACCGGCGCCGTACAGGATCAAATATCTTGTCGCCATCAATTTTCATATTGCAACAATATAAAAAGTTCTCACATCTCCGTTCTCAGTTCTCACATCTCCGTTCTCACATCTCACATCTCCGTTCTCACATCTCACATCTCCGTTCTCACATCTCAATATCCTCCGCCTTCGCCCTCTCCTGCGCCCTCTCCTTCGTCCTCCATTTGCGGCATTTCAGGCTTCTGCTGACGCAGACCACTGCCAATCTTGTATGTGAATCCCACGGTAACTGTTGGCGAAAGTCGTTTGGAACGCGTCACGCGATTTAGCTGTTCTGTAAATGTCTCGTGGCCCCATCCGCCAGTGCAGAACACATCGCCGACACGCAGGTTGACGGTGCCACGCTTGCCGAGCACATCTTTCTTCACCGCCAGGTCGAACCAGTAGTTTCCATACATCTTGGTCTGCAAATCCAACCACGGTGCCCAGTATTGACCAGAGAACTGTATGGTCCAATCTTTAGGAAGGGTCATGAACGAATTGAATTTTCCGCTGGCCTGGAATGCTTCGCTGCTCTTGTTGTCCAAGAGGCTCGTTCCCTCTATGCGGTTCTTGTACAGGTTCACGCTGACGTTCATCTTCCACCATTTCATCACCTGCCAGTCCACTATGAATTCCAATCCGTAATTGTAGCCGTTGTTAAGGTTCTGCGGTGCCGATGCCCAATAGCCGTCATACTCGCTGTTGTATGGCTCCCACCACGAATAGTGTGCCGCACTTGCCGAATCCCATACGAAACCGTACCAGGTAATCATATTGTTCGTTTGGCGGAAATATGCCGATGTATAGATGTTCACTTTCTCAAAACCAAGATTGTACGACAGCTCGAATGCATTGGTGAATTCCGGGTCAAGATTCGGATTGCCAAAACTGAGTTCCTGTCCCTCACGGACGTTCATATAAGGATTCATGTCCCACATGTGGGGGCGGTGCACTCTGCGGCTATAGCTGAACTGCGCACTCTGCATCTTGTTTATCTGGTACGAGATATGCAGTGTCGGATAGAGCTGCCAATAGGTCTTGTCGACGGGCTTGGTGTTGGGGTGGTTCAAGTCCTTGCCGTATGTCATTGCATACTCGCCTCTGAGTCCTGCCTGCAACGACAAGTTCTCAGCAATCTTGCCACCGTATGTGGCATAGATGGCGTGTACCTGCTGTGTGTAGTTGAAGTGGGTCGACGACAGCGAGTCGTAGCGACGGTTCAGCACATGCGTAGCGTCATACTCGGTACGGTAGTACCACGCATCCTGGTCTGGCCAGTCCATGCGGCCTTCATATCCAGTCTCCAGCTTCCACCCGTTCGCGAACGGATGCACATAGTTCAACTGAAGATTCAGAGCCTCGTGTCTGTTTTTCGATTCGGATGAGCGCAGATAGTAGTTGTTCCATATTGCACTGCTGTCGTTGCCGCTGCCCACAAAATAGGTCTGCTCTTGGCTACCCTCTCCACGCACACGGCGCATGCTGAAGGTGGCATCGGCTGTCAACTCGCGGTCTTTCTCGTCGAATTTCTTGGTATAGTGCAGGTTGAAGTTATGGTTGATATTACTGTTGTCGTTGGTGTCGATCTGGTGGTAGTCAAGCAGCCCGTTGCTGTACAGGTCTCTTGCCGTTATGTCGTTCCAGCGGTGTCGCGAGCCTCCGCGCAGCTGGTAGCTTGCCAACAGACTGTTCTTCTCATTGAAAAAGTATTCCCCACCAATCTTAATGCTACCCATGTAGTTACGACTCTGGCTGTACTGGTCGATAGTGTCGCGCGACCATACGGTGTCGTTGCGCAGTCGCTCGCGGTAGCTGTGACCAATGTGTCCTCTGCTACGTACACCGCCGTCGGCCGAAAGGAACAGGTTATATTTCTCCGTAGTGTAGTTCAAACTGAGTGTCGCCATCGAGGTGGGCATAACCGACGGCAGTACGTCGGGATAGTCGCTCCGCAGAAATGCCAGCGGTGTACCAAGATTCAGCGACGCGGCACCGTTCAGCCCCATGGCGGCCGATGCCTTGTCTTTCAGTTTTATGTTAATTATGCCAGACATACCTTCGGGGTCATACTTGGCCGACGGATTGGTTATCACCTCCACACTCTCCACACTGCTTGCCGGTGTCTGCTCAAGCAGGCTCTCCAAGTCATTGCCCATCAGTTCGTAGGGGCGTCCGTTGATGAGGACTTTCACATTGTTCGATCCGCGCAGGCTCACATTTCCATCGTTGTCGATGGCAACACTGGGCACATTCTGTAGAACATCGGTGGCTGTACCGCCACTGGCGACAAGGTTTTTGTCTACATTGACCACTCGCTTGTCCAGTTGGTACTCCACCATCGTCCTCTCGGCTGTGACCACCACGGCATCGAGTGCTGCGGACGATGGCGAGATGACAATTTTGCCAAGTGCTACCGTAGGGTGCTGCGCCGACAAGGTTACACGTTCCGAGTGAATGTATGGTGCATATCCCATGAACGTTACGCGCACAAGGTATGTGCCGTAAGGGGCATTGAGCGTAAAACTGCCGTTCGATCCGGTCATTGCTCCGACGCCTTTCACCATCGAGCTGTCTTTTGGATTCAGCAGCGTGACCGATGCGTATTCAACTCCATCCGAAGATTGCTTATCTATCACCTTGCCTGTTATCTTTCCCTTTTGGGCGTGAACGCTCACCGTCGCAAACATCATCATGCCTATCGTCAATAAAAGTCGTAGTCTCATCAAAATTAACCTGTATATTTCTTTTTTATTATTTCGTATTCAAAATTCGCATTTCCGGAATATTTATATTCCTATGACAAAACATTTTTAACAGTGCCCTGCATCAGGACGACTCATGCCTTCTTCGGCTGGCGCACATAATGAGGCATGTCAAACGGAATCTCTATCGAGTACTCGATAAGACCACCGAAGGCGCCTTCTTCATTGTACCACGGCGTCTGATATATCAGTTTCTTAACCTTGCTACCGTCCTCGAGTGTTTTCTCTATCGTATATGCATTCATCTTCTGCTGTTCCAGCAGACCTTTCAGCTTTGTCTTTGCCGGTTCCGGATGACAGTCCATAAGGTTGTTGCCAATTATCTTGTGTCCACGGCTGTTGACATCGGCACTGTGCTGGTTCATATCAACAATGTTGGCATCAGCGTCACAAACAGTGATGGCGATATTCTTAAGTCCTTCGAAATATTGGTCCATAATATGCAAATTTATTTACTGTTCAAAAACTATTATACCCTTGCACGCGGGCATCAAAGCCTGCGCAATCACTATTTTTTTTCATACAAAAAAGGTTCAAAGGGATTTGCACATCGTGCCGGGATTCCCTTCGAACCTTTCTTTCATTCCTGTTATCGGTTTTTACTTGGTATTCAGTGCAGCAAGTGCAATGCTATACAGTTTCGACTGGATGCTGTCGCCACGGCTGGTGAGGACGCAGGGAACCTTTGCTCCAACCACCATGCAAGCCAACTCGGCACCGGCAAACTTGGTGCAGGCTTTGTAGAACACATTGCCACTCTCGATGTTGGGGAAGAGCAGACCGTCGGCATCACCGGCAACCTCGCTGGTGAGTTTCTTGGTCTGTGCGCTCTCCTTGTCTATCGAGCAGTCGAGCGAGAGAGGTCCGTCGACGATGGCACCCTTTATCTGGCCACGCTGGCTCATCATTCCAAGCCATGCGCCTTCCGAGCAAGCACGCATTCCGACACTGACCTGCTCTGTTGCAGCAATAACAGCGACCTTCGGTTTGGCAATCTCAAGGCTCTTGGCGGTGCTGATAATATAGTTCAGCATGGCCTGTTTCTGCTTGAAGTCGGGATCGGGTATGATGGCAACATCCGAGCATACCAACAGTTTGTGGTACGAAGGAACCTGGAAAACTGCAATATGGGTAAGCATATCGTTCTTCTTGCCAGGCATGAGGCCTTTCTCCTTGTTGAGGATGGCGCGCATGTACTTGTCGGTGCTGAGCAGACCCTTCATGAGGAAGTCAGCCTCGCCATTGTTGACCAGCTCCACAGCTTTTGCTCCAGCCTTGTTGTCGTCAGCTTCCTGAACGAGTTTGAATTTATCGGGATTGATACCCTCTTCGGCGCAGACTTTCTTGATGGTTTCAATGTCGCCTACCAAAGTAGCGTCAACAATACCTTTGTCGATAGCCAGGCTTACAGCTCCAATAGTGTGCGAATCGTTGGCGTATGCGACGGCCAATCTCTTTTTTCCTTTGGTTTTTACGAGCTCAAGGAGTTGCTCCAACTTTGTAACCATATTATTTTAAGTTTTTTATAATTAAATCATTAAAAATAAATGACTACAAAAATACATCTTTTTTTTAAATATTGGAAAACATATTTAATATTATTAAACGACACTCTGCCCGACTTCTGAACAATAAAAAAATCACACTGCCGTTATGCAACAAATGCCTTTCATCAACAACATACTACGCTATAAGAGCCTTTCAATAGTTGGTCTCGAAAAAAACACGGGTAAAACCGTATGCCTTAACTATATACTCCATCGGCTGAACCAGATAGGGCACCAATGCGCCGTCACTTCGATCGGCGTCGACGGCGAACAGACCGACTCCGTATACGGTAGCGCCAAACCGGAGGTCACTCTCTACAACAACTCTTTCTTCATCACCTCCGAGAAGCACTACTCCCAGCGTCGGCTCGTCTCCGAAATCGTCGCCGTCGACCCTCGACGCACTTCTCTCGGACAACTGGTAACCGGACACGTCCTCTGCGGTGGCAAAATCCTCCTCAGCGGCGCCGCCTCGACCAACATGCTGCGCAGCCAAATTGCTGACTTCGCTCAGCGTGGCGTCCCTTTGACTATCGTCGACGGTGCACTGTCGCGCCTTTCGCTGGCATCACCTACGGTTACCGAAGCCATGATTCTCGCTACCGGCGCCGCAGTCTCTCCCAACATCAACCAGCTTATCTCCAAGACCCGCTTCGTCTGCCGACTTATAGCCCTCGACGAGGTCCAACCCTCTCTTCAACAGCAACTCGCACCAATAGAACGCGGACTCTGGGCCGTAGACAACGACAACAACGTCCACGACCTCCATATCGACTCGGTTTTCCTGCTCGACAAAAAGAAATCCGACATCTTTGCCTACGGCAACACCATCTTCGCCGCTGGCGCCATAAGCGACCGACTGCTCAGATTCATCTCTGCGCAGAAAGACATCACCAATCCGACTCTTATCGCACGTGATTTCACCAAATTCTTCATCACTCCTGAAACATACAACGACTTCACCCGACGCGGAGGACGCATCAAGGTCCTGCAACGCTCCAATCTCATTGCCATCTGTCTCAACCCGACCTCGCCACAAGGATACAACCTCAACTCGCACGAGGCTTGCCAGGCCCTCTCCGATGCACTCTCTCTTCCCGTCTACGATGTAAAACAAGTACAATAACGTTCCCCATGCTACTCAAAGACAAACTCTCTGCCGAACCTGGCTTCCAATATGTTGTCGACGCTCTCGAACTCATGTCGGCCTCCGGACGACGTTGCCTGCTCGCTCAGCCGCTGCTGACCGACGCACGGTCCATTCGTTCTGAACTGGACAACGTCGATGCTGCAGCTTCATGCATCCGCAACGAATCTTTGCGCCAACCGCTCTCCGTCGTCCGGCACCAACTTATGCAGATGCACGACATACAGGGCACTCTCGACAACTTACAACACAATACTGTACTCGAAGAAATCGAACTCTTCGAACTTAAAAACTTCTCTTTCCTATGCCGTAATACCATCAACGCAGCACAGACTATGGGCATCGACGGCATCCTCGCCATTCCCGACACCGACGAGGTGTTCCATCTCCTTGACCCCGACAACACCGGCATCCCCAACTTCTACATCTACGACAGCTACCACCCGGAACTCGCACCACTGCGCAAAGAACTCAAAGCTCTACAAACTCGGCTCGACTGCAGCAAAGAAGACGACAATGCCGACCTCCAAAGGGCTATAAACCAACTCTTCGACCAGCAAAACGCCATCCAGCAGCAGGTCATCGCCCAACTCTCATCACAACTCGCTCCTTTCCACGACATTCTGCAGACTGCTCTCGACCGTATGGCATACACCGACCTGCTCCTCGCCAAAGCCACCCTCGCCGAACAATGGCAGCTGTGCCGACCCGAAATACTTGATGCCGAAAGCAACGAAAACTCTTCATACTCTTCTCTTTGGAACCCCCGACTCAAACACCGCAACGAGTCCGTCGGACAACGCTACCAACCCATCGACATAGCCCTCTCGTCAGGTGTCTGCCTCATTACGGGTGCCAACATGGCTGGCAAAACAGTCCTCCTCAAAACCATCGGCATTGCTCAGCTCATGGCTCAGTTCGGATTCTTCGTACCAGCCTCCACTGCTCGCATCCGACCCGTCAGCGATGTGGCATTCTGTATCGGTGACGAACAGAACGAGATGAATGGCCTATCCTCTTTCGCCTCCGAAATAACCAAAATAAGCTCAACTCTCGTACGCGCGCGCTCCGAACTGCTACTAATCCTCATCGACGAACCGGCCCGTACCACCAACCCTATCGAAGGAAAAGCCATAGTCCAATCTATCGCCACACTCCTCGACAACGAGCCCTCTACAACCCTCATAACCACCCACTACAGCCAGCTCGCACTACCCTGCCGCCGACTCCGTGTCCGAGGTTTTGTCGAAGGACTGGTAGACATCCCTCTCTCGCCCGAAAACATCAACCGTTTTATGGACTACTCTCTTCTCCCCGACGAGAGCGACGACGTCCCACAGGAGGCACTTCGCATCGCCGCCATCCTGCAATGCGACCCCGAAATGCTCGCCATTGCTAAGCAGAAACTCAATCCTCAGAGCGACCTCTCTTTCAAAAAAAATATTAATTCATAAAAGACAACCCTGTTTTTAAAAAAAAGTTTGTACTTTTGCACCACTTTTTTTACGAATAAAATTTCTAATCAAATGAAAAAGCATACCAATTTCTTTATGTCTATAATGCTTATTGTTAGCATTATAGCACCTTTCGGAAAAGCCAATGCAGGCGATGTCGACAAAAATACGGCCCGCAAAGTCGGAGCCTATTTCCTCGCTTCACAATTTGGCGAAAAATCCATCACAGACAATTCTCTCCAATTGGTCTATGAAATTCCCAACACTCTCCAGAACATTACCGCCGTATACGTTTTCAATACTAACGACCAACGCGGCTATGTCGTCGTCGCTGGCTCCGACTGCGTCGACCCCATCATAGCCTACAGCACCGAAGGCGCTCTCGACCCTAACAACATTCCTCCCAGCATGATGTGGTGGCTTAACGGCACCGCACAGGATATCGTATATGCCCAGAACAACAACCTCGAACCTTCACGCGAAGCTGCCAAAGAATGGGATATCCTTATCGACCACCAGCTGCCCTACTTCGGTAGCGCCAAGGAAACCGTCCAGCTCATGACCTCCAAGTGGGACCAGTCGCCGCTCTACAACAATCTCTGCCCTGTCGATGACGGCGGACGATGCGTCACCGGCTGCGTCGCTACTGCCATGGCTCAAATCTTGTACTACTGGAAATACCCCCGCGTCGGACGCTACTCTAACTACATCTTCCTCAACGGAGAAGCTTACGAAGCCAATTTCGCCAACACTTACTACAACTACGACCTCATGGTCGACCGTCTCACAAACAACTCTACACCGGAACAAATTAACGCCGTCGCTCTCCTAAACTACCACTGCGGTATTTCCGTCGATATGGATTACAGCTCCGAATCCTCCGGAGCCCGTTCCGCTAAAGTCCCCTATGCTCTCCAGCGCTTCTTCAAATATGAGAAAGACAGCCTCAACCACATCCTCCGCAGCGACTCACGCTACTACCATCCCAACAACTCCACCACAGCCAACCAGAAGGACTCCAACTGGTACAACGACATCCTTGAGCAACTCATGAAGAAACGTCCCGTTTTCTACGCCGCTGCTGACGTTTCCAGCACAGGTGCCGATGCACGCCACGCTTTCGTCTGCGATGGCTACAACACCGCCAACAAGTTCATGCACTTCAACTGGGGATGGGGCGGCTCTGGCACAGGCTGGTGCAATGTCTACAACTCTAAACTCAATACCGGTCGCGGCTACAACTTCACCGCCGAGCACCAGGCCATCCTTGGCATCACTCCTCCGCTCGACAGCATCCCTGAAAACATGCGTCCTACTTCCAACGTGGCCATCAACACTGTTCCTGACCCGTTCCAGGCCAACATCACTCCCAACCCGGCTTCCGACCACATCGCTGTATACTACCAGATTCAGGGCGAAAACAGCGTACCTATGCAGATCTATGACGCAACAGGACGCCTCGTGAAACAGATACCGCTGACGCCGGCATCGACACGCATATCCGTCGACATCAACGACCTCAAAGCCGGAATTTACATCTGCCGCATTCAAGGTCACACACGTAAATTCATCGTCAAGTAGTTTTTTTTCATACTTCAAAGCAAGCGTCCCCTCCCGGGACGCTTTTTTTTCTTCTCTATGTTCCGTTTCAACATACTATTGTTGAAACTTTTACGTTATTGATATTAATCGAACAAAAAAAACAAGTACTTTTACACATCTAAAACTATCCTAAAAGAAATAAGTATGTCACTCATCAACAGTATTTTATTGCAAGTGGAGACGGCCGACGCCGTCGAAAAAATCTCAGTTCTTTCCCTTGCCACCAAAGGCGGCTGGGTCATGGTAGTGCTCGTATGCCTCCTGATTCTGGCTCTCTACATCTCCATCGAGCGTTTCCTCGCCCTCAACCATGCCCTCAAGGACGACTCAACGCACTTCATGAACAACATCCGCGAATACGTCCACAAAGGCGACATCGAAGGAGCTCGCAACCTCGCCAAAAGCACCGACACCTCCATCGGACGCATGGTCGCTAAGGGTCTCTCGCGTCTCGGACGACCGCTTTCCGACATCCAGACTGCCGTAGAAAACGAAGGCAAAATGGAAGTGGCAAAACTCGAAAAACGCGTCTCGCTCGTCGCCACCGTCGCTTCTTTGGGCCCCATGCTCGGATTCCTCGGTACCGTCACCGGTATGGTCAAAGCTTTCCAGGATATGGCTCATGCAGGCAACAATATTGACATCCAACTCCTCTCGACAGGTATCTACGAAGCCATGGTCACCACCATCGGAGGCCTCATCGTCGGTATCATAGCCTACTTCCTCTACAACCTCATCGTCAGCCGAATCAACAAGGTTGTCATGCAACTCGAAGTTCGCTCAATGGAGTTCATGGACCTTCTCCACGAACCGGCATAATAAAGGTTAATGTTTAAAGAGTTAAGGAATACCTCACACCATGATACGAAGTCAAAACCAAATAAAAATCGAGAGCGGAACGTCGTCAATGTCCGACCTCGTCTTTCTGCTCCTCATCTTCTTCATGCTCACCTCCACGCTCATCAGCCCTAACGCCGTGAAGCTCTTCCTGCCCGAAAGCAACAACAAGACCATGGCCAAAGAGAGCGTGACGGTCTACATCTCCGACCTCGGCGGCGAAGTCGACGAAAGCTCGCTGGCTCGTTGCCAGTTCCAGATCGACGAAACTCCACTCACGGCCTCTGTCGGCTCTGAACTTGTCGACGAAATGAAGGGAGTCCTCATCAATGAACTCGACCGACTCGCTCCTGGCGACCCCGAAGCCGGCGTCTTTGTCCGTGCCGACCAGACCGTTGATGTGCAGTACATCGTCAATGTCATCGATGCCGTCAACCAGATCAACAAAGACCACGGCACCAAACACAAAGTCGTCCTCGGAACTCAACAGTCCCGCTAAACACCTCATATCTCATGCAACAAGAGAAAAAAGACAAAACCATATCGGCCCTTGCCACTCTGACCATCATGCTCCTCACGCTGGCGCTCTGCTCGTGGCTGGGTTACAAACTTCCTAACCCGCCTATCGAGGAAGAGGGTATGGGAGTTGCTGGCGAAGTGCTTGGCGAAATAGAAGGTTTCGGCAACAACGACAACGCCACATTCGACGAGTCGAGTGCCGCAGCACCATCAGCCTCAACACCCGACGAGAGTTTCACCACCGGACAGGAACCTACTCCCGTAGCCAAAACCACAAAGACTAACGAGGAGCAGCCCGTCACTAACAAAAAAACAGAACCCTCGCAAAACCAGAACAGCACTAACGCCTCGCAAAGCGAAACCGCGCAACCGACAACCAACCCCAACGCAACCTTCAAAGGCCGCAAAAACGGCAACGGTGGCGAAGGCAAAGGAACTGCCTCCGGCAGCGGACAGGCCGGCAGCCAAGACGGCACACAAGGTGCGCAGGGCGGTAACGGCAAAGGCAACGGAGCTGGCTACAGCCTCGGCGGACGTAATCTCCGCGGCACCCTCCCGCTCCCATCATACAACAGCGACAAGGACGGCGATGTCGTCGTCCGCATCAAAGTAGACCGTAACGGTACCGTGGTCGAAGTCGACGCACCTTACAAAGGCTCCAAAAACTACGACCAAATCATGGTCAATGCGGCTCGACAGGCTGCCCTCAAAGCCAAATTCAATGCCGACAACAACGCCACCGAATACCAGTACGGAACCATAACCTACAAGTTCCGACACCAGTTCTGAAAATCGGGCATCACTTTTTTTCAACCTCTCCATGCAATAATTTTCTCACTTAGCGTACTAACCTATGTTAACCAACGAGCAAGAGCAACAGATTGTACAGCAAATCCTCTCGGGCGACAAAGAGCGCTACGCTCTCATCGTCAAAGAGCACCAGGCTTCCGTTGCCAACCTATGCTTCAAACTCGTCGGCAACAAACTCGACATAGAAGAGGTCACACAGCGCGTCTTCATCGAACTCTACACCGCCCTACCGCGTTTCCGCTTCTCGTCACGACTGAGTACTTTCATTTATCGCATCACCGTCAACATCGTCTCCAAGATGCTTAAACACGACCGACGAATCGTATCCTACGACGACATCAGACCTCCTGAAGACGACAGTGAACCCTCGCGCGAAGAACAAATCATTCGAGACGAACAGACCGCACGCCTACGCAACGCTATCGGACAACTCAAACACGAACAACGCACCGCACTCGTCCTCTTCACCTACAACGACTTCTCATACAACGACATCGCTGACGTGATGCAAATATCTCTCCCTAAAGTGGAATCTCTCATATTCCGCGCCAAGAAAAACCTACAAAAAATGCTCCTCAAATAAACCCAATCTTCAAACCTTAAACATTAATCACTCTTGTCACGCCACAGCAACATAGAAAACGACAGCCTGTTCGAGACCCAGCTCGACGCCATCAGGAACATCAGCCTTCAGCACACCCCCGATGTCGTCGACTCCGTCATGCAGCATATAAGCTCTATGCCACTGGCCTTTGCTCCGACGCACAACGTCCAAAGGCGTCGGCTCTCATGGGCAGGCTCAGTCGCAGCCGCCTGCATCGGCGCTGTGGTGGCAACAACACTATTCATACGGCTTCACGACAACAGCCTGCATGCTGCTCCAACAGCCATCCCCGACCTCGACCACCGTTTCATCGATGTCTACAATTACTGCAACAACTATGCCGACGATGAATCCATCGAGGCCCCTGCATACTACGACAACCCCGTCTCCGAACTCTTCTGACGCACCAAGCATCAGTACATTTTGTCCAACCTAAATACTTTTGCAGAAGTGAAACAGATACTTACCATAGCACTACTTGTCATCATGGCCCACTGCGCAACGGCACAGGGTCACGACAAAACCCAAAAGCACCGACACGACGCACCGAGAATCGAGCAACTCGTCTCAAACCTCACTCCCGAGCAGAAATCACGCATCGACATCATTACCAGCCGATCCAGCAAAAACATCGCCTTCTACCGCACACAGCTTAACGCCGTACGCGACAGCATACGCATCTATATGGACCGGCCCGACGACCTCAGCTCCATCGTTTTCCCACTCTACGAACGCGAATCCATGCTCACTTCCGAAATCAGCAAGGAATACTACCGCACCAAAGTGGCCATCGACGAAGTCCTCACCGAACAGCAATTCCGTGAACTGCACAACAAGATGAAGCAGAACAAACCACGGCGGCCAAAACAATAGCCCACATGTTCTTCATCCTCCTCATAAGCGAACTCCTTTTCAATCCCCTTCCTGGCGGAGCCGACTATCTTGAGCTCTACAATCCCAACGACACCGTTGTTCATCTCGACCATCTGCGACTCGCCAAAATGTCTGACGACAGCATTGTGAAGTTTTACCCAATTTCCGCTAACGACAGCGTCCTCCCTCACTCCTACATAGTCCTCTCCTCCGACCCCGACTACGTCAAATCCAACTATACCGTACCCCACCCCGCTCAGCTCATCCGCGTCCCCTCAATGCCATCCTACAATGACGATGCCGGCATCGTGGCCCTATTCTCATCCGACACTGTCCTCGTCGACCGCTTCGACTACAACGCAAAAATGCACAGCCCGCTCATCCGCGACCTGGAAGGCGTAGCTCTCGAGCGACGTTCCTTCTCACAGCCTACCAACAATGCATCCAACTGGTACTCCGCAGCATCCACAGCAGGCTATGGAACACCGACAGCGCCCAACTCACAAAGCCACGAGTTCCTGTTCGTCGACGACGACTTCAGCATCGATAAAACGCTCTTCTCGCCCGACGGCGACGGATACGACGACCTCCTCGACATTACATACAGCCTTCAGCACTGCGACCTCGCATGCAACATTACCATCTTCGACTCACACGGACGACTCGTCCGCACACTCGCTCGAGGACTGCTCCTGGGCTGCTCCGGAACTCTCGTCTGGGACGGCACCGACGACAACCGCCAAGCATGTCAGCGCGGCAACTACATAGTCATCATCGATGCCTACAATGAAAAAGGCACCCGACAAGTCAGGCGCCTTAGAGTAAGCTTGGTCTATCGATAGTTAATTCCTCATGCCGGCATTGCGCACATGATGCACCAGTGCCACAGTCATATAGACCGTATACACCACATACAGCACCAGAAAGCCGACGGCAAACCGTTTTCCCCCCGCAGGGTTATACAACATGCCGCCAACCAGCACTACGATGTGTAGGAATAGTACCGCAACAGTCGTTGCCAAGAAGAATTGCACAAAAGCTTTAGGGTGTTTGTTCATGCTGCCAACCGTAAGCCAATACTGCACACCGTAAGCCACAGCGAAATAAAGCGTAGCCACAGGCAGCATCCATACAGGTACCGGAGCGAAGAACTCCATTCCCGTCCATTTTGTTGCAAAAGCCAACAGCACCATTACTACTGTCAGCGCAAGCAGACCAATCAAATAGCGTTTCATGCCAAATCCTGGAATTTCATTGTTTCCTTCGTCATGAACTTCTCGCAATAATGGCAGCGCAGTTTCAGGTTCTCCTTGTCCACCACGTCGAATTTTGTGTCGATCTGCTCGAAGTTCGTTATGCACTTAGGATTCATACACTTGATAATATGATCAATATGATCCGGAATTTCTGCCTGTATCTTCTCCACAACGTTGTAGTTGCGGATAGTGATAATGCTGGCCAACGGAGCAACTAACGCAATCTTGTTGATCTCGTTCTTGTCGAAGAATTTGTTTTTGATTTTCACAATACCCTTGCGACCGAACTTCTTACTGTGCAAATAGTTGCCTATCAGCACCTCATCATTGTATTTTTCCAGTCCCAGAATGCGTATCACCTGATATACCACATCGGTAGGAATATGGTCAATAACCGTACCGTTTTCGATGGCCGAAACCACCAGTTCTTTCTTTGCTTCCATCTTGTCTTTTAATTTAGTGATGATCAAATTTTATCTGCCTTCTATCGCACTCCCAGTATTGCAGCCATCAGCGCTTGTCTCACGTACACTCCGTTCTGTGCCTGCTGGAAGTAGTATGCATACGGTGTCGAATCCACATCGACCGTAATCTCGTTCACCCTCGGCAGCGGATGCAGAACCTTCATGTTCTTTTTGCATCCCTCAAGCATCTTGGCAGTGAGGATGCAGCTGTCCTTCACACGCTCATACTCAAGTGGATCCGGGAAACGCTCGCGCTGGACGCGTGTCATGTATATGATGTCGGCCGTTGGCACAATATCCTTTATGTCTGTATACTGATAGTATTTCAAACCTGCGTTCTTGATCGATGCCTTAACCGACGAGGGCAACTTCAGCTCCTGTGGCGACACCAGATGGAAAGTGGCATTGAAGTTGCACATGGCCTGCACCAGCGAGTGGACCGTACGGCCGTATTTCAAGTCACCAACCATTGCAATCTGCAGATTTTCAAGCGTACCCTGCGTTTTGCGGATACTGTACAGGTCCAGCATGCACTGCGTCGGATGCTGGTTTGCACCGTCGCCTGCGTTTATTACCGGCACCGAACTCACCTCGCTGGCGTAGCGGCTGCTTCCCTCCTTCGGGTTGCGCATAACAATCAGGTCGGCATAGCTTGACACCATGACGATTGTATCGTGAAGAGACTCGCCCTTCTGCACACTTGTGCCGCCCGGATCGCTAAAGCCTATAATTCTTGCGCCCAACTGGTTGGCTGCGCTCTCGAAACTCAGACGCGTACGCGTCGACGGCTCGAAGAAGAGTGTCGCAACCACCTTGTCGCTGAGGATAGGCTGTTTGGGATTCTTTTCAAATTCTTCAGCGATATCGAGTACCTGCAGATACTCGTCGCGGTTGAAATCGGTGATGGAAATCAGGTTCCTGCCTTTTAAATTACCCATGGTTCTATATATTTATTGATGATTTATTATTCCTTAATTACGATTGTTTCGTATGGTCGTATTTCATACCCCACACCTAAAAAAAAGCGGCCCTTCATTGCCGCCACAAAAGAAAATATCCTCTTTGCACACACCATATACCGATGTCGTGCTTCTGAAATTCAGCACCTTATTATATTCAGTTCCACATCTCATACAAAAACAAAATTAGAAAAAATAATTTGATACTCCAAAAAAAATTATTCATATTTCCTCCACTTCGGCATTCCCGCTTACGAGGTAAGGCAACCCCGTGCTGACTTCTACACATTTGTATCGGGTCCGGCGCTTCTCCACACTTCGGAAAATCGCCGTAGGGCGATTCACCAAACGGAATGTCGAGCCTATAGGCAAGTCGCCAAGAATCGTCGTCTCCTTCCCTCCTCCACCATCCAGTTCTTTAAGCATCCTCTCAATACGCTGGCCCATGGCTCTGTTGAGGGGAATATGCGAAATGTATCGTGCCATAAGTTCCCTGACCTCGACCGGAAAATGCCCGCCTTCCAAGTACTCGGCAAGCAAATTCGCATACTGCATCTGCCACTCGTGACCATGGGGCTGGACGCGACGCCCGTACTTCTCAAAGGTATCCAGATGAGCCATCTCGTGCAATAGCACCATCAGGAACATGTGCGGCGTAAGGTCACCATTGACGCTGATCTCATGATAGGGATGACCCACCGAGGGCATTCGATAGTCGCCCAACTTGCTGCTACGCGACGCACTGATGCGGAACCTCACTCCCCGACGGCTTATGTAGGCATAGACGACACCTACTGCCGACAATGGCATGTAGCGCGATAGTATGGCTCTATACTCCTCCTCTTTGGTTGACATCTCTTCTGCAAGTATTATCAATCGAACATCACTGCATCTTCCCCTGCATGCTCGATGGCTACATTCCTCTCGGCAAAGGTCGGACAGTTGCACTTGCGGCTTTTCCTATGCTTGGACATGTGTATCCCCCGATGGCTGCACCCGCTCAACAACAGCATCAAGACCATTATCGTCAACGTTTTTTTCAAAATAGTCTTCATGGTATATACAATTTATTTCTCGTTTCTTCGTTTGTTTACAGATTATTCATATTTACACTCATTAACAAATCTCAAATGCTCATCCTTTCACTCACGATACTAACTATCCTGCTGCTCCTCTTCCGCATCCTCCGCGGCGAAAGCATCATGGACATTCACCGCGAAATCAAAGAGCTCAAGGCACAAGATGTGCCTCACTATTTCTGGAAATCAGTCAAAATCGTTTTCTCTTTCAAAGGCCCGTTCTATAAACGAAAGCAAAAAAAGGAGCAAGAAAAGGAAGAATAGAACTTCCCCCTCAACGCTCGCAACTCACAACGCTCTCTTCATATCTCCTCACAAGTAGCAGATACCACACAAGCAGCGATGCCGACACCACGGCACCACTCAGGGCAAAACAAAGTATGCCTATACGGAAACTGCCGGCAACTATTCCTGCCACCATCGATGCCATGCGCATCACAAACAATACTATATAGAATACAAACTCGCTGCGCTGACGCGAAAACACATTGCTCAGAAAACCTAACGACGATGTGCCCAGCATGATGTACACCCACGGCAACAGGCAACGCAGATAGTATCCGCACGACGACCAGCGCGCGCCAAACAAAAACCCGAATATACTGTCGCCATAAAAAAACACCACTGCAAACACTGGCAACAACGGCAACATCAGATGCATCAGAAACCGACGCAAATCACGCATGACAGACTGACCGCTGCGTACGCGCTCGGCTACACGCACATAGAGCAACTTGTCGAACACATTGTTCAGTATGTTGACTGGGCGGAAAGTGAATGTCAACGCCAAACCTAAAAGTCCTACTTCTCCTTTGTCGAACAGCAATGCCAGCCAGATGAACGGCAGATTGTACGATAGACTGTTGACAAGATCCTTGGGCGTTGTGTATAACGCAAAATTCCGGTAACGGACGGCCACGGCACGACGCTCCGCACGACCCGCGCTTCGCGGCAACTCCATCTTGCGCAACCGCATCAGGAGGTTCACGTTCGATGCCGCTTTGCCCAATACGGTACCCAACGGCAGACCGATACTGTGCCATACCGTTGAGGCCAACCGCGGCAATCCGAAAAGGGTCTTCAGCACAACGCCACCAGTCGAACCAACCGCCTCGCTAACAGCTATCTGTCCAAATCCGCGAAATCGGTTCAGCAACGCAGTGTATACGCGCGACGTACCACACAGATAGACCATCGGTGGTATGAGCATCAGCACTCCAGCCTGCATCGTTCCGTCCATGCCTATGCTTTGCGGACCGACGACGATAATCACTATCGCTATCAATACGAGCACGAGGCTGAACACTACGTTCATCCGCAATGCCAATCTTCCTACGGCAACAGCCTCGCCATCTGTTGGAGCAATGACGCAGGCCTGCTCATAGCGGCATGTGCTGAGCACTATGAGCACCTCTATATAAGAATAGAAAATGTTGTACAGACCTATATCCTGGCTGCTGTACAACCTGACTATCAAAAAATAAGCAGCAAAAGCTATACCTTGTGCCCACAGGTTGCCGCCCAGCAGCGTTGCTCCGTCGCGAAAAAAACGGGTCTCTATGATCTTGCGCAGCTTCATACCTCTCCGTTGTATTTGCGCACCACCCACTCCACACTCAGCAAAACTATTATCAGCACAAACAGCAAGGGAACATTGAGCAAGTCGGTGTAGCGGGTGTCGCGGTAGATGATGGTATGGAGGTCGTCGCGGTTGTGCAGCATGTCGGAAAGCCGTCCGACATCGTGGGCCTCTACCATCTCGCCTCCTGTGGTGCCGGCAATGGTGCGCATCACGGCATGGTCGGCCACCGTGTTGACTGCCTCGAGGTCCAGCCGCTCCACAACGAAACTCCCTGTTGCCGTATATTTCTCGGCACCAAGACGCGCCGTGGCCTCATAACTGTACACCCCGGCAGGCTGGGGCCCTATATTGAGCGTATAGCCCGACGCATTGCGTCCGAACAGGTAGTCTTTCTCCCCGCGGATGCTGTCGCCTCGCAACGTGAGCTTCACGTCGACATTGTTCACGGACTCGAAATTGTCGTTGTACAGCTGTGCTTCGATGATGACGGACTGGTCCGGACTGTATCGACGCTGGCTTTGAACCATCAGATGGCGGTCGCCCGGCTGGAGAGCTATGAATGTCATGACCTTGCTGACCATACGGTCAAAATGGCTGTGGCTACCGCTACGCTGATAGTCGGCCATTCGCCAGCGCCACAAACCTTCGCCGGCAATGAAAGCATTACGGCGATTACCCGATTGGGTCATCGCCACCAGTGGCTGGCGGGAGTTGACGTTGCCTATACGGGCCGTGAAGAGGCTCTGACTGTTGCCTGACATTCGATACTCGCCAAACGGCGTCGTTAGTGGCGGGAATGATTCAAAGGCCTCTACGTCATCATTATCAGCACTAAAGTATGTAAAATTGCGGTCTGCAAGGGCAGTAGCCTCGTTCTGACGGTCTATGCGGCTTATAATCTCCAATCCCGTATGCAACGCATTGAACCGCGCTATGTCGCTCTGACTGCCCAACACAAACAGCACGGGGACTCCGCTGCTGAGCAGCTTGGCTATGTCTATATCGGCTTCTCGCACTTTGCAGGGCAACTGGTGAAGCACCAGCAGGCTATAGTCCGTGGCCTTTCCCTTGAAGTCGCGCGCCAAGAAGACGTCGGCCTCGCAGTCTATGTTGCTTTCGACAGCGGCACGGATGGCTGCAACGTCGGGGTGGGGAACGGCATGGATGATGGCCACCTTGCGGCGACTGTCAATCACCTCGACCGTGACGGTGCGGCGGTTGTTGACCACCGACCGTTCGCCATCAACGGCCACAAGCTCTACCGTATATGTGTGTATACCCTCGCGCTCGGCTTCGAGCACGGCGGTCTCGCTGGCGGAATAATCCTGACCATCGTACTTTATGTCTTTGCTGAATACACGTCGCCCGTCGCACTTCACAACGAGTGTGCTGCCACGGCCGCCAAGCTTCGATGCCGTCATCGTGACGTCCATCGGGAAACTGTTGCCCTTGTGTACTACTCGGTTGCAACGCACATCGACAATGGCAGCATCGGGATAGACCGTCGTGTCGCCCATTGCCACGGTGTAGATTGGTATCGAGGCTTTTGCCGCTGAACTCACAGGACTGCTCCCATGGTTAAATATACCATCGCCAGTCAAAATCAGTGCCCCTATGTTGCGATGATAGTACCTCTGCGCTATCTCGTCGATGGCTCCAGACATGTCGGTATAGTCGTCCATATATAGCGTGCTGTCGTCGTCAGAGTCGTTCAATTCTGACCCATAACGGTAGCGGTGCACTTCGTAGTCGCCACCAAGGTCAGCAGCCAATGCGCTCAGTTCTTCGCGGAATGGACCACGATAGTAGGTCGAATCGCCACATAGCACAACCGAGCGGCTGTCGTCCTCGAGGGTTATGATTATCGGTTTCTCACGCAACGCGCTCTCGCGACGCACCAGCGGCCCAAGCAGCAACATGGCTATCATCGTTACCGACACGGTGCGCAGCACCGACAACAAAATACGAAGCTTTGTCGACATACCCTCGCCTCTGCGACGACCGACACGATACATAAACCAAGCGTATGCCACACCCAGCAGCAGGCACAGCACAGCAAAATACCAAGGATAGTCGATTATGAGTCTCACAATTTCTACTAACTACTTTTTCGCTCTTTTAGTATAGACTCATGCAAAAAAACATTATCGCGTCGGTTTTCTATTTTTTTTCGTACCTTTGCATTTTCGTTTGTAACGGTTGAACGACAACACAAAACGATATAATCACTTATCTGCACTACTTTTATAGAATATATCTTTATATAAATATAACAACAAAAAACCTCAAACCATGAAGAAAATCCTTTCTCTGCTCCTTCTCGCAGTCATCTCTCTCAACGTTTTCGCCGACGAAGGCATGTGGATTCCTATGCTCCTCGGACGCAACGAGGCCGATATGCAAAAAGCCGGCATGCGTATCTCTGCCAAAGATATCTACGACATCAACAACGCCTGCCTCAAGGACGCCATCATCCTATTCAACCAGGGCTGCACTGGCGAGTACGTGAGCAGCGAAGGCCTCTTCCTCACCAACCACCACTGCGGATACAGCTACATCACCTCGCACAGCACCGTCGAACACGACTACCTCACCAATGGCTTCTGGGCCATGAACCGCAACGACGAACTGCCCTGCCCGGGATTGACGGCCACACGACTGGTACGCATGGAGGACGTGACGTCACAAGTGATGGAAGGTATCTCCACCGAAACCTCTGAGGGTGAACGCGCTGCTATCATCGAAAACAATATCAAGAAAATAACATCCCGCGCTGTCGAAGGTACACACTATAAAGCCATCATCAAACCGTTCTATTATGGCAACCAGTATTTTATGTACATCAACGAGGTCTTCACCGATGTGCGTCTCGTCGGCGCTCCGCCTTCCAATATCGGCAAATTCGGCGGCGATACCGACAACTGGATGTGGCCCCGTCATACGGGCGACTTCTCCATGTTCCGCGTCTATGCCGACAACGACAACAAACCAGCCAACTACTCTAAGAACAACCGCCCCTACCGACCGCTCAAACACCTCGAAATCTCACTCGCTGGTGTTAACGAAGGCGACTTCACATTTGTCTTCGGCTACCCTGGAACCACTCAACGCTACGTCACCTCCGACGCTGTCGACCTCGCCGCAAACGTCGAAAACCCTATCCGCATCGACCTGAGAACCATACGTCTCAAACACTACAACAACGCCATGAACCAAAGTCCCGCCCAACGACTCAAATACGCCTCCAAGGTCGCCAGCATCGCCAACGGCTGGAAAAAATGGCAGGGCGAATCTCAGGGCATCGCACGCCTAAAAGGTGTCGAGAAAAAACGCGAATACGAACAACGCTACCAGCAATGGGCCAACGACAAACCTCAGTACTACAACATCCTGCCACAACTCCATGAGGCTTACGCAAAACTGAAACCCATCGAGGTGGAACTGACCTACTTCTCCGAAGCTGTACGCGCCAGCGACTTCATGGCTCGCGCCCAATCCTACCGCTTCCTCGCCAACGAAGACGACGACGTGACCATCGTGGCCGAAGTCAACAAACTCAAAGAAGCCAACTCAAAATATTTCGCCGACTTCGACCTCCACTCGCCCGTCGACAAGGCCATCTTCACCGAAACTTTCCTCTACATGTGGAAAGCTGGTTTCGCTCCCTACCTGGCCGACGAATCGACCCCAAGCAACCTCGTCGAAGAAAAACTCAACAAAATCTACAACACCTCTATCCTCAACAACGAAAAGAAGCTCCAGAAATTCCTCGACAGCTATACCGCAAAAAAAGCAAAACAACTCAAAAACGACCCAGCTCTGCAACTATTCGACCAGGCTTACACCCTCGCCTACGACGCACAAAAGCTGGCCAACTACCGACGTGCCTACTCCGACATTCAACGACTCATGCGCTCCTACGTCAAGGGTATGATGGAAATGGAACCGGAGGTCAACTTCTTCCCCGACGCCAACCTCACCCTTCGCGTCGCCTACGGACATGTCGAGGGCTTCAGACCTCGCGACGGTGTCTACTACAAGCCCTACAGCTCACTCCAAGGCATCATGGAAAAAGAGAACCCCGACATCTACGACTATGTCGTCGAACCCCGACTCAAGGAACTCTATGCCCTCAAGGACTATGGTCCCTATGGCATCTCTGAGGTCATCAACGATACCACCATCACCACCAACGGCAACGACACGCTGATAAGCGTCAAAACCCACACCAAGCACCAGATGCCGGTCGGCTTCATCGCCACGAACCACACCACGGGCGGCAACAGTGGCAGCCCGGTCCTCAACGCCGACGGACGGCTCATCGGACTCAACTTCGACCGCTGCTGGGAAGGCACCATGAGCGATCTCCTCTTCGACCCCGACTACTGCCGCAATATCTGCCTCGATATCCGCTATTGCCTCTTCATCATCGACAAGTTCGCTGGCGCAAAACACCTCGTCGACGAAATGACTATCGTCGACAAATAATAACCCTATCTATATGGGACTGCTCGATTTTTTTCGAAAAAACAAAGAACCACAGAATCAAGACCTTTCTATGAAATACCTCATCGTCGGACTTGGTAACGTCGGCAATGAATACGAGGGTACTCGGCACAACAGCGGCTTCATGGTCCTCGACCGACTGCTCAAAGCCTGCAGCACCCCCGACGAACGACCCACCTACGTCCTCGACCGACACGCCTATCGCGCAGAAGTCAAATTCAAAGGACGCACCCTCGTCCTTATTCGACCCACAACCTACATGAACCTCAGCGGAAAAGCCGTTCAGTTCTGGTTGCAGAAAGAAAAAATCGACATCGCCAACCTCCTCGTCGTCGTCGACGATATCGCCCTCCCTGTCGGCAAAATCAGAATGAAAAAGCAGGGCTCTAATGGCGGACACAACGGCCTCGCCAACATCGAACAACTGCTCCATACTGCCAACTACTGCCGACTCCGTATCGGTGTAGGCAACAACTTCGGACAAGGTCACCAGATCGACTACGTCCTCGGACACTTCTCGGACGAGGAATTGACTACTCTCGACCCGGCTCTCGACCACGCCGTCGACGCAATCAAGGCTTTCGTGACCCTCGGTCCCGACAGGGCAATGAACATGTTCAACTGATGCTGAAAACAAGACTCTTATGCCCCATCTGCTCCTCGACATCGGCAACACTCGCGCCAAATTCGCCCTCTCGGACAATGGCAAGCTGATCCTTTCCGATTTCGTCGACCTCAACCATAGCGACACTCTACATTCGCTCTGCGACATCTATCACCCTGATGCAGCCATCGCGTCGGTCGTAGGCAACATGCCCGACTTCAACTCTCTTCTGCCGTCACCACTCGCCTCACGCCTCCACCTGCTCTCCTGCAATTCCCGATTGCCGATAACTATCGACTACGACACCCCGCAGTCGCTCGGCATGGACCGCGTAGCCGCATGCATCGGCGCACGCACCCTTTGCAAAGACGATGCACTTATGGTCGTCGACGCAGGCACTTGCATCACCATCGATATCCTCGACGACTCCAACTGCTACCGCGGAGGAGCCATTCTGCCAGGGCTGAAGATGAGTCTGCGCGCACTTCACGATTTCACGGCGGCCCTGCCGCTCGTCGAACCCGACTCAGCGCAATGGGACGGCTCGCAACCAGTTCCACTCGCCGGCAAGTCGACACGCAACTCCATCCTCTCAGGAGTCCTAAACGCCACACTCTTTGAAATTCAATCTTTTGCACAACAATTCAACAACACATATCCCTCTCTTAAACTTTTTTTAACAGGCGGCAACGCTGATTTTTTTGCCAAACAATTATTTTTTCCGAACTTTGCAAATTCTAACCTACTGTTTTTAGGACTCGACAAAATACTGGAAATGAACTTATAGCAACCGTTTATAACACCCGAAATACATCATACCTCATATCTCCATGAAAAAGACCCGGACATACATATTGCTGATTCTTATTGCCACCGCTTGCAGCAGCATCTCTGCTCAGAACGGCATCAACTCGCCCTTCTCGCAATACGGCATCGGATACAGCAACCTCCCATACAACATGCCGGCAGCATCCGCCCTCGGCGGTGTCGTCTACTCCCGCTCGGCATTCAATTCCATCAATCCCTTCAACCCAGCCTCTTATGCCGCCATCGGCAAAGAGACTTTCGTCTTCGACATGGGTCTTTCTATCGATATGACCACTCTCCGCGACAAAAACAACAGCCTTTTCGACGCCGATGGCGACCTCGGCTATCTTTCTATCGCTTTCCCACTCTCTAAATGGTGGAAAACATCGCTCGGCGTAATGCCCCTTTCCGATGTCAACTACCAGTCTACACAGACCTCCACCGTCAACCCTGGCGGCGAGGTCAAAACCAAATACGAAGGCAACGGCGGCGTAGCCCAGTTCTTCTGGGGACACGGATTCAACATCCTGGGCAACGACCAGCCCTCCAAGCCGCAACTCCGTGCCGGTTTCAACCTCAACTACCTCTACGGTAGCCTGACACGTGCAGTCACCTACGACTTTACCGCCAGCGACACCACATACTTCATGGACTCACGTCGACAGAAGGACACATACATTCGAAATCTCACCTTCGACCTCGGTTTACAGTACGAACAACCTATTGCCGAAAAATACCATCTCAACGTCGGACTCAACTTCAAACCTCATCGCAGCATGACCGTCAAAGACAATGCACTGGTCTACACCTTCGTAACCAACGCCGCCACCGAATTCATGCGCGACACCATCTTCCCCACCAACGGATCCGACAGCGAGTTTGAAAGCCAACTCGAACAACCTTTCACAACAGGCATAGGCCTCTCCTTCCAACGCGACAACATGTGGCTTGTGGCTCTCGACGCCACCTTCGCACCCTGGAGCGGTCTCAAGTACACCGAGTCTACCGACGTCTCCATCTTCGGACAAAGCCCCCTGCGCTATGATGCCTCGCAGCGCTACGCCCTCGGACTCCAACTCCTCGGCGACAAGAACGCGGCATCCTACTTCCGACGCATCACCTTCTCCGTCGGCGGACATTACGAAAACGGACGCATGCAACTCCTATCCAACGGAACCGACTACAAACTCGACGAATGGGGTATCGCACTCGGATGCTCTCTGCCCATGCGCAAAGGCCGCTCCGTGCTCAACATCAGCGCCTCATACTCCTCTATGGGCACCACCGACCTCCTGCGACGCGACGTCTTCTCCATCGGCATCTCCGTCGGCAGCTGTGAAAGCTGGTTCGTAAAACGAAAATTCAACTAACATTGCCAAATGTGAAAAAAACATAATAACGCAATTAATACGCTACCCAAAATAACTAATAAACAAATAAACTAAAAACAACATACAGATGAAAACATTCAAAATCGCAACAATTGGACTGTTAATGACGATGTCTGTTCTCACAGCCTCCGCACAGAAATGGGGAGCCACTCCTGAAGACAGCGTCGACTGTGTGACAAACACCTTCCTCTACCGTGAGGCCTTCAAAAACAAACAGTATATAGAAGCTTACGAGCCTTGGAAACAGTGCCTTGAGAAATGCCCCGCAAACAACAAGAACCTCTACATCAGAGGCGTCACCATCCTCAAGTCGAAATTCAACGCCACCAAGGACCCCGAACAGCGCAAAGCCATCGTCGACGAACTGATGCACATGTACGACCTCCGCATCCAGTACTTCGGCGAAGCTGCTGAAGTGACTGCTCGCAAAGCTTTCGACCTCGAACAACTCCGCGGCAATGCAGCCCTCAAAGACTACTACCAACTCTACGCCGAAGCCATGAATCTCGGTGCCGACGGACTCGAAGTCGCCTTCATCGAACGCTACTTCGACGCTACCATCAAGTATGTCACCTCTGGCTTTGCCGACACCACCCTCATTATCGACAACTACGACATCGCCAGCGACGCCATCGACAAACTCCTCGCCACAACCACCGACAGCACCAAGCGTGACGAACTCCACAAGGTCCTCATCAACATCGAAAACCACTTCTCTCCCTTCGCTTCTTGCGATGAACTGGTCAAAATCTACACCAAGAAATTCAACACCAACTCCGACGACATCACCCTCCTGAAGAAGATCACCACCATCCTCCGCAAAAAGAAATGCATGGACACCGAACTCTTCTTCGCAGCTACCGAAAAGCTCCACGCACTCGAGCCCACTCCCTCAACCGCATACCTCATGGCTCAGATGTGCTACAACAAGGAGAAATACACCGATGCCGCCAAGTATATCAACGACGCCATCCAGGGTGCTGAAGAAAAAGACAAATACAACATGTACATCCTTCAGGGTCTCTGCTACGCCAACAGCAACAACTACTCGGCAGCTCGCAGCTCCTACAACCGCGCAGCCGAAATGGAACCCACCAAAGGTGAACCCTACAGACTCATATCCCAGCTCTACGCTAAGGGCGCACGCGCCATCAGCGACAACCTCGGCGGACGCTCCGCATACTGGGCAGCTGTCGATGCAGCTCGCAAGGCCATCAGCGTCGACGACTCACCCGAAAATGTCGAAGCAGCTCAGCGACTCATCAACTCCTACTCCGGTCACTTCCCGAAACAGGACGATGCTTTCATGCTCGACCTCATCGACGGCAACAGCTACACCGTACCCGGCTGGATTGGCGTAACCACAACTGTAAGAACCAGAAAATAGAAAAGAATTGACACCCCACTTTAAATCTCAATTCTTGAATCGCAACCAACTATATAAAGCATCTGCCGGCTCCATGCCGGCAGTGCTTTTCATTGCACTTGCCTGCCTTCTCCTCGCCGCCTGCCGCAACGACATGGACAAGATTCTTTTCTTCGACCGAAAGGACATCCCCGTTCAGTCGCTCGAGAACGTGCGCGCACTCCGCAGTTCCAAAGGCAAAGTGCAGATGCTCGTCACCGCACCGTCGGCACAGATGTACGACAAACCCGAACGCAAAAGCATCTATCCTGAAGGATTCAACATGGCCATACTCGAAGGCAGCGACAACCGCGTAGCCAACATCTCGGCCGACTATGCCGTCTCCTACGACGAAAAGAAAATCATCGAAGCACGACGCAACGTTGTCGTCATCGACTACCGCACAGGCGACACCTCCTATCTCGAAAGCCTCGTCTGGAACTCCGCCGAACACCGCATCTTCTCGACCGACCCCGTCCGCTCCGTCAACGGACAGCGCATAACCTACGGCGACGGATTCGAAAGCGACGACGAATTCACAACACCGCAAATCCTACACCAACGCGGCACAATGACCATCGACGAATAAACTATGCACCTTCCCACTCGCGGACAATTACGCGCCATCTTGCTGCTGGCCATCATCATCGCCGCAGCCACTGTCGCTGCTCTGCTCATTCCTCAACGGACAGGACAACAACCTGATGACGACAATACACGCCTTGCAGCCCTTGTCGCCGATTACACCGATTCCCTGACGCCAACCCCACAGGCCAACCGACAAGCAGGCAATTACCACCCGACGAAAACAAAAAGGACCCATCGGCCCGACAGCACCAAGCGCTACAAAATCCACCACTCGGAACAATCCGCTCCGCACAACCCGCACCATTTCACGCCTCACGCCGACCGCAAGCACAACTATCCTGTTATCGAACTCAACTCCGCCGACACGATCGAACTGCAGCTGCTACATTCCGTTGGTCCCACCTTTGCACAACGCATAGCACGCTATCGGGACCGTCTCGGTGGCTTCGTCCGTAGCGATCAGCTCTTCGAAGTCTACGGCATGACCGCTGACCGCTTCAACCAATTCGCCAGCCAGCTCAGCATCGACACATCCAAAGTCCATAAAATCAATATCAACAGCGCCACCGTCGACCAGCTGCGAAAACACCCCTACCTCGACTACTACCAAGCCAAAAGCATAGTCCTGGCTCGCCAACGCGGTGTCCGGTTCAACACCATGTCCGACCTACTCCTCGTCAACACCATTGATACTGTTACAATTACAAAATTACAAGGATACATACAATTTAATTGACATTACATCGTTAAAATAAAAAAAAAGGATACCGAAATACAATAATAACAATAATCCCGTAATAACGAAACAACGAAACACCGTAATAACGAAATCCTGTAATACCAAAATGAAATTCACCACATCCCAGATAGCCGCCCTCCTTGGCGGAACAGTCCAAGGCAACGCCGACGCCGAAGTCTCAACCCTTTGCAAAATCGAAGAAGGCACACCGGGAGGACTCTCCTTCCTCGCCAACACAAAATACACCAACTATATCTACGACACCAAAGCCACTGCCGTCATCGTCAGCAAAAACTTTGAACCCGAGCACCCTGTCGCAGCAACACTCATCCGCGTCGACGACCCCTACCTTGCTTTCGCCACTCTGCTCAAGAAATACAACGAGATGCAACTCGACAAGAAGGGCGTCCACCCCCTCGCCTTCGTTTCGCCTACAGCCACCGTCGGCGACGACTGCTACATCGGACCCTTCGCATATATAGGCGAGCACACCACTATCGGCAATGGTACCAAAATCTACCCCCAAACCTACGTGGGCGACAACTGCCAGATAGGCAGCTCCACCACCCTCTTTGCGGGCGTCAGAGTATATCATAACATCGTCATCGGCAACCGCTGCATCCTCCATTCCGGTGTCGTCATCGGAGCCGACGGCTTCGGCTTCGCCCCGACAGCCGATGGCAACTATCAGAAAATCGACCAGATAGGCAATGTCGTCATCGACGACGATGTAGAAATCGGTGCCAATACGACCGTCGACCGTGCCACCCTCGGCTCGACACGCATCCATAGCGGCGTCAAGCTCGACAACCTGTGCCAGATAGCACACAACGTCGTCGTCGGACAGAACACCGTCATGGCCTCACAGAGCGGCATCGCAGGCAGCGGCAAAGTCGGAAGCCATTGCATCATCGCCGGACAAGTAGGCATCGTCGGACATATCGAAATAGGCAACAACGTTACCGTAGCCGCTCAATCCGGTGTCACTCGCAATTTCCCCGACAACGTCACCATCCTTGGCTCTCCCGCTACCGATGCCATAAAACAACGCAAGACCTACATCTACGAGCGCAATCTCGAGCAGCTCTATAAACGTGTCGACGAATTGGAGAAGAAACTAAAGGACCTCCCGACGAAGTGAAACTCACAACCACCCTCAAGTTCTTCCTGGCCGTCATCGCACTGCTGGCACTGCTCTGTCTGATCTTTCCCAAAAACGGCATCCCGCTTGGCGGTAGCAACGCCGACCCCACCGACAGCACCGCCGACAATCACGCCTCGCTACGATTCCCAACTCTCCATCAGGTTCTCGTCCGCGAGAAGCAGAAAGACATCGACAGCATCATATCAGCCCGCCCTGCACGCGACCTGACAGGCGCTCTCGACACAGCCATCGACAGCTACCAGACCCTCTTCTGTTCGCATCAGCGCTTTTGGGTCCCCGACGACGACGTCGCCTTCTTCGACCGCTTCTTCGCCTCCGCCGAGCAGGCAGCGGCACGCAAGCAACGCGTACGCATCGTCCACTATGGCGACTCACAGATCGAGATGGACCGCATCACATCCCGCATCCGTGAACGACTGCAGCAAGTCTTCGGTGGCGGCGGACCCGGCATGCTGCCTCTCCGACAGCCCGTACCAACCATCACCTTTAACCAGAACGCCTCCGGCAACATCGTCGGACAGTCCACATGGGGCGACAGTACCTTCGTCCACAATGGCAACTACGGGCCCATGCTCCGCAGCTGGCACTTCAGCGGCACGGCATCTCTCTCACTCAGTGCATCTAAGAGCCATTACGCAACCGAACGCGTCAGCCATTTCTCATCACTTCGCATCCTCTACAACAACCGCCCCGGTCCTCTCAGCGTCAGCGCTACCGACCGCAAAAGCGGCGCTAAAGTCGAAGCATCCACCAGCACTCCCGGCATAGGTCTCCTTTCACTGCAGTTCGACTCCGCGACAACGTCCGCACGGCTTACTTTCAACGGCAATTCCGACATCTACGGCATCGCTGTCGACGACGGCTACGGCATCGCTGTCGACAACGTAGGCATGCGCAGCGTCTCCGGACACCAGTTCCGCAAGGTACCCCTCAACCAGCTCGCCGAGTCCTATAGCCTCCTCGACATCGGCATGATTATCATGCAGTTCGGAGGAAACTCCGTACCCTATCTGCGTAGCGACAAAGCCATCGAGACCTATTGCCGCCAGATAGGACAGCAGATCGACCACGTCCGCGCCGCATGTCCACAAGCCACCATCGTCTTCATCGGACCCTCCGACATGAGCACCACTGTCGGCGGACGCCTCGCCACCTACCCCAAGCTCCCCAACGTCGTCAGCAGTCTCCGCGACACCGCGCTCCAGCATGGAGCCGCCTTCTGGAGCATCTTCGACGCCATGGGCGGACAACAGTCAATGATAGCTTGGAACAGCAAAGGGCTTGCCGGCAGCGACTACGTACATTTCACCCCTAAGGGAGCCGTCATCATGGGCGACACCTTCTCCGATGCTCTCCTCGCCTTCTACCGCCTCTACACCCTACGCCAACACCTAACCCCACAACAATTCATCACTCTATGGTCTCAAGCAACAAAATCAGCACAGCAATAGCCCTCCTCCTGCTCTTCGTCTTCTCCTCCTGCGGACAGGCTCAGAACAGAGTCAACTGTCCCACGCCTCGCGCCGTAGACGATAGCGCACTCTTCGTCACCGTCGACACCTCCTATAGCTTCATCAACTACAACGCCAACCACCTGCTCTTTTTTGGCGACAGCAGCCAGATGCAGCGTTTCGCTCACAAGTTCTACACCCTTCTCCGCAACGGCCAAGGCAATGTCAACATCATGCAGATAGGGGCCTCCCACGTCCAGGGCGGCACATTTCCACATCAGCTGCGACGCAACATCCTGCTTGGCGCAACCCGTTCCATCGAATGCAGGGAACAAGGCTTCCCCATAGCCTCGCGCGGCATGATATTCCCATACTCCGCCGCCATCAAATGCAACAACCCCTACGACTACAAAGTGTCACGCAGCCATCCGCTCACACTTACGCGCAACGTCTATAAAGAACCCGACCAGCGACTCGGACTCTGCGGCATCGCCGTCACAGCAGCCGACAGCAACGCCGAGATAGGCATCACACTCACCGAGCCCGACATCGATTTCGCCACACGCAGCATCGTCCTCCTCGGCCAGTCATACGGCGGAGTCGTGCCGCTCATCAAGATCGTACGCCCCTCTGCCGACAGTCTCATGCTCTCGCCTACCAGCATCGACACATCGCTACGGCGCTACACCTACCAGTTCCCCGAACCCGTCGACTCCTTCCGCATCATCCTCCCCTGCGACAGCGGACAAGCCTTCGCCCTCACCGGACTCCTCCTCCAAAGCCATCGGTCTGGAATCACCTTCCATTCCATTGGCGTCAACGGCGCCTCCACTTCCGACTACCTCACCAAGTGCCCCTTCCTCACCTACGACCTCCGACTCTGTCCGCCCGACCTCGTCATCTTCGGCATTGGCATCAACGATGCAGCAGGACCCAATTTCGACACCGCCATCTTCAGACAACGCTACCTCAGCCTTGTCGACTCCATACGCAGCGTCAGCCCCGACTGCGCCTTCATCTTCATCACCAACAACGACAGCTACCGGCGCATCAAGCGACACTATTCCGTCAACAACAACGGCCCCCTCGTCCGCGAGGCCTTCTTCCGCATCGCACAGCAGTGTGGCGGCATGGTCTGGGACCAGTTCACCATCATGGGCGGACTCAGTTCCATGAGCCGATGGAACGCCGAGTCTCTCGCACAACGCGACAAAGTCCACTTCACACGACGAGGCTACCAGCTCCTTGCCGACCTCCTACACAACGCCATTGTCGAGTCCTTAGTCCATTTCAAACCACAAGAGGCCCCAGCTTCTTCAACCGACAGCACCCAGCAGGCACAAAAGCGGCCACAACCCACCTTCCCCAAAAAACGCAAAAACACTACCAATGAGAGACCTAATTACGTTTTTGAGTGACATATTCTCCTACGACCCCTCCTATCCCCTGCTCTTCATCCAGTTCAACTTCTGGGCCTTCTTCCTCATAGTCTTCGCCGGCCTGTGCCTCCTCCATAGCCTCCCCACCCTCGCCAAGTACCGCAAACCAGGCAACCCCGCCGGTGGTGGTCGCGACGACCATTTCAAGCTCCATCTCCGCAACGGCTACCTCTTCCTCGTCAGCCTCTTCTTCTACTACAAAACCAGCGGTCTCTACATCATACTCCTCATCTTTTCCACCATAGTCGGCTATATCCTCGGCATCCTCTTCGACCTCTTCAGTCGACGAGGCGTCAGCAAAGGCTACCGCACACTCCTCCTCGTCATAGGCGTTGTCGTCAATCTCGGAGTCCTCTTCTATTTCAAGTACGCCTACTTCTTCACCGACATCCACAACGCCATCTTCCATTCCGACATCCAAGTCGTCAACCATTTCGCTCAGTTCGCCAACCACTTCACAACCACCTCCCGCCTCGACGCCTCCGTCATCATAGTCCCCGTAGGCATCTCCTTCTTCACCTTCCAAAACATCAGCTACATCGTCGACGTCTACAAAGGCGAAATAGGACATGTCCGCAACATCCTCGACTTCGGCTTCTACACCACATTCTTCCCACAGCTCGTCGCCGGACCCATCATCCGCGCCAAACAGTTCATCCCACAGCTCTACAAACCCTACTTCCTTAGCCGCCGACAATTCGGCGTTGCCGTCTTCTGGATCCTCAACGGACTCATCAAGAAAATAGTCCTCAGCGACTACCTCGCCGTCAATTTTGCCGACAACATCTTCGAACACCCCGAATTCTACACCCCCTTCCACAACCTCTCCGCACTCTTCATATACTCCCTGCAAGTCTATGCCGACTTCTCAGGCTACACCGACATCGCCATCGGAGTCGCCATGCTCATGGGTTTCTACCTGCCCAAGAACTTCAACTCCCCCTACAAGGCCACCAGTCCTGCCGGCTTTTGGAAACGCTGGCATATCTCACTCAGCAACTGGCTCAAAGACTACCTCTACATCCCCCTCGGCGGCAACCGCAACGCCACCCTCGCCTCTTGGCTCATCCTCGGCGGCATGCTTGTCGCCGTCGCTCTCATGGCTCGCACCTTCTGGGTCACCTTCGCCGTCACCACCGTCATAGGACTCCTCCTCGCCGTCTACATCATCTTCCCGCGACATCGCCACAACTTCCGCACCAATGTCAACAACATGGACACCATGCTCCTCGGCGGACTGTGGCACGGACCCAGTTTCAACTTCATCATCTGGGGCGGACTCAACGGACTCGGCATCCTCATCTACAAGGCCTGGAAACCACAATCCCCACGCACACGCGTAGTCATCACACAAGCCTTCTTCGCCACCGCACTCCTGGCCGACATAATTTGGCCCTGCCCCGCACTGAACGTCGCCGCATTCTGGTCAGGCTTGATCTGTGTCGGCACCATGCTGCGCTATCTCGTGGTCAACCCCCTTTGCCAAAAGCACGGCAAAGAACGCCTCGCCCGCACCCTCGAACACGCCTGGAGCATACTCCTCACCTTCATATTCATCACCTTCACCCGACTCTTTTTCCGCTGCGGCTCCAACCTCTCACCCGCCGAAGCCAACGAAGTGGCATGGAATACAGCCAAAAACATGGTCAACAGCATAGGTTCCACGTGGAACCTCTCCGACATACCACTCATTATCGCCAACAAGTACGGCGTATTCCTCGCTTTCCTCATCGGAATGGTCATCCACTGGCTCCCCGAGCGCCTCAAACGACGCTATCGCCTTTGGTTTGCACAGATGCCCTTGTGGATGCTGGCTATCGTCGTAGTCATCACAGTCTTCTTCGTCTACCAATTCATCACCGCCGACATCCAACCCTTCATCTACTTCCAGTTCTAATGGCCCGCAGAGCCAATGGTACCCAGCCATCCCTGACTGCGAAAAATAATGGCTCTATTTTAATTTGTTTGCAATACAAATTTCCAAATATCAATTCGTTTAATTCGTACAATTCGCCGTTTTAAATAATAATAAGAGCTGCACTGATGATAATTCAGTCATACGTTATACTACAGCGGAAATAATTTATTTTTAATTTTTAATTGTTAATCATAAAAAGTTTGTATCTTTGCAATCTCAATCACAAAGATATTTCAACCCAAATATCTCCACAATCGCAGAGCAATCACATAGTTAGCTCTCACAAACAACCAACACGGAAAGGTGCTCGAGTGGTTGAAGAGGCCCGCCTGGAAAGCGAGTAAGCGTTAAAAGCGCTTCAGGGGTTCGAATCCCCTCCTTTCCGCCAAAAGAATGCAACTCTGTTCAAAAACGGTGTTGCATTCTTTGTTTTTTACAGGCAGGGGATGCTTGCTGAGCATTTTTCGCAGACAGAAATGACTGCGTAACAAAATAATCTTCACCATATAGCGGTTTTTGTGTATCTTTGCATTTTCTTTCATTATTTATTATTCCTTTCTAAGGATAACAATATCAATAACTAATCTCCCCACACTATGGACAACAATATCAAACTCAAAATCGACGAAATCCTCAACGAAATAGGCAACATCAACGACCTCAACATCAAACACGCCGTCCTTACCTACATGGAACAGCAGGCTGGATTCATGCTTTGGCAAATGGAAGACGAAAAACACATAGACAACGACTCCTACAACGTCTGACAACACAACCATGAAACGTTTCGCCCTACTCGCCCTCGCACTTGCGATATCAACCGCATTGCTGCTCAACCTCACCGCCTGCAAAGGGGGATACAGTTTCACAGGAGCCTCCATCCCTCCTAACGCAAAAACCATTTCCGTCGCCACATTCCCCAACTACGCAGCCACGGTGAACCCGCAGCTGAGCCAAAAACTCACCGACGACCTCCGAAACCTCTACTCGTCGCAGACCTCGCTCAACGTCGTCAATGGCAATGCAGACCTCGAAGTCTCAGGCGAAATAACAGCCTACACCACTCGTGCCGCCGCACTCTCAGCCAACGACGACGTCTCTATGAACCGACTGACTATCACCATCAAAGTGAAGTTCGTCAACAACTGCGACCCAGATGCCAACTTCGAACAGTCGTTCTCGCGCTACCGCGACTACAACGCACAGCTCAACTTCTCGTCGGTCGAAAGCTCCCTCGTTAGCGAAATCGTTGCCGAACTCTGCGACGACGTCTTCAACAAATCTGTCGTCAACTGGTAACAATGGCATACACTATGGAGTGTGACAACAACAGCTCGCGACTGCTCAACGCTGCAGGATGGATCGTGGCCATAGCTACATCTGCCTTTTACCTCATCACGCTCGAACCCTCCGTAAGCTTCTGGGACTGCGGCGAATTCATCGCTACATCGCACAAACTCATGATCGGGCACCCTCCCGGAGCCCCTCTCTACCAACTGCTCGCCCACTGCTTCTCGCTCCTCGCAGGACACAACGCCACGGCCATCGCCTGGTGGTGCAACGCATTAAGTGCACTGAGCGCAGGACTCACAACCATGTTCCTCTTCTGGACCATCGCTCGACTCGCAGCTCTCTTCCTCGACAAGACCCCTACCGACCGCATCTCCTTGCTCGCAGCTCTCACTGGAAGCACGGCCTACGCCTTCTGCGACACGGCATGGTTCTCCGCAACGGAAAGTGAGGTATACAGCCTCTCGATGTTCTTCTCGGCAGCAATCCTCTGGACAGCAACCCGATGGGCCGACTCGAAGCACAACTCCTCTCGATGGTTCCTCCTTTCCCTTTTCCTCACCGCCCTCTCTTTCGGGGTGCACATGCTCTCGCTGCTGACCATCCCCGCAGTGGTCGCTTTAGTAATCTCTCAACGCAAGAAAAAAATCATCCGCCCGAATCCAGCCACACTCATCGTTGCCGCACTCCTTGTGCTCTCGGCAATCTCCGTATACTCCATTATCCCCATCCGAGCCGCCGCCAACACTCCCATCAACTCGGGCAACCCGTCGACACTCGCTGCTCTGCGCAGCTACATGACACGCGAACAATATGAACACGCACCGCTAATATACGGACGCTGCTTCAACTCGCCCATAACAGGCTACAACAACGGCAAACCAATCTACGCCAAGGAGATGGACATGTTCTTCCCACGCATGTGGAAACACCAAGCCAATGCCGAACAGTACTACACCGACTGGACCGGACGACACGGCAAAAACGTGCACATCGACGGCAAGGACTACTACAAACCCTCCTTTGGCGACAACCTCGTCATCTTCGCCGGATACCAACTCGGCTACATGTACCTCCGATACCTGATGTGGAACTTCGCCGGACGCTACGACGACCACCAGGGGTTTGGCAACATGCAGCGCGGACAGTTCATCACAGGCATACCTCCCATCGACCGACTATATGTAGGAACCGCCAAAAAACTGCCCGACTCGATGCCGAACAAGGCACACAACAACTACCTGATGCTGCCTCTAATACTGGGCATCGTGGGCATCTTCGTCTCGCGTCGCAACAAGGGTCTCTTTTGGACGCTCATGACTCTTATGCTCACCTCCAGCCTCCTCCTCTCCATCTACCTCAACCACCCCGTCTACGAACCTCGTGAACGCGACTACGCCTACATCCTCTCCTTCTATACCTTTGCCATCTATATCGCTCTCGGCACCTTGGCCATTGCCGAAAAATTGCAGAAGTCGCAACACAAACCAATACGACTGTCCAAATACCTGCTGCTTGCCGTACCGCTCCTTATGGCTTGCCAAAACTGGAACGATCACGACCGCAGCCAACGCTTCACTGCTCGCGACTCCGCAGCGAACCTCCTCGACTCGTGCGACGAAAACGCAATCCTCTTCACGGCAGGCGACAACGACACCTTCCCGCTCTGGTATATGCAGCACACCGAAGGCTACCGAACCGACGTGCAGGTCGTAAACCTCTCGCTGCTTGGCAGCGACGACTACCTCATCTCCACTGCACAGCAAATGGCTCAAGCAGACGCCGACGACTTCCAGCTCCCCGTCGACAAAATGCTGGCTTATGGACCCTGGCAACGGACTATGACCATCATCGAAAACTCCTCTCGACCCATCCACTTCAGCCACTATGCCGCCAATGACCAACGTTTCCGCTCCCTGCTGCACTCGCACCTTGACCTCTGCGGCATATCATACCGGATGAACAACTACCCCTCAGCCGACTCGGTTGACACGCAACGGTCGTACAACCTCTTCTGCAACAAGCTGAAATGGCACAATCTGGAGAACGTGTACCTCGACGAGGTCTCACGCAAATTCTTGGCTCAGTACTGGAACGATGCAATCCTCACAGCCAACAACCTCGCAGCCAACGGTGGGCACCAACAGGCTCGTCAACTGCTTGACACCGTCTCGAAAAACGTGCCCCTCACCATGCTCTGCAGTCTGGAAACGGAACTGAGGGCAGCTTTGGCCTACGCCGCATGCGGCGACAGCAACAACGCCAACAGTACCCTGACGAAACTCAGACTGAGACTCAACGAACAACTGGATTACTACAGTTCCGTGAGGAAACCACTGCAGAAATTCATTCGCTATTCCATCGAACCCCTTCTGCTGATGGACGAGGAACTGAAAGCCATGGGACACTAAAAGCACACCCATGCTCCCGTAACAAAAAAATATTCGCTTTCCTTATCTTTATCGTACGAAGTTTCGTATTTTTGCACTTCGTTATTTATAACGGTATTCTATATAATAAATTGGTTTATTGCACATACAATAAGCCTGCTATCCTTTTAGAACAGAGAAACACACATTGTCAAAAACTATAAACGCGCAGTGAGCCGAAACCAATTCCAAGAACGTAGCATGGTGATTCGCATCATCATTGTCGCAGTGGCAATTATTTTTGTCATTCGACTGGCCTTCTTGCAACTGTTCGACAACACCTACCGCAAACTCGCCGACCAACAAGCTCTGCGCACCGTCACTCAATTCCCCGCACGCGGACTCATCTACGACCGCAACGGCAAACTGCTCGTCTACAACGAGGCCGTCTACGACCTTATGGTTATCCCCAAAATGACCAAGCACCTCGATACCAACCTCTTCTGCAAGACTTTGGGCATATCGCTCGACGACTTCAACGCTCGCATGGAAAAAGCCTGCAAATATTCCTCCTACTCCCCCTCCATCTTCATGAAGCAGGTCTCCAAAGAGGAATACGGTGCCTGGCAAAGCCACCTCTACAAATTCCACGGATTCTATGTGCAGAAACGAACACTGCGTATCTACGACCGGCCTATCGCAGCCCACGTGCTGGGCTACGTCGGCGAGGTCGACCAGGCCGACATCGACAACGACCACTACTACCATCAGGGCGACTACATCGGCAAGAGCGGTCTCGAGAAAAGCTACGAAACCGTACTGCGTGGCATTAAAGGCAAAAAGGTTATGCACGTCGACGTCCACAACCGCGAAATCGGACCCTACAAAAACGGCTCCATGGACACCATGGCCGTCGAAGGGGGCAACCTCTACACCACCATCGATGCCGACCTACAGGAGTATGCCGAAGAACTCATGGCCAACAAACGCGGATGCATTGTGGCCATCGAACCCTCCACAGGCGAGGTGCTCACTCTCGCTTCGGCACCAACCTACGACCCCAACCTGCTCGTCGGACGAATCCGCGGCGAGAACTACATGATGCTGCAACGCGACATCAGCAAGCCGCTCTTCAATCGCGCTCTGCAAGCCCAATACCCGCCGGGATCTATCTTCAAGGTGGCTCAGGCCATGACTGCTCTCGACCTTGGCGTCATCACACCCTCCACAGGATTCCCCTGCGACAAGTCGCTCGTCGGTTGCCACAACCACCCGTCGGCACGCAACGTCCAAGAGGCCATCAAGATGTCCTGCAACCCCTACTTCTATTTCACCTACCGACGCATAATCCAGCAAAACAAGTACAAAAACATCTACCGCGACAGCCCCTACGGACTCACCGTCTGGCACGACTACATGCAGCGCTTCGGATTCGGAACCCGACTCCCTATCGACCTCCCGAACGTCAAAAGCGGCAACATCCCGGACACTAACTACTACAACCGCTGGTACGGTGCCGGCAAATGGGCCTTCTCGACCATATACTCGAACAGCATCGGACAGGGCGAGGTGGAAGTGGTACCGCTGCAGATGGCCAACCTGGCATGCATTGTAGCCAACAGAGGATACTACATCACCCCCCATCTGGTCCGCTTCTACGGGCCTGACTCGACACGCAACGACGAGTTCTACACCCGACACGAAACGGGCATCCCTGCCAAGTATTTCGAAATCGCTGCCAACGGCATGTACGACGTGGTTCACACCGCCGGCGGAACAGCGCGCCGCGCCAACATCCCCGACATCGACGTATGCGGCAAGACAGGAACGGCACAGAATATCGGATACGACCACTCGGTTTTCATCTCCTTCGCTCCGAAAGACAATCCCAAAATCGCTGTCGCTGTATATGTCGAGAACGCACCCGGAGGCGGAGGCTACTGGGCAGCTCCCATTGCCAGCCTCATCATCGAGAAATACATCCGCGGACATGTCACTCGCACCGACCTCGAAAAATACTACCACGATGCAGCCCCGTGCCAGAAACTGCCCCTCACTCGCATCTCTAAAAAGAAAAAGAAATAATGGAAAACAAGATAGATTGGATATCGCTTCTGCTCTACGCGCTGATTCTTGTCTTCGGCTGGCTTAACATCTACGCCGCTTGCTACGACGAAAGCCATGCCGCCGTCTTCGACTTTTCCACCAAACACGGCAAACAGATCATCTGGATTGGCATCTCGCTCCTCTTCGCCCTCGGCATTACACTCATATCGCCAAAGGTCTTCTCGCAAGGCGCCTATCTCATCTACTTCGCCATGCTGGGCTTGCTCGTGGTGACGCTGTTCGTGGCGAGTGTGACCAAGGGCGGACAATCCTGGATCGACTTCGGCTCCTTCAAACTGCAGCCATCGGAATTCGCCAAATTCGCGACAGCCCTTGCCCTCGCGAAGTACATGAGTGCTCCCGACATCGACTACCGGCAGAACCGCACGAAGCTCCTCTCTTGGACCATCATCCTCATTCCCGCCGTCCTCATCCTGCTACAGCACGACACGGGGTCGGCTCTCGTTTTCGCCGGTTTCATCTTCCCTCTCTACAGGGAAGGGCTCTCGCCCAAAATCCTTGTCATCGGACTCGTGGCCATTGTTCTGTTCGTCGTCGCCCTGCTCGTCAACCGTTTTATCATCGTCGGCGCGCTTTTGCTCTGCGGCCTCTTCTACCTCTTCGTCTGGCTCAACAAGCGCACCCGCAAACACTACATCTGGGTGACTGTCGCTCTGCTCGCCTGCTCGCTCTACACCTTCTCGGTCGACTTCGCCTTCCAGAACATTCTCCAACCCCACCAGCGCGACCGCATCTATGTGCTGCTCGGCAAAACCACCGACACCAAGGGTACGGGCTACAATGTCTACCAGTCGAAAATCGCCATCGGGTCGGGCAGCGTCTTCGGAAAGGGATTCCTCAACGGCACAATCACCAAGGCCGATTTCGTCCCGGAACAGGAAACCGACTTCATCTTCTGCACCGTGGGCGAGGAATGGGGCTTCTTCGGCTCGGTAGCCGTGATTGCTCTCTACGTGATGCTGCTATTGCGACTTGTGACCCTTGCCGAACGGCAGTATTCGCGCTTCTCGCGCTTCTACGGCTATTCCGTAGTCAGCATCCTTTTCATTCATGTCTTCATCAATGTCGGAATGGTATTGGGGCTGCTACCCGTCATCGGAATCCCTCTGCCTTTCTTCAGCTACGGCGGGTCATCCCTGATGGCTTTCACCATACTGCTCTTCATCTTCCTACGACAAGACCAAGAACGGACAAAACCAATTTAACCCCTTAACCTTAAAAACCCTTCAACCCCTCCTCATGGCTAAAAAAAATAACGAAGAACACTGCTCATTTTGCGGACGCCCCGCACACGAATGCTCAATGCTGCTCACCGGTATTGATGGTTTTATATGCTCCGACTGTGTCAACCAGGCCAGCATTATACTCAAGCAGGAAAACATAATCCCCAACAAGAATAACTCCTACGAAAACAACAACAGCCCTATTCCCTCACCATCGGAAATCAAACAGCTGATTGACCAGTATGTCATCGGACAGGACGATGCCAAAAAGATTCTCTCCGTTGCCGTTTACAACCACTACAAACGTCTTCGCTACTATGACTCCCATCCTGCCGAAGACCAGGTCGAAATCGAAAAATCGAACATCATCCTTGTCGGCGAGACGGGCACAGGCAAAACCCTCATGGCTCGCACCATCGCACGCCTGCTCGACGTACCCTTCTGCATCGCTGATGCCACCACGCTCACCGAAGCCGGATATGTGGGCGACGATGTCGAAAACGTGCTCGTCAGGCTGCTGCAGGCTGCCGACTACAACGTCGCCGCTGCAGAAAGGGGCATTGTCTTCATCGACGAAATAGACAAAATTGCACGCAAAAGCGACAATCCGTCGATAACGCGCGACGTCTCGGGCGAAGGTGTGCAACAGGCTCTACTCAAACTGCTCGAAGGGGCTGTAGTCAACGTGCCGCCACAAGGCGGACGCAAACACCCTGAACAGCAAATGATTCAGGTCAACACTCGCAACATCCTCTTCATCTCTGGCGGTGCCTTCGACGGTATCGAACGCGATATCGCTCTACGATTGAACTCGAACGTAATCGGCTTCAACGGCACCAAGTCGCGTCAGGAATTGGACCGCCACAATATGCTGCAGTACATACAGCCTATGGATCTCAAGAAGTTCGGACTGATACCCGAGCTCATAGGACGCTTCCCCGTCCTCACCCACCTCGACCCGCTGGACCGCAACGCGCTTCTACGTATTCTTACCGAACCGAAAAACGCTCTCGTCAAACAATACCAGGAGCTCTTCAAGATGGACGATGTCACGCTGAAATTCGACAAGGCTGCTCTCAACCTGATTGTCGATACCGCCATCGAATTCAAACTCGGCGCACGTGGACTGCGCTCGATTGTCGAAAAGGTGATGACCGACCTCATGTTCGACCTCCCCTCACACCGCGGCGAAACCATCCACGTCACACAACAACTCGTCAAATCCAAAATAGCATGAAGTAGGATGCGTGTGGTATCTAATCCCTAATCACTAAATTTTTAATTCGCAATGCTTCTCCGCATATCAAAAATATTTGAATTCCAGATGGCCCACTCGCTATCAGGCTACGATGGCAAATGCAGCAACATTCACGGCCACAACTACCGGTTTGTCGTCACCCTGCAAGGACAGCCTATCGACAATCTGAACAATGCGAAAAACGGAATGGTCATCGATTTTGGCGACGTAAAACACATTGTACAGCAAAAGATTATCGATATCTTCGACCATGCGCTCGTTGTACCGCAACATTCGCCATTCGCCTCGATCGAAGGCACAAAGAAAGTCGTCACTGATTTCCAGCCGACAAGCGAGAACCTACTTATCCATTTTGCAAGTCTGCTGGAAGGTTGCTTTCCCGAAAGGATTGAATTATACAGCCTGCGACTGTACGAAACCGACACCTCGTACGCCGAATTGATATGCACCCCCTAAGAGGGAAAACCTCAACCGTTATCCGTTCTCAATACACCCACAGCACACCGCCACTGTACGATGTGCTGTATTGGTATAGAGGGCAGCTGGTGGCGCCCCCGTCCATAGGCATCCCGTCGGAGTTTGCGATAAAACAAGTCTTGCATTTGGGACACTCCAGGAGCGAGCTGCCCCAATCTTCGCTGACGACCACCGCCGTGGTGCTGTCGAGCGGACATGTGCGCTCGTAGGCTGCAAACTGGTCCCACGACAGGCGCACTACGACCACTCCACGGTGTCCGCCAGTCAGGTACTCATACCCGCCGACATTATTCAGTCCTGAATAGTACGCCGAATTAGGATTTATCTCGAAATTGGTCATACCTATGGGAACTCCACAACGCTGCTCCCTGCCGCATGCGACAACAAGCAGCAAGGCTGCCGCCATCAAAACCATTGCTGATGGCAACCCTGCAGAACTCGTCGGGTTGGAGCATTTTCGATAAGCCCAGTGACCAACGGGAACTTGTTCACTTTGGCATGGCGAGAAAATGCGGTTGCGAAGAAACCAGCCCTTATTGAATATTCGAATCACTACCAATCAGTCTTTGACAGGAAAATCAGAATAAATGACCTTCATACTCACCGTTGCAACGGTCTTGAGACTGTTGCGATCCACAGCTTCGAGATTGTCGCCCACAGTATGCCAATGGTCATAAAAACTGCAGTCGGGACTGTTCTGCACCAGGTCGATGGTCGGTATACGCAGTATCTGATTGATATAGAGATGGTCGTCAAGAATAGCACTGCTTAGTTCATCGACAAAAACATTACCCAAACCAAGTGCTGAGGCACAACTCCACATTTTGTTCATTAACCCTTGCGCGAAACTCATCGATATCTCTTCCTTCGTGAAACGAGGATGACTGGTACCGACCATGTCGAAGAGAATGCCATACTGTGCGGTGTAGAACATACGGTGAGGGTTCTGAGCCCAGTATTGCGACCCTTTGCACCACGTATTGTCCTCGTAGCGGCCAGCCCATTCGGGTATTCCCTGATCCTCGATGTCGAAGAAGATAAAGTCGACTCCAACATCGGGACGCTTGGCCGTCATGACGCGTGCCATCTCCATGAGTACGGCAACACCGCTGGCGCCATCGTTGGCTCCGAGCAAAGGTTTACGCCAATTATTCGTGTCGATATCGTGGTCTGCCCACTGACGGGAATCCCAGTGTGCGGCAAGGAGTATGCGCTTGTCGCGCTGCGGGTCGAAAGAGGCAACGATGTTCTTTCCCGACACCTTCTGACCGTCCCAAAGCGTGGTCGTGAAATTCTGCACCACCACCGTGTCGCACCACCGCTGCATGTTCGACGCAATGTAAGCGGCACACTTGTCATGCCCCGCAGCACCTGGATGTCGGTAGCCGAAGGAGAGCTGCGATGCGACAAAGCCGTACGCCGAGTCGGCATTGAACTCGGGTACGGCGACTTTATTATAGTCTACTGTGACAACAGGAACTGGCGTATTACCGCTCCGGCGCTCGCGATTGCACGACGCCAATACTGCAACAGCCAGCACCAAAATGATGCTTATTTTCTTCACCTCTTAGTTCTTCAGACGTTCAGCATACTCGCATGTACGAGTGTCAACTTTGATACGCTCGCCCTCTTTGATGAAGAGCGGAACACGGACCTGTACACCGGGTTCGACGGTGGCGTCTTTCATTGCATTTGTAGCTGTGTTGCCGGCGAAACCAGGCTCGGTATAGGTGACCACGGTCTCGATGAAAGGCGGAAGCTCGCACAGAAGCGGAGTCTCGGTGTCGGCATGAACGGTGATTTCAACGTACTGTCCATCCTTGAGGAACTGCGGTGCGTTGATGATTGACTCAGGAATATAGATCTGCTCGTAGGTCTCGGTGTGCATGAAAACGTGCATATCGCCCTCCTTGTAGAGGTAGGTGTAGGGACGTCTCTCGACGCGAACGATGTCGATCTTTGCACCCGAAGGGAAGGTATTCTCGAGAATACGGCCAGTCTTGACGTTACGCATTTTGGTACGTACGAAAGCGGCTCCCTTGCCAGGTTTCACATGCAAAAACTCCACAATAGTGTAGATGTCGTTGTTAAAATTGATACATAGTCCGTTTTTAATGTCAGCAGTTGTTGCCATAAAGGTATTGATTTTTGATTATTAATTGTTGTTGTTTTTCTTTTTTTCCACTTCCAAAAGGTTCGTCAGTCGCCTCAGGTCCACCTTCAGTTCCTCGTTCTCCTCCTCATACATCTTGCAGCGCACACGACACATCATATTGCGGCAAAACAGCGCCAACAATATGCCCATCATAGTGATAGTCACCTCTTTGTGAGAAACGAAAAAATAAACCGTGGCAGCCACTATAAGAATATAGGAGGCCCACTCGTACAGTTTTACTTGTGTACTTTTTTCCATGTTTTTATTCTCTTTTTAAAAATGCAAAATTACAAATATTTCCGCAAACAAAAGAAAAAAAATCATTCGACAATCGTTTCGCCATTAAAACTTTTTCTCACAATTATCATTTTTTTTGTAACTTTGCGTTTTGGATACAAACCGCCTTTAAACACTATACATCGCTTTAACAATTGAAATTTAGACAAATATAAAAAATCCTATAACTATGAAAAAACTTGTTCGAATATTTCTTACGGTCATAATGGTATTTGCAATGGTCGGTGTCTGCGGTGGCGTTACGTCATGCAAATCCTCTAACGAGACCATGTACAGCTCCAAAAAGAAGAACTCCAAGAAGATCAACCGCAATTATCGCGTGCGCGGCAACAACCAGCGCAACAGTTCTACCTACCATACCTATTGATTCCGATGCGGCTCTTACTGACGCTACTGATTTTTTTTTCCTACATGACGGCTGTTGCCCAGCCGTCTTCTTTTTCAGTGTCCGTCACCAATCTGCCGACGAACAAGGCAAAGCTGCTGATATACGACTCCGAATCGACACCGCGCGAAATAGGTCCTAACTCTTCCAAGCAGCCCCTCCGTTTCGAGGGCACAGTATCCAAACCAACCTACGCCGAATTGGTCACCGAAACGGCCGTCATGCCCTTCTTTCTCGAGAACAGCGAAATCAACGTCCGTTTCAACAGCCAAGAGCCCGAAAAATCGCCCATCGTAGGCTCACGGACTAACAGTCTCATGCGCTATCAAGTGGAACAGTGCATGAACGGCATCGAATGCATAACCCTCTTCGTAACAGAAAACCCCACCTCGCTCATAGCCCCCTACCTCATATATCGCTATATCGCCCCCGATGCCGACATCGAGACCCTGGCGAAACTCTACATTATGCTCGAAGGGGAGGCAACCTCGACATGGCACTACCGTAAACTCCACCAACGGCTTCAGCTTGCCACCATCTACGACATCGGGCGCCCATTCCCGAACTTCGACATACGCGGACCCGACAAGTCCGTGGTGCCCATCTACTCACTCCTTAGCGACACCACCGACAACATCATTCTCTTTGGTGCATCGTGGTGCACCCAATGCAACGACGCACTCAAATTGCTCGAAAGCTTCAATACCGGACTCAACATCATATACATAGACATCAACGTCTTCGGATGGGACGCACCATTCATGCACATGCTTGCCGTCGACCACATACCTTACATCATTCTCGTCGACAGAGAACGCCGCATCATGGCGCGCGACGCAAGGGCATGGGAAATCCCAAGACTTTTACAAGCAACAAAAAAATAGGCTATGACTACTTCTCTCTACCCCATGAAATTCATGCCCCTCTTCAAAAACAAAATATGGGGCGGTAACAAAATAAAACAACTCGGTTTCGACTACAGCCCTCTACCTAACTGCGGCGAACTGTGGGCTCTCTCGGCCGTCGAAGGCAACGAATCGGTCGTCAGCAACGGCTTCCTGAAAGGCAACACCCTCAACGAGGTCCTCGAAATATACATGACCGACCTGCTCGGCGAAAAAAACTACCAGCACTTCGGCAACAACTTCCCGCTCCTTATCAAGATCATCGACGCCAACGACAAGCTCTCCATCCAGGTCCACCCCGACGACGAACTTGCACACAAACGCGGGTTGGATAACGGCAAGACCGAAATGTGGTACATCATCGAAGCCGAGAAAAACGCCGAAATCGTCGACGGCTTCTGTCAGGAAGTGACACCCGACGAGTACCGCAGATTCCTCGACATGGGGCACCTCGAAGACATCCTCCACATCGAACACCCGCAGAACGGCGATGTCTTCTTCATCCCAGCTGGACGCGTCCATGCGCTTGGCAGCGGACTCCTCCTCGCCGAAATACAGCAATCGTCCGACACGACCTACCGCATCTACGACTACAACCGGCCCGATGCCGACGGAAAACTGCGCCAGCTACACACCAATGAGGCCCTCGACGCCATTGATTTCTCCGTCACCGAAGACGGACGGACACAATACCAGTACAGAAAAAACGAGACACTGCAACTCGCCCAATGCCCCTATTTCACGACTAACCGTATCGCTCTCGACAAGCCCCTGCGCAAAAACTTCCACGCACTCGACTCGTTCGTCATCTATCTCTGCACCGATGGCATCGCCGCCGTAAAGGCTCTCGACACAATATGCCCTATCCATGCAGGCGAATGCGTCCTGGTCCCTGCTTTGGCCGACGAGGTGGAACTCTTCTCAGAGGGCGAATCCAATCTGCTCGAGGTCTATGTAGACCCCGAACAATGGAAAGACAACTCCGTCAACCACTCGAACGACTTCGACTGGCAGGCCAGTTTCGTCGTCAATCCGTAATATTCGATAGCTGGAATTTAGTAAGCAAGGATGCTTATGGGCTTAAATAAATCTCTTTAACCTTTAAACTATAAACTTTAACCTTTAAACTTTACATTTTAACACAACCCGATTTCGACGTACACTTTTTAGTTCTATATTTGCAACCGAATTGGTTATAACAATTTTTTGTTAAGTGTTTGATTGTGCAGACCGTTATGTCGGTGGCAGGATTTCTGCCACCGATATATTCGGTCGTTCTTAATGTTAGGACACAGCACTTGAGATCACGCAAAAGAAGTAAACAAAACATATCGAAGCATTTAAAAAAAAATATCAGTTTAGTATTATAGATACCTTATTACTACCTACAACAACAAGCCTCCAAAGTCAAGATGCATAAACACACAACTGTCATATTATTCCTATTCATACTCTTAACATTATCAGGCAGCGCACAGCAAGTCCTCACTCTCGACGAGTGCCGCTCGCGCGCGCTTGAAGCCAACAAAGGTCTGAAAATGTCAGACATGAAACAGGAAGAGACAAAAAACCTACAGAAAGCCGCTTTCTGGCAGATGCTGCCGAAAGTCAGTGCCAATGGCGGCTACGTCTGGATGCAGAAAAGCGTCGAATTGCTTAGCGACGAACAGAAAGACCGCATCAACAACATGGGCAACACCGTCCAGCAGAGCATCGACAACGCCATCAGCGACGAGACTTCATCCATCCCCATCATTGGACCGGCCATCTCCGACGCTCTTACAGGCATCATCAACAACAGCGGACTGAGTTCAACCCTCAACGGTATCGGAAACGACATAACACAAGCTCTCGAAACCGACACACGCAACACGACATTCGGCGCAATCACCATCTCACAGCCTCTCTATCTCGGTGGCAAGCTCAACGCCCTTTACAAAACCGCACGACTTATGAACCACCTTGCCGGCATAGAATACGACAAGAAAAAAGAAGAGACGCTCATATCGGTCGACGAAGCCTACTGGCAGGTTATCAGCGTAAAACACAAAAAGGAGTTGGCAGAGAACTATGCTCGGCTGCTCGACACCCTCAACCATAACGTCGAAGAACTTGTGGCTGCCGAAATGGCCACCAAAGGCGACCTGGCCAAAGTGCGCGTCAAACTCAACGAAGCACAAATGTCGCTCACAAAAGCCTCCAACGGATTGGCTTTAGCCAAAATGCTGCTTGCACAAAGATGTGGAATGCCGCTCGACAGTGACTTTGATGTCGCCGAATCGACCCCCGCAATAGCAGCCTCTGCACAAGACGGTCTCGACATAAAACAAGTATGGAACGACCGACGCGAACTACAGATGCTACGTATCAGCGACAGCATAGCGTCACAAGGCGTTCGCATCGCTGCATCGTCGCTCAAACCCAACATCGCACTCACTGGCGGCTACCTCTTCTCCAATCCCAACCTTTTCAACGGCTTCCAGACCGAATTCGGAGGAACAGCCTTCGCAGGCATAGCCCTCAATATACCAATCCTGCACCCAGGCGGCATCTACACATTAAAAGCCGCCAAAGCAAAAAAACGCGAAATAAGCTACCAAATAGAGCAGGCTCAGGAAATGATAGAACTCCAAGTCAACAAATTACGTTGTGAACTTGACCTCGCCTACAAAAAACTCGCACAAGCCAAAAGCAACCTCGTACAGGCCGAAGAGAACCTCCGGTTGGCCGACGAAAGCTTCAAGTCCGGCATGTGCAACAGCAGCGACCTGATGGCAGCACAGACCGCATGGATTTCAGCAAAAAGCGAAGTCCTCGATGCCGAGATAGAAATAGAGATGGACAACGTCTACCTCCAACAAGCACTGGGAAAAACCAACCACACAATAACAAAATAAATCCCGAAAAGAATAACGTAATCCCGTAATACCGAAAAAGAAAAGAAAAAGAAAAAAAGAAAAAAGGAATAAAGAGAAAAACAATATAAAAATGAAAGAAAACAACAAAACACTGCTTGCCGGTCTTGCAGCCGTACTGGGAGCAGTTGGCATAGTAGCTCTCGTCGGACTTTTCGCCATCCATCCGCAAAAAGAATCCATAACCGGCGAAGCCGACGCAACCGAATACCGCATCTCCAATATGGTCCCCGGACATATCGACAAGCTGTACGTCTCTGAAGGCGATGTGATTCACGTGGGCGATACCATTGCACACATCGGAAGCCGGCAAGTCGACGCCAAAATGATCCAGGCAAAAGCAGCACGCAGTGCAGCATCGGCACAAAGCCGCAAGGCCAAAGGCGGCGCCCGTCAACAGCAAATCCAGATGGCCTACCAAGTATGGCAAAAAGCGCAAGCTGCCGAAGAGGTGTACAAAAAATCCTACAACCGAGTCAAATCCCTCTACGAAAAAGGTGTCGTATCTGCACAACAGTACGACGAAGTAGATGCCAAATACAAAGCCGCTCAAGCCGACTGCGCTGCCGCCGAACAGCAATACCTCATGGCTAAAGAAGGCGCACAAAGCGAGGACATAGCAGCAGCATCAGCTCTCGTCAACCAAGCCGGTGGCGCTGTTGCCGAAGTGCAGAGCTATCTTGACGACAGCTACATCATCTCCCCCTGCGACGGCACGGTCATTGAGATGTACGCCAAACTGGGCGACCTCGTCGGCACCGGCGCTCCACTTGCATCTGTTATCGACATGAGCGACAACTGGTTCAATTTCAGCATCCGCGAAGACCTGCTCAAAGACATCAAAACCGGACAGAACGTCGACGTACAGATTCCCGCCCTCGGCGACAAAACCTATGTCTGCACCATCCGCAACGTGAAAGTTATGGCAAGCTACGCAACATGGAGGGCAACAAAAACTTTAGGACAGTACGATGTCAAAAGCTTCGACGTCAAGGTCGTCCCCCTCGAAGACATCGACGGACTCCGTCCTGGTATGACCGCAATTCTTAAGAAATGAACAAAGGCATATACAGCGTTATGATGCGCGAGATGCGACGCATTTGCCGCAATCCACGCCACATCGTCATCATGACGCTGGGTGTCATATTCACTTTTGTTTTCTTCGCCACCATCACAAGCAACGGACAGCCCACAAATCTCTCGGTGGCCGTAGTCGATATGGATGGCACCTACCTCTCGCGACGCATCTGTCACGAAATCAACGCAACACAAGGCGTCTCCGTAAAAGCCGTCTACAACAACCACACCGAGGCTCGCAAAGCCATGCAGCGAGGCGACATCTTCGCATTCTACGAAATCCCCAAAGGCACCTACAACAACCTCCTGCAGTTCCGTTCCCCCCATTTTGTCCTCTACGTCAACTCGACCTACATGCTTGCCGGCACACTCAGCTACAAACAGTTGGCCACAATGGGCATGCTGGCTACCGGAGCTGTGCAGAGAGAAGTTTACCGCAAAAAAGGATTCTCTGACGACCAGATAATGGGACTTATTCAGCCCATCGAATACGACACACGAACCATCGGCAACCCATGGATCAACTACGGCAACTACTTGATGACGACACTCATTCCTGCCGTCATCGCCTTCATAGCCCTTATGCATACGGCATACGTTATTGCTCGCGAACGACAGGAGCGGACCCTCAAGAGCTGGCTGCGACGAGCCAAAGGCAATGCCCTCTACGCCCTGCTCGGCAAAATCCTGCCCTACACAATATGGTACAGCTTGCTCTGCATACTCTCCAACCTTATCATGTTCGGACCCATGGGCTTCCCGCTGGAAGGAAGCTGGATGCTTATGGTCTTGAACAGCATCCTCCTCGTCTTCGCCGCACAATGTGCAGCCTGCCTCATTGCCGGTGCCATTCCCGACCCGCCACTCACAATGGGCATCAGCGCCATCTATAGCGCCATGAGTTTCTCGCTCAGCGGATTCTCTTTCCCGGTCGAAAGCATGCCAACCTTCCTCTACAGTTTCTCATGGCTATACCCCATCAGGCACTACTTCCTCAACTTCTCCGACATCGCCATCTTTGGCAACGGCATCGAACACTGCTGGCCACAATTCTGCGCACTCATCGCTTTCGGAATCTTCCTCATTTTCGGCGCAGTCATGCTGCAATGGCAACAAAAACGCGCCGCCCTCCATCCAACAGAAATATAAAGAATAATATAAAAAAAGAATAATACCGTAATAACGTAATCCCGTAATCCCGAAAAGGGAAAAAGGAAAAGAAGAAAAAGAAAAAAGAAAAAAGAAAAAAAATGTTCAACACTCTCAAAGATATATGGACAGTATTAAGCATTGAAGTGCGGCGCGTGTTCGGCGACAGGATGGTGCTCCTCATCTTCTTCCTCGCCCCTCTGCTCTATCCCGTCATCTTCTGCTTCATATATCACAATGAGAATGTCGAAAACATGCCCATCGCCATTGTCGACGAATCCCCTTCGCAAGACAGCAAGCGCTTCATCCGAAAACTCGACGCCACACCCGAACTCAGCGTCGCATACCGCTCTCCAAACCTCGACGAAGCACGACAACTGATGAACGACCATCTGGTCCGTTCCGTCTTCTACTTCCCGAAAGACTACTCCTACCGCATCGCCAACTTGCAGACGGCGCGCATTGTGGTCTATAGCGACATGAGCTCCTTCTATTTCTACAAGGCTGCTCTGACCGGAGGCAACGCCGTTCTTATCGACGAGATGCACACCATAGAGCTCGACCGATACCAGCGTTCAGGCCTCACCAACAAGGAAGCACGCATCCAGATGCAACCCGTCGTCATGGAAAACACCACCCTCTTCAACCCCACAGGCGGCTACGGAAGCTTTTTCCTCCCATGCCTCATGATTCTCGTCATACACCAAACACTCTTCCTTGGCATCTGCATCCTCACCGGCGACGCTCACGAGAACCGCAAGTCGCTCCGACTTATACCCTCACACCTGCGCAGGTCGAGCATCCATCGTGTGACCATCGGACGAGCACTCTGCTACCTCCTCATCTATTTCCCCATCTGCATCATCGACCTGTGGTTCATACCGCGATGGTTCAACCTGCCGCAGCTGGGCAATCTCTACACCATTCTCATCTTCTGCCTCCCCTTCCTTTTGGCCGTCATCTTCTTTGCAATGACAGTCTCCAACCTCGCCGTCCGACAGAAGATTTCGCCCATGCTCTGCTTCGTATTCTTCAGCCTCGTGCTCTTCTTCATCACGGGAATGGTATGGCCGCAAGAGAGCATGCCGCGCTTCTGGTACCTCTTCAGCTACATCTTCCCATCCACTCCGGGCGTACAAGGTTTCGTCAAACTTGCCTCTATGGGTGCCCCGCTGTCCGAAGTACGTCACGAATACATGGCCCTTTGGATACAGGCAGCAATCTATTTCATATTCTCAACCCTGATACTCATCATACAAATATTCCTACGGCGCCGACAGAACATCATCCTACACAACATCCGACAACTCAGACAGAGAAACAACAAAATCCGACAATAATGGATTCAAAACCGACCAACAGCACCAGCCACAAAAAGCGCACCCTTCGGCACAGCCAATTGTCAGAATTTGCGCAAATTTTCCGTTCAGTCAATGCCTTATGGATTGCCATTGTCGGTGCCATACTGCTTACCGTCATCTCATTGCTCGCCCACCTCAACCGCGACTGGAGCCTCGAAAACAACTTCCACATCGTCTACTCCTTCTCTGCCAACTTCCTGCTACTCTTCATCATTCTCAGCATCAACTTCAGAATCATCAAAAGCACACTCACCCTCCGCTGGAAATACATTATAGGCATTACATCATCCATCCTCTTGGCTGCTATCTTCTCAACCTTGGCAGGATGGATACACAGAACCATCTACGACAATATCCGCCTCTCAGACCCCAACAGCATCAACCTCACCCGCGACATCATCGTCGCCTTCGTTGCCGTCCTCATTTCCATCGTCCTCTTCAGCCTCACACGCCGTCAGCAAATCAGCATCGAAAAAGAGCAACTCCAAACAGAGAACCTCCTTGTACGTTACGAAACTCTCGAAAACCAGCTCGATCCTCACTTCCTCTTCAACTCACTCAACACCCTCAGCGCCCTGATAGGGAACGACGACGAAAAGGCACAACAATATCTGCAGCAACTCGCCTCCACCTACCGCTACATCATGCAAGGCAAACGTCTGACCGACCTCGACGACGAGCTCTCGTTCGTCAATTCCTACTGCCAAATGATGCAAATACGCTTCGGCGAAAACCTCATAATAGAAAAGAACATCGACCCTCGCTACCTCCACTACCAGATTATTCCCCTCAGCCTGCAACTCCTTATCGAAAACGCTCTCAAGCACAATGTCGTCAGCGACCGGCATCCGCTCACCATCTCTCTCTCCACCACCTCCAACCACTCTTTCCTCGTCTCCAATGCCATCAACCCCAAACAGGTAGCAGCTCCGACCTCCGGATTAGGACTTGCCAACCTCTCAAAACGATATCAGCTCCTCTGCCACAAACAGGTCAACATCTATAACGACAACAATACTTTCAGCGTCGAAGTCCCTCTTCTCGACCCGCTGGAATCAGCCATAATACTGTCACAAATTTCACCAAACAAATAATTCACAATGAACGCCCTGATTATTGAAAACGAAATACTTGCTGCTCAAAACCTTCAGCGACTCATCTCCGAAGTCGACCCCTCAATCACAGTCAAAGGGGTACTGCAGACTGTTGAAGAATCTGTCGAATTCTTCAGCAACCCCAACGATATCGACATCGTCTTCATGGATATACACCTCGCCGACGGACTGGCTTTCCTCATCTTTGACTCCGTCACCATCTCCTGCCCCATTGTCTTCACCACCGCATACGACCAGTATGCCCTCGACGCCTTCAAGGTCAACAGCATCGACTACCTACTCAAACCCATCAACAAAGAAGACCTCTCCAAAGCCATCAACAAACTCCGCACTCTCGCCTCAAACGGGACAGGCTCCCTCTCTCAGAAGACCATCGAGTCGCTTTCCATGCTGGTGCAGCCAACCAAATACAAAACCCACTTCCTCATCCCCGTGCGAGACAAGCTCATGCCTCTTCCGGTCAACGACATCGCCTATGTATATGTTGACGAAAAGTTAGCCCGTCTCGTCACCTTCGACCAGCAGTCCTACTCTGTCGACAAACCTCTCGAAACCATCTATGCACAGCTCGACCCCAAGCGTTTCTTCCGGGCTAACAGACAGTATATCATAGCTCATAAAGCCATCAAGGACATCTCCCTCTGGCCGCTAAGCAAACTGCACGTATCACTCTCTATTCCAACACCCGAAAAAATAATAATCTCGCGCGCACGAGTCGGCGAATTCAAAGACTGGTACACAAGCTTCTGACAAAAAAAAGGACTTATCCTACAAGTTTTTTCCCACCTTGCCGGCAAGCAGTCCACACGCCGCCATGATATCTTCGCCACGCGATGCGCGAATGGTGCACGTCAGCCCTTTATCCGACAGATAGTCCCTGAAACGCTCCATCTCCGACGCCGAAACACTGCGGAAAGGAGTATCCGGCGATGTATGGAACTTTATCAGGTTCACTCTGCATGGCAAACCGCGTAGCAGTTTGACAATCCCGTCGGCATGACGACGGCTGTCGTTCAGTCCGCCAAACATCGTGTATTCGAACGATATTCTGCGCTGGCCGCTCCAGTCATACCTCTTCAGCATCTGAACCACATCCTTGATGGGATAGGCCTTCTCCATCGGCATTATCTCACCACGCTCCGGACCAAAAGGATTATGAAGACTCACCGCCACATGGCATTGCGTCTCCTCTATAAGCCTCTCGAGCATCGGCAGTATGCCCACTGACGACACCGTCAGTCTGCGTGGGCTCCATCCCATGCCCCATTCCGAGCAGAGCACATCAATCGTCTCTTTTATGGCCTCATAGTTGTCCATTGGCTCACCCATCCCCATAAATACTATGTTGCTCAGCTGTTCGCTCTCGGGTATCGACAGAATCTGGTTCAGAATCTTTGCCGAACTCAGGTTACCATGGAATCCCTGGCTACCAGTGACGCAGAACCGGCACCCCATACGGCACCCCTTCTGACACGACACACACAGCGTCGCACGATCGTCGGTAGGTATATATACAGCCTCTATGTACTGCCCGCCACCGGCATCGAACAAATACTTCTTCGTGCCGTCGGTCGACGCCTGGCAGCCTGCAGGCTCATCCATCCCGACCTCAGCCACCTCTTTCAGTCTTTGCCTCGTTGCGAGCGAAAGGTTGGTCATCTTCTCGAAATCACCCACCCTTTTGCGGTACATCCAGTCGCACAACTGCTTGGCTGTATATTTAGGGAAACCCTCGCGCTCACAAAGCTGACGAAGCCTGTCCAAAGAATATCCAAGAAGTGTTTCCATGCCTTACATCTCCACTTCGTCCAACAGTTCCTGCTGATAGACACTCTCGTCCCACATGAAATCTTCCTCGGGCAGATCCGGCTTAGTGAAATCGCCGCGATAGAAGTTCAGGTGCGGGTCGTCGTATACCGACCGCATATAGTGGCCGAAAATGGGCAGTGCCTGACGGGCTCCCTGGCCGAACTCCATGCTGCGGAAGTGGATAGAGCGCAGCTCGCCACCTGTCCACACCACGGTGGTCAGCTTCGGAGTAATGCCCACAAACCAGCAATCCGAGTTATTCTGCGTCGTACCCGTCTTACCTGCCATGGGATAAGTCAGCTTGAACTGCGAGCCACGCAAACGGGCACCCGTTCCGCTGTCGACAACGCCTTTCATCATCTGTATCATCATCCATGCTATCCTCGGACTGATGGCCTCTCTTCTCTCTGGCACAAAGCTTTCGAGCACTTTTCCTTTGTTGTCCTCGATGCGGGTGATGAAGATAGGCTGAACATATTCGCCTTGGTTAGCAAAGGTCGACATCGCACCGGTCATCTCGTACACCGTTATCTCCGCAGCACCCACGCTGATTGCAGGCACAGGGTCGATCGGGCTCGTCACGCCCATCTTCCGCGCGATATTGATGACCATGTTCGGACCGTTCGCGCCACCACACTTCATCAGGTATGCCGACACCCAGTTAATCGAGTTTGCAAGTGCCCATTTGAGGGTCACCATCTCTCCCTCGCGCTGGTGGCTCGAGTTGCGCGGGCACCAGTCGCCTATACACACCTCCGTGTTCGGAACGAGCGTGTATGGATTCATGTCCAGATCCTGCAATGCCATGGTGTAAACGAACGGTTTGAATGTCGAACCCACCTGACGGCGGCTCTGTATCACGTTGTCATATTTGAAGTAGCGGTAGTTGATGCCGCCCACGTAAGCCTTTACATGCCCCGTACCGGTCTCAACCGACATGAGTCCGGCATTCAGGAATTTCTTCACATACAGCAGCGAATCCCATGGCGTCATCGTCGTATCCACCGGACCATTCCACGAGAACACTCTCATTCTTACCTTCTCCTCTTTGAAGTACTTCTTTATCGCCGATTCCGACACTCCGTCCTGCTTCATCTGGTAGTAACGATCCGAAGCCTTCATAGCGAGCGTCAGGAAATGTTCCTCCTGCTCCTTCGAGAGGTTATTGAAGGGATCGCCGCCTCGACGCGCCAGCTCTTTGAAGAAGGCAGGCTGTATCACACCTTTCATGTGCTTCTCCACCGCAGCCTCGGCATGACGCTGCAGACGCGAGTCGATAGTCGTGTAGATTCGCAATCCGTCTTTGTGGACATTGTAGTATTCGCCGTTGCTCTTCTTGTGGCTCTCGCACCAGTCTTTCATATACCCTCGCAGATACTCTCTCAAGTATGGAGCCGCACCGTCGTTGTGACTTATCGGCTTGTAGTGCGACATGTCGAGCTTCTTTTCCTTCAACTTCTCGAAGTCCTCGTCGCTCAGGTATTTCTCACCCGTCGCCGGGTCTTCATAGTTGTTCATCTGGCTCATGACCGTGTTCCTGCGCATCGTCGAACGGTCAGGGTTCAGCACTGGACTGTACGATGTCGGTGCCTTCAGCAAGCCTACCAGCACCGCAGCCTCGTCGACGCTCAGCTGCGACGGCATCTTGTCGAAATAGGTGCGAGCCGCGGTCTCAATACCGTATGCGTTGCTGCCGAAATCGACCGTGTTCAGGTACATCGACAGTATTTCCTCTTTCGAGTAGTTGTGCTCCAGTTTTACGGCCACAATCCACTCTTTGAATTTCGAATAGACCAGTCCTATCTTGCTTTTCTTCTCTCGCGGGAACAGGTTCTTGGCCAACTGTTGCGTGATTGTGCTGCCGCCACCGCTGCTGCTGTGACGACCCACAAGGGTCTTGAAAAAGACACGCGCCAAGCTCCGCGCATCGATACCCGCATGGTCATAGAAACGCACATCCTCTGTAGCGATAAGCGCATGTATCAGGTTCATGTTCTTTTCGTTGTCTGTAATCTCCGCATACGTGAGGTTCGAACGGTTCTCGATGCCTATATAGCCCAGCACCACGCCGTCTTCCGACCACACTTCCGATGCCAGGTTGCTACGCGGATTTTCCAACTCTTCGAACGAAGGCATGAATCCCAGCCATCCCAACGAAATCAATGTGAACAGCAGTACCACGAACGCCCATATCGATGCGAACACTATCCATACTATCCGCACTCCGCGACGCCCTTTGTCCTGAGCCTTGTCAGATTTCTTTTTCTTATACTGAGCCATTATGATAGGGGTTAAAAGGGTTTAAGGGTTAAAGGGTTTAAAGGTTGAAGGGTTTGAAGGTTGAAGGGTTTGAAGGTTGAAGGGTTTGAAGGTTGAGGGGTTTGAAGGTTAAAGGGTTAAAGAGTTTAAAGGTTGAAGGGTTTGAAGGTTGAAGGGTTGTATGTCTTTATTCTTTGCCGATCCACATGCCTATCTCCCTGACACCTACGAGCGACGAGTCGCGCATGGCGTGGCCTATCACAAACTGGTAGTCTCCACATTCAGGAAAGCGGAAAAAACAGAAAGGATAACGCCCGTCTATATACTTGCCGCTCTTTCTTCCACGCCAGCGTCCGTCAGGATCCGCCAGCACAAACTGCAGATTAGTATCCACTGCAATCTCGCCATCAGGATATATCGTCTTTATATTCAAATATATGTTGGAATACGGATAAGCCTCCGTGTTGCGTATCTCTATACAGCACAGATAGGTCTGGGACGTGTCCTCCACATGGCAGTTGAAGACCTGGCTCTCCTCGGCTTCCCATCCGCGCACGTCCACATGCTGCCATTCGTCGTATAGTACACCGCTGGAGCACCCTCCGGCGACAAAGGCCATCAACACCGCAACTATGAATCTTACAGTTCTCATTGTTCGTTCCTTTTTGGCTTGTTGTTAGGTCTGTCTCTTCTGTCGCGCCGCGGACCTTGCTTGTGGTTGTTTCTCGGCTTCTGGCGTTCGCCGCCATCCTGATAGCCCCGTTCGCTCCTTTCAGTCGCGTTCGACTCTCTATAGCCCCGTTCGCTCCTTTCAGTCGCGTTCGACTCTCTATAGCCCCGTTCGCTCCTTTCGGTCGCGTTCGACTCTCTATAGCCCCGTTCGCTCCTTTCGGTCGCGTTCGACTCTCTACGGTCGCCGTTGTGACGGTGTTCGCCGCCCATCTGACGGCCACCCTTCGGACGGTGTTCTTCGACAGGATGGTCTGCGCCCGACTCGTCTGCCAGCATCTGCAGTTCGCGCTCGAACTCGTCGCTGCTCGATTCCTGCACCAACGCAGCCGTCGACATCAGTTCCACCTGGTAGTCTTCAAGCTGCTCCGGATACTCGCTGTTGCGGTTCTTCTCAATAATCATTTTCACATCTTCCGCCTTCAAAGCATGCAATTCGTTCTCGCCCTCATACGCATACCACATCACACCGCGTAGCACATCCGTCTTTTTGTACATGGCAAGGCCTTTCTTGAATCGTATCGGTGTCCCGGCAGGTGGGAAATTCTTCAGAGCATCGACATATATCTGGTATTCGAAATTCAGGCAGCACTTCAACTTGCCGCACTGACCGGCAAGCTTTTGTGGGTTTGGAAGAATCTGCTGTGTCTTTGCGACACTTGTCGTGACCGACTTGAAGTTCGTCAGCCAAGTGCTGCAGCACAACTCGCGTCCGCAAGTGCCTATTCCGCCCACCTTGCCGGCTTCCTGGCGCACACCTATCTGCTTCATCTCGATACGTACGTGGAACTGCTCGGCGAGCACCTTTATAAGGTTTCTGAAGTCGACACGGTCGTCAGCGGTATAGTAGAATATGGCCTTCGAGTGGTCGCCCTGGTATTCCACGTCGTTCACTTTCATCACCAGTCCGAGTTCCTCTGCTATATGGCGGGTCTTCTTCAGCGTCGTCTCTTCCTCCTTGATGGCGGCCGTCCAGCGCTCTATGTCGCTCGGTTTCGCACGGCGGAACAGTTTCTTGATGTTCTCCGACGAAGGATCCACCTTCTTCTTTATCATCTGGATGCGGCAGACCTCGCCAGTCAGACTCACGATGCCTACGTCATGTCCCGGTATTCCCTCCACGGCCACAACATCGCCATCGCTCACGTCGATGCCATCGGGAATCCTGAAGAAATCCTTACGGTTGTTTTTGAAGCGCACCTCTACGCAGTCGAAAGGCTTCTCCATCGGTCTACGTACCCCTTTCATCCAGTTGCACGAACCAACCTTGCAGCAGCTTCTGAGTTCTGTTTCAGTGACAGGCACATACGACTGCGGACAGTGGTTGCATCCGCGCGACAGATAGAGCGACTCTTCGTATTTCACCTTCGGCATCGTAGGGTCGGGCTCCAGGTATGGGTCCATAGCACTCTCGTTTGCAAGCGGGTCGATGGGGACCTCCTGCGGGTCTCTGTCCTCGTATTTGCTCGCATGGCTTACCGTGCGTTTCTCTTTGCGGCTTCTGATGAACGCCTCCATCTCTTCCGCGGTGGCGGCATCTTCGTCGGGCTCTACGATACGTACTTCCTTAGCGTCTTCCTGAAGGACTTGTTCGCTACCATCGGTCGCGTTCGACTTGGTAGTCCGTTCGTTCTCTTCGTTCACGTTCGGCTCTCTACGCTTTCCGCTTTCTTCCGTGTCGGTCCGGGGACGACCCGGCCGCCTTGCTCTCCGCTTTCCATTATCTCTGTTGTTTATATTCTCGTTTTCGTTCATATCTCTATTGGCGTGTTAGTGTAATAAAACACAAAAATACAATAATTTAACTATATATTTAAGATTCGATTTTTTCAATTCCTATTTCCTTCCCTTGCGCAGCGCCTTGCTGATTTTGAAGGACAGCTCCATAAACACCAGCTTCGCAAAGCCGTTCCTCTCTATTGCGTATATAGCCTCATCAAAAGCCTTGTTTATCAATTCCACATCGTTCTCATTAATCATTTTCGGGAACGAGCTGTTGAACTTCTCGTCGCCGAAGTCGATATGCAGCGGCAGACCTGCCATATTGTTAAGCATGCAGTCGCGCGTTGCAGCCATGGCAAAGAGTAGGAACTCCTTCTGCTTCTCCCTGCCGCGGGCGTGCATCGTATCGACCCATGCCGACAGCGACAGCATGTTGAGCTTGAAGAGCTGGCGCATCCAGCCGACATACATATGCCCATACTCTTCCACCTTTCCGCGCCATTCCATGTTCGCCACCTCTTTCACCCTCACGATTTGGCATCTCGAGATTATTGTGCTTAATATCTTCTCGCTGTTTTCGACAACAAGCAGGATTACAGTTCCTTCCGAAGGCTCTTCGAGCGACTTGAGGATAGTGTTTGCAGCATCACCGTTCATCTTTTCCGCCATCCACACCACAACGGTCTTGTTGCCACCCTCGTACGACTTCATAGAGAGAATACGCAGCATATCGTCGGCATCCCTTTCGCGTATCAAGCCCTGTTTGTTGTCGACACTGAGGAAGTCATACCATTCCTCTATCGTGCCTTTGCATTCGTGTGACTTGAGAAATTCGTGGAATTCGCCTTGCAGCTCGGCGGATGAGGGGTTCTTCGTAACCCTTGTCGTCGTCGTGTTCGGAAAGAAGAAATGAAGGTCGGGATGTACCAAGTCGCGGAATTTCTTGCACGACGGACAGCATCCGCACGAGTCGGCTCTCAGCTTCCCTTCGCCGGACTCGCCATAGTGCTGCCTGTTCTGGCAGCCAACATATTGCGCGTATGCTATTGCAAGTGCCAGCGAGCCCGCCGAACTCTTGCCAACGAACATCTGCGCGTGCGGAACACGTCCCGCATCGACGGCCTGCGTCAGCCGATTCGATACATCTATCTGTCCTTCAATGTCTTTAAACTGCATAATACAAAAACAATAATTTACAAAAATACTAACTTTTTATCATTCGCACGAAGTTTTTCGTACAGAAGTTCTCATTTTCGCATATTTAACCCTTTCAACCCTCCAACCCTCTAACCCTCCAACCCTCCAACCCTCCAACCCTCTAACCCTCCAACCCTCCAACCTTCCAGCCCTCCTACCCTCCAACCCTCCAACCCTCCAACCCTTATCACTACATATAGTGACACCATTTCTAAAAATGGCCAAAATTCGTTACATGCCATCTTTCAGAACCATAGTACTTTTGCATTCGGAAACAAAGAAAAGCCATTTAGCCGCATTGAGGCATAAACAATTGGTTATTATTTAGTTTTATGGATTAATAATGGGAAAAACAGGCACCCTCGAAACGGTAGCCTGTTTTTTTTACCCTCTCTTGAGCATAAAAAAGGAGGCTCCCTGTTAGGGGAGCCTCCTTGAAAGTTAGAGTTACGATAAAACGAAGGTTTATTTTCGGGATTTCCTTTTTTGGGAATTTCCCTTTTTTTGGTATTACGGTATTACGTGATTACGGTATTTCCCTTTTTGTTTTCGTTATCGTTTTAGTTCAGAATTCTATTTCACAACGAGTTTCTTGACCATGTTGAGGCCTTCGCCGTTGATGCGGACGAAGTATGCACCCTGGGCCAGACCCTCGACCTCCATGCGCTTGGTGCAGTCGCCCTCGCATGACATGCTGTCGCTCTTGACGATGCGGCCGTTCATGTCGACGATGGTGATGCTGACCTCACCGTTGACGCCGCTGAGGGCGATGGTGGTGGCATCGGTTGTCGGGTTGGGATAGATGCTTACGTTCATGCCGTCGGCAGTGCTGATGCCTTCGATATCGGTCTCGAAGGTCGTCTTGGTCGAGGCGTTGCTCTCGATGCCGGTCTCGCATACTGCATAGACATAGACATCGTAGGTTTCGCCGCTCTCAAGGCCAGTCAGCGTTGTGGTGGTTCCAGTGACGGGTATTGCGGCAATCTCGTTGCCGGTACCGAAGCCTTCGTAGCCGTAGGTCACGCGGTAGCTCTGTGCAGTGCCGGTCCAGCTGACGACAGCGGTGTGGGCTGTCACGTTGCTGACGGTGACACCAGTGGGAACTTCGCACATGGCGGTATGGAAGGTGACGGTGTTGCTGACGCCACTCTCGAGCATGACAGCTCCGCAGAGAGCCATGACCTCGGCGTTGTAGTCAACATCCGAAGCGAGGCCACCGACGGTAGCCGGGTTGCTGTTGACATCGTAGGTGGTGTCGAAAGCAGTATTCCATACGTGGATGCGCCAGTTGGTCTCCTCGCCGTTAGCAGTCCAGCCAAGAGTTACGGTAGTGTAGCCAGTAGCCTGGACAGCGAGCTCGGTCGGGTCGAAGCAAGGCAGGCTGTCGGTGGTGAAGGAACCAATGGTCCAGTTGCTGATGAGACCTTCGGTACTGTCGCAGATAGCGCGGACGCGGTACTGATACTGCGTTGCGGGCTGCAGTCCGGTGAAGGTGTAGGTAGGTGTCGAGATGAGCTGATCGGCAGCGTCGTCGAACGAAGCGGCGGAGGCGAGTTTCAGACCCACCTCAAAGTTCTGAGCCTGCGAGACGATGCTGACGGTAGCCTCGTTGTAGGAGACAGCGGTCACGTTGGTATTGGGAGATGGACAGAAAGCACCTGTCGAGGTCACATTGATGTCGTCGATACCGCAGCTGTAGAAGCTGTTGTTGTGGTACCACTTGAAGGCCAGACGACCCGAGGTAGCAGTAACGGTGTCGAAGCTGACGGAGTCGAACGTCACGGTGGTGGTCGATTCGATAGTCTTGACCGGCACGAAGGTGGCGGCGAAATCGGAACCTGTAACGTAGCCGACGTAGAGCGTACTACCGTTGGTGGCATTCTCCATCTTGTACCAGAAGGTCATGCTGAGCGTGCTGAGCGGTTGCTCGAAAGGAGGCAGAGCGACGATCTTGGTGTCGCCGTAAGCGGCCGTTCCCGAAGTCATCGTGAGAGCATTGGGATTGCTGTGCGGGTACCAGTAGCTGCCGCTGCCGGTGATGTGCGGGAAGTAAGCCGCATTGGTACCGTTGCTGTAACCATCCCAGCAGATAGGCAGAACGCCTGCGGTGCTGTAGGTAGAGCCGTTATAGGCATCGAAGTTCTCGCTGTAGGGCAGCGGTGTCGTCAGACACTCGGTGCCGCCGATGAGAGCTGCCGACCAGATGGCGGTATCGCCAACGGCGCAAACAGGACGTACATAGAACTGGTAGACCGAAGAGGGCGTGAGACCATTCACGGTGTAGGGGTGGCTGTTGGTGGTAACCAAAGTACCAGTACCATGAGCGAATCCCGGCTCGCCATATTCGATCTGATATTCTGTAGCGGGAGTGACATCGACCCAGTCGATGGTGATGCTGCTGGTCGAAACCGAATCGACCTCCATAGCCATCACAGGAGCGCAAGAGGGCACATAGTCGACAACGATGTCGTCGATGAAGTGGGTGCTATAGTAGGTAGTTGTCGACGTGGTGTAGTAGTTGCGGAAAGCGATGGTGCGGCTGTTGCCGGTATAGGAGGCGAAGTATACGGTGTAGTCGACATGGGTCGAAGTGGGCGACGTAATCGTCTGGACCGGCACGAAGGTAGTACCCTCCATGACGCCGACCTCAAGACCGTAGTAGGCAGAGGTGGTGTACTCCGAGAAGGTCAGCTGCAGACTGTCGAGCGATGTCGGCATAGGCGGCAGCATGTGGTAGCCGTTGCCATAGATACGGTAGCTGTAGCTGCCGCTGTTGGCATAGGTGCTGCTGTAGTATATCTGCGGCAGGTAGGAACCAGTCTGGTAGGTCGATGTACCCGTCATGATGCTGCTCCAGCAGGGAACGAAGACACCCGTAGCGGCAGTGGTGCTCGTAGTGTAGCTGTCGAAGTCCTCGCTGTAGGGCAGGGAGACGGGATCGCAGAAGGTGGTCACCGTGATGACGCGTGCACGTCCGGTGTCACCGACGGCGCAGAAGGGACGCACCTCGAAAGTATACTCGGTGTTGGAAGTCAGACCGTTGATAGTATACGGATTGGTATTGGCGACAACTTGAGTGGTGCCGTCGTCGATGATCCACTGGCTTTCGCTGCCACCGTTGGTCCAAGCGAGCGTCACGCTGTTGTTGGTGATGTTGGTAGCATGGAGGTCGTTGACGCGCGGGCAGGTGGGTATGTACTCAACCTCCACGTCGTCGATGTAGTGGTAGCTGTATCCGTATGTCGGGTGCGAGTTGCGGAAGGCGATGATGCGGCTGTTGCCATGATAGTTGTTGAAGGTCACCGTCACTTCGGTGTGGTTGCCAGAGGTGTAGGTGATATTCTGGATAGGAACGAACAGCGAGCCTTCCATCACGCCCACTTCGAGTTCGTAGGCGTCGGTCGTCTTATAGGCATTGAAGGTAATCTGCAAGCTGTCGAGCGTTGTCGGCATAGGCGGCAGCATGTGGACGCCAACGCCGTAGAAGCGGTAGCAGTAGTTGCCGCTGTTGGCGTAGGTGGTGCTGTAGTAGACCTGCGGATAGTAGGTAGCTGTCTGATTGGCCGAAGGACCGGTGAGGATGAAGTCCCAGCAGTCGGCCTGGATACCAGAGGCAGCCGTTGTGCTTGTCGTGTAGCTGTCGAAGTTCTCGATGTAGGGCAGGCTGACGACGTTGCACGGAGTGGTGAAGCTGTAGGCTACGGTGTCGCAGTTGCCCCAAACGTAGACGTCGTATTCCGTTTCTGGCGTGAGGCCCGTAAGGGTTACGTTGCGCTGCGAGGTAGCGACCTGCGTACCGGTGCCGGGAGTGAAGCCGTGGAGACCGTACTCGACGGTATAACCGGCCGAGTTGCTGCGGTTCCAGACAATGGTAGCCTCGTTGCCGACAAGCATATCGGCATGAACATTCTGCGGAGGTATACATGCAGGAGCTACATCGATTGTGAGGTCATCGATATAATGCTCGGATGCAGTACCCGAACCGGTGTTGTAGTTCATCAGGGCCAGACGGGTAGCAGTACCGGTATAGTCAACCATGTAGCTCGTCACATCGTAGATGTTCTGGTTGGGCATGAAGATAATGGTATCGTAAGGCACGAAGGTGCTGGCGAAACCAGTGTTGACATGAGCAACCGTACCGACGATGAGGCCGTTGGTCTGCGGAGCGACGTTGTACTCGTGGAAGTTGAGCATCAGCGTATTCAGCGGCACACCCATCTCGGGCAGGACGACGACACCGTTCTCATTCATATAATATGCATGTTGCGGCGAGGAGGCGTAACCCGAAGTGGTGGTGTAGGCTATGTAGGCCTGCGAGTTGGGGCTCTCAACAACCCAGCAGTTGGGCTCGTAGCCTGCTGCCGATGTACCGGCGGGCATGATGTTCTCGAAGTTCATCACGTATGGCAGCGTCGTGTATGGCGCACAGTCGGTGGTGAACTCGACGTATGCTGCTGCAGGCGAGGTGGCATTGATAAGACCACAGGTGCTGTAGATATAGGCATCGTAGGTAGTGCTGTGGTTCAGAGCATTGATAGTTGCGGGAGTACCACTGACCATCAGGGTGTCGCCCTGTCCCGGAGCAAAGCCGTGAGGACCGTAGACGATGAAGTAGCTCGTGGCGTTCTCGCCTTCGGTAGTCCAGCTGATGGTAGCACTGGTGGCGGTAGCAGTAGCCGTGACGTCCGAAGCGGGAGTACAAGCGGGTATCAGTTCGACAACGATGTCGTCGATGAAGCTGTAGTTGTCGCTGAAGGCATCCCAGAAGCAGATGCGTGCATGCTCGTAGGCAGCGGGTATGTCAGCGAAGGAGTAGGTGATGTTGACGGTGTTGTTGACCGGGTCGATGTCCGAACGGACAACGGTGTCGAGCACATGCATCGTCTGTATCGGCATGCTGGCATCGTCTATCACACCGAAGAGCAGGCGTGCACCGGTGCCGCCCTGGGTAAGCTTGTAGCGTATCTGGCACTCGCTCAGCAGGGTGTCGACCTCAGGCAGGATGACGTAACCGCCATAGTATAGGAAGCAAAGCATATTGTTCTCGTCGCCGGTGAGCGATGTGATGTAAGGATACTCACGGTCGGCATTGGCGGCGTTGGTGAGGCCGGTGACCCAGCAGTTGCGGGTATAGTGACCATAGTCGCATGCCTGGAAGTCTTCCATCAACGGCAGACTTACGGCTCCGCAGAGGGTGCTGATCTGTGTCGTACCGCTCATGGTCTGTCCGCCACAGGTGTAGCTTACGCGGGCCTCGCCGAGGAATCCGGCACCGAGACCACCGATAGTGGCACTGCCGGTGGTATTGCCGGTAGCAACGCTGGTCCAGTTGAATTCACCGTTGGCACGATAGTAGATATCGTAGCTGGTGCCCTGAGCGGCGTTCCAGGTGATGTCGACATGGTCGCTGTAGGTAGCCGACTGCATCACGATAGGCATCGGGCAGGGATTGGGCTCACAGTTGGCGTTGCCGAAGACGATGTAGGCGCGATAGTAGTCGCGAGCCGACGAGCCAGAGGGCGATGCGGGATTGACGTTGGCGGTACCATAGTAGCGCAGTGCACGATAGATGGAGCTGAAGTTGCTGCATGCCCAGTAGCAGTTGCCCGACTGTGCAACTCCCGTATTGTCGTCGATAGCGACAACGAGGTTGCTGCCGGGAGTCAGGACGAAGGTCGAGTCGAGCTTGAGGCTGACCCAGCCGAAACCGCTAAGGCGACCGCTGTATACCTGCGTCAGGTTCGACAGAGGCACATAGTCGCTCGTGGTGCCGAACTCGTTGAGCGAGGTGTGACCGAGATAGACGGTGATGTCGCGATCCTCATAGTCATAGCCTCTCTGGTAGAAAGCAATCGAGCTGATGCTGTCGATGCCGGCGAGTTCACTGGCCAGGTAAATCTGCTGCGTGTAGCTGTAGGCCTGTGTTGCGTAGAAGGGCTGTGCCGAATAGTTGGTGCTATAATCGCCCACGGTGTCCATCTCGCAGATGGTGGTGGTAGCGAAGCCGGTGTTGGTTTCGCCCAGCGTGCTGTTGCAGAGCGTGGTGACGCTATATGAATAGGTGGTAGCCTCCTCGAGGTTGGTGAAGAGGTAGTAGGTGTTGGTTACGGTGTCGGTAACCACCACATTGTCTGTGCCGAACGGGGTATTGGTGCACTTACGCAGGGTGACGATGTAGCTCGAGGCAGCATTGCCTACGGTGGGTGCTGTCCAACTGATACCGAATGTGTTGTAGTCCGTGCCGCCAAGCGTCAGGTTCTCGACGGGGCTGCAGTCAGAAGCAGTGGTGGCGGTCATCAGCTGCGGACGGCTCTCCTCGTTGCCGCAGTTGCCTGCAATCCAGATCCAGTAGTTGGTACCTGGTGTCAGACCGCTGATGGTGTAGCTGTTGCCGGTGGTTACAGAAGCACTCTGAGCATGACTGTAGCTGTTGTCGGTGCTCCAATAGATATTGACACCCGAGAGGGTCGAGCCTGCCGTGGTGTCGAACCAGGTCACCTGAATGCTGTTGTGGTCGACGGTGCCGATATTGGCAACGGGCGACGGACAGCTGGTGTTGCGCCACACCTCGATATCGTCGAGATACTGGTAGCTGTAGTAGGTGCTTGCCGACGTATAGACGTTGCGGAAAGCTATGTAGCGACCTGTGCCGGTATAGCTGCTGAAGTCGATTTCATGATATTCGGGGACAGAAGTACCGCTGTTGGTAATCTGCATCACGGTATCGAAGGTGCTTCCGTCGTTGGGGTCGCTCATAAGGCCCACATACATCAGGTAGCTGGTGGACGACTGACGTACCCAGAAGCCCATTGTGACAGAGTCGGCGGGGCAGGGCAGCTGCGGCAGCGTATGGTAACCTACACCATACAGACGCATACTGTAGTTACCGCTGTGGCTGTAGGTGCCTGCGGTGCTGTAGTAGTATAACTGTGGCAGGTAGGCACCAGTCTGATAGCTAGCGGTGCCGGTCATGTAGTAGTTCCAGCAGGGAACGGCAATGCCAGTGGCAGCCGTCGTGCTATTGGTGTAACCCTCGAAGTCCTCAACATAGGGCAGTGACAGATAAGGATCGCATGCGGTGCGGGCCTCGATGGACCAAGCACTGCTGCTGTCGTCGGCAGCGCAAAGGGCGCGTACCTCGAAGGTGTATGCCGTATTGGTGTTCAAGCCGCTGACGGTGATGTTCGGTGTATTGGTCACATAGTAGTGGGTGCCGTCGGTGACGCTCCACGACGACTCGGTGCTGCCAGCCGTCCAGCTCAGGCTGACGCTGCTCGTCGATGTCGAATCGACAACAAGGTCGGTCACGTGCGGACAGCTGGGTATGACATCAAGTGTGAAGTCGTCGGTATATGCATACCACGAAGTGGTGGGCCTGTTGGCACGCAACGCAACGTAGCTGCCTTGGCCAGTATAGCTGCTGAGTTTCGACTCATAGAGACTCCAGTCGGTGTTGCCGACAGTCACGGTGACGGTGTCGACATACTCGAAAGTGCTTACATCGTCAGGATCACTCATCACGCCGACATAGAACACTGGAGCATAACTCGTGCTTGTCGGTTTTGCCCAGAAGGAGAGCATAAGAGTGTTGATGGGGTTGACGTTGGTATCGACAACCGGCAGAACGAGGATTTCATAGTCGCCGTAGGTTCCTGTAGTGGTGGTAAGATACCAGTACAGTCCGCGACTGCCGCTGTGGGCGGCTGAGGCATAGACGTAAGGATAGCCCATATAGCTGGTGCCGTTGTTGATGTGGCGCCAGCAGGGGATGTCGGGATGACCTGACGAGGAGCCTGTTGCGAGGTCTTCGAAACCGTAGCTGTAAGGAATCGTCATTGCCGAGCACTCGGTGCTGGCACTGACGGTAGTGCTGTAGATGGTGGCATCGTCGTCGTCGCACTCGAAGCTGACGCGCAGCTCATAGTCGCTGCCCGGGATGAGACCGCCGAAGCTGTAACTCGTCTCGCTAACGCCCGTGGCGGCAACGGTCCAGTTGCTCTCGCCCTCAATGCGATAAGCAAGATCCCACTCGCTCTCGTCGTAACCCGGAATCCAGGAAATCGAGATAGTGTCGCTGCCAGCGTATGTCACATTGGCAACGGGAGCAGCGCAGATGGCCGTCTCTTCACATTCTCCACTGTATAGTTTCATGTTCGCACGGTTGGAGTACGACGAGCCGCCACTGACAGTGCTGATATCGTAGGGGTTGCTGTCGTTTTGCACGTAGCGTGCCTTGCCAGAGGCTTCATGGGCGTTGTATACGTATGACGATCCGGGATAGGCGTTGCTGTTGTCGTGCACAATAATCAGCAAGTTGCTTGTGCCGTCGTAGCTGAAGGGTGTGTCGAACTCATAGTGGTTCCATCCCTGACTGCCGTTGAGCGAGCCATGATACACCTGCTGGAACGAAGGGCCATAGGGTACGAAGGCACTTGCCAGCGAGGTTGTGGTAGTGTTGGCCATGTAGATAGTCACGTCGTTCTTCTGCGTTGTTGCAGTTCCGTAGGCATAGTCGAAGTCGATACCGGTGAATACGGCAGCACCGTTGAGCTCGGATGCGTCGATAATCTGCTGCGTATAGCTGTAGCGGTAGTACTGTCCTATCGGCACGTAGTACTGTGTGGTGGTTCCGTTGCCTACCTGGACAGTGTCAGCAGTGCTTTCGTCAAGTGCCAGGCACTCAAACTGTGCTGTGCTGAACTCTATGCTGTCCAGCGGACCGTAATCGCCACTGCAGTCGGCCATAACGTAAGCCTTGTATGCGGTACCAGCAGCAAGACCGGTCAGCATAGTGCTGTTCTCGCTGACGTTGAGCGTTGTCGGATTGCTACCGCCAATGCTGTCGTAAACAATCTCGAAGCCGTCAGGCTCGCCATAGCCGTCCAAATAGCTCCAGGTAAGCATGGCATTGCCGACTGTGGTCTGCACATCAAGGTTAGCAATAGGCGGGCAATTTGGCATCTCTTCAATGGTGATGTCGTCAACAGCGGCATACCAAGCCGAGCCCGTCACCACACCGCGCAGGGCGATGATGTTGCCGTAACCTGCAAACGTCGACATCGGGACTACAAATTCATTATAAATAGTGTTGGCGCCGACAGTAACAGTCTCTATAGGCTGGAAGGAAGCGATGCTGTCGGCATCGGTCATCACGCCAACTTCGAAGACGGGGCTGTAGGAGGTACTGGTAGCTTTAGCCCAGAAACGCACCTGCAGGGCATTCATATTATATATATTAGTGTCGACCGGAGGCAGAGCCACATACTGATAGGCACCGGCAGTGGTCGGGCAGTACCAGTAAAGGCCGCGCACACCGCTGTGGCAGTACGATTCCGTGCTGCTTACATAGGGATAGTATGACGTTGTGCTGTTGGCACGCGTCAGGCAGTTGACGAAATCGGCGCTACTTGTCGAGCCCGTTTCGGCACCCTCGAAGTTCATCGTGTAGGGCAGCACGTTAATATCGGCACACAACGTGTTGGCAGTGAACGTCTCGGCGAAAGTAGTGTCGCTGCCGCAGACGCTCTGTATTTCGATGTCGTAGGTAGTACCCGGAACGAGGCCGCTGAGCGTAAAGGCATTCGAAACTGCCACCTCGCTGCTCATGTTACCGCCGGCAGGACCGTAGGTCACAATATAGCTGTCGGCACTTCCCGTCCAGCTCAACTCGATGCTGTTCTCCGTAGCCTGAACAAGGGTGATGTCGCTCGGACGAACACAACTCGGTATCTCATAGCAGATATCAAATTTCACATCGGTACGGTAGTAGGTGCGTGTGAAATTGAAGCTTGTCGCCGTAGCATTATGATAGCCATAGAACGATCTGTAGTCCGGCGTGGTAGTGGTATAATAGAATGTACCGTTGCCAGAGGGAAGTCCGGGACGATAGTAGTAAATGATAATATTCGAGTCAGGATTGTACGCAAAAGGTGTGCTAAAGGGTATGGTGAACCATTCCTGGGCGGTCGTTCTGATAGTGTCATCGTAGACAAGTGTCAGATTGTCGAACAGCCCTATGGTATCGGAGGCACCGCTGAACGATGACAGAGCCGTCTTACCTATATAGACTTTCATCGGTACGACGGTGGCAGTAGCGCCAGCGCGAACACTTATGGCATTGATTGTGCCGACACCGTCCATACCGAGGCCGACCATCTCATCAGCAGTATAAATTGTGGCTGCACGGCCTACAGTATACGTTGAACTGTTGTAGTTGTATGTAAAATAGGTGTAGTCGGATGACGTTCCGTAACTAACGGCATCATTGATGTTGGCGAAGCCGTCGCCACAGTTGCGCAATGTGGAGAAGCTGCGCTCGGCGGTAGGAAGCGACATGTCGCCACCACCGCAGTCGGAAACGATTCGATAGTAGTATGTCGTCAGTGGAAGCAGGTTACCTATAACGGTGAAAGTGTCTGTTTCCGTAGTATAGTTGGCCGTAGCAACATCAATATTGGGAGTAGCGCTGACATAAACGCGATAGCTGTTGGCATTGCCATCCGGACTGTTCCAGTTCAGCTGTGCTTCATCGTGTGTAATATTGTTGACAAACAAGCCAACGGGTTTGCGGCATGTGACAACGGGACGAGTGAAACTATAGTAGCGGTAAGAGTCGAACCAGGTATTGGCAGCATTGGTAGAGGAAGAACCATTAGAGAAGGCAGTAGCCGTATTGGTGGCAGCATCGATAGTCCAGCCATCGCTGGCATCAACGCAGAGTCCGCACTGGTGTGCCACTGCAGGCGGCACGACAGTGCTGTCAGGAAATACAATCTCTATATCGCCATTGGCAAAGAGGTGCACCTGCCATTGGTAGAGATTGTTGCGAGTATTGGAGTTGTAGGTTCCCGTGCAGAACTCGACAACGAGCATGTCGTTGCCATTGGCATCGACGGTTGTCAGAGCTTTCACATAGTGGGAATTGGCCACACCGTAGCCATCACATCCGAAGGCATTGATCTTCGGATTGTTAGTAGAAGCAGCGGTTGCACTGAAAGGCGTGCCATAGTTAGTGGTACCCGTCACAGTGGAACCCAGTCGCAGGTTGCCGTCGGTGTTGACGGAATACTGCGTGTAGACCTGCTCCCCAAAGGGGAAGGAAAACCCGATAGACTGGACTGTTGAAGCCAAACCATCGTTCCCAGAGGGAGTCAGGATCTGCGTAGCGCTCGTCATACTGATCCATTTGGTAGCATCGGTACCTGTGGCGAACGTGTATTCCGACAGATCTTGAGCCAACGAAACTCTGGGGATTGCAATAGCCACTATCGCAGCCATCACAGTCAGAAACTTGTAGAATCGTTTCATAAGCCGTTTTTTTGATTAAATATGATTAATAAATGAATTAAGTTTTATATAATGAATTTTAATTAACAAACGACGTTTTTGCTCCCCCTTCACTCCCCTCTACATCCTTTCACTCTCCTTTCAACATATTTATAATCAAACAATTTACATCTATTCAGCACACAAAAAGACAATGGCAAATTTAGGAAAATAATCCCATCTATGCAAGCAACAAAGAATATTTAACACTTTTTTTTCACACAAAACGGACTAAAGCGACCACTTTCCGTTTCTGGCTCAAAAAAAGTAGCATCAAACAATTTTTCACTTTCATTCTCGTTATCGTAGGCGAAGGTCTCTCGTTTTCTCAGCAGGCCCATTCAACCCTCTAACCCTTTTAACCCTTTTAACCCCAATCTCATGCACAACATATCCCATATCAACGACAACCTCCTCTACGTCGGCGCCAGCGACCGCCGACTCTCCCTCTTCGAAAACACCTACCCCATCCCCCGCGGCGTCAGCTACAACAGTTATGTGCTGCTGGATGACAAAACCGTCCTCTTCGACACCACCGACGCCTCTGTCGCATCGCAGTTCTTTGAAAACGTCGCCGCAGCCCTCGCGGGCCGCCCACTCGACTACGTCGTCGTCCACCACATGGAGCCCGACCATGCCGCCACGCTGATGGACCTCCTGCTGCGCCACCCCGAGGCTACGGTGGTCACCACTGCCAAAGCAGCACAGATGATGGAGCAGTTCTTCGGCACCAAGCCTGCACAGCTGATGGACGTCAAAGAGGGCGACACCATCAGCACCGGCACCCACACACTGGTCTTCACCATGGCACCCATGGTGCACTGGCCCGAAGTGATGATGACCTACGACAGCACCGTGAAGGTCCTCTTCTCCGCCGACGCCTTCGGCACCTTCGGTGCCCTCAGCGGCAACCTCTTCGCCGACCAGATGGACTTCGAGCATGAGTGGATCAGCGACGCCCGCCGCTACTACATCAACATCGTTGGCAAATACGGCATGCAGGTGCAAAATGTACTCAAGAAAGCCGCCACACTCGACATCCAGATGATATGCCCGCTGCACGGACCCGTTTGGCGTGAAAACCTCAATTATTTTATTGGCAAGCACGACGTGTGGAGCAAGTATGAGCCAGAAGATAAAGGCGTGGTCATCATCTATGGCAGCATCTATGGCCACACCGAAGCCGCTGCCCTGCGACTTGGCACACTGCTCAGCGAGCGTGGCGTGCGTGGCATCAAGGCCTACGACGCCAGCCACACACATGTCAGCAAACTGGTAGCCGAATGCTTCCGCGCCAGCCATATCGTCCTCGCCTCCAGCACCTACAACAACGGCCTCTTCACACCCATCGAAAACCTCCTCGCCGACCTCAAGGCCCACGCATGGCAGCGCCGCACCGTCGCCATCATCGAGAACGGCAGCTGGGCACCACAGGCCGCCAAACTCATGCGTGCCGAGCTGGAGCAGATGAAGGACATCACCATCCTCGGCGAGCCCATCACCTTCAAGAGCGCCGCCACCCCCGCCCAAGAGCAGCAGCTCGCCACCCTCGCCGACGCGATTGTGAGTACTTTATAATACACCCATAGGGCCTATTAGACCCATCAGACCTATAGGCCCTCTTTCCTAAAAAAAAGAAATATGCTCGACAACAAAGCCCTCTTCACTATCGGCTACGGCCTCTATGTCCTCGTCGCCCGTCAGGGCGACAAGGACAATGCCTGCATCATCAACGTGGCCCAACAGGTCAGCAGCGACCCGTTGCAGTTAATGATATGCGTCAACAAGCAGAACCTCACACATGACATGGTGCTGCGCACGCTGAAGTTCAATCTCTGCCCCCTCAGCGAGGAGGCCACCATGAAGCCTTTCCAGCACTTCGGCTTCCAGAGCGGCCGCGATGTCGACAAGTTCGCCGGCTGCGAGCAGGAGCTGCGCACGGAGAACGGACTGCTGTACCTGCCGCGATTCATCAATGCCGTGATCAGCTGTGTGGTCACCAAGAGCATCGACCTCGGCAGCCACACCATGTTTATCGCCATGCCGCTGGAGGCCCGCGTGCTCAGCGACAGCCCATCCATCACCTACGCCTACTACCAGCAGCACATCAAGCCCCATTATGGTACGCAGGCATCCCTGCCTGCGGATGGTGGTAAAAAGAAGTGGGTCTGCGAAGTGTGCGGCTACGTCTACGAAGGCGACGAGCTACCCACTGACTTCGTCTGCCCCTGGTGCAAGCACCCTGCCAGCGACTTCCGTCTGGTGGAACAATAATAAAGTACTTACTATGACACAGAGACAAGCATTACAGCTGTTCGAAGAGAAGAAGGTACGCACCGTATGGGACGACCAAGAGGAGAAATGGTATTTCTCCATTGTCGACGTCGTGGCCATTCTCTCGGAAAGCACTAATCCTCAGACTTATTGGCGTGTTCTTAAGAACCGGTTGGCCAAAGAAGGAAATGAAACCGTTACAAATTGTAACGCTTTTAAGATGCCCGCTGCCGACGGCAAGATGCGTCTGACCGATGTGGCTGACACAGAGCAACTCTTCCGTCTCATCCAGTCCATCCCGTCGCCCAAGGCGGAACCGTTCAAGCAATGGATGGCCGAGGTGACTGCCCAGCGGCTGGAACAGATGCAGGATCCTGAGCTTAACTTCGACCAAGCTTACGCCGACTATCGAAGGTTGGGATATTCCGACAAGTGGATCAACCAGCGGCTGCGGAGCATCGAGGTGCGTAAGGAACTCACCGACGAATGGAACCGCGCCGGTGTCACCGAGCAGACGCAATATGCCTCGCTGACCGACATCATCACACGCGGATGGAGCGGGAAATCGACAAAACAATACAAGCAGTACAAAGGCCTGAAGAAAGAAAGCCTGCGCGACAACATGACCAACATCGAGCTGGCGCTGAATACCTTGGCCGAAGCTTCTGCCGCGGAAATCAGCAAGGCGCAGAACCCGAAAGGTTTCAAACAGAGTGCCAAAGTTGCACAGCAGGGAGGCAAGATAGCCGGCGATGCCCGAAGGCAGTTGGAACAACGTGTAGGCCATTCCGTCATCTCCCCATCCAAGGCCGCCGACTACCTCCCGCCAGCGCAAGAGCCAGACCAGATTGACACAGGTCGGCAAGAGGAATCCTAATCATCTACGTTCTCCCAACTTCATCTGCCTCTGGTGCAAGCACCCCACCAGCGACTTCAAGCTGGTGGAGTGAAATAAATTTTGCCAGTTTTATAATATTGTGTATCTTTGCACCGACGAATTAAAAACAACAATATATGGTATAAAAAAGAGAATAGTAGAAATATAAAGACATAATAACATAGCGTTTGCTGATATTCGAGTCTTTCTAAAATCCGCAATAGAAAAGAACATCATCGCAAATAGGCAAGACGTCTGCGCGCGAGGCGTAAGTCTGCTTATTGATGATGTGGGTATGCGGATACCTTGAAAGACGATAGGCATAAACTGAAACCTCGTCGCCTTTTATATCCCAACCCACAGTTCTCGATAGGCAGCTGCGCTGAAAAGCAGATGAAGTATGCCCACACTGAATTGGATTGGCAAGGAGAAGGTTGTTACACACCATCTGGACGTGCCGTATCGTGTGCTCGACCGTAAATATACCTTTGGAGATACGCCCGACAGCGGCAATATGATTATCCACGGCGACAACCTCGAAGCCTTGAAAGCACTACTACCCCAATACGAGGGGAAGGTGAAGTGCATCTATATTGACCCACCCTACAACACCGGCAACGAGGGATGGGTGTACAACGACAATGTGAACGACCCGCATATCCGCCGCTGGCTGGGACAAGTTGTCGGTTCCGAAGCCGACGACCTCACAAGGCACGACAAATGGCTCTGTATGATGTACCCGCGGCTGGTGCTGCTACAACGTCTGCTTTCGGAGGATGGGGTTATTTTTATTTCAATAGATGACAACGAACATGAAAATCTTAAATTAGTTTGTGATGAGATATGGGGTAGGCTGAACTTTGTTGGAATGTTAACGTGGGAATCAACGACTCAGCCAGCAAATGCAGGAAAGGCAAGATTTAATCTTCAAAAAAAGGTAGAGCCAATACTTATGTACCGTAAAAGTACATTAAGATCTACGTATATTTTGGAAGAGTTAGAAAGTGAATGTAAGTACCCTCATATTGGAAAATTTGGATCATGTAGATTTGAAATAATAGAAAAATCAGACGCTGGAGGGTATAATCGAGAAACTATGAAGTTCCCAATTCTTGGACAATATCCTCGTGAGGGGAAAAGATGGCAGATTGGCATAGATACCGCTAAGCAATTGGAAAAAGATGGAAAAATTGAGATTGTTGACGGAATAGTAAAGAAGGCTGTATATCCTGAAGATGAAATAGACAAAAGAAAATTTAGGCCATTCTGGTCCCACTTCGATGCGAAAACGTATGGTACAGCAGAAAGTGGTAAGGATTTGCTGAATAAAATCATGAATGAAGCGATAGGCTTTGATACAATAAAGCCTCCTCAATTAATTACAGAATTATTATCACATTTCCCTAAAGATTCAATCATTCTTGACAGTTTTGCTGGTAGCGGCACAACAGCTCACGCGGTCCTAAACCTCAACAAACAGGATGGAGGCAGCCGCAAGTTTATCCTCTGCGAGATGATGGACTATGCCGAAAACATTACTGCCGAACGGGTTCGCCGCGTGATGAAAGGTTACGGTGAAGGCAAGAACGCCGTAGAGGGAACGGGCGGCAGTTTCGACTTCTACGAACTGGGCGAAACAATCTTTGACCCCGTTACGGGCAACCTCAATGACGATGCCGACACCGAGCAGATTCGCAGATATGTGTGGTTCAGCGAGACCAATTCGCCCTACACGCCTCCTGCGGCAGACGCACATCCTTACTTTCTCGGTACTTACCAACACAACAATTACTACTTTTACTACATCCGCGAAAAAGAGACCTGCCTTGACCGTGACTTTCTGCGCACGTTTACGCAAAAAGACAAGGCTGAGATGTATATCATCTATGCCGACCGCTGTGTACTGACCAGTGACGAGATGCTGCGGATGAATATTAGATTCAAGAAAATACCTCGTGACATAAAGCGTGTGTGATTATGGAACTGAAAGGCTATCAACAAACAAATCTTGACGCGCTCGACCGCTTCCTGTCGTGCGTGGAGAAATATGGAAACATCGCCAAGGGCTACTATGATTTTTGGCAGACAAACGATCCCCCCATCATTCCAATGCCAGGTGCTGTCATCGAACCCTACCGTGACAACGTGAAGGGCGCGCCACACATCTGCCACAAAGTTCCCACTGGCGGAGGCAAGACCCTAATTGCGGCAGCAGCTCTGAAAGTGGCAATGCGACACATTGACCCACAGTATAAGGTGGTGGTGTGGTTGGTGCCGAGCAATGCCATTTTGGAACAGACACTCCGCAACCTGCGTAACAAGCAGCACCCCTATCGCCAACGCATCGACACTGACTTTCAGAACCGTGTAGAAGTGCTGGACAAACAGCAAGCACTCACCGGACACGGATTCACACTCACCACCATCCGTGAGAATCTTTGCATACTTGTAATGTCCTTCGATTCGTTCCGCACAAGAAACAAAGAAGGACGCAAGGTGTATCAAGAGAACGGCTACCTGCAATCATTTGCATCCATCGTCGGAGAGATGCAGGACGGCGACGACGAAGTGAATCTTAACAGAGTGCTGCAGGCGGTAAATCCTGTTGTGGTGGTGGACGAGAGTCACAATGCTACCTCGAGTCTCTCGGAACAGATGTTGAACGATATGCATCCTTCGCTGGTCATAGACCTTACAGCCACACCTCGCAAGAACAGCAACGTCATCTGCTTTACCGATGCTCTGGAACTGAAACGCAACAATATGGTGAAACTGCCGGTTATTGTCTACAATCACGAGAACAAGACACAGGTAATGGACTCGGCCCTGCACCTGCAACGGCGGCTGGAGCAGACGGCACGAGAGCAGCAAGGCGAGTATATTCGCCCGATTGTACTTTTCCAGGCGGAATCGAAACTGTCTGGTGCCGAGGACAGAGAAACGTTCGAGAAGGTGAAGCAGAAACTGCTCGAAATCGGCATCCCCGAGGAACAAATCAGGATAAAGACAGCCTCAATTGACGAACTTAAAGGAGAGAATTTGCTGTCGAAAGACTGCCCTGTGCGTTACATCATCACCGTCAATGCGCTGAAAGAAGGATGGGATTGCCCCTTTGCCTACATACTGGCATCGCTTGCCGACCGTTCGTCTGTGGTAGATGTGGAACAGATAGTAGGACGTGTTTTGAGGCTTCCTTACGCGAGAAAGAACAAGAGTGATATACTCAACCTAAGCTATGTGCTGACGGCATCGTCGAAATTTCAAGACACACTCGACAACGTGGTGAAGGGGTTAAATAACGCCGGCTTCTCTAGTTTGGACTATCGCAGTGTTGACGCTACGGAACAGAATAGAATAATATCAGAATCGGGAAAAGCAAGCGAAGCATCTCTGTTTGACGAACACTCATTACCACCCGAAGAAGAAAACATCGACACATCGCAAGTCACTTTTCGTGCCGACAGTATGGAATCCTCGCCAATTGTGGATACCGGCAAGAATCCGCTTATGCCAACAAACGATACTATTGACGATATACTGAAACACGCGCAAAAGGAGTCGGATGAAATGAATGAACAACTGGAAAAAACGGACGAAGAAATGATACCGCACGAACTGGCAACAATGGCAAAAAACGGAGTAATACAATCAGCCTTTGTAAAATCGGCCAACGAAACAACTCTGCCGAAGTTCTATTTGAAAGATAATACCAGTCAGATAGACAACGGTTTGTGGCCAGTAGAAGATATTGAATTCGAAAACCAGCATCTTCTAAATACATTCCATTTGTCCAAGCAGCCAGCCGATATCAACTTTGCTGCAGCAGAAGCGAATATGTATAAAGTGGACATTGATGAGCGTACCGACGAACATAAACCTACGCTGGTAAAAGTGAAAGGTAATGCCTACAAATACATTCTGGAGAACATCCGCCAAGCAAGGGATGTAGAAGACCTGCGCAGCCGATGCACCAAACACGTGGCTGGAGCAATGGGAAATATGACACCGATATCCGTTAAAGACATCCAGGGTTATGTGGCTCGAATCTTCGAAAGTTATACGGAATCAGACCTTAACGACTTTATGCAGCATCTGAGCGATTATACAGATGTCATCAAAAAAAGGATCTTGGCGTTGGAAGAGGAGCACAAAGAGAAGGAGTTCATACGGATGCTGGAGACGGAGAAAATATTTCTGAAGTCCACCTACGCAATTCCGCGTTCAATCAGCCTTACAAAACCCTTTGAAGGTATCGTCAAGATGCTCCGCTCTAAAGAGGAGTCTGTAAATGGATTTGAACGTGAGGTGATTAATGACGTGGCCAACTTGGACAATGTTGAGTGGTGGACGCGGAATGTGGAACGGCGAGGCTTCTGTATCAATGGATTTATAAATCACTATCCCGACTTTATCATCAAGACCACAAAAGGAAAGATTGTGCTACTTGAAACAAAGGGAGACCACCTGGAAGCCGGAAAGAAAATACGGTTAGGGAACCTGTGGGCTAATAAAGCAGGTAATGACTACCGCTATTGTCTTGTGTATAACGACCGCCAAGTGGATGGGGCATATACAAAAGCACAATTTGTGGAAATGATGGCTAATTGGTAACCCATTTTTTGAACGATTGGATGGGCGTATTGTAGAGGAACTGCTGAATATGCCGTTGGGATAGACTATATAGAATCATCGGCGAACCCCTATCGTCACCATAGACCGAGGTAAAGTTTGATTAAACTTTCGCTTCGCGCACCTTTCTTTGGTTCGGCAGAGCAAACTTGTTTACTCTGCTCTCACTTTTTGAAAGGTTGAGTAAAGGGGAGTAAAACCTAAAGGGTTCTGCTCCCCATTAATTGTTTTTCAAAAAAGATTTTTTCCATTTAAGGAAAAGTTGTATTTTTGCAAAGTGAAACTTTAGAAAAAAGTGGATAAAATAAAGTATGAGTTTATGATAGACAGGATATTTAAGATGCAAGACGCTAAAGAAGAAAGTGTTTTCTTTTTCGGAGCAAGACAGACGGGAAAAACAACATTATTGAATTCCCTATTCCCTGATGCCAGGTATTACGACCTGTTGAAAAGTGAGGAATTCGAGCGCCTGAGTCGTCGTCCACAATTGTTGCGTGAGGAGTTGCAGGATTTCCCAGCACACACATTGGTCGTCATTGATGAAATACAGAAACTTCCCACGCTACTGGACGAGGTGCATTGGTTGATGGTGAATCGTGATTTGCGTTTCGTTTTGACAGGTTCCAGCGCCCGTAAACTACGACGCAGTGGGGCCAACCTGTTGGGAGGAAGGGCTTTGGTGAATAATTTCTACCCTCTGGTTAGCGCGGAGATTCCGGACTTCGACATTGACCGTGCGGTGAATAACGGGATGTTGCCCCGACATTACCTCGTGGCGGATGCGACGAAAAGGCTTAGTGGATATGTGGGACTGTACCTTCAGACCGAGATAGTGGATGAGGCGGTGGTCCGCAATCTGCCCTCATTCAATCGTTTCCTTGAGGTGGCGGCGTTGACCAGCGGTGAAATGCTGGTCTACGCAAATGTGGCGCAAGACTGCGGGGTCAGCGCAGTAACGGCTCGTTCTTATTTTGACATATTGGTCGATACACTGTTCGGGTATGTCATTCCCGCCTATACCAAGACGGTGAAACGGAAACTGATTCAGGCGCCCAAATTTTACCTGTTTGATGTCGGTGTTGCCAACTATTTGATGCATCGGTCGCATCTGAAGCAGGGCTCCCCGGAATACGGACATGCCTTTGAACATTTGATTATACAAGAGATGATGGCCTATCTCGGCTATCAAGGACGTCAAAGCGAGCTTTCCTATTGGAGAACAGGAACAGGCATGGAGATAGATGCCGTTTTGGGTGATGCAGCTGTGGGTATTGAAATAAAATCCACCAATGAGGTGAAGGACAACCAGCTGAAGGGTCTTCGTTCATTTGGCCAAGACTACCCCGACGCCAGACTTCTAGTTGTCTCCAACGATATGTACAGGAGGAGGAAGGAGAATATTGAGATAATCCCCGTCAAGGAATTTCTGTCCGACCTATGGGCTGGGAAAGTGGTTTGAGCTGAGTGTACAATGCACATGTGGAGCCAGTGGCATGCTGGAGCACCGGCAAAAAACAAGACGAAACAATAAATGATTAATAATAGATGGATAAGGGAATCAAAACGTTCGGATTCAAAGTGATTCATATAACCATGCCCGTTGTCGTGCTGATGCTTGTGGGATGCAACAGCAAACACACGGGCAACAGCGTGCTACTGGAAGAGTTCCCCACTCTGCAACAAACCACCGAATACACCTGCGGCTGTGTGGCGGCGCAGATGGTGATGCAATATTACCACGTCGACAACGAGAGCGAGCATGCCCTCGCCACCAAGATGCACACCCACGTCGACAGCCACACTCCCGATGCACAGCCGGGCAGCGCCGTGCAATGGACCGACTACGGCACCAGCGTGGAGGAGGTATACCGCTACTTTGAAGGCCGCGGGGATTTCGACATCGTGGCATCGAGCTTCCGTCCGGACAGCAGTCCGACATTGCTCACCGACACCGCCCTCGTGGGCATTCAGGCCGTAGGCAACGCCGCGCAGACCTTCGCCGACTACGGCGAGGCGGCGCGCTTCTTCCGTCAACAGCTGGAGGCGGGACAGCCCATCATGGTGTGCTGGAACTTCTGGGGTGGCCACTGGACCGTCTGCATCGGCTACGACGACCGCGGCACTACCGACACCTACGACGACGACATCCTCACCATGGCCGACCCCTGCGACATCACCGACGGGCAGGCCGACGGATACACGCAGGTAGGCCTCGTGGCTTTCTTCTACGACTGGTTCTGCACCATGACACCCAAGCCCTGGCAGCTGCAGCCCTACATAGTGGTGACACCGAAATAAAAATATTTTTTGCTGAATAAGAAAATAGTTGTACTTTTGCAGTCGAATTCTTAACTCTAAAAAATTAGAAACCAATGGAAAAATACGTTTGCAATGTTTGCGGGTATGTCTATGACCCCGCAGTTGGCGACCCCGACAACGGCATCGCCCCCGGTACCAAGTTCGAAGACCTCCCCGCCGATTGGACCTGCCCCCTCTGCTCGGTAGACAAAACCCACTTCGAGAAACAATAACCGGTACGCAAGCTCCCCCGCTTGCACAACCCTTTAACCTATAACCCTTAAACTTTAAACTTTACACACAATGCTCAACAAGAAAGTTGCCGACCTGCTGAACGAGCAGATCAATAAGGAGCTCTATAGCGCCTACCTCTATCTGGACATGAACAACTATTTCGACAAGCGCGGTCTCAACGGCTTCGCCAACTGGTACATGATCCAAGCTCAAGAAGAGCGTGACCACGCCATGCTCATCTACAAGTACATGCAGAACAACGACTGCCCCATCAAGCTTGAGGCTATCGCCCAGCCAGACAAAAAGTTCAAGAACGACATGGACGTGCTGAAGGCCGGTCTGGAGCACGAGGAGTATGTCACCGCCTCGATCCACACCATCTATGACGCTGCCTACAAGGTGAAGGATTTCCGCACCATGCAGTTCCTTGACTGGTTCGTCAAAGAACAGGGCGAAGAGGAGACCAACGCACGCGACATGATCACCAAGATGGAGCTGTTTGGCAGCGACGCACGCAGCCTCTACATGCTCAACCAGGAGCTCGCCGCACGCACCTACAGTGCTCCCAGCCTGGTGCTCGACTAAGCGAGACAACCCGCTCTGTCACACCCACATCAACGTGGGTTCTGCCAACAAAAAAACATCCGCACAGCAATGACTATGCGGATGTTTTTTTGTGGTTATGAGAAGCAATTACGCCTTGTTGAATTTTTCCTTGCCTTGCTTGCAGCGCGGGCACTTCCAGTCGGCGGGCAGGTCCTCGAAGGCAACGCCGTCGTGCTCGGCGGGGTCGTAGACATAGCCGCAGATGCTGCAGACATACTTGCCCGAAGCTTTCTTAGCAGCGAAGTCCACTTCGGCCAGCACCGTGGGCACGGGGTGGTCGAGATCCATCACGCGATCGGCCTCCACTATATCTTCTTTTTATTTTTTCCCAGTTGCAAAGATATGTAAAAAAATCAACATACACAAAAACAATTTTCCCCTCTTATCTGCTACCCAAACAAACCTGACCGCAAAGGTCTTTAACCTTTAACCTATAAACTTTAAACTTTAATCGTTAACCTTTAAACTTTTTTACGTATCTTTGCATTTTCATAATTAATCCATTTTTTAACCATAAAATACTCTAAAATCCAATGAGCAAAAAGTTTATCTGCCCCGTATGCGGCTATGTCTACGAGGGTGACGAAATGCCCGAAAAATGCCCCATCTGCGGACAACCCATGAAAGAAATGACCGAGGACAACAAGACCTGGGCTGCCGAACACATAGTAGGTGTCGCCAAGGACGCACCCGAGGATATCAAACAGGAACTCCGCCACAATTTCGAAGGTGAATGTAAAGAGGTGGGAATGTATCTCGCCATGAGCCGCGTGGCTCACCGCGAAGGCTATCCAGAAATCGGTCTCTACTGGGAGAAAGCAGCCCTCGAAGAGGCTGAACACGCCGCCAAGTTCGCCGAACTGCTCGGCGAAGTGCTGACCGACAGCACCAAGGAGAACCTCCGCGTTCGCGTTGAGGCCGAATACGGTGCCACCGCTGGTAAGACCGACCTCGCAAAACGTGCCAAAGCCCTCAACCTCGACGCCATCCACGACACCGTCCACGAGATGGCTCGCGACGAAGCACGCCACGGCAAAGCCCTCGAAGGCCTCCTGAAACGCTACTTCGGATAGAGGTTAAAGGTTATAGGTTAAAGGTTAAAGGTTAAAGATTAAAGGTTATAGATTATAGATTAAAGTTTAGAGGTTTTAGACTTTGGTTTCTCAACCCATCAAACCCATTAAACCCATTAAACCTATAAAACCCATCAACCCTCTAACCCTACAACCATTCAACCCTCTAACCCTCAACAAAAAAAGGTGCCCATGCGGGCACCTTTTTTTATCCATAAAGGATTATTTGTTAGCGGATGACGACCACACGCTTAGTCTGGACTCCGTCGACCTTGATCAGATAGACGCCCGAAGCGGGAACGCTATAGACCTCGGTCTCGGCAGCAGTAGCAGTGTGGTTGAGCATACGACCGTTGATGTCGAAGAGGTAGACCTCGCGACCTTCAGCACCATTGAGGACGATGTTGCCCTCCTTGCTGTAGGCATTGACATTGACCTCGTCGGCATTCTCGATGCCCTGGGTCGACTTGAAGTTCACAGTGATGGTCATCGTGAAGCCAAGCATATCCTCGGTAACAGGGAGAGGCTCGGTGGTGAATTCAAGGTCGTACATGGTCTCTTCCTGTAAAGTCATACCCATGTAGGAGATGCTCATCGTTACGCTCTCGAAAGCATAGCCCTCGTTGGCGGCAACGGTGAAGTTGACAACGTCGCCGGCATTGTAGGTGTAGGTACCGGGAGCAGGTGTCATCGTACCCATAGTGGCATCGTTGACAGCGGTAACCAACGTGAAGACATCGCTGCTGTTGGTGTCGGCAACGAAGTTGATGGTCAGTGACATTGTCATTCCGAGGAAGTCATCGGCGTAGAGCGGCTCCTGTGCCATTGCCATTGCGTAGAGGCCAGGGAGTGTGGTGTCCATAAGGGTCATACCCATAAAGCTCATCGTCATATCCACGCTTCCGATGGTGTAGCCCTCGGCAGCGGTGAAGTCGAAGACTACGCTGTCACCGGCAACATAGGTGTGGGTGCCGGGAGCAGGAGTGATGGTACCCATCGTGGCGTCGTTGACGGCGGTGATGAGGGTGAACACCTCGTCAGGAGTACCAGTGGTGTCGATACCAAACACTGCTGTAATGGTGATAGTAGCACCAGCATCGGCGAAAGACTGCGGGATGGTTCCAAAATTCATCGGGTTGGCGAATTCTGAATCGTAAGAATACAGCGTGTCACTCTGGGCTACGGTGCCGTTCATGGCGATTTCAAGAATCCAAGCTTCGAGAGCATAGCCGTTGTTGGCAACAGCCTCGGCCTGGACAGCGCTACCCACGTATGCAGTGTAGGTGCCCGGAGCAGGTATGGTAGTACCCATTGTGGCATTGTTGACAGCGTAGGTGACAGTGGTGCTGTCGGGGTTGCCGGCCTCGAAGAGGGCGGTGAAGGTCACGCTGCCGGTCGACATGAACAGGCTGGCGGGGAACTGCACCGTGATGTAGTCGGCATCAAGAGTGTCGTTGTTGACACCATCGGTGGTGTAGACCCAGCCGATGAAGTGGTAGCCGCTGTTGGGGACGCCAGCAAGATGGACTGTCTCGGTCTCGGCATACTGGTAGGTGCCGGGAGCGGGGTTGGTGGTACCCATGGTGGCATCCATGGTGGCGACGGTGACGGTCAGAGTGTCGGGTGCAGGAGGCACATAGGCGCCCTGATAGAGCTCGATGTCGTCGATGAGCAGGTAGTTCATATCGTAGTCCACGTGGTGGAAAGCGACGTAGACGCTCTGTCCGGCATAGGCTGTGAGGTCGATGGACTGCTGGGTCCAGCTGCCTGCAGCAGCAGTGCTGGGACGTGCGGTGATGGTGAAGGAAGCGGTGTCGGCTGTGGTGGTCGAAATCATAACGCTGTAGCTGTCAGCATAGTTGGCATTGGCAGCCTCCCACCATCTGAAGGTGAGGCTGTCGCCAGCAGCGACGGTAGGCAGAACGAATTTGGGCGAAATGAGCCATGCATTGGCATGCATTGCACTGTTGTTCCAGCTCCACGACGAGGCAACCATTGAGCCACCATGAGGAGCAACATTAGACATGCCTGCAAGGTTGGTAGTAAACCATGCTACGCCGTCGGCACTGCCGTTGACGGTGGTCCAGCAACCAAGGCCGGGCTCGAAACCGTAGTTGTAAGGCAGAGTGGTGATGTCGGGACAGTCGAATTCGGTGGTGGCATTGACGGTGGCCATCGACGAGCTGTCGTCGGTCGAGCAAAGGGCAACAACGCCGAAGGTGTAGACCGTACCAGCGGTAAGTCCGCTGAAGGTGTAGGTGTTGGTGGTCACGTTAGCAACATAGGTGCTGCCGTTGTAGATGCTATAGCTGGAGGCATTGCCGGTCCAGCTGATGGTAACGCTGGTCTCGGTGACGGCATCAACGCTGACGACGGGCATTACGCAGCTCGGACAAGCATCGTTGAGGGTATAGAAGACTGCACCGCTGGTAAGGGTGCTGGCGTCGGTGACTGTGTAGGCTACGGCGTTGCCACCATCGATGATGTCGAAGCCGGCTTCATCGTCATAGTTGCTGCCGCTGGTCCAGCTGAAGGTTATAGGCATGCCGCTGCATACGGTAACCTGGAAGGTGTCGAAGATAGGTGTTTCGCTCACGCCCTGACCAGCCATATTGATGGTGCCCATAATCACACCGTTTTGGCTGATGGTGAGGGTCGAGTTATCCCAACCGTCGCCATAGCCGTCGGTGGCGGCAATGGTAATCTGGCAGGTATTCTCGCACTCGGTCATGGTTGCGATGGTGACGGTGTCGGACACCGAGCTGCCGCAGTCGACAACAACGCCAAAGGTGTAGGCAGTGCCGGCGGTAAGACCACTGACGGTAGCTGTAGTGGTGGTTGAGGTGGCGACGACGCTGCCGTCAGCCATATCGAGAACGGTGAAGTTGGTAGCATCGCTTGTCCAGCTCAGGTAGACATTGGTGGTGCTGACGCTGTCGACGGTGAGGGCTGTGACGGGTGCACAGTAGTCACCTGTGAAGGGATTGAGAACAACGCTATCGATGGCGACTCCGTAGCCGTATCCGTCGGTCATCTCGAATGCTACCTGATAGGTAGTGGCGGGGAGCATGACGTTGTCGACAGTCCATGAGGAGATTTCGTTGGTATATTCAGCTACCATGTTCCATGCGGTGGTATCGGAGGTGCGGTAGTAGACGCGCAATTCGTCCTGGTCGCCGCTCCAAGCGCGCTGGATGTGGGCGAAGACAAGCTGTGCGCCGTTGGCTCCGTCGAGGTCGAGAGCAGGAGTGATGAGCTTGGTGACATTGCCGGTGCTGCTGTGCTGAATCTTGGCATTGGTGCTGCCGCTGTAGGAACCGGTCGAAGCGCTGTAGTCACCGGTGGCGATGACCCAGTTGCCGGGGCCGTCGGTGGACCAGCATGCTACAGTGCCGCTGGTGGCTTCGAAGTCCTCGGTGAAGGGCAGGGTAACGGCGGTGCAGGCGGTGTTGAAGCTGATGGTGACGATGTCGCTCTCGTCGCTGCCGCAGTTGGCGGCTACGCCGAAGGTGTAAGCTGTCATTGGATCGAGGGCATAGAGCGTAACAGTGGTGTCGGTAGTATACTGATAGACGCTGGTGTCGCTCATATCATATATAGTATATCCGTTGGCATTGCCAATCCAGTTGAGGGTAGCCTCAGTAGTGGTGATGTCGCTAACGGTCAGTCCGCTGACGGGCACACAGTTGGGGACAGCCTCGACGGTGACGTCGTCGACATACCAGTACCACGACGTGCTACCGGCATTGTGGCGCATTGCCATACGGGCTCCCATCGGGGCGTTGGTGAAGTAGACGGTCTTCTCGGTATAGGCGCTGAAGTCGCTATAGGTGAAGTTTGCCATCTCGACGAAGGTGCTTGCATCGTTGGCATCGGTGACATAGCCTACCGAGAAAGTACCGCAGTTGGTGTTAGTAAAGCTCTCGGGACGGGTCCAGAAACGGATCTGGAGGTCACTGATATCGTCGCTAAATTCGGGCAGCACAACGAGGTTGCTCGTCGAACCGCTGAAACGCAGATAATTGCTGCCACCGTGGGTATTGCTCGTCGAACTCAACACGTTGGCGCTTCCAGTACCGACCTTGTTCCAACAGAGGGGTGCTGCATCGGTAGGCATATCTTCGAAGTCCCAAGTATAGGGAGCGGTGTAGGTGGCACAAGAGGTGCGAACGCTGAGAGTTGCAATAGAGGCCACATCGCCGCCGCCACAGTCGGCAGCAACACCGTATGTATACAGAGTGTTTGCATCAAGATTGCTGATAGTATAGGTGGTGCCGCTGATTGCAGAGGCAACAACGGTAGTGTCGGCCATATTATATATGGTATAGGTGGCGCTGCTGTTGACATCGTCGCTCCAGGTGAGAGTCAGTCCGGTACTGGTAACCGATGTAGCTGCCAAGTTGATAACAGGGAAGCATGTAGGTGCCTCGGTGAAGGTGGTCTTCGGAAGGAAACTGGTGTAGTTGGGGGTGGACATCGACGAGTAGGTCGATCCTATACTGTCCATTCCGTAGCAACCTTGGTTGCTGCTGCCAAACCAGTTGCCGGTAGCACCGGTGGTGAGGATCTCGACAATGAGGTTGCCACCATTGTAGGTATAAGGTGTGGTGAAATCAAAAGAGAATACTCCGCTGGTCACAACAAGGTTGCCTGCATATACGGTATCGAGTGCAACGGTGCTGAAACCCGACGAGAGGTCAGTCTCGGTTGTTTCGCCAATCAGAATGTACCACGTCGAGGCGGTCAAAGTTTTGGAAGCAGTAGCATTTTGATGGTAGAATGTAATGGAACCCAGTGTGGAGCCATTCATCGATGTCAGAAGCGATGCGGGGTACAGCATCTGAGCCTCACGAACACCAGAACCATCGCAATTGTAGAAGTCGAGAGGTACCGTAGCATGTACAGCTGTGCTGTCAGCCACAATCCACGAGGTCTGTGCATTCGATGCAAATGGCAGTGCAAACATTGCCATAAGCACGAAAAAACGTAAAAACTTTTGCATGATGTTTTGTGTTTTGGTTAATAAAAAATTGAATATTAGATAAATAATCTTTTACACATTTTTTTACAGAAAAGCAAAATACGCAAAAAGTCCGATATTTACTAACGATTAACGCTTTTTAACCAACAAAATGGCTTTATGTACACACTAATCCGGCGACGGCATCCGAAGCTCAGACATTCATGTAGGCACATAAACATAAAAAGTCTCCCTCAGCAGGAGACTTCATTTTTGTCTGTGACCCTGCTGCGATTCGAACGCAGGACCTACTGCTTAGAAGGCAGTTGCTCTATCCAGCTGAGCTACGGGGCCAGTGTCGGGATGCCCAGATTCGAACTGGGGGTCTCCTGCTCCCAAAGCAGGCGCGATAACCGGACTACGCTACATCCCGAGGATTTCTCATTAAAAAAACGCCTCTTTCAGGGGCGTTTTGCGGAGAAGGGGGGATTCGAACCCCCGGTACCCTAATCGAGTACGACAGTTTAGCAAACTGTTGGTTTCAGCCACTCACCCACCTCTCCAGGTAGTTGAGAGTCGAACATCAGGAAGGAAGTATTGCACCTCCCAAATCTCTACTCCAAACTGCTTTAGAAATCGGCTGCAAAAGTACTAACTTTTTACAACCTGACAAAATTTTTTTTTCTTTCGTGGCAAAATATGAAGAATTTTATTTCTTCTTGGCTTGATTTGCAACACTTTCCATCTTGCGACGAATTTCGTCTTGGTCGCCCAAAAAGAACTCTTTCTGCAGCTTCATCGCGTCGTCAAACTGGAAAATATAGGGTACTGCTGTCGGTATGTTGAACTTGATTATCTCGTCGTTCGTCATGCTGCGCAACTCCTTCACTATGCCACGCAAACTGTTGCCATGGGCAACAACGAGCACTGTGTCATATCTGTCGAACGAAGGAAGGATGACTTCCTTGTAGTAGGGCATCAGGCGGGCAATAGTGTCCTTGAGGCTTTCGGTAAGCGGTATCTCGCTGTCGGTGAGTTCGGCATAGCGCGGATCCATACGCGGACTGCGCTCGTCGTGAAGGTCTAATGCCGGAGGCTGCACGTCGAAACTGCGGCGCCAGAGGAGCACCTGGTCGTCGCCATACTTCTTGGCGGTGTCGGCTTTGTTCAGACCCTGGATGGCTCCGTAGCTCTTCTCGTTCAGTCGCCAGCTCTTCTCGACGGGAAGCCAGTCCATATCCATAGCCTCAAGCACTTGGTTCAGGGTGCGCACAGCACGTTTAAGGTAGGAGGTGTAGCACATCTGAGGACGATAGCCCTCAGCCTTGAGTAGTTTTCCGGCCTCGTATGCTTCCTTGCGACCGGCCTCGGTCAGGTCGACATCCGTCCATCCGGTGAAGAGGTTCAACTTGTTCCATTCACTTTCGCCATGACGAACCAAAATCAATGTTTTCATATCCTATATCAAGCGTTTTTCTATATTAGACAGTTTTTTACAATTATATTCGGGTGCTGCCGTTTCAATCCTTGGGTTTCAATATCTTCTCCTCTTTCTTAAGGAATATGTTTTCGTTGAAACGTCCCTTGTAAGCCATTATGCACATCACCACACCGAGCACGATGAACGGTATGCTGAGCCATTGGCCCATATCGAGTGCCATTCCTTTCTCGAAGGCTACTTGCTCCTCCTTCACAAACTCGATGAGGAAACGCGCACCGAACAGCGCTATCAGCCACCAGCCGAACAGGGCTCCCGGCCGCAACTTTCCGTCCTTGCGGCAGTATACCACAAAGCTGACAATGAAAATCAACAGGTAGGAGAGCGACTCGTAGAGCTGCGTCGGGTGCTTCGGTACGGTCTCGTGATTGCGTTCGAAGACTATTCCCCACGGCAGCGTGGTCTCGACACCATAAATCTCACTGTTGAAGAGGTTGCCCAGACGGATGAAAGCACCTCCAAGGGCTATGATGATAACAAGACGGTCGACAACCCACACAGGATTGATTCGATGCTTGCGGTAGAACAGCCAAAGGGCAATAATGATTCCTATAGCAGCACCATGGCTTGCAAGACCTTCGTAGCCCGTGAAGTGCCAGCCATCGGCATTCTTGCCGAACGGGAGGAACATCTCGATCCAGTGTTCACCCGTCAGGTAGTAGCCCGGCTCGTAGAAGAGGCAGTGCCCCAATCGCGCTCCGGCAAGGACAGCAACGAAGATGTATATCAGCAACGAGTCGAGGTATTTCTGGTCGACCCCCTCGCGCTTGAACATGTACTTGGACAGGATGATGTAGCCAAGCAGGAAAGCGAAGAGGAAGCCGAGCGAATACCAGCGCAGCCCGAATCCGCCGATGTGGAAGATCACGGGGTCCACGTTCCAGTGTATCACATTTAGCATTGTTGTAACGGTTTTATTTTATAATGATTAAAATATGTAACAGCTGATTCTCAACAAACACCCACTTTAACCTTTAACCTTTAACCTTTAACCTTTAAACTTTATCCTTTACTTGGCATAGTTCACGGCACGAGTCTCCCTGATCACCGTCACTTTGATCTGGCCGGGATAGGTCATCTCGCTCTGTATCTGGCGCGACAGGTCGTAGCTGAGCTTGTTGGCTTCGATGTCGCTGACCTTCTCGGCACCGACAATCACACGCAACTCGCGACCAGCCTGGATTGCATAGGTCTTCACTACTCCAGGATAGGACATAGCCATCTCCTCGAGTTTGTTCAGACGGTTGATATAGGCTTCGACAACCTCACGACGGGCACCGGGACGGGCACCGCTAATGGCGTCGCACACCTGGATGATGGGGGCGATGAGACTGGTCATCTCAACCTCGTCGTGGTGGGCACCGATGGCGTTGCAGACATCAGGATGTTCCTTATATTTCTCTGCAAGGTGCATACCGAGTATTGCATGCGGCAGGTCGGGCTCGTTCTCGGGCACTTTACCGATATCGTGCAGCAGTCCGGCACGTTTGGCCAGTTTCGGATTCAGACCCAGTTCCGAAGCCATCGTAGCAGCAAGATTGGCCACTTCGCGGCTGTGCTGCAAGAGGTTCTGTCCATAGGACGAACGATATTTCATTCGGCCAACCATGCGCATGAGCTCATGGTTCATGTTATTAATACCCAGGTCGATGCAGGTACGTTTTCCAACCTCGACGATTTCCTGTTCTATCTGCTTGCGGGTTTTGGCAACGACCTCCTCGATACGTGCGGGGTGTATGCGGCCGTCGGTCACCAGCTTGTGCAGCGACAGGCGGGCGATCTCGCGACGGATTGGGTCGAAGCCCGAGAGGATTATTGCGTCGGGAGAATCGTCTATGATGACTTCTATGCCAGTCAACGACTCCAGAGTGCGGATATTGCGGCCTTCACGACCGATGATGCGACCCTTGACCTCTTCGTTCTCGAGATTAAAGACACTCACGGTGTTCTCAATGGCATGTTCCGTTGCCGTGCGCTGAATGGACTCGATGACGATTTTCTTGGCCTGCTCGTTGGCGGTCATCTTGGCCTCTTCGACGATGTCCATTATGGTGTTCGAGGCTTCGGCCTTAGCATCGTCAGTCATCATCTCGACCAGATGCTGTTTGGCCTCGTCGGCAGTCATTCCTGCTATATGCTCCAATTTCTCAACACTCTGCTTGTAGATTTTTTCTGTCTCGGCCTTACGCTTGTTGAGCACCTCTATCTGGTTGTTGAGGTTGTCGCTTGCCGACTTCAGCTCGTTGCTCTTCTTCTGCAGTTCTTCAACTTTCTGTGCCAAAGTCTGTTCACGCTGTTTGAGTTTCTGTTCTGCTGCCTGTATCTTACCATTGCGCTCGCTGACCTGCTTGTCGTATTCGCTCTTCATCTGCAGGTATTTCTCCTTGGCTTGCAGTATTTTGTCTTTTTTAATCACTTCGCCTTTCTCTTCGGCGTCTTTAAGCACTTGCTGGCTCTTGCTCAACAGCTTGTTTCTGAGAACCGTGGTGGTAGCTGCAATTCCTGCTCCTGCGCCAACCACAATCCCGATGATAATCATCAATATATTCATAGTTGTTCTAAAAAAATTTGTTTTGTGGAATGCGCCTGCATCGTCCGGGATTGCCTGTCGGCTACACATCTGTAAGCAAAAAAACCTGCACCGTGTACCCTCCGAGAGTTATTGGTAAACTCTGAACAGAAAGGATTTGAGCGCCGGGTGTCTCAGCCGTTTTTGCCTTTGCACCCCATGATTCCGGAGGCTCCATGGGGCAGGCGACCTACCCACCTGCGAGCAGACTCGGTTTGTAAATAGTGTTGAGTTTACAAACTGTTTCGGGTCGGGTGCAGGTTATCGTCCAACAGGGTGTCGATTTCGGTCAGTTGCTTGACCAATTCATTATCTTTATATTGCAGACTGTTTTGAGTCTTGAACAGCTCGGTGACTTGTGCCAGTGCAACCATTGCAAGCAGGTCCTGATTGTCACGATGGCCATATTGCTTTTTGAAGATACGCGCCTGCGAATCAATAAGAGCAGCAGCGTCGCGCAAACACTTCTCATCACTGGCTGGAATAGTCAGTTTGTAACTACGTTCCAATATGTTAACTGTCGCCGATACTTTCTCCACTTTCAGTCTACTTTTGTCAATAACATCAGACTTTTGTCAATATTCCGGATCATTTGATTGATCTTGAGCTTTATTTCTGCCGAATCGCCTTTCTGAACAAGCGTATTCCTAAGTTTAAGTATATTGGTTTCTTCTTTTAATTGGTTTATCTTTTCTTCTTGGTTTTTAATGGTTTCTTTTAGTTCTTCGTTGGCCTCTGTCGATTTCAGCAACTCGCGACGCAGGCTTTCGTTTTCCTGTATCAGCTGGCGGATCTTGTAGTTGATGCCACTAAGGGTTGTCTCAAAATCGAACATCGTTCCAAATTTTTTTCACAAGCCACTGAAAACGTTCCCTTTCTTTTTGGGTTTTATCTTCAACGCTTGTGTGTTAACAAATTGCAAAAATACAACTATTTTTTTTATTTGTTAACATATTTTGAGCAATAATTTAACAAAAATATTATATTGCGTTTATTATCAGATTATTTCATATTGAGCGTATGACCCATTCGTTCCTGCTTGGTCTTAAGATAACGCTCATTGTAGCGGTTGGGTTCTATCACTATCGGAAGTGTCTCCACTATCTCCAGTCCATAGCCTTCCAGTCCGCTGCGCTTCACGGGATTGTTCGTTATCAGGCGCATCTTGTTGACGCCAAGGTCGCGTAGTATTTGTGCTCCAATGCCATAGTCGCGTTCATCGGCCTTGAAGCCCAGTTTAAGGTTGGCGTCGACAGTGTCCAAGCCTTGTTCCTGAAGGTGGTATGCACGCAGCTTGTTGACAAGACCTATGCCCCTACCCTCTTGACTCATATAGAGTATCAGGCCTTTGCCTTCCTTTTCGACCATCTGCATTGCCTTGTGCAGCTGGTGTCCGCAGTCGCATTTGCAGGACCCGAAGATATCGCCTGTGGCGCAGCTGGAATGGACCCTGACCATGATGGGTTCGCCATCGTTCCACTCACCTTTCTTGAGTGCCAGATGAGTTGCACCGTTGTCGAGCTGCGTGTAGGCGATGAGCTGGAAGGTGCCCCATTCCGTCGGCAGGAATACCTCTTCCTCCTTGCGGATCATCGTCTCGTGAGCAATGCGATAGGAGATCAAATCCTTGATAGTCACGATTTTTAGACCGAACTTTTTGGCCACTTCCTGCAACTGAGGCATACGAGCCATCGTGCCGTCGTCGTTGATAATCTCTATCAGTGCTGCGCAGGGTCTGAGACCTGCGAGACGGGCGAGGTCGACAGCAGCCTCAGTGTGTCCGGCTCTTACCAGCACACCACCGTTGCGTGCCCGCAAAGGATTGACGTGACCGGGGCGACCGAGGTCGTCGGCCTTAGTATCGGGATTTGCAAGGGCCTTGATTGTCATCGCCCTGTCGTGCATGCTGACACCCGTTGTGCAGCCGTTGCCAAGCAGGTCTACAGTCACCGTGAAGGGGGTACCCAGAAGCGAAGTATTGTCGTGGACTTGCATGTCGAGGTTCAGCTCATGGCAACGATCTTCGGTAAGAGGTGTGCAAAGCACTCCGCGACCGTTCTTGAGCATGAAATTCACCTTATCGGGGGTTATTTTTTCTGCAGCGATAATGAAATCGCCCTCGTTTTCACGGTCCTCATCGTCAACCACAATTACAAACTTACCCTCTCTAAAATCCTCTATTGCTTCTTCTATAGTATTGAGTTTAAATTCCATAAGTTAAAAATAGCGGTATTATATATTAAAGTATCAAATATGCAAAGATACTACAAAAAAGCCGTATGTGTGAATTTTTTTTCGAAGACCATTTTTTGTTTTTTTTTTTTGTAATTTTGCAAATTGAAAACAATGATAACTATGAAACGCGGAAAACAGATCTGTAAGCAGCTAAAAGCTGTACGTCAGCGTATTGCCGACGAAAACGGCATTCCGTTCTCTGTCAGGGAGTGTACACACAAGGGCGACTGTCGCGGCACCTGTCCACGATGCGAGGCCGAGGTGCGCTATCTCGAGCAGGCTCTTGCACAGCGCATTTCGTTGGGCAAGGCGGCGACGGTGGCCGGACTGACGCTTTCGCTTACCGCGTGCGGTGGTGGCGGCGAGCCGACACTACAGGTCGATATGCCTGCGCAGGGCGTTGCTCCGGTTTTTTTCTACGACACTGTTGCCGCCGATACGTCGTCGGTGTCGGATTCGTCTGACGATATGGTTGTTACTGGTATGGAAGGCGATGCCTTTGTAGCGGACGGTTTTCCTGACCGTGATAGTAGTGCTGATGCCGCTCCGTCGCCGCCGAGTGGTGACGAGCTGATACCCGAAGAGGGACAGGTCGAGGACGAGGATATGTTATTGGGTATGATTAACGAGACTCCCGCAGTCTTCCCCGGCGGCGAAGATGCTCTGTATAAGTTTTTGGAAGACAACGTTGTGTATCCAAGCAACAACGGCCACGCCGATACCTCGGGAATTGTGGTCGTCATTTTCAAGATAGAAAAGGATGGCTCGGTGACAGATGCCAGGATTCTGCGCGACATCGGCGAGGGCTACGGCGAAGCTGTCCTCAAGGCCGTCGAAGCGATGCCGAAGTGGAAACCCGCCGAAGCGGACGGCAAACCGATAAGGGTGGAATTCTCGCTGCCGTTCCGGTTCGATTCGAAGAGCGAGGATTAGGATTCTATTGAACTGTATTCCCTACTGGGAAAGAAAGCGCTTCTTGCAAATCGTTTAATTCGCGTTTTGCTTGCAAAGCAAAATCCTTAATGGCAAATATTATTTTGCTCAATTCGTTCAATTCGCCGTTTGAAAAATAATTATTAGAGGTGCCCAAAAATCATTTGTGCTCTTTGTAGTAGGTCAGGCCAAGCCGGACATTTTCGATGACGGCGTTCGACGAGTATGTGGCACCGGAGACGACATCGACTTTCACGCCAAGGGCATCATCCACCTTCATTCCGTTCCAGCGTTCCAGCATGCCTCCGTCGGTCATACGCTTGAAGAATCCAGGCGTTTCAGCGTTTTCCAATGCTTCAACTTTGACAATCACGTCATCTTTGATGGTTATGACCAAAGGCGTAGGACCGTTGAAGCCCTTCACTCCTGTCGAAAGTGTGGTGGTATCTATCGTATAGAGACCGCGTTTCTTTGTCATCACTCCGTCGGTACTCGAGCAGCAGATGAACATAATGGCTACACCAATCAGGGTTATAAGTTTAAGTTTCATGTTTTTATAGTTGTAATTAGATTTGAAATAATGTTTGCAAGGATTGTTATTTTTTTGATTTCCCTCTGCTTCGCACCGTCAGAGCGACGACCAGGACCGAGAGCATCGTGACGACAGCGAAAGTGGCAATAAAATCAATCAAGCGCATCGACACGGGGAAGGCGTCGACAACGGCATTGGCTCCAAGCTTCACAATACCGAACTGCTGTTGCAGCACACAGACAACGAATCCCAACACGAGACCCGCAACGCATCCGACAAGTGCTATCATAACGCCTTCGGCAAAGAACACCCGGCGGATGTCCTTGCTTGTCATTCCCATTGAACGCAACGTAAAGACATCGCGTCTCTTATTGATTATCAGCAGCGAGAGTGAGGCTATAAGATTCAGTGTCGATATCAGTACAATGAGCGAGAGAATGAGGAAGACACCAAGTCGCTCAGAACGAAATATCTTATAATACAATGGCTTCTGCTCGTAACGGTCCTTTACGCTAAAGTCCTCGCCCAACAGGGCGCGCAGCTCGCGTTTGCACTCTTTGAGGGTGCTGCTCTTGCTGTCGGTGAGGCTGACAGCGAGGGAGGTCACCTCGTCGTCTGCATAGTCCATCAAATTGCGGACGAAATCGATATCGGTGACAACATACTGATTGTCGATTTCTTCTTGAATGCTGAAAGTTCCTGCAGGCAGAGCATAGCCGTTATTAAAAGCTTCGTCGATTGTGAAGCCTATGGAAGAGGTGCCACGTTTCGGAATGTGTACCGCCACGGGGACGTTGGTCATCGAGTTGACTCCCATACGCACCATGATGTTCCACCCGAAGAGCAGATAGTACTGCTCGCCATAGTCGGTCTGTTCTTTGAGGATATACTCGCCATCGGCCAAGAGGGTGTCCAGTCCGCAGCTGTGGCCGTAGCCGGCATCGACACCGCGCAGCTGGACGATAGCTTCAGCCTGTCGAAGGGTGAGCCAGGCATTTTCTTCTGCAATTTCCGACACCGCAGCAACGCCTTCTACACGTTTCAAGGCCTCATAGTCTATCGACGACGTGCGGAATGTCTTGCCCTCGACGGGCTCTACCAACAGTTCCGGATCGAACACGTTGAAAAGGGTTTGCGTCAACTCGCCAATGCCATTGTAGACCGACATCACGACAACAAGAGCCAACGTGCTCACGGTGATTCCTATAAGCGAGATCCACGATATGACGTTTATCACCGTCTTCTCTTTGCGCGAGAAGAGGTAACGGCGTGCTATGAAGGTTCTTATGTCGAATTTGCCTAATGTCATTTACTAATAGCCACTTGCTGGCGCAACCGTATATCCCGGATCAGTTTTTAAGAAGGTTTTCGATATTCTCTATATAGTCGAGGGTGTCGTCGAGATAGAACTGCAGCTCGGGTATGATGCGGAGCTGCTTGCCCTCTCTGATGCCCAAACGTCGACGGATGTCGGCAGCATTGGTCAATATGGCATCAATGACAGTCTGCTTTGTGGCCGGCTCGCCGCTCTCGGGCATCGTGCCTAAGGGGTATATGCTTGCGTAGACGCGAGCAATCGAAAGGTCGGAAGTTACACGCACTCGGGTTATGGTGATGAGCGAGTTACCTATTTTGGATTTCATCTCTTTCAGGAAGATGTCACCCAAATCCTGCTGGATGAGTCTTGATATCTTATTTTGTCGGGTTGAGTCCATTTTTAGGGTCTTTTGGATGAACGAAGAAGATTAGAATCTGATACCGATACGTACCGGTACAAAGCAGGCCTGCTGCATGTATGCAAACGCAACTTCGGCATAGACACTCAGGTAGTTGCGTTCCATATTGCGATATTCGTAACGGAAAAACCAGTTGAGGCCTGTCGAGAGCTCGAAGTAGGGCGAGAGGGTGTTGCCATAAGCCCCATTGCTCATCAGATAGCTTGCGCCTCCACGCAGTCCTACCATCGGTGCCCACTCCACATCGAGCGGACGATAGTCAAGGTCGACAAAAGCCATCGGGCAATGCATCCCTGCTCCGAAATTGAAATCTTTCATGTCGGACGGCAAAGCTACAAAGTTGTAGCCCAAGCCAATACCGACAAAAAAGTCCTGGCGGATGTTCACGCCGTTGATGATGTTGGCGCCAACAGCATGCTGCAGGTTGTCTATATAGTAGCCACTCGGACCCTCTTTTCCGAAGTTCATGACAAACGGCATATAGCCGAGTTCGCCTTTGAACATGTACTCCACCTCGGAACGGTCCTGACGGAACTGCCCGTATACAGGCATCAAGGCTATTATAGCCATCAACATTAATATTGTTCTTTTCATATTTACGTATTTATATATTTTTTTCGTGTTCTCTATCCGTGAGACGGGTGTTCTGAAATCTTTAAACCCTATCCCTTTATTTAGTTCTCAATTTGATTTTTATGATTCTTGCTATAAAGATATTGTATATCACCAACAGCACAAGCAGAAGCAGCAGCGCACTCACCCATAGCGACACTGGGCCGCCCTCGATGTGGAACACCGTGTCGAGCCGCCCGACGTACAGATGCCTTACCCACGCCGACAACAGTGCAGCCATCGCCACCACAACGACCGTCACGCCACTGATAACCCTATGGTAGTAGCGTGCAATCTGGGCTGGCGTGTAGCCAATGTTGTACAGATTCACAAACAGGCTTCTGTTCTTGTGGACAATAAGGTTCATGCTCATAATGATTAGCACCGCCGAAAGCACCACGATAATCAATGCCGTGACCACAACAAATAGCATCGCCAGCTTAAAGAAGAATGTGAGCTTGCTCGCTTCCAGTTCGTTCTGGTTGATATTCAATCCTGTTGCCTCAAAGTATTGTGGTATCCGCTCGTCTGTGGCATCGGTAAACTCGACCAGCAAGCGGCTGCTGCGCTCCTTGCCGCCAGTGCCGAACTCGACATTGGCCCACTGCAGGAACGATTCGGGGACGAGTATCGAGTTGATTTTACCCGACAGTCCCACTATGCGGCTGTTATACACCTGATGGCGACCATTTCCGCTGACATAAATATTGAACGTCACCTGCGACAACATGGCCTCCGACACCACCGGCAACGACTGGCTCTCGGCAAAACCGAAATTGTAGAGACTCAGATAATCTTCCGGTATGACGATGGGCAGAAAGCCGTTGGCCGAATCCCATACCCAGTCCTCACTTTTCACATCGAGGTATTCATCCGGCACACTCTCAAAGAAAAGATCCGTGCTCAGTTTCTGACCATTGAAACTGATTGCAGCACTCGCGGCAAACGACGCACTGCCAAACGGAGCAACATCCTTGACAAATTCTTGGGCACGAAGTTTCTCCAATTCTTTCTCGCCAAAATATATCTTCTCTTTGTCTGCTGTTTTGAACATTGTTATGTTCTTCGACACCGTGACGGTATGGGCCCTGAAAACGTCGGTCTGCTCGGTAAGTACAGGCCGGATGTCCCGCCATATCTGGACAGCCAAAAGTGCTATCGTGGCTCCTACCAGGAGTGTGATGGCATAGCCAACCAACTGTATGGGTTCCATTGTCTTGCGTTGCAGTTTTCGAATCACGGCTCTTCTATTTTTTCAAAGATTCATAACTTTATCGAATTCAAATTGATCGACAGGGTCTAACGCAGTGACGATCAGCCCGGCGTGCTGGCGCTCAACCTCGCCTGCAACGAGCGACGCCATGCGGTGGGCATTCTCGTTGTCGACATGGCTAAACGGTTCGTCGAGCAACAGGAAACGGAACGGCTGACAGAGCGATCGCACCGCAGCCACACGCTGTCGCTGACCCAGCGAAAGGGTGGCAACAGGCTGATTGAGCTTTTCGGACGGCAACAACGCCATCAGCATCGATTCTATCTCGCTTTCGCTCTTGAAGTCCGTCAGGCGGTTCTTGAGCTGGACGTTCTCCAGGGCTGTCAGTTCTGGGAAGAGGCAGAGATCCTGAAACATATAGCTCATCTGGCGCACTTTGAAATCGCGCGAACTTTGCAGCACAACGCCTCCGCCATCCTCTCTTATTGCAATATCGCCGACGTAGGCATTGCTTATCCCATATATGAAGTTGAGCAGCGACGACTTGCCGTGCCCGCTCTTGGCGCTGACCATATACTGCTTTCCCTGCTCGAAACGCACAAGGGATTGCATGTATATGTCGGAACCGGACACCTCCGATTCCGACATATAGCACGGTCTTATATTTCTAAGTTCTATCTCCAATATCAATCCTCCCACAACGACTCGTCGAGATCCTCATCGAAATCGTCGTCGACGTAGTATTCTTCCTCGTATACAGGACTTTCGTCTCCACCGCCTATCTGTTCCGTCAGGTTGCCGAGTTCGACGAGGTTGTTGTCGATGAAATGGAGTGTCGACAGAAGGCTGTTTTCCTTCTTGTCTTTAATGTATAGATAACTCTCGACTCCTGTGTCGCTGGTGTTGTAAAGTTCAAAACTTTCGAAGTAGTTGCCGAGCAACTTGGTGACGTTCTGCGGAATGAGCTTCACCACAGCCTGCGGGTAGGTGTTGACATCCAGGTTGGCATACATGTAGAAATAATTCTTGGCCTTTGAAGCAATGGAGCCGTCGATGCCCTTGCCAAATCCGCCACCGATAAACTTGGTCACAGCGTCCTGGCTATTGGTGATGTAGAGATACTTGTCAGTCTTGGCTACATATATTTCTATGCCTGACCCTACATTGGCGTAGTAGTAACCGTCGCGGGCTTCCATGCCGGCAGCATCGATAATCTGCTGCACTGTGGCTGCATCGCTGATGTCGGCAACGATGGCCATAAGCGGCATGACGGTGGTCTGCTCGTTCTCGACCAAGTCGAAGATACTGAAGGCAACACTGCCCTTGAGGGCTCTGATGATGTCCAACAGGCTTTTGTCACCCACCAAGGGCTCGTTGAAGTCGACATCTTCTATGTTCATGCCTGCATACATATCGGCGGCTTTGGCAGCATTCATGGCAAACGAGAAGAAGAGGTAGCTCTTCTCGGGCAGCATCTTCAACAGGTCGCTGTTGAACTTTTGGTAGTAATCCTTATACTTTTTTGTGTTGAAACCCTGGCTTGTCATCTCGCTGCGGAATGCACCTTTGTCGAAATAGAGGTTCCATGCCATCGACATATTCTTCATATCGTCCAAATACTCCTTCGGCAATCCAGACTCAACCAATGCGTTGCCGCCCATCCGTTCGGCGAAATTTATCATGGAACCATAGTCGGCCCAGATGCTCATCTCGCTGCGGTTACGCCAATAGTCGGCAAACTTCTTGTTGCCAGCCATGCTTCCGTCTTTCTTCAGATTCATCGTCGATGAGAGGTCGTTCCCGAATGTTGTGGTCAACACTGCCACTTCCTTATTATACAGGATGGTTCCGAAATCGGTAGTGGCTTTGTTATAGCCATCCATCTCCTCGAACACCAATTCGTCGCCCTCTTCGGCCGTCTCGCGAAGGAATTTCTCGAAACGCGACTTTTTGTGCATGGCGGCAATCACGGCAAATCCCATATCCTGTGTAACGTATACGGCGACATCTTTCCGCAGGTCGAGTCCCGTCTCGGTGGGATCGTCGATTATTTTGTCGATCAGTTCGGCCATCTCAGGATTCTCATGGCGCAGCTCCTGCAGACCGAGTTTGACGAACGAGATGTTCTCGATGTTCTTGACATCGGCCTTTTTCATCAGGTCGCCAACATTGATGTCGGCCACGAGAAACGAATTGGACGGAATGTAGGCTGCCATATCGGGGCCTTTCGAGCAAGCGGCCAGCAGCACTACGGCAGCCAGCAGCATCACTATTCTGTGCATTAGATTGTGTTTCATTACAATTTGTTTTATGTGTTTATGATTGTGTTTTATTGCCTTTTTCCTGTATTTTTCACTTAGTATTGATAAAAAAATAAGGTAAAATGATGTTTGATTTTTCTGCTATATTTTTGATGTATTTTATTGATTTTTAACATTTTAATCAACAAATAACTGGAGAAATCTTCGTATCTTTGTAGTTGT